>Ga0208694_1000016_pt1 | contig 232892 bp, 188 predicted proteins | sample AD_UKC078_MetaG_FD_184442 | JGI IMG/M metagenome (GOLD analysis project Ga0208694, IMG submission 184442) | Active sludge microbial communities of municipal wastewater-treating anaerobic digesters from USA - AD_UKC078_MetaG (SPAdes) (version 2) | ecosystem: Engineered > Bioreactor > Anaerobic...
TGATACCTCTTCGAGATGTGTGTTTGGTTCAAAACAATTTCGCTCAGACGAAGAGGTATCATCCTTTTCCTATCTCGATTCACCATCTCCTGAGCGACTTTGCTTACATCTACTTTACAGGATGCTGTACATGAGTGTCGGTGCTAAGAATCCAGAAAATCGAAATTAACTGCGAAACTGCACATGTGTGTCGACGTGAAGTCCAAAATATCGATATTAACTGCAAATTGTACACCGGCTAGAGCTTCGGGGTAAATTGGGCAACCCAAAGGGAGGTTGTCTCATCATTGCTTATAATTAGCGGTTTTGAGACAGCCCCATTTTCTCAGACAAATCGTTCCTTTCATGTCTCGTCCCTTTTCAATCCAGCTTGATTGCTAGATCTTGCAATAAAGCTATATATCTTATCCTCTCAATTTGGCTCGGCGTGTTATGATTGATACGACTTAGTTGAGAGTAATTCGGAGGTTATTACGATGTCGCCTACGCTAGTGATATTAGCTGCGGGTATGGGTTCGCGCTACGGTGGCTTGAAACAACTCGATCCCGTCGGCCCCGACGGTGAAATCATGATGGAGTATTCTATCTTTGACGCTGTCCGTGCCGGGTTTGAGGAAGTAATTTTTGTCATCCGAAAAGATTTCGAGAGAGAATTTGATGATCTGATCGGCAAGAAACTGAAAAGGCATGTACGTTACCGTTACGCCTTTCAGGAGCTCGACGATCTGCCGCTAGGATATGAAGTACCTGAAGGCAGAGTGAAACCATGGGGGACAGGACACGCCTTGCTCGTTGCCGCTCCTCTGATCAGCGGGCCATTTGCCGTGATTAATGCCGACGATTATTACGGACCGAGCGCTTACGAGAAACTTTATCGATTTTTGACAGATGAGGAGGACGGTGTGGCGGAAGATCGATACGGCATCTGTCTATGGCCATTGCACGAGACATTGTCGGATTACGGTTCAGTCTCGCGAGGTGTCAGCGAAATTTCACCCGACGGAGACTTGATCGGGCTGACAGAACGAAAGAAGATCTACCGTGACGGCGATGGTGCTTGCTATACGCTCGATGACGGCGTGACATTCCACCCGCTCGATCGCGACACGCTCGTCTCGATGAATTTCTTCGGTTTTCCTGAGGCGTTTTTGAATCGTTTAGAGGAAGAGTTTTCGCTATTCTTGGATCATAGGCTGAGTGATGGTGACCCGCTGAAAAGTGAATATCTCCTTCCGGAAATTGTCGGTATCCATGTAAAGACGCGCGGTGTCACGGTTCGCGCCATACCGGTTGAGGATCTATGGTTCGGTGTGACGAATAGAGAAGATAAACCATTTGTCGTCGCCGCACTGGAAAAGTTCGTCGAAGAAGGAGTTTATCCGGCACCGTTATGGGAATGTCACATCTGATGAATGTATTGTCACGCACCATATGAACGCGCGTATTATCTTGAGGAAAAGTGAGTAGATTTTAGAAGAAGGTCAAGTGTTCATGAGAATAGTTAACGATATCGCTGTCGCACTCGCGACATTTCTCGAAGAGGACATTGCGGATGTTGCGATAAGCCTCTCTCCGCCGCCTCGCCCTGAGATGGGCGACGTCGCGTTTCCCTGCTTTCGTCTCGCCAAGAGGTTCAGAAAATCGCCTCAGGATATCGCGAACGATTTGAAGATATGTTTTGAGACGGATGAGCGTGATGAGACGGCCGAACTGCTTACGAAGATAGAACGTATTGAGACTGTTAGCGGGTATCTCAATTTCTTTATTAAGCGCGATTATCTTGCGCTATCGATACTGCGGGAATCAATGGAGGGCGGTGACCGCCCCGGTGCGAGTCGTGAGGGCGAGGGGAAGACAGTCATAGTCGAATACTCATCGCCTAACATCGCTAAGCCCTTCCATGTCGGACATGGCTTTTCAACTTTTTTAGGCGAGTCAATCGCGAATCTTTATGAGTACGGCGGGTATGACGTGGAGCGCTTTAATCACCTCGGCGATTACGGCACGCAATTCGGAAAATTGATTGTCGCTTGGAAACTGTGGGGCGATCCGAATGCTTTGGAGACTTCGCCGATTGAGGAGCTGACGCGCATATATGTCAAATTCCATGAGGTCGCGGAAGTGGAACCTGTGCTTGAGGATGATGCGCGAGCCGCCTTCGGTCGCTTGGAGCAAGGCGGCAAAGAGGAATTTGCGCTGTGGAAACATTTTCGCGATGTTAGTTTGATGGAGTTCAATAGAATTTATGACCGCTTAGGCATCCGCTTTGACAATACGAACGGCGAGAGTTTTTACTCGCCGATGATTCCCGCCGTTGTAGACGAGCTGAAAGCAAAAGATCTTCTCGTTGAAAGTGAAGGTGCGCAAGTTGTGGATCTGGAGGAGTTCAACTTGAATCCTTGCCTGATTCTGAAGAGCGACGGCTCGACGATTTACGCCTCGCGTGACATCGCTTCGATTCTGTATCGCAAACGCGCATACGACTTCGACAGGAACATCTACGTTGTCGGTATTCCTCAGAAGAATCATTTCAATCAAGTTTTTGCTGTCGTGGAGAAGATGGGATTCCCACATCCGGAGAGTAACATTCATGTCGCGTTCGGTACGGTAAAGTTTGCGGATGGCGCTTTTTCGACGCGGACGGGGAATGTGATCATCCTCGAAGATCTCCTCAACACGAGTGTCGCAAAGACGCGAGCGATCATTGAGGCGAACAATCCGACGATGGAGTCATCTGAAATCGATGAAATAGCAGAGAGGATCGGTGTCGGTGCCGTACGCTATACGTTCTTGCGGAACGGTCGCGAGAGAGACATCGTCTTCTCTTGGGAAGATGTGCTCGACTTCGAAGGCGAGTCGGCGCCATATCTTCTCTACACTGTAACGCGTTGCGCCAGTATAGAGCGAAAAGCGCCCGATCGTTTGCTTGAGCGTGCTGAACGTATAAGTGATGATGAGCTTGGACTCCTCGTTTCGGATGATGAACAGGAACTTCTCAAGGAGGTCTGGCGTTTTCCGCAGTCTGTTGCAACTGCTAGAGAATCTCATGAGCCTTCCATCATGATGAGACAGGTCATGACGATTGCGCGCTGTTTCAATGCTTTTTACCACAACGCGCAAATTCTGCGTGCCGAGAGCGAGGCGCTTGGCGCGGCCAGACTCGTATTGACGCGCGCCGTTGGGCGGACGATCTCAGCTGGCTTGCGCATTGCCGGAATAGAACCGGTGGAGAAGATGTAGAGAGGTGAGGAATGCTAGAGAGTGTCCCGAAAGGGGTTCTTGAAAAACCTTTGCCTTCTCTTCCGGAGGCAGATGACGTTGCAAAAATCGTCAAATCTATGCGTAGGCAATTTCGTTTTGCCGTCACGGACGATGATCTTCTCATCGTTCTGCAGGGGATAGACGACTTGTTCCAAAAGCTGGAATCCGGCGAGGATGAGATTCGCGTTCGTTCTTTTCATCTGCCGTACGATCAGTCGCTCTGCGTCCATTATTCTGAATATGGAAAAGCCAAGTTGGTCGCTAATGCTGAATTAGCGGAGCTTTTGGCGACAATTGCACGTTCATCGAAGGGAAAGAGACTCGAAGCGTTCGTCAATAGCTCGTATCTCGTTGATGCTGACCGATTTGCGTCGACATCTTCGAAAAACTTAGTCGCTCATTTGATACTTGAGCGAGAGCTCGTTGACTCCCAAATAAAACGCCTCCGAGATGTATCTCTGTCAACTAAGCATTATGGCATGATCGGCGGTGAGGTAAGGCTTCACTTCCAATCCGCCTCTCGTGACCGCCGCGCGCGCGCGTATAATTCGCTGATTAGCCAGTTGAACAAGGAAAAAGCCGAGATGCTCGGTCAATTTCTTGAGTTGCATATGTTGCGTCGAAAGATCTGCGAGAAAGCGGGATATAAAAACTTTTACGAGTTTGCTACTCGACGGTCAGGACAGACGAGCACTTTTCGATCCAATGTGCATTTGTTCCGTCTACTGGTACAAGAGTATGTTGCGCCCCTCATATCGCATGTGCATCAACTCCAATGGCGTAGGCTGGGCATTGAAGATCCGGAACCTTGGGATCTTATGTATCCGGCTGAATTCGGCGTTCCCGTTTTGAGCCGACAGGCATTTCCGCTAGAGAAAACATTTATCGACGCGAGTCGATATGTCTGTAAAGCCCAAGTACCGGAATTTGAAAAAATGCTCGATCAAGGCGACTTGCGCACAAGTGTTTTGTCAAACAGTAATGACGATAGTGAATCTTCCTTTTTCGCTGCTCATTCGAGCGGAACGCGATGGTTGCGAGCGCATGATCCCGGAAAAAATGAATCGTATTTGTTGATGGATGGCATACCGCAGGAAAATGCCGTAAATCTCTTTTTCTACGAGACAGGTTGTCTCCTCTTTGATCAATCGCAGTATTCGAAAGGTGAGTATGCGCTCCCGAATGCCAATTCTTCACTAACAAGGAAGATTGCGGGTCATTCTTTGTCGTTTCTCTCGCAGAGGACATGGGGAAACTTTTACGGACCGATGACGACGTATGCGCGTGAGTACGTATTGACCGAATTGCTTTTGCGGTTGCCGCTTGCCTGTGCTCTTGATGAGATGGAGGAGTTCCTCGCAAAGGCTCGTGTATCCGACATGAATGTCTTCCAACATGCTTGGCGCGAGATTGCGAAACGCTACCGAATTGGGGGGACGTCCGAGATGGTTCCCGGTTTCTTCCCGCTCGATGATGCATGGCTCTATTCACCAAGCTTGTGGTCGTTACCCTTATCGAATATTACGGATGCGATCGCACTTATCGCTGTGCTCGGTGTCCTTCCGCTAGGAAAACAGCATCAGGATTTGGAACACTCTACGCTCAGATTGCTTAATGTGCGAGAAGGCGTTGAACCGACTGATCGTGCACTTGAAGCCGGTTATCCTTCACCGTTCAATGAAGATACTGTTCGAAAAGCGGTTTTTGCCATCGCCGATTTTCTTGCGCTTTGAAGGACGCTATGATGAAGATTATTCTTGCATCTCACAATGTTTCCAAACTTGCCGAGTTCCGCTCTCTGGCAAAAGGTTACCCTGTTTTCATTCTCGGCCTGCAGGAGATCGGCTATGAACTTGATATAGAGGAAACGGGCGAAACGTTCGATGAAAATGCGTTGATTAAGGCGCAAGCCGTGCATCGTGTCGTAGATGACGTCGTGATGGCGGATGATTCCGGCTTATGCGTTGACGCTCTAGACGGAGCACCGGGGATTATGTCCGCACGTTTCGGTGGACTTGGAAAGGGTGACGACGACAAAAATACGCAACTTCTCGCTACACTCGAACAGTTAGGCGACGTTGATCGAGTTGCCGCTTTTCATTGTTCGTTGGCGGTTGTGTTCCCGGATGGGAGTCGTGAAATCTTTCACGGCACATGTCGCGGCACAATAGCATCGGAACCTAGAGGGACGAACGGCTTTGGCTATGATCCCATATTCATCCCTGAAGGTGAAGAGCGCACTCTGGCGGAAATGAGCGAGGATGAAAAGCATGCACTCAGTCATCGGGGCGAGGCTGTAAGAGCTTTCCTAAGTACGTTCTGTAGTCACACAGTGGATGAAGAGGGAGGTCGGACACTCGAATGATCCGATCCATCGCATAAGTGAAGGGAGACGAAAAATGGCAAAACCGAAGACTACTGCTGAAGAATTCTATCTCGTTCGAGCTGATGTTTTACCTGAGGTATTTCTTAAGGTTATGGAGGTTAAGCGTCTCCTCGACTTTAAGCTTGTATCGTCCGTCAATGAAGCGGTCAAGCGCGTCGGATTGAGCAGAAGCGCATACTATAAATATAGAAGGGCAATTCGATCGACATCTTCGGGGATGGAAGGAGAAATGGTCACCTTGCTTATTGTCGTAGAGGACCTAGCTCGTTCGCTTGCGCGTTGTCTCGATGTTCTGTTGGAGGCAAATGCAAGGCTTATGACTTTTCACCAAAGTATGCCTGTGAGCGGTCTCATCCATATGTTGGTGACTTTTCGAGCAGACAAAATGAATATTCCAACGGATCGTCTCGTCCATATCATGGGGCAGACACGTGGCGTTCAAAGCGTTCAGGTGCTGATATCGCCGGGATGACACGGTTCTGATTCTTCCTGATTATTTCTTGTTGGGATATGTCTCACAAGTGATGGCGCAGGTATGTTTTGATATGATACATTTACAGTTAGCGCCGCATTGGGCAGATGCCTTTTATCATTTCTTCAGAATACGGTGACAACAATCAGTGTCGTCGAGGGCCATGTGCCGGATACGACACGCGAGAGGACAGTAACGACTTGCAGATCGTCATTGAAGCATTAAAAATCGAAAAAGTCTCGCGTCACAGGCTTGTGCGCCTGTGGTTTTTGTTATTGTTTGCCGTCGCGGCGACAACATATCTCACTATGCCTAAAAATATGAACGTCATCGTGTATCGTGAACAGCTTCTACAATTTTTGCTCACGCGCGAGGCTTTTCCGTTTCCTCCAAGGGAGTTTTTTGATGCGATCATTCGCAAGGCATTCTTGATTGCAGTCAGTATGTATTTTCTACTCCTGTACGCCGTCAGTTGGGTCGATTCACAGTTATATAAGACTACTGTCCATCCGATGTTCGGCGATGAAATGCCGACGGAAACTGGCGATTCTCTAGAGGAGAGCAGGCCGGCATCAAGACTTAAGGGACTTCATTACCTCAAATTCCTGACGCTTGCGATCGCTACCGTCGTACCTTATCTCCTTTCTATTCCGTTGTTGAAAATCCCGCTCTACATTTTTCTTTCAACGTTCTCGATGACGATCCTCATTATCGTGTATGAAGATAAAAAAATTCCCGATGCGATGGAAGCCAGTTACGAGATGACTAGAGGCATGAAATTTTTCATATTTGTCTCTTTCATGTTCCTGAATTCCATTCTCTCGATTGTCAGCAGTGCGCTCCAGATGATCTTTTCGAGCAGTACGTGGTCGTCAAGTCTCATTAACGCTTTTTTCTATGCGTTGAAAACACTCGCTTGCGGACGTTTGATTGCCATGTTGTATCGGGCGATTACAACGGGTGATTTAAAAAAAGACGTACGCAGAATTTAGATCGGACGGAATAAGATGACAGTGGAAGAACTAAAATCATCTGTTGATCAATATTTTGAATTGCTTGAGCCGCTCAGTCTTTCGTTGAGACTGGAACAGGATGCTGAAGAATGCGAGCGATTGACGAAGGAGACGGGAGAGGCGACATTTTGGTCTGATCCGAAGAGAGCGTCGGTTGTACAGAAACGCATTACATACCTCACAAAAAAGAGCAAGCGTTTTTCCGACTTGACTTCTCAGCTCGAGGATTTGTCGGTTCTTCTCGAGTTGGCGGAAGAGGAACAGGACAGCACCGTTCTTTCAGAGGTCAGAGACGGCATGAATAAATGGATACACGATTACGAAATATTGCGTCTTGAGACATTACTGACCGGCGAGCATGACTCAATGAACGCAATCGTGTCGTTGCATGCAGGTGCGGGAGGCACTGAGGCGCAGGACTGGACAAGCATGTTGCTTCGTATGTATACACGCTGGTCGGAGAGCCGCGAATTCGAAGTCTCTGTTCTCGACTATATCGACGGCGATGAGGCGGGAATCAAATCGGTTACATTACGTATTGCCGGTGACAATGCTTACGGTTATTTGAGGAGTGAGCATGGCATTCATCGCCTTGTGCGTATTTCGCCCTTTGATTCTTCCGGTCGTCGTCATACGTCGTTTGCTTCTTGTGAAGTATTGCCGGAACTAGATGATACGATCGAAATCAACATCGTTCCCGACGATCTTAAAATCGACACGTTTCGCGCATCGGGTGCGGGAGGACAGCACGTCAATAAGACGAGTTCCGCCGTCAGAATTACGCATTTGCCTACCGGTATCGTCGTTACATGTCAGAACGAGCGCTCTCAGCTCCAAAACAAAGAGACGGCGATGGGTATGTTGAAATCGCGACTTTTCCATCTCGCGCAACAGCAGCAGTTGGATCGCATTGAGGACATCAAAGGTGAAGTTTCCGACATCGCTTGGGGGAGTCAGATCCGTTCCTACGTTTTCTGCCCTTACACCATGGTCAAGGATCACCGTACCGAATTTGAGACGGGTGACGTAGAGGGCGTGATGGACGGCGATCTCGATGATTTTATCAATGCATGGCTCATCATCGACGCACAACACCGCGAGTCACAGCGCGAGATTGAGCTAAAAACCAATGGTGAGATGAGCCATACATGATTGACTTTGAGGGGAAATATATAGGCCTTTTCGGCGGGACGTTCGACCCGTTTCACAATGCTCATCGACAGCTTATTGTGAGCGCCCTTGAGCAGTTGCCCCTCGACGTTGTCCTCGTGATGCCGCTGGGACAAGCTCCCCATAAGAAGAGGCGTATTAGCTTAGCCGCCCATCGCTATGAAATGGCGAGGCTGGGTATTGACGGTCTGTCTCGCGTTGTTGTCTCGGACGATGAGATACGAACGCCTGGCGTCGACTATACGTATGAAACGATTTTACGGTTAAAAGAACAGCATTGTCCCGCCGCGATAACGGTTCTGGTGGGCTCGGACGTTCTTCTGAGTCTCGATTCTTGGTATCGCGTGGAAGATTTGATGGGTGAGATTTCACTCGCGGTTGTAAGGCGCGGTGATGACGATATTAAGGTTTTGGAGAGCAAGGCTGAAGAAACCGCTGCCCGCTACGGTGCTAAGATCGTTTTCTTTGATATGCCGCCATCGATGTTGGCATCGAGTGATCTGCGTCGAATTCATGAGAACCAAGGTGATTTCCGCGACAAGTGCCCCGACTCCGTTGTTGCTTTCATCGAACGACATCGCCTCTACTCGTTATCACCCGTATATTCCATGGTCGACGACGATGATTGGGAACGACTTGTCGCCCTCGAGGGATGGAGTTGGCGTTTCATTTCCCAAGAGAGGAGAGTGCATTCCGCTTCCGTCGCGCAATACGCAGGAAAGTTGGCTTCTTTATACGAAGTGGATATATGGAAAGCGATAGCTGCGGGTCTCCTTCACGACATGGCGAAGGAATTCCCGCTTGAGGAACAGAAGGATCTTGCGCGTCAATATCTGGACGATGAGACGTTATTTTTGACTCTTTCAGATGATCTTATGCACGGTCCTGCAGCGGCGAAGTTCATTTCGAAGACGTGCGGGAAATGCGAAGTGGAATTTCTCGATGCGATCGCTTTTCATTCGACGGGACGCGGTGACATGAGTGTATTGGGGCAGATTCTGTTTCTTGCGGATAAGATTGCATTCGACCGAACGTTCCGCCGTCTCGATGCCATACGTTCATTGGCTGAGGACGGGAATCTCGATGATGCCATGAAGCTCTGTCTTGAAGAAATCTTCACCGCACTCAAATATTCCGGTGTTGAGGTGAATTCATTGAGTCTTAACGCATATAGAAAGTATGCGGGAGGCGCGAGTAGTTGAGGTATGGTCGTCTCCTTAGTCGTGGTATAGTTAAACAAGAGGAATCAACAGTTTCGCTGTTGTCGGATTGTTGGCGATAGAGATTGGAATGTCGCCAAATTTGATCTTACAATAGCGAGACGGCAGGAGGTTTAATTGAAAGAAATTGGTGAGCTGAAGCGCAATGGCTCCGTGACTGAAGAGTCGCCTGATAACGAGCACATTGAAAAAATGAAACTTGAAGAGATTGATTGCTTCGCTTCCGTCGCCGTAGACGCTTTGGAAGAAAAAAAAGCGGTTGATGTTGAAGTGTTGAAAGTTACAACGAAAACGACACTGGCTGATGTATTTGTTGTGGCGACGGGGACTTCAAATACGCATATCAAAACGCTTGCCGACTCTGTCGAAGAGAAACTGAAGGAAATTTACAACCTTACGCCACATCACATCGAGGGGCTCGAGGCGCGTAGCTGGGTGCTTCTTGACTACGGCGATTTGGTCGTTCATTTGATGCTTGAAGAGGACAGGATGTTCTACAATCTCGAGAGTTTATGGCGATTAGGAACGCAACATCCTTAACGACTCAATTTGAATAAGATTAGCTTAATATATATTTTGTAAAGTGTGTTGTGACATATCGAGCGTTTCGATGTGTCTCATCTTCGTCGATTTGACACGTTGCGTCATGATTTTGCAGATGACTCCGAATGTACCGTCCTTCAAGTCTCACTATGATGACGATGACTTGGAGGATTTGCTATGCGTAAGACCAGTCATCGGATTCGACAAATGGATAGGCGCGGGAGAGCGAAGCGAGGCCCGATTGTCTTTTTTGTCGCAGTCATTGTTGTTTCAGCTTCCATTCTCGTGATCACGGCGAGACGACCTTCGGGGATGGGTTTTACGATCACGACCAAGATCGCGAGCAGCGAGACGACTCAGCCGGAGCCAACGCCTTTCAGCACGACAATCTTGAAGATTCCCATCCACATAGACGGAGAAATAGAAGTCCCCGGCGTCTATCACGTAAAGGACGGAACACTACTCGTCGAACTCGTTGAAGCAGCCGGCGGTTTTACAGACAACGCCGACCGATCACCTTTTAACCTCGCGATGCGCCTAACAGCTCACATGAAAATATTCGTTCCTCGCCTCGGTGATCCGTCGGATCAGGAGCCGGTTCAGGGTTATACACTCGCGCCGCAAGGCAATGATAAAATCGACTTAAACAGAGCGACGCGGGAGGAGCTTGAGACGTTGCCGGGTGTTGGGCCGGCAACGGCCGACGCGATAATTTCGTATCGCGACACGTACGGCGCATTCGGCAAGATCGAAGACTTAATGCTCGTTCCCGGCATAAAGGAGGGTCGATTCGCACGACTGAAAGATCATCTCACTGTCTCTTTGCCATAGAGACCTCCTAGCAGGAGACCTATGCCGAGGTTGTCGTTCTCTTGTCAAAAAGGTATAGCGGAAAGGCCATACAGATTAATGAACACTTTGTCAAAGTAAACAGAACAGGCGATGTGCCAGATTAAACTGGACGATCCGCGATTCTCACTGTCCAAGTTACTTTGGCATTCAGCTGGTCTATGCCGAGCAAGTCATTTCCTTGTCAAGAAAGTATAGAGGAAATGACGAAAACGTTAATATGCGTTGTGTCAAAGTAAGCAGGACATCCGATGTGCCAGATTAAACTGGACGAACCGCGCATCTCACTGTTCAAGTTACTTTGGCATTCAGCTCATTCCGCTCGAGACAGGCGAGTTCTTGACATTTACAGATATTCAAAGTAATATTTCAAAGGCGTCGGGGTGTGGCTCAGGTGGTAGAGCGCTTGGTTCGGGACCAAGAGGTCGCAAGTTCAAGTCTTGTCACTCCGACCATTTCTACGAGGTGCGTTTAGCACCTCTTTTTTCGATCTTTTGTCCATTTTTTGTTTAGCATGAGACGGTTCTTTCTATGCTAAACTTATTGAAAAAGAAGTTTCTTTTTTGGAGGTTGCAATGAGTTATTGCGATGAAGTCTTTCGCGCGAATTGTCGCGATATTCTCGAGAACGGGTTTAGCGATGAGCATCAAGAGGTTCGCCCTCGTTGGGAAGATGGGTCGCCTGCGCATACGTTAAAGAGATTCGGCATTGTCAACCGTTACGATTTGGCCGAGGAATTTCCCATCCTGACGCTGCGCAGGATGTATTATAAAAATGCTATTGACGAGATCCTTTGGATTTGGCAAAAGAAGTCGAACCGTGTAAACGAGCTGAATTCAGGTATCTGGGACCAATGGTGTCTTGAAGACGGTACGATCGGCAAAGCCTACGGTTACCAGTTGGCGCAGAAATACCGGTTCCCGGAGGGGGAATTTGATCAGGTCGATCGCGTACTCTATGAGCTAAAACACAATCCGAATTCGCGCCGTATCATGACGAATCTCTATAATTTCGCAGATTTAGAGGACATGGCTCTTTATCCCTGCGCGTACAGCATGACGTTCAACGTGACAGGTAACCGCTTGAACGGGATTCTCAATCAACGTTCCAACGACATGCTCGTCGCCAACAACTGGAACGTCGTCCAGTACGCCATACTGCTCGTCATGTTCGCGCAAGTGTCTAACTTGGTGCCTGGCGAACTCATTCATGTTATCGCGGATGCGCACATCTATGATCGCCATATCCCGATTGTCAGAGAATTAATCGAACGGCCGGCTTATAGGGCGCCGAAACTCGTTGTGGATCCCGATATTAAGGATTTTTATGACTTTACCGTATCGAGCTTTGAGTTTGAGGGGTACGAATACGGACCGCCGATCAGGAAAATACCCGTTGCCACATAGGAGGAGCGTTATTTATCGGCAGTTTCGTAACAGTTGTCAAGTATGACTTTTACGGCAGGTATATGAAATGATTGCTATTGTCGCTTGTGATGCAAAGTGGGGAATCGGATGCGATGGGAAGCTTCAACAGCGTGTCAGTGCCGATTTGCGCCGATTTAAGGCGCTGACGTGGGGGAAGGTTGTGATATACGGTCGCAATACGCTCGACACGTTCCCCGGCGGAAAGCCGCTACCGGGTCGGCTTAATATTGTACTGAGAAGACGCAAGGAGTGCAACCTAGATCATTGTGAATACGTCTGTAGTGTCGATGAGCTCATGCAACGGCTGAGATTGTTGAAGCGCAAGGGATATAGTGATGACGATTTTGTCGTGATTGGCGGGGCGATGGTCTATCGGCAATTACTTCCCTATTGCGATACCGTCCATGTTACGCAATTTGCGGAAGCGTACGAAGCTGACTGTTACTTTCCCGACTTGGATGCGTCTCCTGAATGGTACCTCGATTCATACGGTCAATGGTTGGAGGAGAAGGGAGTTCGTTTTCGCTACATGGTCTATCGGAGACATGCTATTGCGTGACTTTTTATTTGAAAGCCTTCCGGCATAGAGTGAATGATTTGAACGCTGCTACTTATATAGCGGGGATAATCGTTTGAGAGATGAGAGGTGTCATAAGATGGTGACAAATGTGGATCGAACAATTCAACTTGAAAAGTGTTTTCTCAAAGATGCCGCACGATACCGTGCGTTGGCGGATACAGGGTGTCCACCGCTCTCCATCCGAGCGTGGCGGGAGAAACTGACAAATCTCGCTAAGAAGGGAACTGACGTCTTTTTTGCCGTGTGCGAAGGCGTCGATCTCGGGTATGTTCTGGTGACCAATCCGTTCGAATCACTTGGCTGGAATATTGTTTTGCTTTCCGGCTCATTGTACAGCGAATCGGTCGCTAGAGAAGTGTCACGGCAACTTTTTCGGATGGATTATACGCTGTACAGAATGGATGTTTACTACTCCATGCAACGAAAACGTCAGGTGCGGGGAGAAGATACCGCGAGTACCATGGTGTGTGCTGATGACTTGTCGCATTTTTCGGGTGAGTTGGAGCACAGCGTCTTTTTCTCACCTGAGCTAGATGGCAGGCAGGTGGCGTTCATATCGTGGGATTTCGGCTATATTGCCGTCGTGACGAATGATCGGAGAGATAAAATCGAATCGATTGAGTTTGTTCGAGGGCATATCGGTGAATACGAAGTATTCATCAGGAAGGCAGCATATTTTAGTGGGCTTGTCGATGATGAAGGATTGGTCATACCGAATATTTGCCTTGAGCCGACGGACCATGAACCGGATATTCTTGTTAAGGCGCGTGAAGAACTGGCGAGTTACTTGAATCACGCCCATGAGCCGGAGATCGAGTATGAATTTCCGCACGGCACACCTTTTCAGCAAAGTGTCTGGAAAGAGGTGGCAAAAATCCCGCTCGGATCGATTAAGACGTATTCCGATTTAGCGCTTTTGGTAGAACCCGATTTGGAGAAGGCTGGACGTCTTGCGCGGGCAGTCGGTCAGGCGCTCAGCGTTAATCCGCTTCCTATCTTGATCCCTTGTCATCGTGTGATCGGTGCGAACCGCAATCTTGTCGGGTTCGCTGGCGGCGTTGATATTAAGGAGTATTTGCTTCAGATGGAGTTGTGGAAAGTAGGTGTAAAGGACTAGAGCGATAAAGGCTCTTCCGTGATAAAGTGCCGGCTCGTATAAAGAACCAGTGGTGATTGCGGTGATAGCTCGGTGATTATGGTGCTTGTGATTGCGGATGGTGATTGTGGTTGTGACTGTGGCTGTAGCTGTAGTTGTGGTGATTGTGTACTGCGATCTCCTTGACTTTATTCCGACCCCTTGATAAAATCAACGAGATGTTTTCGAAGAGCTTATGGTGGAATTAGCTCAGCTGGTTAGAGTGCCAGGTTGTGGCCCTGGAGGTCGTGGGTTCGAGTCCCATATTCCACCCCATGCTCTTCGTCATCATGTTGGGGTGTAGCCAAGTGGTAAGGCACGGGACTTTGACTCCCGCATTCGCAGGTTCAAATCCTGCCATCCCAGCCATTCGATCCGCTAGCTCAGACGGAAGAGCACCTGACTTTTAATCAGGGGGTCTGGGGTTCGATCCCCCAGCGGATCACCACCCTATAAACCCTGTGGTTGTGAGGCTACAGGGTTTTTTTGAATTCATTTTTGATCATAGTTTGCAATATATGTATGGCACACCTTTAGGAGTCCCCTATGCCACGTCGCCAACATGAATCAACTGTCATTGATATAGTGGATAAGGAATTAACTAAGCGTTTTTGTTATATTTGTTGATCCGGTGTTATGCTGTATGATGTGAAAACGAAGAAAAAGGGAAAGGCTGACGGAGGTAAAAGATGACAAAAAAGGATTGTCGCTCAGTTGACGAATCCATCGCAGACAAGCCGATTGACGCTGTGTGTGAAGACATGCCTCTTCGAGGCAAACGTATTCTGCTCGCTCCGTTAAAGCCGGAGGATATGGTCGCTATTGCGCCGTTTTTTGCCGACACCAACGCTTTGTATCATTATCTTCCCGATAAACTGATGCCGCGTAACGATGAGCAGCTTCGCGTCCTCATGGAGGATTGGAATGATGGAGAGCGGAATCTTGTCTTTGCCTGCAGGTATGACGGGAAGACGATAGGCATTGTCTCAATATCCGATATCGACTTTGTCTCGGGTAACGGTGAATTGGGCGTGATGATTTCAAATGTCAATGTGCGTGGCATGGGACTTGCAACGGAAGCATGCATGCTCATGCTCGATTACGCTTTCGGTGAACTTAGACTCCATCGCGTGACCGTGCGTGTAGCGCCGGGTAATGAACCCTCGCTTCAGCTGTTTCGTAAACTCGGTTTTATCCATGAAGGGCGTATGCGTGAAGTGATAAGGAGAAGGGACAGCTATGGCGATCTTCTTTTATTCGGACTTTTAGAGGATGAGTATAGAATAGTCCGAGATGAAACACCATTAAGCGTGCTAGAATGATTTTGGTCTCATCGACCGCCATACTGATTTTAGATCAACTAGAAGGGGCGTACTCCGTATATCATGATACGCTCGACACTCACAGCTCATTTAGCGGATGTTGACCGTCAAGAATTGACGTTGCAGATTAACGACCGCGATATAGGATTGCTGGCATCACAGCATCAGCGCTATTACGTGATGTCCGGGAATCGTCGCGTCCAAATGATTGCCGGCTTGTTTACGCATCGCGACGACCCTGCTTCGATCTCGTCGACGCGCGCCCTGTTAAGGTTGTGGTTGATGACTTTTCGAGATTTGCAGATCAACGGCTTGGCTCGTTTCCCGCAATGTGCCCAGTCTCGCGATCTTGATGCTGACTTTATCCTTTTGATGGATGCGCATCGTGTTCTCATTTGGTGTCACCGAGACCAAGGCGTCTATCTTCTTCGTGGAAATCGTCTTTATCGCCAACAGCCGACGTACCCTCCTCAGCAAGATGCGTTGCTCTCGCTTGGCATACCTCTCGATTTCTACGCTTTCAGACCCAGCGAGGGTGATGATCTCTTGATCATCGATCCGTCTTTCATTGACCTCTTCGATTGCGCTGATCTTGAGTCGATGTTTACGGATATTCGTCAAGTCAATGTTGCAATGACGGAACTGATGCGGTTGGCTTCGAACTACGGATATCTGTCTGATAAAACATGGTTTTCCGCACAGATTCAAAAGCTTGAGCCTGAGCCTGAAGCCCTTAGTGCCGATTCCAGAGGGCGTGCTGCCGGTCGACGGACTAGGGGAGACAGTGGCGACCAATGGTTGCGCGGGATTAGGTGGTCCAAGGTCGTACCGTTGATGGATGGCAATGTGCTTATTTTGCCGCCTGAACTTGACCAATACAGGATGCGACCCGAAGTTCAAACGCATGAGGAACTAAGCCTACCAAGACCGCCCCGGTTTACGACGCATTCAGGCCGTCAAGGCGTCTACGGTCCTGACAAAGTAGACATCATAGAATCGGGAACACGATCGCGTTCCCGTCGTTCGAAGGATGAAATTGCCGAGACGTACGGTCGCAAAGTGACTTGGCTTGACCGTGTTAAGGAATGGAATTTCGGAGGCTTTCGTGATTGCATCGCCGGTACAAATCGTCGATTGATGAATCTGATTCCGTCGTCACGAGGACTTTCTATTCTTGCTTATATTGTCATTCTGCTCATTATCCTCGTCATCCTCGTGGCGATTTTCGTTTCGATGCGAGAGGAGAGCGACGATTCTGATTCACTACAAAGCGATATACCGAAAGTATCAACTGTCGACAGTAGTAATCAGCCGCAGATCGATTTTGAGATCGATGTGGAGGTGCGCGCGAGTAGCTTGCGCATCGTTGCAGCGCCCAATAGCGATGTGCTGGTGGCTACTGTTGGGCGCGGTGAGCATGTTGTTCAGTTGACGTATCCGAAAGACGGTTGGGTTATGATCAGGACAGCTGACGATCGTGTGGGGTATGTGCCGGAATCCCTGTTGTTATCGCCTGAGGTTGCTGACTAGGAATATTTTTTCATATTTATCCGTTTGATTTGTTTGATCTGTGATCTGGCGTGATCTGGGGCATAGTCAATTTCGTATTTTACAAAAGTTAATACCTGTTGTATCATATCAAAGGTTTCCGGAATTCTGCGGGTGTAGTTTAGTGGCAGAACATCAGCCTTCCAAGCTGACCGTGAGAGTTCGATTCTCTTCACCCGCTCCATACATCCGGAAACTGTTTTATGGGCATATAGCTCAGTTGGATAGAGCAACAGCCTTCTAAGCTGTCGGTCGTAGGTTCGAGTCCTACTATGCTCGCCATTTAGGCGCTGCTGGAACTATCAGGTAGCGCCTTCGTTCATGTAGACGGCTCAATTCCTGAGTCGTTTTTTATGCCCCTTATTCTCTGTCACGTCAACGGATTTACTAGAAACCCAGTCATAGGACAACGAGAACGACACTTTTTCAAATGTGCAATGTGTACGTGGCACTCCGAGCACTATTTTTCGGTACTAATTGAAAAATAGTGCAGTGAATGTGCGCGACAGTCAGTCTTCCACTCTATTTCTTGGTTTAGAGAACCGATCTCTTCCCATGTGTCGCAATTATTCGAAACAAGTTAAAAAACTGTACAGGGGAGGTACGCCAAATGCTTAATCTGTTTCCTGTTTCAGCCTTCAGAGAACCATTCTCCTCGCATATGTTGCAGTTTATCGAAGGAAGTTGAAAAACTGTATAGGGAGGGTGGGAGTTGGGGTGGAGCTGTGATGGAAAAGGTGCGCTTAAGGTGCAATTTGTTGTTTTGGAGGCGTTTATGTGCTCTCGCTACACAGTTTTGGTAGAAAACTCTGATGAAAATGAGAATTCGTGGCGTACTGAATAAGCTCTGAGCCTGTGATAACGCTTTTGGTCATAGAGCTACACGAAATAAACTGTTAGCGCTGGATGTTAACTTGAGACAGGAGACACTCAAGGCGCTCGCGTTAAGACTAAGGGGAGGTTTGGGTGGCGGATGAGTCGGTTCCAAGCGGCGAGGTAGATTCGATACGCAGTGCGAACGCCGGAATGCCAAGGAATCTCGTTCTTGTGGATTTTACGGAAACGTGAACGAATACTGTGTCCTTTTCTGAGGAGAAGGTCGCGCAGGGCAACGAAACTCTCAAAAAACTTCCTCGCACGGATGTAAATGCGTTTACCTATTAGGCGGGAAAGCTGTCGCGCTAAGTTGCGAAAGGCTTTCAGGTTGTTGAGTTGAGAGTAGCCTACTGAAACGACTCGGTAACCTTCCGCTTCCAAGTGAGCGGTGCGTTCACGGTCTCTCGATATTTCTGACGCGCTGCTATGGAATTCCTCGCTGTCGTACTCGATATCGAGCTTGCATGAGGGAACGTAGAGATCGGCGAAGTATGTTTTGTTACCACCTTCCAAAACTATTCTTTCGTTGAGCACCATCTCTTTAAAACCGCATCCTCCGAGAGCGTTGGGCAAACGCAGGAACATATAGAGAATCGATTCCATCGGAGAACGCGAATTGTCCGCAAGATATCGAATGGCGCGGAGGGCTTTTCTGCGACCCCGGTGCCCTCGTAACTCTTCCGCGCAGATGCGTAGTTCTTCGACGGTGCATCGAGGGCGGTCGCCTTCGCGATAGGAGCAGATTTGAAGACCGAGATAGATTAACTCGTGGATGCTGTACTCTAGAGCGACTTGCAGGAAGACTAAGGGGAGGGTACACGCTTGTCCATCTACGTATTTCTCTGCACCGAGGATGCTACAGGTGTGTATTTGGGCTCGATCGGGACGGTAGAGGGGTTTATCTGTGAAGATGACATATTCTTCGGGAAAGATCATGTCGGGAGGCTCGATTTTGCCTCGGATTGCCGGCACGTCCCAATAGTCGAGTGCGGCTTTCCCACAAAGATATTTTTCGATATAACCGCCCATGCAAGAGCTCCTAATCTTTTGACGTAATCGCTCATGATCGAAGTCCGAGACTATCGACGCAATCGCTCACGCTTGAAATCCAGTAAACTCGCACGTGCTAGAGTACCAGTGATTTTCCAACGCAATCGCTCATGCTCGAAATCCAGTAAGCTCGCGCGTGCTAGAGTTCCAGTGATTTTCCGGCGCAATCGCTTTTGCTTGAAGTCTAATAAGGCGAATAGGGGAACTGTAAAGGAAACTATGGTCCTTATCTTACGATCGATGCCTATTTGTCGAAAAAATAATGTTTTATTAGGCAACCAAATTTATATTTAGCGACTTTATGAATCGTCACGATCTAAAAGTGGCTAATAAAATATTCCGCTAATCATGGGTAAGAGGTATCAGATGTTCTGAATTATAGGGCTATTGTAAAGTAGTATTAGAGTAAATCATAAAATTGAAATTCTTATTCGAGTGGAGGTGAGCAAATGTTATTCATATGTTATCCCAAGTGTTCAACTTGTCAGAAAGCAAAGAAATGGTTGGAAGAGCAAAACATACAATACGTGGAACGCCATATAGCGGAAGATAATCCTACCTATGATGAACTGAAAGCATGGTACCACAAGAGCGGGCTTTCGCTAAGAAAGTTTTTCAATACGAGCGGTATGCTTTACAGGGAAATGCAACTTAAGGACAAGCTACCTGAAATGAGCGAAGAATCTCAATTGGAACTCCTTGCCACGAATGGAATGCTCGTAAAACGTCCTATTGTCGTAAAGGGCGATATCGTACTTGTAGGTTTCAAAGAGGCTGAGTGGAACGATAAAATGATTTGAGACGGTTCGCTATGTTAAACAATAAATCGTCATTATAATATGGGGAAATTTCTATTGTCGTATCTAAGGATTTGCAGAATCGCCACATAGGTCGAAGATGTGTTCTGGAGATGATAATGTTTGCCCGCGAAAAGGGGATGAAAGCGATAAAAGCCAATATATATTCGTTTAACCACCAGAGTCTGAAAATGTTTCAAGATATCGGATTTGTACAGACTGACGACGAATGGTTTGAATATCCAATTGTTGCTGAATAGGGCGCCCAAAGGTCATCTCCTACGGTGTTTTCGTAACTTGACGAGTCTTCTTTTCCGTGTGAAAATTGTATTAAGAAGGGAAGTTCTTTTATGGCTCAAGTGTACGATAATACCAGCATTTCACAACTAAAAGGTGCCGATCGCGTTCGGCTCCGTCCAAGCGTTATTTTCGGTTCTGACGACCTTCGCGGCGCGCAACAATCATTCTTTGAAATTCTTTCAAATTCGATCGATGAGGCACGCGAAGGGCACGGTCACGTGATCACGGTGACGCGTTTTAAAGACGATTCCATCGAAGTGATTGACCGTGGGAGGGGTATTCCGCTCGACTTCAACCCGAATGAGAATCGTTACAACTGGGAACTCGTTTATTGTGAGCTGTATGCCGGCGGAAAATACAAAACTAATCTCGGGGAGAATTACGAGTACAGCCTCGGTTTGAACGGACTCGGGGCATGTGCGACGCAATATGCGTCGAAGTGGTTTGATGTTGCGGTCACGCGTGACGGCTTTAAGTATGAGCTTCATTTTGAGAAGGGCGTCAACATCGGCGGCCTCAAGAAGACGCCGATTGACTCTAAGAAGACAGGGACAATTCAACGCTGGATACCTGATGATGAAGTCTTTACCGATATCGTGATTCCTGCCGAATACTTCCGCACGACGTTGAAGCAACAAGCCGTCGTCAATAAGGGTGTGACGTTCGAGTTTATTGACGAAAAGGACGGAACGAAAGAGGATTATTGTTACCCCGAGGGTATTCTCGGAATGGTTAGAGAAATGAACGTCGAAGGTCTGACGCAGCCCGTTCTGTTCAGCGGTGAAGGCGTCGGTCGTGACCGTAATGATCGCGAAGATTACACGACGAAATGCGATGTCGCCTTTGCGTTTAACAACCATCAGGCGGAAATCTATTACTACCACAACTCTTCTTGGCTTGAATACGGAGGCTCTCCTGACCGAGCCGTTCGATCGGCTTTCGTCTCCGCTTTCGATTCATTTCTGAAGGAGGAAGGCAAATATCGCGCGAATGAAGCGAAAATTACGTTCGGCGATATCGAGGAGAGCCTCCTTCTGATGTCGAGCTCTTTTTCTACGGTGACAAGTTATGAGAATCAGACGAAGCGCTCGATCAATAACCGCTTCATTCAACGGTTCTTGACGGATCTGATTCGTGAGAATCTGACCGTTTGGTTTATCGAGCGGCGTGAAGACGCGCTCCGCGCGGCCGACCAAGTGCTTCTCAATCGAAGGAGCCGTGAGAAGGCCGAAAAGACACGTCTTACTGTGAAGCGCGATTTAATGCAAGAGATCGACATGTCGAATCGTGTGCGCCTGTTTGTCGATTGTCGATCGCAGGACATAAATGAGCGTGAGCTATATATTGTAGAAGGCAATTCAGCGCTCGGTTCCGTCAAGATGGCACGCAATGCCGATTTTCAGGCGGTGATCCCCGTGAGAGGTAAGATATTGAACTGTCTGAAAGCCGATTACAACGCCATTTTCAAGAACGACATCATCATGGATCTGATCAAAATTTTAGGGTGTGGCGTGGAGCTTCCGAAGAAATTCAGCAAAGCGGCCGCTCCCTTTGATATTAATCGCCTGCGTTGGAACAAGGTGGTCATTTGTACGGACGGCGATGTCGATGGTTTTCAGATTAGGACGCTGATCTTAGCGATGTTTTACAAGCTTACGCCTGAGCTCATTCGTCAAGGAAAGATTTTTATCGCGGAATCTCCTCTCTATGAGATCGGCCATCGCTCGAAGCGCCTAGAGAGGACGTATTTTGCGTATTCCGATCAGGAGAAAAATGAGATCATCGCATCGCTCGGAGAGGGCAATGTCCATGTTCAACGTTCGAAGGGACTCGGTGAGAACGAGCCGGAAATGATGTGGAACACAACAATGAATCCGGAGACGAGACGACTGATCGCCGTCATGCCGGAGTCGGAGGAAGTGATGAGCGGTACATTTAATCTCCTGCTCGGCGATGATGTTCCTGGACGGCGCGCGTATATCGAGGAGTCGGGACATCTTTACATGGATATGTTGGACGTCGGATAAAGTGAAGTGCAATTGGCGGCGCGCGTATATCGAGGAGTCGGGACATCTTTACATGGATATGTTGGATGTCGGATAAAGTGAATTCACGACATTCCGTTATGCCACCCAGTAATAAGTATTCATCGATCATCTAGAGATCAAGCATGTAGATAAAGAAGGAGCGGACGAGTTGATGACAACCGGCAAGCCTGAAGATAAAGATAGAAACGATAACATTACCGCCATCGAACAACCTATTTCAGAGACTCTGTACGAGAATTTTATGCCTTATGCGATGAGCGTCATCGTCTCCCGCGCGATTCCCGAGATCGACGGCTTTAAGCCGGCTCACCGCAAGCTATTGTACACGATGTATCTGATGAACTTGATGTCGGGCCCGCGTGCGAAATCTGCTGATGTTGTCGGACAGACGATGAAGCTGAACCCTCACGGCGACCAGACAATTTACGAGACGATGGTTCGTTTGACGAGGGGCAACAAATCACTCTTACATCCTTGGATTGATTCAAAGGGGAATTTCGGTGACGTGACGTCACGCGATATGCAGTACGCCGCCTCACGATATACGGAAGTCCGGCTGGAACCGTCGTGCGAAACGCTTTTCAGCGGTTTGTCAAAAGACGCGGTCGATTTTGTCGATAATTATTCGGGCACGATGAAGGAACCAGTTTTGTTACCGGCCATGTTCCCGACGATTCTCGTTAACAACAACCAGGGGATTGCTGTCGGTATGGCAAGCAACATTTGTTCTTTTAACTTGAAAGAAATCTGTGAGACGACGATCGCACTAATCCGAGATCCGGAGGCTGATCTCCTCGAAACGCTGCCTGCTCCCGATTTTTCAACGGGAGGCTATCTCATCTACGACGCCGATGAAATGCGCGAAATCTACAAGACAGGCCGAGGATCGTTTCAGTTGCGCGGCGCCGCTGATGTCAATCGCAAGGAGAGGATCATCGAAATCCGTGAGATTCCTTACACAACGACGATCGAGGCGATCATCGACGACATCACAGATGCCGTCAAAAAAAATAAGCTCAGAGACGTCGTTAACGTTCGTGACGAGACGGATCTGAATGGTCTTTGTATCAGTGTCGAGTACAAATCGACGTCCGATCCGGATATTCTGCTACACCAACTCTTTACCCAGACATCGCTCCAGAGCTCCTTCTCGTGCAATTTCAATGTGCTTATCGATAATCGTCCGAGGTTGCTCGGCGTTAGAGAGATTTTGAATGAGTGGATCGAATGGCGCAGTGAATGCATCAGGCGAGAGGCGACCTTTGATATAGGCAAAAAAGGGGAACGCCTGCATCTTCTTCGCGGCCTTGAGAGAATTCTTCTCGATATCGACAAGGCGATCGCTGTCATCCGTCTTACGGAGACGGAGAAAGAAGTTGTTCCACGCCTTATGAGTGCCTTCGATATTGATGAGATACAAGCCGAATACGTCGCGGAGATTAAGCTTCGACACCTAAACCGCGAATATATTTTGAAACGTATCGGGGATATCGAGACTTTGGAGCGCGAGATCGCTGAGTTGGAACGTCTCGTCAGAGGAAGAGGCCGCTTGCGCGACAAGATTGTCCGACAGCTCAAGGATATATCGAATAAATACGGTCGTGAACGAAAGACCCGCCTCATCGCACCGGAAGAGCTTGATGTTCCAGAAGAAGAGGATCTCGTTCCTGATTACAATACGCGACTATTCCTGTCTGAGCAGGGGTATGTGAAGAAAATCGCACTCACATCGTTGCGCGGGAATTTTGAAATTCGCGTCAAGGAAGACGATCGCATTATACAGGAGATAGAGTCTACCAACCGCGAGGAGATAATTTTCTTTACCGACAAGGCGCAAGTATACAAAATGATGGCGTGGGAGTTGGAAGATTGCAGACCGTCTCAGCTCGGTGATTTTACCCCGAATCTCCTTGACTTGGATGATGGCGAGCGTGTCATCTATATCCATTCGACGACGGAACCTTTCGAGGGCGAATTCCTTTTCGTCTTTGAAAACGGCAAAGGCGTTCGCATCGACGCTTCTCATTACGAGACCATACAACGCCGACGAAAGCTGCTTAACGCTTATGACGCGTCTTCGCCGATCGTTGGTGTGCGCTACATACCTGAAGGCGAAAGACCTTCGTTCGCCGTGCGTTCAAAGAAAAACAAGCTTCTTTACTTCGACTCGAATCTGGTGGTCAAGAAGGCGACAAGAACGGCACAAGGTGCTTCAATTCTCCGAACGAGAAATCAAAATGATTCTCTTGTGGCACTGTATTCCGAGGATGAGCTGTCATTCATACGCGATCTCGACTATTACAGGATTGCGAAAACACCGACTGCCGGTCGCTACATCCGGGAGGAATCAATTGAAGAACGTCAGCTCTCTTTAGCTGATGCGGTTCTTTGATATGCCTTTCGTAGAACCGATAAAAAAGAGAAGATTGCCGCGACGTTTTCCGATCTATCTATTCATCGCGCTCGTCGCGTTGCTGTTGATCGTCTTTATTGTCGTGAAGGCAACGCGTCCCAATTTACCTTTTCATCTTTCGGATTACGAAAAAGCATTGCGGAAGAGTGACGATACGCGAGTCTATGAAATATACAATGAAACGCGCTTGAGACGATCAGAGCTCAGCAGTCGCTCATACAGCAAAAGGATACGATCGCTTCTCAAAGAGGCGGACGCACTGACCGAGCGCATCGAATCCGATATAAAGCAACGTTCGGAAGCTCTTCTTGCTCGCGCTTTTCATGGTGAGATACTTTCCAACGAGGATCTCATACGCATTGAACTTGACGCTGCGATCGCAGGCGGCGCGATGACTAATTACATAGAGGATAGGACGCAGCTGTATCTCTTCGGGGAAATAGAAGAGAACGTTTACCTCTCATTCATGGGGCAGATAGCGCGCGTTTCCATCTTTTCGCAAGAGTACAGTCAGGTGCTTGAAAAGACTGATTCTCTCCGCCAAGTCAGGGAAAATCTTGAAAGTGCGAATAACGCGGCGAGAGAGAACGCTCATTATAGTGAGGCTGATAGTCTTCGAAAACTGTTGAGGACACCCGAAGCGAAGGATATTGAACATGTTTTGAAGTACCTTGAAGAGAGGATGGCAAAAGCGCGCCAATCGTACTACTCTGAACAGATGCCTAAGATTCGCACGGATGTCGAACAATACAGAACGTATGATGCGTTGCTCAAAATTAGAAAAATGGACGGTTGGTATCCTGAAGATGTTGAGTTGCGTCGCCTTGAAGAGATCTGTTTGGAAAAAACACCTGCTGAGATTCGTTACTGGAATGGTCCGGTCGAGCATATTGCGATTAAGCCGCTTATTGCCGATCATAAGCGGGCGTTCGACGGTGATCGCTTTGCAGCTTCTGCTGACCGCGATCTTCTATTAATCACTGAATTCCAACTCATTCTGGAAAGTTTGTATGAGCGCGACTACGTTCTTGTCGACGGACGTTCGTTTGTATCCGATGAAGGCAGCGCGCGAGTCGTACCGTGCCCGGAAGGCAAGAAGCCTCTTTGTCTAGTGCTTGACGATTTCTTCTCTTCCGAGGCTAGAGTGGAAAGCGGCATTGCCGCGCGTCTCGACCTCGACAAAGAGGGGAAGATCGTCGGTGTCGTTCGCGATCGCGACGGTATGGAGCGCGCGGACAGACTCTTTTCCGCGATTGGTGTCGTTGAGGACTTTATTGACAGCCACCCCGATTTCTCTTTCAATGGTGCGACGGGGACGATTTCGGTCGTGGCGATGAATGGGTTGTTCGGTTATCCCTTGACAGAGGAACAGGATCGTCATTGGCGCGATGACGCAAGCGCTTACGGTTTTGAAACGCTGCGAGACGTAAAAACCGATTTTGAAATGAACCGAGCAAAAGTTAAAGCCTTACTTTTAATGCTTGCGTCGCGAAATTGGAGAATTGCGAACGGGTCTTATTCGCGTTTGGCCATGGATCGCGCTTCTTTGCAATCGATCGCTGACGACATCGCTAAGGTTGAAGCATCAGTAGTTCCAATAACAGGAAAGATGAATATCCTGCACCATCCGTTCGGCATTCATGTCGAATTCGACAAGGAGAAGACTGCTCTGTTGGCGGAGAGCGGCTACTCCGTTTTAAGCGGTTACGGAACGTCGATCTACAGCAAACAAGCGAAAGGCTACATTTATGTCTCTAAGACGCTCCTGTCGGGACGGGCGCTACGTAACCCGCGCGATAGCGGGGTTAAAAGGTTCTTTAATGCCGGAGATGTTATTGATCGCGTCAACAGACCGTAGGTGTAGCCATTCACCCAACGTTCTTATTAAGGATTCATCGGGAGCAAAGGTTCATTCTCGAAAAACTCGCGATACAAGGCGGAGACGGCGCGACGTTTCTCGTAGTGCCGCATGATAAACAACATACTGATTTCAAAATAGTCAAGCACGACCATCTCAACGCTAATCTGTTCTTTCGCCATAGCCGCTGTGGCTCGCGCCATAACGCCGACTGTATCGCGGATGCCCTCACCGACGAGCATGATGATCGAAAGCTGTCGTACGACGGTAACCTGAGTGAGATCGAGTTCACGTTCGAGTCTCTGGCGAAGCGCGAGTTCGATCTCTAATGGAAACTGTTCCTCTCTGACCACAATGCTGACGGAATCGATCCCGGTCGGGACGTGATGAACATTGATGCCCAGCTCAGCGAAAATGGCAAGAATCCTGCTGAGGATGCCGACTTCCTGATTGATCAGGATGCGTCTCATATTGACAGAACAGAAATTATCGGATGCCGCAATGCCTGTAATAATACGGTCTATGTGCGTTCGCTCAGCGATGATACGTGTACCGGGTGAAGAGGGGTCATTCGTGTTGCGTATATGAATGGGGATATTCAGTCTCATCACAGGTTCAAGTGCCTCGTGATGAATGATGGAAAAGCCTATGTATGCAAGCTCGCGCATTTCGCGGTAGCTCATCTCAGTGAGAGGTGCGGCATCTTCGATAAGTTCTGGGTTAACGGCGAGAACGCCATCACGATCGGTCCAGTTTTCATAAAGCCTTGCATGAACGGCAGCCGCAAGAATGGCGCCCGTGATGTCCGAACCTCCGCGAGAAAAGGTGATCGTATCGCCTTCCGACGTCACGCCGAAAAAACCGGGAAATACGATGATTTCATCGGTCATGGCGAGCGGGGCGAGGTTCGCATACGTTTCCGGGAGAATCTCTGTGACACCGGCCCGATAGACAAGCTTTAGGCCTGCTTGGCGCGGATCGACATAGCGGGCGCGATGCCCCTCCTTTTGCAGATATGCCGCGATTATACGCGCCGATGACACTTCACCCATAGCAATGAGAGCGTCACGTGTCGAACGGCATTGCGGATCGAGTTGTGAAGCTAGGCGATCAATTTCGATAGACAATTCATTCGCAATGGTCTCGGACAATCCAAGACCTTCCGCGATGTCGTGAAGACGTTCCGCGATTAGGCGACGATCCTCAAGACCATCACGTCTCGACTCATTTTCCTTAATAATCGATAACAAGACATCGGTGACCTTTCGGTCAGGAAAAACATTATTACGGACTCCTGGTGCAGAGACGACCATTATCTTTCTATCAGGATTCTCCAATACAAGGTCGCATGCACGTTTAATCTGGGAAGCGTCTGAGAGCGATGAACCGCCGAACTTACAAACGATCATGACACTCTCCTTTCAAATCCTCCCAGTATGAGCGTCCTCCCAGCATAATGAGAATCGATTCGATCGGCCGTTTTATGCGCACGGTGAAAAACTCTTTCTGCGATCGTTTTTCCGTGAGGATGACCGGGATTCCTGCGCGTCTAGCAGACAATACGTCCGTAAGTAGCTGATCTCCGATCACTAGGGCATTTTCATGCGGGCAATCGCGTTGAGCCAGATCTTGACAGATACTGTCAATACTCGGTTTTCTGGCATGTGCGATGAAGGAGACTCCAAGAGAATCGGCATAGGAGTGTGCACGCTCAAAGCCCGCATTTGAAACGATCACGGGGCATAGGCCTGCATTTTTGATGCGTTCGATGACTCTTTCAGCGAAGGCGTCGGCAGTTGTTGAACCATGCAAGGCGATCGTGTTATCAATGTCGACGAGGACAATGCGAACCCCCTGTGCTGCCAACGCTTCAAAATCAATCTCCTCCGGAGTGGAGACAATACGATCAGGGAAAAAACGAGCTCGTATCCACTCTGAAAGCCCACGACCCTTCTTGATCTTGTGTTGTTTCATTTGCGTAGCTACCTATATTTCGTTATCACTATACAACCGTATGTTTATCTAGTTCGGACTCATACATACTCTACCATTCAGCGAATAAAATACCATAAGTGGCTTAAAGACGATACCTACGCACATGACGAATAAGTTTAACGGTTGCCCGCGCTCGCTCTTTCCCGTAAAATAGCGATAATATCGTATGCATAAGCTACGGATCGCTGGAGGTTTATATGATTAGTGCGGGAGATTTTCGAAATGGGACTACTTTTGTCATGGATGGACAACCTTGTCAGGTTGTTGAGTTTCAGCATGTAAAACCGGGAAAAGGTTCCGCTTTCGTCCGCGTCAAGTATAAAAATCTGCAAACGGGAAGCGTAGTTCAATCTAGCTTTAACCCATCTGATAAATACCCGCTTGCTCCTTTAAGCATCCGCGATATGTCGTATATCTACGCAGACGGCGAGCTGTACTTTTTCATGGATCAGGAGACATACGAGCAGATCCCGATCGGAAAAGATAGACTCGAGCATGCGCTGCCTTTTATGAAAGAGGGAATGTCCGTCCGTATCCAGTCGTGGGAAAATGAAATACTGAGCGTCGAGCTTCCCAATATAGTCGAGCTTGAGATTGTTGACTGTGAGCCTGCCGTTCGCGGCGATACGGCACAGAGCGCAACAAAGAATGCGACGCTTGAAACGGGTGCTGTCATCCGCGTACCACTTTTCATTAGTCAGAACGAGGTGGTAAGGATTGACACGCGTACGGGAGCTTATTTGGAGCGTGCCTGATGCTGGAGGGTGAGAGCCGCCAATTTTCGATTAAAGGTGAACGGACGATGTCACAGGGTTTCATCGCCCAATACGCGGCGGAAGCGGCTCTTCACACAGAGGGCGTAAGCGCGCTTAGTAAAGGTGCGATTACAACTCTTAAGGAAGCTATCGGTCTGGAGCAGCAAGGTCAAGGTGTGCGTGTTTCTTTCCGTGGAGAGGCTTCCGACGATGTGATCATCACTGTGTATCTCGATGTTTTATTCGGATATGTCATGCCTGAAGTGGCTTGGTCAGTTCAAGAGCGCGTCAAGCGAGATGTCGAGAGGTATACGGGGCTCAATGTCGACGCCGTTAACGTTCACGTCATGCGCGTCATTGAAAGCGAAGAAGCCGGTAAAATTGAGCTCGGCAAATTAATTAATCCGGAGGATTATCTATGAATCGTTGGGTCCGCTTCGTCCTGATCGTTTTTTCTTTTGTGTTGGCGGTCATATTTCTCGTCACAATTTTGACGATGGCGAGTAAGGATATCTTGTCGGGCGTTGTTTCGATGATCCTTAACATCGCGCAAAGGCAATCGAACAGAACGGTTGCGCTCGTTATAGGTTTTGTGGGGTTTATTATTTCGACCATTACATTAATTGTTTCTGTTATGACCGGGCGGCTCGCCAAGACGCGTATACGTTCAAATGAGATTGGGCATATTGAAATCGGCGTCGAGGCGATCGAGAATATTGCCCTGAACGCCGCAAAAATCTCGCAATCCGGTGTCAAATCGGCGAAAGCGCGCGTTTCGCCGAGTAGGGGCGGGGCGTTGTCCGTTAAATTGATCGTGCAGGCATTCCCTGATGTAGAGATTCCGATGATGATGGCGCGTGTACAGGAACGCGTCAAAAAAGACATTGAGAAATATACGGGCATCGAAGTCGGCGACGTCCAAGTGCGCGTGAGCAAGGTTGAGGCTATTTCGCCTCGCGTGGAGCGATGATGGCTTATGAATAAGCACGATTCTCAACGCCGGCAGGTGCGTGAAGAGCGACAACGACTTTCTCCCGGTTTGATTGGGTTTATTGTCGGTTTGAGCATTGCCCTGCTATGGGTCCTGTTCGGGTTTTGGAGATTGCTTTTTATCCTCGCTCTTTCGGGGGCGGGTTATTACATCGGCGTGCGTTATTTTCGCGATCGCGATGCCTTCAAGAAGTTGATTGATAAGATTTTTCCGCCGGGCATGTTTCGCTAGTAGGGAACGGTTGTTATGAGCCGACATAGCGCACGCGAAAAATCTATCATGCTCCTTTACCAAATAGAAGTCCGCGATGGTAATGTTCATAAAATCAAGGAAATGTTTCTCTCACAATACCCGATTGATAATGTGGACGATCGGGAGTATTTTGACTTTCTTGTCGACGGCGTCATCGAGCATATGAAGTCGATTGACGATATCATTGCGAAATACCTCCGCGGTTGGACTTTAGATCGACAATCATTACTTGATCTTGCTATTCTCCGAGTTGCTGTTCTGGAACTTCTTTTCGATACGAGAGTGCCCGTAGAAATTGCCATCTCCGAGGCAGTGATATTGGCGAACCGATACGGCGACGACAACTCGCGACCGTTCATCAATGCCGTTCTTGGAAGCATTGAAAAGAATGAATGTACGCGCGTCGAGCCTGTTGTGAAACTGCCGGATGCGTGTAGTGAGCGTGCCGGATGCCTGAATGACTGCGAGGATTCATAATGTCCGGTGTATTGTCGGTAGCGGAACTGAACCGTGCAGTCAACGAGACACTGACTAGGGATCCTTTATTGGCGAAGGTACAAGTCAGGGGAGAGATTTCAGGGCTTAAAAAATATCCTTCCGGTCATACATATTTCACGTTGAAGGACAGCGAAGCGGCAGTGGATTGTGTGCTTTTCAGGGGAGCCGCAGATAACGTTCGTTTTGAGCTTTTGGATGGCATGAGCGTCGTTTTGTTCGCGCGCCCTAATCTCTATGACAAGATAGGCAGATTTCAACTGATCGTTAGTGGTGCTCGCGAAGAAGGGGTAGGCGATTTATACACGAGATTTATCAAGCTCAAGGAGAAGCTAGAGCGCGAGGGTTTGTTTGACGCGAGCAAGAAAAAGCCGATCCCGACAATCCCAAAGCGCGTCGTTGCTGTGACTTCCAGCTCCGGCGCCGTCATACGCGATATGATTCATGTGATACGCAGGCGCTTCCCCGGCATGAGATTAATATTGATACCGGTTGCCGTCCAAGGGGTTGGTGCAGAGAATGAAATCGCGGCCGCGATCGCAACTGCCAATCGACTCCGCTTAGGCGATGTCATCATTGTGGGTCGTGGTGGCGGTTCGCAGGAGGACTTACAGCCGTTCAATGAGGAAGTGACGGCGAGGGCAATCGCTGAGTCCGAGATACCGGTCATTTCCGCCGTGGGGCATGAGACTGACTATACGATTGCCGATTTTGTCGCCGATCTTCGCGCTCCGACGCCGTCCGCTGCAGCAGAGCTTGTTGTACCGTTGAAAAATGCGCTCTACGAGAGGCTCGAATTGCTTTCATCTTCGTTAGAGCAGGCTCTTGCGAATCGTTTAGAGTCTTCCGGCAGGCATCTAACGCATTTGGTAAGTCGTCCTGTTCTCGTAAAGCCTACTGCTATCGTTGAGCGACACCATGTGAGGCTTGCGCTCCATCGTCAGCGTCTTGTGAATATATTTCCTAAAAGAATGACTGACACGGGCATACGGTATGAGCGTTTTGAAGAGAGATTCCATACGGCGATTCAACGCATTAAAACAAATCGCGAGTCTCAACTTGAGACGTTGACAAAGGCGCTCGAAGCCCTTTCACCGCTTGCCGTGCTCACGAGAGGGTATTCCGTTGTCAGATGCCCCACAGGCGACATGGTCACGTCGGCTTCTTCTTTGAAAAAAGACGACCTAGTCGATCTCATATTTGCTGACGGTGAGGTGCATGCGCGAATTTTAGATTCAGCGAGTGAATTGGACAACGGGTCTTCGAATCCATTCTAAGTTTCCGTTGCTCATGAACGCATACGCATATGATAAATAAGGATCATTCAGATTAGGAGGAATAAAATGACTGACTGCAAACTTCCTGAAGATTTAACTTACGAGGATGCCATCAAGAGGCTTGAGGAGATAGTTACAACGCTTGAGCGCGGTGAAGGGTCCCTCGACAGATCGATGGAATTATTCCGTGAAGGTATCGCATTGTCAACTTTCTGCGCTGATAAGTTAAATGCGATGAGAGAGGAGATGCTCATTCTTGTCGATCAATCGGGGCGTACGGAGCCATTCGCAGATGAATAACATCGATTTTCATAAAGATCAGTACGAGCGCGACAGAGTATGTATTGAGGCGATACTCGATGAATGTCTCACGCCGCCTCGAGGATTCAAACAAAGTCAAGTCTGGCAGGCTGCTCGATATAGTGTGTTGGGAGGCGGAAAGCGGATCCGTCCGATCTTGCTCCTCATGACGTGTCGTATTTTTGGTGACGATGTTCCGGATACCGCGTATCGCTTCGCGGCGGCAATCGAGATGATTCACTCGTATTCGCTTGTCCACGATGATCTTCCTGCGATGGACAATGATGATTATAGACGCGGACAACCTTCTTGCCATAAGGTCTTCGGCGAGGGAATCGCGATCTTGGCGGGCGACCTTCTCTTGAATCTCGCATATGAGTCGATGCTCGATTCAATCGGGATGCTATGTTCGGAGGCGCACATGCGAGCGATGAGCACTGTCGCCAAAGCATCCGGCGGTCGCGGGATGGTGCTCGGACAAGATCTCGATCTTTCCATGGAAGCTGCTTACCTATCAACCGTGTCGATTGAAGATGTTGAGTCGATGGCGTTACTGAAGACAGGTTCCTTGATTGCCTGTGCCATTGAAACTGCCGGTCATTTATGCGATGCCTGCGATGAGGATTTGAAGGATCTCAGGCTTGCAGGGAAACATCTCGGGCTTGCATTCCAAATTAGAGATGATATCCTTGATGGCGTTGAGTTAAGCGACCATTTCGGAAAAACCAGGCATAAAGATGAACGCGACGGCAAGAAGACTTTTGTTACGGTTGCCGGACGAGAGAAAGCGATTGCTTTATTGTCGGAGCATACAGATGCCGCCATGAATGCATTCCTGCGCCTAGGGCGGCGCGGAAAAGAGGTAGGAGTTCTGATTGAATTGACGCGCCGTCTAATGGAAAGGACATATTAACCTTGAAAGATTATACATTGCTCTCTTCAATCGACGGACCTTCCGCGATACGTAATCTGTCTTTCGACGAGAAGGAGCAGTTGGCACAGGAAGTGCGTGATTACATCATAGAGATCGTTGCCGCTAATGGCGGTCATCTCGCACCGAATCTCGGTGTTGTCGACTTAATTATTTCAATGCTTTCTTCATTGAATCTCCCAGAGGATTCCGTTGTATTCGATGTAGGACATCAATGCTACGCTTGGAAAATTCTCACGGATCGGCGTGAAGAGTTTCGGTCTCTGCGTCGGAAGGGCGGTCTATCCGGCTTTCCGAAGCGCGAGGAGAGTCCATATGATTCGTTCAACACGGGACACAGCAGCACGTCGATTTCTGCTGCGCTCGGGATTGCGCGTGCCAAGCGGACGAAAGGTGATAATAGTCGTACAGTCGCACTGATCGGAGATGGATCCATCGGCGGCGGCATGGCATTTGAGGCGTTGTCGGATGCCGGTCAGTCCGGTGAAAATCTTCTCGTCATACTAAATGACAACCAGATGTGCATCGATCAAGTCGTCGGCGGTTTAGCGCATCATTTCGAGAAGCTGCGCACCTCACAACGCTATATCCGCTTGAAGACGACGTGGGAGGTGAGACTCGACCGCATCCCTTTGATCGGCAAGCCGATTATTAAACTTCTCGCAGCTGTCAAGAGAAATCTTAGATTGTGGAGACGACAGGACGGAGGCATCTTCGAGCAATTAGGCTTTCGATATTATGGACCGATTGACGGACATGATCTGAAAGACTTGGATCGACACCTACGGGCCTTAAGGCTAGTTCGCGGTCCCGTTCTGTTACATGTCATGACAGTGAAGGGGAAAGGTTATCCGTTTGCTGAAGATGCTCCTGCTGACTATCACGGCGTCGCGCCGTTCGATTTGATTAACGGCAAATCATCGTCTGAAGATGGAAAGAAAACGTTTTCACGCGTTTTCGGCGAGACAATGATCGAGCTAGCGGAGATCGATCACGATGTCGTTGCCGTCACCGCGGCCATGATGCAAGGAACTGGGCTGCAGACTTTCTCAGAAAAATTCCCCGATCGACTGTTTGACGTCGGAATTGCCGAACAACATGCCGTGACGATGGCGGCCGGCATGGCGATCGGAGGCTTGAAACCGTATGTAGCGATATACAGTACATTTATGCAACGGGCTCTCGATCAGTTAATTCACGATGTCTGTCTTCAAAAACTTCCCGTTGTTTTCGCGCTGGATCGTGCGGGATGTGTAGGCGGCGATGGCGAGACGCATCAAGGGATTTTCGACCTCACCATGACGCTTTCCTATCCTAATCTGAGCGTATTCGCGCCTGCGACGGCATCGGATTTACGCGCGGTACTTCTACTATCGCTGCGACATGACGGGCCGATCCTTATTCGTTATCCTCACGACATCGCTGATTCACGCTGTCTCCTTCCAGAAGATTTTGACGAGGATTGCGATGACTTGAGCAAACTCGTTCCGCTTCGCAGAATAGAAAGCGGCGATGATCTAACTGTGGTTTCTTTAGGTGCTACACTTACGAATACGGTGAAAGCAGTGGAGCTTGTCGTGAATAATTCAAAGAATAATATTTCCATCGATCTCTTTTCCTGCATCTCCGCAGTTCCTTTTGATTATTACAATATGTTAGAATCTATACAGAGGACGGGAAGATTATTCGTCGTCGAAGATGGTTGCGAACTGGGTGGTTTTGGTTCGAGGATCGTTTCGGAAGTGATGCGGTCTTCTGCGAAGGTGTCGATTGACTTTGCCGGAGTCCGTAACCGGACAGTTGGTCAGGCAACTAGGGCGGAGCTCCTCAGCGATGAAGGGCTCGACGCAGCAGGACTCGCGGAGCGTATGGCTCGTCTTATCGAAGAATCACCCAAATCGGGATAATGGCAGTATCCCGGCTTGAAAGGTTGTAATCGTGCGTATCGCACTGTATCCCAATTTATCAAGAGATCCCGGTTTCGTCGTCACGCGTCGATTGATATCTTTTATCGCGGATGCCGGCGCTACGGCTGTCATTGAGGATGACATTGCACCCGAGCTAAAAGCGGAAGGTCTTCTTCGCGGATCGTACGAGTCGTGCGATTTGTTGATTTGTCTTGGCGGAGACGGTACTTTTTTATCGGCGGCGCATCATGATACCGGAAAGAATCTACCCATTACAGGTGTGAATCTGGGCAGTGTCGGTTTTTTACATGAGATCGATGTCGATCGAATGGAGAGGGCTGTCAAGCTTCTTGTCGCACGTGAGTTTTCGATTGAACAAAGAGCATTGCTCGCTTCATCTTGTTACGACACGGGCGGGCATCGCATTGTCTTCGAGGAAGCGCTCAATGACGTTATTCTCGCGCGAGGGAACGTCGTAAAGTCTATCGATATAGGACTTGAAATTGACGGTGAGCGCGTTGAAAATCTGCCCGGTGACGGCGTCATTATATCGACGCCGACCGGTTCGACTGCATATTCTCTCTCGTCTGGAGGTCCTATTGTTCATCCGACGGCGGAGGTCATGCTGATCACACCAATTTGTCCACACACGTTGCAGAACAGATCATATGTCATAGGTCTCGAATCGGAAATTACACTGCGTTTGATTTCCAATCAGGGTGGCGCAATCTTGTCAGTCGACGGTCGAGTCGGTTATGAGATGACGACAGGTTCGCGTGTAACTGTCGGTGTCTCTGACAGAAAGGTACAGTACATACGATTGTGGGATGAGGATTTCTTCAAAACACTACCTACGAAAATCCGCAAAAGGGGACTAAGCAGATGAAGAAGGTACCAAAAAAACAACGTCAATCGCGCATTATACGCATTATCAACGAGCAAAACATCGAAACGCAAGCGGATCTTGTTGAAGCTCTTATGGCCTCAGGTATCGTTGTGACTCAAGCGACAGTCTCACGCGATATCAAGGAGCTCGGTATCGTGAAAGTCATGACGGGAGAAGGCACGCAAAAATACGTTACATTAAGTCACAGCGGCGAGGTTGCCGCCGGTCGTATGCGCCGCGTATTTTCAGAGGCCGTCATTTCGGTCAATCGATCGAATGCTTTCGTAATCATGAAGACGCTGCCCGGCATGGCGCAGGGCGCCGCATCCGCGCTCGACTCCATGTATCTTGACGAAATTATCGGAACGCTCGCCGGCGATGATACGATCTTCATTGCTACGTGCAATAGCGAGGTAGCCGAGAAACTCAGAGCGAAGCTCGTGTCATTGTCGATTACCGATAGTATGGAAACGACGGAAAGTTAAATCTGATTGCCCTTATGATTCATCGCGTCGAGATCGATAATTTTGCGTTGGTGGAGCATACCGGGGTAAGTTTCGGTGCCGGATTGACTGTTCTGTCGGGAGAGACGGGAGCGGGCAAATCGATCGTAGTCGATGCGTTGGAATTTGCTATCGGTGGTCGTAGCGATCGATCGATGTTGCGAACCGGAGCGGATGAAGCAGTCGTTTCGATCTTGTTTTCCGGACAAGATTCGGAGCAAGATGGCGAGCTTATCGTTACGCGCGGATTGCGAGACAATAACAGAAGTTACGCCAAGATTAACAGTCATCTCGTTACTGTGAGCGAACTTCGTTCGATTACGGATCCGCTTGTCGCAATTCACAGTCAAAGTGATCAGCAATCCATATTTTCGGAAAGTGTCCATAAGACATTATTGGACGCGTTTGGCGATGCGCCCGTCGCTGAGGCTCTTTCAATCTATTTTTCTCAATTCGAGGAATTCAAATCAATTGAAAGACGACTATCGGAGCTTTTTCAGGATCCCGAAACGCGGGATCGTCGTCGCGGCATACTGCGATATCAGGTTGAGGAGATCGAGAGTGCGGAAGTCGTGTCCGGCGAAGAGGAGCAGTTACTAAAGAAAATTCGCACGATGTCTGCAGTCATCGAAATAGCTACCTTTATAGGGCAAGCGATCAACGAACTGTCAGGTGATGACGAACGTTCTGCTCAAGCGCAAATCGGTCGCGCCGTCGCCAGTATGAATGCCGCTTCGAAGCATAGCGCGTATATGCAAGATGTCCGAGATCGGGCGGAATCGTTGCGTCATGATTTGACGGAGATCGTAATTGATTTGGAGCGTGTTTATGAAAGACTCGATGTTCGTCCTGAGGAAATTGAGCGAGCCAATACACGTTTAACGTTACTTAGACGTTTGCAGGATAAGTATGGGGATAACTTGGATGCTGTTATCGCATACGGACAAAAGGCGCGACACGAACTCGATCGACTTGATCGAACGGAAGAAGAACTCGCTCTTCTGACTGATCGAAAAAATGAACTTCTCGCCGCTCTTCGCCATTCGGCCGATCATCTACTTAGTGTTAGAAATGCCTGCGCTGCCAAGCTCTCAAAATCAATCAACGCGGAACTCGTTGATCTCAACATGAAAAATGCCTCCTTTGAAGTCTCCGTCGAAAAGCTGGATTTGAATGAGAATTATGTTCCTTCCGATCCGCATACGGTTCGATTCAAAATTGCTCCGAATCCCGGCGAGCCGCTTATGCCGCTGATTTCGATCATTTCCGGTGGTGAGGCATCGCGTGTTCTGCTCGCTATCAAGACTGTGCTTGCTTCCGTTGATCATGTGTCAACCTTAATTTTTGATGAAATTGACACGGGGATAAGCGGCAAAACAACGACAATGATTGCCCGCAAATTGATGTCAATAGCCGAGCATTGTCAGGTCATCTGCGTCACGCATAGCGCCCAGATTGCCGCTGTAGCCGATCGACATCTTCTGATCGGCAAATACGTCGAGGGTGGGCGCACAAGGACGACAGTTCAAGAGATACATGGCGAAGAACGCGTGAAGGAAGTGGCACGACTCTTATCGGGGCGACCGAATGATGAAGCCTCTCTCTTATTGGCGTTGAGGCTGATCGAAGCCAAAAACGATCTTTGATTGTAATCATTTTAAGCTCTATGATTATATGCAGGACGACTATCTGTGAGGGGGACAGCCGACTGGCGAAGATAGATGATGAAACATGGAAGACAATATGACACGCTCGTCATAAACGGCGAGAATTTGACACTTGAAGACGTGCGAGATGTTGCCGTCGACGGGCGCAAAATCGCAATTGCCGTCGATGCGCGTGAGCGCATGGAGGAGTCGTATGCGCTCGTAGGTGAGATTCTGAGGAGCGGTGAGCCTGTTTACGGCATATCAACGGGATTCGGCGAGTTTAGCCGAGTACACCTTTCGGACGATCAAAATGTCCAGTTACAGCTTAATTTAATTCGAAGTCACGCGTCGGGTACTGGAAAGCCTTTCGATGAAAAGACTGTGCGTGCGATTATGTTGCTGCGTCTCAATGCGCTATGTGTCGGTTTTTCGGGCATCAATCCCGATATTGCGGATTTGCTTGTATCCTTTCTCAACCTTGGCGTTACACCGATCATTCCCGAGCAGGGGTCGCTCGGTGCATCCGGAGATTTGGCGAATTTAGCCCATATGTCGCTCGTGCTAATCGGTGAGGGACGCGCGACGGTCGACGGCATCGAGATGGATGGACGGGAAGCGCTTGCTCGACGCAATCTAAATCCTGTCAGACTGTGCGGCAAAGACGGTTTAGCGCTCATTAACGGTACGGCAGTTATGCTCGGCGTTGGAACACTGGCATATCTTGAGGCGGAAGACGTTCTTCATGCTGCCAACGGAGCGGCAGCGCTGACATTCGAAGCACTGCACGGCTTTAGAGGCGCTTACGATCGCCGGATACATGAACTGCGCAGAAAACAGGGTCAAATTGAAATAGCCTCTACGATGCGTGGACTTCTCGAGGGTTCGGAATATGCCGACTCGCGTTTGCACGATGTTCAGGATGCCTATACGTTGCGTTGCATACCGCAGGTCCATGGTGCTTCCCTCGATGCGATGCGCTATGTCCGTGAGGTTCTTCAGTCCGAAGCGAACGCCGTAACTGATAATCCTCTTGTTTTTACGGAGACGAGTGAAGTGATTTCCGGCGGCAATTTCCACGGTCAACCGCTTGCGCTGGCACTTGATTTTCTCGGTATCGCCGTGGCAGAGCTCGCCAATATCAGTGAGCGCCGCACGGAGCGACTCGTCAATCCGCAGCTATCGGGACTGCCAGCTTTTCTTGTAAAAAATGGCGGTGTTCAATCGGGTTTCATGATTCCTCAATATGTCGCCGCATCTCTTGTTTCCGAAAATAAGGTACTGGCGCATCCGGCGAGCGTTGATTCGATCCCGTCTTCAGCAAATAAAGAAGATCACGTCAGTATGGGTGCTTTTGCCGCACGTAAAGCGGGAATGATCGTTACGAACTCGAGACGCGTGATAGCGATTGAACTTATGTGCGCCGCACAGGCGATCGATTTGCAGGAAAGGAGACAGTTGGGAAGGGGAACGAGACGCCTTTACGAACTCGTGCGCCGGACGATTCCCGTTTTGACTGAAGATCGCCCTTTATCGAGCGATATTGAATCGATTGTCGATTTAATTGCCGGTGGATATGTCACGGATGCTTTGCATCTCTGAGTTTTTCCTAAGATAACTGAGCGACTTCCTGAACCGAATAGTGTTAGAGTAAATAGCAGGAATACCAAGACAAAGCAGAGGAGTAACTATGAAAGAATTTAAACATTTACCAATTTCAGACTATCTCGGACAAGCGGCTTCAGACAGCCCGACGCCGGGCGGCGGGAGTGTCGCTTCCCTCGTAGGAGCCTTAGGGGCGGCACTTGGTCAGATGGTTTACAATTTGACTCATACTAAAAAATCATATCTTGAACATGACGAGATGACAAAAGCTGCCGTGCGGTCTGATTTCAATGCGCTGGTGCGCCTACAAGCCGATTTGGCTGACCTTATCGACAAGGATATATTGGCTTTCAACAGTTTTATGGATGCGCTCTCTCTTCCAAGAGCGACCGATGAAGAGAAAGCTGTTCGTCGCAAGGCGATGGCAGATGCAACCGTTCTCGCAACACAATCGCCCCTTGAGACGGCGTCGAAATCGTTTGAAGTTCTTCAGCATCTCGGTTCGCTGTCGAGATATGGTCACAAAAACTGTATTTCCGATGCAGGTGTTGCCGCTTATCTCGCGCATGCCGCCTTGAAGTCTGCAGTTATGAATGTTCGAATCAACATTCCCGGATTGGACGATAAGGTATTTGCGGAAAGTGCTGAGCGTGCCTGCGTCGCGCTTTTGGAGAATGCCGATAAGTTGACGAAAGAGATAGAATTGATCGTATACAATCGACTTTAATATATACGTTCTTTTTATTGACAATTCTTCCAAACAAATTTAGACTGACTCTAGAATAAACGATCGTGCAAGTTCTGTTTGACCTTGCACGGTGCTTGATGTCTATCAATACTTTATCGTTTTCGAAACTTGAAAATTACATATGGAGGTGATTATTATCGATTGGCTAAATTTAGCACTCGGTATCCTTGTCGGTGTCCTAATCGGTGTCGTTCCGACGGCACTGTTTTATCATAAAGGGTTTAGCAGGAGAAGCCGCGAATTACTGGAGTCAAGGAAAAAGGCAGAAGATGAAGCTTCCAATCTCATCGGTGAAGCCGTCAAACAGGGAGAGGACAAAAGGCGTGAGATCCTCCTTTCGACAAAAGAGGAGGTCCATAAGGCCAGACTGGAACTTGAGCGCGACGTGCGCGCAAAACGTCAGGAATTGACTAGAGAACGTCAAAGGATAGATCAGAAGGAAACAGTCCTCGATCGCCGTACACAGAGCCTTGAGGACAGAGAAAGTCTTCACACGGAGCGTGAAGAAGCTTTGAATCTTCGCGAAACCGCGCTCCAAGCGTTTGAGATCAAGAAACGCGAGGAGCTTGAACGGATCGCGAATCTCACGGTCGATGAAGCGCGTTCCCTAGTTTTGGAAGAAGCGGAGCGCGAATATAGGCGCGATATTGCCATTCTATTTAAAGAAGTCGAAGAAGATGCGAGGATGAGCGCAAATGCAAAAGCGCGCGAACTCGTCGTCAGTACAATTCAGCGCTATGCGCATGACTACGTCTCTGAGGCGACCGTTTCCGTCGTTTCGCTCCCTAATGAAGATATGAAGGGTCGAATTATCGGACGAGAAGGTCGTAATATTCGAACCATCGAGCAGTTGACAGGAGTTGACCTCATCATCGACGATACGCCGGAAGCTGTTATTTTGTCGAGTTTTGATCCCATCAGGCGTGAAGTCGCGCGATTGGCGATTGAGAGACTCGTTCAGGATGGACGTATACACCCGACGCGCATCGAAGAGATGGTAAAGAAGGCGAACCGCGATATAGAGAATTCGATACGCGAAGCAGGCGAGCAGGCCGTGTTCGAAACCGGTGTGGTGGGTCTGCCATCCGAACTTGTCAAAATTCTCGGTCGACTCAAATATCGGACAAGTTATGGGCAGAATGTCCTACAACACTCGGTTGAGGTGTGCCATATTGCCGGCATGCTGGCGGCGGAGCTTGATCTTGACGTTATGGACGCGAAACGCGCAGGCCTTTTGCACGACATAGGAAAGGCCGTCGACTTTGAAATGGAAGGGACGCATGTCGAGCTCGGAAGTGAAATCGCTCGTCGTTACAAACTCGACTCGACTGTCATCAACAGCATCGAATCGCATCACGATGATGTGGAGCCCCGTTCTTTAGTCGCAAGCCTTGTGGCGGCAGCGGATGCTATTTCCGCCGCTCGTCCGGGGGCCCGAAGGGAGAATATCGAGACGTATATTAAGCGCATTGAGAAGCTGGAGGAACTCGCTCAGTCAGTTCCCGGCGTCGAAAAGAGTTATGCCGTACAGGCAGGACGCGAAATTCGCGTCATGGTATTACCGGACAGTGTCTCTGATGAGGAGATGCCGTTGCTCGTACATGAACTCTGCCAAGCCATCGAGCGCGAACTGCATTATCCCGGTCAGATCAAGGTCAACATGATCCGGGAAAGCCGTTACAGCGATTACGCCAAATAAACCGCATGTGCTATCGACCGTTTTTCGGTCAAGACCATGTCATCGGCGTCTTGATGTCGTACGGAAAACAAAAGCAGGCTTATTGCAAAACTCAAATAGAGTTAAGCGCTAGCCTGCTTTTTCTTTCCTCAAAATGATACAGTGTGTTACGCTTAATCTAATTCCGCTATAGGAGAAAGAGTTAGACTTTGAAAAGAGTTACAGCGATTTTGTTAAGTGTCATATGCGTGATATCTCTCGCATCGTGTGTGCGCGTCCCGAATGATGACGTGTTTTCTACGACGCTTCCGACAGACGATGCCGCAATCGCAACGCTGCCACCGCCCATCGAAAATGAAAAGGTGACGGAACTTCGCGTTGCCATTCGTTATGAAACGGATATGAATCCTCTCTTTCCGAAACATTACTCGACGCGGTCGCTATTTGCGCTCGTCTACGAGACTCTTTTTAGTGTTGATCACGAGGGAAAGATTGTTCCCGATCTTGCCAAGTCAATTACTTATGATGTTGCAACGATGACTTACCGTATTCAGATTGAGGACGGTAAGACGTTTCACAGCGGGAAAAAGTTAACAGCGCAGGACGTCAAGGCATCTCTGCTCAAAACGGTCAGTCTTATGACGGCTGACCTCAACGATGAAGAACCGACCACGAACCCTGATGACACCGGTACGGACCAATCGACAGGCAAACTTGAAGACGACGAATTAAGCGCTTCGTACAAAGATGGCGCGCAATTTCAGGTGTCTTCATTCTCTCTCATGACTGCATCAATGAAAAAAGAATATCGTAACATCCGACAAGTCTCGACGGAGGGCTCGGATGTCATTCTTATTGAATTGCATAAACCTGACCCTCATATCATCGGCCTCCTTACATTCCCAATTATCCCGGAATCCGATATCAATCTGCGCTCTATGAATCCGGTTTCCGGAAGCGGAGAGTGGCAAATTGTGTCAACCGGAAGCGGTCGCCTTGTGACTCTCGAGCGCGTTAATCGTGGTTCGGGAATCGTGAGCATTTCCGCCAAGGCTTTTGACGAGACTGCGGAGGCCATGCAAGCTTTTGATGATGGTGAGATTGATGTGCTCGTATTGGATTCCTCAGAAACTTCGCTTTACGCCGATCGGTCGAGAATTAGAAAACAGCGCATTGATTATCCATGTTATATTTCTCTCTACTTCCGTGATGACGACCGTGACTCGGCACTTTTATGGCGCGATTACATGGTGCGCGAGATACGCTCGGATTCAACGGGAGACCAATTTGCCGCTCCTTTTGTCCGTGCTCTTTACCCCTTATTGCCGGGAGATTCCCGGCTTCAGAATGTACCGATTCCTGCATATGCAGTCGGTGATCTCCCAGTGATAGAACTGCCTGACGACGAACCTGAGCCTAGCGAGACGATAGATGACGCAGGTGCACCTGCATCGGTAAAACCCGATAAGCGTGCCCCCTTTGTTTTACTCGTTCCGGAAGGTTTTACTCCGCATCGACTTGTAGAAAACATCGGGGCATGTGTGGCACGTCTCGGAAGAAGATTCGCTCCCCAATTTGTTTCGAAAGAGGAATGGACAAATACGTTACGCAAGAATTCGTATGATGCCGCGCTATTGACTGATGCATCTCACTTATTTTTAGATCCCGTTGATTATCTTGAGGGTCTGCAGGGTGCAGGACTATTTGATTGGACGGAGATTGTTGACGCCGATGATATCGTTACGCTGAGAGAGGCGCAACGCCTCATCTCATTACCTGAAGGTGCAAATCTTGAATTGTTTTCAGAAATCACCTATGCCCAAACAGTTTCGCGCGTCTTTTCTGCATTGCCTGTGCTCGGCCTTGCAATAACGGAAACAATGGTGTTGTACGGTAACAATGTGGAAAACACGATGTCAGGCAGTTGGGACTCACCCTATGAGAATATTGAGGAGCTTATTGTATGGAGACCGTGATCATTTTGATTTTAGTCGCTCTCGATCAATGGACGAAAGGTTTAGCGGAACGATTGATCGGGGAGACGGGTCGTGTGTCGGTAATCCCGCATTTCTTTGAATTGCGCCTTACATACAATAAAGGTGCCGCATGGAGTTTTTTATCGGATCATTCATGGGGGATTGTCTTTCTTTCGATTGTTTCGATTTTCGTCATTGTATCGCTTCTTTACGTTCTGAAACATACGACGGGGAAGCGCGCACGGTTTGTCCTTATGCTCATCATTTCCGGAAGTGTCGGCAACTTAATCGATCGGTTGCGTATAGGTGCCGTGGCGGATTTTCTTTCATTTACGTTCGGCGATTACGCCTTTCCCACGTTCAATGTGGCAGACTCCCTTATCACGGTCGGTACGGTCTTGCTCGTGTTATTTATCATTTTCGATCGTTCTTTTTTAAACGCGTTTCATGACAATAATTTATTTGGTCGTCGGCGTAAGAATATCGAGGGTAATAAAAGTGAACGCTCGAATGATCAGAGCGAGCATGATGCGCAGAATGTGCCCGATGCAAGTGGATCACGTGATACGACGGTTGATTGATGATGAGGCGTGAATCGTTCATTATCCAAGCTGGTCAGGGCGGTGTGAGGCTCGACAAGACGCTTGCACTAAGATTTCCATTCGTATCGAGAGAAAAATGGCAGGCTCGCATCAGAGCAGGGCTCGTCACTGTCAACGACAAAGAGACCATGCCATCGCGTAAGCTTCAACCGGGAGATCTAATCGCAGCGATCATGCCTGACGAGATCATTCAGGGGCAACCGTTGGCCGAATTGATTCCTATAACCGTCCTATATGAGGATGAGTGGTTTGCCATAGTTGAGAAAGAGGCCGGTATTGTTGTGCATCCAGGCTTTGGTCACGAGACTGGAACTCTCGTCAATGCGTTGCTTTCTCGGTTTTCCGATCGGCTATCCGATGCCGGTGGCGCTCATCGTCCCGGCATTGTTCATCGTCTTGACAAAGGTACTTCCGGACTTCTAATTGTTACGCTTGATGATCAAGCGCATACGCGTATTTCGCGTTCTTTCCGCGAGCGCAATGTCGAGAGATATTACGATGCTATCGTACACGGAGTCCCAGATTCTGATCGTGCCATGATCGATATGCCGATTGGTCGCGCTAAAGTTGAACGCATGAGAATGGAAATTCGCGCTGATGGAAAGCCGTCACAGACCCTCTTTGAAATGGTGGCAACAGATGGCGAGTATACTCATATGAAATGTCGTCTGATTACAGGGCGAACGCACCAGATACGCGTACATCTCGCCTATATTGGTCATCCTGTCGTCGGCGATCTTCTGTATGGAGGACGCCGGTCGGGGAGTGATACGCATGGCTACCAACTTCTTCATGCCTCGCGTATTGCATTTGATCATCCGATCACGAAAGAGCGAATTGATGTGAGTTGCCCGCTTCCGGCACGTTTCGAGCCCTTTATTCAGAGATTTCGCGCGATTTCCGTCCAAGATAGCGATTCATAGAGTATTCTATTTTTATGAAAGACACGATATGGAAAAGGATCATAGCCGTTTTCGCGGCCTTGCTGGTCGGTATTGGCATCGCTTCCGTTGTGAAAGATTTGACAACGATGGCGGTGGGTGAGGATGTCAGTGCCGACATCTTACAGGCGCGCGAAGAACTCGCTTTTGAGGAAGCCAATTTCAGGTCACAAAGATTGCTGAATGACCGGTTGGAGGCGCGTAAGAAACTTTTGCTCCATAGTTTGAGTGAACAGGGTGTCATGTCTGAGATTATTGCCGAGCACGGGAAGTATGCCATGCTTGCGGGCCTTACCGACGTGAAGGGACCCGGCATCACGATTGCTTTGAATGATAAAGCCGGCTATGACCCGTTGGCAGATCCGATTGAATCCGTCATTCACGACAGCACGATCAATTACGTCATCAATTTACTTTGGTCGGGAGGAGCCCGCGCCATCTCGTTTAACGATGTAAGGTTGACGGCCGTATCTGAAATCAATTGTGTCGGTCCCACGATCTTGGCGTATGGCGTCAGACAGATGCCGCCATATGTGATTTCCGCCATCGGACCGGTCGACGAGTTATTGGATGTTGTCCAAGGCGACTCATATCTTGCTCGACTCTCTCAACCTGAAGTCGGCATCAGGATCAGCATCTCGACGGATTCAGAGATGATTCTTCCCTCATTTTTGAAATCGCGAGATTATTCGCACTTTATGGACTTACTCGAAACGCCTTAGGCTACGTTGCTTATCATTGGTAAATGAGGGTATGAAAATGGGAAACAAAAAATACTACCAATACGGAACGCTCCTAATCGTCTGCGTACTTGTCGGTGCTGTCATCGCATTGCTCATGAAAAATGTGAATGCTTTTGATACGGGAAGCAAGAGTTTGCAGGAGTTGCAGAATCAAATTATCGAATACCAGCGTAAAAACGAGGATCTGAATAACAGAAACGCACGCCTTTATGACTATATTCGCGAGCTTGAGCGCGATGAAGGTGAGAGTTACCTTCTCGTTATGGAGGAAAGGGAAAAGTTTGCGACCTTTGCCGGTCTTAGAACTGTAAAGAATGATGGTGTCGTCATCACGCTATCGCCGATCGGCGACTACAAAATTCAGGATGCGCTCGTTCGGCAGTTTACGAATGAGCTGTCAGCGCTCGGAGCGCAGGCAATCTCGATCAACAATGAGCGCAAGGTGACGACAACGGAAGTCAGGACAAGCCGTGACAATATCATGATCAACGGTATCGCATTCGCTCGCTCCGAACCTTTCGAAATCAAGGCGATCATCGATCCTTCCAAGATTGACAGTTTTGTAGTTCCTTATCTGCAATCGGTCAGTGAGAGTATAAAGAAACAGTTGGGAGAGGATTCTGTTGCCATCACTGTTCGCCATGAGAAGGGGATCATCATTCCTGCGCTGAGCGAGGATAGGATAGGATATGCGATGGATCTGCTTCAACCGGTCGATTAATGGTTGTGACGGTGGTAGGTACTTGAATATGCCTGACAGGTTATAATAATAGAGCGATGGATAATAACGTGACAGTCTTTGAAAAACATCTCGAACTCGATCACCCTGAAGAAGGGCTTGCACTTTTAGGGACGTGCAATGGACATGCTGAGATCGTCGGAAAGTCGCTCAATGTGGCTGTAGAAGCGACGGCAACCGGGATCGTTATACGCGGGGATAAGAAAGCAGTTGAAATGGCGGAGCGAATTTATAAACGCCTCCACGAACTTTGCCGTTCAGGTTCAGCTCCTGTTACGGAGCAGTTGATTCGATATCTCATAGACGCTTTCTTAGAGGGTGAATTTGCGAGCGCGGAGAAATTTACGCCGAATTTAATATGTGTCAACGCGAAAGGCCGCCCAATCCTGAGTAAAACGGTCGGTCAACAACGTTATATCGACGCGATAAAAACTCATGAATTGACATTTGCTATCGGACCTGCCGGAACGGGTAAGACTTATCTTGCTGTCGCGATGGCCGTTAAGGCTTTCAGGGCGCATGAGATATCACGTATTATCCTGACGAGACCCGCGATCGAAGCCGGTGAGAACCTCGGTTTTCTACCGGGCGATCTGCAAAGCAAAGTCGATCCATATATGCGCCCTCTCTATGATTCTCTGAACGACCTGATGGGATTTGATGTTTACCAACGTCATTTAGAACGAAATGAAATCGAAATTTCACCGTTGGCGTATATGCGCGGTCGAACGCTCGATGACGCCTTTATCATTCTCGATGAAGCGCAGAATACGACGCGCGAGCAAATGAAAATGTTTCTGACTCGCCTTGGATACAACGCGCGTGCCGTTGTAACGGGAGACATTACTCAGATTGACCTGCCTCAACGTCGCAAGAGCGGACTTGCGGAGGCGTCAAAACTACTAGGCTCTCTTGAAGGCGTGACGAGTATTCGTCTAACCGAGCGCGATGTCGTTCGAAATCCGCTCGTACAGCGCATTATTCGCGCCTATGAAAAAGATGCATCCAGCGTGAAGAATGACAGAAGGAGAACGGAGCGATGAAAGGGCCTGTGAAAAGAACGCGTTTTGCCATAAACACTGCATTTGTGATTATTGCCGGGATAGCGATGATAGTCACTGTCTTTATCGGGTCATCTCCTAAGCAATACGACCTTCAGATCGGAGACATCAGCTCATATGATATTGCTGCACCGCTCGATTTTGCGGATAACGCCGAAACAATGAGACGTGCTCTTGAAGCGATGGCCCAGATTCAGAATGTCATTATTCGTTCAGATAAGCTTAGTAGTGCGTCTTCCGACTCCATGCGCCAGCTGATGCAACTCGTTCAGGACAGGCGCGATGCCCTGTATAAGGAGCCTTATATTTCCGTTATTACGGATCCCGTGATGCCGCCCGATCCTGTCCAGACGACTTCACCCGATGCTGATCGCACGCGACGCCCTGATAATCATGAAGTTGAGATCGCGGTCTCTTCGCTCATTTCGGCTGTTGATCAGTCACTCGGTCTCATTTTGCCATCCGGCGATGCGGACATTTTGATCAGGATGGAAGATGGAAGATTTCGCAACCTGAGGGCAATTCTCGACGCCGAAACGAACGCTATCACAGTCAAAACTCTTGACGATGCCAACTTACGCACTGTAATTGATGAGACGGTAGCGCGTTTGGAAGATGGCATGGAGTATTACCGCGCTGACGCTCAACTTGTCGGACGACTTTTGGGGCTCGTCATTCGTCCAAACGTGGAATACAACGAAGAGGCGACAGAAAAAGCGCGTCAGGCCGCGTATGACCGTGTGATGAGCGATCCAGTCATGATCAATCGCGGTGCTCGTTTTATTAGTCAAGGCGATGTGATTACGCCTGAGACGAGGTCGATGCTTGAGGAGCTGGATTTAATTGTCGGAACAAAGTTCGACTGGCGTCGTCTCGCCTCAATCACATTGCTCATGTTGCTTGTCAGTCTGATCGCTTTTCTCTTTTTCAGGCGTTATGCCTCTGAGCTCCTATATTCGACACCGCGAACGGTCATTGCGTTATTGATTGCGATCTTGTTGCCGCTTGTTGTTTCCGCATATCTTGCGCGCGACTTGCCTCTCTCATCACCTGTTTATTTTGCGGCTGTCGTTGTCACGGCATATTTCGGCTTTCGCATGTCGATCCTTGTCTCTTCGCTACTGATTGTCATGATTGCCCCGATGACTTCCTTCAATCCTTCGTTTGCGATCGTCGCCCTTACGGGGTGTCTTGTCGCATCGCTTTTTACGAAGGGAACAAGCCGACAGGACAATTATGCGCGCATCATTCTAGCGACATCATTGACGACGGCGGCAACGGCCTTCTTGGTCAGTTTCCTTCAGAAGGAGTCATGGGCGCTGATTACAAACCACGTGACTCAGGCAGTCGTCTCCGGCGCGCTGTCCGTTATCATCGGGATCGGCATCATGCCGCTTTTCGAACTCATTTTCGATACTGTATCGCCGCTTCGGTTAATCGAGTTGTCGCAGCCTGGACATCCTCTGTTGAAGCGACTTTTCGTTGAAGCTCCCGGAACATCGCAACACGCGATGATGGTCGCCAATCTCGCCGATACGGCAGCGGAAGCGATCGGTGCCGATGCCATGATTGCGCGTGTAGGGGCTTACTTCCATGACGTGGGCAAGCTTGAGGCGCCGCTACTGTTCACGGAAAACCAGTCGGGGGAGAACCCTCACGACCATCTCACTCCTTTGGAGAGTGCGCGCATCATTACGAGGCACCCGGAGGACAGTATGGCGATCGGCAGAAAGTATCGATTGCCGATGCCGCTTCTGCGGATCGCATTGGAACATCATGGGACAACCGTTCTGCAATATTTCTGGAATAAGGCGTGTCAGGAAGCGGAAGAAAGGGGAGATGAACCGCCGCCGATCGATTCATTCCGTTACAGGACGCCTTTGCCAAGCACGAGAGAGTCTGCAATCGTCATGCTGGCTGACTCTACTGAGGCGGCCATGCGTTCTGAAGGCGTTAAAACGCTTGAGCAGGCTGAGCAACTTGTTAAAAATATCGTCAAAGATAAGATTGACCAGGAACAGTTGATTACATCAGGACTCTCCTTTGCTGATATTGAAACGATTATCCGGTCTTTCCTTCGCGTATACGCAGGACATTTTCACGAACGCATACCATATCGTCAGCAGAAAGCAAACAAACCATCGCGTTTAACCGATCTTTCTTCTGCAAATAGCTCCGGAGATGGCGATCATCCGCCCGATAGGGTGACGAGATGATTGACGTTCATTGCTATAATCGGCAACGTATCTATAGAAATCGCGATACGTATCCGATCATCTCCGAAACTGCGGAACATGTACTGTATCATTCACCTGCCGTCCAAAACTTTTTGGAGGACGGCGTCGGTATATCCATAGACATCACGCTTGTTGGACCGCGCACGATGCGCCGGATCAATCGGGAACATAGAGGGGTCGACGCGGAAACGGATATCCTCTCGTTTCCGAGCTTCATGATGCACCGAGGGATCATTCAGGAAAATATAGAAGAATGGCAGTTCGTCGATATTGACGGAGCCGGACGTCCATCGCTTGACGTAGGCGAGCTTGTGATTTCTCCCGGTCGTGTTGCCTTGCAGGCTCAGGAATTAGGACACTCGTTTGAACGCGAGCTGCGTTTTCTAGTGATTCACGGTGTCTTGCATCTTCTCGGTTATGACCATGAAGAAGAGGATGATGAGGGCGAAATGGTACGGCTTCAGAAGGAGCTTTTAGCCGACCTCGAAGAAATTCCCTGTGGTTTTGTCGCGCTGGCCGGTCGCCCCAATGTCGGAAAATCGACGCTTCTCAACAAAATTGCAGGACGGACGCTCGCGATCACGACAGCAAAGCCTCAAACGACGCGTCATTCCATCCGATCAGTTTACACTGCGAACGATTGTCAGATTGCCTTTATCGATACACCCGGCGTACATCGCCCTAAGACGGGGCTCGGGAGGGCGATGATGAGGTCCGCCGTCAACTCCATTCATCAGGCGGATGTCGTCGTATTGATGATCGATGCCTCTTGGCGTCCTGTGATCGGTGCGGCTGAGCAGCAAATTATTGAACAAGCGCGAAAAGATGACAAGCCGATTATCCTTGTGCTCAATAAGGTTGATTCAACGAGAAAAGAAAATGTGCTTCCGCTCATAGAAGCGTACGAAAAGGCTTACCGGCTGGACGCCTACATCCCTATGTCAGCTAAATACGGTGACGGGACGAATCGACTCATCGAAGAGATCAGGCGCTTGCTACCGGTTCAGAGACGACTTTTTTCAGCCGATGACGAGACGGATCAGACGGAGCGAATTCTTGCCGGCGAGCTTATCAGGCGTGAAGTACTTCTTCAGACAGATCAGGAAATTCCATACGGCGTGACTGTCCTTGTTGAGGCTTTTGAAGAGGTTGAGGATATTCGCGGTCGATTTGTTGCTATTGATGCCGTCATTCTTTGCAATAAAGAGTCGCATAAGCAGATACTCGTCGGCAAAGGCGGTTCAAAGATCAAATCAATCGGTATAGCGGCGAGGTCGGCAATTGAATCCCTATTGGAAGCGCATGTCGATCTCTCTCTCTTTGTCAAAGTTAGGCGTGATTGGCAGAATCGCGCCCATTATCTAAGAGAGTCGGGTATTTCCGAGCGATGAACGTGATCACCACCAAAGCGTTCGTGATGAAATCGTTCCCATGGAAGGAACGACATAAGCTTCTCCATCTTTTGACGCCAGAACTTGGGCTGATTACGGCTTTAGCACCCGCAAGTGAACGTATGAAGAGTGATATACGTGGTGCGACACAGCTTTTTTCTCTGTCCGAATTCGTACTAACGGAAAAACAAGGACGATATTCTGTCCGGTCAGCCTTCGTTATTGAGTCCTTTGTTCCGTTTTATAATGACTTCGAACGCTTGACGGCCGTTTCGCATGCCGCAGAAGTGTTTACCGATGTGGCGAGACACGACGAGCCTAATCGTACGCTTTTCGACCTTTGGGCTTATTCCGTCTATGAAATTTCAGTTTCTGAATATCCTGTCTTTATTGCACGTATGGCGACGCTAAGGCTGATGGTCGAGATCGGCTTGACGCCATATCTCGACTCATGCGTTCGATGCCATAGTCACGTCAACGTGCCGTATCGTTTCAGTTTTTCAGAGGGTGGACTTCTCTGTGAGCGAGAAGAGTTTAGACAGACTCAGGCTGAGTTGACGATATTGTCTCCCGACGCTTTGGCCCTTTTACGTCATATTGCAACTGCGCCGCACAAGAAACTTTTTCGCTTTTATGCATCATCGAATACGCGTTCCGAGGCTTCTGATTTTGCAGATCGCTGGCTTGAAGAGCGTATGGAGAAACGGTACAATCGACTTGCATTCCTCGATGAGAATTCAACATTTCTAATTGACTAACGGCACGCCGTGTTCTTTTGATTGATTTTTTATAGGAGGCTTGAATGGCTGTATTTCAGAGTGTGTTTGACATCATTGGCCCCGTGATGGTTGGTCCGTCCAGTTCCCATACTGCCGGAGCCGTAAGAATCGGATTGGCGGCGCGATCTATTTTCGGTGAGCAACCGGAGGAAGTCGATATCACATTGTTCGGTTCATTCGGTCATACATATCGCGGTCATGGAACGGATTTGGCTATGATCGGCGGGCTTCTGGGACGACCGACGGATAGTGATGATATACGTTATGCCTATGAACTTGCGGAAAAAGAGGGTCTGAAAGTTAACATTAAGGTCTCGGATCGAAATGTCGCCCATCCGAATACTGCCCGCGTAGTTATGTATGCGGGCGATCGATCAATGAGCATGACGGCATGCTCGGTCGGGGGAGGTATGATCGATATCACGGAGATCGCAGGTTTCAGGGTTCGCGTCAGTTTCGACAATCCGACCGTGCTCTTTTTCTATCGCGATCGTCCCGGAATGATTGCGAGAGTTACACGTATTCTGGCTGATCATGCTATCAATGTCAGCCATATGCAGGTCTCGCGTAAGGAGGAAGGTTCACATGCGTTGATGGCGATTTCAACCGATGGAGCGATTCCCGAGCCTGTGATGGCGGAGATCAGAACGATCAGCGAATTGGGACCCATTATCTCGCTAACTGAACTTATGCGCGAACCCGACAGCGCTCAGATCGATGTCACGGGCGAACAGGAATAAGGAGGCTTCGCTAATGAAACTGTACCCGAAAAACTTTTCAACGGTTGTTCACAATTGCAACTTGAGCGGTATCAGCCTGTCACGATATTTTCTAGATATTGAAATTGTTTTGAATGAGACAACGGAAGAAAACGTTCTCAGCCAAATGGAGAAAAATCTCTCCGTTATGGAAAGTGCCGCCGCCAAGGGGATGGCCGGTGTTACTTCATTTTCAGGCTTGACGGGAGGGGATGCAAAGCGTTTGTCTGCATATCGTGCAGATGGTTCGCCGTTTGGTGACAGCCTTTACTTAGAGGCGATGATTAAATCGCTGGCAGTTAATGAAGTGAACGCAGCGATGGGCGTTATCTGCGCCACACCGACGGCAGGTTCATCGGGCGTTCTGCCGGGAGCGCTCCTGACGATGCGTGATCGACTTAATCTCGACCGTCGGGCGCAACTCAACTTTCTGATAACTGCCGGCGGCACCGGTATCCTTATCGGGAATCAGGCATCGATTTCGGGTGCTGAGGGCGGATGCCAAGCTGAAGTGGGTTCCGCCTCGGCTATGACTGCCGCCGCGCTAGTTGAGGCAGCAGGCGGCACGCCGTCGCAATCGGCACATGCCTTGGCGATCGCCTTGAAAAACTTGTTGGGACTTTCCTGCGATCCTGTCGCAAGTCTGGTCGAGGTGCCATGCATTAAGAGAAATGCCGTCGGTGTAGTCAATGCAATTGCAGCAGCCGAGATGGCGCTCGCCGGCATTGAGAGCCGTATTCCGGTTGACGAGGTCATTCAGGCAATGGGGTCGATCGGGCGCATGATGCCCGTTGCGCTCCGTGAGACGGCGCTGGGCGGCCTTGCACAGACGCCGACAGCGTGTCGAATGACAACGATGCTTCAAGAAGAAGGTCGCATTCCTTGGCCCTTCCCGGCCGTTACAATCGATGATCAGTAAAGGGACTCGCCGTTACAGAGATTATCAATCGAAGTTTTTCCAAAACTCCCGGACGAGGCGAATTGCCTCGTCCTTGTCTTTCGTGTGGATCGTATGCCATTCCTCCGGAATAAGATGTCGGTATTCTGTTTGTCCGTAACGGTCATCGATAAGTAACACGAGTCCGTAATCATCTTCAGTTCTGATGAGCCGTCCTACCGCTTGCGTAACGCGGTTGAAGCCCGGCCACATGAAAGCATATTCATACCCCATACCCATCTTCTGTTCGTAATATTGGCGCAGAATCTCACGCTCCGGCGATAAACCCGGTAATCCCGTCCCGATGATGATGACACCTGTCAATTGATCCCCGATCAAGTCAATACCTTCGTTGAATAGGGAGCCGATCACCGTCAGACCGACAAGAGTCTTATCAGTGCTAGTCTTCTGAAATCGACCGAGAAAAGCGTTCTTCTGTTTTTCCGTCATGCGCGGAGGCTGAACGAGGAATTCGATGGAAGAAAAGTTGTGTCGCTTTATTTCGTTTGCCAGCATTCTTTGATAAGCAAATGAAGGAGAGAAAAGTAAATAATGTCCTTTTCTCTCCGCGATGACCTCGTGGATGAGCGAAACTATGGATGGGAGCGATAGATGGCGATCACCAAAACGTGTCGAACAACCGTCAAAATTCAGGACGAAACGTCGTGAAGCGTCGAACGGGGAGTCGAGTTGAAGAAGTTCAGGCTTATCAACATTGCTATCGGCATCGAGAAGCGAGATGTAGTAGGTAGTCGGTGTCATCGTGGCGGAAAAGAAAATTGCGGGAGATTTATCGCGATAGATGTCAGTCAGATGGTTTGACGCATCGAGCGTGAGAAGCGAGCAGACGATCTCGTCTCTATCAAAAAGTCGCCAAGTGATGACGTATGTGTCATCAAAATAGCGTTCGATGACCTTTTGGAAAAAAAGCAAATCAAAATAGGGGATCAGAAGCTTCTCGCGATCATCGAAGTTGAGTTCTTTGTTAAAGAAACCTGCAAGTGTTGAAATAAGCGCTTCAACATCTTCCAAGAAGGAGTGCGGTATATCGCGCATCGCTAAGAAACGCTCGGAAATCATTGGATTATAGGATTTAAGTTCATTGAGAAGATTCGCCTCCGAAGAACCTTGCGTAGTATCTATAAGGAGATTCCCGTATTGATCGATACGCCTCAAGAGTCGTTCGATCGCAACGAGGCACTTTTTCGCCTCATGGCGCAGTTCGGTATTCGCATTCATGTTGTCTTGAGTGAGTACGTCTCGCCCGATACTGCCGGACGATGCAAGATTACGAAAATAATCAAGTAATTGCATAAGTGATGAACGTGAGATCGTTGCGGAAAACATTTCGTTCGAACGCCGAGCGAGATTATGCGCCTCATCGACGAGCAACGTATATTTGAGTTTAGTGTCGTCCAAGTGTGACCAGCGAACGCGAGGGTTGAATACGTAATTGTAATCACAGATGATGACATCGCATCCTGAACCGATTTCGAGCGATAATTCAAAAGGGCAGACCTCGTGCTTCTTTGCGAGCTCAATCACATCTTCGGGCAAAATACGTTGCATGCTGTAACTTTCGCGTAAAGCGTCGTGTCGCCTTTCGAAATAGTTGACAGCGTAGGGACATTTTTTCATATTGCAAAAATGATCCTTGGACAAGCAGATCTGCTCCTTCGCCCTGAATGTTATTGAACGCACTAGGAAACCCGCCGCGGTAAGGTCGTCCAGTGCCTTTTCCGCTATTTTTCGCTGTGATCTCGTCGGAGTCAGATAGAAGATTTGATCGGTCAAACCAGTCGTTTGAGCCTTGATTGCGGGATACAATGTCGCGATGGTCTTGCCGATACCGGTCGGAGCGACGATGAACAATTTGGCCGTGTCGCGAATGGCGGCAATCACTTCGCGCATCATCATCTTTTGACCGTCACGCAGACTCTCGTATGGAAAGATTGCATTCTTGTTGAGTTGATTGCGAAGCGTTCTGTGCTCGTATATCGGCATCGTCACCTCGAGATAATGGCGACACGCCTGGTCGTACTCGATAGATAACGCTTCGGACGTCAGTCGGCGACTCAAAACAAAAGATTCGCCATCATCAAATGAAGTGTAGTGAAGTTCAACCGTGACAGCGGATGTGTCTATTCCGTGGGTATTCACGAAATCGGTATGGAGTAACATATGCGCGTACAGAAATGCTTGTGTCCAGTGGGCAGAATCGCCATCGGAGGGGAGGGAGCGTAAGCTGCCTCGAAATCCTTTAATTTCGACTACTGTTAATTCACCTTCAGGAGAAATGACCGCAAGGTCGCAACGCCCCTGAACGTTTAAGTCAAAAGGCAGATCATTTGCTGTAAAGCGACACGATAGTGATTCTTCGGGGTACAATTCGCATCCCGGAAAACGATAGTCGGCCGTCTTCAAAAAATGTTGATGGATTCTCGTTCCCTCAACTCCGGAAATTCCACCTTGCATAACGGAAGCGAGACCGCCGTCGCGCCTAATCGACTCGGCAAGCTTACGGACGGCGACATCAATCTGCGGCTTGATGCGATCAGTCTTGTTCACGATGTTAAGGCTCCACTCAGACGTTTAATCGATGAGTCGTTGTATCGATATACGAATGGTTCGCCGTTTACAAGAAACTGAAATCCCAGAACGAGTCCGTCGCCATCTTTGACAGGAGCAATACTGTGAATTTCGCGTTCGCGACAAGACAGAGTTGCCGCGATGTTGCGCAGAATCGGTGATCGTGAATCATCGAGGTACGAAGGGTCGAATGATCGTAAATCATCAAGCGAGTCGAATTCGAATATTTCCCCCTCTCTGTATTTTCTAGCCTTCATTTCCAAGACATCGAGATGGTCGAGATAGATATCTTCCCAAAATAAATCGCGCGTATCTTCCCGATCATGTGCGTCGAGAAGATATCGGAGAAAGTGCTGAGCGAAAGTACGATCGAAATAAACGTGTCCCATCATGACCCATGAGTCGCGACCGCCTATTGTCACTCCCGTGATCACATCATTCTCATCCGTTTGTACACACCACTCATCGGTTTCGCCTTGAGCATAGACAACGGAGTAAAAGGAGCCAGAAACCTCTCTTTCAAAAGGATTGACAGTGAAATAATTGTCTGCGGAGCAGATATAGCACTCAGACAAATAATCGCGAGCTACATAGAGACTTCCGTGATTGTTGCGGACGTCATAAGTTTCGTTATGGATTAGTTTGACCGGGTATTTGTTTTTAAGATATGAGAACATTTCGGATTTATAGCCGGTGACTACGATAATTGACGGTATACCGGACTCTAATAATTGTTCAATTTGTCGCTCAATCAGTATTTCTCCACGAACCTCGAATAACGCTTTCGGTTTCTCGTAGGAAAGCGGCGCGAAACGCGAGGAGAGACCGGCTGCCATAATCACAGCATGTTCGACTTTCATACGCGCTTTCCTTTCGTTCAGTCTTGTGTCGTATCGCGCAAATCGCTGAGATTCAAACGTGCGGCTTGCGAGGAGATGCTTCCATTATAGCCTTATATAATATGTGACGACGTAAAAACAGCCTTGATTGACGTTTACGCTTGTTTTGTGTTAAATGATTAGAACAAACAGGTTAACCATATATTAAATGCCAAAATGATAAATCGCGTTCAAAGGTGGGGATCTTAACTCATTCAGACGCGGGAAGGAGAGTGCGCTTTGTCGGCGCAAAGTATTCAAAAAAAGTATCTGCCTGTCATCCGCAAGGCATTCTCGGACGATCTTAAAATCACGTCATTTATCCCGATGAAACTGGGTATGACGAATGATTCATTTATCTTCAGTTGTGGGAGCGGGTCATTTATACTCCGATTGCCGGGAAGGGGTAGCGAGGCTCTTATTAACAGAAAACAAGAATATGAGGTTTATCAGCTCCTTGCCGATCGCGGCATCGCCGATGAAGTGCTTTATTTCGATCCGGAGACGGGAATCAAGATCTCTCGCTACATGGAGAACGCACGCGTCTGTGATCCGCACTCTAAGTCAGACTTGAGTGAATGCATGAGAGTCCTGAGGGACTTTCATGCGTTGAATCTCCGTATCGATCACATCTTCGATCCTTGGGAACGACTCGAATATTATGAGTCTCTTCGCTGCGATATGCCGTCGCGATACGACGATTACGCGCAGACGAAAGAGACGATTCGCGACCTGTATGAGTGGACTCAGGAGCAACCGCGACACGTGATTCTCGCGCATATCGATCCCGTTTCCGACAACTTCATATTTATGCCAGACGGAGAAGTCCGCCTCATCGATTGGGAATATGCCGCTATGCAGGATAAGGATATCGATGTCGCGATGTTCGCCGTGTATTCCTTGTTGGACAAGGAGCTTGTCGACTGTTTGATTCGTTTCTATCAGAACGGTGTAGAAGACAGGCTTCAGAAGAAAAAGATCTATGCTTACATCGCCATAGCCGGTTTGGTGTGGAGCAATTGGGCGGAATTCAAGCTTAATAACGGTGATGTGTTGGGCGAGTACGCACCGGGCCAATATCGTTTTGCGAAAGACTACTCCGCGTATTTTTACGCTTTTGAATAGTGTTGCGTCCTTAGATTAGTTCAGACGGAAACGGCAACAATGATGCAGATGATCAATACACTCTTCGGTATCCCGCTCGGGGGGATCATGTATGCCTGCTACCGCCTCGTTGGAAACTATGGACTCTCCATTATCCTCTTTACCCTCATCACGAAAGTGATCATGTTTCCGCTTTCGCTCGTATCGCAAAAAAATTCGATCGTTATGGTGCGCATTCGCCCGCTTCTGAACGAGATCAGGCAACGTTATGCAGGCAATAGCTCGAAGCTTGCATCGAAACAAAGAGAGTTATATCGACGCGAGCGATACAGCTCGTGGAAGGGAATGCTCCCGTTGCTTGTCCAGATTCCGATCGTTCTTGGTCTGATCCATGTCATCTATCATCCACTGCAACACTTGTTGATGCTTGATTCATCGGTGATCGCCCCGCTTCTCGAGAGGACAGCCGCGCTGAGCGGCTCAACCGTCTCCGGACTCGGTACGAGTGCGGAGCTGAAAGTTCTGGAGGCGGTGCAAGCAAATCTATCGCACTTTAGCGGCATGCTCGGTGTTAATGAAATTCTCGCGATGGATCTCGGCTTTTTTGGTCAAAGCATGGCGGAAGTTCCGACGATCACTTCAGTTACAGTTCTGTACCCCATTCTCTCCGGTATAAGCGCCCTTGTGCTGGCTCTATATCAAAACAAACATAATGTCTTGCAGCGTACGCAGGGAGCTGTCAGCCGGTGGATTACAACGATCATCTTGGTCGCCTTTTCCTCCTTCTTCGCCGCTATACTTCCTTGCGGAGTCGGTCTGTACTGGATCACGGGCAATCTCCTATCAATCCCGGTTCTCAAGCTCTGTAACGTGATATATAATCCGGGAGAATACGCGGATGATATATCAAGTTTCGAAACTCCAAAGCTTAGTAAAGAAGAGAGGCGAGCGGAAAGAACGCTGAAAAAAGAAAAACGTCGCCGTCAGCGGAGGGATGTCAAGCGTTTCAATTCGACAAAAGACAAGCGACTCGTCTTCTATTCGGAGAGTAGCGGTTTTTTCAAATATTTCGAAGGATACATTCGCTACATTCTTGAGAATTCCGATTTCATGATCCACTACATCACAAGTGATATTCACGACCGCATATTCTCGATGAATCATCCGCGCATACGGGCTTACTATGTCGGACCGATTGCGCTGATTCGTGTGATGATGTTGATGGATGCCGACATCGTTGTTATGACGATGCCCGACCTGGAGAAGTACCACATCAAGCGATCGCTTGTAAGGAAAGATGTCGAATATATTTATACCGATCATGGCATGACGAGCCTTCACTTGATGCTTCAGGAAAACGCGCTCGACTATTTCGATACGATTTTCTGCTATGGTCCCAATCATATCCGTGAAGTGCGCGAGATGGAGCGCGTTTACGGACTGCCTCCCAAGACGCTCGTTAGAACAGGTTTTCCCTTGTTGGACACGATGATACAGGGAGCTGAAGCGATCGGTAATGCTGTCAATGATCCCAAAGTCATTCTGATCGCGCCTTCATGGCAGCAGGACAACATCCTCGAATATTGTCTGGATGAGACGCTTCGTCCGCTTCTCGGGGCGGGCTACCGCATCGTCGTACGGCCTCACCCGGAGTTCATCAAGCGATTCCCGGGGAAAATGAGGGCGATTGAAGAGCGATACAAGGACGATGTGGGTGAGCTCTTTGAGATTCAGACATCATTCGCTTCGAGTGAGACGGTCTATTCTGCCGATCTTGTGATCACTGATTGGTCGTCCATCGCCAACGAATTCTCTTATGCGACAAAGAAACCGTCTTTGTTTATTAATACGCCCATGAAAGTCGTCAATCCGAATTACGAGAAGATTCCGCTCGTGCCGCTCGATATTTCATTGCGCGATGAAATCGGCATTTCGGTCGACGTGGAAGATCTCGACACGCTTCCCGATGTCGTTCGTACGCTTCTCGGTGCCGCCGAACAATATAAGGAGCACATCGCTGAAGTTGTGCGAGAAAACATTTTTGATGTCGGCGACGGCGCGCGGGGCGGCGGGCAGTACATCATTGATACGCTTGCGGGTCGGACGAGCGATACGCATGCGAGGTCATGCGATGATTTCGCGTCGCGGTGGAGGCGTATTCTAGATGAGGGACGCGACGATGAGATAAAGAGAATTCTCAGCGAACCGCTCTTGCTCGAGAAGTCCATTCCGATGACGAAGGGTGAGCTCATGATGGATGTCCTTGAAGAGCTCGAGCACTCAATGAAAGGGGAGACTAGTGATGAATCGTAAGTTCAAAATCGCGCTCCTTTCATTTGTGTTGGCTAATATCTGTTTTTCGACGCCTGTCCACGCCTATATCGATCCCGCGACGACGACGTACATCATTCAAATTGTGACGGCTCTCATCATAACCCTCGGAGTGACGATCGGTGTGTTCTTCACGCGTGTACGTCTATCGATCGTAGAACTCTACGTCCGTTTTTCAAAGTTCTTCATCAGACTCTTCTCAAAGAGAAGAGACAAAGACGGTAAATTATCACGTACGTCCGTAGCAGAGCGGTCAGCGATTACTGAAGATCTTTCGTTTAGACGACGGTTTTTTAGTGCGATCTGCGTCAGCATCGCTTTCGCTTTCACTTTTATCGTGTTCGGTATCTACGAACTCTATATGCTGAATATCGAATCTTTCAATTTTCCCCTCAATCTGCTTTTCCCGTATGTACTGCTTCTCGGTGCGTCGGTTGCAATTCTTTTGACTATTGTCCTCGTATTGTTTCGAGGCAAACTGTTTACGACTCTCATTTCTCTCGTCTTTGGCATCTTGCTTGCGGGGTATATTCAGGGCAACTTCCTCAATAGAGGTCTTGGAATACTAACAGGCGATCAAATTGACTGGAGTACACAAGCTCGCTCTTTTCTCGGCAATACGATCATATGGTTCGCCATCGTATCTGTTCCTTTTTTGCTAAAAGCCCTTAAAAAAAAGGTTTGGTCAGTTACTATAAAAACTGTTTCATGTCTATTAGTAATCGTGCAGATCGTGTCGATGATTGCTATTTATAGTTCGGAATTACTGACGCCGAAGCCGTCAAATCGTTATCTTTCGATGAAAGGGATTGACGAGATTGCGAAAGAGAAGAACATCATCGTATTCACAATTGATCGTCTCGATAATACTTATATTCGAACGATAAGGAAAGGAGATCCGAGTTTTTTTGATCGTCTTGACGGGTTTACGCAGTTTACAAATAACATGTCGCTTTATTCGCAAACATTTCCATCTGTCGCCAATATGTTTACCGGCGAGCTCCACTTGTTTGATCGGCCACAGAGGGAATATCTCAAAAAAACTTGGACGGAATCGACATTCATCCCAAAGCTTCGCAGTCAACAGTATGCCAGTTACTTTTATATGGAGCCGGGGTATACGTTTAGGGATGCCTCGGATTTGGAACATATCGCCGACAATGTTGTCGAGAATGAGATTCGTATTCGCACTCGTGACGCATTAATGCAATTTGTGCGACTCTCAGCATTCCGTTATGGTCCGCTTTTCGCCAAGCCGTTTTGCTGGACATCGACTGATCGATTTGGCCGACTTGTTCAGCTTGAATCGATCGAGGAATATCCGCTTTATCTCACGGATGATCTCCAATACTATGAACAGTTAAAAAGAAACAGAATCCGCATTGGGGATCATGAGATGAAATTTGCCTATATCCACCTGCACGGATCGCATACCCCATACGTCATGAATGAGAAAGCTGAACCTGCTGCACCCGGTACTTCCAGCGCAATCATTCAAACTAAGGGGTGTTTTCATATCGTTTACGAATATCTCGATCAATTAAAACGATTGGGAATGTACGAGAACTCCACCATTATCATTCTCGGAGATCATGGCGCAAGAAAAAATGATACAAAACCTCTCGAACACGCTATCGTCACCGCACTTTTCGTCAAACCTTCCGGAAAGGCGGGTACGCCTTTAGCGCTAAACAGCGCTCCTGTTTCGACGGACCATTTTCGCCCATTTATTTATAGTGAAGCCGGCATCCCGCATGAGGAGCTAGGCAAGACTTATTTCGAAGTTTCGGAGGATTCGGACGATGTGAGATACCTCTATCATCGTCTTATCAAGACAACCGATTCTCCTAGTCGACTGCTAATCTACAAGATTAACGGTGATGCCAATCAGTTCGGGAACTGGGAGCTTATAGAAGACCGGGTTATCGATTACTGAAATAGGACAAAAATCCCGCGACGTTGATTGCATTACGCCGCGGGACTTTCTTTACTTAAGTTGAGGTTTTAGTTTGTCTTACTGATCTTTCTTGAAGGTCAGATACCAGTCGAGTTGGGTGTACTCTTCCTTACCTTTGACTTCTTCAATGCGCTTCTTGATGGCGTCCGTCGTGGGCGGCGGAGGTACAATAACGTCCCTGCCGGGATGCCAGTTGGCAGGGAGAGCGACGCCTTCGGCGTCGGACTTCTGCAGTCCAATGACGATACGCTTGATTTCATTGAAGTTTCTTCCGAGTGACGCGGGGTAGTAGAGGATCGTTCTCATGATGCCCTCAGGGTCAACGAAGAATACAGCGCGCACGGCAGCCGTATCGGATTCACCTTGGAGCATACCGTATTTGTTTGCTACTTCCATCTTCACATCGTCGATAACGGGGAACTTGACTTCCGGGTTATCTATACCATTCCATGAATAGTTCTTAATGGCTGTCACCCAACCTAAGTGGGCGAAAACGGAGTCAATTGAGAGACCGACCAGTTCCGTATTCAGCGATTGGAACTCCTCGTGCATCGATGCGAAAGTCATAAACTCAGTCGTACACACAGGTGTGAAGTCCGCCGGGTGAGAGAAGAGGATAACCCACTTGCCTTTGTAGTCATCCGGGAAGTTAATCACGCCATGTGTTGTGTTTGCCGTAAATTTCGGTGCAGGACGCCCGATAATAGGGAATGTCGGTGTTGAATCAACTTGAACATTCATGTCATTTTTGTTATCCATAATACCCTCCGTAAATGTGCTCTTTATTTCTATGTTCGAATGCTAAATTAGCTAGCAAAGTAATTTTATGGCAAACTGCGAAATTCAGTTGTAAGGCAGGTTACATTTCAATTAATGAATCGGAGAGGACTAGTAAAGTCTCGATTGTTTTTGAAAATAAAACGCAGAGACGGTATCCGATCTCTGCGCTCGTCTTGGTGCGGAAAACAGGACTTGAACCTGCATGATCTACTGATCACTAGAACCTGAATCTAGCGCGTCTGCCACTTCCGCCATTTCCGCGTTTGGTGACCCCAAGGAGAGTCGAACTCCTGATTCCGCCTTGAGAGGGCGGCGTCTTGACCACTTGACCATGGGGCCTGAACAACATTCTGGATTATAACACGGTCATTTACATCCCGCAACAACAGCAATCTACATTCAATGCGTCTAGAGGGCATGGACGAGTTGACGAAAATATTCGCCGCGTTCTTCGAAGTGATGGAATTTGTCATAGCTCGTTCCGGCAGGTGAGAGGAGGACTGAGCCGCCTGAAACAACAAGAGCGAGCGCCTTCTCGACAGCCTGCTCGTAATTATCGACGCGAAGCAGTGTGAGATCTTCGGGATTAACATCAACCGAACAGGCTTCTTTCAGGATGATGTTTTCGATTAAGTCGGCATTTTGTCCCGTCAGGATAATATTCGACGTCGTTGAGGCGATCGCCGCTCCGAGTCCTGTGTAGTCACTGTCTTTATCTTGACCGCCTGCAATCAAAACAGGGCGCTCATCGCGCTCGCGAAATGCCGCGAGCGTCTTCATCGTCCTAGAGGGAGAACTGTCAACTGAACTGTTGTACCAGCGAATTCCTTTATGTTCGCGGACGAGCTCCATACGGTGAGCTACGCCTTTAAAAGTCTGAGCAATGGATCGCACGGCGTCCAAAGGAACGTCATCTGCCGTTGTGACTGCAGCAGCCATCAGATTATCAAGATTAAATGATCCGGGCAATAACACGTCCTCCTCCGCGATAATGGCTTCAGGCGTGGATCTCGGAGAGCGCCTCAGACAGAGCATACCCTTGTCTCGCCAAGCCGTAGCGTCGTTGCCTGCATCTTTTGAGTTGAAGAAACGCGTTCGTCCACAGGCCTCACCGATAAAGCTTGACGAGACTTTATCGTTCGCATTGAGAGTCAACGTATCCATAACACCTTGCGAACGGAAGATATTTTTCTTCGCATCGATATATTCATCATAATCGAGATGAAAATCGAGATGGTTAGGAATGATGTTTGTAATGACGGCGTGATTTACGACAGGTAGCGAGTCCATCAATTGAAAGCTGGATAATTCAAGGACGACGCGATCAGTCGGATGAATTCGTTCGATTCTGTCGAGAAGCGGTGTGCCGATGTTTCCACCAGTATGGACGGAGTATCCGGCCTCTTGCAGGATAAGGCTGATGAGTGTTGTTGTCGTCGTCTTGCCGTCGCTTCCGGTGACTCCGTACAGCGGAGCGGGACAAAGCTCCATAAATAGAGCGATTTCGGAAGTGACGACGGCGCCGCGATTTCGTTCACGCACGAGTTCGGGGAGATCAGTCCGCATCCGCGGCGTACGAAAAATTAGATCAAACCTTTCAAGATAATCGAGATAATGTTCGCCCGTCGACCAGTACAGGTCGATGCCGTCGTTTTTGAAATCACGTTGTATCTTGAGTAGTCTTTCATCGTCGTTGCGCATCATGTCGAAAACTGTGATGTCATTGTTCTTTGGATATAGCCAGCGGATGAGTGGGCGATTGCTAATACCCGCGCCAATAACAGCGATTTTTTTATCGGATATAAAACGGCCAAATTGCGCTAACGTGGTCTTCATGTCGTCTTCTCCCATGAACAGGTCGTTTGAATCATGGTATCACAGAGCATCACGTCTTCTAAAACCGAAGCTGATCAACTTTAGAGAAATCGCGATAAGCGTGACCAAACCGATGAGAGCCGCGAGAAATAGCGGGATCGATTGACCGGGGAGAAGCGCTAGCCGATACACAATAAATGAAATGCTCCAGGCGAGAATCGTCTGGAAAGTGACGATCAAGAAGAACCCGCAGCGAATACCCAGTTCGCGATGCATGACGGCGACAGCGGCGGCACAAGGGGTGTAGAGGAGTATAAAGACTAGGAAAGAGATGGCTGCCGGCGTTGTAAGAAGCATCTGCAGCGATTCATTGAGAGACACGCCGGATCCCGAGATCGCGACGGTCAACGTGCTGATGATTGTCTCTTTGGCGGAAAAACCGGCGAGTAAAGCGCTGACGGCCGGTGTGCTGTCAAATCCCAGAGGAGCGAAGAAAGGAGCGATCTTTCCCGCAATCACGGAGAGCATACTCGATTCGGGAGAGGCCGCCGGGAAAAAACGAAAATCGTACGTTTCAAGCACCCATATAACGAGCGTGACAAGCAAGATGATCGTGAAAGCCCTGACCATGAATTCCCTTGCATGACGTCTGACGAGTCTGCCAAGCGATTTTAAAGACGGAAAACGGTAAGGCGGAAGTTCAAGCAGGAAGGGCGATGCCTCACCGCGGAAGACTGTGCGTCGCAAAAACAGAGCCGTGATGACACAGAGAACAATGCCGAGTATATATAGACCGGGGACGACAAGTGTCACATAGCGAGGGAACATCGCTGCCGCTATAAGCCCGTAGACGGGGATTTTTGCGGAGCAACTCATAAATGGCACGAGAAGTACGGTCAATAGCCGGTCACGTTTTGAGGGGAGTGTTCGCGTTGCCATAACGGCGGGTACGGAACAGCCGAAACCGAGCAAAAGGGGCACGATACTTGCACCGGAAAGACCGATCCTGCGCATCAGGCGATCCATGATAAAGGCGACACGCGCCATGTAACCCGTAACCTCGAGCAATGACAGAAGGAAGAACAGAATCAAAATCATCGGCAGAAAGGAGACGACACTTCCAACGCCGCTGAAGATACCATCAATCACGAGCGAACGGATGATCGGGTTCAGTTCGGCCTGTTCCATGACGACTCCTAAATAGTCTCCGAGTCTCAAGATGGCATCCGCGAACAGGTCGTTTAGAATCTGCCCGAGCGGACCGAACGAAATCCATGAGACAGTGACCATCACGGCAAGGAATATCGGAATGCCGAACCATTTGTGCAGAAGTATTCGGTCAAGAGTCAATGTTGCGGAGGGCGCTTCCTCATAACTTGCGTACTTTGAGCTCAGGACTTTCGATTCGACTTCGCCAATAAACGCATAGCGCATATCGGCAAGAGCCGCGAGACGGTCTGTTTCCATGTCTCGTTCCATCTCGACGACGATATGTTCAACTGCCTCGAGTTCATTCTGATTCAGTCCGAGTTCAGGTACTAAGAGCTCGTCACCCTCGATCAGCTTAGTCGCAGCGAAACGCGGCGTTACACCAATGTACTCGGCATGATCTTCGATCATTACGGCGATGGCATGGACCGCCCGGTGTACGGGACCGCTGCAAAGATCGGGTTTGAGCGGTTTTGTCCCGTTGAGGGCAGTTTCCATCGAAACGCGCATATATTCGGACACGCCCTTATTTTGGCTGGCCGAAATGGCGACAACGGGAATACCGAGTTCTTTTGAGAGCTGATCGACATCGACTTGACGTCCCAACGCCGGCATTTCATCAATCATATTGAGTGCCAAAGTGATCGGAATATCGAGTTCGATCAGTTGTAAGGTGAGATAGAGACCGCGCTCGAGGCTTGTCGCATCAACGATATTAAGGATGCAATCCGGCTTTTCGTTTATTAGAAAATTGCGACTGATTACTTCTTCCGGAGAGTATGGCGATAACGAATAAATGCCGGGAAGGTCGACGATTTCTGAATCAGGATATTCGCGAAGACGACCGGATTTGCGTTCTACCGTGACGCCGGGGAAGTTGGAAACGTGCAGTTGACTTCCTGTCAGTCTGTTAAATAATGTTGTCTTGCCGGAGTTCTGGTTGCCCATCAGGGCAAACGTCAACGATTCCTTTGCCATCTTCTGCGCCTTCTAACTCTCTTGAATTGATTGTCTTGAGATGGTTCGCTAGGGATGAGTTTTTCGTCGCATGCTTTTTGGCTCGCTACACAAAGGGGATAGGTAGCGTCAGGGGGTAAAGAAACCCCGAAAGCAGTATAGTCATTGCACTCACCGAATCCGCGAAAGCGACAGGGTTGCCCGCAAGTGCCCATTTCATCCGACAGGAGCTCAACTTCAATATCGCGCGCGGCTTCCTCGCGCAATGATAAATTATAGCCGCGAAGACACAGCTCGATCGGATCGCCGAGAGGCGCTACGCGTACAAGTTTGACAATGGTGTTGGGAGTGAGCCCCATGTCGAGCAGTCGGCGTCGCAATTCTCCGCCGCCGTTTACGCGCAGGATTCTTGCACACTGTCCGATTCGCAAATCACTTAAAACCAACGCGAACTCTCCTTCGCAACTGATAAAATCTATCGGAAATTCCCGACGATCTCAATATTATCATTAATTATGAGACAAAAAGCTATCATTTGCTACGGGTCATTCTAATCCTGCATATTCGCAATGCCATGTCAGATTCTCTACTTGCTTTAAAGAGATGACGAATTGATCCCCTTAAATATCGATTTATAAACATTCAATTCGTACTTATGACACAATCACGATGTGTCGCCTGTGATAAAATCAGACCATGAAATCAGAGATTGCCGTGTATGGTGCACGTGAACATAATTTAAAGAATGTAGATGTAAAGATTCCGCGCAATAAGCTCGTCGTCTTGACGGGCATATCCGGCTCGGGGAAATCCTCCCTTGCGTTTGACACGATCTATGCCGAGGGACAGCGTCGGTATGTCGAGTCGCTTTCTTCGTACGCCCGACAATTTCTCGGTCAGGCAAAGAAGCCTGATGTTGATCGAATCGATGGGTTGTCTCCGGCGATTGCGATTGATCAAAAAACGACAAGCCGAAATCCGCGTTCAACAGTCGGAACGACGACGGAGATCTATGATTTTCTACGATTACTGTTTGCGAGAGTCGGCATTCCGCACTGTCCGCAATGTGGGAAAGTCATCGAACGCCAGACAGTCGATCAGATGGTCGACGCGATCATGACGCGCCCCGACGGCACTCGGATTACGCTCATGGCACCTGTTGTTCGAGACAGAAAAGGTGAGCATTCCAGACTATTAGAAAGGCTTCATGCGCAAGGATTCGTCCGTGCTCGGATCGATGGCGAACAGTACGAGTTGTCGCCCGATATCGCGTTGGCACCTAATAAAAGGCACACGATAGAAGTCGTTGTTGATCGCCTTGTCCGACGCGACGGTATTGAGAATCGTTTGGCGGACTCGCTTGAGACTGCGAGCGTACTTGCGGATGACATCGTGATGGTTCGTTTTGAAGAGCGACTGCCTAACACAAATGATTCGGACGATACGCTATATAAGGTGAGTGAATCGCTCTTTTCACAGAAACTCGCGTGCGCAGATTGTGAGATCAGTCTCGGAGAAGTTTCTCCGCGCATGTTCAGCTTTAATAACCCTTACGGTGCTTGCCCCGAATGCACGGGACTTGGCAGTCGTTCGCACTTCGTGCCCGAGTTAATCGTCGAAAACCCCGAACTATCGCTTAGCGAGGGCGCGATCAACATTATGGGGTTCCACTTTAAGGATCGGAACAGTTGGACGTATTGTCATGTTGAGGCTTTGGCGGAAAAGTACGATTTTTCGCTTGAGACGCCATGGCGAGAACTGCCGGATCACATTAGACATATGATCATGTACGGTAACAATAAGGAAACGATCATCGTCGATACGAGCCGTACGAAATACAATAAGGGGAGGCCTTATCACACATCGTGGGAAGGTCTGATTCCGACATTGGAGCGGCGGCATTTCGAGACGAGTTCCTCCGACATGAAAGAATATTATGCACGCTACATGCTTGAAACACCGTGCCCCGTCTGTCACGGCGCTAGGCTGCGTCCCGAAGTCCTGGCCTTTACATGCGGTGGAAAAAATATTGACGAGGTCACGCACCTTTCGATCGGTGAAGCGCTTCGATTTCTGACTTCGATCGAGTTTGATGAAAGTCGAGCTGAAATTGCGCGCCCCATCATGCAAGAACTTGGCGCGCGGCTACAGTTTCTTATTGACGTTGGGCTCGATTATTTGACGCTTGCACGATCATCCGGTTCGTTGTCCGGCGGCGAGTCGCAACGTATCCGGTTGGCGACACAGATCGGATCGAGTCTGACAGGCGTATTGTATGTGCTGGATGAACCGAGCATCGGTCTCCACCAAAGAGACAATGTGCGGCTTTTGGAAACGCTTAAAAATCTGCGCGATCTCGGGAATACGGTCATCGTTGTCGAACACGACGAGGAGACATTCTGGGAGGCCGATCACATCATTGATATCGGTCCCGGAGCCGGTGTTCACGGCGGATATATTGTCGCAGAGGGTAGACCCGATGACATTGTACGCGTTGCGGAATCAGTGACCGGTCAGTATTTGTCGGGAAGTAAATTCATTCCTATCCCGAAGGAGAGACGAAAACCGGACAAAGGTTACCTGACAATCTATGGGGCACGTGAAAACAACTTGAAATCGATCGATGTCTCGATTCCGTTGGGCGTTATGACGTGTGTTACGGGAGTCTCAGGCTCGGGAAAAAGTTCGCTCATCAATAACATCTTGTTGAAAAAATTGGAAATTGAGCTGAACCGTGCGAGACGCGTGACGGGCATTTTTGACAGGATCGAAGGCATTGAAAAACTCGATAAGGTGATCGCCATCGATCAATCGCCAATAGGCAGAACGCCGCGTTCGAATCCCGCAACATATACGGGAACTTTTGACCATATTAGGCGACTGTTCGCCGAATTGCCCGCCGCTAAGCAACGCGGATATAAAGCAGGGCGATTCAGTTTCAACGTCAAGGGCGGTCGTTGCGAGGCGTGCTCAGGTAACGGAGTCAACAAAATCGAGATGCACTTTCTTCCGGATGTCTTTGTCAAGTGTGATGTCTGTCAAGGAAAGCGATTCAACAGAGAGACGCTCGAAGTGCGCTATAAAGGTCTCTCAATCAGTGATGTGCTCGATTTAACGGTCAGCGAAGCTCTAGCGGTCTTTGAGACCATGCCTCCGATCTATCGGAAGCTCAGGACTCTTGAAGATGTCGGTCTGGGATACATTAAGCTTGGGCAACCTTCGACCGAGTTGTCTGGCGGTGAGGCGCAGCGCGTGAAACTCGCCTTCGAATTATCGAAACGAAGTACTGGCAGCACGCTCCTGATTCTCGATGAACCGACAACGGGTCTTCATGCATCGGACGTGCACCGACTGATCGGCATTTTGCAAAGGCTCGTATCGGCAGGTAATACGGTCGTCGTAATCGAACATAACCTTGATGTGATTAAGCAAGCAGACTACATCATAGATCTTGGACCTGAAGGCGGCGATGCCGGTGGCGAAGTCATCACATACGGTACACCCGAGAAAGTAGCCGAGTGTGCTCAGTCATATACAGGGCACTATTTAAAGTATATTCTCGATCGCGGATTACGTTTAGATGCCGATATATAGGTCTCCGAACTTGTATTAGCAGCAGTTTTTCACCTATCATGTAGGGTGGAGACTGAGATAGGACGATAGGACGGAAAAAATGAGCAAGTGTTCCATTTGTCATAAAAATGAAGCCGTAGTGTTTACCACAAGAATTGAGGACGGCGAATCGCGCATGCAGGGAATATGTCTGAAGTGTGCTTATGAAGCCGAGCTCCCCGGGATCGAACAACTTCTTTCTCGGGCAGGAATCAATCAAGATAATATTGATGAAATCACTGCGCAAATGAATGAAGTTCTCGCCGATATTTCAGCGCAGAGCCCTGAGGATTTGTTAAAGGCGCTTTTGTCAGGTGAAATGTCGGGAATGATGCCATTTACCGGAGCGGATGCCGGTCTTTTCTCTCAAAATGCCGATCGCTCTGACGGTGAAGACGAGAATGAGGACGCTCCGGATAGTCGAGAATCGCGTCCGACGCTTCGCCCGCACGCTTCGATCGGCGAGCTCATGCCCGCGAACGTCGGCGGCGAATCAGATGACATCGCGGGATTCCGCAAGATTGCGAGAGAAAAGAAAAAGGCGAAAGGTAAACGTGAGCGTCGGCTCAAATTTCTCGAACAGTTTGCCATCAATTTGACAGAGGAAGCCGCGTCCGGTCGTATTGACCGCATCATCGGTCGCGATGAAGAGCTGGCTCGCACCATCCAAATTCTCAATCGAAGAACGAAGAATAATCCTGCACTGATCGGTGAGGCCGGTGTCGGTAAATCGGCAATTGCCGAGGGACTCGCTGTTCGCATCGTTGAGGGAAATGTACCCGCGAAACTGCTAGGACAGGAATTGTATCTGCTTGATATGACGGCGATGGTCGCCGGGACGCAATTTAGAGGCCAGTTCGAAAGTCGTATGAAAGGCGTTGTAGAGGATGCTCGACGTGCGGGCAACGTGATTCTCGTGATCGACGAGCTCCATAACATCATGGGTGCCGGAGATGCCGAGGGCGCCATGAACGCCGCCAACATTCTCAAACCTGCTTTGGCTCGTGGAGAGATTAAGGTCATCGGTTCGACGACCCTAGACGAGTATCGCCGTTTTATTGAGAAGGATTCCGCGTTGGAACGCCGATTTCAAAAGGTGATTATCGAGGAACCGTCTGCGGAGGACACGTTGGAGATTCTCATCGGCGTCAAAGATTATTACGAAAAGCATCATCACGTGATTTTTCCGACACCCGTACTTGAGACGGCCGTGCGGTTATCCGATCGATATATTATGGATCGATATCAACCTGACAAGTCGATCGATTTGATCGATGAAGCCGGCTCACGTCAAAATCTTGATTCCAGTTGTTTGACAGAGCTGAAAGAGCTCCATGACCGACGAATAGAGTTGGAAGAGTGGCAAAATGACAATGAAAAGGAAATCGCCGAGCTCACTTCGAAGGATGACGCGTTGCCGCTCTACGAGACGCAGGCGAATATACGCTCCGAGCTGATGCGCATACTCGATGAAATTGCGGAAGTTGAGAAATATTGCCAGCCCGTCGTCATGACGGATCAGGACATTGCCGGTGTCGTTGAAATGTGGACCGGTATCCCGGTCCAGCGCCTGACTGAATCGGAGACAGAGCGTCTTCTCAATCTTGAGGAGAAACTTCATGAACGCGTCATCGGGCAGGATGAAGCCATCGGGGCTCTCGCTCGTGCCGTCAGGCGATCGAGAGCAGGCTTCTCTCAAAAAAATAAGCCCGCTTCGTTTTTGTTTGTCGGTCCGACAGGTGTCGGAAAGACTGAGTTGGTGAAGACTTTAGCGGAAGTCATGTTCGACTCGGAGGAAAACCTGATCCGCCTCGATATGTCTGAATTCATGGAGGCACACACTGTCAGCAAACTCATCGGATCGCCGCCCGGATACATCGGGTATGACGAGGGCGGCCAACTGACGGAAAAGATCAGACGCAGACCTTACAGTGTCGTCCTTTTCGATGAGATCGAAAAGGCGCATGCCGATGTGTACAATATGCTGTTGCAAATCTTGGACGACGGTAGGCTGACCGATAGCCACGGTCGCGTCGTCAGTTTTAAAAACGCAATTATCGTTATGACCTCGAATGCCGGTACGACACTGAAATCACATGGCATCGGATTTGGCTCTCACGGTCATCAGGCGATGGAGGAGCGCGTCGATACAGTGTTAAAAGACCTTTTCAGGCCGGAATTTCTCAATAGGATTGACGAGATTATCGTTTTCCATGAACTTTCAAGAGAAGAGATAAGGGAAATTGTCGACCTTATGTTGAAAGAACCCACGCTTGATCTTAGCAGGCGTGGCGTAACGCTCATTGTATCGGATGCCGCGCGCGATACTTTGGCGCGTGACGGGTACGATCCGAGTTTCGGCGCCAGGCCGCTAAGAAGATTGATACAAAGGCGTATAGAGGACACGCTTTCCGACCTATGGCTTTCGAGAGAGATCGCCGACGCGACGGCAGTAACTGTCGACGTCGCTCCAGAGGGCAGCAAACCGCTTCAGCTTGAAGATAACATGATGACGGACAGTAGCGGTTGTTTCGCGTTCAGCTGGGTTTGATACTTTGTGCTAAACGGAGGAACAGTATGAATGCTAATAATCAATTTAACCGCGCTTTTGTGAAAAGGAACGCAAGGGAAAACCTTAGGGGGAAATACGGTGCGGCATTGGTCGCCGTCCTTCTGGCGCAGATCTCATCTGCTTTGTTTGGCGGGATCGCGAGGCTCCTGAGTAATCCCATTATCTCTACAGTACCGGCTAATATTACCCCAACCCGCTTCAATACGAATCTCGATTTATACGACAAACTGAGAGCTGTTCTGGGAGACTGGATCGAGACGTTCATGGCGAACCGTTTATTGTTGTTTGCCTTGATTTTCTTGGCGATCGTATTGGGGTCCATGTATTCACTTTTTATAGGCAACATGATTCAGATCGGTTTGAAGCGGTGGTTTCTTCGTGCATCAAATCGATTTTATCCGGCACCGTCGATGGAACCCTTGTTTTTATCTTTTAAACGGGGAAGATATATGGCGACATTTAAGGCCGCTTCTTGGAAATGGATGTGGCTCTTCGTATGGTCCATTCCTTTCATATTGTGCAATATACTAGTCTTTACGCCCATTGTACTTCTTATCGACGCTTATAGGACGACGGGTGCGAGCAACATATCGCCTGAATTGATTGACCGCGTATTGAATGCGTACGGACTGCCCCGCTTTTTCTATTCGCCGGGATTTTTTGCGGTAGTGGGCGTGGTGATGATTGTATTCATGATCATTCTGCAGTTTAAGCGTTACCAATACAAGATGACCGATTACATTCTGGCGGATAATCCTCACATAGGAACACGTCGCGCTCTTACACTTTCGAAACTGATGTCAAAAGGTTTATTGTGGAGATTCTTCGTCCTGGATTTATCTTTTGCCGGTTGGTTCATACTTGCCTCCATGTTCATTTGTCTACCGGGTATTTCGGTCATTTTCGTAATGCCTTATTACGAGGCGGCGTGGGTGGAGGCGTACAAAAATCGCCGCGATTACTTGGTTGCTTGCCAAGAGTTGACGATGGAAGAGCTCGGATATGTGCGGATGTGGTCCGGGAGCTGATCTATGACACCCTCCGAGATCAGCAGATTAATCTATTTGTTGGGCGGTATTTTGCTAGGACTCGCTCTTATTGTCGCAGTCCTGACTGTCATACGTCGCAGGCTTGAAAAACGAGTACGCGAATTAGTTGCGCAGAATCGTGATAGTCTTGTCGGCAAGCGAGCGCTCGTTGTTAGTGCCATCCGCCCTTCAAAAATGGGCAACATTCGACCACTGGGTACGCCGGTTGAGGAGACGGATCGTGCGGCAGATCCTCAAAAAGACGAATGCATACACGATATCGTCTATCCCGCCATATCGGATGAGATCATCTCTAAAGGGCGTGTTGTTCGCGTGACCGGAGGCGACTCAAACCTTTACATCGTTCGGGCCCTGTAGTTGAAATCGATGCATAAGGTGGACGGCTAGGCCAGGATTCAAGCTGTCAAGAGAAAGAGAAGAGGTAATATCTTTGCTAGTTTTAAACGATCAACTTACAAATCAGTTTATCGCAACCCATGAGCGTAAGCAGATGGAACGCCAACTTTCGCTGGCACGCGATCTGCTCGACGGTCGTAACTGTCCCGGCTCGGAATACACCGGGTGGCTCGATCTTCCGGTGTCACTCCCTGAAGAGACTATTGCGCTTGTCGAGGAGACGGCTGAACGCATTCGCCGCGACTTCGATGTTTTGATCGTAGTCGGGATAGGGGGTTCATATCTTGGCGCACGTGCGGTCATCGAGGCGCTCTCTCACCATTTTTCATTATTGCTATCTGAAGGAAAGAGAGGATGCCCTCTTGTGCTTTTCGCCGGACATCAGATTAGCGCTGACTATCTCCATGATCTCCTTGAGGTCGTTGAAGGTAAACGTGTTGCACTCAATGTTATCTCGAAGTCGGGGACGACGACAGAACCTGCAATTGCGTTTCGTATCCTGCGCGACAGACTGTTCCGCCATATGCCGCGCGAAGATCTGGCGAAGCGCATTGTTATCACGACAGATGAAAAACGAGGCGCTCTGCGCCGTTACGCAGACGAGATGGGAATCACTACTTTTGTAATTCCTGATGATATCGGTGGTCGCTATTCCGTATTGACGCCTGTGGGACTCTTGCCGATCGCCGTAGCGGGGATTGATATTCGCGCGTTATTGGACGGTGCTCGTTCAGAGCGCATGAACTCGACGACTACGCTTTCCGAAGGTCTATCAGCGGCCGATCGTTACGCTGTCAATCGAATTCTTCTTATGAGGAAAGGCTACCAAGCGGAAATACTCGCATGCTACGAACCGTCTATGCGTTATCTTGCCGAGTGGTGGAAACAGCTCTTCGGTGAAAGTGAGGGAAAAGACGGGAAGGGCGTCGTTACTATGAGCGTCGACTTGACAACCGATCTTCACTCGCTTGGACAGCTCATTCAAGAAGGCCCGCGTGTATTTTTTGAGACGGTAATCGATTTTGCGAATGTCAGACATGATATCGCGATACCCAACGACCCCGCCGATCTTGACCAGCTTGAGTACCTCGCGGGTCAACCGATGAGTTTCGTCAATCGTCAGGCTTCGAGGGGAACGGCGCTTGCACATGTCTCGGGCGGCGTCCCGAATATGCGTATCGAGCTCAAGGATCGCTCACCTGAGTCGCTCGGCGCATTGATCTACTTTTTTGAAAGGGCATGTGCGCTCTCGTGTATTATGAACGGCGTCAATCCCTTTGACCAACCTGGTGTTGAGGCGTATAAACGCAATATGTTCGCGCTTCTCGGCAAGCCCGGGTATGAGGAAGTGCGAGAAGAGCTGCTTCGCTCTTTCGCAGAGGATAAAGATTGATTTTCCGACATGGAAAGGTTTGATTCACCGCATTACCGTTCGATACTGCGAATGGTTAACAAGCCGGCGCGGTATGTTGGTGGGGAACTGAACGCAATCGACAAGAGTCGTGATTTTTTCTCGTTGCCTCGTGCCGAGCGTGTGCATTTCGCACTTTGCTTTCCTGATCTTTACGAAATCGGTATGTCAAACTTGGCAATCCAAGTTCTCTACTCGGCGCTTAATTGTGAAGATCACGTCTTTTGCGAGCGCTGTTTCGCTCCCGATGTCGATCTTCGTATTTTGCTAAGAGAGCGTCATCTTCCCATCGTCTCGATCGAGACGATGACGCCGTTAAATGAATTCGACATCATCGGATTTTCATTACATTATGAATTGGCATATACGGCAGTCCTCGAGATGCTTGACCTAGCCGGGATACCTCTCTACGCGGAAGATCGCGGTGAAAACGATCCGCTTGTTGTCGCCGGAGGCCCGATCGCTTGTAATTTGGAGCCCGTGGCACCGTTTTTTGATCTCATCATGATCGGCGATGGCGAGTATCATCTGCCTCAACTCGTACAAGAATATAGAAAATGCAAGATGGAGAATTTGTCGAAATCCTACTTTCTCCATAAAGTTTGCGGCATGGATGGCGTTTATGTCCCTTCCTTCTATGAGCCGCAATATGGGGATGACGGCCGGATCGATGGGATCAAAGTTATTGAGCCGGACGCCCCCAAGAGTGTTAGGAAGGCGCTGGTACGCGACTTTGATCTTGCACTGATACCGAAGTCACCGATCGTACCTAATATAGAGGTAACGCATGACCGCATGATCATCGAGATTTTCAGAGGATGCGCGCGCGGTTGTCGATTCTGTCAGGCGGGTTTTACCTATCGACCGCTTCGCGAACGTTCTCCCGAGAAGCTCATTGATGCGGCAAAACACCTCATAGACGTTACCGGGTATGATGAAATTGGCTTATTGTCGCTTTCGACGTCCGATTATTCACGTCTTGATGATCTGACGCGCGTCCTTCTCCCGATGACGGAGCCGCGCCACATCAATCTGTCGCTTCCCTCTCTACGTCTTGACAGTTTTGAAGGCGAACTTGCTGAACGTTTAGCTAGAATACGTCGCGGAGGCTTGACTTTTGCACCGGAGGCAGGAACACAGAGATTGAGAGATGTCATCAATAAAAATATTACGGAGGACGATCTATTTGATGCTGCCGTCACGGCGTTCGAAAACGGATGGGATCGGCTGAAACTCTATTTTATGCTCGGTTTGCCAACAGAGACTGATGAGGATGTTCAAGCGATTGTCGATTTGACGATGAGGCTTCTATCCGTGTGGCGCGATATTCCGAAGGAGAGGCGTTCCAAGCGACTAATGGTGACAGTCAGCACATCATTCTTCATACCGAAGCCCTTTACACCTTTTCAGTGGGAACGTCAGATATCGATCGAAGAGATGAAAGCAAAACAAGCATTGCTGGCTGACGGTTTGAGTGATCGGCGCATTTCATATCGTTGGCATGATTTTGAAAGCTCCGTTATCGAGGCAGTACTCGCACGCGGTGATCGGCGTCTTTCTTCCGTCATCGAGCACGCTTGGCGTGCAGGAGCTTATCTTGATGCTTGGCATGAGCACTTTGATCCCGATATCTGGGCGGAAGCGCTGTCTTTGATTCCCGGAGGGGCTGAATTTTACACACGAGAACGCGATGAAGATGAGTTATTCCCATGGGAACATCTCGATTTCGGAGTGACGCGCCACTTTTTCGAGCGTGAGCGAAAACTCTCACGGGAAGGGAGCGTAAGCTTGTCTTGCTTTGACGGATGCTCGGGATGCGGTTGCGACTTGTGGCAAACAGGTATCTGTTTACCTTCATCGAAGTTTAAGAGCGGTGCCGAAGAGGGTGAGTAAAATGATGATCGGAAACTCCGAGGAACATCGTCTGATTCTCTACTTTGCCAGACGCGGCGCGACTGTTTGGATAGCTCATCTTGACAATATGCGCCTTTTTGAGCGTGCTTTCAATCGCGCCGGTTGGCCGATCGCTTGGACGGAGGACGCCTTTAACCCGCGTCCGATTCTTGTGTTCGGATTACCTGTCGGAGTAGGTATTGAAACTCGCCGAGACCCTGTTGAGGTTACCTTGGCGAATCGCATTGACGTTGAGCCAATGATCTTGCGGCTCAACCGTTTATTTCCGCAAGGAATTGAAATTGTTCATTGGGAAGAGGCGCCAAATACAAAAAAGAGCTTGATGTCTCTTGTCAAAGCGGCTGATTACAGAATTGAAGCTCCAATGATCGGTCAGGCGTATTCGCTGACATTTGGAGGCGGACGCAGAGTCGTCGTGCCGTGGACACGAAAAGGAAGGACAAGAGAGATCGATATTACTTCGAGAATCTTCGAGACGTATAATATATGCAATGACTCAATCGAATTTATGGGCGGTGCCGGGAGCGATCTCCATTTGCGAATCGATTTGCTCCTCGATGCACTTGTGCGAGATGGGAAGTTGGCGCAGGAGGACGCTCTGGGTGCACGCATCATACGTAAACGCGTTCACTGTGACTTTTTGTCCTGATATACTTTTCATTGACTTGACAAGCGTCTTGAATGACAGTCAAAATGGCAATCGTAGCTTTATCTCTATGGGGTTGCGGAATGTGAAAATAAATGCGATAGTACCTGTGTGAGCAGGTGTAATTTTGCTTGGGTAGGGGTGCGTCCGGATGTCAAAATTGCGATTGGCAACCATATTCGGCGACGGGATGGTTTTGCAACAGAACGCGGTCAACAGACTTTACGGTTTTGCCGAGAGTGAAACCGAAATTTCTGTCGAGTTCGAACGCTTCCCCGCAGAACGCCATGAGCCCGGCGATCCTGAGACCCAATATGGCGTTCTTTTCTCCGAGGTTGAAATTTCCGGACGCGATGGCTATTTCGAGTTTAGATTACCTCCCTTTATCGCATCAAAAGATCCATGTCGCTTGACCGTTCGCTCCGCGCTCGACGTCGTTGTCATCGATGATATTCTTGTCGGCGAACTCTGGTATGCGGCAGGTCAGGATAATATGGCGCAGACGGTGCGTGATTCAGACGTTGAACATGCACTGGACGAATGTGTGAATCTTCGAGATATTCGCTTTTTTCAAATGAGCCTCGACGGGCTTTCCAGACAAATACAAGAATACAGCTATACGCCTCTTGGAGAAGCACAGGGAGGGGAGTGGCAACGCGGCGATCAAGTGCACCTTATGAGGGATCAGTCTGCCGTTGCTTTTTCATTTGCCGTCGATTTCTACAATGAATGGCAAATTCCCGTCGGTGTGATCAATGCTGCCTGTCCCGGCACTTATATCCATTCATGGCTTCCTCGCGAGATTATCGAAGACGATCCGATCATCAGAAATCACGTTCGAGAGGTACGATTGTATCGTGATCGAGATAATTGGAATGCGGAAATCGCTGAAAGGGAACCGGGAGAATACCGCTATGGGAGAGGAGGTTTCAGGAGTTTCCCGCGACCGCAGACCATCGCGCTTCTCGACGGGAGAAAACCTGATGGAGATAAACCCGCACCTCTCATCGTTCCGCGTGCCACGATTCGAAAATCAACACTCCTTCAGCAGATGATACCTCTCGCACACGAGTTTTCTCCGCGCAAGCAGCCTAGTGCTATGTTCAACCATAAGATGGCACCGTTTGTCGGTCTATCACTGCGCGGCGTTCTCTGGTTTCAAGGGGAGAGCGACGTTGATGGACCGGAATATTACTTGCGAGCGCTTCGCTATCTCGTCGACACGTTCAATGAAATATTCGTTTCTGTCGACCAAAAACTTACGCTTGTCATGTCGCAGCTTCCGTCCTATCTGTATAACGGAATGAATGCGACCGGTCTTGCAGTATTCAATGAGATGCTTGCTTTGGCAAGGCATACGCTGAATGCAAAAACGGGGCTCGTCACACTGTACGATCTTCCGCTTTCCTATCGCGAAGACGCGTCGTTCTGTTATGCGTTGACGCCCTATGCCAAAAGAGAAGTCGGACGTCGTATGGCGCGACTCGCCTCAGGTCTTATCGCCGGCGATGATAGACTAAAAAGTGCACCCGAACCGATTTCTCTAGAACGGATCGGCAACAAGTGGATGATCGACTTTACCCCCTCCGCAGTACGCGGTAGCGGTCTGTATCTGCGCCAAGCAGAGACCATCTTGAAAGGTTTTGCCATTTGTGATCGCAATCGCGTGTTTGTTAAGGCAGATGCGCGCATTCTGTACGGAGTTCGCGTTCTCGTGTGGCATGATCAGATTAATGATCCAGTCTCTTTGACTTACGGTTTTTCCGCGTTTAACGGAGATGCCAACTTATTGGGATCCGACGGGATACCCGTATTGCCTTTTCGAGTTGATCTGGAGCCCTCCCAGTACCTTATCCCGATGCCGTGGTTTGACATGGACAAGTTGGATACATTCGCTTGGGATGAATTATTGGAAGGCGACTCGCCGCGACCGCGCAAGAAAAATCTGCCCGGTCCGAAACGCCTGTGGGAAGTGACGAAAGGACGCGGCGAGTTGACGCTGACGAATGATGTGAACGGTTATAGTCACTCCGATTTAAAACTTGAGTATGTGAATGCCGACGAGCGACCCATCGAGATTGACGCCGCCGTTGCACTCGCCTCTTGGTACCCGCCGCTCGACTTGACGCCCTACGCCGCTGTTGAGCTCGTGCTCGTCAATCCCGACCACCAAGAGAAGAGGATTCAATTATTACTGGAAGATGCGAACGGTGTCGTCTTTGAGTCGCCGCCGAGAAAAATCGAAGACGCTTTCAGGCAGCAGATAATCAGGTGGGCAGATTCTGAGTTAGCGAATAATACTGCAGAGATCGTCAGATTCGGATTTCGTATTGTTGACCCGGGTGCGCGCGGAAGTCTCATCTTGATAAGAGTGAAACTCGATTATCGTCCGGGCGTTTTAGATAATTAGCCTGCAAGTTAAATAATTGGCAGAAAGGTTAAATAAATGATAAAAATTGACTCTATTGCAAAGACCTTTGATCCAAAATCGGATGAACCGCTTATCTACAAGGAATGGTTGGATCGTGATGCTTTTCACGCAGAAGCTCCTTCCGATAAGGAGTCGTTTACCATCGTGATGCCGCCGCCCAATATTACGGGGGAGCTTCATATGGGTCACGCGCTCGACAATACGCTTCCAGATGTCCTGATTCGTTACAACAGAATGCGCGGCAAAAATGCGCTCTTTCTGCCTGGAACAGACCATGCTTCCATTGCGACGGAGGCACTCGTCGTTCAACAGTTGAATGAAGAGGGTGTCACAAAAGAGGCGCTCGGCAGAGAAGCATTTCTTGAACGCTGCTGGGAATGGAAAGAGTTGTATCACGATCGCATCACCGGTCAACAACAGCGGCTTGGACTTTCTTGTGACTGGAAACGTCAGCGATTCACGATGGATGAAGGACTCTCAAGGGCTGTCCTGCGCGTCTTTAAGGATTTATACGAGGAAGGGCTGATCTATCGCGGCGAGCGTATGATCAACTGGTGTCCATCCTGTCTGACATCGATCTCCGACATTGAAGTGGAACATGAGGAAAAGGACGCTTTTCTCTATACGATTCGTTACCCCTTCGCCGATGGAGAAGGGTCGATCGCCATCGCGACTACACGCCCCGAGACAATGCTTGCGGATACGGCCGTCGCAGTGCACCCCGACGATGAACAACGAGGACATCACGTCGGTCGCATGGTGCATCTTCCGCTTACCGATCGCGATATACCGATTATTGCCGATCCTTACGTCGATCCTGAATTCGGGACCGGATACGTAAAAATTACGCCGGCGCACGATCCTAACGATTACGAGATCGGATTGCGTCATAACTTGCCTGTAATTGATATCCTGACCAATGATGCTCGTATGACAGATGAGTGCGGCTCCTACGCCGGACTGTCCGCCTTTGAAGCGCGTCAAGCTATTGTGAACGATCTCAGAGAACTGGGGTATCTTCTAAAAGTTGAACCGATGCGCCACAATGTCGGCACATGCCAGCGTTGTGACACAATCGTCGAGCCGAAAATTTCCCTGCAATGGTTTGTGAAAATGGATCCCCTTGCCGGTCCAGCGATTGAGGCTGTCCGTGAGGGCGACACAACATTTGTACCTGATCACTTCAAAAAGATTTATTTTAATTGGATGGAGGGGATTCGCGACTGGTGCATCTCACGTCAACTTTGGTGGGGACACCGTATTCCCGTATGGTACTGCGAAGATTGTGACGAGATCGTCGTGTCAGAGGGAACTCCAGTTTCATGCCCGTCATGCGGCAGTCAACGATTGGAACAGGATGAAGATACGCTCGATACATGGTTTTCGTCAGCGCTTTGGGCTTTCTCGACGCTTGGCTGGCCGGATGAGACGGAGGATTTTAAGACGTTCTATCCGACAGATGTCCTCGTGACCGGCTACGATATCATCTTCTTCTGGGTTGCACGGATGATTTTTTCGTCTCTCCACAATACGGGGAATGTGCCTTTCCGTTACGTCCTGATTCACGGCATGGTTCGCGACGAGCTTGGGCGCAAGATGTCAAAGTCGCTCGGTAACGGCGTCAATCCGCTTGAAATTATCGATCGATATGGAGCGGACGCCTTGCGCTATGGACTGATGGTCGGTACGACGCCGGGAAAGGACTTACGCTGTCGGGAAGAGAAGTTCGAAAATGGCAGAAACTTTATCAACAAAGTTTGGAATGCATTCCGATTCATCGTGATGAATCTCGATGACGATATCGATTTCTACGATATCTCTGACGACGATTATACGATTGAAGATCGATGGATCATGTCGGAATTGAAGGACACGATCATGTCGCTCTCCGACAACATTGACGCGATGGAGCTTGGAATGGCCCAAGAGAAGATCTATTCGTTCCTTTGGGATTATTTTTGCGACTGGTATATCGAGCTTGTCAAAGAACGGCTACGGGAAGGAGGGCGCACTGGGAGGGCAGCCCAAGCTGTTCTGTATCGCGTCTTTTCCGATTCGCTTAAATTGCTGCACCCGTTTATGCCTTTCGTTACCGAACGAGTATACGGCCTTCTCCACGAAGGGAAATTACTGATTTTAGAAGATTGGCCCGATGCTGAGCAATATCAGCATGATGATAATGCCGAGCAGACTATGACAAGTCTCGTCAGTGCCATTCGTGGTATCAGAAATCTTCGTGCCGAGTATAAGATCGTTCCCGCTCATCGTTTTGCTGCGAGTTTTCGCGCCGATGACCGCGCACTTGTCTCCAGGCTTCAAGACGGGCTTCCAACGCTCTCAAGGCTTGCCGGAATATCGGAACTCAATTTAATTGATGACGGTTTATCTTTTGATGAAGATGATGTAACGGTCATCTTTAAGGGAGGGGAGATAGCGATTCCTTTGCGCGAGCTTGTCGACATCAAGGAAGAGCTAGCCCGTATGAGGAATGAAGAAGAGCGCTTAAGGCAGGAGATTTCAAGAGCTGAAGCCATGCTTGGCAATCCGAACTTTACCGGTAAAGCGCCTGCACACGTCGTTGAGGCACAACGTGCGAAAAAAACGCAATATGAAGATCAACTCGATAGTCTGATTGTTCAGCTCGAACGCCTCAGGCGTTTGTCGCGCGATGAAAAATTAGTTTAAAGCGATACTAGGTTTCTCGGGTGCTATAGGTGCTATACTTGAATTAACTGATAAAACGACCATATGAGTCGTATAGAAAGGAAACGATCATGCCTTTAGTCAATACAAAAGATATGTTTAGAAAAGCGTATGAGGGCGGATACGCAATCGGTGCTTTTAATGTCAACAATATGGAGATTATTCAGGGGATCGTCAATGCGGCGAGTAAACTGCGCGCTCCGCTTATATTGCAGGTATCGGCTGGTGCGAGACGGTACGCGAACCAGACTTACCTCTTAAAACTCGTTGAGGCTGCGATGATCGAATCAGGTTTGCCCATCGCGTTACATCTCGATCACGGCGACACTTTCGAACTGTGTAAGGATTGCATCGACGGTGGATTCACTTCCGTGATGATCGATGGGTCGCATCTCCCGTTTGAGGAGAATATTGAACTTACGCGCCGTGTCGTCGACTATGCGCACAGCCATGACCCCCTGGTTGTAGTGGAAGCCGAACTCGGTCGCCTTGAAGGCGTTGAGGATGAAGTCGTTGTCAGTGCCGAGGATGCTTCGTATACAGATCCCGATGAGGTTGAAGAATTTGTAACGCGCACAGGCTGTGACTCGCTCGCTATTGCGATCGGTACGAGTCACGGCGCGTATAAATTTAAGCCGGGACAAAAACCGCAACTCCGCTTCGATATTCTCGAAGAGATAGAACGCCGTCTACCGGGATTCCCTATTGTTTTGCACGGTGCCAGTTCTGTCGTTCCGGAATTCGTCGAAATAATCAATAAATACGGCGGCTCCATGCCTGACGCCATCGGCATTCCTGAAGACATGTTGCGCAAAGCTGCCGGCATGGCTGTCTGCAAGATCAATATCGACAGCGATCTTCGCCTTGCGATGACAGCATCCGTCCGCAAGTATCTCGGCGAGAATCCCGCAGATTTCGATCCGCGTCAATACCTCGGTCCAGCGAGACTTGCGATCGAGGAGATTGTCGCCCATAAAATTAAGAATGTTTTAGGTTGTGACGGCAAGGCATAATATTTAAACGGTGGTGACTATGGATCTCAATCGGGAGCGCATTCTGTCATTATTGACGACAGATAACCCCGGCGATCGAGAATCTGCGTCTATCCTGATTGGTCAGTTGACTCAGCTGCTCCGAGAACTTAATCACGCTTACTATAATCTCGATCGACCGTTGACATCAGACGAGATGTATGATCGGCTTCTCCGCAAGCTCGAGTTGCTCGAAGATGAATGGCCTGAGCTTACTCTTCGCGATTCGCCCACGGCAGTTGTCGGCGGAGGAGTTTCATCGAAATTTACGCCTGTTCCGCATCGTTTTCCAATGCTTTCGCTTCTCGACGCTTTTTCTTACGATGAGGTCATAGCATTCGTTGATCGAATCCTTTTGCAGTACCCTGAGACGACTTTCATCGTTGAGATGAAAATTGACGGACTTTCCGTAAGCCTTACGTTCGAAGACGGGATTCTAGTGAGGGGTGTGACGCGCGGGGATGGTGTTACGTACGGCGAGGATGTCACTGAGAATATCAGGCAAATCGTTTCTATTCCTCTCGTACTTGGCGAGCAACCTTCTGAGCTTGTAGTTCGCGGGGAAGTTTATATGTCATATGCTTCCTTTACCGCCCTCAATCGATCGCTAGATCAATCGGAAGAGAAGGTGTTTGCCAATCCGCGAAACGCAGCGTCCGGGACGCTTCGACAGCTCGACGCGAAGGTCGTACGTGATCGCGCACTTTCTTTCTTCGCTTTTGAGATTCAGCATTCGTCCAAAATTTTTGCGAGCGACTACGAATCTCTCGCTTGGTTGCTAAGCACCGGCGTTCCAGTGATCCCTGACATTGCCAAATGTCGTTCAGCGGACGAAGTAATTGAGGCAATTGAATCGATCGGAAGAAAACGTGATGAATTGCCATTCCAAATTGACGGAGCCGTCGTTAAGGTTGATGAGCTCCATCCGCGCGATTTGATCGGCGCTACAAGCAAATTCCCCAGATGGGCCATTGCCTACAAGTATCCGCCTGAACAGAAAGAGACGCTCGTCCTTGATATTTCGGCGCAAGTCGGGCGAACGGGGCGTATCACGCCACTCGCACATCTCGCTCCCGTCAATCTCGCAGGATCGACGGTGCAAAGAGCGACACTGCACAATCAAAGTATTGTCGACCAACTCGATGTGCGCATTGGAGACACGGTTCTAGTCCAAAAAGATGGCGATATCATTCCTGGCATCTTGAAGGTCAATATAGACAAGCGCCCTCCGAAGATGGAGCGCTATGTACTTCCCTCAACATGTCCCGCTTGCGGTTCTGAGACAGAATACGTGGGGGGAGGAGCCGATCTTTATTGCACCGGCATTGATTGCCCTGCGCAGCTTGTACGCCATTTGATATATTTTGCTTCGAAAGACGCCATGGATATCGCCGGTCTCGGAGAAAAAGTCTCAGAAGCGCTCTACCAGGGCGGGTATGTCCGTTCAATTGCTGACCTCTATAGGTTGCACGAGAAACGTGATGCATTGGTCGAAGAAGGAATCATTGGCCGTGATCGAAGTGTCGACGCGCTCCTATCGGAACTTGAACGTTCAAAGACTGCGCCGCTCGAGCGAATTCTTACCGGATTCGGTATTCCGCTCGTCGGTCGCCAGACAGCACAAGCTCTTGTGAATGCAATTCCAGATCTGCGGCGCCTGGCGGCTACGGATGAAGAGACGCTCGCTTCCATCAAGGATATCGGTCCTGCGACCGCGCACTCAATTAGTCACTGGTTCTCACTGCCGCAATCGGAACAGCTGTTGGACCGTCTTGAGAAAAGCGGATTACAAATGACAGCCGAGAAAACAGAACTGGATAAACCGCTCGATGGACAGACATTTGTTCTAACAGGTACATTGAATACCATGACGCGCAACGAAGCGAGGGCTGCTTTGGAGAAGCTTGGAGCGCACGTTGCAGGTTCTGTTTCCTCGCGTACATCCGTCGTCGTTGTGGGAGACAACCCGGGCAGCAAGGCGGATCGTGCACAAGAGTTGGGTATTCGTCGTTTGGATGAGGAAGCTTTTATCGACTTTTTGGCGTCGCACGATGATGGAGATCAGTCATGATGATGTATTTCATTCTAGGGTTGATTGCCTGTTTGGGACTTGTGAGTGCGCTCTTTGTGTTGCTGATCGTGTTTCTGCGAAAAAATTGGAACCACGCGTGCAAGTCGCGCCTCTCTTTTCTTGCACCGATCCTGCTTGTCGCTGTGATCTCTTACCTTTCAGTTACGATATTGGTTCCGATGGTCTTTGATTTCGTTCAGCTAGTTAATCGTCAATATGACGTGCGGGAGATCAATATACCCGATGAGGCGATACCGCAAAACCATTCGTTGATTCTTGATGGTCAAAGATATTATTTCCCGCCCGGTACGTTTAAAACCGGTGAACAGGGGCGTTATCAGATTACTTACACTCCGAGGACATTCTATATCATCAATGTCGTGCGTTTTGGAGACCTTCCCGATCATTAACTGATTGAACCGCCGAGACGGCGCACCCGATTTTTTTGATTGGGGCGAAAAACTCTTCACCCTCGCTCTCTATAATGAAAGCTGGAGGAGGGGAGCTGGAATGCGGAGCGATCAATCAATTCGGTCGGATATGAAGTCTGAACAGATGGAAGAACTCAGAAGGCCAAAGGACGAGTTCGGATTCTACTTGGTCGCTTCAAATCGTGAACTCCTGAATCACGTGGAAAAGCTGATGAACCGTCAAGGACTATTCGGTGTGATGGATTCATCGGGAAGAGTGCACTACCTCATTGATGCTCGAAAAGGGTCTCCCTATGCGGCGAGGAGAATATTGACAACAGCGGAACATCTTATCCGTGAGCAGTCGCGTCTCGAAATCGGACAAATAGCGCAAGTGTACCATGCAATCGACTCAGTTCTTGAGCGCTTCGCGTTCAATGTCCATTTGAGAGGCTATCGACTTCTACAAGAGATGATGCGTTTGATAGCGGAGGATGTATCGCTTCTCAACCCGATCAGTAAACGGCTATATCCATTGATTGCAGAGAGATACAAGATGACGCCTTATCAGGTGGAGAGGAATGTACGATACCTTTTTGACGACCTGGCGAGGCGAGAAAAGCAGGCAGTGGAGGAAAAGACGGGTCGACTTTCTTGCAGGCTTCTTCTGTCAAAGGAATCGCGGCTTCCGGTTGCTCGCACTGTATCGAGACTAGCTGAAATGGTCGATGACCATCTCGCACGCACCACAATATCTGACAAGAGTTGAGGTTTTCTATCATTAAAGTGAGGGCTGTCATTCGACAGCCCTCACATAAAGTCAAAACGAGAGTTTAGATTACTTGTTTACCTGCATTTTCAAGTTTTTCCCAGCCTTGAATGCCGGCGCTTTTGTTGCGGGGATCAGAATCTCCTCCTTGGTGCTTGGGTTGCGACCTTTACGCGCTGCACGATGACGAACCTCAAAGGTGCCGAAACCGACAAGAACGACTTTCTCATCGTTCGCAAGTTGTTCTGCGATGACGTCGAAAACAGCCGAAACTGCCTTTTCACTATCTTTTTTTGTCAGTTGCGTTCTTTCCGCCACTGCGTTGATCAGTTCATTTTTATTCATTCTTTAGCCTCCTTCTGGCAATATCTCTGCCTATTATCACGATCAAACGGCGTCTTGTCAAGGGTTTGACGTCTTTTGCCGTCACAGGATGCCAATTTTTCCGAAGAAAATTCTTTTTTGGTAAATTATTACATCTTGCATGGCGCGAAGACTCGGCTTTTTAATGTATCTTGCTAATCAAGTGCTACGCCGTCAGACCGACCATTAAGCTTGCAAGTAAAGTCACGTTGCTGTACCATACCAACAGTGAAGAACAAACTATATTTCATTTAATAAAGAAGGTAAGAGATATGAACGCAACTAAAGATATGCTGATCGCCGAGATACTTCGACTTGACCGCAACCTTGCGGGTCTCTTGATGGGACATGGTCTTCATTGTGTCGGCTGTATGATGGCGAATAATGAAACTTTGGAGCAAGCCTGTCAGGTTCATGGAGTAGACGCTGATCTTTTGTTGAATGACATCAATGCGTATCTTGACTCAACTCGGGCACTAAAAGAGTAGCGATAGCATACCTTAGCTTCTTCTTTTAGTTTGCAAAAATCGGTTAATTGAAAGAGATGGAAAACAGACAATCGCGTACCTTTCGGCATCTAACGCCGCGTAAAGCGTTCCTAATTGCTTTTGATGCCGCCTCGACCGTCATCACGGCTCTTCTGGCATTGTTGCTGATTTATGAAGGGAGTATACCTCAGCACTTTTGGAGCCAATTTAAGGGGACGTGGTACTTTTTTGTCCTGATTGGAATAATTGTTTTCCCGCTTTTCGGATTCTATACACAGATGTGGGCTTTTGCTCGCGGCGGTCAGTACTTGATTTTAGTTGCAGGTACGACGGCTCACCTTTTTATAACTGTTCTTGTACTTCAGCTTATAAAGCAAAGTTTCACTCTTCCCACCTATATACTATTCTGGTTTTTGCTGACGGGTGCTGTGACGGCGATCCGCCTTCTATATCGCTTCTATAGATCACATAGGATGGTAAAGAGGGCGAAGCGCAGAACCAAAGGTAATAGGAAGATACGAGTCATGGTCGTCGGCGCCGGTGCGGCCGGAAGCCAACTTATCGTCGAGTTAAAAACGACTCAGAGCCAACGGATTCCCGTATGCGCGGTTGACGACAATGTCTTGACGCACTACTACAGAAACAATGGTGTACCTGTTCTCGGAGATCGATACGATATCGAGAAGCTGGCAGTGGATATGCATATAGATGAGATTATTGTCGCGATCCCGTCCGCCTCGAGCAAGACAATCCGCAACATCTTGGAAATATGCCATCGCACAGATTGTCGCGTCAGGATTTTGCCTTTCTTCACCGAGCTTGACAGCGGAATAGTCCATCTATCCGATGTTCGCGATATCAGAATTGACGACCTGCTCGGAAGAGAGGCCGTTGAATACGACATGGAAAAGGTCAGTGGATTTATACGAGACAAGACGGTTCTCGTTACGGGCGGCGGAGGTTCGATCGGTTCTGAACTTGCGAGACAGATTGCCTCCTTTGAGCCCGCACTTCTCATTCTCTACGATGTGTATGAGAATGGCGTCTATGAGTTGCAACAAGATCTTCTCGAGCGCCACGGCAGACGCCTTAATCTAAAAGTGCTGATCGGATCGGTTCGGGATTGCAGGCGTGTCGAGCAGATGTTCAACGAATATGTCCCGGACGTTGTCTTCCATGCGGCGGCTCACAAGCATGTTCCTCTGATGGAAGAAAGCCCGGGAGAGGCTGTGAAAAACAATATTTATGGAACGTACAATGTGGCTATGACAGCTGCACGTTTCGGCGTTCCTCGATTCGTGCTGATTTCAACAGACAAGGCGGTAAAGCCGACGAATGCTATGGGAGCGAGCAAGAGACTTTGTGAAGTAGTCATCTTGACGCTCGGTAAGATTTGGAAAGACACATCGTTCGCCGCAGTCCGTTTCGGCAATGTTCTCGGAAGTAGCGGCAGCGTTATCCCGCTATTCGAAAAACAGATTAGGAATCGTCGTCCTGTAACGGTTACGCATCCTAAAGTTGAGCGCTACTTCATGACGATTCCCGAGGCGTCAAGTCTTGTTCTACAGGCAGGTGCTTACGCAAAGGGCGGAGAGATATTCGTCTTGGATATGGGCGAACCTGTCAGAATCGACAAGCTCGCGCGCGACATGATTCGCATTTCGGGGCTTGTGCCCGATATCGATATTCCGATTCAGTACATCGGTTTGAGACCTGGGGAAAAAATGCGCGAAGAGCTCTTTCTGCCGGAGGAACATTTTGTTGAGACTGATCACAAAAAAATCTTCAGTCTCAAACAGGTTGATGATATGAGCTACCTGAGGAAAGAAGTTGAAATGCTCGAAAAAATTATCGGGGCGGATGAGGAATTGGGACTTACAGTTTTTATGGATCAACTTCTCTCTGCTCTAGAGCGCTGTGAAGTTCTCGACGAGTCATCTTCATTGCTTCCCAAAGTCCACTACGAGCCATATTTCCCGACGAAACAGTCAACCGCCGAGAAATATTCTCGTAGTTCGTAATGTCTTTCACTCATACATGTATCCGGTGCGATCCGATATTCTCGCCCTGATTGCCGTTCCCGCCATTATGCTTTTGAAATACGCATGAAAGGATTGTATCGTGTCCGCTAAAGAAACACTCATGCTCATTGACGTTTATAGTCTGCTCAACCGCGCCTTTTACGGCATGGCCGGTCGAAATCGCTTGACGGCACCCGACGGATTGCCGACCGGCGCCTTGTTCGCTTTTCTAAATATGCTTTCGAAGTATCGTGATGAGCTCAGACCGACGCATGTAGTTTCCGCTTTGGATATGCCGGGAGAAACATTTCGCCATCGAAAGTTCGATGAATACAAGAAGGGAAGAAGTCCCATGCCTGACGATCTTGCTAGGCAAGTGCCTGTCGCGCGGGAAATGCTCGAATATTTGGGATTCCAACCGGTCGGAATGACGGATTATGAAGCGGATGATCTGATTGGAACGCTTTCGCAAATCGGCGAAGCGCGCGGAATGTCTGTGAAAATCTTAACGGGTGATCGCGATACATTACAGCTCATATCTGACAATACGTCGGTCGTACTCTTGACGACAAAGAGGGACGGTTCGGAGAGTGAAGTTATCACTCCTGACGTCATGATGGATGAATACAATCTTTCTCCGTCACAATGGGTGGACGTGAAGGGGCTGATGGGCGATGCTTCGGACAATATTCCGGGGGTCAGAGGAGTCGGTCAGAAGACCGCAATCAAGCTCATCCAAGAATACGGGAGCATCGACGGGGTCTACGAGAATCTTGGCGACATGAAGGGCGCGCTTCTTGGAAACTTGACGGTCGGGGAGGAGATGGCGAAACTTTCACGTGAACTTTCCGTTATCTGTCGTAGCGTTCCGCTTGAGGGAGTTGATGAACTGCTTTCGACCGACATCGACGACGCAATGGATAGAGAGGCCCTCGCACAGCTTTTGACGCGTCTTAACTTTCGCTCTTTCTTGGAGCGCTTCAATCTTACTTCTCCGGTAACCGGGACAGCCCATGAGGATCTCAAAGTTATGGCCGACCGTATCCGTGTATGCGCATCAATTGATGAATGGTTGCCCACACTTGCCGACGATGATACGGTCGCTTTTATGCTTCCGGGGAATGGTGGCGATGGACTCCTGCTCACGAGACAATCTTGTTTTCACTTTTCCGATCCCTTGCCGATCCTTCATTTGATCGAGCAGTGTAGGAATACTTTCGTCACGTGGGATTTTAAGCGTCAGTTGCGCAAAAACGGTTTGAGCTCGCCCGCCCGTGCTGTCTTCGACGTGATGATCGCCTCATATCTTTTGAACGAGCTCGGTAGAGCGGACGATATTAACTTTGCGTTACGTGCATCGCTGGGCGACGCATACCAGCCGTATGAAGATAATTATCTTCCTTTACTGAAAGATCTGAACGCCGAGCGCAAACGACTTTGTCTCTTGCTGCTACAATCGATGGAATTACAGACGGATAGACTCGATGATAGAGGGGTCTCGCCTCTCGCTCAAGTCGAGATGGGGCTTGTCAACGTATTGGCAGACATGGAACATGCTGGAGTACTCGTCGACATTGAAGCGTTGGAGACCGAGTCGTCTTCCATGCTCGAGGAGATCGAATCGCTTGAACGGTCAATCTATCTCGAGGCAGGAAAGGAATTCAACATCAATTCCCCGCAACAGCTATCGGAAGTTCTGTATGAGGATTTGGGACTGCCAACAGGACGAAAAAGCTCGAGTGGCCAATTCAGTACGGCAGCAGATGAACTTGAACGGTTGCGAGGATTCCATCCGATCATTGATTCCATCTTCGAGTATCGCGAACTGACGAAATTGCGCGGGACATTTCTTGAGGGACTGAAGAAGGAAATTGACAGCGATGGAAGAATTCGTACAACATATAATCAAGCGCTGACGACAACCGGTCGATTATCGAGCTCAAATCCTAATCTCCAGAATATCCCTATTCGTACCGATCGCGGTAAGCGTATCCGCGAGCTCTTCATCGCTTCGCCCGGATATGTTTTGATAGGTGCCGATTACAGTCAAATCGAACTGCGTCTTCTTGCACACCTGTCCGGTGACAAGAATCTTTCAGATGCATTCAATGAAGGGCGCGACGTCCACCGCGTGACTGCATCTGCCCTCTTTGGGAAGAGCGAACAAGATATCACTGCCCATGAGCGAAGCGTCGCCAAAACGGTTAATTTCAGCATTACATACGGCATCTCCGATTTCGGATTGTCTCGCGATCTTGGGATTCCCATTTCTCATGCGAGAAGACTTATCAACCGTTACCATGATAAATACCCACAAGTGGACGCTTGGTTGAATCTTCAGGGAGAAGTTGCTAAAGAGCAGGGTTATGTGGAGACGCTCTTCCATCGACGCCGCTATCTGCCGGAGCTTCAGTCTCAGAACAGAAATCTCTACAACTTCGGCATCCGAGCGGCCATGAATGCACCTGTCCAAGGGACGGCGGCCGACCTGATTAAAATTGCCATGGTCAATATCTCCCGATTACTGAAAAATAATAAAATAGAAGCGCGACTTATCCTGCAAGTTCATGACGAATTGATTATCGAAGCGAGTGAAAAGGACAAGGATTGCGTCATCTCGCTCTTGCGCGAAGTGATGGAACAGGCGATGGAGCTTTCTGTTCCTCTGATTGCAGACGCAAAGGCCGGTTACACGTGGGGAGAATTGAGTTAGCGTGATGCAAGTCGAGCCGTTTAACGCGTAGAAAGGTTTGTTTTGACATGTTTGTGCTTGGTATTACCGGTGGAATCGGAACCGGTAAGAGCGTAGTTGCTTCCATTTGCCGGGCGGCAGGTATACCGGTCATAGATGCAGACGCCATTGCGCATGAGCTGACGGACAGAGCGTCCGATACGACGGCGCGAATAGGGGAAGTATTGGGTACAGACTTGATCGATGAGAACGGCGCTCTCATGCGTAATAAAATGGCTGATCTGGCTTTTACAGACAAACGGGCGCTTGATACACTGAGCTCCATCATCCACGAGGACGTCATTGCTGCCGTTGACTGCCGCTTAGAGGAGATGGAAAAGAAGAAAATCAAAGCTGTCGTTCTCGATGCACCTATCCCAATTGAGCGCGGCTTTATTGACAACACCGATCAGATATGGGCGATCAGAGCTGACGACGATATCCGACTTGAACGGCTCAGAAGACGCGGTATGAGCGATAGCGACGCTCTTCGTCGTATGCGTGTACAAATGTCACCGGATCAATACAAGGAACTCGCACATTTTGAAATCACGAACAACGGATCGTTTTTGGAATTAGAAGATAAAGTCCATAAACTACTTCGACAAGAGTTGGGTTTGCGCGGGATCTCGCTTCCGGGTATTCCCGAGAGTCCTATTGACTGATCGATCATCACTCAAACGTTGAATCGAAAGAGTATGAAGTCGTCTTCGCGCACGACATATGATTTGCCTTCCGATCGTACAAGACCTTTTTCACGTGCAGCGACGAGTGACCCTCGGTCAAGAAGTTCCTCCAGAGGTATGACCTCGGCTCGAATGAATCCTCTTTGAAAATCAGTGTGAATGATACCGGCGGCATCGAAGGCGCTTGAACCGCGACGAATTGTCCATGCATGTGCTTCCTTTTTATTCGCCGTAAAAAACGAGATCAATCCAAGGAGTTCGTAGGCACATCGGATAACGCGCGTGAGGCCGCCGCACTCTAAGCCTAATTCTTCCAAGAATAGTACCTGCTCCTCCGCGGGAAGTTCGGCAATCTCCGATTCAAGGCGTAAAGAAAGCGGAATGATCGCTTTCTCAGAGTCGAATGCATCGATCAGCTCATTCAAGCAAAGCTGACTGAAGCCGTTGTCCGATTCGGCGACATTCGCGACGATCATTTCAGGTTTCATCGTCAAGAGTGAAAGATGGCGTAAGAATTCGAACTCACTCGAATCAAAACTGAAATCTCTCGCTGGTCGGCCATCGTTCAAATGGTCGAGAAGCCTCTCGATAACGGCAAGTTCGTCTAATATTTCAGGCGTATTGGACTTGGCGGCTCGAACGACCCTTTCGTGACGGCGCTCAAGATGCTCAATGTCAGCGAGTATGAGTTCTGTCTCAACCGTGCGGTAATCGGCAAGTGCGTCAATTTTCTTATTGACATGTGCAATATCGCTATCTTCGAAACAGCGAACGACATGCAAGAGCGCGTCAACTTCGCGAATATGAGAAAGAAATCGGTTGCCTAATCCTTCCCCATGACTCGCTCCTTGGACGAGTCCCGCGATGTCAACAAATTCGACCGTCGCTTGAACAGTTTTTTCTGATTGGAAAATATCTGCCAAACCGCGGAGACGATCGTCACGTATGGGAACAACGCCGATGTTCGGTTCAATCGTACAGAACGGATAATTCGCGACATTCGCGTTCGCATTCGTCAATGCATTGAACAGTGTGCTTTTTCCGACATTGGGCAGTCCGATAACACCTAGTTTCATTTGCATTTATACTCCCTCGTTTTCTACGATTATAGAGGTTTGTTTCGGAAGCTTCGTCATTTTTCACTTTCTTCGATTGAGAGTTGATACATCCAGAAACGAGCTTGAATAAGGTGGCTCATCTGCTACTCTCAGATTGAACTAGGACACGGTCGCATCTGTATATGCGTAAGTATCTTTGACAAACAACATGTTACACTTATTTTAGCCGTACGGCCGCCTTATTAGTATAATTTATGATCAGAATTACTCTCGCAACCGAAAAGTTGCGTAATAGAGTTGGTGGAGGAAAGGTAAACCCTTTGGTGTTTCTCCGGAAGTACTGCTTAGAAAAACACATGTTCAATCAGAAAAATAATATCCATAGCGCCTTCAGACAATCGCAGTACAGAGAGATAAGCTGTATCTATTCTGACAAAATGTCGCAACGCGCCTTCCAATGACGACAAATCAATATAGGATCAATCGCGGGGAGCGAGAAACTGTCTTCATGAGCGCTAAGAATTATCATCGCATCAGCTCATGCGCGCTGACAGGGCTTGAGGGTGTCGTCGTAGAGATCGAAGTCTCGATTCTTCCGGGATTGCCAAGGTTCGAGGTTACGGGAAGGGGAGATCATGCTATAAGAGAATCGCGTGATCGCGTGCGTGCCGCGATAAGACACAGCGGCTATAATTTTCCTAAGGGACGCGTCGTCGCAAGTTACGCCCCCGCTTCATTACCGAAGCAAGGTAGCGCATTCGACTTGCCGCTCGCTCTCGCTGTCTTGGCATCGTCGGATCAAGTTGTACGTATGGCGGGGACTTCCGAAACGGCGGCATTCGGAGAGTTGTCACTTGACGGTCATGTTCGTTATGTTCATGGCGCGCTGGGTCGCCTTTTATCGCTGAGAGAAAAAGGGATCCGACATGTCATCGGTCCCTCCGCATGCGAAAGGGAAGCAAATGCCGTCGACTCTGTTCGATATGAGGGTGTTAGCACGCTCAAGGAAGCTGTTCTACGCTATTCAGGTGTCAGTAGCTCTAAGAGCCGCGCCGCCGCCCTACCGGCACCTGAGGCTGCGCAAGATTTAGAAGCTGCCGATCCCTTCGGCATGATACGAGGTCAAGAAGAGGGCATTCGCGCATGCACAATCGCTGCTGCCGGATGGCATCCGATCCTGTTGATGGGTGCTCCGGGGTGCGGAAAGACCTCGCTCGCTTCCGTCATTCCGGAGATTTTACCACCTCTCACGGTTGAGGAGTCACTTGAAGTCTCAAAGATATATAGTGTTTCCGGACATGCACCTCGTTCGGGCGGCCTCGTCAAAAGTAGACCATTTCGCCGTACGCATCACACCGTAACATGCAGCGCCCTTATCGGTGGCGGTTTAATTCCCAGCCCCGGAGAATGTACGCTCGCACATCGTGGAGTCCTTTTTCTGGACGAAGTGACTGAGATACAGCCGCGCGTTCTCGATGCCTTGCGTGAACCTCTCGAAACGGGGCATATTCATCTTTCTCGAGCAGAGTGGAACGCGACTTTCCCTGCCGATTTTCTATTTGTTGCGGCGTGTAATCCCTGTCGATGCGGCTATCTGTTGGAACCGAAGGGTCAGTGTCGATGCGACGACGCTGCTGTCCGGCGTCACCTGTCGCGAATCAGCGGACCTCTCTTCGACCGTTTTGATCTTGTAGTATCTCTGACTCGCGTTGATACACAGGAAATGATATCGATTCCTGACGCTGATTCCACTTCCTCGATTAGACACGCCAAATTAACTAAAGAACTTATATCGAACGCATGGGCGGTACAACAGGAACGTGCGTCAAGGAGAGGGCTTGCCAATTTCCTCAATGCAAAAGTCAGAGTGCCGGATCCTGAACGCTATTTTGCCGTAAGTGACAAAGCGATGACGTTTGCCGCGGATATCGCCGATAGGAATCAGTTATCCGTGCGCTCATTTTTCTCTATGTTGCGTATCGCTCGGACGATTGCTGATTTAGAGCAGCATGAATTCATCAGAGAGATTGACATTGCGGAGGCAAGTCATTACAAGGCTCGACTGCCGTTTGTAACGCCGCAGAGTTGAGGCTGAGCACATGAGTGAAGCTCAATTGAAGATCGCCACAGCGTTTACGAGGGCCGCCTCCGCACTACGCATCCCGCATTGCGAACGTGTCATAATTCTTAAAAAAGCCCATGGTCTTGAAGGGTTGCCTGAGCAACTGCTTATGATAAAGGACGATTCACCGGAGCTAGACGCGCTCTATAGCCGTTTCCTGACTGAATTATCGCATACGGATAAGTTTGACCGGACCACCGACGATCACGCGATTTCCATCGTTCATAGTGATTACCCTGAGCGCCTTCTGCATACGGACCAACCTCCTTCGATTCTTTTCTATCGTGGAAAATGCATCTCTTCGCTGAACGATCCCTTTGTTATCACGGTAATCGGAACGCGTAATCCATCCTTTTACGGTTTAGAAGTAACGAAAAAACTTTGCATGGAATTTGTACGACGGGGCGTCACGATTGTTTCGGGCGGTGCTCGCGGCATTGATGGACAGGCGCACGGAGTGGCCGTTTCGGGCGGATCGGCGACCGTAGCCGTTCTTGGTTGCGGCGTTGATATCGTGTACCCCAGAGAGCATGCGTCTCTCTTCGAACAGATCGTCCACTCGGGCGCACTCGTCTCCGAGTATCCCTTCGGAACCTTGCCTCGTAAATATCATTTTCCGGCAAGAAATCGTATTTTAGCAGGTCTTTGCGATGCAGTGCTCGTGACGGAGGCATCACGCTTCAGCGGAACTTTGATAACGGCGGGATTTGCCGCAGATTACGGAAGAGATGTCTGTGCGGTACCCGGATCAATCCTAAGCGGGACAAGTCGCAGTTGCCACGATCTGATTCGCGAAGGTGCCACAATTGTCGAATCGATTGACGATATCCCTCGCATACCTAGGCATATTATCTATCGAAAAGAGTCAAGCGATACACACTCTTTTTCTTCTCATTGCAATCAGACTGAAAATGAGCAAAATGATCTGAGCAAAGAAGAGGAGTGCATTCTGAATCTTTTGGCGGCCTCTCCTCAGACACTTCGTGCCGTATCGGAGCACTGTCATCTCGATCTGCGTAAAACTGCTCTCTTATTAACTACTCTGCAAGCAAAGGGGCTTGTACGTCTTTACCGCGGTCTATACGTGCGATCGTGAGTCGTTTCCCGATGACATCTTAGTATTCTTCCTCTAGGGAACTTTTCTTTCTTCTTTGACAGCGTTAAATTTCTCATGTATATAATGTTTGACTTCAGACTGGAGATTTTTTGATGAACAATAGAACACTTGTGGTGGTGGAATCGCCCGCCAAAGCAAAGACAATCGCACGATATCTCGGACAATCCTTTGATGTCCGGTCGTCTGTCGGACATATCCGAGATCTCCCGACTTCGACGATCGGCGTTGACATTAATAATAAATTCGCTCCGATGTATATCACGATGCCCGGAAAAGATAAGATCGTCAGAGAATTGAGAGGAGCCGCTGAAAAGGCAGACCGGATACTTCTCGCAACTGACCCCGACCGTGAGGGTGAGGCGATCGCCTGGCATTTAGCGTATTTGCTTAATATTGAGCCCGAAAATCCTTGTCGTATCGCTTTCCATGAGATTACGAGAAAGGCTGTTAACGAAGCGGTCGATCATCCGCGCCCCATCGACCTCGATCTTGTTAACGCACAGCAGTCACGCCGTATCCTCGACAGACTCGTCGGTTATGAATTGAGCCCCTTGCTCTGGCAAAAGATCAGGAGAGGGCTATCTGCCGGTCGTGTCCAGTCGGTTGCGACGCGTCTCGTTGTCATGCGCGAGCGTGAGATTGACGCCTTTGTACCTGAAGAATATTGGAAATTACGGGCGATTTTAAAACAGAACGCTGACGACACGCCTTTTTCTTCGCTATATCAGGGCACAAAAAAAGGCGGTCGTTTATCGCGAGTCAAGCTGTCCTCTAAAGATGATCTAGATAAGCTCCTCGGTGAATTAGAGGGGAGTGACTACGTCGTCGATCTCGTCAAACCGGGACAGCGCAAACGCCGCCCCTTTGCTCCTTATACGACGAGCACGTTACAACAGGCCGGTTCACGCACGTTCGGGTTCACTTCAAGTCGCACGATGCGAGCCGCACAGTCTCTTTACGAGGGTGTGACACTCGGTCCACACGGGCACACATCGCTTGTCACGTATATCCGTACAGACTCTGTTCGCGTATCGACTGACGCCGTCCAAGCCGCCAGAACTTTGATCGCTGATTTATACGGTGCTGCCTACTTGCCGAAAAGAGCTCCTTTTTACAAGAATAAGAGTAGCGCTCAAGATGCTCATGAGGCGATACGTCCGTCTCACTTCGACTTGCCGCCCTCGCGTGTGCGCGAATTTTTGACTTCGGATCAGTTTAAGATTTATGAATTAATCTGGAACCGTTTTATCGCGTCTCAGATGGAGACAGCCGTCTATGAGCGCGTCACGGTTGACATTCTGGCAGGTAGCCACCTCTTTCGATCGAGAGGTGAGAAACTCGTTTTCCCGGGATGGCTTCGTCTTTACGGAATCACGGAAGATGAGAAAGCCGATACTGACAAGAATGGCAGTCGCGATGATGACGACGAGCCCGAAATAGTCGATCTGCCTGACCTTAAAGAGGGCGAACGCCTTCTTCTTGATAAGCTCGTACCCGAGCAGAAATTCACGCAACCGCCGCCTCGCTACACGGAGGCTTCGCTGATCAGCGCGATGGAGGAGCTTGGCATCGGACGACCTTCGACGTATGCGCCGACGATTTCTACACTCTTTGATCGCATGTATGTTGAACGCGAGGGGCGTCAAATCAAACCGACCGAGCTCGGCGTGACGGTTACCGTCATGTTGGAAGAAAATTTCCGCGACATAGTCGATACTGAGTTTACGGCAGGATTGGAGAAAGAACTTGATGAAGTTGAATCCGGCGATCTCGATTGGGTTGAGCTTTTGGAGAAATTTTATGGTTCTTTCCATCAAGATGTCATTAAAGCCAAGAAAACGGTAGAAAAGATCGTCATTGAGGATGAACCGACCGGGAGAAAATGTCCTTTGTGTGAGGAAGGAGATCTCGTAATTCGCGTCGGACGTTACGGCAAGTTTATCGCTTGCACACGCTATCCGGAATGCAAATACTCTGAAACGATCTCTGAAGAGACGAAATCGCATTGCCCGAAATGTCATTCTCCGATTCGCGTCCGGAAAATTCGTCGTGGCAACCAGCTTTTTTTCTGTGATAAGACGAACGATCCCGATTGTGATTTTACAAGCTTTGATTTACCCATTGACGGAAAAGCATGCGAAACATGCGGAAGCTATATGGTTCAGAAAAGATTCCGCGGTCGCAACTACATACGTTGCGGTAACAAAGAATGTCCTTCGAACTTAAAGAAGAAAAAGACAACCGCGAAGAAGACGAAAAAGAAGGCGGAAGCAGAAGGGTGAGGCTGACAGTTGTAGGCGCTGGACTTGCCGGATCTGAGGCAGCACTGACTGCCGCATCGTTTGGCGCCGACGTTACGCTGATTGACAGTAAACCGGGCGTACGATCACCGGCGCACATGTCTGATTGTTTTGCCGAACTTGTTTGTAGCAATTCACTTAAATCCGATCGTATCGATACAGCTCAAGGTCTTTTGAAACACGAACTGCGTTCAATGGGCTCGCATCTTATTGCGATTGCCGATAAGACTTCAGTGCCGGCGGGGGGCGCTCTTGCCGTCGACCGCGACAAATTCTCGCAATCGGTTACGGACGCCCTCACACGGCACCCGAACATTCGGATCGTTGAGAAGACCGTTCGCCACCTTGACGATGTCACAGATAGCGATGTCGTCATTATAGCGACCGGACCGCTCACATCCGGGTCGCTCTATGAATCCATCGAACAGATGACCGGTGTCGGCGGAATGCATTTTTACGACGCAGTCGCACCCATCGTCGATGCATCCACACTTGATTTGAAATATACTTTCGTCTCGTCGCGATATGGAAAAGGTGGAAACGATTATATTAACTGCCCGATGAATGAAGACGAATATACAGCATTTCGTGAAGCGTTGGTAGAAGCCGAGAGAGCTACTATTCGCGATTTCGACCGTATCTATTTCAAGGATTGCCAGCCCGTTGAGGTGTTAGCGGAACGCGGCGTAGATACGTTACGCTTCGGACCTTTCCGTCCGGTCGGTTTGATCGATCCGAGAACGGGTAAGATGCCTTACGCTTGTCTTCAACTTCGACGGGAGAACGAAAAGGGAACAATGGTATCGCTTGTAGGATGTCAGACAAGGTTGACGTTTCCCGAACAACGACGCGTGTTCGGCATAATTCCCGCACTCAAAAATGTACAGTTTTTGCGATATGGTGTCATGCATCGCAATTCGTTCTTGAACGGTCCTTCCGTACTTTCAAAAGGCTTCCGGTCGCGCAAAAATCGACGACTCTTTTTTGCCGGTCAGCTCTCCGGACTTGAAGGATACGTCGAGGCAATCGCTTCGGGGTTGATGGCGGCTATCACCGCTCTCGGCGTGGCGAAATCGCTCTCATTTGAGGAAATTGAATCAATGATCCCCACGCCTGAGACGATGATGGGAGCGTTGGCGCACTGGGTATCATCCTCGAACGAGGAAACTTTTCAACCTATGAACGCCAATTATGGGCTTTTGCCGTTATCCGAGGAGCCTGTACGCATCAAGAAAAAAGATCGTCCGGTCATTCGTGCGATACGATCGGAGAAAGCGTTGAAGAAGACGATTTTCGCGATCGAGTCGCTACTTGGTGAGTTGCCACGAAAGAGCGCCGAACGAGATGTCGCCCGCGATCTTCTGACATCATCCTATGATTACGATCTTCCGCAGGAATTGATTGCCAATAGACCTACGGAAGTGCGCGACCGGAGCAGGCTTCTCGTTATGAAGAACGGTATGCCTCTCGAACATCGGCTTTTCGCCGATTTACCATCATATCTATCACCGGGTGATTGTCTTGCGCTCAACGACACACGCGTAATACCGGCACGATTATATGGACGCCGTGATTCAACGGGAGCAAATCTGGAATTTCTGCTCTTGCGCCGCATCGAGGGAAATAAATGGCGAACACTTGTAAAACCGGCGCGGCGAGCTCAAAGGGGAGATCGAGTCATTTTCCCCGAGGATGGGTCTGAATGTATCATTCTGGATGTTGAACCGGACGGCGCGCGCATTGTCGAGTTCTTTTGCGAGGGAGATTTCTATACCTGGCTTGAACGTATCGGTGAGATGCCAACGCCTCCTTACATCAAGGAGAAACTTGAAGAGCCTGAGAGATATCAGACAATTTATGCAAAAGAGCGCGGCTCCGCGGCGGCTCCGACGGCAGGTCTCCATTTTACGGAAGAACTTTTACGCAAGATCGAGTCTAACGGTGTGAATATCGCGCGAGTGACGCTCCATGTCGGACTCGGGACATTCAGACCTGTGAAAGAGAATGTGATAACAGATCACAAAATGCATGAAGAGTGGTACGCCTTTAATGAAGAGGCGGCCCGTTTAATCAACGAAACTAAGAAAACGGGCAGTCGCGTCATAGCCGTCGGGACGACGAGCTGTCGTATTCTTGAAAGCGTAGCGGCGATTCAGCATTATCGAGATGGCGATGCGCCATTGAGCCCGATGACCGGCGAGACGGATCTTTTTATCTATCCCGGTTTCAGATTCAGAGTGATTGATGCGATGATTACAAATTTTCATTTGCCCTGTTCTACCTTACTCATGCTCGTCTCGGCTTTGATGGGACGTGAGGCTATACTTGAGGCATACCGCGAGGCAGTAGAGGAGAAGTATCGTTTTTTCAGCTTCGGTGACGCCATGTTATTGCTCCCGTAACGCGGCTCTAATTTTGAAGAAAGCGAGATAACATGAAGAATCACAATAGAGCGTTGAGTTTTGAACTGAAGCACATCTGTCGGCAGAGCGGCGCGCGCTATGGAATCGTTACGACGCCTCACGGTTCTTTTGAGACTCCTGTTTTTATGCCTGTCGGGACGAGGGCGACCGTCAAAACGATGTCGAATGAAGAGCTGATCGCCATCGGTGCGAAGATTATTCTCGGCAATACGTATCATCTTTACCTGCGCCCCGGCACGGAGATTATGGATCATGCAGGAGGCCTGCATGCCTTCATGAATTGGAACCTCCCGATTTTAACCGACAGTGGCGGCTTTCAAGTGTTTTCTCTCGCAAAATTGAATGACATCAAAGAGGAAGGTGTCGCATTTCAATCGCACATCGACGGTTCAAGTCACTTTCTTTCTCCTGAAAAATCTATCGCCATACAGGAATCGCTCGGTTCCGATATCATGATGCAACTCGACGAGTGTACTCCATGGCCTTCAGACGAATCATATGCGAAGCAATCTCTTGAGCGGACAACGCGTTGGCTCGAACGATGCATTAATGTATGGAAGTATCCTGAAAAGCAAGCACTTTTCGGCATTGTACAAGGCGGAATGTATGAGCATCTTCGTATTCAGAGCGCGAAAGAGATCACAGCATTCGACCTTCCCGGTTACGCAATCGGCGGTCTGTCTGTCGGAGAGCCGGCCGATGTGATGTACAGAATGCTTGAATCCGTTATGCCCCATATGCCCACGAATAAGCCGCGTTACTTAATGGGCGTCGGGTCCCCCGATTATCTCGTTGAGTGTTCAGTTCGCGGAATCGATATGTTCGATTGCGTTCTTCCTACTCGGATAGGAAGAAACGGGACAGCCATGACGTCACAGGGGCGCGTCGTTCTGCGCAATGCCATCCATGCTCACTCATTTGAGCCATTGGATCCGAATTGCAGCTGTTACGTTTGTACAAAATACACGCGCGCTTACCTTCATCATCTCATTCGGTGTGAAGAGATACTCGGTCTCCGTCTATTGTCATGGCATAATCTTTTCTTTCTCATCGATCTCATGAGAAAGATTAGAGACGCCATCTGCGAGGATAGATTGATGAGTTTCCGCGAGGAATTTTTCGCCGATTACAAAATGAATGACAAGTAAAGGGTCAGTGTGGTACACTTTCCGTGTTCCGAAGATTCTGCATCTCAATATGAGGTATGGTGCTTGACGTTCGGACACAACGATAGGCTCATTCAAGGAGGATCACGATGGCCCTGTTATACCGCTTTTTACTTGAAGCAACAGCTCAACAAACGGATAAGCCCGGAGGAATTCTCGGCACGCTTTATATGTTACTTCCGTTCGTATTGATTATCGGTGTGATGTATTTCGTATCAATCAGACCGCAGAAAAAACGTGAAAAACAACTGAAAGCGCAACTCGAGAAAATGAAACCCGGTGACAAAGTGATGTCCATCGGCGGTATCGTCGGCCGCGTCGCCAATATTTCTGATGACGAAGTGACGATCTATTCCGGTGTCGCCAACACAATGCTGACATTCAAGAAGTCAGCCATCAGCACGGTCGTTTCGCAAAGCTCCGAAAGCGAAGAGTAAATAATACTGTTTTCCTTATCGCGGTTTAACGAACCTGATTCAAGTAATATACGACCGGACAGCCCAGACATGTAATGCCGTCCGGTCGTGAATTTAATAGTCATGATCCGCTGCGTCTGGTATAATTTTTTGTTACAGGCGCTACAGTGTAAGTAAATGAAGAGCGGAGCGTGAGATCATTGGGGCTTATTCCTCAACAGTCCATTGATGCAGTCATCAATGCGAGCGACATCGTTGAAGTCGTTTCGCGTTATGTTCGCCTTGAGAAAAAGAGTTCTCTAAATCTTTTCGGACTTTGTCCGTTCCACGATGAAAAAACGCCGTCGTTCAGTGTGTCTCCCGGCAAGCAGATTTTTTATTGTTTCGGATGCCATAAAGGCGGCAATGTGATCAAGTTCATTCAGGAAATCGAGCATCTCTCATTCCCTGAAGCCGTGCGCTTTCTCGCCGAGAGAGCGGGTATCGCTATTGTTGAGATTGAAGAGGACAGTCAGTGGCGCGAGAAGACCGACCGCAGAAGAGCCGCTTCGGAGGCGTTACTCGAGGCGGCAAGATACTACCACACACAGCTTGAGAGCGCTGAAGGGAAAGATGCCCGCCTGTATCTTGAGAATCGCGGCGTTGACGAAAATTTGCGACGAAAATACGGACTCGGGTTTGCTCCCGCGCAAGGTGATGCCTTGTACAGGAGTTTGAGGGATCGAGGCATCTCCGACATCGCCATGCTTGATTCCGGATTAATAGTCAAAAGTTCACGCAGAGAGGGGTATTACGATTTTTTTCGCCAACGCGTCATGTTTCCGATTATTGAGGGTCGCGGGAAAGTTCTTGCATTCGGAGGGCGAGCTATTCGTGACAGCGGGCCGAAGTACATTAATTCACCCGATTCGATAGTCTACCGGAAGGGCAGGCATCTGTTCGGAATGCCGCAAGCGATCGGCACTAAGGAGCGCGCATGGTATCTCGTTGAGGGATACATGGATGTTATCGCTCTCGCCAAGGTCGGTATCTATTATGCCGTGGCACCGCTGGGAACGGCGGTTACGGACTATCAGGCCAGAGCTATCGGCAGACATGTGGACAGCGTTCTCCTCTTGATGGATAGCGATCGCGCGGGGATTGAGGCGGCTTTGAGGACGCATGAAATCTTTGAGAGTATTGAAGTCCCCGCTGAATTTATACTTCTGAAAGGTGCTAAGGATCCCGATGACATGCTCAATCAATTCGGCAGACGGCATCTTATGGCCTCGCTCGGTAATGCGCTCGACAAGACTGAGTATTTGTTGGAACTCCTAAAAGTTGGCGATGACACCGAACGCGCATTTACGCAAGCCGATTACCGTAACCGCGCCATTGATATACTCGCTCAAGAAAATGATGGCGTGAAGCGAGAGATATACGGCGGTAAACTCGCGAATGAATTACAATTGAATACGGGGAGTTTGATCCGCGAGATTGAGCGCCGCCGTTCACTGTTGATCAAGCGCGACGATACTTCCGGCGACACCTCGCCATCGAGTCAAGTTGCTCAAAGGCGCAGAACTCGCGTTTCAGGGCGTACAGTAAGCCGTGAACTTTTTATATTGACACTTTTGACTTTTGATCGGTCGCTCGTGCACCTGAAATCTCGCCTGAACGAATCGGATTTATATGGTTTTGTCTTAACGGATGATGTCAAGTCGTTGCTGTTGTCGGATGAAGCGAGGCGATCACTGTCACCCGACGATTTCAGTTCCGATTTTATGCGACTTTTGGCGCATATCATCATTCAAGAGGCAACAACGAATGATTTGACATTGGCCGGACTTGACGCGGCGATCGGGAGCACTTTGGCAAGGATGAGCGATGGTCTTCCGGAAGAGGAAATATCCAAGCTTGCAAAAAGTGCCGACGGCTTGCATACTTTGTTGATACGCCAACATCGGGAGGTGTCCGAGGCCAATTTTACAGTTGATGAGCTTGGTGACATCTTTCTTGATCGTCTCGCTTATCTTAGAATGTCCAACTGGGCATCTTGCGCCGAACGTTGGAATAGGGAAGCAAACGAGCATAGTTTGTCCGGATCGGAAAAGGAAGCTGAGAGTTTATATGCTAAGGCGGCAACGTACACGATGGCCGCTGAGACTTATCGTATGTTGATACAAGGAGATTGAGTATCGTGAGCAAAAAAATGGATGACTTACAGACGATGACGTGGCGTGAAGCCGCGACTGTCACAGCGGTGAGGACGCTTGATACACTAAGCGACGAAATGTCAATTTCTGAAGCGGAGCTTCCCTTTCTGGTACCGCTGGATGCTTACAAGCCGATCGATACGCCTGCGCTCGACATTTTTTCAGAAGATGAGATAGAAATAGTTGATGCGACAGAGATCATCATGAAGCGCGTGGCAGCTGAAACGCATGCTGCTCGCACCGAAACCGACGACCATAGAGAAATCATCGACGAAGATTCCGATGACGAGAGAGATTTTGATCCTGACGAAGAGGATGACGTTATCGACGACTCGCTCTATACGGGCGACGAAGAAGAAGTAGAAGAAGACGACATGGATGATGAATCGATTCTCGAGCGCATCCATGACAGCAATTTAGATCTGAACGCGCTCTATCCGCTCGTTTGTCACGGCAAAGACAAAGACGGCGAACTTGAACAACAAGAAGTGCTCGATTTTCTTGAACAGATAAAATGGGATGAGGAACGTCTTGATGATGTGATCGTTCTTCTCGAACGTGCTGGCATTGAAGTGATCGATGAGGACGAAATTGAGCGCGAAATGGTTGAACGCGATCGCAGCAAGAAAGCGGAAGCCTTCAATGATGCGATGATTGTCGACGATCCCGTCCGCATGTATTTGAAGGAAATCGGCAAAGTCGAACTGTTGACAGCCGACGAGGAAAAAGAACTTGCCGCTCGCATGGAGGCGGGGGACTGGGAGGCTAAGCAGCATCTGACTGAAGCCAACCTTCGACTCGTTGTCAGCATCGCAAAGCGATACACAGGTCGCGGTATGCACTTTCTCGATCTTATCCAAGAAGGCAATCTCGGCCTTATCAAGGCGGTCGATAAATTTGACTATACTAAGGGGTTTAAGTTCAGCACGTACGCGACATGGTGGATTCGCCAGGCGATCACGCGTGCGATCGCCGATCAGGCGCGTACGATCCGCATTCCTGTCCATATGGTTGAGACAATCAATAAACTGATCCGTATTCAGCGACAGTTGGTTCAGGAACTTGGGCGTGAACCTGAGGTCGAGGAAATTGCTGCTGAGATGGATATCACGCCTGAGAAAGTGCGTGAAATTATGAAGATCTCCCAAGAGCCCGTCTCACTTGAGAAGCCGATCGGAGAGGAAGAGGACAGCCATCTCGGTGATTTTATCCCCGATGAAGATGCACCCTCGCCCGCGGAGCAGGCGGCGACAACTTTATTGAAAGAAGAGTTGGAGAGAGTCCTCTCGGGATTGACTCCTCGTGAAGAAAAAGTCCTACGTCTGCGTTTCGGCCTTGATGACGGAAGAGCGCGCACGCTTGAGGAAGTCGGACTCGAATTCGACGTGACACGCGAGCGCATTCGCCAGATCGAGGCGAAAGCGCTTCGAAAGATGCGCGGGCCGAGAATGAGCGAAAGGCTGCGCGATTATTACGACTAATCTTCAATTTGGACAGATTGACACTCATCACCGCATGCATACCGCCGTGCCGACGTCTCATTGACGTCGGCAGCGATCATGCCACAGTGCCAATTTCAATTTTAAATCGCGGTATTTGTGAACAAGTTCTTATCACCGACGTTCACCGCGGACCGATCGAGGTGGCGCGTCGTCGTGTTGAGGAGGCCGGATTGTCGGATGTTTGTCGATTTGTATTGACTGACGGTCTCGATGATGTAGCTCCTGAAGAAGGCGATGTGTTACTCATCAGTGGGCTTGGAGGGGAAAATATCGCCGGCATTCTCGAACGCGGATATCGTAAATTATCGAGATTCTATCGACTGATCTTTCAACCTCAAACAAGGGATTACTTATTACGAAACGCTATTGATCGCCTTAGTCTGACATTTCTCGATGAGAGAGTCGCCGTTGAAAATCGACGACCTTACCTTGTGATGATTTGTGATTCCTCAATCGGGGAACCCGGGATGCAGCTTTCACCGTTACAGATGGAGTTCGGTCCGAAAATTCTCGAGCGTGTCGAAGAAACTATCCAAGCCATCCCTCAAATCCCCGAATTGAATGTAAATGTGAGAACGGCACTGGAGGTGCTGTCCGCATTTGAATTGTTTGACCTGCAAAATCGCGCGCGACTCGTTTACTTGTTATCCAAGTACGAGAAAATCACCCGCCGCGCGCGCTTTCACTTGCGCGATCAGGCGCTGCTCAATGCTTTTGATGAGTGGTTTTTATCTTTGTTTTAACACTTAGATTTGAACCCAATATTCAACCTTCTTGTTACTGCATTGTCATTTGAATCGGCAAAGTCTCTTGCGTATAATGTCTTCAGCAAATGCGCCGAGTCGAACGGATGGTCGCGGCGTTGTACCGAAAGGTCTTCGTCGAGGAAAGTCCGGGCTCTTAGGGCAGGATGCCGGTTAACGGCCGGTGAAGGTGACTTCAAGGATAGTGCAACAGAAATAGACAGCCGAGCACACGCTCGGTTAAGGTGGAAAGGTGAGGTAAGAGCTCACCGGCACCATGGAGACATGGTGGCCCTGCAAACCCCATTCGGAGCAACGCCGTGGAGGAACGAGACTGTCGCCCGCAGGTTCCATGGAGGCGGCTAGAACTTCTCGGCAACGAGAGGTCCAGATAGATGACCATTCAAGACAGAACCCGGCTTATAGATCGACTCGGCGCTTTTGATTGATAAACCGGAGATAAGTTGTGTGACGGCTGATATGACGAATATACCCGCAGAGAATTTGAATCGAAATACGTTTGTGCTCAGTAACTGGCGTCGCTACGCTTGGAATAGCAAGAGCTTGTCCGTCATGGCCTTCCTCTTTCCTTTTTTGCTCTTAGCGATTGCCTATGCAGCCGGCCAGACATTTCCATTCGGTAATCGACATATGTTGACGGTCGATCTCTTCCATCAATACGCTCCTTTTTTGCAACTTTTTCGCGAAAAAATACTGACGGGCGGATCGCCATTCTATTCATTAGCGTCCGGACTCGGCGTCAGCTTTTACGCGCTGTTCGCCTATTATTTGGCTAGTCCGCTTAACCTCCTTCTTTTGCTGTTTCCCGCTTCTTTCCTGACTGAGGGCATTTTTCTACTGACGCTCTTCAAAGTTGGACTTATGGGATTTGCATTTTTCAGATATTTGCTGGTGAGCTATAGGAGAAGGGGTCTTCTTGCCGTCGCATTCTCGACGTTTTACGCTTTGTCGGGATTTACATTGGCGTACTCATGGAACATCATGTGGCTCGATACATTGATTCTTTTACCGGTCGTCGTATTGTCGCTTGTGCGCCTTATACGTGACGGTAAATGGATACTGTTTCCCATCTCTGTCACTATGCTTCTCATCTGCAACTACTACTCCGCCTTTTTTGCCTCTATCTTTATCGCGCTCTATTTTCCAATTCTCCTCTTGCGCTATACAGAAGGCTCCGGAATCAGTAAAAAACTGCTCGTTGTATGCAAGGTTGTCGCACTTGTCGCACTGGGGGTCGCGCTATCCGCCTTCTTGCTTTATCCGACTTTCAAATCGTTGTCGCTGACATCGGCAGCCGGGGATCATTTCCCGCGAAAATTTGAATTAATCGGTGAGCCGTTGACTTACTTGGGACAGTTGTTCCCGTTTTTGCAACCGACCGTTCGCTCAGGTGCTCCCAACCTTTATTGCGGGCTTCCTGTATTGTTTTTACTGCCTATGTTTTTCCTGTCTGGTCGTGTTCGCGTCAGAGAAAAGATTTTAAACGGTCTCTTATTACTTTTTATCTTTTTATCGTTCGACATCAATATTCTCAATTTTCTATGGCACGGTATGCACTACCCGAACCAGTTGCCTTATCGATACTCTTTTGTCGCGATTTTCCTGCTTTTATCGGTCGCATACGACGGATTGCGTTCAACTCGTGAATTCAGACCGCTCGAAATCGGATTGCTCGGTACTTGTCTTGTGTTTGTCGCGCCTGTTGCAATTGCCCTCGGTTCTGAGATTAAGACTGCCCCATGGACGCAATGGGGAACTATTATTTTTATCCTACTCTATACACTTCTGTTCTCATCATTTAAAAGGCGATCGTTCAAACGTACCATTCAGGTTAACCTCCTCCTCGCCGTTATGCTGTTCGAGGTCGCTCTCTCAACATTTTCGGGAGTCTACCATATAGGTCAGAATGAGTATTTTGGTAATCGTGACGGTTATTCTTCAGGTGCCATCGTCACATCCATACGGGAAGCCGCCAAACAGACAAAGGAGATGGACGACGACAAATCTTTTTATAGGATGGAGGTCAAACCTCACAAGACATCGAACGATCCCGCACTCTACGGCTTAAACGGTCTATCCATATTTGCATCATCTTCTCCGAAGGAGCCGGTTGCTTTCTTTAAGAATGCCGGGTACCAAAATAACGGCATCAACAGTTACCAGTACAGAGGATCGACTTTGTTTTGTGATTCACTATTTCGTATCAAGTACGTGATTGCACGAGACACGCTTGCTTATGAAGATCATGAGCGCGTTATTACGCTGGGTAACAGCTACGTGACGGTCTATCGAAACGATTATATATTTCCACTTGCCTTCGTTGCTGATCAGTCGCTCCTAGAATATAAGAGCCGTTACGGTGATCCGTTCAAGACACAGGGCGATCTCGCCGACGCTCTGATCGGCGAAAAGATATCACTCTTTTCTAAACTGAAATCTTTGCCTCGAGATGGAAATGGCGTCAGTTCATCTTCTTCGACCAAGACTCGATTTTCCTTCTCGCGTCCTGCCGGCAACAAAAACTGGAAAATTGAGTTGGAATGGAAGGCGGAATACGCCGGGCCTCACTATTTGAGTCTCGATATGAGCGCAACGGAAATTGAAAAGGCGAGCGTCGAGATTAACGGGCAATCTATTTCGCTCAACAAAAAGAAGAAGGGGATAAGTGAAATAGGCTCTCTTGCCGATGGAGATGAGATACGGTTATTGATCGAGCCTTCAGAGACCATCGATTCAGGGAGTTTTGAGGTTCATCTCGCCTCACTCGATATGAATTCTCTCAATCTGCTTAAAGACTATTCGCGGGAACGCGCGTTAAATATCGTCGACATGGGAGAAGACTACCTCTTCGGCAACGTCTCGTGTGCTGAAGAAGGCGTCTTGTTTATTTCGATTCCGTTCGACCCGGGTTGGAATGCTTTGGTCGATGGCAAAGATGTCGAGATTCAGACCGTGGGGAATGCGCTTATGGCGCTTCCCCTGAGTCCCGGATCACATGAAATATTTATGTATTTTCGCCCCGTTGGATTTGAATTAGGTCTCACAATCACTTGTTGTGCCGCGGGCGTGTTCGCTTTGTTGCTCATATTCGTATTCCTGCGTAGAAGACATCTTCGCAAAAGAAATGAGGTTGCCGAATTGCCCTTTTACAATGTAGCAGGAGAGAAGAAGGACACACCGGAAACTGAAAACGAGAGTTCAGCGCCGGATTCCGATGAGTCGTAGAAGCTCCTGCGTTTCTTTCGGCGTCAATTCTCTCCATGATCCGACAGGCTGCGCGCCGGAAATTGAAAATGAGAGTTCAGCGCCGGATTCTGATGAGTCGTAGAAGCTCCTGCGTTTCTTTCGGCGTCAATTCTCTCCATGATCCGACAGGCTGCGCGCCGAGCGCAATGTGCATAATGCGTGTACGTTCAAGATCGTTAACGGTGTATTGAAAGTATTCGCACATTCTTCGTATCTGACGATTCAGTCCTTGTGTCAGCACAATTCGAAACTCTTTTTCACCTGTCTGCCATACGCGGCAGGGCAACGTGATCGTGTCGAGTATAGGAACTCCTTTTTGCATCCCTTCGATGAACGATGACGTGATGCGCTTATCTACCGAGACCCTGTATTCCTTTTCGTGACCATGCTCCGTTCGTGTCAACCTGTAGGCCAGATCTCCATCATCTGTCAAGAGAATCAGCCCGGACGAATCGCGATCAAGTCTTCCGACTGTAAATATTCTCTTCGGGTAGTTTATGTAGGAGATAATGTTATCCTTTCGGCGCAAATCACTCGTGCATGTAATGCCGACCGGTTTATTAAAGGCAATATAGACGCGATTATTCTCATGCGGGAGAGTTACGACGATTCCGTCAATGGTTATCACATCGCCGTCTTGCACTTTCGCGCCGGCGACTGCGTTATGACCGTTAATGGTGACGCGCCCCTGCTCGATGAGACGGTCAGCTCCTCTGCGGCTGCAAATGCCGGCCTGCGCGATGTAACGATTAATTCTCATAGAGGTCGGACTTAAATGGAAGTGTCATCGCTATCGCTTTCGCTGTCATAAACATCTTTAAGCTGACTTAGCGATTGCATGACATCATCTGCATACGGGATATAGAGCGTGAATGTTGAGCCGACATGTCGCTCACTTTCAACTGTCATCTCGTACCCCATCTGGTCCGCGATTTCCTTAGCAATTGAAAGACCTAGACCCGTGCCGGGCTCTTTATGCGCTTTGTCTTCCTTATAGAAACGATCAAAAATATGCTCGACATCCTCGGCGTCGATCCCGATTCCAGTGTCAGAAATTGAGATGAATGCCTTCTCCGGCGTTTGACCGATCGTAAGCGTAATGACGCCTTCCGAGGGGGTAAATTTCATGGCATTATCGATGAGAATAATCAATATTTGCTCGATTCTGTCGGCATTGCCCCAGACATCGGGACACTCGCCTTCCAGACCGATTGTTTTAAGGTTCAAGTTGTGGTCTAGGATCGATGTCCTGTAGTTGTCGGCAACATCCATTACTATACGCGTGAGGTCGACTCGCTCTTGGCGATAAGTTGTCGCGCCCGCCTGAATACGTGAAAGTTCGAGCATATCGTTGATGAGACGTGAAAGGCGCATTGTTTCGCGAAGAAGTATTTCATGATATCGATGTTGGTCCTCGGGAGATGTCACCATCCCTTCCGTAAGCGGTTCCAAAAGACCGCGCATCGCCGTGAGCGGTGTACGCATCTCATGAGAAACGTTGGCAACATAGTCGCGACGCGTCTGTTCCAATCGTTCTGCCTGCGTGATGTCGCGGAACAATCCGACGGCACCGTTAATCGTCTGCTGCTCGGTCAGGAGCGGCGTAATGACAACTTGAATGTGGCGATGGTCTTTCGAGATAACACATGTCACAGTCTCTTTCGAATCCATCGCTTGTCGGAAGAAAGTATTGATTCGGCTCGTTTCAAGAAAACTCTCGGGCGTCATTTTCGTCGCATAAGTGCGATCTATACCGAAGACGCCAAAAATGTTGTCGTTGTATTGTGTTATGTTGCCGTGACGATCGACGGCGACAATCCCTTCTCCGATGCCGTCAATGATCTGTTTCAGACTCGACGCCTGCGCGCTAAGACGCCTGAACGATTCCGAAAGATCCTCTGCCATGCGATTGATCGTACGAGCCAAGTCGCCGATCTCGCCTTCCTGTTCCTCGTCGGCGCGCTGAGAGAAATCTCCCTCGCTCATGGACAGCGCGACCTTTCTCATCGATTCGAGGGGGCGAGCAATGCGAAGGGCGGCGATGACGACAGGAATCGCCATGATAACGAGAACAATAAGAGAAGAGGTGAGAAGTGCAAAGTTAAGACTCTGAATGCCCGCATTCATCTCTTGAGACGGTTGAACGATGATGGTTGAACCCATTTGGCGATTCTCAGAATCGAGAATCGGTACGGAAATCACGAGAAAACGATCGCCGGACCCGGTGATGCGGTGTTCTCCTAATCGATGTTCGGCACCCTGACGCAATAACTCCTGATGTTCGGATAAGACAATATGGCTCAATTGTTTTGCGAGTTCAGGTCGATCGTCGGGGAGAGGGGAGTGGTGACAAATGCCGTTTTCATTGTCAACAATGTAAATCAAGTTGCCAAAAAGCGTACCGGAGTTATGAATCAAATCGACACAAAAATCGCTCGCCTGACCGGGGCATTCTCGCTCATAAACACTATCAGCAATGAAGAACGCACGAGGCAGGAGCTCGCGAGCTTTAATACGTGTAAAAACGGGGTTGGCGACATAACTGTAAAACAGAGCTGTCAGAATCGTCCACAAGAGAATTGCGGCGATCAGCAATACAAAAATGCGTCTGACGAGAAATCTGTTTTTCATGGGTTCATCAGACAGTCGCTTCAAATTTATACCCGACACCGTAGACGGTGATCAGGCCGTAGTTCGGACTGTCGCTATCGATCTTTTGCCTTATGCGCTTGATGTGCGTGTCAACGGTGCGCGTATCGCCAAAATAATCGTAGCCCCAGACTTTCGAAAGGATTTGCTCGCGATCCATCACCTGGCCCGGATGCGAAGCGAGCAGGTAAAGAATTTCGACTTCCTTGGGCGTAAAAGGAACGACCTCATCGTTGACTTTAACCTGGTAGTTGTCGAGATTGATCTCCAGACCGTCAAATCGCAGGATAGAAGACTTTTGGCCCGTTTCAGTGTCATGAATACGGCGGAAGACAGCCTTGATACGTGCGATCACTTCGCGCGGACTGAAAGGCTTGACGATGTAATCATCGGCTCCAAGCTCCAGCCCTAACACGCGGTCGATCTCTTCTCCTTTGGCCGTGAGCATGATGATCGGCACATTCGATGTCTTCCGGATCTGGCGACAAACATCCGTACCCGACATCTTCGGCATCATGAGATCGAGAATGATCAGATCAGGCTTTTCGCTAAGCGCCTTTTCAAGCGCCTCTTCTCCGTCGAATGCAGACGAATGAGGGAAGTGCTCAGCAGCGAGATAAAGACCGAGCGACTCGTGCACAACGGGATCATCGTCACAGATCAGAATATGCGGCGTTGAGGACATGTACACCTCCTTGTATATTACTGTTCGCTAGGGTCGTAGTGCTTTAGCGAACTTTTTCTGTTCATCCCATAAGCCACGTGGGATAATGGAACCGTGCAGTTGAGGGCGTCGGCACCCTCCTAGTTAGCTATTGCATTTACTTTTTATATTATATATCAAACGATCTGCATTCGACGTCACATAACCTCATTCTGCATTCATCGTCACATAACCTCATTCTGCATTCGACGTCACATAACTCAATCGGTGATATGATGACGGCATGAGTAATTCGAAACAATTAACCATACTCTACGAAGATAACCATGTGCTCGTCGTGCTAAAGCCTCCCGGTGCTCCGTCTCAGCCCGACAAGTCGACTGCGCCCGATATGCTTGGGCTCCTGAAACGTCATCTTGCCATACGAGACCAAAAGAAAGGTGAAGCATGGCTTGGTCTCGTTCACAGACTTGACCGACCGACAAGCGGTCTGATGGTCTTCGCCAAGACTTCAAAGGCGGCCTCGCGTATGAGCAAATCGTTCCGCGGCAGGGAAGTGAATAAGTACTACCTCGCACGTATACGCGGAATTCCCGACCAAGAGGGCGGCACGTTCTGCGATTACCTTTCAGCCCGGGAAATAGATGGATGCGTGAGACTGTTGGCTACTAACAGTGCGAGCGATCCGATGACAACTTCTAAAAGCATACTGTCTGACCCTTCAGACGTTCAATTATCAGAAAAGAATACACGGGAGAGGCTACCTGATCCATCAAACAAGAATTCATTGCCAGAACTTGTAGATGAGAAACTAGCTGAACCATCAGACGAGCTTTTCTCGCCAAAACTTAATGGTGAGAAACTAACTGAACCTTCAGACGAGCTTTTCTCTCCAAAACTTAATGGTGAGAAACTAGCCGAACCATCAGACGAGCTTTTCTCGCCAAAACTTAATGGTGAGAAACTAGCCGAACCATCAGACGAGCTTTTCTCGCCAAATCTTAATGGTGAGAAACTAGCTGAACCATCAGACGAGCTTTTCTCGCCAAAACTTAATGGTGAGAAACGACAACTAAATGACGCTAAGATGGCCGAGCTGACATGGGCTGTCATCAGCTCTATGAACCGCCATTCAGTCAATGAGTCGCTTCTTTTCGTCGAACTCCTCACAGGTCGTCGTCACCAGATACGCGTCCAATTTGCGGGCAGAGGTTTCCCCATACTAGGGGATAGGCGATACGGTTATAACGACAAGCGCGACTTAAGCGTCCCGACACTTGCTCTACATGCATGCGGACTCATCTTCCCGCATCCCGTACGTAAGACAACCATGGCTTTCTACGCGGATCCGTCCATCAATCCATCCTTTTGCCAGGATGATGTCGATGCATTCAACTTATATGTAAAGTCATTAATCGACGACGGCAAGCTTTCCAGTCCAACTCTCTAATCGATCACATCGCACAATTTTTCACTCTTTTATTGATTGCAACGAACCGATATTGCAGCATCTGGGCGATTATTACGCACTATTATTTCATGCTCTGATCGAATGCAATGCATCGCTGCTCCATTCTCAGATTAATTGTATCGCTCCATTTTCTCAGCACCAGATCGATTACATTGCACCGCTATTTCACCTTCTTGACGATTGTTACACCCTATTATTTCATGCACTGATCGAATGCAATGCAGCGCCGCTCCATTCTCTGAACCGATTGTATCGCACACCATTATTGCAGTTTTTGATCGATTTCAACACACCGCTATTTCTGCTTGATAAAGGACGCCTGACAAGGCACTCTGATTTTCGACAAATTGCCTGCGATCGTAGGCTGATGCTCGAAACATCCCTATAGTAACCACAAATTACTCATTAGACTTCAGATATGAGCGATTGCGTCGGAAAATCACTGGTACTCTAGCACGTGCGAGTTTACTGGGTTTCGAGCGCGAGCGATTGCGTCGATAGTCTCGGACTTCGAACATGAGCAATTACGTCGGGAATAATGTGACTTCGATCATGAGCGATTACGTCAAAAGATTAGGATCTCTTGCATGAGCGATTATATTGAAAAATATCTTTGTGGAAAATGTGCGCTCGATTACTGGGACGTGCCGGCAATCCGAGGCAAAATCGAGCCTCCTGACATGATCTTCCCCGAAGAATATGTCATCTTCACAGACAAACCCCTCTACCGCCCCGATCGAGCCAAAATACACACCTGTAGCATCCTCGGTGCAGAGAAATACGTAGATGGACGTGCGTGTACGCTCCCCTTAGTCTTCCTGCAAGTCGCTCTAGAGTACAGCATCCACGAGTTAATCTATCTCGGCCTTCAAATCTGCTCCTATCGCGAAGGCGATCGCCCTCGATGCACCGTCGAAGAACTACACACCTGCGCGGAAGAGTTACGAGGGCACTGGGGCCGCAGAAAAGCCCTCCGCGCCATTCGATATCTTGCAGACAATTCACGTTCTCCGATGGAATCGATTCTCTATATGTTCCTGCGTTTGCCCAACGCTCTCGGAGGATGCGGTTTTAAAGAGATCGTGCTCAACGAAAGAATAGTTTTGGAAGGTGGTAACAAAACATACTTCGCCGATCTCTACGTTCCCTTATGCAAACTCGATATCGAGTACGACAGCGAGGAATTCCATAGCAGCGCGTCAGAAATATCGAGAGACCGGGAACGCACCGCTCACTTGGAAGCGGAAGGTTACCGAGTCGTTTCAGTAGGCTACTCTCAACTCAACAACCTGAAAGCCTTGCGCAACTTAGCGCGCCAGCTTTCCCGCCTAATAGGAAAACGCATCTACATCCGTGCGAGGAAGTTTTTTGAGAGTTTCGTTGCCCTGCGCGACCTTCTCCTCAGAAAAGGACACAGTATTCGCTCACGTTTCCGTAAAATCCACAAGAACGAGATTCCCTGGCATTCCGGTGTTCGCACTGCGTATAAAATCTACCTCGCCGCTTGGAACCGACTCATCCGCCACCCAAACCTCCCCTTAGTCTTAACGCGAGCGCCTTGAGTGCCTCCTGTCTCAAGTTAACATCCAGCGCTAACAGTTTATTTCGTGTAGCTCGATGACCAAAAGCGTTATCCCAGGCTCAGAGCTTATTCAGTACGCCACGAATTCTCATTTTCATCAGAGTTTTCTACCAAAACTGTGTAGCGAGAGCACATAAACGCCTCCAAAACAACAAATTGCACCTTAAGCGCACTATTTCCATCACAGCTCCACTCCAACTCCCACCCTCTCTGTACAGTTTTTCAACTTCCTTCGATAAACTGCAACATATGCGAGGAGAATGGTTCTCTAAAGGCTGAAACAGGAAACAGATTAAGCATTTGGCGTACCTCCCCTGTACAGTTTTTCAACTTGTTTTGAATAATTGAGACACGTGGGAAGAGATCGGTTCTCTAAACCAAGAAATAGAGTGGAAAACTGACTGTCGCGCACATTCACTGTACAATTTCTCAATTAGTACTGAAAAACTGTACTAGTGGTGTGCGTGAGGTGGCGTGTAGGCGGTGCTTGTGTGGGAAGGTGTCTCTCTTTTCGTTCGGTGAGGAGGGGGCTTTGGCAACTCGATAGTGTGGTCTAAAATAGGAACAAAAAAATAGACGACTCAGGATAGCATCCATTTTGTCGTCTATTTTTGGTGCCGGTGGCCGGACTCGAACCGGCACGGGGTTCCCCCCATCGCATTTTGAGTGCGACACGTCTGCCATTCCATCACACCGGCAAATCGTTTCTATAAAGAACGGACCGCCCACCAAGGAACGATCCGTCAGACAAGTGGTGGGGGAGAGTGGATTTGAACCACCGAAGTCGTTGACAACAGATTTACAGTCTGCCCCCTTTGGCCGCTCGGGAACTCCCCCGTCTAAGCTTGTCTGCGTTGGTGGGCCATCAGGGACTTGAACCCCGGACCGACCGGTTATGAGCCGGCTGCTCTGACCAACTGAGCTAATGGCCCACGCGTCCTGAACGGCACTACGTGATTATATGAACGTTTATCCCATTTGTCAAGTCAATCACTTTCGAGACATTGACTCTTTTAAGATGACCAATTGGGCTTTGAAATGCCTTAGATCCGTTGTCTTTTTTCCATCGAAATTTCCTAGGAATTTGCATTATTTAATTATTTAAAAGTGAATTTCTTATGAATATACATAGTTTATTCCACTAAGTAGCGTGCTTTGATGCCTCCGAGATGATTAGATGTAGCGTATTACACCAGCATGATGTACTTTTAAAAAATGCCTAAAAGCTTGTTAATTCATTGTATTTTATACAAATATGTTACCCGCAGTGCTTTCATTAATATAGCATTTTGACTTTTGCAGCGATGGGGAGATTGTGTATAATACTTTGAAAGGAAATCAATTATGGCTTGTGTGCCTTGAAGTGAAGCGCTTGGCAACTTGTCATAAGCGATTCCGACTGTTACAATATTGGAAAGTGTGTCTAATTTTTAGCGACACAATATCAAAAATGGAGGAAAAAAAATGAAGAAAATCTTTGCGATTCTCTTGTCAGTGCTTCTTCTGATCGGTTTAGCGGCTTGCGGGCCCAAAACCCCGGTGCAAACCGACCCGCCTAGTTCTGAAAAACCGACAACGAAGCCTACAGAGACTGAAGCGCCATACGTTCCCACTGACCCGAACTATGGAACCGTCATCTATGGTTCGAGCACCGAAATTTCCGGTGACTGGGGACGCGCTTTCTGGACAAACAACGCGACAGACGCCCTCATCCGTAGCCTTATTGATGCATATGGAACCATCGTAACGGACTTCGGCGCTGCTTACGTTGTGAACCCGACCGTTGTCGAGAAGATGGAGACGGAAATTGTTCCTGGCGCTCCGCCGGAAGGTCAGGAGCGTGAAGAGGGTGTTAATTACGACACCAAAATTTTCAAGATTACCATCAAGAAAGGTCTGACCTACAACAATGGCGATCCGATCACAGCGAAAGACTTTATCGCCAGTGCGCTCTTCGCCTGTACGCAAGAGATGCTTGATCTCGGCGCGAAATCAACAGCCGCATTGACATTTGTCGGCGGTGAGGCTTTCCAAAAGGGTGAGGCGGACGTGGTAACGGGTATCCGTTTGTATGACGACTACACATTCTCATTTGAGATTGTCGCCGATAAACTCCCATACTACTACGACATCACATATGCCGGTGCTTCTCCGATGCACTACAAGCGTTGGTTCGGCGAAGATGTTGACATCAAGGACGACGGTGAGGGTGCCTACTTCAACGAAGCGTACACACTCGAAAACATCACACCTTTCGTCGAGGCGGAGCGTTTTGCTTCCGAGAACCGTGTATCTGCCGGCCCGTACACGCTAGAGACTTTTGACAAGGCTGCGTTGCAGGCGACACTCGTAGCGAACGATAAGTTCGCCGGTGACCTCTACGGCAACAAGCCTGAAGTCAAGAAGATCGTCATCATCAAGGCTGAGGACGCGACATGGGCGGACGCGTTGAAGACAGACATCTTCAACGTCTACGACCATATCACCGGCGGTGCTGACATCGACACGGCTTTGGATATCGTCGATGAGAAAGGCATGCAGTACGTCCAGTATGACCGTGCCGGATACGGTAAGCTGATGTTCCAGTGCGACTTCGGACCGACACAGTTCATCGACGTGCGTCATGCGATCGCTTATCTGCTCGATCGTCCTGATTTTGCTGACGCATTCACATCCGGTTGGGGCGGACTCGTCCACGGACCTTACGGCGTTGCGCAGTGGATGTATCTCGATTCTGAAGAATGGCTCGAGGACAACCTCAACAAGTACACCGCTGATCTTGATGAAGCCAAAGCAGCGCTTGACAAGGCAGGATTCAATTTGAACGACAAGGGTGAACCCTATAAGGATGGACTCCGCTACAAGAAGGTCACAGAGGAAGAAGCCGGCGACTACAAGCACAACGTCAAGCTTGATGACGGGACGATTCTGATGCCTCTGATCATTGAGTGGCTCTCTACCGAAAACAACCCGGTCTCCGAGCTCCTGAAGGTCAAACTTGCTGAGAGTGACAACACGAAGGCCGCCGGCGTGCAGATCAACCGTACAGAAGTTACCTTCTCCGAACTGCTGAATTACATGTATCGTGACGCTTCAAAGGGTGATCAATATAAGGTTCCGACTTTTGGTATGTACAACCTCGCGACGAACTTCTACCCGGCTTACGACCAGTCGTACTACTGGACGCTCGATCCGGTTCTCGTTGAGCAAGGCTACAACTCCAACTATTTGTTTGACGAGCAGATGGACAAGCTCTCAATGGATATGGTTTACGGCGTTGAGTCCGGTGATGACGAGAAGTATCTCGGCATCTGGCGTCAATTCATCCAGCGTTGGAATGAGCTCCTCCCCGAGGTCCCGCTCTACTCCAACACGTACATCACAGTCATTCCCGACTGGCTCCTAGATTACGAACAGACGGCATTCTGGGGCTTCGCAGATGCGATCATCGGCGCAAAAATCAAGAAGTAATTAGTTGCGCTCAGCTCGCCTAGTTTAAGCTAGGTTAGGGATGGGGGCGGTCCTCAAAAGTCCGCCCCCATTCTCGCTTATTTTCTCATGTAGAAAGGATGTCACAATGGGCAAGTATGTCCTGAAGCGTCTGGTTTACATCGTCATCGTCTTTTTTGTCATCTCGTTCCTGATGTATGCACTCTATAACCTCATTCCAACTGATCCTGCAAGAGCTCAGTTGGAACCGATGCGTCAGCAACTTAAACCTGAAGAGTACATCCGTATGTACAAGCAATTACGAAAGGAAATGGGACTTGACGACCATTTGGTGATACGATATGCACGCTGGATGGGAATCATTAAAGGTTTGAAAGGTAAATTTGATGGACTTTTACAGGGTAATTTCGGTTACTCGCAAACATTTAAGAAACCTGTTGTTCAACAAATTTCTGAACCGATGAAGAACACAATATTCATCAATATATTCGCAACGATCGCCGCCCTCGGCATTACCTTACCTCTCGGTGTCTACTGTGCTGTACACAAAGGTAAGAAGTTCGACACAACAGTGCAGACCATGTCTATTCTTGGATACAGTCTTCCGATCTTTATCATTTCATTGATTTTTATGTACTTTTTTGTCGTACGTTGGGGCATATTTCCGTTAATGGGTTCGAAAACGCCTAACGCTGCTTACGAACCCGGATCGTGGGAAGAATTTGTTGACAAAGTTTACCATATTGCGTTGCCCGTCATTGTGATGACGTTTGCGTCGCTTGGCGGTATGACGCGCTACGTACGATCTTCCATGATTGAGGCGCTAGGAACGGATTACATCCGCACCGCGCGCGCGAAGGGGCTCAGGGAAAAGGTCGTCATCTATTCACACGCTTGGCGCAATGCACTCTTGCCGATTATCACGAGTATCCTCGCATGGTTCCTCGGAATTTTCGGCGGCTCCGTTATTATTGAAAATACGTTTTCCCTGAATGGTATGGGCAAGCTCTATTGGACTGGACTCAACACTCTCGACTTTGAGCTCGTACTCGCCATACAGATGTTCTACACTGTCGTGTCGCTGATCGGGTCGCTCTTAATCGACTTAAGTTACGGCATTGTCGATCCGCGCGTTCGCGTGAACAAGTAGGGGGGATATATATATGAGTAAAAAAATGAAAAATAATACCCCTAAGAAGAAAAAACGCAGCACGTTAGCTCGGTGGTTCCGGCAAACAGTTCTTAGGAAGCACGATATCGACTATGACAATCCTGAAGTGATTGAAACGCCGCTTAAAATTGTTGCACAGAACTTTTTTGCAAAGAAAACGGCCGTATTCGGCGTTGTGGTGTTCTTGCTGATACTGCTCGTTGTTTTGATCGGACCGTATTTCTTCAAACTGAATCTCGGTGAGCATGAACAGACTCTCATCCATGTCCCGCCTTCAAACAATATGATGAAAATACCGAAGGAAATGCACGGACGCATTAGCGACATCGCTCCCGGGACAACGTTCGGTATAGGAGTTGATGTTGACGGAAAAGTCTATTCATGGGGGCATACGCGTGTCACGGAGCGCATCGACCTGAAAGATATTCCCGACGAAGTGCAGGAGGCAGATCTGAAGATGATCGCTGCCGGGATGGACCATGCCGTCGCTCTCGACACAAACGGAAAACTCATGGTTTGGGGTAATACGCGAAGATCTCAAGCTCGCTTCACCCCGGATATGGAAAAAGCGCAAAAATCGGGCAAGAACTGGAATATCGTTCAATTAGAAGCCGGAATGCAAGTTTCCGCTGCTCTCGATGAGGGCGGCTATCTCTATCTTTGGGGGAATAGAAGCAACTTCGACCTCGGCATTAAAAGAGAATACCAAGGCAATATCGCAAAAATTGCTTTCATGGCGAACGAATACATTTCATTGCTGAAAGACGGTAATGTTGCCTACACGGGTATTAAAGGCAAAGGATCACCGTTCAGCAAAATTCCCGATGAATTGCTCCAAGGCAAAACAGTCGATATCGCCGCGACCGACAGGACGTGCGCCGGATTAACTGAAGACGGTAAAGTCTATTTCTGGGGACGTCTCGAAAAGGGCGAAAATGAAATGCCCGAGATCGATTCCAAGATCGTTAAAATTGAAGGCGGTCGATTCCACTACAGTGCTTTGCTTGAAAACGGCAATGTCGTCAGTTGGGGCAACAATGACTACAACCAAGCGAAAGCTCCCGCGCAAGTCACTACCGGCGGTAACGTTAAAGAATTGTACGTCGGTAACTTCCAGAACTACGCCATTCTTGAGAATGGCGAGCACGTGACATGGGGGCTTTCAGGATTCCCGCTGGGAACGGATAATTTTGGCCGTGATATGCTCGTCCGCATTATCAATGGGGGGCGTGTCACGATGCTTGTAGGTGCGATCGCTGTTGTCATCGCGACGATCATCGGCGTTATTTTAGGTGGACTTGCCGGTTACTTCGGCGGTACTGTCGATATCGTTATTATGCGTATATCGGAGGTTGTCGGAGGACTGCCGTTCATCCCGTTCGCCATGATCCTGTCTGCCGTCATCGGCTCTCGACTTGATCCGACGCAGAGAATGTATTTGATCATGATCGTACTAGGTATTCTCAGTTGGGTTGGTACGTGTCGCCTTGTTCGTGCACAGTTCTTCGCTCAACGCGAGATGGAGTATGTCACAGCGGCGAAGGCGATGGGTATTAGAGAGGGCGCCATCATTTTCCGTCATATCTTACCCAACGTATTTTCGCTTCTCTTGGTCAGTATGACCCTTGACTTCGCGACAAGCATGTTGACTGAATCAACGCTCTCTTACCTTGGTTTCGGTATTCCGTTGCCGACTCCGACGTGGGGCAACCTGCTCACCGGTGCGAACAACTCAATCATCATTCAACAGTATTGGTGGAGATGGGTATTCCCCGCCGTTATCTTCGGAATGTGTACCATCTGCATCAACTTAATCGGTGACGGTCTGCGCGATGCGATGGATCCGAAATCGACTGAGCGTTAGGGAGGGGGATACAGATGTCACTATTGGAAGTTAGAGATTTAAACACATTCTTTAGAACGAAGCACGGTATCGTCAAGGCTGTGAATGGCGTTTCCTACACCGTTGAGGCTGGAAAGACGCTCGGTATCGTCGGTGAATCCGGATCCGGGAAAACTGTATCCGCGATGAGCATCCTGCAGTTGCTCGACACGAACGGTTTCATCGAGAGCGGGAGCATCAAATTCGACGGCCGTGAATTGACAACACTAACGCGACGCGAGATGTACGAGATACGCGGTAACGACATTTCGGTCATCTTTCAGGAGCCTATGACAAGCCTCAACCCCGTTTTTACGGTTGAACGCCAAGTTTCCGAGCCGTTCATGGTTCACCAAGGCTTATCGAAGAGAGAAGCGGCTCTTCGCGTCCTCGATATGTTGAGAGACGTTCGCATCCCTAACCCGGAAGTTGTCACGAAGCAGTATCCGCACCAATTGTCGGGCGGTATGCGCCAGCGCGTCATGATCGCGATGGCGTTGGCTTGCAGACCGCGTATTCTGATTGCCGATGAACCTTCGACGGCGCTCGACGTCACGATTCAGGCCCAGATTCTCAAATTAATGAACGATCTTCAGGAAGAGAAGGGGACATCCATCATGTTCATTACGCATGACCTCGGCGTTGTGTGTCAGATGGCCGACGATGTCGCCGTTATGTACTGCGGACAAGTCGTAGAGATGGCTCCTGCGCGAACGATTTTCGGTAAACCGCAATTCTCTCATCCGTATACGGAAGGATTGCTGTTCTCGATACCGCGTCTCGACACGCCGTCCGATGTTCGCCTTGAGGCAATTCCCGGTGCCGTACCGCATCCTCTAAAGTTGCCCGACGGCTGTAAATTTGCGCCTCGTTGCAAATATGCGACAGAGCGATGCAAGGTAGAGGAACCCGAATTGGTCGAAGTCCAACCTGGCCAAGGTGTCCGCTGTTTCTACCCTGATTTGAAGGAGCGCAGAAAAGATGGATAAAAAGCAGGATCAAGCGGTCTTATTCAGAATTCAGAATTTGAAGCAGTATTTCCCTGTTGGCAGGGGACGCTATTGCAAAGCCAATGACGGGATTACGCTCGACATTTACAGCGGTGAGACGCTGGGTCTTGTCGGTGAATCAGGTTGCGGCAAATCGACGCTCGGACGCACGCTTCTTCAGCTTTATAGACAGACTGACGGACGATCTCTCTACTACGGACGAACGGAGCATGAGCTTGCTCCCAATTACGTTAAAAAGACAATACGAAAACTCGAAAAACTCCGTAAGTTGTACCGTGAAGCGAAAGAAGACGTGAAGAAAGCCGAAAAGGCATATGAAAGCGCTCCGGAAGGCAAGCATAAATTCATTGCACAGGAAGAGCTCCAGAATGCCCAAACAAAAGAATCTAACGCGCTGTTCGATATGACAAAAGTTGTCGGCGGACTGATCGTTTACGAGGATCTTTCAGAAGTGAAAAAGCGCTACATGCTTGTCTTCGATATCGCGAAAAACATCCGAAATATTGAGCTAAAGAAGCTCCTCGTTGAAAGAGATTATGCCGACGCCGTCTTCAAGGTCGAGAAGCTCAATGAGCAGGGCAAGAGCAGTGACGCCGCGCTTCTTAAAGCTGAAAAGCATCGTGAGCGCATTGAAGCCTTGGACAATCAGATTGAAGAGAAGAACATCGAGTTGAGCGCGGCGGAGGTCAAGCTGAACGAACTGCGTGAAGCTAAAGCCGGCGATCCCGAATTTGAAAAATATGAGGCGATGCGTGATGACGGTATCGATCTTGCACGTCTGAGTTACAACGAAATTCGCCATTTGAGATCTGACTTGCAAATGATCTTCCAGGATCCTTATTCATCCTTGAATCCGCGTATGACCGTTGCCAACATCATCGGCGAGGGATTACGGGCTCACGGGAAGTTTAAGAAACGTGACGAGCGCATGCAGGAGCACATTCTTAAAGCGATGGATGATGCCGGTCTGCAAAGCTACTTTATCTATCGCTACCCGCACCAATTCTCGGGCGGTCAAAGGCAGCGTATCGGGATTGCGCGTTCGCTCGCGATGAACCCGAAGTTTATTGTCTGTGACGAGGCGGTTTCCGCGCTTGACGTATCGATTCAGTCTCAGATCATCAACTTGTTGAAAGATTTGAAAGATGAGCAGGATCTGACTTACTTATTCATCACGCATGACTTGTCCGTCATCAAGTACATCTCCGACCGCGTCGCCGTCATGTACCTCGGCAACATCGTTGAGTTGGCACCGACGGATGAGCTGTTCGAGAACCCGAGGCATCCGTACACACAAGCGCTGATGAGCGCCATTCCGACGACGGACCTCGACGATACGCGCGAGATGATCCCCTTAGAGGGCGACATCCCGAGTCCAGTCAATCCGCCGGATGGCTGTAAATTCAATACGCGCTGTAGCTATCGCACGGAAGTCTGTTTCCACGTCGTACCCGAGTGGGAAGAGGTGGGCAATGACCATTTCGTCGCCTGTCACCACAAACTGCCTGTAGGAAGCGGGATTGGCGATCTTAAGAATAGGTCAGAGACGGAAGAACTGAGCAGTAACCCAACCGCTTAATTTGTCGCACACACGCTGTAGCTGATCGGGTGCGCAAAAGCGCACCCGATTTATTTTGCATATCTTCACTTATGTATCGAGTAATTGAGCAACGTCGACCGTTATTACTCGTGTCTTCGCCTATCCACAAAGATAAAAATCATGGTATGCTTACGATGAAAGGATGAAACAGATCAATGATTTTTCGAAGAAAATATGAGCGCGCCGTCGAATTTCAAAAGGAAAAAATGAAGGGCGTCGAAAAAGCTTCCGAGAATACCGACATCGAGAACGTGATGGAAAAAGGCGATAAAATGGCCATGGTCATTGCCGCTCTGATCACGATTCTTCCCGTCTGCATCCTCCTTCTTTCAATCATGGCCTTATTAGGTTATCTCTTCGTTGTTCGCCCATAGTAAGTCTTGCGATATCACAACACAGAACACTTGATTTACGATAAATTGGGGCATACCAAAACCGCTCAAGAGTAGCGGGATATCGAGACAACCCCTTTCATGTTAGAGAAAGGCGCTACTCGAAATGAACCGAGTAACGCCTCCAAAACTGGTCGAGGTGACAGGACTTGAACCTGCGGCTTCTTGCTCCCAAAGCAAGCGCGCTCCCAACTGCGCCACACCTCGCAGAGACCATTTTAATGTGTCACCATCAAATCGTCAAATTTGAAATTGAACGTTGAGGAGTCTGTTCGCATGAATTTGTTCGGTGGCATTCACTGTATTCCGTATAAGGAAACCCATGTTTTCTGTCCCTGTGATAAAATACTTATCACATGCGATTGATGCGCTTTTTGATTTTTCATTCGAGAGAGGAGATTCCAATGTCATTGGATGATCTGAAAACGGCAAATTTTTTCCATATTGAGCCGGATTCTATTTTTTATAAATTCTTTTTGGAATCCACTTATCCGTGGGAACTGCTCGACAAGATCGGCGATTTTGTCAAGGCAATCGGCGCTTCGCTCTCCTTGTCCGATTATGAAAAGGTTGGCGACGACGTCTGGATTTCTAAGGAAGCGACTATCTACGAATATACGACAATTAAAGGTCCTACGATTATCGAATCGGGCGTAGAGGTCAGACCAGGAGCGTTTATCCGCGGCAAAGCCTACATCGGTCCGCAGTCCGTTGTGGGTACGGCTACTGAGATCAAGAATTCATTTCTGATCGGTCATGTGGAAGCGCCTCATTACAACTACGTTGGCGACAGCATCCTAGCCTTCGGAGCCCATTTGGGTGCCGGTTCGATCACTTCGAATCTTCGTGCCGATAAGGGCGATATAACGGTCCGTTATAAAGGTGAGAGCATAGATACGAAACTTCGTAAGTTTGGCGCGATCGTGGGTGAGTCCGCTGAGATTGGCTGTAATGCCGTGTTGAATCCGGGCGTTCTGATTGGCAGGAATAGTGTCGTATATCCCTTGTCTTCGGTGTTCGTGTCCGTGCCCGCTTACCATATTCATAAACAGACAGGTGAGATTAAATGCCAGATTCGTCACAGATAATATCGCTTTCACCACGAAAATACTTTTAGAACGCTCCAAATCCGCTTCAATAGACAATATCTCGGTTCGTGTAACGTATTTGTAGGTGGAGAGAAAAAGATATTCCCTCAAAAAGACAACATCTCGCGTTCGCGTCGTCTCTTAGCGGTCATATGGTAGAATATCCGTATGATTTTGACTCTCTTCATCGTCTTTATTTGCTCGCTTATTCTCTTTTGGAAGGGAATACTCGGGTATTACATCGGGTTTGCTCTGATGGCGTCATCTTTGGGGGCCATGATCTGGATTCAGATCAGGAATATTCAGATTAGGCGCAGCATCAAGTCCGATGCGCGTGAACGGAAGGCGAAGTGGGGCGGCGAGCTGACGGTTGTCTCCGGTCTTTCAAGCTTGTCCGGGACTCCTTGCAGACTCTTCATTACGAGATATGATGAACTTATCGTAGAAGACCCCATCAGTGAGCGTGTCATTCCGCTCGACGAGATTGAGAGAATAGTCTTGCTATACGGAAAGACGCTTGAATCGTTGAACGACGTTCAAATCGGTGAGGAAGCCGGCTTCCATTCGGTACCGAGATTTTCCCACGTCCGCGCTTGGATCGCGCGTAACCCGCGTTCGAGAAAGCGACTCTTCCTCGCCGTAAGATTTCGTAAACCGTTAACTGTAGCAGAGTATTCTGAAATGGCTGTTTTTTCAGATCTCCACCAATTGGGTAATCTCGACGCTTTCGGTTTGAGACCTGAGATTGCTGTGAGGACGGCAGTTTTGCCTCGAAAACTCCATAAAGGGAAAATGCTCCACCGCGGCGTACCGATGCACTTTTCTAAAATCCGTCGCGAATACCGCGATGAACCGAGACGGCAAATACACAGACATGCGCATAACGATTTAGGAACCGTGATTTCTCCTCACAGTACCAAGTTGGCATCCACCGGTGAACACGATTTCGATTCAAAATCCCCGAATTATTTGCCTTCGGTCGAGGATCCCCCCGGGGCAAAAGTCAAAAAGAAAGAAGCTGTCACAGATGAGTAGAAATGTAGAGGACGCAATCGTTCTTTGCCGATCGATTGAACAGAATATCGGTCGCGTCATAGTAGGCAAGGAAACGACGATACGGTTAATCATGATCGCTTTGACCGCCGGCGGTCATTTGCTCATTGAAGATGTACCCGGCATTGGGAAAACGACAATGGTGCGCGCACTCGCACGTTCGCTTGATTTGCAGTTTTCGCGTATTCAGTTTACCCCCGACGTCATGCCTTCCGATGTAACGGGGTATAACATCTTCAATCCGACAACGGGTGAGTTTGAGTTCCGCCCAGGCGCCATCATGACCCAGATTCTTCTCGCGGATGAAATTAACAGAACATCACCGAAGACACAGTCGGCGTTACTGGAGGCGATGCAGGAAAATCAGGTGACGGTAGATCGACGGACTTACCATCTGCCTCGGCCTTTCATTGTGCTCGCGACACAGAATCCGATCGAACAGCAAGGAACCTACATACTCCCCGAAGCGCAGCTCGATCGTTTTATGATGCAGATAACGCTAGGCTATCCTAGTTTTGAAGAGGAGATCAATATATTGGATCGCTTTTCGGAAGATGAGCCGATGGAGACGTTGCAATCCGTCGCTTCCGCCGAGGACGTGATCTGGTTGCAGGAGACGGCACGCAAGATCTACGTGTCAGAACCTATCAAACAGTATATTTCTCATCTTGCGCAAAAGACGCGATCGCATCGCGACGTCGAGTTGGGTATTTCGCCACGTGCAACGCTGATGCTTCTTCAAGCTGCCAAGGCACGGGCTTTGCTTGAGGGGAGAGGATTCGTCGTTCCGGATGATGTGCAACAGCTCTTCCAACCGGTCCTGCAACACAGGCTTTTGATCCGTGCGGAAGGACGTGTACAGGGCATTGATTCCGCACAAATTCTCGAAGTCGTTTTGCGACAGGTGCCAGTTCCGACACGTCAATGACCGTTTTTCTTGTCATTTGCCTTTTACTCATTCTTCCGCTAATCGGAGGAGCGAGCTACCTCGGCTATCAGGTTTTCTCGATCCTTCTTTTGACGCTGATCGTCCTGATCGTCGTCTCATTTTTTGAGTTTCTTTACATCAGGAGACGACTAAAGATAGGAACTTTTAGAGTCGTTTCGGAGATCCCTCGCGATGAGATCGTTCACTTCATTCTCCCTGTTCGCCTTGAAACGCGTTGGCTACCTCTGCGGATTAAGCTGACAGCGCGTTATGGCTCAGAAGACAAGACGGTTCGCGCTCAGAAAGAGATTTCTTTTCGCGACTTACGGGCCGGTGACGATGTCGAACTGTATTTCTCCGTCGCGGCTCGCCACTCCGGCAAACTCATCCTCGATGAGGCTCGTATCGAAGTGCGGACTTTCTTCGGGCTTTTTAAATTCCGTAAATTGTTCCGCCATCGCGACCGTCCGATGATGACCTACGTTCTGCCACTGCCAAACAAAACAGACGATACATTGATACGAGCTTTTCAACAAGTTGAGGAGAGCGATCTCGCAAAGCATCGCGTTGAAGAAAGAAGCGATGAGATCGACACACTGCGCTCGTACCGCGAAGGAGATGAAATCAGGAGGATCCATTGGCAGGTCAGCTCACGCTTGAATGAATTTGTGGTCAAACAGTACGAGGCTCCTCTTGCGATTGAGACACACATTCTATTCGATGATTTTACCGGCTATTCGTTGGTGAACGATGTGAAGGAATGCGATGAAGCGTTGACGCGTCGAGATCACATTCTCGATCAGGTTTCGGGTGCGATCATTTGGCTCTTGGAGCACGAGATGCCCGCATCGCTCCACACATTCTCCGCAGACTCTTTAGGCGAGCGTATAAGCATAACGAATGAACCCCTGCGCTACAGGCGCTTGTTGGCGATGATTGAGCCCGATATGTCTCCCACACTGGGAGAATCGATCGAGAGGCAGAGAGGGTCTAGATCGCGCGATCGCTTTCTTTTGTTTTCATCGCGTATTTCAGAGACGACGGCCGCCGCGATCATTGCACTTCAGCGGAGAGCTTACCAAGTCATCTATTTCTACTTCAGACAGGAAAGCCAATCTCGAGAGGAAGAGAACGCTCTGAGAATGCTTCGACGAGCGGACATAGAAGTATTCGAAGTGGCTACGCGATATGCTGACTCGGGTGTTGACGGTTTTGAAAGTTTGGGGCCTAAATATGCATAAATTAAGACGACAAGCCCCATCACCATCCGTCCTTTCCATTGGCGGACGTCAAATGAAGGATAGACTCGACGCACCCTTGACGAATGCGAGAACTCAGCTCATCATACAGGCGTTTTTCATGATGGTGTATACGTACGCTTTGACTCACATTTTGCTCTTCGCTATCGAGTTGCCGTTAAAAATTCTCCCGCTTATTGCTGTGATTGTTGTGTCTTTCGTCGCTTGTTTTGTTTTTCTTAGATTTAAACGTGCTTTTATCGCCGCGCTTGTCGTCCTTGCCGTAGTAGTCGTTCCTGCACTTGTTTGGCCTAACGCTAAATTCTTCCACTCGATCAGCGAATCGCTCTACGCTCTCATCGACAAAGTCAATGATTGGTTTTACACAGTTTTCTACCAAATTCAAACCCCGAATATCGATTATTCAAGTGTCTCGATTCTCTTCGCCTTCCTGATCAGCATCTTCATGTTCACATGGATGAATCTCTCCGCCGCGCCGTTCGCCATGGGGCTCGTCGCTTCCGTCGCTTACGGTCTCAGCGAGTACTTCACTGAAGGGGCTCATGGAATAGAGATTAAAATCCTCTATCTCTTGGCTATGCTCGTCGTGTTGCGCTTTTTGGCGGAGAGGAAGCCGGCAGGCAGTCGATACGCATCGCTCAGCGAGATGACGAACAAAGAAATCAAGTTGAGTTCCGGCGAGACGTCGAGGCGGAATTGGGCAGCCTTTGTTGCGTTTTTGCTGATGTGCTTCATCGTTTTATCCCATGTCGTGCTGCCGACTGATTTCTTCCATAACAAATGGCTAGACGATCAGATTGCTAGTATGGTCGGCAAAAAACACGGCCGAGGCGATCAAGCGCTCGGGTATAAGGAGTTCTCCTTGAAAGAGTTCGGCTATTATCCGCTAGAGAGAAGGATTGGCGGGGCGGCAAGGCCGACAAATACTCCCTTTCTCAGAATCCATACGGACGGTCGACCTCTCTGGTTGAAAGGAACCGCTTATCAAATATACACGGGACAGGGATGGATTTCCGAGGGCATGAATCCTAACTGGCGTTTTGGGCATCAGGCAAATCAGGAGGCGCAAAGTAAATACATTGGCGTTCCTAACGTGAACGAAGAAGATTTTATGAAGCTCGTATTGCGCAGAACTCGCGTATCGATCACTCCAGAACAGGATCAGCAAGTCGTCTTTCAAAGCGGCAGACCGCGCCTTTACTCGCGTAACAATGACAAACGGGCATTCAACGCGTATTTCAACACATCGGGACACTTATATCTTGACAGTCTCATCCCGGAGAACGGTTATTCGTCAGTAGGTCAGTCGTTCAATGTGCTTCACTTGCGAACTTCTGAGGAAATTACGCGGTTTGGTGAATTATATGATATTGCATACGGACAACCATCACAGCGATTGACAAAGGAAGATCGGGCTCTCTATCTGGCTCTTCCTGATTTGCCCGACTTGGAATCACGCGTCATGGAATTCGACGAGACCTTGCATCGTTACATTTATAAGCGTGTGAATGCGATATCTGATGCCGACATCATCGCCCTGATTCGAGAGACGTTGTCTTCACGCATGACGTATACACTCAGAGCCGCCGCGCCAAAAGAGAGTGAGGAGTTTGTCGGTTGGTTTCTCCGCGAGAAGAAAGGATATTGCACCTTTTTCGCGACAGCCGTAACTGTTCTTGCGCGTGAAGCTAAAATCCCCGCACGTTATGTCGAAGGCTTTCTAGTACCCGCCACGGAGCCCGGAACGGCAAAGAGGCAAGTCCTGACCGGATTGAACGCCCATGCTTGGGCTGAAGTATGGATCGAGGGCGCCGGCTGGATCCCTGTCGATGCGACACCGGGGGGAGTACTTGACGACATGGCGCGCTCCGATTATGCAGCACAGCACGAGAGCGAAATTGAAGATCCTCCTCCGACTGAACCGCCTGAAGAGACTGAGCCCACCGAAACAATTGAGCACACGTTGCCGGAGCCCGACCCTCAGGAAACCACTCAACCGAGCGGGACGGGACGTTCCGGATCAGTCATCTGGTTGTTATACTTTGTCCCGCTTTTGATCTTCTTGTTATGGCGACAGTTTATTTTCAGAATCAGGCATCGCGAGAAGTATATCGAGCACAAGTTATCGCGTTGGGGTATGAAAAAACTCGTCATTCGCATTATGTGGGACATCTTCACTTTGTGGGCGTTGGACGGGAAACATCGCAAAGATCACGAATCGATCCGCTCCTTTATACTGCGCGTGGAAATCTCGCGTTATACAATGTTTCCGCCCGAGTTGATCCGGTTCATCGAGCGCGCGCTTTATGCTCCGGAAGGAACCACGATCATTCGCGATAATGAATCACTTCGGACATTACTTGATTTCTATCGCGAAGAAGAAGTTTACCTGCGAAAAGTACTTGAGAGAAAACGCTGGATCTTTTACCGCTGGCTCACATCCAAGCGACATCCATTTTGATGGAATGAGGGTTGCGATACGCATTATTTGACATGAAACCGGAATGTGACGAAAAAAGATATATAACGGAACACGAATTTGACGAACACATCGCGATCGTGAAAGACTGGACGGACACTTTTATCCACGATACCGGCGATGCGCCCACCTATTATATCCGTACGTTCGGTTGCCAGCAGAATGACCGCGACAGCGAGCTCGCAGCAGGTATTTTAGAAGAGATGGGCTTTCGTCCCGGGGCTTCTCCTGAAGCTTCAGACGTCGTTCTCTTTAACACTTGTAGCGTGCGCGCCAATGCGGACAATCGCTTTTACGGCCATCTGGGGAGCTTAAAACCGATTCGAAAGGGCGGACGTCCATTGATCGGCGTTTTTGGCTGCATGATGGAGCAGGATATACACGTCAATGCAGTCAAACGCACGTTTAATTACGTCGATTTTATTCTTGGCGCCGGCACAGCTCGCGTGTTACCTTATGCACTGTCGCAAACACTTTTATCCGACAGAACTAAGAGAAACACTATCGACTTGACGGATTGGCGCGGTCTCGGCGACGATACGTCGTTGCCCGTGTGGCGTGCTGATCCGCATCGCGCGCTCGTCACAATTATGACAGGGTGCAACAATTTCTGTTCATACTGCATCGTTCCGCATACGCGCGGTCGCGAGCAGAGCCGTTCCTATGAAATGATTGTCGAGGAGTCTAGACGTGCCGTCGCATGCGGCGCGAAGGATATTATGCTTCTCGGACAAAATGTCAATTCTTACGGAAATGACCTACGGAAAAGGGGAGAGGTCGACGCGCCGACCTTTGCAACACTGCTCCGCGAAATCAGCCATATCGAAGGGTTATGGGTTGTGCGCTATATGACTTCGCACCCTAAAGATCTCTCCGATGAGTTGATCGAAGTGATCCGTCGGGAACCTCGCATCGAATCGCATATCCACCTGCCGCTTCAATCGGGCAGCGACCGGGTGCTACGTCGCATGAATCGCCGATACGATTCAGCGCATTATCTTAATCTCGTTCGCAAATTGCGATCAGCTCGCGACGGCATCGCGATTACGACCGATCTGATCGTCGGGTTTCCGGGAGAGACGGAAGAAGACTTCGAAGCGACGCTCCGTGTGATGGAGGAGGCGCAATTTGATGCGGCTTTCACTTTTCTATACAGTCCTCGCGCAGGAACTCCCGCCGCCGATTGGTACGAAAAAAGTCAGGAGGAGATCGTTCGAAAACGATTCCAGCGTCTGGTAGAATATCAGAACGAATGTAGTCTCGCTTCCAACAAAAAACTGGAAGGACAAGTCGTGGAAGTACTAGTCGACGGCTTTAGCCGACGCGACGAGACGATTCTGTCCGGCAGAACGCACGACGATCGCCTCGTCAATTTCTCAGGGTTGCTGACGAGCAGCTTCACTTGTCAAGAGTGTTCGCCCAATGAAGTTGTCGTCCCGCATGAAGTGAACCGCGGCGACGTTGTCCAAGTCTTGATTGAGAGTGCCGGCATATATTCATTGGACGGGAAACTAATACAGGATAATTAGCGCGCGGAGGGAAGTCATGGCGCTTACCTTTGACAATGTAGATCGAACGCGGCTCACGCCGATGATGATGCAACTGATTGAGCAGAAGGAGAAGTACCCCGACTGCCTCATCTTCTTTCGCCTCGGCGACTTTTACGAGTTGTTCTTCGATGACGCGATTACTGCGGCGCGCGAGCTTGAGCTCGCACTGACGGCACGTGACTGCGGACTTGACGAGCGCGCCCCGATGTGCGGTGTGCCGCACCATGCCGCCGACTCATATCTGAAGCGCTTGCTGAGTCGCGGCTACAAGGTCGCCATCTGCGATCAAGTCGAAGATCCTGCGACAGCAAAAGGACTCGTCGCACGCGATGTCGTGCGCGTCGTGACTCCGGGTACGCAAATGGATCCCGAATCACTCGACGCAAGGGCATTTCAATATCTCTGTTGCGTCTGCCGAGACAGTGATGCGTTCGGTCTGGCAGCTTGCGACCTTTCCTCCGGTAGATTCGAGACAACGGAATTTCTCTCGTCGAACGCCGAGGCGCAGCTTTTCGATGAGCTCTCGCGTTTCAATCCCGTCGAATTTGTCGTCAATGACTCTTTCGCAAACGATCGACGCTTCCAAAAGTACCTTGAACGACAAGCCGTCACATGTACGGTATTGCATGACAGCGCGTTCTCTTCCGACACCGCGCGGACGTTCGGTCTGACTTTTTCCGATGCCGATATCCTGTGGCCGCGAGCTTCCGCCGCTCTGTTGACTTATCTTTCGGAGACACAGAAGCAGACTCCCGCTCAAATACGCGACATACGACCCTACAAAATTCGTGAGTACATGGTGCTTGACCGCTCGACGCGTTTCAACTTGGAGATAACGGAGACGATCCGCGATAGGAAGAGACGCGGCAGTCTTCTCTGGGCCATCGATCGCACGAAAACGGCGATGGGAGGGCGTCTCTTGCGTTCTTGGCTCGAACAGCCTCTTATCAATCGCGCCGCCATCATGAGACGGCAGAACTCCGTCGCCGCGCTTTACGAACGCTTCATGCTACGTGAATCGCTTCAAGAGGCGCTTATCGGCCTCTACGACATCGAGAGATTATCGGGTAGGATTGCGTCAGGGTCGGTGACACCGCGCGATTTGGCGGCTCTGAGAGGCACCCTGGAGCGCATCCCGGCACTCCTATCATTGCTTGAAACGGAAGAGGAGGCGGGACTCTCCGCATTGCGTGAGAACATATACTTGATGCCGGAACTTACCGACCTGCTCAATCGCGCCATAGTTGATGACCCACCCCTAGTGATCACGGACGGCGGCATTATTCGCGCCGGTTACAACGGCGATGTCGATGAACTGCGAGATATCACGATTCACGGACGCGACTATATCTTGTCGCTCGAAGCTAAAGAGCGCGAGGAAACGGGTATAAGAAATCTTAAAGTAGGCTACAATCGAGTCTTCGGTTACTACTACGAAGTCTCAAAGGGGCAACTCGACAAAGTGCCCGAACACTATACGAGGCGACAGACACTTGTCAACGCTGAGAGGTTCATCACGCCTGAACTGAAAGAAAAGGAAGACAAGATCATAGGAGCCGAGCACAAGCTGAAAACACTCGAACACGAATTGTTTTCCGTCGTGCGAGAGACGGTGTCAACTTATCTGCCGAAACTGCAGTCGACGGCACAAGGGATTGCCACGCTTGATGTATTGCTCTCATTTGCCAATGTCGCCGAGCGCCATCGTTATTGTAGACCGACAATCCTTGAAGATGATACGCTCGTGATCGAAAACGGACGCCATGCCGTCGTCGAGAGGATTTTAAGCGGTGAGAACGATTTTGTCGCGAACAGCCTTGAGCTAAACGGAGACGACAAAAGGCTGATGATTCTGACAGGCCCCAATATGTCGGGGAAATCGACCTATATGCGACAGGTTGCTCTGATCGTTCTGCTTGCGCAAGCGGGAAGCTTTGTTCCTGCGGATTCCGCATCCATCGGTATCGTCGATCGCATCATGACGCGTGCAGGCGCTTCCGATGATCTCACAGGCGGACAATCGACATTCATGGTAGAAATGAGCGAAATGGCTGCCATCCTCGACCAAGCGACGCCGAGAAGCCTTTTGATTCTCGATGAGATCGGGCGCGGAACGGGGACTTCCGATGGACTGTCAATCGCTTGGTCCGTCATGGAATACATCGCCGATACGCGCTTACTCGGTGCACGCACTTTATTCGCAACGCATTACCATGAACTGATCGATCTGGGAAATACATTACCGGGCGTCTTCAACTGCCATGTCGACGTATCGGAACAAGATGGCGACATCGTTTTCCTGCATCGCGTTCGTCCCGGAGGTGCCGACAACAGTTACGGCATCGACGTCGCCAAACTCGCCGGTATGCCCGATGTCGTTGTCGTTAGGGCAAAAGAGCTCATGGAGCAAATTGAGAGAAATAAAGGGGAGAGGCGTTCGCTCGTGAAACGCAGTGCGCGCAACATGGATGGACAGCTTGATTTGTTCAGCGAGGCATACGCGGTACGCATCGCTGATACGATCATCGAGCGCTTGGAAGAGGCAGACGTCGATCACATGCGCCCGGTCGATGCGTACAGTCTCCTCATTGACCTCAAAGATTTGGCGACGAAACGGAAGCGCCAAAGCGGACAGGAGTAAAACATGACGCTAACCATACGTAAACTCGATCGTCACACCATCGACAGCATCGCCGCGGGCGAAGTCATCGAGCGCCCGGCTTCCGTTGTAAAAGAACTTCTGGACAATGCGCTCGATGCCGGAGCATCCGTTATTCGAATCAAAATTGAAAACGGCGGTATTCGTCTCATTTCTTGCGAAGACGACGGCCGCGGCATGAGTCCCGAAGATGCCCTCATGGCAATCGAAAGCCATGCGACGAGCAAACTCGTGACCACCGACGATCTCCATGAACTCAAAACGCTCGGATTCAGAGGTGAGGCACTTCCATCGATTGCCGCTGTCTCGCGATTGGAACTTCGAACACGGATGCGCGAAGCCGTTGAGGGTACGCGCGTCGTCGTCGAAGGCGGCAAGCTCACTTTCTCTGGTCCATGCGGCCTTTCTCCGGGGACCGTCGTCACATGTCGCGACCTGTTTTACAATACGCCCGCGCGCTATAAATTCCTGAAGAGCGACGCGGCGGAAGCCGGCGCCGTTGCCGATTTGACAGGTAAAATCGCCTTGACAAGACCGGACGTCTCTTTTCGACTCGATCGCGACCAGGAGCGTCGTGAAGTACTCTACACGCCTGGCAACAATGACCTTTTGAGTACCATTTATGCCGTATTCGGACCTGATGTCGCCGCGGCTATGGTTCCTGTGGCAGGTGAAGTGCCACCCGTCCGTGTTTCGGGATTCGTCACAACGCCGGAAGCCTCCCGCCACAATCGCTCGCGGCAGATTTTCATCGTCAACGGACGCGTCATCCAGTCCGTCACGCTGCGCGCGGCGGCCGATGAGGCCTCTAAAACTTGGTTCATGAGGGGGCGCTTTCCCCAACTCGTCTTGCATATCTCGATCCCCGGCAATCTTGTCGATATTAATGTACATCCGCAAAAGCTGGAAATGCGCTTCTGGGATGAACGCGCCGTATTCAAGGCAGTTTATCAGGCGCTTCGAGCCGCGTTCGAACAGGGGGCTCATTTTATCGGAGTCGATCTATCCGGTGACCGCCCGCTACCGCGACAGGAAAAGTTGCAGGAGCTCATACCGCTTGAATCACTTCCCGATGACGCGGACACCGCAGCGAGAATCGCCCCATCCTTCACCGCCAAAAAGATAAAGCGTGACGGCGAATCTCCATTGGAATCTCCCGATGTTCTCGGCAAATTCGTAGAAATCGACACGGTATGTGAAGAAGGGACGAGTACACTCCCGTCGTCCGATTTAAAATCCGTATCTGAACAAAAGGGACGTAAAGAGACCTATCGACAAACACAATTCCCAACTGCTCGTTCGCCTCATTCCGTTTCCGCGGATTTGCCATATCCCTCCGGAACCGACAGGACTACCGTTCAATCCGATTCCGTCCTTTCACTTCTCGACGCGCGACTCATTGGGGTCCTTTTCCACACGTATATTTTGCTTGAAGAAAGCGATTCATTCATCCTGATTGACCAACATGCGGCACACGAGCGCATTTTGTACGAGGAGTTGTTGCAACGACGCGAAGAGAATGAAGACGGCAGGTCACCCGGTCAACTGTTATTGGTGCCCGTGCGCGTTCATGTCACGGATAAGGAATTGGCATTTCTGACCGATGAGGAAGAGCATTTTCGTTCGCTCGGATTTGAGTATGAATCTTTCGGCGGTCAATCCGTCGTCGTGCGTTCAGTTCCTGCGGGAAGCCGCTTTGAAGACGTCGCCTTTGATCCTGCCGCCGCACTTCGTGCCGCCCTCGACTGCCTCGAAGAGGCTCACAGAACTGGTAATACAGTTGAGGACACGGAGATCTTGCATCTTGTCGCGTGCAAAGCTGCCGTCAAAGCGCACGACCGACTGAGCGAAGATGAAATCAGACTGCTTCTCGAGAGATTGACAGCTTTGACGAATCCATATCACTGTCCTCATGGACGTCCTGTCGCCATCAAGCTGTCGAAATCGGAAATCGAAAAATTATTTGGCAGAATTGTCTGATGTCGTCTATTCAACTCATTGATCTATACACGTGAAAGCCGAGAAGGAGAGTATTGGGATGTCACAAACAAAGGATGATTCTTTTATCTTTCATTCATCCTCTTTCCTTGAGATCGAAGAGAAGCTCTTTGAGCTCGTAAATCGGCGTCCCGCGGCGATTCCCGTCATCACCGGTCCGACGGCGACCGGCAAGTCGACTTTGGCGTTCAGACTGGCACATGAAATCAAAGGGGAGATCGTCAACTGCGACGCGATGCAGATTTATCGCGGATTTGATATCGGAACGGCAAAGCCTTCTCTTCAGCAGCGCCATGAGATCCCTCATCATTTGTTCGATTGTCGAGATGCGTGTGAATCTTACAGCGTCGCGATGTACGTCGAGGAAGCGACATCCCTCCTTGGCGATTTGTCGTCACAAAACAGAAAGCCGATCGTGTGCGGCGGCAGCGTTCAGTATGTATCCGCACTTTTGGACGGGCTTGAGTTTCACGGGCATCAACCTGATCGTGCGCTCCGAGAGAGCATCCGGCGAGAAATCGATGTGCGCGGTATTTACGAGTCATGGAAGCTCATTGACGCATTGGATCCGGAGGCGGCGTCCGCCATCGCACCGGTCGATAAGCGCCGCATCGCAAGATTTTTCGAACTTTATCGCCAAACGGGATTGACAAAATCGGAGCTCAACAGACGTTCGCGCGAGCGAGGACCTCAGTTTGATTTTATCCCCATTCACCTTGATTGGCATCCGCGCACGGCGCTCTACGAGCAAATTAACGCGCGCGTTGCTGTAATGTACGATGCGGGACTTCTCAACGAAACGCGCAATCTTATGGAAGAATATCCGCACTATCGTGAATGTCCCGCTTTTCGCGGGATCGGCTACAGAGAAGCCGTAATGCATCTTGAAGGGAGTCTTACGGAAAATGAAGCGCGGGAATTGACTGCACAATCGACGCGACGCTATGCCAAACGCCAGCAGACTTGGCTCCGCCGCCGTAAGGACTTATTATCGCTGCTATATGAACCGTCGTAAGACCGTTTTTCGTTGATAGCGAAATTAAAGCGACATCTTTTCTCTATTCTTGAATGACTCACCCTTGAATTCTCATAGAACCTGCCTTCAAGTAGATCAACTAGGAGTTTTCATAGGAGATAGGAAATTGCATTTTTAATAGGGGGGTCAAAAATGGAACAGAATAACAGAATTAATCAATCGAATCAGAAAAAAACACCGCTATCACAATCCTTGCGCATACAGGAAACATTCCTTAACCACTGTCGACGAGAGAAGATCAATGTCGTCATTCAGCTCTTCGACCAGTCGATTATCGAAGGACTGATCATCGGTTTCGATCAAGAATCAATCGTCGTCTCATCACGTGGCACGCAACAGCTTCTGTTTAAGTCATCCATCGTCTGCGTGAGACCGTTTGAAGAGCTTCACCTTATCTTCAACGACGAGCTAAGAGGAAGCGGACGACGAGGTGCTACGACTTATCCGCGCGTCACAGCGACAGCGAACTATCGTCATCATTAGAGGTAAAGCGCACCATAGAGCATACAACAACGCCGATAAACAGTAGACGCGTCGTTTCATCCTCAAGGTGAGATAAGACTCAGATAATTAATAACAGCTACACGTCGGTGCGAAGCAGGCCTCGCACAACGCCCAGAATGATTGCGTCGCAGTCATTAAGCGGAATATCATCATAAAGCTCATTCTCTGGATGGAGATAATAGCTGCCATGTTGATCGCGCTTAAGTGATTTCACTGTCGCCTCATCGTCAAGCAAAGCGACGACGATCTCGCCGTGTTCGGCGCTTGAGCGTTTCTCAACAATCACGATGTCTCCATCAAGGATAGCAGCGTCGGCCATGCTGTCACCTTTAACGCGCAGAGCGAACAACTCTTCCGTCGACGACCAGACATTCAAGGGGAGAGGCAGCAGGCATTCGATGTTTTCCGTCGCAAGTACGGGCTTCCCCGCTGTCACCGTACCGACGAGCGGTATCTCTTGCGAATCGACCGCATCGAGTGCCGGAACGCGAATTGTACGGCGTTTGCCTTCATGAAATTGAATTAATCCTTCCTCAGACAATCTCCGCAAGTGATTATGAACAGTAGAGGTGGACTTGAGGCCGACGCCTACGCAGATGTCGCGGATCGAAGGGGAATACGCATTCGCTGAAATATATTCAACGATATATTTATATACCGCCTCCTGCGTTTCCTGAACATTTGCCTTCGTAAATGGATATTTCTTTGCCATAGTCGTATCACTCTCCGAGGGAATCAGCAGTTCTTTTTGATTTCATACAAAGTATAACATAACAAAACAAATGTTCACGTTCAAAGATAAATCGAAAAGAAATCAAGCAACCTTTCGTGCTTAACAAAGATCTCCCGACGCGTATTGAATGTAATGATCGAAGAAACTGCCGTCATCTGTGCTAAAATATTGTTCGCTAGGAGAGATCATGACTGAACCGAGGAATTTAAATCATAACAATCGTCCGAGTCTTCAGAGAGCGCCCATTATTCGGGACAACATAAACGATCACGACGATGGCGATATGCGGATCGACCGACAATCAATTGCGAGCGCACGTTCCGAGCGCGTCGTTGACAATCGCGGTCATGTAAGACAGCAGAGACCACCCATGTCAGTCAGCGATAGACGTGGCGACACGATGACCAGAATCACGAATTTTTATCGCCGAGATACGGCTCTCAATGCGGATAGTCAGCGCAAGTCAGGACACCGCGTCTTTCGATTGAAAGGCTATACAACAGTCGGCAAGATCAATCGAAAGTTCGCGCAAGAGAGACAACAGCGGACATTAAGGAATATCCTTACAACGCTGATGGTGATTTTGTTACTGATTATTTTGTTCGTGATCTACAACCCGTTTAAAGACATGAGCGAATTCCGAAAGATAAGCGGCGAAGACAGTCTCTACAAAAGCAAAACGACAACTTCCACCTCTATTGATGAAGCGGACGGTTGGTCTATTCCCTAAATAGTAACAGTCAAAATGTCATATCGGCAGTAACATGAAATCTATAAGCCAGAAGGGGAGAGTGCTTTTCACGAGAATGGATAATATGCTGATTTTATGCATTGTATGCATAAAATCACGTTCAACGTAAAACGACAACGACTGCCAGCGTCGATGAGACGATAAACAGGCGGCATCAACCCGTAATTTTCAATCAATCATCAGCTCCGTGTCAGCACGAGAAAAAAAGCACTTGACATCGCCATACTATTTGCATTATCCTAAGTAATGCAAGGAGTGCAAAACATGTTGATAGCTTTCGATTTTCAAAGTGATATTCCTCTCTATATCCAGCTGAGAAATCAAATTGTTGTCGGAATCGCTCAGGGGAAACTCATTCCCGGTGAGCAATTACCGACGATCAGAGCGTTGGCCGAGGAGAGCGGCGTCAACATGATGACCATCTCAAAAGCTTATCAGTTGCTTAAACGTGAAGGTTACATCCACACGGATCGTCGTAGCGGCACAGTGGTAGCACCACTTCAAAAAAATGTCGTTGACCAATCAACTGTCGATCAATTGCGATTGATCTTATCTGAGCTGAGAGTCGGCGGATTATCGGAGGATGACGCCCTAGCCCTTTGCAGAGAGTTATACAGGGAGGGGAGACATGACGTTTAGATTGATTCTATGGTTCAGCTTAGCCTGGCTTCCCATTTTGATGTTCTTCTATCTTCGAAATGAAACGAAGTTCAAGAAGAACATCGTTGTTGAAGTCACGCTGCCTTACGAAGCGAGAACTGACCGGGACGTTAAGTTCATTCTGCAGCGCTTTAAACGCACTAATCTTTGGATAAACCTCTTCATGTTTCTCGTGACAATACCGTTTTTCTTTATTAAAAATACTTCTCTGACATTGACGGCCTGGATGACATGGCTTTTATTCGCTCTGATCGTCCCGGTCATTCCTTATGTTCGGACAAACGTCGCATTGAAGCGACTCACTCGCGTTCTGACACAGGTTAGACGGCATAACTGGGGAACTGTCTGGTTGGTATCAGCCTATAGTTTTGCGGCGTTGAGCCTCATTTTCGCTCTCGTAAAATACCGGCCGCTCGTTCAAATTATCACAATTTCTATTGTGACTTTAGTGGTCATCGTACTGATTCTTCGCGTTGAATTTAAGGTAAGAGGAGTTCAGGAGAAGCTTACGGCTGAAAGCGGAAAAGACTGGTATGTCGATGATGACGACTACTGGCCCGGCGGAATCGTCTACTATAATCCGAATGATAACAGACTGCTGATCAATACACGGGTAGGTATTAATTCAACAATCAATCTGGCGAAGAGATCAGGCAAGATGATCGCGGTTCTCATCGCGCTGATTCTCCTGCTAATGCCTCTGACAGGCCTTTTCGTCAATTTATGGGAAAAGCAGCCGCTCAGCCTTGAATTGACAGAGAACACTCTTATCGCTCACCGAGGCAGTAAAAAGGAGAAACTGAATCTTTCCGAGATATCCGAGATACAATTATTGGATGAACTGCCCGAACACATGACAAGAAATTGGGGAACCGCCTCTGATCAGCTCATGTCCGGAAGGTACACCGCGTCCGGTTTGGGGAGCATTCAGCTGAATCTAGATCCAAAAGCAAGCACCATTCCTGCTCATTGAATTGAACGACGGATCGCGATATCTGTTCGGTTCACGACAACCGGGAGAGGCTGAAGCGATTTTTTATAACCTGAATAAACATATCAAGTAAAAGGGCGATGACGCGAATCAAGATAGTCTTCTAGAGCAAGAGACTGTCTCAAAACCGCTAAAAAGTAAGCGGGGATCGAGTCAGCCTCTTTCCTGTATGGGAAACCGAGATCGTAAAGTCCTCTTTTTCGAAATAAATTGAAAAACTGTACTCGGACGACGCCAAAATGCTTAGCCTCCTATGCTGTGCAAAATTTCAACTTAAATCGAAAATTCGCTATTATAAGTTGAAAAACTACATATCTAGGGTGTTGGCACCGGGTGAAAAGTCCAAAAATTCGATATTAACTGCAAAATTGTACATTGAAAAAATCTGGCGTTTGAATCAAGAGCGTAACCCCAAAAGGGAGAGGCTATCTCATCATCGCTCTTAATGAGCGGTTTTGAGACAGCCCTTTGCTTGTTAAAATAAATTAAGAAGTGTAAGTATTCTGCTTGCAGAGAAAATATTTTTCATAGAGGGAAAATATTTTTCGGAGGATATATGCTAAATGACAGTTTAAAGAAGATTGTCGTCGTTAGAGGATCATATTCATCCTTGGACTGATGACTTCGGTATAAATTACATTTGAATAAGAGAGAGTTTCTGTCAGGGCATTATGTCGACCTGGAAATGGTGTAGAGAGACGCATTTCTACAGAAATCTAAAATTCTCACGAATAAGGTAGCTTTTGTGTCCCTCCTACTTCGTAAAATTTGTATTTTACGAAGTAGGATTTTATGGATCACAGACGAATTTCAGATTATTCTATGGCAAATCATCCTCTTCTCTTCCGTTGAACACGGGATGTAAGGTGATAATGACAACTCGAGATTCAGCTTTGAAGCCCTCCTCTCTGTATCCATTTTAATTTGCCGATCCGTAGTAGCCTAGGATCATCATCCCATCAGACGATCCCTAAGAGGTTCAAGAATTTCTTCACGATCGAGATCGGGGCGACTATCGGCGAGGTAGTTCAATGCGATGCGTGCCCCCTTGTCCATATTGTGGGAGCCTGCGAGTACGTAGACTTCACCAGGCTTGACTACGGGAAGCGTGGCTACGATTGACTCCGTCAAATTAGGCTCATAAGTGTAGTTATACCCTGCAGTCGTTAAATCGGACAGAACGGCTTCGCGCTCATCGTCATGCACGACATCCCGTGAACGCGCCGTATCGACGCTCGACGTGACGTAGAAAGTCTTCCAATTGATCTTGTCACGGAATTTAGCGAATTGGGCAATAACCTCACGATTGACGAGTACGCCCCTGTTGCCGCGAATTGCGACAACGATATGGACCGGTCTCCCCGCCGATATGACCTCAAGTGCTTCGAGCATCTTGAGCGTGTTGTCCTCGTCGCTGATATGATCGTCGATTATCGTAAAATCGCCGTCATAGATGATCTGAAGCCGTCTTTCTACGCCGGTGAATCGCTCTATGGCTCTAATGGCATCCTCTACTTCTATCCCGTAGTACGAACAGATCGTAATGGCAGCCATCGCGTTGTAGACAGAATGCCTGCCAGCCACTTTGAGGTTAACCTGCCAACTCCCCGACTCCCTCTCCCCTTCCAGTGTCCTGAAAGGCCGTAAAACGGTGTATTTAAATGAAGGAATTCCACCTGCCATATTAAGTGAATCGGCAGTGATCGTGACGTCGCGATGATCAATACTGATTGTAATGATATCTCCGGGAGTTACATGTCGCGCCTCGTAGACGCGCGGATCGTCGCGATTTAGGATAACCGGCACGCCTTCCGATACGCGTTCGACGAGTTTCAGCTTCTCCAGATAGTATTGCTCAAATGTGCCGTGATCAGGCATATGATCGGGAGTTATATTCAAAAAACAGACGATGTCGTAATTAATTCCGTAAACTCGATATTGGGCTTCGGCGATTGAGGAAACCTCCATGGAGACAACCTTTACGCCGTCATCGCGTTGCTCTGCAAGCATCGCGTGAAGATCGGAGCTCTCGGGCGTTGTCAAGTTCGATTTGACGCGCACGTCGCCGTAGCTGTATGCTACGGAACCGATGACGGCAGTTTCGATGCCATAATTCCGCAAAATATGCTGAACCATTGATGTCGTTGTCGTCTTGCCGTTCGTCGCCGTCACACCGACCATAAAAAGGTCGAGATCGGGATAATGAAAGAAGCTGCGAGACAGTTCGGCGAGAGCGCGTCTCGCGTTCGGAACCTTAATCTCAGCCGCTTTATCTAGAGATTGAGGTCTCTCGACGACAATCGCCACCGCTCCTCTTCTGATCGCCTCTTCGATGAAAAGGTGCCCATCGGTCAAGGCGCCGGGTATGGCGACAAAGACAAATCCCGGATTGACTTGACGCGAATCGCATGTGACACCGGATACGTCAGTGTCCTCAGGAAGGTGGAGTATTTCTGCTTCAGAAAGTGCATGTAACAGCTGGGTCAGTTTCATCTTCAAATCCTATTTACTTTGTGTAAGCCATTCTTGATGGACGAGCAATTCCGCCGTAAGAATGGAACCGCCGGCTGCGCCGCGCACAAGGTTGTGAGACAGGCAGACGAACTTGTAATCAAAGATGGGGTCCTCGCGTAGGCGACCAATGGAAATACCCATCCCCTTTCTTGAAGAGACATCATATTTCGGTTGCGGCCGATCGGTTTCTTCGAAATAGCGCAGGAAAGGACGCGGCGCGGATGGCAGGTTAGCCTCCCCTACTACACTTGAGAAATCGCGCCAGCGCATCAGGATGTCCGTCGATTCGATCGGTTGGCGAAAACGCACGAAGACGGCCGCCATGTGCCCGAATTCGACAGGCACGCGAAAACACTGGGATGAAATGAGCGGTTTTCTCGCCAACTCGATTCGATCCTCAGTGAGTTTCCCCCAGACCCTCAAGGGTTCCCATTCGCTCTTCTCCTCTTCCCCGCTAATAAAAGGGATGACATTATGCTGCATCTCCGGCCAATCGGAGAGACGTCTCCCCGCGCCTGACACGGCTTGGTACGTCGTAACAAACACTTCCTCTAACCCGAATTCCCTTAGCGGCGTCAAAGCCGGCACGAAACTTTGGATTGAACAGTTCGGCTTGACAACGATGAAGCCGCGTCTCGTGCCGAGGCGTTTTCTCTGAGCTTTGATGAGTTGCGTGTGGTCGGGGTTGATCTCAGGCATGATCAGCGGGACGTCAGGCGTCCAGCGCATCGCCGAATTATTAGATATGACAGGTATTTCAGCCTTCGCGATGGCTTCTTCCAACTGGATCAGCGCGTCCTTTTCCATATCGACGGCACTGAAGACGAAATCAACCGAATCTTTCAGAAGCGCCATCTCGTCCGTTCCGTGTACAATATATTTTTTGACGCCTTCCGGCATCGGTTCATCTTGTCGCCACCCATCGCCGACGGCTTCCGAGTACGCTTTGCCTTTCGAGCGCGGAGATGCGATCAAGTGCGTTATCTCAAACCACGGGTGATCCTGCAGCAGGAGAACAAAGCGTTGTCCTACATGACCGGTAGCGCCTAAAATGCCGACACGAAATTTTCTCATCTATTCAAACCTCATGCTATTCATAATGATTGTATTACTGCCAAGTATAACAATTACCGGTTAGACCTGCACCGCAAGTTTGCTAAAATAGAAACGAGGTAATTTAAAAGTATGGCAAGTCAACGTAAGCAACCGATCGATACATTTCAGAGGCTTGAAGAATTTCTCGGTTACATCAGAGCCATTCTTGAGCGCTCCGCCGGTACGGTACGGCAGTACCGTTACGATCTCGTCCTGTTCTTTCGCTTTCTCATCGCAGACGATCGCAAACTCCAACCGGAGGACGAAGAATGGGCGTCGATCGATATTTCCATCGTCGATGACTCTTTCCTACGCTCTTTGCAGCTGTCCGATCTCTACTCCTACATTACATGGCTTGCTGCGACGCGCAAGACATCTCCCGCGACGAGAGCGAGACGCACATCGTCACTACGGACCTTCTTCGATTACCTGACGACGAAAGCACACGTTTTAGAGGAGAATATCGCGCTGAATCTCGAACTTCCGAAACAGCTCAAGCGCCTACCGCGTTACTTGTCGCTCGATGAAAGCCGCGATTTGTTGCAGGCCGCCTCCGACGATGACTCAAAGCTTTCAACACGCGACTACTGCATTCTGACACTCTTTCTCAATTGCGGCATGAGACTGTCCGAGCTGTGCGGTATCAACCTTTCCGACTGGCGTGAAAACACGCTCGTTGTCTTGGGGAAAGGCGGAAAAGAGCGTACGATCTATCTGAACGGCGCCTGTATCGCCGCCATACGTGACTATCTCCCCGACCGAATTAAACCGATCCCGAACGATCGCGACGCGATGTTTATTTCTCGACTCGGCAAACGGATCACGGATCGCGCCGTCCAGAACATCATAAAAAAATACATTCGGCAGGCAGGACTCGACCCGCAACGCTACTCCACGCATAAGCTTCGCCACACGGCGGCAACACTTATGTACCAGTACGGAGAAGTCGACATCAGAAGTCTGCAGGCGATTCTCGGGCATTCCACGGTCGCCACGACTGAAATATACACCCACATCGATAACAGATCGCTCCACGATGCCGTTGAACAGAATCCGCTCAATTTCGAGCGGAACAGACCGCGTCAGCCAGTTGAAGATGAAGAATGGTAAGTTGAAAACAGCGTGTGAAGAGGCACCCGCACGCCGCATGTGATCATTTCGTGTTCGCCGGACTGATTAGTTGATTTATTCGGCAAAAATACGCGTCAGCTCGGCAACCAGTTCGGATGCGGGAATATCACGAGGCGTTTCATCTCCAATACACTTGAGTTCCACAAGTCCCTTTGCCGCGCCGCGTCCGCAAGTCACGCGGGCATAAACTCCGATGAGCTCCATATCATTAAACTTAACGCCAACACGCTCTTTGCGATCATCGAGGATAACGTCAAACCCGGCAGATTGGCACGCCGTGTAAAGGGCTTCCGCCATCTCCATTTGAGCCTCATCCTTGGTGTTGGGAATGATAATACCGACTTCGACCGGAGCGATTTGTTTAGGCCAGAGAATGCCTTTCTCGCTATGATTCTGTTCAACAATAGCGGCCAAACAGCGGGCGGGACCAATGCCATAACTGCCCATATAGACAGATTTGCGTTGATTGTCTTCATCCATGTAATAGAGGTCCATAGCTTCCGCGTATTTTGTGCCGAGTTTAAAGGTGTTGCCTATCTCGATACCGTGAGCAAAACGCACAGGACCTCCCTTCTCACTCAGGTCGCCTTCGCAAATACGACGCAGATCGGCAACGGTATCTACTTCGAAATCAGATAGATTGACATTCATGAGATGGTGATCCGCCTCATTGGCGCCGACAATGAAATTCCTCATAAGCGTCAGCTCCTGATCAAGCAAAACGGGACAGTTGACGCCAACAGGGCCGGCAAAACCCACTGGTGCGCCGGTAGCCTGCTCAACTTCCTCCGCACTCGCGAGAATAATATCGTTTCCGCCGAGTAACTTCATCACCTTATTTTCGTTGACATCATGGTCACCGCGGCAACACACGGCATAGAGTTTGCCGTCAACATTGTAAATCAAGGTTTTGACAAAGCGCTCTTCTGGATAACCTAGGAAAGTCGTCACCTCTTCTATCGTCTTGCTTTCGGGCGTGAAGACTTTCTCCATGGGTTTCACCACTTCCGTGCTCTTTTCTCCTTGAAGAATACAAGGCGCTACATCGATGTTGGAAGCGTAGTGATTGGCGTCATCGATCACCAAGATATCTTCGCCGATATCCGCAAGCGCTTGAAATTCTTCAGAAAGAAGGCCACCCATGACCCCCGTATCGGCATTGACGATGACATAGTCTATCCCCATACGATCGAAGGATCTCTTATATGCATCGAACATATCCATGTATTGCTTGTTTAAACCCTCAAGGTCAAGATCGAACGTGTAAGCATCCTTCATGATGAACTCACGTACGCGGATAAGACCAAAACGCGGTCTAGGTTCGTCGCGATATTTTGTCTGGAACTGGTAAAGGCTAATAGGAAGATCCTTATAGGAACGGATGTGCATTTTGGCAGCGGCGGCGAAGAGTTCCTCGTGCGTGGGACCGAGGACATAAGCGCGTCGGTATCGATCTTTAAGCGAAAACATGCTTTCACCGAAGGTTTCGCGTCTACCGGACGCGATGTAGACATCCTCGGGAATGAGAGCTGGCATCGACAGTTCCAACGACCCAATCGCGTTCATTTCCTCTCGGATAATATTGATCACCTTATTGAGGGCTTTAAGACCTAGGGGCATCATCATATAAATTCCGGATGCGGACTTCTTGATCATGCCGGCGCGCACCAAAAGATTCCCGCTGATAGAATCCTCATCAGAAGCATGTTCCCTCAGGGTGTAAAAAAAGCTTTTTGATAAACGCATTAAAATAGTCCTTGTTAGAGTATTACAGGTAAGCCACCTCTCCCCTATTTATTAAAGCTTTACCGACAAAAAGGCAGGAAGAAGAAAGGTGGCCACAATTTGGTTCTAAATAAAATTTACGTCTAGGCAACCAATGACAATTAACCGTTGGGTGCAGAGGTGTACATGTTTTAAGATCGCATCTTCTCGAAAAACGCCTTGTAAGCGATGTAAGTCATGTAAATATCGATCTTGCTTGCGATCTCGAAGCACGAGTGCATCGAGAGAACGGCAACGCCACAGTCGATGACGGAAATGCCGAGATCGGCCTGATAAATCGCGACCGTACCGCCGCCTCCCTGATCAACTTTGCCTAGTTCACCGGCTTGCCACGGAATATCTGCGTCGTCAAGAAGACGCGTCACTTCGTTGAAGTACTCCGCGTTGGCGTCGGATGTGCCGCCTTTGCCGCCTCTGCCGGTGTACTTGCAGAATGCGATACCGCGCCCGGCATAACTGTGATTCAAAGGATCTGAGACGGACGGGAAGGTAGGATCGTAAGCGACTGCCACGTCGGAAGAGAGCATCGTCGATCGCTCAATGTTGTCCTGCAATTCAATAGCGGAGGGCTCACGACCCAAGATGGAGCGAACCATGCGTTTCTGTATCGACGGAAAAAGCTGCGAGCGCGCGCCCGTGATGCCGCCGGAGCCCGTCTCCTCTTTATCGTAGAGAATGACAAGCGCCGTACGTTTTAAAGGCTGCTCCAAGTCGATGAGCGCTCTCAATGCCGTATAACCGCATACGCGGTCGTCCTGACCATAACCGCCGACAAACGCGCGATCGAAACCGACACAGCGCGCTTTAGCAGCGGGGACGACCTCGATCTCCGCCGTGACTAAATCGCGCTCGTTGAATCCGTATTTTTCGTAAAGCAAGTTCAGAATGCCGAGTTTGAAACGCTCTTTTATGTCCTCGCCGCCGGGGAACGGAATGCCTCCGATGAGAACGTTGAGCTCCTCGCCCGTCACGACTTCGTACGCTTTTTTCTGCATTTGATCGGCACCGAGGTGCGGTAGCAAATCAGTGATCGTGAAGACGGGATCGTCCGGATCTTCGCCGATACGAAGATTCACTATCTCACCATTTTTGAGTATGACGACGCCGTGAATCGCGAGAGGTTGGGCGACCCAGTGGTATTTTTTGATACCGCCGTAATAGTGCGTTTTCATAAGCGTCATATCGGCAGCTTCATAGATGGGGTTCGTCTTGAGGTCGATTCTCGGCGAATCGATGTGAGCGCCGACGAGATTGAACCCCTCAAGCGGATCTCCCGATCCGATAACCGCGGCGATAAGCGCTTTACCGTGAACCGCTTCATAGACACGGTCGCCAAGTTTGAGCGAGCTATTCGGATCAAACTGTTTGAAGCCGTTTTTCTCCAAAAGCTCGACGGAGTAATCGACAAACTCGCGCTCCGTCTTACCTTCATCGAGCGCCACCTTGTAGTCCTCGCAGAAATCCATGATAGCTTTCATCTCTTTCTCATTCTCGGGATTCCAGAGATTTTTGAAAGAAAAGGTCAGCTCTTTACGCATCTCGTCCGCCCTATTCTTCGCGTCCTCCGCTTTACCATTTTTGTCTTGTCCTAACTCGGTCATATGAGTATCCTTTCTCACGATGATTCAGAGATAATGATTCCCCCTCAAACAGTATCGTCTAATTATTAGTATAAAACAATAAAACGATCACTCGTCGGAGCAACCGCAATGTTCGTAGTTCTCCTCGTGCTCGCACTGTCCGAGAATGGCGAACTTTTTCGCTCTCTCGGGTGTCATGAGTCCTTCACGAATATAGTAGCTTTCGAGCGCCTTCTTGACTGCCTGCTCGGCGAGCACGGAGCAGTGCATCTTAACGGGCGGCAATCCGTCGAGCGCTTCGGCGACGGCTTTATTCGTCACGTCGAGCGCCTCATCCGTCGTCAAACCGATGATCATCTCGGTCGCCATGCTCGACGTCGCGATCGCCGATCCGCATCCGAACGTCTTAAATTTGGCATCTACAATAATATTATCAACGATTTTCAAATCCATTTTCATAATATCGCCGCACACGGGATTGCCGACAGTCCCGGAGGTTGTCGCGTCCTCAATTTCACCCATGTTGCGCGGATTCATAAAGTGATCGAGCACTTTGTCACTGTATTGCATTCACTGTCCTCCAGTTCGCCATGAAAAGCGATGTCTAAACCATTATACAGAATCCGTATGATAACGGCGCCAGATCTCGCATTGATAACTCACGAAGACCAACCGTAACCGCCCGCTATCTCCAGATCCAAACTTCCTTCTTCAGGAATTAGAGATGGCAGTACCCCTCGCTTATAATCTGAATAAAGCGGCGACATGTCGCGCAAGCGCTCAACGATTAGCGGTAAATCGATTAAGAAGTGGTTAATCTGCTCATCGGTCGAATCGATTCCGAGCGTAACGCGAAGGGAGCCGTGCGCAATTTCAGCAGGCAAACCGATCGCCAACAGGACGTGCGACGGATCGAGTGACGCAGACGTACAGGCCGATCCGCTCGAACAGGCGTAACCGAACTTGTCGAGGAAGAGAAGAATCGATTCACCTTCGATAAATTCAAATGAAAAATTCGCATTGTTCGGAAGGCGCTCTGTTGCGTGACCGTTCAATTTCGTGTGTGGAATGCGTTCTATTACGCCATGAATCAGCCTATCGCGAAGAGCCGTCTGTCTCTTAGACTCCTTCTCCATGTCGGCAAGTGACATCTCCAACGCCTTGGCGAGCGCAACGGCATAGGTGACGTTCTCTGTGCCGCCTCGTTGTCTCTTTTCCTGCGCGCCGCCGTCGATGAGGCGGTCGATTCGGACACCCTTACGTTTGTACAGGAGACCAATTCCCTTGGGCGCGTATAATTTATGACCGGAAAACGACATCATGTCGGCGTTTAATTCATTCGGGTATACAGGAATGGCGCCAAGCGCCTGTACGCCATCTGAATGGAACAGAACACCCGCCTCACGACAGATCGAGCCGATCACCTTAATCGGCTGAATCGTTCCGATCTCGTTGTTCGCCATCATGACGGAGACGAGAATCGTATCGTCTCTGAGAGCCTCGCGTACCTTTTCTGGCTCAAGAATGCCACGGTGGTCAACATCGAGATAAGTGACATCGAATCCTTCACGCTCCAGAGCCTCCATCGAATGCAACACGGCGTGATGCTCAATCGTCGTTGTGATGATGTGGCGTCCCCTACGCCGGTGCGCGTCCGCCGTCCCCTTGATCGCCCAGTTGTCCGATTCGGTGCCGCACGATGTAAAGAATATTTCTTCGGGATGAACATCGAGACACGCGGCGATCCTCGCTCTGGCGTCTTCCAAAAGCTCCGCGGCTCGGTGACCTTCTTGGTAGAAAGAAGACGGATTTCCATAAGATTCTTTGAGTAACGTGGCGACGGTGTCGATCACCTCAGGACGTGGCAGTGTAGTCGCTGCATGGTCAAAATAAATGCGCGGCCGATTTACTGACTCGCGCATACGTTCTTCAAAAGTACTATTCATCCTCTAAGTAAACCTCGCGTTCAGCAGTTCTTGTCTACTGCTTCCCATTCTCGACCAATAGCAACCATCCTACAGTCTCGAATGTTACCACGAAGTCATAGATTTTGCACACGACAGGCTCCGGAAGCCCTCCTACATATCGGTCTCAATTTTCAACGCATCAAGGATGTTGCCTTTTCGTACTGTACGCGACCCTAAGTTCATGATGAGCATCACGACCATCACGACAGCGACGGCAGATAAGAAGAATGTCAGATACGGGATTCTGAACGTGAACTCGATCGCCACGCCGATGGCTTGATGAACGCAGAGACTTGTCAACACTGCGAGCGGGATACCATAGAGAACGATTTTTAGTGAGTAAAGGAAACTTTCAACTCTAAGCATCCGCCTAAAATCTCTCTCGTCCATGCCAACGGAGCGAAGAACCGCGAACTCGCGTCGACGGCTACGCAGTGACGCCGACAAGGTGTTGTAAATATTGGCGATCACAATCAGAAAAATGATGGCAAGGAAACAGTAGATGATCATTGATGACAACGACACCAGATCTTTCGTCGACTGCACATCGGCGGCCATATTGAAGACATACCCTTGAAGATTCTCTTCTTGGATTCTCGTTTCTAGCCTTTTGATTAACGGTTGAAGTTGATTTTTTTCAGCGTTAGCGTATAGAGTAACATCCAAGCCCAAGCCTTCTTTAGCCAAAAGATCGAGCGTTTCCGGAAGAACGACTAGATGAAGAGTCGTTGACCTCAGAGCACAGAAATCTAATCCCTCTGTCAAAAATTCAGCAACCTCAAACGTTATCGGCGACTCATCATGGCCCTCTCTCGGCATCAGTGTAATCTCAGACGGGGCTTGGTCGAAGATGTCTTGCGCGCGACGGCATCCCCCTTCTTCATAAAAGAATTGATTGACGAGCACAGCGCGCTTCCCTTCTAAATCTTCCATCGATACATCCCATTCACGTAAAAGCCGACCGAGCGTCATGGTGTCAAAGCTCATAATGGCTACTTGAATGCTGCCGTCTATAACATCCAGTCCCTCGGCAAAGTGATCACTGCTATGTAATAAATGATGATTCAATGAGTAAATGATGTATCCGTCTTTAATCCCGTCAGTATCCAAGAGCGCCTCCCACCGGTTAAAATCTTTACTGTCTTCCAGTTGGATTCCGCACACTTCAATATCATCTTGTCCGAGAGTGAATCGACGCATACTCAGATTTAAGAAATGCATTAAACTGCTCAGTGTTAAAAAGAGAACCATACTGAAGACTAAGACGACGAGCGCCCCTCTGAAACGGCGTCTGTTGCGGCGCATATTTTTCCAGGCGATCTCCCCTCCCGCGCCGAACAGGCTGCTAACGATTTTGGGACTTTTTAATCTTTCAGATTTAACTTTGATGTCCTCTTGCAGACGAACCCCGGCGAGCGGTGATTTTTGAGAAGTGCGTACAACAGGAATAACAGAGGCGATGAATAGCGTCACGAGCGCCGCGACGGCGATGATCACGAGCGTGAGAGGGTCCCACGTTAACTGCATGGTCACATCTGTCTCTAAGATGTTTTGCATTTTAGGCGTCATCACCTTAAGGAGCACCGTCATAACAGCAAGACCTGTCACGATTCCAAGCGGCATCCCGATAAAGTATAATCCGAGACCCTCAGTCAACGACATGATCCACTTTTGACGGCGCGTCATGCCGATGCTTGAGAGAACAGAGAGATCGCGTATGCGACGAGAAAGGCTTATAAGAAATCCGTTTTGAATCAGCGCGACACCTACCAAGGCGACAATCACGAGCAGACTGTACGTGCCGGCCTTCATCAACAAGCTCATCTCGGATTGAACTGTTGGATAATAATGTGTCAATTCGAGTTGGTTATACTCCAGATCATGCAAACCGCTGCAAAAATCATTTAGTTTCTTAGTCGAAATGTCTTTGATCACGAAACCTGCCCACAATCTCTCCGCCGACTCGATCTCCTCGGGTGTCTGATAGACAAAGTACACGCCGCCCCTCATAACGCGTCCAATATTCACATTCTCAACGATGCCCACAATCGTGATCGGCAAGTCTCTGTCCTTCGTGTATTCGAACAAGCTTTGCACGGATTGACCGTCTTCACCGGGTAGAATGTATTCGTTAGAAGGGTAAGCGTAATAATTCGGTTGATGGAGATCGATGACGACCTTCTGACCGATCTTTAATGACTTATCTTCATGGCTGCTCACGCGTCTCGTGATGACTGCCTCACCCTCATATGCGGGCAAACGCCCCTCAACGATTCTTAGAGGAACGGACTCTTTCATCGCCTCCGGACTGATTCCTGCCACGATAAAATGAATGCCGTGATCTTGGCCGATCTTCTCGACGCCCATGAGAGATAAGAGAGTTCTCTTTTCTACCAGCTCCCGGTTTGGAAGCGTCTCGAGTCTCTCGCGGCTGATATCTCCAACGGCGATATGTGAATCGCCGTCCTTCTTGATCGTAGCGTCTCGGAAAAAACGGTAAACAGAATTTGAGAATAAAAACAGGCTCGTCATCAAGGCGACGCTAAGAACAATGCCCGCCAAAATGACAACGCTGATGGATTTGTTCCTCTTTATGAACCGAACGGTAAGCTTTTGGATGATATTCATTTTCGCACCCGTTCATCTCTGACGATTTTTCCGTCTTTTAACGCGAGGATGCGCTTCGCGCGCATCGCGATACGTTCATCGTGCGTAATAATCAAAATCGTCTGATTGAGACGTTGATTGCTATCGATCAGCAATTCGACGATCTCGCGGCTGGCATCCGAATCGAGGTTCCCGGTCGGTTCATCGGCGAGAACGATTGCGGGCGAATAGATGAGCGAACGACCGATCGACACACGCTGCTGCTGACCGCCTGACAATTGATTGGGAAGATGGTTGAGACGATCATGGATGCCGAGCTGACGGACAAGCGCATTGAACTTGTCATCATCCACTTTCTGGTGATCGAGCAAGAGCGGAAGTTTAATGTTTTCCTCGACGGTCAGTATGGGTATGAGGTTATAAAACTGGTAGATCAGCCCGACTTGTCGGCGGCGGAAGATCGCAAGTTTTTCATCCGAGAGTTGATAAATGTCCTGATTGTCGATGAGAACCTTGCCATCTGTCGGTCTGTCGACTCCGCCGATCGCGTGCATCAACGTGCTTTTGCCTGAACCGGATGGCCCGATGATGGCGACAAAATCGCCCTTTTCTACACTGAAGCTGACGTCATCAATGGCTTTGACAAGCGTCTCATCTTTTCCGTAGTATTTCTTAAGGTTTTGAACTGAGAGAATATCCATAGCGCCCTCCACTGAATCCAGTGTATAGGCTCAAAGTGACCGACAGGTGACGATTAAAGTGAGAGAATCGTCACTTTACGCATCTAATCAGTTGAATTTTTCGTTTAAGGGAGATGATCAACGACAGAACACTCACTCATATCGTTTTGATCGCGAAACAACGTAAAGTTACTTGGGAAATCTCATGCGGAAGGCGGTTAAGCCCTCTCCGCTCTCAACTTCAACCTGTGCACCCTGTTGTAGGGTAATCGCGCGACAGATGGCTAAACCGATGCCGACACTGTCTTCATGCGCGTGGCTTCCGCGATAAAAGCGTGTAAATAAATGCTGCATATCTTGAGGAGCGATTTCCCCTTCATTCGTAATCTCAATAGCTGTCGTCATCGGGCCGTCTATCACGCGGATCTCAATCGCTTTGCCGATGGAGCCGTGTTCCGAGGCGTTTTTGAGAATGTTGGTGAGCGCTTCTGCCGTCCAGTTGCGATCAACTTCGATGACTGTCTCTATTTGACCGCTCAAACGGACAGGCTGCTCTTTAAGCTCAAAGTTGATTTGCATCGGCTCAAGAGCCTGCAGTAAGAGTTGATGACATGTGATGTTTTCTTTTGAGTAGACAATGGATTCCGCATCGAGTTTGCTGAGAATTAAGAGATTGCGGACGAGCCAATCGAGCCGGTTGATCTGTCGTCCCAATCGATGCACAAACTCAACTCTTTGTGTCTCATCTAATTCGCTGTCCTTTAGAAGTTCGATCAGCACATTCATCGATGTGATGGGCGTTTTAAGCTGGTGCGAGATATCGCTCAAGGAATTGGAGAGCCACACTTTATCGCGTAAAAGCGCGTCTGCTTGTTCTCGATAGGAAATGACCAGCTTGCCCAAATCGGACGACAAGACTTCGAGTTCACCCTCCTCAAATGCTCCAAAGTCAAAACGATAATCGCCTTGGAGAAGGCGGCGCAGTTGCATCGTTAAATCGACAATTTTCCTTTTACGATGTTGAGAGTGCGCATAAGCGATGCATCCTAAGATTGTGAGCGTCACGATCATCATTGCGCCTGCCAGCCAATGGATGAAGAAACTTGATGCGACACTCGCGATCAAACAGAGAATCAGTATAATTCGCAGCGACTTTTTCATTACTCACCCGCACGATAACCAAGACCGCGTATCGTCTGGATGAGTTCACCTTTCGTATCCTCGATTTTCTCGCGGATACGCTTGATATAAACACTCAACGTATTGTCAGATACAAACTGGCTGTCAATATCCCAGAGGTGATCGAGAATCTGTTCGCGCGTTAGCAGCTGTCCTTTATTCTGCATGAAAAGAAGCAACAATCTATATTCAAGAGCGCTTAAGATAACCTCATCGGATCCGTTGAAGACACGTGCTTTGGACGGATCAAGTTTGATATGTCCGAGAGAAAGAATCTCTACGCTCTCCTTCTTCTCCCGTCGCATCAGAATACCGCGAACACGTGTCAAGAGCTCACGAAGGCGAAATGGTTTCGTGACGTAGTCAACGGCTCCGAGCTCTAGCCCCATCACGACATTCGCCTCGTCATCCATGGCAGACAAGATCACGATCGGGATGTCGCGTCCCTGAAGTGCACGGCAAATCTCATAACCGCTTCCATCACGAAGGCCAAGATCCAGCAACACTAAATCGAAATCGTTTTGTAAGGCGCTCAGCGCGTCTTTGACGCCCGTGCAATGCTCGACGACGTAGCCTTCTTCGCTCAGTGAATAGCTCAGCGCCATCGCGATCGTTTGATCATCTTCAACAAACAAAATCCGATTCATACATCTCACTTTACTAAGTTTTTCAATATACTACAACAGCGGAAGTCATACCGCGATGCTTCACGGTTTTTGTGTTGGAAGAGCGGACCGTCTGTGTGGAGAAGGTAATGAGCTCACATAGACGTTGTAATTGATCAAAACTATTTCTCTTGCTCGCGTAGACGTTCCCTGAGGCTGTCCACATAGTTCATCCATTCAATGATGCGCTTTTCGTATCCGATGTCTTTTGCCTTGTAGTAGAGAACATCAGACGATTCCTCCGGCAGAAAAGTCTGACCGGAAACGGCCGAGGGAAAATCGTGACTGTATTCATATCCCTTGGCGTATCCGAGTTCTTCCATACCGGCGACGGGCGCGTTTCTGAGATGAAACGGGACTTCTCCCGTGTCGCGTCTTTCAACGTCCGCCATTGCCTCTTTGATCGCTAGATAAGCGCTGTTAGACTTAGGGCTCGTCGCGAGCGCGATAACTGCCTCAGAGAGGATAATGCGAGCCTCGGGGAGTCCCACCATGACCGATGCTTGCCAAGCCGACAACGCGATCGTGAGCATCTGCGGGTTCGCCAATCCAACGTCCTCCGCCGCAGCGATCACGATGCGACGTCCGAGAAAATTGAGATCTTCTCCGCCTTGCAGAGCGCGCGCCAAATAGAGCACGGCGGCATCGGGATCGCTACCGCGTATCGATTTGATCATCGCCGAAATGTTGTCATAATGCTGTTCGCCGTCGCGATCATAACGAGCGATCTTCTTTTGCATCGAATCGAGGACGATCTCCCTCGTCAATGTGATCACACCCCTGTCGTCAGGCAGTGTCGTGATCGCAGCCAGCTCAATGCCGTTGAGCGCCACGCGCGCGTCGCCTCCGGACAAATCGGCGACCATCCCGAGCGTTTTATCGTCGACTTTGATATTGAGTTCTCCGAGTCCCCTCTCCTTATCTTCAATCGCACGACGCATGATGACGAGGATGTCATCTCTTGTCAAGGGATACATCTGAAATACGGTCGAGCGCGATACAAGCGCCTTATTGACCTGAAAGAACGGATTCTCAGTCGTTGCGCCGATCAGGATTAAACGACCGCTCTCAACGGACGGAAGAAGCGCATCTTGTTGCGCCTTGTTGAAGCGGTGGATTTCATCGATAATGAGAACGGTTCGACCGCTCGGAGTCAAGATGGGATTCTCCGTGTCGGCGATAACATTTTTGATGTCGGCGACGCCCGACGTCACGGCGTTCAATTTTCTGAACTGTGAACTTGTCGAATGGGCGATCACGCGCGCAAGAGACGTCTTGCCTACTCCCGGCGGCCCGAAGAGAAGAATGGAAGAAAGGCGATCTGCCGTGATCATACGCCACAGCATCTTCCCTTCTGCAAGAATGTGACGCTGACCGATAAAATCGGCCAGCGTCGTAGGCATCATGCGATAAGCGAGCGGCTCCTGCCACTTGCTCGAAGATGTCTGATTACTTGAGGTCATCGTAGAGCGGGAATCGATCACACAATGCGGCGACGCGCTCACGTATCTCGTCCTGATTCTCGTCGAAATCGTGAACGGCCATGGCGATCAGCGTGCCAATCTCACGCATTTCCTCTACGCCCATGCCGCGAGTGGTAACTGCAGGTGTCCCGAGGCGAAGACCCGACGTGACCATCGGCGATTCTGTCTCGAACGGCACGGTATTCTTATTCGACGTGATGTTGACTTCGTCGAGTCTCTCCTGCAACATGGCGCCTGTCACGCCTGTGCCCTGAAGGTTGACGAGGAGCAAATGCGTATCGGTACCGCCGGAGACGAGCTTCAGACCGTTATCGACGAGTGCTTCGCCGAGCGTTTTGGCATTTTTGACGACGTTCTTCTGATACTCCTTAAAGGACGGTTCAAGCGCTTCCTTGAAAGCGACGGCCTTTGCCGCGATGATATGCATCAGGGGTCCTCCCTGAAGTCCGGGGAATACGGCCGAATCGATTTTTCTTCTGTATTTTTCTTTACAGAGGATGATGCCGCCTCTCGGCCCGCGGAGCGTCTTGTGCGTCGTCGACGTCACGAAGTCGGCATACGGGACGGGATTCATATGGAGACCCGCCGCGACGAGTCCGGCGATGTGAGCCATATCGACAAAGAGCAATGCCCCGACCTCATCGGCGATTTCACGGAACTTCGCAAAATCAAGCTTGCGCGGGTAGGCGCTCGCGCCGGCGACGATCATCTTCGGCTTCACTTCGAGAGCGCGTTGGCGAATATTCTCATAATCAACCTGCTCCGTGTCGGGCATGACCTGATATGCTTCCGCATGGAAATACTTTCCGGAGATGTTGATTTTCATACCGTGCGTCAGGTGACCGCCGTGCGAGAGGTCAAGACCCAAGATCGTATCGCCGGGATTGAGCATAGCAAAGTAGACGGCAAGGTTCGCGGACGCGCCGGAGTGAGGTTGCACGTTGGCGTGTTCCGCACCGAATAATTCTTTCAGGCGGACGATCGCGAGGTGCTCCACGACGTCGACATATTCACACCCACCATAGTAACGTCTTCCGGGATAGCCCTCGGCGTACTTGTTCGTGAGAACGGAACCCACAGCATCCAGAACCGCCTGGCTGACGAAGTTCTCGGAAGCGATGAGCTCAAGTTTCGTCTGCTGGCGACTGAGTTCTTGCATGATCGCTCCGTATACTTTGGGGTCGACACTTTTGATGTTTTCGTATGGCATAAATTCCTCCTTAAGGCAAAATATCGTACCACCGAATATCGTATCACAATTCAAGATAAGGTGTGGGGAAAAATGCCCAAACATGGCGCGTCAAACGTGGTTGAAGCTATGATTAATCGCCCTCTTCAAAAGTGAGATCGATAAGCTTCGTCGATATTTTTTCACAGGACATCTCGACGATGGCTTCCACATCGATTCTCGCTTCCGCCCTCTCGGCATCATAGAGAGAGGGGTGCGTCTTCGGATGTTTAGACACAAAGACGGTACAACAGTCATCGTACGGGAGAATCGACGTCTCGAACGTCCCGATTTTCCGTGCAAGCGCGACCGTATCATTTTTATCCATGCCGATCAACGGCCTGAAAATCGGCAGATCAACGACTATATCGGTCGTCATGAGAGCTTCCGCCGTCTGACTGGCAACTTGCCCTAGACTCTCTCCCGTAATGAGCGCTTTAGCATTGCGCTCAATTGCGAGCTTTTCGGCGACGCGCATCATGACCCGCCGCATAACGATCGTCAGCATGTCTTCAGGTACTTTATCGTTAAGTTCAAGCTGTATATCGGTGAAATCGACGACATGAAAAGCGATGCGTCCCGCAAAGCGCGATAGAATCCGGGCGAGCTTCTCAACCTTGTCGAGCGCCTTTTGGCTCGTATACGGAAACGTGTGAAAGTATATCGCCTCAAGAATCATGCCTCGAGACGCCATCATGTAACCGGCGACGGGACTGTCGATCCCTCCGGAAAGGAGAAGCATCCCCCGTCCGCTCATACCGACGGGGAGCCCCGCATGGCCCGGGATCGTCTCATGATAAATGTAGGTCTTCTCACGAATCTCAACATGAAATGTAAGATCCGGCTCATGCATAAGTACTGAAAGCTGCTCGGGAAATTTTTCAAGGAGAATCGCGCCGAGTTCACTGCTCACTTCATAGGAAGACAGAGGAAACGATTTGTCGACGCGCTTCGTCTCAAACTTGAATGTCCTCCTCCCTGCCCCCGCCAACACGTCAGTCGCATACTCTTCCACGACGCGGACAAGAATCTCCCAGTCAGATTCAAACTCTATGGCAGGACTGATCGAAACGATGCCGAATACACTCGAAAGCCGTCTCGCGACTTCTTGCATAGGAGGGTTACCTGAAAGAGCATGAATCCAAATGCGGGAATGGCTCTGAACAATGGAAAACTCGCCGAGATCATTGATTCGACGCTTCATGTTGCTGATAAGTCTCGCAACAAAACGCCCTCGGTTCAGTCCTTTAAGCGTGATTTCACCGATTCTGACAAGAAGGAGCTCGCGGACATTTTCGAACTGATCAGCCACGTGCACCCCCTCTCCTTTTTCCGTGCATTGCGTAACGGTCATAGAGTTCGGCAATACGCCTAACCAGATGTTCGACATCGTCGGTCGATTGCGTAGGCGCGAAACTGATACGAACGGCGGAAAGAATGGTCTCCCTGTCATGTCCCATCGCCGATAGGACATGATTTTCCCCCGCTCGTTTAGAACCGCACGCTGAACCCGTCGAGATGTAAATATTCTCCTCAGAGAGAGCATTGAGCAACGTCTCGCCGCGAATTCCGGGAAAGGCGATCGATAATACGTAGGGTGAAGCACCGTCAGGAGAAATGACGACGCGCGGAATACGGAGGGCATCGATGCTCCGTAGAAAAAGACTGCGAAGCGAAGCGACATGTTCTCTTTGCTCGTCCATCCGCATGACATGCGATTGTAAAGCGAGCGCGAGCGCGTAGGCTCCCGGGACGTTTTCAGTCCCGGATCGCAGATTATTTTGTTGGCCGCCCCCATAAACGATCGGACTTAGAGGACAATTCTTACGCTTCAGAAGAACTCCCGTACCTTTTGGGGCGCCGAATTTATGACCGGACAGCGAAGCAAGGTCGAGACCCGATTGCCTGAACGAAAATGGCATCTTACCGCAAACTTGAACGATATCGCCGTGAATAATCGCCTCCGGCGAATATTGCCGGACAAGAGATGTAAGGGTCGAAACGTCGTTGATCGCGCCGGTCTCGTTGCTCACGACGATAAAGCTCGCAAGACCACACGGAGCCTCATCGAGAGCCGACCTTAGCGCATTCCTATCGACGACACCCTCATGTGTCACCGCGACAAAATCGATGTCGAAATCGTACTTTTCAGACAGCGCCTTCATCGTCTCGATAACGGCATCGTGCTCACCCGTCGTTGCGAGCGCACATTTCGGTCGCCGACCAATAGCCGCGGCAGAACCTAAGAGCGCTAAATTAATGGACTCAGTCCCGCCTGAAGTAAAAACAATCTCATCGACAGAGCAGTCAAGACAACGACTGATCATCCTCTTTGCGTCGTCAAGATGAGAAAGCGCACGTAATCCGCCTGCATGTGTTGACGCGGGATTGTTGCCGGACTCGCCGAGCAAGCCGACATAGACAGCCAGGACTTCGGGAAGCACCGGCGACGTAGCGGTTGTATCAAAATCGTAAATCAAAGTTAGTGTCAGTTGATCTCCAGCTTCAACAAGTCGGAGCGAAGGGCGGTCCGAATATACTCGCAAACAATGCCGCTACGACCGTATAGCTGGCCCATCGCGGCTAACACGATTGTTCTTTTGGGGATTTCAAGCAACGACGCTTCTCTATTTCTGGCAGGTCTGGCAAGCAACTGGATACTCCCCTTAACCGGCAAAAACGCGTACTTGTTGCTCTTGATATCGATCATGCGCTTACCGGAAGCGATGCTCTGCCCCAATTCGGGAAAGACTTGGGCGGAAACGTAGGACGTGCACCATCCGAAAATATGCCCTTCAAACATGACAGGCCACTGCAACATCCAGTAACCGGGATGCTTTACATCGGGAATATTGAATGCCGCATCGAGCTCCGGATCAGGCTCTATATGTTGGACCGGTTGCAGACCGATTCCCTCGTATGACGTCATATTGAGAAAACTGAAAGTCAGAGCATTGAAATGAGGGATCATCAACCGCTCAGGTTCGACCGAAACGAATGTGCCTCTCCCCTTGTGGATCTCTAAAATGCCGTCCGAAACAAGTTCGGAAATCGCTTGTCTGACAGTTGGACGCGATAGCCCCAACTCTTCGCAGAGCGTCATTTCGGATGGAATCCGTTCACCCTGACCATAAACGCCCTCCTGAATTCGTTCGACGATTAATTCACGCAACTGTGCATACAAAGGGACACTGCTGTGGCGATCTAACTTCATCATCTTCGCCTCCTCGGAACTGATACTAACATCATATCATAGATACCATTGTAAACAAGCGGCTCTCACGCTGTAATTTATGACGTCATGATGAGTAATATATATGGCAGGAAGAGCGCGAAGCAGTGTAGATCATGAAAATGGCAGGTAGCGAATATTGATAATTTCGCCAGAACGCCCCGTATCGACAGCCGCGAACAACATCTCTACTTGAGCGTCCGTCTGATCATGTTCCTCAAGCCATTGCATGGCGACCGATCTGATACGTTCTATCTGACCGACCGATAAGATTCCGTCAACTCCTCCGAAAGATGAGGAAGAGGGCCCTCTTCCCTTGCACTCGATCACATAGATCATATTGTTGCGACTCGTAATGAAGTCGATCTCGCCGATTTGTTGAACGGCATAGCGATGTTCAAGAATCGTATGTCCTCTCGCGATAAGGTCATCGGCAACACGGTGTTCGATATGCACACCGCGATCAAAACATTCCTTTGAAAAATCCTTCAATATATTTCCGAGAAAACTCATGCGATGGATAGGAGAAGGTCCGTGAGAGCGGATCGCATTCATATGTTCTCTCGTGCCATATCCCTTGTGAGAGGAAAAACCGTAAACGCGATAGACGGCGTCCCAATTCCTCATCATGCGATCACGCGTGACCTTCGCGAGAACAGAAGCGGCTGCAACAGCGTTAATACGCGCATCGCCGCGTGTCTCGACCATGACGGGATAATCAAGCCCTTTGAGCGCGACGGCGTCTGTGACGGCGATATCTGGCTCTACGGGCAAGCTTCTCAACGCCTGTCTCATCGCTTCCTTCGTCGCCTCCAGAATGTTGATACGATCGATCTCATGATTCGAAACCATCGCGACCGCCCAAGCAACTGCACGACGACGTATCTCGCTATAAAGTGCTTCTCGACGCCTCTCGGTCAATTTTTTCGAGTCATTGAGACCGTAAAAGGTTTCGCCCTCGGGCAAGATACAAGCGGCGGCGACAACGGGACCTGCTAAAGGACCTCGACCCGCTTCATCAACACCCGCAATTAGGCCATAACCGTCTTCGCGCAGTATGGATTCATACTTTGCCATCTCCTCATAGCGGTCGATGTCGCGTTGCGATATACGGATAGGACGTTGCGATTTGTCGTTCCTGCTCACGGTGTCACCGTTTGATTACACATGCCCTCAGTATCATCGGAGGATTCCAGAGGATCTGGAGGATCCGGAGAAGGCGGCGGCCACTCAAGTGAGATTCGTCCGATGCGTCCGGCGCGAAAATCGTCGAGAAGCATCGATGAAAACCTTGCCGTGTCAGGCACACCTTCTCCCAGAATGCATCCCATGCGTACGGCGCACGAGTCAAAATCCGATGCGGCGTCACCATCGACTTCACCGTAACGCGCGGCGGTTTCATCGTTGTAGTCTCGGCGAAGGCGAACCAATAACTTACGAGCCACTTCCTCAAGCGGAAGAATCGTATCGCGAATAGCGCCCGTTGCCGCCAATCCGAACGCCTCATCCTCATCAGCTAGTTTAGGAGGCAGAATGCCCGGCGTATCGAGCAGATGGAGTTCCGACCCGGATCTCAGCCAATTGAGAGAACGCGTAACACCCGGCCTCGATTCGACGTCCGCCGACTTCTTCCCAACGAGTTTGTTGATGACGGTCGATTTCCCTGTATTTGGAATTCCGACGACGAGCACACGCAACGCGCGCGCGATTCTACCCTGTTGCTTAGCTTTCTCTAGGAGCGGTCGATGAAAGTTGAGAAGACGTCGTCTGATCAGTCGAATATCCGCATCCGCATGAAGATCACATGCGATGACCGGCACCTTCTCCTCTAAAAAGTATTCCATCCAACAGTCGTTCGCTTCGCGGTCGGCAAGATCGGCGTGCGATAAAAGGAGCAAGTACGGCTTTTGCGGTATCAAGGTCATATAAATAGGATTTCGACTTGCGACGGGTATTCGCGCGTCGGCGACTTCCAGTACGGCGTCGATATGTTTCCAAACCTTCTTAAGCTCACGCGTCGCGCTCGCCATATGGCCAGGATACCAGTGGATCTGTTTGCGATCACGTCCCTTGGTCATTGAAACTGCTCCTCTCTACTCTTTTCTAAATGCATAATCAGTATAGATTAAATTGCGGAATGACGCTCGATTTGACGACATAAGAAAGAACGACCTCCGTTCGGTCGTCCTATTCTCCAAGTATTCATCGACGGCACAGCCGGTTTCTCTCTGTGCGCTGCGATCTCCGTTACTTATTGCTTGTGGGTAGTTTCTCGCGAACACGAGCCGCCTTACCGACGCGATCGCGCAGATAAAACAGCTTCGCACGACGTACACGACCTTTACGCAGAACATCAATCTTCACAACCTTAGGCGAGTGAAGCGGAAAAACGCGCTCGACGCCGACGCCATACGCGACACGGCGTACGGTTACCGTCTCGTTCAGTCCTGCTCCCTTACGTCCGATCACCGTTCCCTCAAAAACCTGAATCCGTTCACGCGAACCCTCGGTGATCCTGAGATGAACATTGACGCGGTCGCCGATCTCGACGTTTTCGTAATGATCGCGCAGATATGGTTGCTCAACCGCTTTAATATAGTCCATATTGCGTACCTCCTTTATCTATTCGTTGGATGTTCTTGCACGCAATTGCAGCGGACCACCCGTTTTTAAACCTTATGCATTGTATCAGAAAAGAAAACCTTCGACAAGTACGAACAGATCGACTCTTTGCATCTCAGGATTTGAGCTGAATGCCAAAGTAAACTGGACGATGAGAGGTGCGGAAAAACCGATTTACTTTGGCATTAATATCTCAATATACTCGCTTATTTGCCATCCCAGCCATAGTAGCAAAGCTCAAAGAACTGCTTGCTTTTGGCAAGATCCATATTGGCAGGCGATAATTTCGTTGCCATGCCTTGCAATGAAATCTCCGACCAACGCGGTATATTCGCCAAATAGGCTCCTTCATCGACGCCTGTTTCCTTGAACGTGTTGTACAGGCCTAGTTGGGAGTTAAATACCTGGATGTGGTGAACCAGCTGTTCCAAGAGTTCATCGTCCGTACCGCTGTAACCTAGCCGCCTCGCTATGCAGCTGTAATTTTCATTTGGACCGACGAACTTAATGGAGTAAGGCAACATGATTCCGCACACGATTCCATGTGGAAGATCGAACTCCGGACCGGGATGATCGTAGGAGTGCACAATGCCCGTAAACGAATTCGTAATGGCTACACCGGCCAAGGAAGCTGCCATATGCACCTTATCTCTGGCCTTCTTGCGACAGCTTTCGGAAACATTTGAATTCACTGCATCGGGTAGGGATTCCAAGATATCGAGCGCTGCCTGTGTCGCCACGGCGCGCGAATACATATTCGCATTCATCGCCGTCGTCGATTCGATGGCATGCCCCAAGGCATCTAGGGCAGATTGAACGAGAACATGAGTCGGGAGACTGTCTGTGAAATCGGGGTCAATCACGGCATAACGCGGGATTAACGTATTGGAGAGCAAAAGGCTCTTGACACGAGTTTCCGGATCAATAAATACGGCTGCCGATGACGTCTCCGACCCCGTACCGCTCGTCGTCGGCACAAAGACGCTGACCGCCTTCTTGCCGAGCTCAGGAAGTTGAAAGGGTTTGAGACTGTCTTCAAATGACATATCAGGATTTTCATAGAATAGGCAGAGACCCTTGGCAACGTCCATAACACTGCCGCCGCCAATGGCCAAAATCATATCGGGCTGAAATTCATGCACCGCGTCCAAGTTGTCAAAAAGATCGCTGATGAAAGGCTCGCGATCAATCGTCGCGATATAGCGCACCTCCGTTTGAGTCCCTTCGAACAAATCTGTCGCGATTTCCTTTACGACGTCTGAATAGCCGACAACTGCTACGCGCTCCTTATTCAGAGTTCTGACAAAGGAGATCGAACCGCGTCCGCAAATAAAGGTTGGCATATGAATGTGGCTAAAACTTTTCTTCATGGCATGTCCTCCATAACCTGTTAATTGTCGTTAAAACTAACGTTTTTCAAGGCGCCCCATTCTGCAAACGGGGCGCCTTCGACCAATTCTGTGTAAACTCAGTATTCTACGGCAGATAACTTGCTGGCGCCACATTGGTTGCCGCTCATGTAAAAGTGTATCGTCTGCTCAAAAGTGATCGGTTCATCGGCGGGCGGAAAGAAGCCGCCCGTCTCCTTATTGAGCCGCATCACGTCGCCGCCGACCACGCGACTCACCTGAGGCAGGGTAACGGCCTTTTCAATGGAACCGCCGCTGATTACGGCATCCGCTTCCGGCACGTCGTCGACAAGCAGAACACCTTCGCTACCGTCTTGACCGCCAAACTCAAACGTAATGGTTGAACACTTAATGCCGTGTTTCTCCGCGGTTTGAATCGTCAGCATGCCATCGACCGCCGCGTTGCCGCCGCCTTCCCAAGCCATGATCAGACCGTCGGCGTCCAGATATTCGGCAAGCTTGACGCACATATTGGCATTGCGCAGTTTGTGCCAGTGAGTCGGATTGTGACTGCGACAGAAAATGACACCTCTGAAATTGAGCTCCAAACCATGCAAACGGTAAAGCTCCATCAAAATGGGGTGGTTCACATGACTGTATGTCGGCACCTTAAAGGCGGGCCATACATAGTTGCCGCTGACTACCGCGCCGTCCAGCATCTCATTGGGGTGAAGCAGCGTCGGCACAATATCGTCGATCGGAACGCCGTACAGCAAGGTATTGGCATACGGTCCTTGGTTCTGGCACTGCCAAACGAGCACGACGTTGGGAAGCTCAGGATCGACCTCGTCAATCGTATAAGTTTCGATGTAATCCGCCGGATGACCGAGCGTTAACTCCGCCAAGGTCATGGCTACCCTGAGTCCGATATACCTTATCTCATCATCGTACTCGGCACTGGATCGTCCTTCCTCCAATTCGTACAGAATGACGAGATTGTTAGTCTCGGAAAAAGGAGTCATGCCCGCGATGGGTCCCTGCATGTCGAGAATGGCATCACGTGGATAGAGCAGACCGCTGCTGGCGCTGTCTTCATCCCACGGCAGAGCGCAACTTTCCATAACAGCGAGACCGGACATCACGTTTGTCGAGCCCGTTCCCACCATGTAAGGATCACTGAAGAAGCCGGAATAAACTCTTCCGCTTTCGTCTGTGCGCTTAATCATAGGCAGAATCGTATCCAAAAGATGAATGATCCGCGTGTCACTGCCGGGCGTCACAAGCTCAAAGTCCACCGATTTAACATGCTCAAACAGAGGTTGCACGGCTTCCTGAAATTCTCGCTTAGAAATCGTAAGGTGGCCGTTCTCAAGCTTGCTCTTCTCGCCAAACTCTACCGAGTCAACTTTGTAAACATATCTCTTTAAAACTTTATTCATGGTATTCCTCACTAATCTCGTAGATGCGCTGCTCTTCAATAGGATCGGCCAAGGCGCGCAGAGCCGCCTCAACGATACTCTTTCTAAAAGCAACTTCCCGGTCTAGCGGCAGATTCGGGTTACCGCTTGGAGAGGTAAAGTGACCACCGTTAACAATTCTCGTTGCGCCGACGTTGTAGGCAATGGACGAGAAAGCTGTTACTAGGGCGCAAGGTATACCTGCTTTGTCAAAGACGTTTGCTATCGTTGCACCGCAACGCGTACAAGTTCCTCAGGTGGCGGTAAGGATTGCCGCCGTGACTTCTCCTTCCTTAAGATCGCGGAGCATCGCCTCACCGATTTTGACACTGCTTTCAACGTTTGTGCCTATACCGCACGTCGTTAAAAAGTAGGGATAGATGCTGCCTACGACGCCCTCTTCCTTTAAGGCAAGGAGAGCATCGTGAGGTACGAGACGATGCGGATCGGCGCTGGCATACGTCGTATCATAACCACCATGGATTGACTCGAAGTTGTCGGAAGTCAAGGGGTTGCTGTCCGTCAACTCATACTTGCCGTGTGCAACCGAAAAGGCTTGCTTCAAATTGTCCGGGTTGCCCTTGGGTACCAAACCGCCGACTGTGATCAGGGCAATTCTGGCAAGAGACAAATCCACGACCGCGGGCGCCGGGATAACGCGATCCAGTGTTCTCAGAGGAACCTCGGTAATGAAAGGCTCGTCGTTCAACTTCCGGAGCAACATCTTGACAACCCTCTCGGCACCGGTCTTCTCCACATACTCATTTCTGCGTTTATCTGTGGGGAAGTAACCGACCTTACGAGCGGGACCTAACGGCTCGCCTTTGGCCAGCGACAAGGCCACCTTGCCCAAGTCAGGCAGTGACTTGCGCATGCCTGCTGCCGTTTCCGTCGAACTCAAGATGGGGACGCGCCGCCTGTACATCTCAACAGCGGGATTCTCCCACCACATCGAGGTAACGACGGGAATCCCCAGTTCCTCGCCAATGAAGGCCATGACCTTGGCACACGCTACGCCGTAGCGCCCGGCATTAAATGCCGGACCTGCCAGCACGACATCGGCTTGAGCTGACTTGACCATTTCCAACAGTTCGTCGCCGATCGCTTCGAAATTCTCATCAACGTTGATAAAGTTGTCTCCGGCATAAATTGTCCTAACAACTTCCATCTCGCCTTTCCATTGACGAGTCAAACCGACGGCCGGTCCTTTAGGCTCATCAAACATGCCCAAACCGATATCAGCAAGTTCTTCACCGCCAAGACCTGCAAAGAATTGATTCGTGTAATAAACTGCTTTTAGCAAAATTATTCTCCTTTATCTACCTCTTCTGTCGCCACCGAACCCTTCTTTTTGTTGGTATAGAAGCGGATAAGGAATATTGCCATTCCGAGGGCATACCAACCAAGTGTCAGATACAGCGACGTCAAACCGCCGTCACCCATGAAGAGGTAGGTAACGGTCGTTGCGACAACCACCAAGGTAATAACGGGAAACAAAATGCCGAAGGGCACTTGAAATACACCGCGTTCTTTGATTTCGCCTTTTCTCTGTTTATACCTTAAGGTGATCAGCGTAATGGCGATAATAGCGACAGTGATCGCCGAACAAATAGAACCCGTATTGATAATCAGCCAGATAAGGTCGGGCTTTAAGGTCAAGAGCGCCGCGACCACGGCAACAGCCGTCAATGCCCAAACGGGTGTTTTGGTCTTTGGGTGCACCTCGCCCAGTTTACGCGGCAGATAACCTGAGAGTGCCGTCGTCTGGACGATTCTGGATGCGCCGAGCACCATGATACTCATGTTCGTCGTCAAGGCCAAAAGAGCCGCAATCGGAACAATATTGGTAATCCAGGCAAAGGACTTGCCGCCAATGCTTGAACCTAAAGCATACGCCAGCGGAAAATACTGTCTGCCGGGTTTCTCCAAAAAGTCTCCCACGGGCGCCATTAAGAATGTGGAAAGCAGAATCAAAGCGTACACCGTGGCGACAATAGAAAGGGCGGTACCGATGATTTTCGGGACGTTCCTCCTAGGATCACGAATTTCACCTGCGTATGTAGCCACCGACATGACCGAGCCGTAAGCGAGCATCGCAATCGGAATGCCTGCAAGAACACCGCGTCCACCCATCGTGCCGGAAATGAATGGTTTAATATTCGCTACGCTGCCATTGATTAAACCGAGCACAATGTAGATGCTGATAACAAACATCAACGTGTAGGTCAGGGTGTTATGAATCTTGCCGAACTTGTTGATGTTCAAGGCATTGATAAACCAGACAAACAAGAGCCATACGAGCGGAATAATATACTGCATCGCTCTGCTGTCTTTAATAAAAGCAAGAAACTCTTGCAAATAGGTAGCTAGGCAAATGGCGGAGAAAGCCGTGCCGAACACTGTTACGTTAAGCCAGCTCCACGAAGCCAACCAACCCGCGAGGTCTCTTTGGAAAGTTGTCTTACCCACCACCTTGCTCGGATAGACGTAAATGCCTCCCGATTGCGGATAGATTGTCGCCAATTCTGCGATATTCAGAGAATACAGCAACAGGACGACCGCCGCCGCAAGCCAGGTTAGGATAGCTCCCGGACCCGCCATGCCGTATGTCACTCCGGACAGAGTGAAGATGGAGCTGCCGACCATGCCGCCGATCGCCATCAAAATGCATACGCGAGGCGATAATCCTTGATTTTCTTTACCCATAATTTTGTCTCCTAATCATTTGTTATATATCTGCACCCCTGTTGTAGGGCGGTGCCGTTACCAGCAGCACTTTCGCTGCCTGCCCATCACCGTAAACCACGTGTTCTGCATCAGAAGCAAAAATGATGCCCTGGCCTTCAGCGATGGAATACGTTTTGTCTTCCACGACAATAACGACTGCACCTGAAATGACATAAATCAACTCATTGCCACTCATGTGCTTGTGAACGCGTCTCTCGCTGTCATCCGGATGAGGGATACTGACGACGGTCACCTGCAAGTAGTGAAAGTCATCACAACTTACAAGGTGAAAACGCGTACCTTCATCGGTCAACAAGCCCTCTTCCGAGCTAACATCAAACACGCAAACCGGTTTATTGCTCTTCTGTAAGAAGAAAACCAAATCCACACCGAAATAGGCTGCAAGTCGCTGGAGATTCGTCAGCGTGATTGAATGCCGACCGTTCTCTAATCCTGACAAATATGAATAACTCATATGCGTCTCTTCAGCCAGTTTTTGACGTGAGATTCCCCGCGCTACTCGTAAGCGCTTAATTCTCCTTCCCACTTCTATGTTGCTGTCACTAGCACCTTTGTTTGATATATCTTTCTTCATTAGGGCGCATTTCCTTCCGCAAGATTGACAAAGGTCGTCTTGGAAATCATGTACTTCTTAAAGCCGGCGACCCCGATGCCACTTTCCTTCCAGCCGGTACCGGGAGATTCGATCATACCCGTACTAAAGTAGGAGTTGACGTAAATTTGACCGCCGTGCATCGCTCTGGCGACACGAAGAGCCTTCTTGATATCTCTGGTGTGTACACCGCCGGCAAGACCGAAATCAGTCATGTTGGCCAACCGGATGGCATCCGCCTCATCCTTAAAAGGTGTGACACAGAGGACGGGACCGAAGATTTCCTCTTGAAAGACCTTCATATCAGGTGTTACGTCAGCCAGGATTGTCACAGGCACGAAGAATCCCTTCTGTAAGTGAGGCTCAGTATAGGGTTTACCGCCCGTGATGAGACGAGCGCCCTCGTCAATACCGCTCTGAATATATTCAAAGACCGCGTCGGCGTGCCTCTTATAGCAGAGAGCCGTCAAATTGACTTCCGGATTAAAACCGTCACCTGCCACAAACGTTGAGCACAACTCCTTCAAGTCGGCGAGGAAGTCTTCATAGATCGATTCCTCGACAAGTAACCGCGTGCCGGAAACACAGACTTGACCGTTGCTCAGCGTAAAGGCGAATCTTGCCCAACGCAATGCCTGTTCCAAGTCCGCGTCGGCAAAAACAATGTTCGGGCTCTTGCCGCCCATTTCAAGGGCGACAGGCTTAGCCGTCGAGTGTGAGGACTTGATGATGGCCTTCCCTGTCTCCGTACCTCCCGTCATTGAAACCATATCCACGTCTTTGCTTTCGACAAGATAGTCACCGATCAGAGCGCCGGGACCTGTCACGACATTAACGACACCGGGAGGGAAACCCGCTCTTTCAAAAACTTCCGGCAGCATGAGCATCGTCAATGCTGCTTGCGAAGAGGGCTTTACCACGACGGTATTTCCACCGGCCAAGGCTGCATTAATTTTCTGGCAACCCATCATCATCGGACCGTTCCATGGCAAAATCTCCCCCACCACTCCGTACGGATACCATTCCACAATGTTGAGAACGTCCTGCCCTAATGGCACAACTTTTCCCTCAACAAGACGTGTCAGACCGGCGTAGTAGTAAAAGGCATCCGCCGCCATGTCAGCCTCATAGTAAAGCGCACTCATGTACTGTTTGCCACAGTCCAATGTTTCGGCTACGGCAAATTCCTCTTTCATCTTTGCGAATTCATCACCGGCTTTCCTAAGCAATGTTGCGCGTTCACGCGGTGACATCTTCGGCCAAGGCCCCTCGTCAAATGCTTTGCGGGCTGCCTGAATGGCCTTTTCGCAATCTTCTGTTCCACCTTCGTAAGCTGTCGCAAAGACTTCTCCATTGGCGGGATTCACCATGTCAAAAGTCCTTCCCGATACCGATGGCACAAAAGCGCTGTCGATATACAGTTCGTAAGGTGTACTCTTAATAAATTTTTGCCAATCCATTTTCACCTCCATCACCTCATTTTGATTTCTTTTGTAAACGACTTAAGAAACTGAGTACAGCGAATACCGCTGCCCCCAGTGAATACCACAAGAAAGCCATTTTGAATGTTTCCGGGCCGTCAGGACCCATGCAGGCTAAGTATTCCACGATGCGTCTTCCAAGATTGTCTGTTTCACTGAATATACTATTAATCGTCTAGTTTTTCAACAGAATCAGCGAAAAAAAACGCGAAATATCTTATTTTCAATCGAATATCGCTATATTATGTCTGTTTTAGCTGAAAGTATTTATATGCAGAAGAAAAAATGAACAACATCCTTCACTTCGCGTCATTCTTTTTTGGAAATGAACCGTAAGATGATGTATATTTTAAAATAGTACAGAACGTGCACATATATTCACAAATAATAGAGGAATCCACATGAAGAAGTCACTGATCGGTCTAGCTATTGCAACCCTAATCTTGGTCCTGCTTGCCTACTTTTTTGGGGGTACTGAATTGGTCTTGGCTGGACTGGAAAGAGCTTTTGGCAATACGAAGAAAGCAGCCCTGATGATTCTCGCTTCTTTCCTCCTGATCGGACAGTTGCTTAGTATAGTAGATGAGAATATGGTTAGTCGCACTTTGAAGAGCATTAAAGGTCTTAGGGGTATAATCACGAGTGCTTTGGTGGGTGGTTTATTTCCCGTCGGTCCGTACCTCTTCTTCCCTTTCGTCAAAATGTTTCACGGCTATGATCTTCCCTACTACATTCTCATCGCCTTCATCTTTGGTAAGCACACATATGACTTCGCCCGAATCCCGATGGAGATAAGTCTGATCAGTCACAGAATCGCTCTAATTCGATACCTTACGACCCTGCCCATACCGATCATTGCGGCGCTCATTACATACCTCCTGTTCCGAAACCGTACGCTCGCACAGATTAACCATCGGAGCACTGATTCAGAAGTGGTGTAAAGAATGTCGATCACAACTGCCATCCTCGCTCTTGTTGCTCTTGCCCTTTTTGTTTTCAACGCAAGACAGAAAGGTCAACAGGTGACCGGTCTGATAACGGGACTCACGTTGCTGCTAAAAAATCTGCCCATCATTTTGCTGTCGTTGATCTTAGCCGGTATGGTTGAGGTCCTGATTCCGCACGATTTTGTCCGGAACTGGCTCTCGGCGGAAGCAGGTATCCGCGGCGTTTTAATTGGCACCTTAGGGGGTATCATGCTTGCGATGGGTCCTTACGCCACCTTACCCATTGTCTCTTCAATCTACGTTTCAGGCGCAGGCATCGGCACCGTTATTGCCCTTATTAGTAGCTGGTCTCTATTGGGAATAAGCAAAACGCCCCATGAAGCGGCGCACTTGGGCGGAAAATACGTGGCCTACAAAACGATATTAGGTCTTATCCTGAGCTTTTTAGCCGGTTGTGTTGGATTGAGTTTAGAGTATTTAGGCTTATAATCTGGCGACCTCTGTATATGTTAGTCTACTCGTCTATCGAAGTGTCCGACCCTAGCCGTTCGGCGACGAGTGCCCACAACTCTCTATCAACAGACTGCCCATTCAATAATTCCGGCTTCTTGGTGATCGTCTCGATAAGCCGCGAGACGTCTCGCTCGCGATCAATGTTCGCTTGATGTCCGGAAAGCAGAACATCGGGAACGGCGCGATCGCGCCAGACACGAGGGCGCGTGTACTGAGGCCACTCCAATAGACCGTCCGAAAACGATTCGAGTTGCCACGCCTCCTCGTCGGGCAGAACGCCGGGGAGCAAACGCGTAATCACATCGATCATGACAGCGGCGGCAAGCTCTCCTCCCGTCAAAACGTAATCGCCCAAAGAGACTTCTTCGGCACCGATCTCTTCGATAACGCGCGCGTCGACGCCCTCATAATGGCCGCAAATGAAGGCGATATGCGATTTCTTCGAAAGTTCGAAAGCCATCGCCTGATCAAACGTTTTCCCTGCGGGTGATAAAAAGATGGTATGTACGGATTTACAATTTTCGACGCTATCACTACAGTCATTTGATCGATCTTCCTTGTCGTGAGCGGCTTTCTCAACAACCGAGCGCCAAGCGTCGTATATGGGATCGCACATCATCACCATCCCGCGACCGCCTCCATAGGGAGCGTCATCGACTTGCCCATAGTCATTGATCGCATAATCGCGTATCTGTACGAGTTCGAGCTCAATCAAACCTCGATCCAACGCTCGCGCCGTCATGCTGAAGTCGAGCGCATCGCGCACCTGCTCGGGGAAAAGCGAAAGAACCGAAAACTTCATGACGACCCTCTGTAGAGCTCAAATAGGCCCTCAGGCAATACGACTTCAATCGTATTGGCCTCGATATCGACGTACGGAACGATCGATTTTAGAAATGGGATGAGCACATCGCTCTCGCCGGGCTTACGGACAACGAGCACCTCCGATCCCCCGGCACTGATAAAGTCGACCAGATCGCCGAGATCGCCGAGCGCGCGATCGATTACGCGCGCCCCGACAAGGTCACCCGTATAGAATTCATCGTCATCGCGAAGTTCGATCGCATCTTCCCTGTTGACGGCAAGGTAAGAGCCGCAGTAGCTCCTAGCCGTTTCGCGATCCTCACATCCACGGAGCGCGAGCAATATGCCCGACGGCGTAATACGAATGTTGGAGACCGTCACTTCGCCGTAGGGCTCGGCATCCCTATCTTTCACAAGAAAACATTTCATGCCCTCCGTAAAGCGCGCGTTGTCGTCCGTAAGACTTCTCGTCAGAATCTCGCCACGTACGCCGTGCGCGCGCTGAAGGTAACCGATTAGGAGACGAACCGACTTCATGAGACGATATCAACCGATACGCGTTTTCCGTCCATGGCGCCCTTTGCCTTCATGACGGCGCGGATCGCGTGAGCCCGACGACCACCGCGACCTATCACGCGACCGATATCCTCCGCATGGGCATGAACGCTTAAGACGACTTCCCTGCCCCTCGTCTCCTCTTCAATCACGAGCTCTTCCGGATGCCGGATAAGGGGCTCAATCACAGTTCTCAACAACTCTTTCATGACTTACTCCAGAATCCCGTTATACTTCAACAGTTTTTTAACTGTTTCCGTCGGTTGCGCACCCTTAGAGATCCAATCCTTTACCTTATCGGCGTCAACTTTAAAAGTAGACGGATCGGTGTGCGGATCGTACGTGCCGATTTGCTCGATAAAACGACCGTCACGCGGTGAACGCGAATCGGCGACGACAACGCGGTAATAAGGTTGCTTCTTTTTTCCGACTCTCTTGAGGCGAATTTTTACTGCCATATTTTTCCTCCAATATATCTGTTTGTATCTATCTCAACAGTGACTTGGTCACTGAAGGAATCCATTACGAGCGGTTTTAGAAATCCTAAAAGCCGAAACCGCTGCCGAACGGCAGACGCTTACGCCGTCCTTTCTTTCCGCCGAGCATGCCGAACTGTTTCATCAACTTCAGCATGTCGTCATATTGGCGCACGACGCGATTGACGTCCTGTACCGTCATGCCGCTCCCGGCGGCGATGCGACGACGGCGCGATGCATTAAGCAATTTCGGATTTTCACGTTCGCGCACGGTCATCGACTGAATGATGGCGCGCGTGCGTATGAGTCCCCTCTCATCGACTTCCAAATTTCCCATCCGTTGCCCCATTCCGGGAATCATGGAAATCATTTCCTTCATCGAGCCCATATCCTGAATCTGCTCGAGCTGTTCAAGCATATCCTGCATTGTAAAGGTGTTCGCCTTGAGGCGATCCATCGTCTTTTGCGCCTGTTTCTCGTCGAATGCGTCTGAAGCTTTTTCAATCAGCGTCAGCACGTCGCCCATGCCGAGTATGCGTGAAGCGAGCCGGTCGGGATGAAAAACTTCAAGGTCGCGCAGTTTCTCGCCCGTACCGACCATTTTGATCGGCTTGCCCGTCATGCGCCTTATCGAGAGCGCAGCGCCGCCCCGCGCGTCGCCGTCCAACTTCGTCATGATAAATCCGTCAAGACCGATCTGTCGGTCAAACGCCTCGGCGATTGCGACGGCCTCTTGACCGATCATCGCATCAACGATCAGGAGTCTCTCATCGGGTTTGACGACATCGTCGACTTCCTTGAGCTCTCGCATAAGTTCGTCATCAACCGTCATGCGACCTGCCGTATCGACGATAAGCGTATCGCACATCATATACTTGGCGCGCTCAATACCCTGCCGTGCGATCACAGCGGCGCTTTTCTCCTCAGGATTTATGTGACACTCGACGCCCGCCTGTTCCGCCAATACGCGCAACTGCTCCTGCGCGGCGGGTCGATGGACGTCGACGGAGACGAGCATCGGCCTTTTGCCACGTTCTTTCAGGTGGAGTCCGAGTTTTGCTGCCGCCGTCGTCTTTCCCGTGCCCTGTAATCCATAGAGCATGAAAACGGTAAAACCTGTCGGCGAGACCGCAAGCTTTTCTTCTTCACCGAGAATATGGATCAGCGATTCGTGGACGATTTTGACAACTTGTTGACCCGGCGTCAGACTCTCCAATACTTCAGCTCCGAGCGCCTTCTCGCCGATTTCGTCCGTCAGTTCCTTGACGACGCGATAATTGACATCGGCTTCGAGGAGAGCGAGACGAATCTCGCGCATCATGTTTTTGATATCTTTTTCCGTCACGCGGCTCTTACCGCGCATCGCATCGGCAATACGCCCGAGTCTTGAACTTAAGTTTTCAAAAAGCGCCATGTCAGCTCCTCTCGCTTTCGTATAGGCCGAATGTATGTAACAGCGCATCAAGTACGCGTAATGTCTCTTCTGTCTGGCCGCATGCGAGCAAGTCCCTCGCGCAAAGCAACGCCTGTGACAGCTCGCGTTCACGCTCCGCCTGTCCCAGTTTGCGTTCGAACTCCTCAAGTTTCGACGCTCCCCTTCTCACCTGCTCGTGGACGCCCTGACGCGTCAATCCGGTCAGATCGGCAATTTCAGCCAATGACAAATCATCGGCATAGAAATACGTCAACACTTGGAGTTGACGCTCGCTAAGCAAATCGCCGTAATAATCGAGCCAGAGACAAATGTCAGTATGCTTTACTTCATCAATACCTTCGCGTGAAAAACCCATGGAACGATTATATATAGTAAAAAAATAGCTGTCAAGCATTTTACTTGACAGCCTGCCTAATTACAAGATTAAACAAGTGACTCAATTCAATACTCCGGCAAGATCGCCTTTAAGAACAGTTCGCGATCAAAATCCTGCAAATCGTCGGCGCCTTCGCCCAAACCTGCGAGCACAAGCGGTAGTCTCGTCTCGCGCGCGACTGCGATCGCTACGCCGCCTTTAGCATTTCCGTCGAGTTTTGTGATGACAATACCGGTAAGCGCCACCGAGTCATTGAATGCGCGGGCCTGGATGATCCCGTTCTGACCCGTCGTCGCGTCGATTACTAACAGCGTCTCAAGCTTTGCGTCGGGAGCCTCGCGATCGATTACGCGCCGAATCTTGGCGAGCTCGTCCATCAAGTTTTTCTTCGTGTGAAGACGCCCCGCCGTATCGACGATGAGCAACTCCGTACCGCGCGCCTTTGCCGATTGAATCGCATCGAACACAACGGCGGCGGGGTCGGAACCCATATCGTGCGCGATCACAGCAGTCTGCGTCCGCTCGCCCCAGACTTTTAACTGATCGATCGCAGCGGCCCTGAACGTATCGGCGGCAGCCATCATCACGCGATATTGTTCGCGCTTGGCGCGCTGGGCGAGCTTCGCGGATGTCGTCGTCTTGCCCGTCCCGTTGACGCCGACCATCAGATAGATCGTCAATTTGCCGCGTTCAAGCGTCAACTTCCTTTCGGTGAGCATCGATGAAAGCGTCTCGTAAAGTGCTCCTATGACGCCGGCGTGCGAATCATCACCAGTATTTCTGATATGCTCGCGGATCGCATCGATCGATTCCGTCGAAGCGGTGATGCCGCAATCGGCCTGTATGAGCGTCATCTCGAGCTCATCGAGCATATCGTCGTCGAAATGGCCTAACTCGGCGGCAAGACGATTAATTTGCGCCGCCACGAAATCGCGCGTTTTCGTAAGACCGTGTTTAAATTTCTCAAAAACACTCATGACGCATCTCCCAAAGACAAGGCCTCAATCTCCGTACGACAACGCCGATGAGAGTTTCATCGACAGAACGCGCGAAATGCCTCGCTCCTGCATCGTGACTCCGTACAGACGGTCCGACGCTTCCATCGTACCCTTGCGGTGCGTGACAAGAATAAATTGCATTGACCACGCATAACGGCGTACATAGTCCGTAAATCGCTGCACATTCGCATCGTCCAATGCCGACTCCACCTCGTCAAAGACGCAAAATGGCGCGGGTTTCAGCTTTAGGATTGCAAATAACAGCGCGATGGCCGTGAGACAGCGTTCCCCGCCCGACAACAGAGACAATCTCTGCAGTCTCTTGCCCGGGGGCTGCGCGCGTATGGCGATGTCGGCAAGGAGAACATCCTCGTCTCCTTCGAGTACAATCTCCGCCTGTCCGCCGGAGAACAACTCGGAAAATACTTGCGAGAAATTCCTGTTGATATCTTCAAACGTTTTGCTGAATTGTTCACGCATTGACCGGTCGAGATCACGGATAACCGATTCAAGACCGCGTCCCGCCTTCTCAATATCTTCGCGCTGAGCCGTCATGTATTCGATTCTCTCGCTTAACGCCTCGTACTCGGCTACGGCGTTGTGGTTGATCGGACCTAGCAGGTCGATGCGACGCTTTAACTCGGCGCGCTCCGACTGCGCCTTCGACACCGATGAAATCTCACACGCCTCGCGTTCCGCTTCGTAGCGCGTCCACCCATGCGTCTCCCAGAGTCTGTTCAACTGATCGTCGATCTGCTCGCGCCCGCGCGCAAATTCAGACATCTGACGCTCGTAGACCGCCGATAGGCGAGACACTCTGTCGTTGACGTCGGTCATCTTCACGAGTAATTGGCGCTGCAGCGCAGATTCTTCCTCACGCTTTTCCATCAAAAGGGTGATCGTTTTATGACTCTCCTCGCGCTCAGCTGACGCTTTTTCAAGCGCCGAGCGATTGTCTTCAAGGTCGCGGCGACTCTTGTCGATCAGGTGACTCTGTTCTTCCAATTCGCGATCGACCGATTTGAGACGCATCTCCGCATGTTCTTTTTCGTTTCCCGTTCTGCTCGTCAATGAATCGAAATCGGCGATCGACTCGTCAATGGAATCGATAGAAACCTTAAGACGCGTCAAGCGATCGCGGCAAGCGTCGCGCTCGACGGCACGCTCTCTATTTTCCGTCTCAAATTGAATGACGAAGAGCGCGGCTTCATCTCGCTCGGAAACGACAGCGGTACGTTCCTCCTCAAGCTCTTTCATTTCCTCAACAAGCTCTTCAAGGCGTCCGTCGATGGCTGCGGCCTCTGTTTTCAATTCTCCATTCGTCCTCAAAAGACGCTCATAAGCCTGCTCTCGAGCGGTGACCTCGCCGGAAAGGCGCAACTGCTGACGCTTCGCGTCCGCCAGTCTTTCGAGAAGAGATTCCTCATCCGCGGCCGCCCGTTTTAAATTCTCGATCGCCTCGTCAAGTTTCGCCTCGATTTCAACTTTCCGCTCCTCAAGAGTCTTGATGCGCTCCCCTATTTCACTGATTCTCGCGGGTCTTCCGAGAACGCCTGCCGTCTTATTCGAGCTCCACCCGCCCGTCATCGAGCCGCCTCGATGGACGACATCTCCGTCTAGCGAAACAATGGTGTATGAGCGACGAATCATTTCGCTCAATTGAACGGCATCGTCGAGCGTCTCGACGATCATCGTCCGTCCGAGTGTGAACAGGAGCGCCGGCTCTATAATCGGATCGCACGTGACTAAATCGCTCGCTATGCCAATCCAGCCCGCGGCGCGACTCGCCTTCTCCAATATCGCACGATCTATCGCTCGCGACTCAATCGATCGCACCGGCAAAAAAGTGACCCGTCCTGCGCGCGTCCTGCGCAACATATCAATCAGTTCCTTAGCCGTGTCGGATGTATCACAGACAACATGATGTGTGGAGGCGCCGAGAGCCACTTCGATAGCGCGCGTCAGATCCTCCGGAACAGAGAGAAGTGAGCCGACCGGACCGTAAATCCCTTTATTAACGCCATTTTGAGAACGCTTAAGCTCTTGCATCAGAAGCTGAACCGGTCGTTGATAACCCTCGAAAGATGCTTCAAGACGCTCAAGTGTCTCTGATTCGTATCGCAGTCTCTGAATCTCGGAAATCGTCTCGCCAAGCGATGCGTCAATTGCATCCGTCTCCTCGTGTCGCCGTTGCACACTTTCCTTCGCGGCAGCCGCTTCAACTTCCGTTCGGGAGATAACTTCATTTTGCGTATCCGCTTCAAGATGCAATCGGTCGAGCGACTCCGCCATCGTTGCCAAATCGTCATCTAAAAGATGCAAATCACCCCTCACATGATCACGCCGACTGTCAAGCGCCTGTTTCTCTCCCGCCCTCTCCCGATATGTTGCAAGGAGCGAGAATGCGCGTTCCGAAAGCTTATCACGCTTTTCCAGAGCTTCCGCCGAATGTAACTGGATCTCATTGAGCTTATTCTCGACTGTGGCGAATTCTTCTTTTGCCGCGGTCAATTCGCGCATCGCTTGTCGCTTACGTTCGATGAGATTTTCGCGCCTTGACGCGCGCCCCGTCAGCTCGTGTTCGAACGCCATCACCTGCATGGTCAGACGATTTCGCTCTTCCATCAGTGATTCGGAATTCTTTTTGGATGCTGAGAGCTTTTCACGGTAGAGCGCTTCAAGGCCGCTCTTCTCCGTCTCGATGACCGACAATTCATTAAAACGCACCTGCTCGCTGTCGATACGACTCTCCAAGCTGTCGACGAGCTCAACAACGGAGGCGTGTGATACCCGCGCATCGTCCTGCTCGCCTCTCGCCTCATCGAGGTCGAGTTTTGTCAACTCCAAGTCGTCGGAACGCTTTGCCTGTTGCAGCTCGATGCTCGAAATCTGTCGCAATGTCAAGGCGGCATCGATTTGCTTAAATCTCGTTGCTAAATCAACGTGAGAACGCGCGTCTTCGGCCTGTTTCGCGAGAGGTACGGCGCGATCATTCAACTCTGCGAGAAGATCGTCGATGCGCACAAGATTCTGCTCACTGCGCCGAAGCTTTCGCAATGCCTCTTCTTTTCGCGTTCGAAATTGAACGATACCGGATGCCTCCTCGAAGACGGCGCGCCGATCCTCCGAGCGACTACTGAGGATCTCGTCCACTTTTCCTTGGCCGACAATAGAATACCCGTCAAGTCCGATCCCCGTATCCATCAACAGCTCATTGATATCGCGCAAACGGCAAGGCGTCTTATTAATTAGGTACTCGCTCTCACCCGAACGATAGTAACGTCGAGTAATAGAAACCGTTTCATAATCGATCGGTAGAATCTTGTTTGAATTGTCCAGCGTCAGCGTCACCTCGGTAAAACTGACGGCGCGCCTCTGCGCCGTGCCGCTGAAGATCACATCTTCCATGCGGCTCCCGCGGAGAGACTTGGCGCTCTGCTCTCCGAGCGCCCAGCGGATGGCGTCCGTGATATTCGATTTTCCGGCGCCGTTCGGTCCGACGATAGCGGTAATGCCCTCATGGAAAACAAGTTCCGTCCGCTCGGGAAATGATTTAAATCCTTGAATTTCAAGTGACTTCAACATACCGTATCAGCTGTCGCTCCTATTTCGGCCATGAAAATACTCGCGTGAAGCCTGCTGTTCCGCAGCCTTTTTCGATTGACCGCTCCCCTCGGCGGCTAGGACGCCATTAATCCATAAGCCGACCCTGAATGTTTTGTCATGAGGAGGACCGCTCTCTTCCAATACGCTGAATGAGATGACTTTATCGCCTTTCGCTTGCGCCCACTCGTAGAGTCTGCTCTTGTAGTCATAGATAAGACGTCCTTCGAGAGCGAGTTCGAAATATGGATCAAAAAGGCGCAAAATCACTTCACGTACAGCTCCGTATCCGCCTTCAAAGAAAATCGCGCCCAAAACCGCCTCGACGGCATCAGAGAGATTCGAAGGATTTTCATTGCCGCCGGCGAGCGATTCACCGTGTCCAAGCCGTAAAAATGATCCGAGCCCGAGAGAATGCGCCACGAGAACAAGCGTCGGCTCACAGACAACGCCGGAGCGCAGCTTCGTCATTTCGCCTTCGGAAGTATCGGAGAGCGTGCGGTAAAAATGCTCAGTCACGACGAGTTGGAGAACGGCATCGCCCAGAAACTCAAGCCGCTGATTATCCCGCACCGCGACATCCTGCTCATACGCATACGACGAATGTGTCAACGCATCGACGAGCAGCTGCTTGTCAAAGAACGAGTAGCCTAAACGACTCTCAAGTATCGCAAATTCTAAGATCACAACGAAAGGGCGCTCAAGCGCGTCACAAGAAGACGCTGAGAAGGTTAAAGGTTCGCAATGATAAAGTCAACGGCGTCACCGACCGTACGAATGCGCTCCGCTTCCTCATCGGGAATCGCCAAGTTGAACTCCGTCTCCATGGTCATGACCAACTCGACAATGTCAAGCGAATCGGCGTTGAGATCTTCAATTATATTTGAAGACATCGAGACGGATTCCTCGTCAATACTCAGTTGATCGGCTAAGATCGTGCGTACTCTTTTCAAAATCTCTTGTTGCGTCATACAATTCTCCTTACAGTTAATACCGTCCGCCTATGCGCCGTTATACGCCGGCGGAATCGGTAAGAAGATGTTTATTTTTGAGCCAGTAATCAAGGCCGGACAATAAAGTCAACAACACGGTGATCGCAATCATAACATCGCAAACATACGTCCACGGCGTGCCGTAACCGAAGAACGGTTGGTCGCGGTCGACCCACTGGACAATAATCGGTTCAAACATCAGCGCAATCAATGTGATAATCTGCGACACCGTCTTAATCTTGCCGAACCAACTCGCCGCGATCACGACGCCGCGATCGGCGGCAATCTGCCGAATCCCGGTAACGATAAATTCACGGGCCATGAGCACCGCAACAACGTATGTCGAGACTCTCCCCAACGCCGTAAAGGCGATAAATACGGACAAAACAAGTAATTTATCGGCGATGGGATCAAACAGCTTGCCAAAATTGGAAGTCATGCCCTGTTTCCGAGCCAATAAACCGTCGAACAAATCAGTCAGAGCGGCAAAGATAAACAAAATCAGTGCGATAATCCGGCCGGGAGCCGACAAAATGAAACCTGAAAACGCCGTATCTTTCCCGAACGGGAAAGGGAGCATAAAAAATAATATAAAAGGAATCATGATAATGCGCGAGATGGTTAATTTATTCGCTAAATTCATTGAACAATACTCCTTAAGCTCAAGTATCCTTATCAGCTCCGCCGAATTCCCTCTTCCCCCGATACGTTCATCGGTGAAACGGCAAACGTTAATAGTGTGTAAGCTCGACCACACCTTTCGCTTACTTGTATCCTACTGTGAGATTATACCACGATCCTCACCGTATTTTATGGTAACGTGCGATGTGATACATTACAACGATGTGCGCTCAAGATTTTGATCGTGATTTCTTGAATTCCTTGATGACCTCCAAGACAAGAGCGGCATGATACCCGCGTCGCGCAAGTAACTTCATCATATCAAGATCATCTACCTCTTCCCGCCCCGCGTACACCGCATCACAAAGTTCGAGAGCCGTATTGCGGTCATCATCGAGCGCTTTGGACTCGTTCTCCGCTATCTCGCGTTCGATGCCGTTTTGCAGGAAAACATAGAACATAGCGCGTCTGGAACGGAGACGGCTCCCCTGATAACGGCGAGCCACTCTCCGTGCGGCGCGGCGATCGTCGATATAATCGATCGATTTGAGATATTCGATTACATGTTCGGCAATCTTATCGTCGACGTCTTTCTTTCTCAAGTTGTCGCGAACCCTGCCCGACGATTTCGAATGATCGATCCCTATATAGGCAACGGCCAACTCCCGCGCTCGATGAAAGGCATCCGAATCAATCACAAATCAAGTCCAAGAATCGCGTCGACATCCGTATCGAGAAAATCGTCGGGTTCTCTCGATGACCTATCGGCGTTATACGTACTTTCCGCGAGCGAATCTAGATAATGAGCGCGAACTTTCGCGTTAATCTCCTCGAAGAGCTCCTCGTTCTCTTCAGCTTCGAAAAAGGCGCGCACGTTGTCGCGTCCCTGTCCCAGCCTCGTTTCGCCATAAGAGAACCACGATCCGCTCTTGTTGATGATGCCGGCATCGACACCCATATCGAGAACGCAACCCTCCTGTGAGATGCCCTTTCCATAAAGAATATCGAATTCGGCCTCGCGGAAAGGAGGAGCGACTTTATTCTTCACGACTTTGACTCTTGTCCTCGATCCGACAAGCTCATCACCCGTTTCAATTCTGCCGATACGGCGAACGTCGAGACGCACACTTGCGTAGAACTTCAACGCGCGACCACCCGTCGTCGTCTCAGGATTTCCGAACATGATGCCGATCTTCTCACGCAGCTGGTTGATGAAAATGACCATCGTGCGACTCTTATTGATGACGGCGGCAAGTTTGCGGAGCGCCTGCGACATGAGGCGTGCCTGGAGTCCAACGACAGCATCGCCCATTTCGCCGTCAATCTCCGCACGAGGGACTAGCGCCGCGACTGAATCGATAACGATGACGTCGACGGCACCGGATCGCGCGAGCGCCTCGGCAATTTCAAGAGCCTGTTCACCGTAATCAGGTTGTGAAACAATTAAATTATCGATGTCGACGCCAAGGTTCTCGGCGTAGACGGGATCAAGCGAATGTTCCGCATCGATGAAAGCTGCGTAGCCACCGAGCTTCTGCATCTCCGCGATACAGTGAAGCGCAACGGTCGTTTTACCGGAAGCTTCCGGCCCGTATATTTCGATGACACGACCGCGAGGCAACCCGCCGATACCAAGCGCGACGTCGAGCGAAAGCGCCCCTGTCGGAACGGCTTCAACCTCCATACTTGCAGTATCGCCCAACGTCAGAACGGCACCTTTACCAAAATCCTTCTCGATACGATCGAGAGCCGATTTCAGTGCCGCCTGTCGGTCTTTATCGGCAATCGGCTTGACATCTTGTTTTGATTTTCTTTTTTTCGACATGTATTTTCTCCTATTAATCCGCATCAGCGGCGACCACAGAACTTTTGTTCTTGTTATGTCTAATTTTATCGAAAAGCGACGCTCACGTCAACGAAAATTCCGCCGTAAACGGCAGTGAACGGCATCAATACGTCAATCATCGCCATTCGCTTCCGACAGGCTTCAACTTCAGGAATCGACGGATCATTCCCTGCAGATCGAGCGCCTCGCGGAAACGGATGGCGAGCCCCGACCAATAGTAAGTCAAGAAGATAATAATTGCCTTTATGAAGTAAATCACCAATTGAAGCACTTTATTCGCAGAATTGAACGGAATCGTGTTGATCGCCAACGCGACAATCACGGTCGGCAAAGAGCATACGATCAGACGCAAATAGTACGGCAACATTCGATATGGTCGCGCCTCTCTGATATGACGGCGGTACAGCGTCGACAGCAAGATGACGGTCAGAAACGAATTGAGGACAAACGCTACCGGCAACCCGTAAATGCCTAATCCCAAAACCCGCGTGAATACGTACGACAACAAGGGATTCAGGGCGAGCGACACAACTGACGTGACAAGGGACAACCTCGTAACGTGACGAGCGTAAAACGCGAGAGTGACAATCTCGTAAATTGTCACAAGAATAATCGCCGGAACGTATATCCTGAGCAAATTGGCCTCGATCAAAAGGTTTTCAATCGGAATCGCCGATTTCCATTGAAAAATAGCCTCTACCGTCTCCTCGGCGAGCACCGCAAAGAGCAGTGCGAAAGGCGTGACATAATAGAGCGCTCGTCTCAACGACGTCGTATAGATTTTCCGCATATCCTTATAGTTTCGTTTTGCGTAAGCCGATGTCAAGTGAGGAGACATGACGCTCGCGACGGCGATGGCGAATATGCCCATGGGCAATCTCCACGTCGTCTGAGCGTGGCGCAAAGACGTCACGGCACCCGTAAACTGATTTGCGAATCCGGTCTGGATGATCGCATTGAGCTGAAGGACCGTCCCCGAGATAAGCGTGGGAACCGCCAGCCGCAAGAGACGTCTGAAACCTTTGTCGTGCAAGTCGATAATCGGCTCGTAATGGATCACCTTGCGCGACATGAAAAGCAAGTACAGGAAATTGATGGCCGCAGAAATGGCGACACCTAAAGCAACTTTTGCAGGCGCCCCTTCCGACGTTCCGCCCCAACGCAACATGAAGAAGATACAAACGACGTTATAAAGTGTCGTTGTGAAGGCCGTCCTTTGCCATAATTTGTGCCCCGTCAAAATACCGGTACACATACCCGCCAGAAATAAAAAAAGCGTTTGCGGGAAGAGCGCGCGCGTGACCATCACCGCGCGTCTGATGACTTCAGGATCTTTGTTTGGATTATAAAAGTTGATGATCGGACCGGCGAGAATTTCACCGATCGCAATCAAGATGATAAAAGCGATTAAGAACACGTTGATGAAAGTGCTCAAGCTTTTCCATAGGCGTCGTTCGCGACCGCGAGCGAGTGCCGAAGAGACGGCAGGCGTCACGGCGGCGGCAAAGGTCCCACCTACGAGCAATTGATAGGCAAGATCGGGAATTTGAAAACCGATGTAGTAAGCATCCGTATTAATCCCGTAACCGAACGTCGGGGCGATCAAGATCTCGCGGATAAAACCGGAGAGCCTGGAGGTGGCAAGAGACAAGACCAATATGACCGTCGCCTGCGACGACGAGAGAACTCGCATACCTCGCGGCTTCGGAGGATCCATCAACGGCGGATAATCTGTGGAACGTTTACTCACCCGTCAATCATACCCTTTCGGAGAAGATTTAGCGCGGCTACGACCGATTGTCTCATGACTCTTTCACGATCGCCGCGAAAGAAGAATCGCTTTACTGTAAGACCTGAACATTTGGAAAGAGCGATATATACCGTTCCGACAGGCGTATCCTCCGTCCCTCCGGAGGGTCCGGCAAACCCTGAAACTGCCAATGCGTAATCCGCACCCGTTCGCAAGCGGCAATGATCCGCCATCGCTCGGACACATTCCTCGCTGACGGCGCCCTCGCCTTCGAGAATATCGAGAGGAACGCCGAGAAGCGATTGTTTCATCTCATCGTTATAAGTAATAAAACCGCCGAGTAGCGCCTTCGAGGCGCCGGGAATCGAAGCGAGAGAGGAAGCGAGCATACCGCCGGTACAGGACTCCGCAAAGGCGCACGTCTCCCCTCTCGAAACCAACATATCGAGAACAACCTCATTCAAAGTTCGCTGTCCTATTTCAAATACAAATTCGCCAACGCGCTCCACGATCGCTTCAACCGCTTCATCCGTCTTATCGTCATCTCCGCTCTCCAAGCGCTGTGAGACACGAAAGACAACCTCCCCCGGATTTGCGTAAGGGGCGATGGTCACCTCATCCTGAGAATCAATAAGATCACGGATCATATCCTCGCTTCTCGATTCGCCGATCCCCGTCAATCGTACATAGCGATGGACGAACTTTGCCGCACTATGCATTTCAAGAACCGGTCTCACGTAACGGAGAAACATCGGTTCCATTTCGTCCGGTGGTCCCGGCAGCATCAAAATGGCCTTATGCGACCTGTTCAGCGTAAAAAAAGTAAGGGATCCGGGCGCCGTGCCGTTATCGTTATGAAAATAGCGACTCCCCTCGGGTATGAGAGGATAGCCCGGCGACACATAGCGTCCGCGGCTCTCCAATCGGTCTGTAATATCGCGATTTGAAACGAGAGAAACACCGGCGACACGTGCTACGACAAGGGCAGTGATGTCGTCTTCCGTCGGCCCCAATCCTCCTGTAGTAATGACGAGATCATTGTCCGTCAAGGCGTGCCTTATCGCCTGTTCGAGACGCTCGATGTTATCGCCCACGACGACATGCCGATAGGTCGACAGCCCGATCTGGGATAATTGTTCCGATAAGAAATGCGCGTTCGTGTCGACGATCTGTCCGACAAGAAGTTCAGTTCCGACAGAAATAATCTCAGCGGATCGAAAGATCATGCGATCATCGGAAGTCATGGGCGTCTCCTCCGGCGCCATCGACTTCGCGCATGATGTGTTCGTACTGTTCACGCGTGATCAGAATCTTGCGTGGCTTGCTCCCTTCATGGGGGCCGACCCACCCTAGCTCGCACAGGCGGTCGATCAGTCTCGCCGCGCGCGGATAACCCACGGATAATCTCCTTTGCAAAAGTGAGACGGCGGCGTAGTCGGCTTCAATCACTGTCGTCAGCGCATCGATCAACAGTTCGTCCTCTCCGCCGAAATCGCCCTGATCATCATTGAGCGCTCCATTCGGATCTTCAAGCGCGGCGGCAACCCCCTCGTCATACTGCGGATCGTGGTAGTCCTTGATATAAGTGAGAACAGCTTCAACCTCGCTGTTAGAGACGAACGCGCCCTGACCGCGGATCGCCTTGATCGATCCGATCGGGAAATAGAGCATATCGCCTCTACCGAGAAGCTTTTCCGCACCGCCGGAATCGATAATCGTCCGAGAATCGACCTGCGATGCCACGGCGAATGCGATACGGGACGGTATGTTCGCCTTGATGACACCGGTAATCACGTCGACAGACGGACGCTGCGTCGCGATAATGACATGGATACCGACGGCGCGCGCCTTCGCCATGAGACGCGAGATCGCATCCTCCACCTGATGTTGCGTGACAGCCATCAAGTCTGCGAGCTCGTCGATCACGATCACAATGCGCGGCAAGGGCATCTCGTCTTCATCGGGGTCATTGATCTTTCTAACAGCTTCGTTATACGAATCGATATCGCGAACCTTGCGATCAGCGAACATCCGATAGCGCTTGTCCATTTCGCGCGCGGCGAAGTTGAGAACACCGTATGCCTTCTCGGGATCGGTCACGACCGGATGCATCAGATGCGGAATCCCGTTATATACATTCAACTCGACAATTTTCGGGTCGATCATGAGGAGACGAAAATCCTCAGGCGAAGAGCGATAGAGCAAACTGATCAGGATTGAGTTGATACAGACCGACTTTCCAGAGCCTGTCGCCCCTGCAATCAGGATGTGAGGCATCTTGGCAAGATCACACAAAATGATGTCTCCGCCGACATCTCTACCGAGTGCCGCCACAAGAGGACCTGTCGCCTGCTTGAATTCATCAGATTGAATAATACTGCGCAACAGGACAGGACTCGTATTGCGATTCGGGATCTCTATGCCGATCGCCGATTTACCGGGAATGGGCGCCTCGATGCGGACACCCATGGCAGCGAGACTAAGAGCGATATCGTCTGCGAGACTGACGACACGGCTTACCTTTACGCCGGGACCCGGCACAAGCTCGAATCTCGTGATCGTAGGACCCGTAGTATAGTTAGCGATGTTCGCCTCGACACCGAAACTGCTGAGGGTCTCCTCAAGCTTCCGCCCCAATTCGCGAATTTCACGAATTTCTTGCTGTGATTTTTTCATGCCCCGATCTTCTTTAAGAAGCTTGATAGGCGGCGGCTTATAAGTATCCATAATGCTGAGCTGCTTTCTCACGCGCTCAGGTCTTCGCTTTATTCCGGTCTGCCCCTCGTTCCGATCCTGCCAACGCTCACGGTCGATGATCGACTCTTCCTGTATGGATTCCTCTTTGCGCCTGATGGTAAAGTCAGACGCGGGAGGCCACGTCACGGAGGCCGGGCGGACGCCGGTTCCCGCTGTATGATCGTCGGCATGATGAGAAGACGCATGTGGGGGCATATCGAAAAGATACGGTTTGCCCTGCAGAGGTTCACGCTGCCGCCCCCGTGCATAATCCGGGTGATAGCCGCGTGGAGGTTTTCTGAAACCGGACTCAGTTGACGTGTATGTCACATCGACATCGTCGGACGACACGCGCTCGAAAGAATCCCACCCAAAGGGACCGCGCGACGGCTCCGGTAAAGGAATGCCCCTGCGATAACCATCGCCGTCAATTTTCGTATCGAGGTCATCGAATACATCATAGATATCGTGATCGTCCGAGTACCATTCACCTCTTCTAAAAAGCTTGGCGAAAAAAGACCCGGCAAAAGGCGACTTGACTTGCGCATCCATATCGGCATCGTCACGATCGGCAAACGGATCTTCGTCCGCCGACAAATCGCTCGAGGACGTCGCGCGTTCGGCAAGTCTGGCGGGAGAAAGACCAAACGCATAGATGAGAATGGAGACGATGACGGCGAGAAGGATGATCACCGCGCCCGTCGTTCCGGCGATACGTTCAAGCGAATGCGCAAAAATCCCCCCCAACAATCCGCCGCTCATCTTGTTTCCCTCGCTTATCAGCTCAGGATGAAGGCCTATTTCCCACAATTTGCCGATCACTCGGAAACCGACGATCCCATTCTCGCCGAGCGGCTCCAACATCGGCAAGAGCATCTTATACGGTAAAGAGAACATCGAGATAAAAGCCGTCGCAATGACGTATAAGGATACCGATGCGCCGATTTGCCTTGTCGTCACGGAGAGTTCGCGTTCTCTAAAAAACAGTAGCGAAAAGAGAAGCAAGAAAGCAGGCAACAAGAATGAAAGGCTCCCGAAAAAGCCCTTGACAATTGTATTTAGAAAACGACCGAGCCAACCTGTCCATGAAGAGGGTGCGAGAAGCGCGAAAGCCAGCAGCAGCCCGAAAGCGAGGAAAATAATCCCCAACAAATCGCGCTGTTGCCGCTTTGTCATCCTTGATTCCGTTCTCTTCTCGTCCGTTGACACGTTACACTCTTTCGTCATATCGTCGGTGATATCGTTATCGTCCCGAGGTACGAGCGGTCAGACACCTCTCTCGAGACGCCACACAAACATCAGCGCGTAAAATACCCGATAAAATCGGCAGCCATAAAGATTCCCAAACACGTCTTGCCGTCCGTAATCAAACCATCTCTGATCTGATTGAGAGCGTCCGTCAGATGAATCTTCTCGACAGATAGGAACTCGCCGTCATCCGGTCGGGCAAAAGCCTTTGACAAACCGCGCGCAAGGTAGATGCTGATCACCTCGTCCGTATATCCGGGCGACGGATAGTAGCGCGAAAGTAAATCCCACCGCTCAGCGATGACGCTCGTCTCCTCGGCGAGCTCTCTTCTGGCACATTCGAGCGGATCTTCTGGGATATCCAATTTACCCGCAGGCAATTCGCGCGTCGTATCTCCGGTTCCGACACGGTGTTGGCGCACCAGAAACAGATTCTGCTCATCGTCAAGAGCGACGACACACGCCCCGCCGGGATGGCGCACCACCTCACGCTTGGAGCGACGCCCGTCAGGCAACCTGACATCCTGTACCTCAACGGAAAACACGCGCCCGATAAAACGCGGATCGGATGACAACACTTCTTCCGTGAGAACCGGATCTTTGCGTCGCTGCACTGTCTTCCGGCGCTCCGACGGCCGCCTTCGGTCGGCCAATTGTTCATCGCGTCGGTCCGACGACGTGCCGCTCGTATCGAGCGACTTTTTACTTTGTTCCGACGGACGATCCGCCGAAAACGAATCGCCATCACCTCTCGCAAAGCGGAACTTCGGCGCGCGATGTTTCGATACAGTCTTATCCGAGTCTTTTTCGCGGTTTATATCCTGCGGCATACAAATATCCTTTTATCAGCAATCCATTCAAGTATTTCTTTGAATTTCATTAACCGCCATTTTATCACAGCGATTATTGAACTCATTGTCTGCGTGACCTTTAACCTTGTGCCACGTAATCTCGTGGCGTAGATGTTCCTCCCATAATGCCTGCCAGAGATCCTGATTCGCGACCGGCATCTTTGCGGCGTTCTTCCAACCGTTTTTCTGCCAATTGGTGATCCAGTTCTCATTGAAGGCGGAGACGAGGTAGGCGCTATCGCTGTATAGTTGTACGCGACATGGGCGCTTTAATGCCTTAAGTGCCTTAATCGCGGCAATGAGTTCCATTCGATTATTCGTCGTATCGACATCGAAACCTGAAAGCTCTTTTTCAACACCTTGAGCAATAATAATCGCCGCCCAACCGCCGGGGCCGGGATTGCCGGAACACGCTCCGTCGGTATAGATCATGACCTCCGTCAATCGATGTTTACTTTTCTTGGGGTAGCTCATATTAAGTATTATACACGTTCCGATAGCGAGAAATATTGCGATTGCTGAAAAAAGAATACAGCCGCCAATGCGGAAAAAACATCGACGGCCGTGTTCTAGAATGGTCGGAGTGACAAGACTTGAACTTGCGACCTCTTGCACCCCAAGCAAGCACTCTAGCCACCTGAGCTACACCCCGATCACCTCATCGATGATAGCCTCAACGACAAAAACTGTCAAGAACGTACATCGTATCGTCGTTATGTTCCCAAACACAGTGAACAATCATTTTGTCGTCAGTTGTCATCTTTGACCTCTCAATTATTAATCTCAATTATATAAGCTTACTCTGTTGAGTATTTTTTATAAGGCCAAATAATATCTTCTTTTCAACCCGACATTTAGAATGTCGGATTAAACAAAAATCACTCCCATTAAGGCTTTAAACATCCAAGCGGGATCACATAAACACCGTCAGGCCTTCGATAGGCCATTTGAGTATTCGTTAATATCATAAGTAAAGACGGTTTAACAGCGGATATGTTTGCTAATTTTATTAAATTGGCACTTGCTTTATCAACTTCATTTTCTCCCAACTTTACTTCTATTCCTGCCCAGCTTCCGTCTTTTAACTCAACAATCAAATCTATCTCAAGGCCTGTTGTATCGTTATAGTAATAAACAGTTCCTCCAATTTCTTCCGCGTAAACCCTAATATCTCTTGTCGCAATTGATTCAAATAAGAAGCCGAGTGTTTCGAAATCTTTTTTTAATTTATCAGGGGATAGTCCTAAAGCAGCAACAGGAATACTGGGATCAACAAATTGTCTTTTACTTCCTTTTCTAAGCCTAGCCGAACTTCTAATGTTTTGAGACCAAGGCAAAACATCCTCTATAATAAATAATCTTTTTAAAGAATTAATATATGTATCAAAGGTTTTGGGATTTACAGCAACATCATAAGCTTGATCCTTATAAATAGTTGAATTCGCAGCTAAAGTGGAAGTGTTTCTGGCATAGCTTTTTACTATCTTCATTAATTTCTCTTTATCTTTTACTATTCCGTCAACTTCATCTATATCTCTTCTAATAATGCTTTCAAACAAATCCTTAGGAACTTCTAATTGCATATCTTTACTCAAGTCTAAACTTCCCGGCCAACCTCCCCTGCAGATATAATGTGATATATCGTCGATTGTAATATCAGACATAACAGGAATAAGCTTCGGCTTTGAAAATAATTCCTTAAAAGAAATTAGCCCGTTAGATTCTCCACTCTCATATAAACTCATAGGACGCATGTAAATCGAGTTAATTCTTCCTGTTCCTGTATGTGAAGTTTTAATGTTTCGCTTTTTTGTTGATCCGGTTAGAAGATACGCTCCTTTATGGTTATTCTCGTCGATATCAAGACGAATAAAATCCCAAATCTCCGGTACTTCTTGCCATTCATCAAATAATATGGGTTTTTCACCTTTCAAAACCTCTTCTTTCGATATTGTGGCTAAAATTTGATATTGTTTTTTTATGAGTGGATCTTGTAGTTTTATAAATGTATTAGAAAAAATGCCGGCCGTCGTAGATTTTCCAACCCATTTTGCTCCTTCGATAATTACTCCGCCGCTATAAGACATCTTTTTTTTGATTTGAGATTCAATTAATCTTTTCCTATAGTTTAAAATATTCATTACGCCACCTCATTGCTATATAAATCTTATAAGCACATTATAACACCGACTACCAAAAAATCAATAGATTTAGTGCTAAGAAATAGCGTAAATAACTACTAAAAAATGCGCTAATTTACTGCTAAAAAATTCTAAGCTTGGCTTTCATACTTTTGTGGAAGCTCTGAAACCCTTTTGGACCCACACATTTTCTGCTCCGTTTTTGAATGCTTCTTCTATTGCATAGGAAAGAGCTTTTGTTGCAATACCACGCCCCCGCGCAAATCCAAACAGCTTGATATCCAGTGAAGCACTATTGTTGTGCTCCGTGTCAATCGCATAATTTGTTTCGCCGCAGTATTCTCCATCTTCATAGATTGAAAAGTGATTGACCTTTGGTCTGTTTTGAATCATCCAATTAAGTCATCTCTGCATATTCTCATCAGTTTCAGTATTTCCCTTAATTAAGAAAGTGTTTGTATTGCCATATCTCAGTTTATGTATAATCTCATTCACACCCACAACTTCTAATTTATCTACTTCAATTCGTTTTCAATTTCTTCGATAGTCGGCATAGACGACTTGAATTTTCGGCATTAATCTTTTAAGCAGCCAATAGGAATAACCAACACACCGTCATCTCTTCGATAACCAAATTGAGTTGCGGTAATTACCAATTTTAAGTCCGGAATGCGAAGATGATTTTGTCTTTCTTTTTCATTATACTCCCTCACTAATCTTTCAATTTCACATAAATGTTTAGCCCCCTCATCGACTCCGTACTCTCCTAGTTTTATCTCTATGAGCGCATATCTTCCATCATTCAAATGAAGTACTGCGTCTGCTTCCAGCCCCAATCTGTCACGATAGTATGACAGATAGCCATCGTTATTTGATGAATATATTTTTAAATCCCTTATGCACAAAGATTCGAATAAAAAACCGAGAGTTTTATAATCTTTATCAAAGTATTCCGGAGACACACCAAAGGCTGCAGTCGCAATAGAAGGGTCTATGAAGTTTCTTTTCTGTGAAGATCGAATTGAGGTTTTTGATCTGATTGCGGGACCCCATGCATCGACATTTTCTATAATCATCAACTTTTCCAGCGCAGATACATAATCATAATAACTCTGTCTAGACATATCGCAGGTCGCATTAATGTCTGCCAAAATAGTTTTTGTTTCAGCCAAAGTACACAAATTACGCGCATAAGATTTTAAAATCGCTTTCGCCCATTGAGAATTGCGCTTCACACCGTCTATGTTGGAAATATCCACATTGCAAGTCTGGTTAAAAAGGTCTTTTGCTATAGCAAGTTGAGCCCCGGGGGTTTTTCTATTCAAACTTGCTGGCCAGCCCCCTCTGCAAATCGCAAATTTAATTTCATCTATTGTCAAATCGGAATGACATCCTTCAAATGAATCCGGATTATCAAATAAATTTTTAAGCGAGACTTCTCCGCTTGATTCCCCACTTTCAAAAAGGCTCATCGGATACATCTTGAGCCTCGATATTCTAAGTGTGCCAGTATGCGGTGTCTTTACTTACCATTACCGTTTATCAAGAAAAGAAGAACATAGAGCAAAGGCTCTAACAAGATTAACTTGACAGATTTGCATCAATTTGATTGACATATTTGTTTCTTTTAATTTGACAGATTTGACGATAATTGAAATCTTGGTTCGTTACTGCGTTTTCCCCTTTTAGCATTATTATGACGTCCTCCCCTGAGAAGATGTCTAAAATAAACCGCTGTTTTTGTACATTTTCAAACTTGTAAAATCCCATAAAATCAAGCTTTCCTGTGTCTAGCATTTGTCTGACATCAGGGGGCTTCTTAAGTTCAGGTACAACAAATTAGAAGTTGTGTCTATCTGACAAACCGGGATTTGTCTATTACATTACTTTCTCTTTGGCATGGTTGCAGCCGTTGTACAAATATTTCGTGCATAAGATTGCAATATGCCTTGAGCCCATCTTTCGTTTCTTTTTACTCCATCAATATGAGAAATATCCACAGAAAGGGATTTTGGAGTGATTTGTGGTGTTTTGCCGGAATGATTTGTGGTGTTTTGTCGGAGTGTTAGTACGGTATGAAACTTGTCATATTGCTGTATCGTACATAGTGTTGTCAATCATGCAGAATGTGGTGCATCTTTAAGACTGTCGTGCAGAGCCATACGTCAACATTTCGCAAAAATCGCTCAAAACGCACACATATCGTACAAAAAGAAAACCCGGAAACCTCACGATTTCAGGGCATGAAAAAAAGCACTGCCATTGTATTGTAATACAGTGCTTATGTGGCAGGGGAGACAGGATTCGAACCCGCAACCCACGGTTTTGGAGACCGTTGCTCTACCGTTGAGCCACTCCCCTATTTCGGTGGTTACCAATCGGTCACCACCTGACGGCGTTCATCATATCAAAAGGAAGAAAGCCGTGTCAATTTTAAGTTTAACGATCGGAATGATGACCGAAGACCTAGAAGTACCTTTCGCCTCTCGGCTCTCTGTCATCTTCGTCGCGTCTGCGATCGACGGAACGACGGTTGTCACGTCCGCCTCGATCTCTGCTTCTGCCGTCGCGATCTCCGCGTGAACGATCGCCGCGAGAGCGGTCACCGCGATCACCGCGTCCGCCGCCACTACGGAAGGAACGTCCGCCGCTTTTGCCGCCTCTGCCGCCGTCATCGTCGGAACGCTCGACAAAGCCCTCGGGCTTCTCCATCAGATCGCGCATCGAGAGATTCAGGCGACCTTGGTCGTCAATCTCCGAAACGACAACGCGCACTTCATCGCCGACGGCAACGACGTCTTCGACACGGTTGACGCGATTCCAAGCCATCTTCGATACATGGACGAGCCCTTCTTTACCGGGTGCAATCTCAACGAAAGCGCCGAAGTTCATCAGCCTTGTAACCACGCCGTCGAATATAGTGCCCGGCTCGGGATCGAACACGATCGCGCGGACGATATCCATCGCCTTTTTGCCTGATTTCTGGTCAGTCGAGGCAATAAAAACGTGTCCGACGGGACCATCTTCCTCGACATCAATTTGCGTACCTGTCAACTCCGTAATACGACGGATAACCTTCCCGCCGGAGCCGATGACGTCGCGAATCTTATCCGCGGGAATATCGATCTGGTCAATCTTCGGAGCATTCGGCGCGAGCTCCGGACGCGGCTCAGCGATACAGGGCGTCATCACGTCATTGATGATTTGCAGTCTTCCATCTCTCGTCAACTCAAGCGCATCGCGAATGATGTCGAGCGTCAGACCGTCGACCTTGATGTCGACTTGGATGGCCGTTATACCGTCACGCGTTCCGGCAACCTTGAAATCCATGTCGCCAAAGAAATCTTCGATACCTTGAATGTCCATGAAGACGAGATAATGATCTTCATTCTCGGGATCGATGATCAAGCCGGACGATATGCCGGCAACCGCTTTCGTGATGGGAACACCGGCAGCCATCAGAGCGAGCGAGCTCGAACAGACGGACGCCTGCGATGTCGAACCGTTTGACATCGTCACTTCGGAAACGCAGCGGATCGCATACGGGAACTCCTCAATATCGGGAAGCACGGGAATCAACGCGCGCTCAGCGAGTGCGCCGTGACCGATCTCCCGCCTTCCGGGCGAACGATTGGGACGCGCCTCTCCGACACTATAGGAGGGAAAGTTGTACTGATGCATATAGTACTTGCTCTCGCGCGGGTCCACGCCATCGAGGCGTTGCGCATCGCTGACGGTACCGAGCGTACAGATCGTCATCACCTGTGTCTGTCCGCGTGAAAAGAGAGCCGAACCGTGTACGCGAGGAATCAGGTCGATGGAAGCGGAGAGTTTCCTGATCTCATCAAGTTGACGACCGTCGACACGACGCTTCTCATTCAAGAGATAATCGCGCACAACGTACTTCTCGAGATCGTCGATGATGCCGAGAGTATATTCGATTTCCTCCGGATAGTTCTTCTCGATGAATTCTTTGATTTTTGCAGATAATTCAGTGACAGCTTTGTCTCGAACCGACTTGTCTGCCGACAAGACAGCTTCGCGCATATTATCAAGATATGCATCCTTAACCGCGGCGAAAAGCCCCGCGGGTGGCGTCGTCGACTTGTAGGAGAATTTCTCCTTGCCGATCTCGCGGCGCATATCCTCGATCTTGAGACACATCTCGCGGATCACTTCATGTCCCTTTTCGATCGCTTCGAGCATCTTCTCTTCCGAGACCTCGTTCGCGCCGGCTTCAATCATATTAATCTTTGTCGCCGTGCCCGCGAGGAATAAATCGAGATCGGAAGACTCAAATTCCTCAAGGGTCGGGTTGATGATCACTTCATCGTCGATCAGAGCGACCTGAACGCCGACGACCGGCCCGTTCCAGGGGATGTCGGAGATAGAGATCGCGGCAGACGTACCGATTAAAGCGGCGACTTGCGGCGAGTAGTCGTGGTCAACGGACAAAATCAGATTGTTCACGACGACATCGTTGCGAAGATCGCTCGGAAAAAGCGGTCTGATCGGTCGATCGATCGATCGAGCCGTCAAGACGGCATTCTCCGTCGGACGCCCCTCTCTCTTCAGGAAGCCGCCGGGGATCTTCCCGACACTGTACATTTTTTCTTCGTAGTCGACCGACAACGGGAAGAAGTCAATCCCCTCACGTGCTTCGGTCGAAGCGGTGACCGTCGTCAGGACGGTTGTCTCGCCGTAGCGGACGAGCACCGCGCCATTCGCAAACTGAGCGAGTTCGCCCGTCTCGAGGCTGAGCGGCGCTCCATTTAATTGCATTTCAAAAATTCTTTTTACCATGTTTTCCTCCACAATGGTTTGCGTACTCAAACAGAAATACACCGAATGAACGGTACGCCGAAAAATGAACGGCACGTTCACGTGAGTACGACAATATATAAATTATCTCTTCGGGATCTGATATCAGGCAATAGAGTGTAGAGTCCGCATCCCTCTTCTCGTAGAGAAGCGCAATCTACGTCCCACTGCCCGTATCGATTCCGGTAACCGTAGAAAGCGGCGGTTTAACGCCGCCGCCTTCAGTTTCTTTCCTAGCGTCTCAAACCCAATCTCGAAATCAGCGTACGGTAGCGCTCGATATCGGTTTTAATCAGATAGTCGAGCAACGCACGGCGATGTCCGACAAGCTTCAGAAGACCGCGGCGCGAATGAAAATCCTTTTCGTGCGTCTTCATATGCTCTGTCAGGTGATTGATTCTCCACGTCAACAACGCAACCTGAACCTCCGGTGAACCTGTGTCCCCGGGGTGGGTCGCATACGCTTCAATGATAGCCAGTTTTGTGTCTTTGTCCATTGTAATTTCCTCCTATGCTCCCATTGACAGCGTAAGGGGCGGACAGTCCTCAAACGATGTCAGGGAAATACCACGCGTCATTGTAGCACAAAAAATGATCATCCGCTACATGGGGTCATTACGGCAAAATATGTTACCGTAGAAACGACAGTGCCGATACTCCTCCATACAACTCATTCAACTAACTTGCTCTCTCCGCGGACGATCTCCCACATGAGAATCGCACCGGCTGAAGCGACGTTGAGCGATTCAGCCTTGCCTCTCATGGGAATTCTGACCGAAAGATCGGCAACGGCCAATGCCTCTTCAGACAAGCCTTTGCCCTCATTGCCCATCATCAGGACGAGCTTAGGAGCTTGAGGACGCCCCGAGGCGAGGTTGTCGCCTTCAATGTCGGAAGCCACCATAACATATCCCAGTCGTTTCAAATCGTCAGCTATCAGGCTGACATCGCTTCGCAGCTCGACGATCGGGATGTGGAAGATCGATCCCATCGAGGCGGCGACCGTTTTAGGGTTGTAGATCGTCGCCGTCGAAACCGACAGCAACACGCCGTTGAAACCGAGCGCATCCGCCGTCCTGATCAGCGTGCCGACATTGCCGGGGTCTTGCACATCCTCCAAGAGAAGCAGTCGAGCCGTTGATCCTTCCAGCGCATCGAGCAGCTCCGCAAGCGTCAAGGACGGCGGACGCACGATCGCGATCACGCCCTGATGTGTCTTCATCTCCGAGAGGCGTTCGAAAAGATGCGGGGCGAGCCAACAGACCTTGTCATTCGTCACAGCTGACAAACTAATCCTCGTCTCCCCTTCAAGAATGTTCATGGCATGTTTCCCGCGCTCGTCGTTCGAGAAGACGAGATAGTCGGGCTCGATTTGATTGTCGATGAGATCGGCGACATGGCGTATTCCCTCGACGATGACGAGCCTCTCCTTTTTAGATTGGTGTGGCGATTTCAATCGATGGAACGATTTAAACAAAGGGTTATCTGCTGATTCGATGATTCTCATGGGAGCGACCTCCTGCAAAAATCATAATACCTCAATGCGATACTTGATGATGCTTTCTTAAGATAAAGAAAAGGCGGTGTCGACCGCCTTCTCGATAACAATCAAGCGTTCAAACCATCACGCGCTGAGCGCTTTTTTGGAGATCTTGACGAGTTCGGCAAAACCTTCCTTGTCATTGACGGCAAGATCGGCGAGAATTTTGCGGTCGAGACCGACTCCGGCAACACTCAGTCCGTGCATGAAACGGCTGTAGCTCATACCGTTCAAACGCGCGGCGGCGTTAATGCGAGAGATCCACAGACGACGAAAATCGCGCTTTTTCAAACGGCGATGTTCGTAAGCGTACTGACCTGATTTCATAACGGCCTGCTTCGCTACCCTGAAGTTCTTGCTCTTGCGTCCGAAGTAGCCCTTTGCCTGCTTTAAAACTCTTTTATGGCGACGGCGTAACACCGTTCCTCTTCTAACTCTGGCCATTTTACCTGCTCCTTTCCTCTCTATAAATCAGCGCTTACTTATACGGCAGAAGCTTGCGCAGCCGCTTGGCATCCTGTGCGGACGCAAGGGTCGTCTTGCGAAGATTGCGTTTTCTCTTCGGCGATTTCTTTGTCAAAATATGGCTCGTAAAAGCTTGAGCACGAAGGTATTTTCCGGTTCCTGTTCTCTTAAATCGCTTCTTCGATGAGCTATGTGATTTCTGTTTAGGCATATGATGCCCTCCCTTCATTAAAAAAATGTGCTATTCCTACTGTTCAATCTGCTCGACAAATCATATGCAAAATGCTCGTCGCGCATTCTATCTCATACGGCCAAACAAGAACGCGATACAACGACCGCCCGTTCGTGCCGGTACAATACCTTGTAATCTATATGCCGCTCTCGATGCGAGTCGAGTGCTCTTAATCTTTGAGCGGTGAGAGAAACATAATCATGTGACGGCCTTCCGCACTTGCGGCGCGATCGATAACACCGACATCCGCGACAGCTTCCGCAAATTCCTCCATCACGTCGTATCCCTGTTCCATGTGGGTCATTTCCCTGCCACGGAAACGAATGACAACTTTGACTCGGTCACCCGCCTCGAGAAAGCGTTTGGCGTTTCTCACACGTACATCGAAATCATGCTTCTCCGTCGTCAACTTCAGCTGAACTTCCTTGACTTTGACGATCTTCTGATTTCGCCTCGCCTCGCGTTTCCTCTTATCTTGCTCGAATGTGAACTTACCGTAGTCCATGATCTTGCAGACGGGATTGTCCGGCGAAGGTGAAACGAGTACCAAGTCGAGGTTGGCATCGTATGCTTTCTGCTGTGCGTCTTCGATCGGCACGATGCCTACCATGTTTCCCTCTTCATCAACCAATCTGACACGCGGAAAACGTATTTCCTCGTTAATCCGGTGCGCCCTATTTTCGTATCTGATATCGAACCTCCTTTTTGACCACAAAAAAAGCGGTCTTGTTCCGCCCAACAAAACCACCTTTATATCGTTTGGTTTCTGGACCTCTTCGCGTTAGCTGGAGGTGAGAAGCGGAACTTCTACTTAATCATTAGAGATTATAAGCAAAAGCGTTCGCTTTCGTCAAGCGCCTTGACGCCTTTTATCGCGATGGTATACGCTCTTGAACAGTTCTCCCGCAAAGAACGGTATGAGAATCAGAGCGATCAAAATCCCCCAATCGCGTAAACCCAACGGAATCGTTTTGAAGTACACGTCGATAAACGGCATATAGACGACAAACAGCGTCAAGCCTAGCGACAGCAGCGAGGCCTTGTTGAGCGTCACATTCGAGAAGAATCCTTGCTTAAAGACGGACACCGTTTCGGAGCGATTCGAAAAGACGCGCAGAATCTCCGCGAGCGTCAAACTGATAAATGCGAACGTCCTCGCGCCCCAAGACGGAGCCGTATCCGCCAACGGAATGAACGAGAACATCGAGACAGTGCGATCGAGCGCAATTTTGCCGTTGATAACGAGATTGTCGGGATACAGGAAACGCCCGATGTTAAAAGTCGCGAATACAGTTATGAACAAAGCGATCGCCTGGACGACAATTGACCATGCCATATTCTTGTCGAGTATCTTATCGCTCTTTCTGCGCGGGGGCTGCAACATGATGCCCTCCTCCGACCGCTCGCGACCGAGCGCAAGCGCAGGGAAGCTGTCCGTCACTAAGTTCAGCCATAAGAGTTGCACCGGCAACAAGGGCGCAAAAGCCGGTCCCATGATCATGGTCGTAATGAAGATAACGAGTATCTCGCCGACATTACAGGAGAGAAGGAAATTGACCACCTTGCGAATGTTCGAGTAGATGACGCGACCTTCCTCGACGGCATTGACGATCGTGCCGAAATTGTCGTCGGTCAGGATCATGTCGGCTGCGCCTTTGGCGACTTCAGTGCCCGTGATACCCATCGCGACGCCTATGTCGGCGCGTTTCAACGCAGGCGCGTCATTGACGCCGTCCCCCGTCATCGAGACGATGCGATCAGATCGTTTCAGCGCCTCGACGATGCGGACTTTATGCTCAGGCGAAACACGCGCATAGACGGTCGCCGATTTAGCGGCCTCCGTCAGATCATCGTCCGACATTACTTCAAGTTCTTTTCCGGAAAGGACGAGATCGTCTTCTTTTCGTAGACGCAAATCGTCGGCGATCGCTGCGGCCGTCTCGTGATGGTCACCCGTAATCATGACAACGGAAATTCCCGCGTTGTGACATACAGCGATGGCGTCTCGCGCTTCGGGTCTCGCAGGATCGATCATCCCCATCAGCCCTGCAAAGATCATGCTTGATTCCGCTCCCTCGAACGACTCGTCGTCATGTGTGCGATAAGCGAAACCGAGTACGCGAAGCGCTTGCTTGGCAAAATGGATATTCCGAGAGAGGATGACTTCGCGTCGCTCGTCGCTCAGGGAGACAATTCCCTCCTCCGTCAGCTCGCGATCACAGCGATCAAGTATGCGATCCGGAGCGCCTTTCGTAAGGGAGTACGGAACACTGTCTTCCATAAGACAACCGACTGTCATCATCTTGCGTTCGGAATCGAAAGGGAGCTCCCAGATCACGGGACGCGCTTCTCTAAGTCCCGACACCGATATGCCGCCCTTTTCCGCAACGGTCAGCATGGCACCCTCGGTCGGATCTCCGATCATGGTCACGTAATCCTCTTCGTTCCTCGTCAAGACGGCATCGTTACAGAGAACTCCAATTTCAAGAACACGCTTCAAGACACCGGACAGTTTCACGTCATGCGTTTCCGATGCGTTACCGCGCGTAATAACGCCCGTCGGGGCATACCCGACACCGGAGACAGAATATTGCTCATCGCCGGCGTAAAGGCGCGTCACCGTCATCTCATTCTGCGTAAGCGTCCCCGTCTTGTCGGAGCAGATCGTATCAACGCAACCGAGTGTCTCGACGGCGAGCAAACGTTTGACGATCGCATTCTCCTTAGCCATCCTATTCATGCCGAGCGCAAGCAGAATTGTCACGACGGCGGGCAGTCCTTCGGGTATCGCCGCGACGGCCAAGCTGATCGCCGTCATGAAAAGCGCCAACGGTTCACCGCCCTGCAAAAGACCGACCGCGAAGATAATGGCGCAAATAGCGAGAAAAAGAATACCGAGAATCTTGCCGAGACGATTTAAATTTTCTTGTAGAGGCGTCGCTTCCGTTTCGATACTCTTCAGGCGATCGGCAATCTTCCCGATCTCAGTCTTGGATGCCGTTGAAACGACAATTCCCTCCCCGCGACCGTATGTAATCTCCGTCCCGCTATACACCATGTTGAGTCGATCGCCGATGCCGGGAACTTCATCGTACAGAGCCAAAGCGTCCTTGTGTACCGGGACAGATTCGCCCGTCAACGCCGATTCATTCGCCTGCAAGTTGGCGGATAAGACAAGCCTTAAATCTGCCGGCACAACGTCGCCCGCGATAAGCTCAACGAGATCGCCCGGCACAAGTTCGGCGGCAGGCACCTCGCGTATCTCCCCCCCTCGCTTGACACGCGCGAAAGGCGCTGACATCTTTTTCAGGGCTTCGAGCGCCTTCTCCGCCCGGTTCTCCTGAATCGCTCCTAGAAACGCATTGATGACGACAATCGCCAAAATGATGCTCGCGTCGAATACCTCGCCAAGCGCGGCGGAAATAACGGCAGCAACGATCAAAATCAGTATGAGAAAATCCTTGAACTGATTGAGCAACTTAACAATAAAGGGAGCGCTTTTCTCATCTTCCAACTCATTGCGCCCGAAGCGTTTAATCCGTGAAATAGCTTCCGTTTCGGAAATTCCCGATGCCGTATCCGTCCCAAGTATCTTGACAACGCACTCAATCGATTGAATTGCCGCGTCCTCTCCGGTCAACAGGGATTCTGCTGTTGTCTCGATCTCAACAACAGTGTTCTTTTTCATAAATAATTCCTCAGCAAGAAAAATGTGGTATGCAATAAACAACTGATAATCATTGTACTACTTGCGGTCGTCTGATTTGGCGCGTCATTCCGTTAAGCGAAACGGGCGGCCGCGAACAAGAACTGCCTAATTCTCATCTTCCGATGATTTATCCGGCAATACCTCAAGGCGAATACGCGATATTCTTCGATCATCCATCTCAAGCACTGTAAATTTAAGGTGTTTAAAAATCGCCTCCGGTTGCGCACCTTTCTCCGGAATATAACCGAGAAGCGAAAGAACGAATCCGGCGATCGTATCAAAGTCATCGTCCTCTTTCAGCTCATCAAGTTCAGGAACGTAGCGCCCTGCCTCGGCGGGCGTCAGCAAACCGCTGAACACATAGGAACCGTCGGCATTGACGACGACGCTCGTCACAGGTGCGTCGTATTCGTCCTCGATCTCTCCGACGATCTCTTCGAGCAAGTCCTCCATCGTGACGATGCCCTCCGTTCCGCCATACTCATCGACGACGACAGCGAGCGTCGTGTGCTGCTGTTTCATCTCGCGGAAGAGAACGTCAACCTTCTTCACTTCGGGAACGAAAAAGGCGGGACGTAGAATGCTTTCGAGTTTGAAATCCGCGCCGCGCTTGGACTTCGGGACGCGGAGCAAATCCTTGACGATCAGGATGCCTACGATGTCGTCGATGTCCTCATCGTAAACGGGAAAGCGCGAGTAGCTCGCATGCGCGATGATATCGACGGCTTCTTCATACGTTGAGCTCAGCGGCACGCTCGTAATCGAGACGCGCGGCGTCATGATCTCCGAGACGTATTTGTCATCGAATGCGAATATATTCTTGATCAGATCGGCTTCCGTCTCCTGCAGATCGCCACATCCGGCTCCCGCCTCGACGAGAATACGAATTTCTTCTTCCGTGACGCGCGACGATGCCTCATCGGGGTCAATGCCGAGAATGCGCAATACAAGATTCGTCGACCACTCTAGAAGTTTCGTGAATGGTCGAAAGACAAAATCGAAAAATCTCAAAATACCCGATACCATCATCGCGAACTGTTCAGGGCGGCGCATCGCCAGTCGTTTCGGCACGAGCTCACCAAACACAAGCGTGAAGTAAGACAATACGATCGTCATCAAGACGACCAGCAACGTCCGCAGCGACGGATACACCAAGCCCGGATCGACAAAAACATATAACCTGACGGCTAGCTTGTCCGCAGCAAAAGCACTTGACAAAAATCCGGCTAACGTAATCGCCACTTGAATCGTCGAAAGAAAACGGCTCTTATTGTCAACAAAGCGGAGCAGACGTTTAGCCGCCGCATGACCGGAGTCGGCCATCTGGCGAATTTTGTTATCGTTCTGCGTGACAACAGCCATCTCCGCAGCAGCAAAGAATCCGTTGACCGAAATAAGAAAGAAAATCAGGATAAAATCGAACAAAAGCGAACCTCGAACGGTTCCTGCGCTCACATGTTCAGTTAAGATGGCCCTCAGCAGAGGGCCGGTACAGCTACTGCCGTCCAATCAGACATACCTCCAGCCATCCATTGCACGTATACGAATACCCACTGGCTTCAAAACAGTCGAAGGAATGGATGAATCCTTCGCGAATCGATATGTTATGTTAGCAAAAACTGCGTCACTACGCAACGTGGCACATATGGTAACATATAAATACGAATCATTCGTGCGTTTTCGCACGTCTCACTTCAGAAAGGTTTAACGATTATTCACTATGGCAACTACGAATCAGCAGAAAATCAGCGATGTCAGACTGGCTGTTCTGATCGATGCCGATAACGTGCCGCCGCACAATGTGCGCGGCATGATGGAAGAGATCGCACGCTACGGCACACCGACGATCAAACGTATCTATGGAGACTTCACGAAGCCCAACTTGGCACAATGGAAGAACCAGCTCCTCGATTACGCCATCAGTCCCATCCAACAATTCAGCTATACGACAGGAAGGAATGCCACCGACTCCGCCATGATCATCGACGCGATGGACATTCTCTATGCCGACAAGATTGACGGTTTCGTCCTCGTTTCGAGCGACAGCGATTTTACGAAGCTCGCCACGCGACTTCGCGAATCGGGGAAAATCGTGTACGGTTTCGGGGAGATGAAGACGCCGAACGCTTTTATCGCCGCATGCGACCGCTTCATCTACTTGGAGATCATTGATCAACATGGGGAAGAAGATATCGAGGTGGAAAAGGAAGTCAGGCAAACAGGACGTCTTACAGGTACGGTACGTCACGATGCAGACAAAAAGGATTCAGGGCGTAAGTTGACTGATCGCAAAACTGCCGAACGCGATCAGAAAAAGCCGGATAAAATCATTCAGAAGATTGACAAAAAACTGATTCAGCTCATCTCCTCTTCTATCCGAGATGTGGAAGACGAAAACGGTTGGGCCTTCCTCGCTGAAGTCGGTAACCTGATCGTCAAGAAACAACCCTCATTCGACTCGCGCAACTACGGATACGACAAGCTGACGACATTGATCCAATCGATTGGTCGCTACGATGTCGAAATGCGGGACACGGGCAATCCGAACGTCAAGCTCGTCTACATAAAGATCAAGAGCGGCAAATAACTCAGGGGATTCAAATAATCCATTAACTAAGCCTTGATGCACAACAAAAGTATCAAGGCTTTTCGTTTACCGCTTTAGCGACAAATCGGATGATCCAACGTTGCGGCACAATTTTCGAGAGCAGGCGAACGAGTCTCCCTAACCGCGATGTGACGACGACTACTTTTCGTTTTCGCACGGCCGCGATCGTTTTTTTCGCGACGAGGGCGGGATCCTCGATGGAGAAACGCTTGTAGGAAGTAAGGAGTTTTTCCTTTTCTTCCGACGTGAAGAACTCGGTCAACATAGGATTGGGACATGTCACCGTTACGCCGATGCGACGAGGGCGCAACTCTTCGGCAAGCGCGCGACCAAACGAGAGAATAAAAGCTTTCGAAGCCGCATACGTCGCGAATCCGGGCTGAGGCAGGAACGCGGCTACGGACGACGTAAAGACGATGACGCTCCCCTCCTCCATATATGGAAGAGCAATCGACGTGAGAGAGACTTGTGCGCGAACATTGAGATCGCAGAGCGACCGATGACAGGCAACACTCTGCTCATCAAAAGGACCTGGTATCCCCTCCCCCGCGTTGTTGACCAGGAGCTGCACCGTCACACCATCCGAACGCAATGCGTCTTCAATGACAGCAAAGGAGAATTCTTCCTTCAGATCGAGCGCGAAGCAGCGCGTCCCACGCTGCATACCGTCCGCTAAACGACGAAGCTTCTCCTCATTTCTCGCGATAAGCCAGAATGATATTTCCTCCGGAAGTGTCTCATCGAGCAAGCGCGCAAATGCCAAGCCCAGACCGGACGAAGCCCCCGTAACAATGACGACAGGGTTCTTCGACTCGTAATGTAGATGATCAATCATAGCGGTCTACCCTCACGAACGATGCTCCAACAGCGGGATATCGCGGCGTTTCATCGGCGCGCAATGTCGGATGTTGCGGTCATGCGATCTGCGGTTCACACAAGGTCATCCTAATACACAAAGTATATCACGCTAAATACCGGTCCAATTATGCTATAATTCGTAACGGTACGGAGGATACAACATGGCTCGAACGATGGTAATCGGTCTGACAGAGTCAGGCGCAAATGCAAAAATTAATGAAGATTCTTTTAGTTGCGGAGACCGCGTCTACCCCGACATGATCACGGGCAGCGAGGAGCAGTCGCTCGGCGCGTCCGACTATACGCAAGTCTACATTGTCACACAGGGGTTCGGCGGTTCCGGTGCGGGAGACCTTGCAGGACGTATTATCCAACGCGTCACCAAAGACTTTGTCGCCCAACTTGACAATTACAAACTTCCCGAACTTGACTTTTACCGGTTTTCACACGAGCTCATCCAAGAAACACATCTTCGCGTATTGGATCAGATCGCTCCGCGTGCCGATCAAGGCGTCGGCGCTTCCTTCGCGCTTCTCCTTATCGATGCCAACACAGCGTACATTCTCAATGTCGGCGATACGAAAATACACCTTTATCGCGACAACGAACTATACTCGCTCATCGACCCTTACGATGCGCAAACTGAATCTGATCTATCCATTTACATTGGTGACCCCAGAGCTACCTTCGAGCTTCCGGTACCGAATACGATGAAGAGGTTTGACCTCGAAACGAGCGATATCATCCTACTCGCCACAGAGGGATTCCATACGAATTTCCACCATAGTCAATTAGCTGAAGACATCGCTGCCCCTGACGCCTTCGCGGCGAACATCCGCCTAGCGCAACTGCACTCGAGGCAAGCAGACAACTCGGAGAACGGCACGGTTCTCGCCATCAAGGTGCGTGACTTGGAGCTCGTGGAACCCGACGATGCGGCCAAACAAAATGTAGAGCGCATCCAGAAGTCTTATGGCTCGCAGGCTCCAGAGAATGGCACATCTGCAAATGTTAGGCGTAGAAGGCGCAACGCAAAAGATGAATATCCGGAGTTCGGACAAGAACCAACATCTTCACAAGATGTAATCAATGTACAGCGAGAGAACAACTCAAACGGCAGAAATGGTAACGATTATATGGACACAGCAGACCAGGTAAGAAAAACAAGAATAAAGAGAGAGTTGAAAACGTTTGGTTTGAGTCTCTTGGCCGGTTTTCTTATCGGGATGGCAGTGATACTGGTTGTGTGGTTTGTTATTTTGAGATAGGCGGTTTATTCACAACCCGTCAACCTTTGATTGTCATAAAATAGCGTTTAATAACGAGTTTGCAAATGTTTTTGACTTGACCAAATTTTTTTGAATTTTATATTTCGAGTTATACACTTGATCGATTAAAGATTATGCTAGACTAACTTAACCGCAGCAAGTAATAACACCATAGAAATGGATTATGTAGCTATGTACAAGTTGTTTGTCAAACGATTGTTAGATATATTGTTTTCCATATTACTTTTACCTCTTTTTATAATTTCATTGTTTATTCTTGCCCCAGCAATTTACCTGTCAGATAAGGGGCCTGTTTTTTTTAATTCCATTCGCCGAGGCAAAGATGGCAAAAGATTTGAAATGCACAAATACAGATCAATGAAAGCCAATGCTCCAATGATTAAAAATCCTGACGGTTCAACGTTTTGCAGCGAGGATGACGCGCGGATAACGAAAATAGGACATTTTCTCAGGAAGTCTTCATTGGATGAATTGCCTCAAATCATCAATATCTTAAAAGGCGACATGAGTTTTATCGGACCAAGACCTACCCTCGCAAACAAGGACTATGATGAGTTGGATGATGTCCGAAAAAAAGGGATCAGTGTGAAACCTGGTATCACAGGGTATAGCCAAGCATTTTTTCGCAATTCAATCTCTAGTCAGCAGAAATATGAAAACGATGCCTACTATGTTGACAATATGTCATTTAGATTTGATTGCAAAATCTTTTTGCAAACGATTATCTCTGTATTTTCAAGAAAGAATATCTATTAACGTTTACCATTTTGAAGTGACTGCTCTTTGAACAAGAATTGAGATAGGGTTTAATCATGTTAGATTGGAAAAACAAAAAATTATTAGTACTAGGCGGAACTTCAGCTTCTTTGGATTTAGTGAAAACTGCAAAAAAAATGGGGGTGTATACAATCGTCACTGACGATCGGGATTATGGAGTGGCTAAGGACATGGCGGATGAAGCTATAAAAATTAGCACTACAGATATTCCCGCCTTAGTTGCACTCGTTAATTCAAGAAAAATCGATGGCGTTTTCAGTGGACCTGGCGAGTTCAATATCAAAAATGCTATGAAAGTAGCCCAATTAGCGGGATTACCCTTCTATGCGACTGAAGAGCAATGGAATGTATGTTCAAATAAGGATACTTTCAAAAAATTATGTCGCGACTTTTCTGTTCCATGCGTATTTGAGTATAGGACTGACAATGGTCTAGACGATGAGTTATTGAGCCAGATTAAGTACCCAGTCATTGTTAAACCTGTGGATGGTGCTAGTTCTAGAGGAGTTGGGGTATGTTACTCAGAAGATCAGCTTAGAAAAAACTATAAAAAAGCAATGGAAAATTCCGCTAGAGGAAAGGTAATAATAGAGCAATACATCGATAACGGTGGCATCGTAACTTCAATCAGATATATTGCCTGCAAGGGCGAACTTTATCTTTCATTAACCGGAGATACATATGTCGTTGATCCCATCAATAGAACAGCATTAATTAGTGCATTAACCGTGTACCCTTCAAAGTACACTTCATACTACATTGACAATATTGATGCAAAAGCAAAAGAGATGTTTAAAAGTATTCAGTTCAAAAACGGCGTTCTTTTTATGCAATCTCTACCACAAGAGAATGAGTTATTTTTTCACGAAATGGGCTTGCGTCTTAGCGGCGGTCTTACCTATACAATCACAGAGGCTGCAAATCAAATAAACGATTTGGAAATGATGATACGGTATGCCCTTGGCGAAGCCATGTGTAGTGATGAAGAAATATATAGAATTGATCCACGTTTAGGAGGACAACTGGCAGCAAGCCTCTGCATACCACTAAAGGTTGGGATCATCGGATCTATTGATGGTATTGAGGAAATCATCAATAGTTTAAAAATTGAAAACTTCGCACAATACCGCAACGTTGGTGATGAGATAACTAATAAAAGTATCGGCACCTTGATGCAACATTTTGGTCGTTTTAAGTTTTTCGTCAATAGTATGGAGGAGCTGGTATACACTGTAAATCAAATTCAAAAAATGCTTACAGTTCGCGATATAACCGGGAATGATATGATTTATGCTTACTTTGATACGGATCGACTTCGATAAACATAAAATTGGAAGGATTGAATTCGGATGCCAAGGATATTATTAACCGCCAATTATTCTGAAGAGCCTATGGCAATTTTAAACGAAACTTTACCTAGCGGGTTCACTTTGATAACGCTTGAAAACGTAACAAAGGATGAGCTTTTAAACAAAGCAGTGCTTGCGGATTATATTCTCGCCAGTGGGCGGCTTTCAATAGATAAAGACATTGTTGATGTGGCAACAAACCTCAAAATGGTTCAAAGAACAGGCGTAGGCTTAGATACTCTCGATTTAGATTATCTAAAAGAAAAAAAGATACCAGTCTATGTAAATCAGGGAATCAATTCGCAAAGCGTTGCCGAACATACCTTATTGTTGATGCTAGCGACACTCAGAAGACTACCAATCATACACGGCAATATGAAAGTGGGAATTTGGGATAAGCAAAAGCAAGGCGTATTGACCAATAGTCTTCACGGGAAAACGATTGGGCTCATAGGAGCAGGTACCATAGGGAAAGCTGTAGCACAATTACTGGGGAACTTCAATGTCAACATTTTATACTATGATACAATTCGTCTTCCGCGAGATCGCGAGATAGAACTGAAGATGGAATTCGCCCCAATGAATGATCTTTTACTCAATGCTGATATCGTGAGTTTGCATTGCGCGCTCAACGATCAAACATTAAAACTAATAGGCAAGGACGAACTCAGCATGATGAAGAAGGGCAGTATTATTATCAATACTGCCCGCGGTAGATTGATCGATGAGAGCGTTTTAATACCATTTCTTAGGTGTGGACACATTAAGGCCGCTGGGCTTGATGTCTTTGAGAAAGAACCCATAAGCAGTGACTCAGAATTGCTTAAAATGGACAATGTCATTGTGACGCCACATATTGCCGGCATTACGCATGAGTCCTTTTACGAGATGATGGCTGCTTCAATGTTTAACATTAAAATGTTTGAAGAAGGAAATTGGGAAATCATTGAAGATAGAAAGATTCAGTAATAAAATGCAGTACGATTCAAACAATCATCTCAATATGACCGATCAAATAGTAGAGGTTCTTCATGAGTTCAGAACCTCTCCCCTTTTGGAAAATGCGTTTCATCAAGCAAAAATATGTTTGCTTGATTACCTAGGAGTAACAATCGCAGGTTCAAATATTTCCAAGAACAGTATCGACCAATATATCAAGCTCTCAAAAAACATTTCCGGTGAATCGAAAGTCATTGGTCAGTCATATAGCACCGACATAGTCAGCGCCATACTTTTGAATGGGTTTTCTTCTCATGTTGCCGAGATGGATGATGGACATCGCTTCGGCATGATACACCTCGCATCGCCTATCATAACTCCTCTACTCTTAGTCGCTGCGCAAGATAAAATGGATGGTAAGGACTTTCTTCGAGGTATTATCCTTGGGTATGAGACAGCAATACAGTTAGCCTCATCAATGCAGCCAGCGCATAGAAACAAAGGATTCCATACAACAGGCACTTGCGGAACGATTGGTGCTGCGATGGGTATTGCTTCGGCTTTGAACTACAACAAAGCCCAATTAAAATCAACACTTTCCGCAGCTGCAACGAGCGCCTCTGGGATTCTGGAAATTCAAGAGGATGGCTCAGAACTTAAACCGTATAATCCGGCCATGGCTGCCGTCAATGGCTATCTAGCTGCTCGTATCGGTCGGGTCGGGCTTCTCGGTCCTCATGACATTCTTGGGGGAAGGCGTGGTTTTCTTTCTGTCATGTCTGATCACAACTTTGAATTCAGAAAACCAGACATTCACAATTTAGGAGTTTTCAACATCTACCTAAAGCCCTATGCATCCTGCAGACATTGCCATCCCGCCATTGAGGCGACTCTAGAGATCACCTCGTCAAATCAACTTGCAACAGACAGCATTCAACAGGTTCTAGTTCACACCTACAGTGCAGCAGTTAATGGGCACGATCATAAAACAATACATGGCACAAGCTCTGCGCGACTAAGCTTGCCCTATAGTGTTGCCGTAGCACTTCTTGCGGGCAAGGCCAATATCGAAGAATTTGACATTAAATCTGTGGAGCTTGACTCAATTATTTCAATCATGGACAAAGTGGACATTATAGTCGACTCGGAATTTTCCGCTCTTGCTCCTCAGAAACGAGTAGCAATAGTTAGCATCGTGACAAATGACGGAGAGCACTATGAAGCGCGGGTTGATTATCCTAAAGGCGAACCTGAAAACCCAATGTCACTTAAGGAAGTAGAAAATAAATTTCTATCTCTTGCCTTGTTTGGTGGCAAAACTCAAATTGAAGCGTTTCAAATAATTGAGAGAGTTAAAAACATTGAAACCGATCTAATGTCCCTTTTCGATCTGTTATAGGATAGACAGTCGACATACTAAGGCAGTACGGCTAACTAGCGATAAGCATTAATCACTTTCTTTACCACCTTTTGTTTAATAACCATAACCACCAAGTATTCGACCAACAGACCTAAAAGTATAGCCCAGATGCCAATAAACTGAATCATGAGCCACACCACCGCGATATACAGCGAATTCGCAATCAAAGATATATAGAAATTTTGCTTAACCTGACCTAAAGCAATAAAGAGAGGATGAATCGGCGCAAAAGATAACGCAAACCCTCTAAGCAATAAATAAACAAATAAAACAGGCCAATGATTGACGTAAATCGGATCAAGTGTTAGGTGCAGAAACAAGAGACTTGCTCCTGTAAGAATAATAACAAAGGGTGCCATAAGCACATTGCCTTTCGCAATCATCTTCTTATAATAAGCGTAGCATTCGTGGTATTTTTCTTTAGATATCAACTCTGAAAATAACGGCATAATGGCTTGTTTAATTGGTGTTGTAAATTTATTCAAGACCTGACCAATCTGCTTATACACCTTAAAGACAGCGACCAATTCATAGGAGAGCATGGAAAGAAAAATGGTATCAAACTGTTGCACAGGGATATCCGCACTTGCTGTCAGACTAGTCCAAAATGTAAATCGAAACACTTTCTTCCAATCTTGCTTAATGTCACATTTTATGATCCGCTTAAACGACAATGATTTATGCTTTCGGATCTCGTTCAGAAACATTATAAAGAACAATACATAACCAAAAACGTAGCCTAACGCGTAGGCAAATGCAGCCCCCATGAGCCCCATCTTGAGGACTAAACAAAATACTACGATCAAAACGAGCTTGAGAATTTCCGAGACTATACGAAATACAGAATATAGAAGGAATCTATCTAATAGCCTGATAATACCAACAGAAGTACCAGTAAAATTAAAGAGAATAATAAATGAGAGAATATAAATGGATTGTGTTGTCTGAGCATTCCACTCAAACAATCCACTAAAAAAAGAGGCCGTAGATAACGCTAAAATAAGACCAATGATCGCTGTTACAACATCTATGATGGTACCTATTTTTATCAATCTCTCAAGTGCCCCATAATCATCCTTTTCGATTGCATCGCTCCCAAAAGAAATCATCGCATGCCATGCTTGGAAATTCACCACATTATCGACAATTAAGATAAACGAATACGCAACGACTAAGATGCCATAATTACTATTCCCAATGATTGATATCAATAGTACGGTCGAAATAAAGGATATGAAGGATGCACCGCCCTCACCAAGGAAAGAGATCAAAAAGTTTTTGAGAAACTTGGCGACAAAAGTATTCTCTTTCAACTTTTTTATTCGTTTCATAATCCATAATTTAATGTTCATCAAAAAACTATGTTTACCCCTGTTCTTTACCTTTACATATTAAAGATTACATACGATCCGTTACATATAAAGACTCAAGAGTCTCCAAATTGTGTTTAATATCAAACCCCGCGTCAACAACACATTGAGAAGTGTCTTTACGGCTGGAAATAATATCCAAATTAAGATTTACAGTCTCTGCTAGATTGTTGGGACCGTCATCTAATGCAAATGACCAACACCAATCAGTAATCACCACCTCATTTGTTATACTCGACGACAAATAGCAAGGCAAACCGGATGCCTGCGCCTCCAACGCTACAATGGGAAAGCCTTCAACAAATGAAGGCATCACGAACAAATCCATGGCCTGATAATATTTATATGGATCATTCCGATAGCCAAGAAAGTCAACATCTTCTGTCAGTCCAAGAGCATCCACCTTATCCTTAATATTCTGTTCAAGTTCACCGTCCCCAATAAGCATCAGCTTTGCAGAATGGACACTCTTTTTAAAATGTAAAAAAAATTCAACCAGAAACTCATGGTTCTTAACATCAACAAATCTACCGACATGGCCTATGACGAATTCATTCTCATAGCCTAAGCCTGTACGAACATCATCTCTTAGGTTCATATTAAATTTATATTTTGCAGCATCAATGGCATTCCTAATGATTTTATATTTCTTCTTTTTAATAACTCCTCTAGAGAAGAGATTCTTAGCAGCCTCAAAAGAACACGCACAGTATTGATCAGCATATATGGTTAATAATGGCGACAAAAGATTGATTGCGATTCGCTTAAGTTTTGAATTGATGCCTGTACTATGAGAGTGAGCAATAATGTTTTTAATGCCAGCCTTTTTCGCGGCGATGGCACAAGCGAGAGCCGGGAAAAAAGCACTCGTATTTATATGAACAGCATCATAATCGTGTTCTTTAATGAATGAGCTTAACTGACGAATAATCGCTACAAAGCGCCTAAGACCCCCTGTCTCAATCCCGAGAGCGTATAAGTCTGAACCTAATCTTTCAAAATCATTTCGATATTGTTCAAAACACTGATTACGAATGGCCAAAAAATCAAAAAGTATTCTGTCATGATTCATCTTTGAGTAATAGTTGTATAGAAAAGATACGATCCCACCAACAACTGGTTTCCCGTTAACATTATCTCGCAACCCGCCCGCAATCTGTAATACCCTGATTTGTTTGGCATTATTATTCATCAAAATCATTCATACCCTCTATAACTCAAGAGTAGCAACTCTTGGTTCAAAGCAACAATCCGGTCTAATGGAGACAATTCTAACACCACTGGCCCTCTGGGAACCAACTTTCAAAAATGTCGCCAAAACAGAATGTTCGCCGCCCAAACCCAATGGTCCACAACCGGCAGCATTTACTCTTGAGGTAATCTCCTTTTCGAGATCATTTTGAATATCATATTTCCCGTAGACCTGAGCCTCGATCATCAAGGCAGTCGCCTCAAACTGCGATCTCCCAATGCCAATAGAAAGCGTACATGGAGTACAGCCAAGTTTTAAAACCGCCTCCGACGCGAGCGCTACGATCTCATCCATAACAACTGACATGCAATGTTTATGGAAGACGCTTTTTACCTGTCCCCTTATGGACGGACCACCTCCATACAACAGGATATGTACGCGAAACACATCATCCTCGCACACACTCTTTACTAAAAACGGAGCAGGCAGAACTGCACCCGGGTCATCGTCGATACCGCCTGATTGTTCGAGCCTCTGGCTCGCATCTCCCATCAATGCCATTGGCCTTCCGGGCATCGCTCTCAAACCGGCCGCTATCCCCTCTTGAATCGCGGTCATCACCGAGCCCGACAAGCACCTGTTCTTCCCAATTTCGATCAAAACATGAGGGATACCGGTATCATCACATAAAGGCAAAGCTTCTTCTTCCGCTACCTTAGCGTTCTCAAGAATCGTCTCAAGAACCCATTTGGCTCTTTTGTTAGTCTCGTTAACAATTGCATGTTTATAGGCATTCATCCGATCGGTAGGAAAAGTTGTGCCTGCCTTAATGAGTGTCTCCGCAATCTTTTTTGAAATATCATTTGTCATAGCACTCACTACTAGTCCGTAAAAATCGATTTCCCCTTTGCCGCCGCTACAATGGCGGTAAACCCGCGAACTTTCAGCCGAAACAACGCCTCCATCCCCTCCTCAGGAAACGCGACAAGTTCCTTTTCAACGGCTAAACTTGTCAACAACGCTGAGACCGGAGGAATGATCGCAAACACGGCATGATTGTCAGCTAGTCCACGAACCGTATCTTCGCCAATAGCCCCTTTACCGATATGTAAACGCACTCCCATCCTCGAAAGCGGCACCATGCTGCTCTCGATCTCCAATTTATTGCTGGAAGTAGGTCCAATACCTGCGATGCTTACGGCAGAATGGAAAATGACACTGCCTTCGAATGATAAATTCAGTTCGTTTAACCTGCTTTCATCACCTAAACCAACCAACTTCGGCAAAATCGAATCGCGTCCGGCAAATATATACCCACTAACCTCAATGAGATCGCCAACCTCTAATTCGTCAATATCTTTCTTTGAGATCGGTGCAGATAAGACTTTCATAAAGAATCCCTGTAACCTCATTCATCAAGAAAACAGTTTAATGTACTCGCTTTGATCTTTGATCACACCGTAGGCCTTTGCCGTATACAGTACCCTCTCCGCCCAATTCATGTGTGGCTTCGTTTCATTCATTTTGTTGTAACTCATGCTCTTTACAACGCCGCCTGTAGAGCCAACGATCTGGAGTGCATCATCGTATTCTTCCTTTGTAACAGCATACATGCCGTTCACATAGTTCAAATGAGTCGGGTGAATGATCGTTTTCCCTATAAAACCGTTCGCCTTATCCAGCACTAACTCGCGCAACAGACCGTCAATGGCGTCATTCACGATGGTATCTTTTTTAATGAGGGCTTTCGTAAAATCAAACGCGGGAAGCTCTCCCCATCGCATTTCTTTGCTAGCTCTAAAATACTCCCAGACCGGACCTGACACCGTGTACATATTTTCTCGACTAAAGACATTGAGGATATCGGTAAGACAATCACGAACCGTAACGATGTCGTAGATCGTGTAATCAATGCCTCTCCTAACACCAAAACAGGCGGAGAAATCAGTCCCGCCGACGCGAACGTTAAGCACGAGATCACGATATTTGTCCAAAATTCTTTTAATACCCATTAATTCGTTAATTCTCGTCTCAAGATAAGCGACTGATGCATCCTCCAAAATAGGCATACCATAGAGAATGTCATCGAACTCCCTATTGAGCTTCTCTAAATGATGAAAATATGCCTCCCCATTCTCGGAATAGAATTTGGGGAAATTAAATCCGGCAATTAGTTTCACAATTCTCGGGTTTAATTTACTGGAAAAATTCTTAAATTGTTCTAAGCTTCGTACTCGTAAAAACAACAAGGGCAAGTCAGAATAATCGAAGCGATGGTCCTCTATCGCATCACTCAACGTAGTCAGTAATTTCAAAGCATTACTTTCTGCAGCAGGTACATCCTGCGGTTTACAGGCGTCTTCAAAACACAATACGAATGACGTAAGTCCCGGGTATTTCTTATTCATAATCGCGGAAGCAAAATCCGTCGTCCCAGGCATATACATCGTTGCGCCGAGACAATACTGGAGAAGTTTTTTATCAGAATATTTGTCAAACTCAACCGGATCGACAACAAATTCAAACTGTTTATTGTAGCGATGGTGCTTCACTTTGGAAAACCTCAATCATAGCCATTAAACAAGCATACAATCGTTTAATAGACTACCCTTTCATCTTTTGATACTTAACAAACCACAATTCTTTCGATCAGTGAAGGTCCCAGGATGGGTTAATAACCCTATCTGATCGCACCACGTGCCGATGCTAATGCTTCGGGATAATATTGGTCTATCATTCGCTTTACAAGAAGAACCTGTTTGGCTCTTTTCTTTGCCTCAATGTCCGATGTATCCCAACTATGAGATTTCACAACAGATCCGCCCGTCTTTAAATAAACGGGACATGCCACTCTAATCATTTCAGGCACTTCATAATGACGTATAAAGCCACCCGATGACTCAGGGTTCTCCGTATGCAGGTCGATAGGAATATCAATGGCCTGTCTCATCGACGCCAGCATTTGCAACTGAATATCTCGTATCGGATTGATGGAGTCAGCGCCAATAGTCTCTAACAATCTCGCAGAACATGGGTTGCCGTGACCACAGTGTGCGGATACCTTAAACTTGATATCCTTTGGCAACTCTCCCTGATTTCTCATCTCATTTAAAACCCACAGATTGCCTTCGTCATAGACGAGAAAGGACTTACAGCCGAGTGAAGCAGCCCTTTTAACATCCTCGATGGCACGAACAACTTGCTCTTGTCCCCTCAGGCGATAACCCATCCGCTGCCCTTCCGGCGTGCGAACTGATGCGCTTGTATCGGTGGTCGCCCTCGGACCGATAGCTAATACAAGATCAACCTGCCAATGGTTTGCGAGATCTACCATTGTTAGAATCTCATCGTCCGTAAGCGTCATGATGCCTTTCGTTTGTGTCACTCTGTGTATTGAAACATTGTGCTCGGCGAGTTCCTCAAGCAAAGTACGCATCGCACTAGGCCCCTGAATTCCCGGAACCTCGAACCTGTATTGCCCACCATCCCAAAACCGCTTTTGCGAAGTTGGCAAATCATATAAGTCCCCTTTGGGCAATCCGATTTTCTGTAAGAATGCTCTAGTATTTTCCATCGTAAACTTATCTCCTTGTATGAAAAATAATTTTCGCTCGCATCATTAAGTATTTTACCGAACAAAATGGTGAAAAGACAGAGAAGCAAATTATGTCAGCACTTTCAACTTGATACTTCGCTTTCTGGCCATGGATAAAAGGTAAGAAAGACCTATCACAATGAAGATCGTTGTCCACATGGCAGTATTTAAGAATTGAGCAAGAACAATATCAAAATTCCATCGAGGGGACTTTACGAATCCATCAAATAGAAAAAGAACAAATGCTAGACGCCAAACTGTACCCTTAGTTAGTCTGCGAATATTGTTAAAGAAAGCCATCAGTCCTCCATAAACAAAGCTACCGAACATGACCCCAATATAACTAAAATCATAGTATAGCTCCGCCACATAACAACTGCCAACTGCAAACCCTCGCAAATATCTATCAGATCCCAATGCAATAAGACTAAGAGAATTAGATAGCGAGTTACCGAGCTTTGCATATTCAATGCTGTTGTATAGATAAGAAAAACCGTAGTCAAAGTTAAAGAAGAGCCCAATAACAGTATTTGTGCGCAACCACTTTACCAAGCTAAAAAATGAGTAATACGCCTTGGGATTCAACGATGACTCATAATAATCCGTTAGTCTGATAACGCTCGCACTAAATCCTTGTTGCTGAAAAAAGCCTAATACTTGATCGATAAATGATTGTGTTCCACTCACACGTCCAAATCTAGCGTATTTATACTCAAATAAGAACATTAGCAAAAATGGTACAGCCAACATTGCCAAAATGACCAATTTTTTGTTAATCCAGCAATCATTGTACACAGATAAAATATTTCTCAGAATGAAATACATCATCAACAGTAATGCTGTTAATACAAAATAAATTCTTCTCCCCGTTAAAAGAGATGCTACTGCATACGCAGAGTACAAAAACAAGGGAATTCTACATTCTGATTTTCTGGGCATTGTAGCCAAAATAATAAGAAAAGCATACGGCGCCATATTCGCGAGAGCACGAACAACAAACGGAGTGTTCGGAGTAAAATCGACATAGTAGGAGGCATATCCGGAGTCACGTACAAATGCAAATTTCTGAATAACCTCGACGAATGCTAAAAACGGAAATGTCGAATAAAAAACAATTTTACTTGCCCTTCTAATATTCCTCGTATGATCTGAGATAGCAAATTCACACAAACCAAGATATTGATTTCTATCAATCGATGAGAATCTTACAGTCATCAAACCATCTGCAAAACGATGTGAGATCAGAATAGAAAGAAGACTTAGAGCGATCAAGATATTCGAAAGTCTATAGTACTCATAGCCAAAATAGTAACTAATCTCGTAGCCAAAAATTTCATAGACAAAATGACCACTCAACAAAAAAACAAAAAATGAAACAAGAAATGCTGAATAAAGTAATCGATGTCTAAAATCACTGAGAGCATAAAACAACGATACACACCAGATAGTAAACGCCACAACAAAATAGACATCTACACCAAACAAAACTAGCAAGCAAGCTACTATTAGAGAGCCTAGAGTGTAGACACCCATGCGTTCTTGGGTTTGATTAATCGTCACTATCAATTAGCATCACCACCTGATATAGCTCTTCTTTGATTCTATCACCCTATCGTTTATTATTTATTTATTAGTTAATCCATAATAAAATGGATGCAATCGACTACACTGCGACACACTTCAATGGCCTTTTGAGGTTCATCAGCTACTGAAATCACGTGACCTAATCGGTCTTCGCCACTCTGTGGCACATTCACATGATCGCCTATTTTTGCATAAAGAGACAAATCTAATACGCCTTCCACCTTTCCCGCTGCCTCTAATCCGGATATTCCTTGTAGTATCCCACTGCGCTTTACAGTGAAAAATTGAATCGCTGCTCCCCGATTGTCGCCCAAAGTAACATCAATTCTTTCACCGAGTGCAATTTTAATGACAGCCTCTGTCATATCAAAACCGGTAGAAGCAGGCACAAGATGGGTCCCTAGAAAACCGCCACCCATTCGAGATCCTATCTCAACAATTTTAGGACCTTCACTTGTAACGATTAGTTCTGCGTGAACCGCACTATGATTAATGCCAAGGGCAGTGATTGTATTGCACGTAACATTTTTAATTGCATCGATTATTTCCATAGACAGCAATGAGGGCTGGTTGTGTCTTATTTCTACAAAGTAAGGAGTGCCACTTGTTAATTTATCAGTGATTTGAATTATATACGGAGTTTTATCGACCACTATGGCCTCACAGCTAACCTCTGGACCCTGCATATATTCTTCAATGATAACGCCTCTGCCTCTACTTTTTGAGAAGCTGTAGTGTACGGATTCCAGAAGTTCTTCATATGATTCAATATAACGAACACCAAGACTCCCCGAGCTATCTACCGGCTTTGAAACACATGGGTAAAACGGAATCTGGCTTGCATCCAATAGATCCGGATCCTCTAAGTTTACATACCATGGAATAGGAAGTGATGCCTTCTCCAGTGCAACTCTCATGAGAAATTTATCTGTCGTCTTAACCGCAACATCGTAATCCAGACTAGGCAATCCAAGCAACTGACACGCATAGGATACTGACCTCATCGGCATATCGGTTGCAAGGGTTATTATTCCATCAGCTTGGAAAATCTTTGCAACTTCAGCAACACCGATTTCATCAATTGTACTTACTTCATAGAATTCGTCAGCGTAATCTATTCCTACTGCAAGGGGATCTTGATCGACAACACCTACATAAAGCCCCATTTCCTTCGCTTTTAGAATTCCGGGAAGCTGCAGTCTTGAAGCGCCAAGAATTAAAATCCTTTTCTGTCTTTGCACCATTGGCCTCCCGGAATTGTCTGCCATTTATGCTATTCGCCGTATTAAAGGAAACTGTTTTGCCATCTCCACGCATCTCGGCACATATCTTCTAGGGTTCTTTCAGTCTTCCAACCGAAAAGCTCCCACGCTTTATGCGGGTCAGCAAGGGAAAAAGCGATATCGCCTTTTCGTCGTTCAACGATTCTGTAAGGAATTTTCACATTATTCGCAGATTCAAAGGCATCAATCAGTTCTAATACACTGGTTCCCTTACCTGTACCGAGATTGACGATATTAAATCCCGCATTATTTAAGCTGTACTCAAGAGCAGCTAAATGTCCCTTGGCAAGGTCCTCTATGTGCAAATAATCACGCACCCCTGTTCCATCCTTCGTTGGATAATCATCTCCGAAAACCGATAAATAGCTAATTTCACCTGCAGCCACCTTGGTTATAATCGGCATAATATTGGTTGGCGTATTAGAAAGATTCTCGCCTAAAAGACCACTTTTGCTGGCACCAAGGGGATTAAAATATCGAAGGGCAACAATACCCATTTCATTTCTTCGCCGAGCAAGATCCTCTAAAATCAACTCGATCATTGCCTTCGTTCTCCCATAGGGATTAATGGCAAAATCGACAGGCAAATCCTCCTTAAAAGGCGCATCTTTGTTATTGCCGTAGACCACCGCTGAAGAGCTAAACACAAGAGAGTTGACCTGATATTTTTCCATCAGTAAAAGAAGATTCAACGTAGAGACTAGATTGTTTTCATAGTAGCGCAAAGGATAATCCACCGACTCTCCCGCAGCTTTATAGCCGGCAAAGTGTAACACTGCTTGCAGGCTGTGAAATTGAAAGACCTCCTCAAAGGCGACTATATCTCTTAGATCAATTTTGTAAAAAAAAGGCTTCTTACCTGTAATCTGTTCTATCCTATCGACAACATCAGCATGACTGTTACTAAGATTGTCGCAAATAACCACTTCATAACCAGCACGGAGCAGTTCAACTGTTGTATGTGAGCCAATATACCCCGTTCCGCCTGTGATCAGTATTTTCATCCTGCCCACCAGTTCTCACTCTTTTGCAAAGCGGTCTAATTGGCTTTCAAAAGGGAAGCTAACGTGTCCACGACATACTCAACTTCTGCATCAGTTATCGAACTGAACAATGGAAGAGTTACTTCGTTTTGATACTGAGCATACGCTTCAGGGAAATCTTTAATTTGAAAACCACGTTTTTGGTAGGCACTCAACATTGGTAATGGCTTGTAGTGTACATTCAGTGCAACACCACGCCTTGAAGCTTCCAAGATAAACCTGTTCCTCTCATGAACATCTTTCCCGTTCAATCGGAGCATAAACAAATGCAAACTTGATACCGCATTTTCATCAAAATGCTCTAGCCACGAGACATTGAAGTTTCTAAAATGATCATAGTAATACTCAACTATTTCTTTGCGACGCGTTAACATCGACTGATATCGTCCTAATTGAGATAAACCGATAGCGGAAGCGATATCGGTTAAGTTGCACTTATAGTATGGTTCGACGATGTCGTATTCCCATGAACCGGGTTCGATTTTATTAAAGGCGTCTTTTGTTTGTCCATGTAACGACAAGAGCATATATCGCTCGTATAAGTCAACATCATCAAAGCACTCAAGTGATCGCCAGCTCGCGGCACCGCCTTCGGCCGTTGTCAAATTCTTAACCGCATGAAATGAAAAATTAGAAAAATCCGCAATGGCGCCCGCCATGATTCCGTTTCTGGATGCACCGAGCGAGTGAGCCGTATCCGCCACCACAGCGACTCGACCAAGCTTCTCTTGAACTGCGCCAACAGGCTTGAAAAGATGGCGTTTCCTATCGACAGCCTTGAATATCCTATCGTAATCGCAAACCACTCCCCCTAAGTCAACCGGTATAATTGCTTTGGTCCTCTCGTTGATCGCCTCTTCCATAAGGTCATAATCCATCTCAAATGAATCTTTTGCACAATCGATCATTACGGGGATAGCACCGACATGGTAAATGATGCTACATGAAGCACTGTATGTATACGCGGGAACGATGACCTCATCACCCGGTCCAATACCGAGTAATCGCATCGTACAAAAAGTAGCATTGGTTTGCGCATTAAGCGCAGCAACCTTACTCACTCCTATATAGTCTGCCAGAGCCGCTTCGAATCGCTTTGTGACGGGTCCCGTAGTTAACCAGCCTGAACGTAAAACATCAGAAACGGCAGCAATTTCTTGCTCTGTAATATCCGGTCTAAAAAAAGGAACTTGAAGCATCGTTAATCACGAAATATCCTTTCAAGCATTCATTGTTAAACTTAAGAACAAAATGTTCTATCTACCCCTCTTCCACATATCCTCACCATTATGACATGAAATCGGACGGTGATCGAAAAGTGTTACACTCATGTAAAAGATTATACACCCTAAGACAATTACATGCACCAAACGAACTGATGCTCATTCGATAAACTAAGAGAAGAAATTATGAGCGTAAGTTCTACTCCGCAATCCTATTCAACTAATATTTCAACAACTACCATTATTGTGTTAGATGTCTACCATTTCATATCCATCTCCAAGATGCCCAAGACATCTTTGGAGAGGTCGGTACTTCTCCGGATACTATTGTCAATACTTGCATTCTTACTTGAGGATTTTGATAATAGCAACAATCCCGAGCATTCTCTCGCAGCCTCAATTGTATCGGGATCATCTTGTAAACTCGCACCAGAAATTAGATCTACTTGCAGCCCCTCTCCATTAAGTTTTAAAATATTACGGATACCGGATACAAGCAACTCTGCACTTGCATCCCCTTGAACGTATGGAATGAGGATATTAGCTTTGCGGAAAGAATTCTCCTTTTCCATCTTAATTTTTAATGTGCTTCGAAGTACTTGCACAACATACTCTGCACGTTTCACAGCTTCTGACGGTTCATACGCCATCCCAAACAGATTGGTGAAGAACTTATCGATTGACCTGCCAAAACGCTCGCTCCGTCTCTTCGCCCTTTCAGAGTAATAAGGTATCTTACCAAGATAAGTCACTTTTCTTTCTCGTGCGATCGCTGAGACATCGTCTCTTACAATCTGGTCTCGATACCGCAAGAAAGAAATAAATGCACTCAGCAGGAACCCTAGAAGGATGGCTGCAAAGACATACTTTAGAGACATCGATTGAACAGTAACGCCACTCGGCATATCTGTACTAGTTTCCTTTAAAGACTCCTCAAACGCCGTATCGATCATTTGATTCAACTCTTCAATAGTATCTTGATTAATCTGGAGATCGCTTTCGATTCTTTCTTTAAACATGGTAATAGAAGGATCTTTAACAACTTCTTTTTTCACATGGCTGAATTCTAAGAAATGAATAGCTAAAAGGTCGATCTCGGGACGGACGACTTCC
>Ga0208694_1000017_pt1 | contig 225336 bp, 216 predicted proteins | sample AD_UKC078_MetaG_FD_184442 | JGI IMG/M metagenome (GOLD analysis project Ga0208694, IMG submission 184442) | Active sludge microbial communities of municipal wastewater-treating anaerobic digesters from USA - AD_UKC078_MetaG (SPAdes) (version 2) | ecosystem: Engineered > Bioreactor > Anaerobic...
GTCCTCGGCCGCCGGCCTGGTGGCGCTGCCCTGGCATGCCGCCTACAGCGCCAGCAAGTTCGGCCTGCGCGGGCTGTCGGAGGTGCTGCGCTTCGACCTGGCCCGGCACCGCATCGGAGTGTCGGTGGTGGTCCCCGGCGCGGTCGACACGCCACTGGTGCAGAGCGTGGACATCGCCGGCGTCGACCGCGAACACCCGAAGGTGCAACGCCTGGTCCGGCTGTTCAGCGGTCATGCGGTCTCGGCGGAGAAGGTGGCCCGCAAGATCCTCGCCGGGGTGGCCCGCAACCGGTTCCTGATCTACACCTCGCCGGACATCTGGGCGCTGTACATGTTCAAGCGGGTGGCCTGGCGGCCGTACAGCGCTGTGATGAGCCGGGTCAACGTCTTGTTCACCGGGGCGCTGAGACCGCACGGGGCGCAGTACGTCCACCCCGGCCCGACCAGCGATGAGGCGTTGGAGGACTGAGGTGCGAAGCCCGCTGATTCCGCGGCCTTGGCGCCCGGATTCCCGCCGCGAGTGTGCGGATTTCTGCACCGCCGCGGCGAGTCGCGCGGAAAACCGCACAGTCGCGGGATGCGAGGCGGACCCCGAGCGCGCCCCGAGCGGGCAGATTTTTGTCAGAGGCCGCTGCTACATCTAGGGGGCGGGTTTTGCGGCATGTGTGTCGTGACGCCCGACACGCCGAAAAATGTTCGCTAAGAGCGTTACGACCAGGGAATTTCAGAAATGTTATTCGGAAGATGTTGTACCTCTTCTGATTGTCACCCACTAGGTGTAGTGTTTGGCAGGCCGACAGACCTGATGAACCACCGGTCCACCGGAACATCTGAATCACCCGTTTCACGGGCTCTCACCACCCCCCCTTGCAGCGCAGAGGAGCCATCCGCAGATGACCATCACCGTGTACACCAAGCCGGCCTGCGTGCAGTGCAATGCGACCTACAAGGCGCTGGACAAGGCGGGTCTGGAATACGAGATCGTCGACATCACCGAGGTTCCGGAGGCCCGGGACTACGTGATGGCGCTGGGCTACCTGCAGGCGCCCGTCGTCGTCGCCGACGGTGAGCACTGGTCCGGCTTCCGGCCGGACCGGATCAAGGCGCTCACCGGCGCCGCGGCCGTCATCGCCAGCGCCTAAGCCGGCGGGACATCCGATGGATCCGGTGCGGCTGGTGTACTTCTCCAGCGTCTCGGAGACCACCCACCGGTTCGTCCAGAAGCTCGGTCTGCCGGCCATCCGGATTCCGATCAGGGACGCCATCGAGGTGCACGATCCCTACGTTCTGGTGCTGCCGACCTACGGCAGCGGCCGTCGGGCGGAGGCTTCCGGGTTCGTGCCCAAGCAGGTCATCAAATTCCTCAACAACGAGAACAACCGGTCCCTGATCCGCGGGGTCATCGCGGCCGGCAACACCCAATTCGGTGCCGAGTACTGCTACGCGGGCGATGTCGTCTCAAGCAAATGCAACGTGCCGTACCTGTACCGCTTTGAAATGATGGGAACCGCAGAGGACGTCGAAGCCGTCCGCGTGGTTCTGGCCGATTTCTGGAAGAAGGAAGAGAACACGTGGCACCGACGGTCTCAGCTGCAGAGCCTGTAACGACGTCCTCCGCGCATGCGACCGCGCATGCGTTGCCGGGGGAGACTGATTTCCACGCGCTCAACGCGATGCTCAATCTGTACGGCCCCAACGGCGAGATCCAGTTCGACAAGGACGTCCTCGCCGCGCGGCAGTACTTCCTCGAGCACGTCAACCAGAACACCGTGTTCTTCCACAATCAGGACGAGAAGCTCGACTACCTGATCCGCGAGAACTACTACGAGCGCGAGGTGCTCGACCAGTACTCGCGCAACTTCGTCCACACCCTGCTGGATCGCGCCTACGCCAAGAAGTTCCGCTTCCCGACCTTCGTCGGCGCGTTCAAGTACTACACCTCCTACACGCTGAAGACTTTCGACGGTAAGCGCTACCTGGAGCGCTTCGAAGACCGCGTCGTGATGGTGGCGCTGACCCTGGCCGCCGGCGACACCCTGCTCGCCGAGCAACTGGTCGACGAGATCATGGACGGCCGGTTCCAGCCGGCCACCCCGACCTTCCTCAACTCGGGCAAGAAGCAGCGCGGCGAGCCGGTGAGCTGCTTCCTGCTGCGCATCGAGGACAACATGGAGTCCATCGGCCGCTCGATCAACTCCGCGCTGCAGCTGTCGAAGCGCGGCGGCGGAGTCGCGTTGCTGCTCACCAACATTCGCGAGCATGGCGCCCCGATCAAGAACATCGAGAACCAGAGCTCCGGCGTCATCCCGATCATGAAGCTGCTGGAGGACTCGTTCTCCTACGCCAACCAGCTCGGTGCCCGTCAGGGTGCCGGCGCGGTCTACCTGCATGCGCATCACCCGGACATCTACCGGTTCCTGGACACCAAGCGGGAGAACGCCGACGAGAAGATCCGGATCAAGACGCTGAGCCTCGGCGTGGTGATCCCGGACATCACCTTCGAGCTGGCCAAGAACAACGAGGACATGTACCTGTTCTCCCCGTACGACGTGGAGAAGGTCTACGGAGTGCCGTTCGCCGACATCTCGGTCACCGAGAAGTACTACGAGATGGTCGACGACGCCCGCATCCGCAAGCACAAGATCAAGGCGCGCGAGTTCTTCCAGACCCTGGCCGAGTTGCAGTTCGAGTCCGGCTACCCGTACATCATGTTCGAGGACACGGTGAACCGGGCCAACCCCATCGACGGCAAGATCACCCACTCCAACCTGTGCTCGGAGATCCTGCAGGTCTCCACGCCGTCGCGGTACAACGAGGATCTGACCTACGCCGAGGTGGGCCGGGACATCTCGTGCAACCTCGGCTCGCTGAACATCGCCAAGGCGATGGACTCACCGGACTTCGCCCAGACCATCGAGGTGTCGATCCGGGCGCTCACCGCGGTCAGCGATCAGACCCACATCACCTCGGTGCCCTCGATCGAGAACGGCAACAGCCAGGCTCATGCGATCGGGCTGGGGCAGATGAACCTGCACGGCTACCTCGCCCGGGAGCGCATCTACTACGGCTCCGAAGAGGGCATCGACTTCACCAACATCTACTTCTACACGGTGCTCTACCACGCCCTGCGGGCCTCGAACAAGATCGCCATCGAGCGCGGAGCGACGTTCACCGGCTTCGAGAAGTCGAAGTACGCCAGCGGTGAGTTCTTCGACAAGTACACCGAGCAGGTGTGGGAGCCGTCGACCGACAAGGTCCGAAAGCTGTTCGAGGACGCCGGCATTCGCATTCCGAACCAGGACGACTGGCAGCGGCTCAAGGAGTCGGTGGCCAAGCACGGGATCTACAACCAGAACCTGCAGGCCGTGCCGCCGACCGGGTCGATCTCCTACATCAACCACTCGACCAGCTCGATCCACCCGATCGCCAGCAAGGTCGAGATCCGCAAGGAAGGCAAGATCGGCCGCGTCTACTACCCGGCGCCGTACATGACCAACGAGAACCTGGAGTTCTACCAGGACGCGTACGAGATCGGCTACGAGAAGATCATCGACACCTACGCCGCGGCCACTCAGCACGTGGACCAGGGGCTGAGTCTGACGCTGTTCTTCAAGGACACCGCCGACACCCGCGAGGTCAACAAGGCGCAGATCTACGCCTGGCGCAAGGGGATCAAGACGCTGTACTACATCCGTCTTCGCCAGATGGCGCTACAAGGGACCGAGGTCGAAAATTGCGTCAGTTGCATGTTGTGATTGCCTTCCGCTGACGGCGGGGATTTCGCGGTGGCCGAACTTTCGACCGGGGGCTTGGTCTATGGGATCAGGCTCCGGTGGGAGTCTCGTTATCGCTATGTCGGTCTTACGACGAAATCAGCGCAGACAAGGCTTCGGCAGCACTGGAAACAGGCTGCGGCTGGGAGGAAAACACCGTTCTACGACTGGTTGCGTAAGCAAGATCGCAACGACGTGGTTGTGGACCACCTGGACTGGGCGGACGAACTCGATGAGCTCGCTGAGGCCGAAATCGCCTGGATAGCTTTGTTGCGGCTCGAGGGGCAGCCGTTGCTGAACCTGGCGGCCGGCGGACTCGGGCCGACGGGCGTGGAATGGACTGCGGAGATGCGGCGGGCGGCGAGCATTCGGGCGACTGGACGCAAGATGCCCAGCCGATTCGGTGAAGAGAATCCGTTCTATATGGGGGAGCATTCGCCCGAACAGCGGGCGAAGTGGTCTGCTGCGCGCAAGGGTACGAATGTCGGGGCTGACAATCCGAACTACGGGAAATTTGGAGCGGACCACCCCGGCTTCAGCCATGTGATGTCGGAGGAGGCTAAGGCCAGGCTGTCGGAAAGGATGACGGGCGCTGGGAACCCCAATTTTGGCCGCGTTGCGAGCGAAGAAACACGGGCCAAGATGTCGGCGGTTCGCAAAGGCCGTCCAATGCCGTCGAGTCGGCGTAGCGCCCACACCAGACACCACACAAATAAAGGGGTCAGGAAGGCGACGTGCCGGTATTGCATTGAGGACTCGCAGTGAGGTCTTCCAGGTTGGCGACGAGGGGATGATCACGCCGAGTGCGGCCGTGATCAGCACGATGAGCAACGGCAGTATGGTTCTGAAGCTGCATGTGCGGTAACCGGATCCGCTTCGCATGAAGTCGCTGAATTCAGACTCGCAGCCGAAGCTCCAATGCCCCAGATAAGCGGTTTACCCTTGGCCGCATGAATTTCTGGATCACCGGTTTTAAAGCCTGCTTCTCCTGCATCCTGTAGGCGTGATCCCGGTAGGTGAGGAGTAGCCCAATGTGTACCGGAATCCGTCTGACGGCCGACAATGGCGACGTCGTCTACGCGCGGACGATGGAGTTCGACACACCGCTGCCGGAGTGTGTCGGCTACTTCCCGCGCGGCCAGGAGTTCGTGGGTGACACCAGCTCGGGCACCGATGGTATGCGGTGGACCAATAGGTACGCGTTCGGCGGCAACGTGCTGATCGCGGGCGGGACGCACTCGCTGGGCTCCGACGGGATCAATGAGAAGGGTCTTGTCGCAGGGGTTTTCAATCTGCCCGGGTTCACCGAGTTCACACCGGTCTCGGACGGCAATCGTGACCGCGCGATCGCCAGTTGGCAGGTCGTGCTGTACATCCTGGGCAACTGCGCCACGACCGAGGAAGCCGAGGCGGCCCTGCTGTCCGGCGCCGTCGTCCTGGTCGACACCGACTTCCCGTTCACTCCCACGGCGAAGGGACAGCTGCCGATTCACCTGCGCGTCGGCGATGCCAGCGGGCGAACGGTCATCTGCGAGTGGCACACTCCGAATCAACCCCCGACGATTCTCGAGTCGCCGAACGGCTGCATCGCCAACCCGCCCCGTTTCGAGTTCCACCTGAACAATTGGGAGCACTTCAAGTCGCTGTCCCCGTACAACCCGTCCGGCCCGATCACGCCCGGTTCCCAGAGTTACAAGATCACGATGGGCAACGGCTACGTCGGCCTGCCGGGCGGCAGCAACTCGCCTGACCGCTTCATTCGTGCCAGCCTGTACGCACGCGACACCTATGCCGCGGCAACCGGAGCCGAAGCGGTGTGGACGGCGTGGCACGTGATGAACAACTTCGATCTGCCACGCGGGATTCTGCGCAACGTGACCGACAACGGGGTGGAATCGACGGAGTACACGATCTGGACCAGCGTCGCCGATACGAAGAACCTGAAGTACTTCTACCGCGTGCACGAGAATCCGGCGATCTACGAACTGGATCTCAACGCTCAGGATCCGGACGGCACCGCGGTCTTGAGGGACAACCGGCCATCGAGTGACCCGACAGTGACGGTTCCGGTGCGGTTCGCGGCCGGAGATTGAGGTTCAGCCGCCGGCGACGGCGATGAACGCGTCCCGCAGAGCGGCCATGTAGTTGTGAATCGAGCGGCGGCTGTCGAAAGTCTCCGGGAACGACACGGTGACGGTCGTGGCGTCGCGGTTGCGGGTCACCCAGATGTTGATGCCGCCGTGGTTGAGGTCGTCGATGAACATGCCCACGTTGTCGCCGACGGCGGGGTCGAGTTTCCGGAAGTCGAAGATCGACACCATCATCGGCTGGTCGGAACCGGCGGCGCCGAGCTCTTCGGGGTCGACCAGATCGAGAACGCGGTCGAAAGGCACTGCCGCCAAATGCTTGTTGGCGTCGAAGGACTTCTGCGCTGATCGCGCCGTTTCGCCGAAGTCGCTGCCGATTTCGACGGAAATGGGGAACAGGCTGGCGTACCACCCGACGCTGGTCGCCTGGTCCCTGGTTCGGGTGTCCAAGGGGCTGAAGATATGCACGGTGTCGGTGTCGGTGAAGTCGTGGTCGGCGATTGCGGCGCACGCCAGAACTCCACCGCTGAATCGTGCTCCGGCTCGGCGGCATGCGGTGTCGAAGGCCTCGGTCTGCTCCGCGTTGAGGATCTCCGCCGTGAAAGCCCCGCCTGAGCCGTCGTCGGCACTTCCCAGCTCGAGCGGGAAACTCGGCCATTCGCCCTCAGCGTCGAGAGCGAAGTCGACCCAGTCCTTGACCGGGCCCGAGTCGCGGGTGAGAGTCTCGACTTCGTCGTGCTGATTCTCGGTGAAGTCCCGGTAGGCCGCGGGTTCGGCGTCACTTTCGTCCCGACCGAGGGTCAGCGCCTGGTAGTCCCGGGTGATGTCGCCGTAGATCACCAGTGACGACGTTCCATCGGTGTGCAGGTGGTCGATGTTGGCGTAGACGGTGAAGTGATGTTCCTTCTGGATGACGCCGAAGGTGAAGCAGTCCCATTCCAGGGTGCCCGGGGTTGCCGTCAGCGCGTGGTCGCGGATCTCATCCTGCTCCATGAATCCCAGCACCGCGGGCACGAATTCGATCAGCTCAGGGCGCTCGATGGTGCGACGGATGACCTCGCCGGAGTCGGTGATGTCAAAAGCACTGTGGTAGGTGTCGTGGCGGCGCAGGTGGGCGTTGATGGCCTCGGTCATGGCCGCGATGTCACACCAGCCGGCGACGTTCCAGGACGTCAGGATCAGTCGCGCCGAATCACGTCGAAGCTCTCGGGCGGCGTGCGCCGACCGGAGATGCTGCTTCTGCTGGAAGGTGGGCGGCAGAGGGTCGATGGGCGCCGCCGCTGCGAGTTCCCGGCTGGACGGCGACGCGGTCCACTCGGTGACGACTCCCCGTCCGGGGCTCCAGTTGGCGCTGATGGAACCAATGGCGACCATGTGGGCGGCTCCTGGTGTGTGGTGGCGGTGGTGGGCGCTCGCTGTATTGCTCTACACGAGTAGGTAGTAGACGACGACCGCGATGAAGCAGACCACGAACGCCAGGCTGATGACCAGAGTGGATCGGCGCTCGAGTTTCATCGCTTCCGCCTCGCCGGTTTGCTTCAGTCTCCACGCGCCGACGACCGCGCTTCCAACCATCGCGGTGATCGCCGCGTAGGCGAGCAGATAGATCAGGTCGATCAATGGCAGGTAGCCGACTTCGGGTAGTGCCGAGGACACCCCGAATTGCATGGCGACCAGAGCGATCAGAGCGGTGATCGGCACGTTGACCTTGGAGTCGACGTATTCCGCCGGGATGATCACGCCCAGAGCCGCGGCGATGAGCACGATCAGCAACGGGAGGATGGTTTTGAAGATTCCCGACGTGATCGGGGACGTCACCGGGACCTCCACGACGACCCGGCTGTAGGTGCGGTCGTGCGGGGCGGATTCGATATCGCCGAAGGACGTCGGATAGGTGTGGTTGTCGAACGCGATGCGGGGCTTCCCGAAGTTGTAGCCGGCGAGGGTGATGTCCGGGTTGACCGTGATCGGATCCTTGTCCGGCACGTAGACGACCTGCTCGACGTTGTTGACGGCGTCCTCGAACACGAAGCGCAGCTTCTGGCTCTGGAACGGATAGTCCGCCACCGACAGCGGCGAATTGAAATTCCCCTGATAGCGCCCCAGCCAGACCATGGAGCCATCGGGTTGCTTGCGGGGTTCCGGGTAGACCTCGGTTTTGCTCAGCGCCCAGTTCTCGAACACGTTCTGGACCTCGATGCCGGCCGGCGCGTCGATGTCCGGGTTGCGCCACCGCAGCCAGACGTAGAAGTCCGCGGAGAAGCTGTTGGTGCTGAGGTCGACCGCCTGGACGTTCTGGACATAGACCCCCACGGTCACCTTTTCCGGGGCGGGCGGCGGGGGAGCGGGGGCGGCCGAGGCGGTGCTCAGGGTCGAGGATCCCAGCTGCAGCGCGGCCAGCAGCAGGCCGAAGACGAACCCGACGGTGAGGATTCGTGCGACCACTGTGACGACGGACTTCATCCGGCCCCCTTCCCCGCGGCGATATTACAGCCGGGGTCCGGTTTACTGATCCGGTGAGCTCAGCGCTGATGCCGGCGGCGTTCATCGGGCACGGCAGCCCGATGAACGCCCTGGAGTCCAACCGGCACACCGAGGCCTGGCGCGCCTTCGGCGCCGCCGTCGGAAGACCACGGGCGATCCTGGTCGTCAGCGCGCACTGGTACATCAACGCCACCGCGGTCACCGCGATGCCGAGGCCGCGGACGATCCATGACTTCTACGGCTTTCCCGACGAGTTGTTCGACGTGCAGTACCCGGCCCCCGGACTCCCCGAGCTGGCCGGTGAGATCGCCGACCTGGTCGAGCCCACCTGGGTGGGCGCCGACCTGGACAGCTGGGGGATCGACCACGGAACGTGGTCGGTTCTGGTGCACGCCTTCCCCGACGCGTCGATCCCGGTGGTGCAACTGGCGATCAACGCCGACGAGTCGCTGGACTACCACCTGCAACTGGGCGCCAGGCTCGCCGCCCTGCGCGAGCGTGGCGTCCTGATCCTCGGCAGCGGCAACGTGGTCCACAACCTGCGCGCGATGAACTGGTCGCAGTCCGACGGTGCGTTCGACTGGGCGCAGCGTTTCGACGACGCCACCAGGGCGCAACTCCTGACCGACCCGGCCGCGGCGGCGCGATTGCGGGACGATCCGGATTTCGCCGCCGCGGCGCCCACCCCGGATCACTTCATCCCGCTGCTGTATTTCGCCGGCCTGGCGGCCGCGGCGCCTGCGGATTCCGTGGGCGTGATCACCGACGGCTGTGCCTACGGATCCATCTCGATGACGGCGTATTCGCTCGGTCGGTGAGGCGGAGGGCGGCCGGCGGTGCGACACGTCCGCTCGACACGCCGAACACTACTTGTTGTGTTACCGCGGGTGGGGGGACACTAGTTGTAGTGTTCATTCATCAGTCCACATCCCGGCTTAAACCCGGCGATTCTCGTGTGAAATGGGGTTTACGGTGAGCAATGGAGCCAAGCTGATCGACCGGGCGAAGGCGATCAACTGGAACCGTGTCGAAGACGACAAGGACTCCGAGGTCTGGGACCGGTTGACCGGCAATTTCTGGTTGCCCGAGAAGGTCCCGGTGTCCAACGACATCCCGTCCTGGAACACCCTGACCGACGCCGAGAAGCAACTCACGATGCGGGTGTTCACCGGCCTGACGTTGCTGGACACCATCCAGAGCACGGTCGGCGCGGTCAGCATGATTCCCGACGCGCTCACCCCGCACGAAGAGGCGGTGCTGACCAACATCACCTTCATGGAGTCGGTGCACGCCAAGAGCTACAGCTCGATCTTCTCGACGCTGTGCGCGACCACCGACATCGACGAGGCCTTCCGCTGGTCGGAGGAGAACCCCAACCTTCAGCGCAAGGCGCAGATCGTCCTGGAGTACTACCGCGGCGACGACCCGCTGAAGCGCAAGATCGCGTCGGTGATGCTGGAGGCCTTCCTGTTCTACTCCGGCTTCTATCTGCCGATGTACTGGTCGAGCCGGGCCAAGCTCACCAACACCGCCGACCTGATCCGGTTGATCATCCGCGACGAGGCGGTGCACGCCTACTACATCGGCTACAAGTTCCAGCGCGGCTTCGCGATGCAGACCGAAGAGCGCAAGCAGGAGCTGAAGGATTACGCCTACGAACTCCTGTATGCGTTGTACGAGAACGAGATCGAGTACACCCAGGACCTCTACGACGGCGTCGGCCTGACCGAGGACGTCAAGAAGTACCTGCGCTACAACGCCAACAAGGCGTTGATGAACCTCGGCTTCGAGGCGCTGTTCCCCAAGGACGAGACTGAAGTCAACCCGGCGATCCTGTCGGCGCTGTCACCCGACGCCAACGAGAACCACGACTTCTTCTCCGGGTCGGGCTCCTCGTACGTGATCGGCAAGGCCGTCGTCACCGAGGACGCGGACTGGGACTTCTAGTCCTGCAACGACTTTCGGCCAGTCCGGCCGTCAGTGCGTCTTGGTCCATCCCGTCTGGGGTGTCCAGGTGTATCCGTCCGCCCATCGGCTGGAGTATCCGGCCGGTGCGGTGAGCGGCACCAGGATGAGGACGACGACGGTCGCGACGAACGCGCGCAGATCCCGTCGGGACACCGGTCGCTGCATCTCCGGGCGGCTCGCGGCGAAGACGAGATAGACCGTCGCGATGTTGATCAGGATGATCGTCCACCAGCGGATCCAGTCCGCTCCGGTGGCGAACACCGGGATCATCGCCGCCAGGGCGAGTGCGGGCACCACCTTGTGGATCCGGATGGAACCGGTGAACTCGGCGATCGGGACACCGGTGAAGAAGCGGACGAGCCAGATCGTCGCGATGCAGACCGCGAGTCCGTGCAGGAAGCCGGCGATCAGCACGGGAATTCCGAGTTCGGTCACCGACCGGATGGCGGCCGGGAAGCTCGCGCCGAAGTACGGGATGACGTAGCTGCACACCCAGTCGTGGTAATCCGACACGCTCTGGTAGCGGCCGAGGGCGTAGTCGAGGACCTTGTCGGCAGGGACCTGATAGCTGTTGCGCATCAGGTGGTGCGGAATCTGGGCGCACAACCGGTCAGCCAGATCTCGATGGCCGAAGGCCATCACCGCCCCCGCGGTCAGTGCTGCCGGCCCGAGGGCCAAACCGATGCACAGCCATCGGTACCCCGCCTTCATCGCCGGCCCCAGGACGGCGATCGCCAGGATCGCACCGAGGGTGAACTCCTGCGGGATGGCTTCGTGGATGAGGGTCAGCACCATGATCACGGCGCCGTACGCCGCGGCGGCGATGGCGGCCGCACGGGTGCTGGACACCCGGGTCAGGGCGAGGCTGAACAGGATCAACGCTGCCGCCCCGTACAGCTCGGGCCGTGGACCGTACAGCGCGAAGGTGGCCGTGAACGGCAGCACCGGCACCAGCAGGGCCACCATCATCCGGCGCTCCGAACGTCGTCCGCCGGACAGGATCTTCCGGGCCAGCAGCGCCAGTGCTCCGAAGTAGGCGACCACCGAACCCCACGTCAGCACCGCGCTGACCAGGAAGTAGTGCCGCTGTCCGAACAGCGCGGTGATGGTGCCGCCGAGGCCGCGCCGCACGAAGCCGTAGCTGTAGTCGACCGCGTAGTAGGAGAACCAGTAGATCGTCGATGGAAGACCCGTCGTGACCGCCCACACGGTGAGCACGAGCCAGAGGCTGATCACCACGCCCACCGCGGCGTAGAGCCGCTTGCGCTTGCGGCTCAGGGGTGTGCCGTCGGGGGAGTCGGGGTCTTTCTGGGGGGATCCGTCCAGCTCATGTGCCGTCAGATCGGTTGTGCCGCCCACGACACCTACCCCCTAGAGAATTTGCTGGACATCCGGTTAGACCCGCAAGATTCTACCGTCCGAAGACCGAACCGGCCGTATCGCTGTGTCCGACCTGCTGGCGCGAGGGCCAGGACCGCGAGACACTGGGTGTCATGACCGCCAAGACCCGTGTGCAATCCATGTTGAACTGGCTGCGCGCCGGCTACCCGGGCGGGGTTCCGGGCCCGGACCGGGTGCCACTGCTGGCCCTGCTGCGCAACAGCCCGCTGACCGAGGATCAGGTCAAAGAGGTGGTGCGCGAGATCATCGCCGAGGAGCGCAACGCGCCTGCCGGGCACGCCATCGACGAGGACGAGATTGCGCGGTTCATCGAAGGCGTCGCCCACCACGACGGCGGCCCGGAGAACGTCCAACGGATCGCCGACAAGCTCGCGGCGGCCGGGTACACGCTGGAAGGTCTCGAGGCGGACTGACTGCGGCTGCGGGAGTGAAGGTAACTTCACTCCCGACGTCGAACGTGAAGACAGCTTCACGCTCGTGCCGCCGGGCGCCGCTGCGCGAGGCGCCTACCCGCGCAGTGTCAATTCCTCAGCGACTCGGTGTCGGAATCTGATTTGACCCCTCGTCCGCTGGCGATCACCCGCTCGTAGGCCTCGTTGATGTAGTCCGGCTGGATCACCTCGACCTCCGAGGCGATGCCGTGCTTGGCGCAGAAGTCCAGCATCTCCTGGGTTTCGGCGATCCCGCCGATGACCGAGCCGGCGATGCTGCGGCGCATGCCGATGATCGAGAACGGCGGGACCACCAACGGGTTCTCCGGTGCGCCGAGTTCGACGAACACCCCGTCGAGGTCGACCATCTGGAGATAGCGGCCGAGATCGAGGTTGGCCGAGACGGTGTTGAGCACCAGGTCGAACGAGTTGCGCAGGTTCTTGAAGGTGTCCCGGTCACTGGTGGCGTAGTAGTTCTTGGCCCCCAGACGCAGGCCGTCCTCCATCTTCTTCAGCGACTGCGACAGCACCGTCACCTCGGCGCCCATCGCGGCGGCGAGTTTGACGGCCATGTGCCCCAGCCCGCCGAGGCCGATCACCGCCACCCGGGTTTCCGGGCCGGCTTTCCAGTGCTTCAGCGGCGAGAACGTGGTGATGCCCGCACACAGCAGCGGGGCCGCGGCGTCCAGGGGCAGGGATTCCGGGATGCGCAGCACGTAGTTCTCGTCGACGACGATGCTGCCGCTGTAGCCGCCCTGGGTGGGCTCGCCGTCCCGGCCGACCGCGTTGTAGGTGCCGACGTTGCCGCCGCCGGTGCAGTACTGCTCCAGGCCCGCCTCGCAGTTCTTGCACTTCCGGCAGGAGTCCACGAAACAGCCGACGCCGACGTGGTCGCCGACCTTGTATTTGGTTACCGCCGAGCCGATTTCGGTGACGATGCCGGCGATCTCGTGGCCCGGCACCACCGGGTAGCTGGGCTGGCCCCACTCGCCGCGCACGGTGTGGATGTCGGAGTGGCAGATGCCCGCGAAGATGATGTCGAACCGCACATCGTGCGGGCCGACGGCACGACGGGTGATGGTGGTCTTGGTCAGTGGACCGGTCGCCGAGGTGGCGGCGTAGGCGGAGACGGTAGTCATACTGTGACATTAGGCCTTCGCTGATCGGACCGGACAGGCCGTCCCCGCCGTCTACGATTCGCCGAATGGTGGAGATCCCGTCGCTTCCGCGGCTGCCGGGCGGGCTCGACCCGTTGCGGCGCATCCGGGTGCCGGGCGATCTGGACGCGGCCACCGATATCGGTCCGGAGGACCCGCCGGCCGACGGCGGCGTCGAGCAGGCCGCCGTGGACGCCATGTGGAAGGCCGCGGTCGACTGGTACCGCAGCGGAGTGCACCCGGCGATGCAGGTGTGCGTGCGCCGCAACGGGGCGGTGATCCTCAACCGGGCGATCGGGCACGCCAGCGGCAACGGACCCCGCGACGGCCGGGACTCCGAACGGGTCCGGGCCACCGTCGACACCCCGTTCTGCGTGTACTCGACGTCCAAGGCGATCACCGCCTTCGTCGTGCACAAACTGTGCGAAAAGGGGCTGCTGCACACCGACGACCTCGTCGCCGACTACATCCCCGGCTACGAGAAGAACGGCAAGCACCGGATCACCGTCGGGCATGTGCTGGCGCACCGCGCCGCCGTCCCGAACCTGCCGCGCACCGCGCTCGATCTGGACAACCTCGGTGACCGGCAGTACATGAACGACATCCTGATCAACGCCTCGCCGTTCGCGAAGGCCGGCCGCTATCTGGCCTATCACGCGGTCTCCGGCGGCTTCATCCTCGGCGAGGTGGTGCACGCGGTCACCGGCAAGGACATCCGGGAGGTGCTGGCCGAGGAGTTCCTCGACCCGCTCGGATTCCGGTGGACCAACTACGGTGTCGCGCCCGAGGACGTCGACAAGGTCGCGGTCAACTACATCACCGGTCCGCCGACGGCGCCACCGCTGTCGAACGTGCTCAGCCGGGCGCTGGGAGTCGGGCTGGACAATCTGGTCGACCTCACCAACGACCCGCGCTTCCTGACCGGAATCGTGCCGGCCGCGAACACGGTGACCACCGCCTGGGAGCTGACCAGGTTCTTCGAGATCATGCGCCGCGGAGGCGAACTCGACGGAGTCCGGGTGATCGAGACCGAGACCATCCGCCGGGCGCTGGTCGAGCGTTCGCACCTGGAGATCGACCTGTCGCTGGTCTACCCGACCCGGTTCTCCTACGGACTGATGCTGGGTGCCCAGTTGGTCAGCCTCTACGGCCGGGACACCCAGCAAGCCTTCGGCCACCTCGGCTTCACCAACATGCTCGCCTGGGCCGACCCGGAACGGGCCATCTCCGTCGCGGTGCTCAACAGCGGCAAGCCGATCGTCTACCCGGAGCTTTACCGGTTCCTCGGCACCATGCAGACCATCACCAGTCAGATGCCGAAAGTGCCGGAGTCCGAACGGATCCTCTAGCAGGAAGGGCACAGATGTCGCATCTGACCGGCAAGGTCGTCATCGTCAGCGGGGCCGCCAGCGGCTTCGGGAGACTCATCTCCGAGAAGTGCGCCGCCGGCGGGGCCAAGGTGGTCGCCGTCGACGTCAACGCCGAGGGCATCCGGGAGGTGGCCGACGGAATCCGGGCCGCCGGTGGTCAGTGCATCGCGCAGGTCGTCGATGTGACCGACCTGGCACAGTTCAAGGCCGCGGCTCAGGCGGCGATCGACCAGTACGGCGCCATCGACGTCCTGGTCAACAACGCCGGAGTGATGCCGCTGTCCTACTTCGCCGACCACGAATCAGCTTGGCAGCGTTGGCATCAGGCGATCGACATCAACATCAAGGGTGTGGTCAACGGCATCGCCGCGGTCTACGACCAGATGATCGCCCAGGGCCGTGGTCATGTGGTCAACATCTCCTCGATCTACGGCAACGGCGGCATCGCCGGAGCGGGTGTCTACAGCGCGACGAAGATGGCGGTCACCGCATTGTCCGACGCCCTGCGGGTGGAGACCCAGGGCAGGATCAAGGTCACCACCGTCAAGCCCACCGGGGTGCTCGGCACGAACCTCGGCAGCGGCATCGTCAACCTCTCGGCGATCACCGAACTGGCCGGCCAGCACGGGGCCCAATTGACCGAGAACATCGGCAACTTCGCGACCGGCGCCCTGCGGCCGGAGCAGACCGACGTCGACTCGGTGCAGTACTGGCTCATCACGCCCGACGATCTGACCGACGCCGTCGTCGGTGTCATCGACCAGCCGTGGGGGATCAGCATCAGCGATATCACCGTCCGGGCCAGCGGCGAGGATTACGTGCGCTAGCCGCTGTCCGATTGCCCGAGGTCAGTTGATGGGGGCGTTCAGCCAGCTCAGGTCGTCGAGGATTCCCCGGGCGGCGACCAGGCCCTGGCCGGTCTGCCACACCTCGTTGTTGACCACGAACACCCGGTTGTCGCGGTTCGCCGACAGTGTGCGCCAGGCGTCGCTGTCGAGGACCTGCGGGGCACGCTCCTTGGCCGCCGGTGAGGCGAACGACATGTAGACGATATCTGCGTCGGCGGGGGAGAAGTCCGGAGTGCCGTCGAGTCCGATCTCGATGTACGGCTTGTCGGTAAAGCGTTGTGCCGCAGGACGATCCACGCCGACTGCGGCCAGCACGCTGGCCGGGAAGTTCTGCGCGCCCCACACCCGCAGCGTGGTGTCGGTCAGCTGCACGATCGAGGCCTGGAAGTGGGCGGCGTCGTTGGCGGCGCCCTTCTCCCGGGCCGCGGCGGTGAACCCGGCGATGAGTTCCTCGGCGGCCCCGAAGCGTCCGGTCGCCGCTCCGACGAGCCGCAGGTTGTCCTGCCAGGCCGGCCCGGTGGTGGCGGTCAACACCGTCGGGGCGATCGCGGCCAGGGCGGGGTAGTCCTTCTGCTGGGTCTCCTGCGAGCCCAGGATCAGGTCGGGCTTGGCGGCGGCCACCGCGGCCAGGTCGACGGCGCTGCGGGTGCCCGCCGGCGCGGCATCGTGCACGACGGTGCCCAGATAAGACGGCTGCGTGGTCGCGCCGTCCGGCCCAGGACCATCGGGGAGGGCGGCGGCCACGATGCGCGACTGCAGTCCGAGCGCGCACAGCGCGTCGAGTTCATCACCGGCCAGCACCACGATGCGCTGCGGGTCGGGAACCACCGCAGTCTCCCCGGCGGCGTGCCCCAGCGGTTTGGGTCCCAGCGGACCGGGCGGCGGGGGATCGAGGCGTGCCGGCTCCGGTGCGCAGGACTCGTCGGGGCGGCGCTGGTTGCCCAGCACCCCGGCCGAGGCGATCTTGGTGGTGCTGGTCACAACAGTGCCCGCGGGGCCGCTCGGGCCCGCCGCGGGTGCCTCGGACTTGCCCGAACAACCGCTGAGCAGGACGAGCGCGACGACGGCGGCTATCGACACCCCTGGGAACACGGCGCGGACAAGCATTCGGCGACCGTAACATCAGACCCGTCGACCATCGCTGAGCTGGGGATTCGCTGAATCCGACGGGGGGTCGCGACGCGAGTACGACAGAATGTAGGACCCGCGGCACACAGAGCCTGCTTTGGGGTTAGGATTCCGCTTAGATTTTGTATTGGGACGCTCCCGACGGATGGTTGGAGGACCTCGTGACTGCCGTAGTGCCCTCGCGCGGAGAACTTGAGGCAACACGCCCGCACCCGGCCCCTAACGGGCCGAAGGGCAGTCTTCTCTACAAGGTTCTGACCACGACCGATCACAAGCTGATCGGCATCATGTACACCATCGCGTGTTTCATCTTCTTCGCCATCGCGGGACTGATGGCGCTGTTCATCCGGGCCGAGCTCACGGTGCCGGGTCTGCAGTTCCTCTCGAACGAGCAGTACAACCAGCTGTTCACCATGCACGGCACCGCGATGCTGCTGTTCTACGCCACCCCGGTGGTGTTCGGCTTCGCCAACCTGGTGCTGCCGATCCAGATCGGCGCCCCCGACGTGGCGTTCCCCAAGCTCAATGCGCTGTCGTTCTGGCTTTTCGTGTTCGGCGCGCTGATCGCCATGAGCGGTTTCATCACCCCTGGCGGCGCGGCCGACTTCGGCTGGACCGTCTACGTCCCGCTGTCGGATGCGGTCCACTCGCCCGGCGCCGGCGCTGACCTGTGGATCCTCGGTCTCGCCGTCGGCGGCCTGGGCACCATCCTCGGCGCGGTCAACATGATCACCACCATCGTCTGCCTGCGCGCCCCCGGCATGACCATGTTCCGGATGTCCATCTTCACCTGGAACATCTTCGTGACCTCGATCCTGGTCATCCTGATCTTCCCGTTGCTGACTGCGGCACTGTTCGGCCTGGCCGCCGACCGCCGTCTGGGCACTCACGTCTACGACCCGGCCAACGGTGGTATCACGCTGTTCCAGCACCTGTTCTGGTACTTCGGTCACCCCGAGGTGTACGTGATCGCGCTGCCGTTCTTCGGCATCATCTCCGAGATCATCCCGGTGTTCTCCCGCAAGCCGCTGTTCGGCTACACCACCCTCGTGTACGCAACGCTGGGGATCGCGGCGCTGTCGATGGCGGTGTGGGCGCACCACATGTACGTCACCGGCGCGGTGCTGCTGCCGTTCTTCAGTCTGCTGACCTTCATGATCGCGGTCCCGACCGGCGTCAAGTTCTTCAACTGGATCGGCACCATGTGGAAGGGGCAGGTGACCTTCGAGACGCCGATGCTGTTCGCCTTCGGCTTCCTGGTGACCTTCCTGTGTGGTGGCCTGACCGGCGTGCTGCTGGCCAGCCCGCCGCTGGACTTCCACGTCTCGGACAGCTACTTCGTGGTTGCGCACTTCCACTACACGCTGTTCGGCACCATCGCCTTCGCCACCTACGCCGGCGTGTACTTCTGGTTCCCGAAGATGACCGGCCGGATGCTCGACGAGCGCCTGGGCAAGCTGCACTTCTGGCTGACCATGATCGGCTTCAACCTCACCTTCCTGGTGCAGCACTGGCTGGGCAACGAGGGCATGCCGCGTCGCTACGCGGACTACCTGCCGACCGACGGCTTCACCACGCTGAACATCATCTCGACGATCGGCGCCTTCATCCTGGGCTCCTCGCTGATCCCGTTCTTCTGGAACGTGTTCAAGAGCTGGCGCTACGGCGAGGTCGTCACCGTCGACGACCCGTGGGGCCACGGCAACTCCCTGGAGTGGGCCACCAGCTGCCCGCCGCCGCGGCACAACTTCAACGAGCTGCCCCAGATCCGTTCGGAGCGGCCGGCCTTCGAGAAGAACCACCCGCACATGGTCGAGCGCATGCGTGCCGAGGCCTTCGTCGGGCGCGGCCACTAGTCCGAGGCTGAGGCCGGCGGCGAGCCAACACGGTTCGCCGCACGGACGCTGCGATGACCGTCGAGAAGGTGTCGGTGCTGATCACCGTCACCGGCGTTGACCGCCCCGGTGTCACTTCCGCGCTGTTCGGTGTGCTCTCCGCCCATGAGGTGGAACTGCTCAACGTCGAACAGGTGGTGATCCGCGATCGGCTCACCCTCGGGGTGCTGATATCCGGCCGCCCCGAGGTCGCCGACGGAGAGACGTTGCGGGACAACGTCATTGAGACCATCCACCGGCTGGGCCTCGATGTCACCATCGAACGCAGCGACGACGTCCCGGTCATCCCCAGATCCTCGACCCACACCATCGTCGTGCTGGGCCGGCCCATCACCGCCGCGGCTTTCGGGGCGGTGGCCCGGGAACTGGCCGCCCTCGGCGTCAACATCGACCTCATCCGCGGGATCTCGGACTACCCGGTGACCGGCCTGGAGTTGCGGGTCTCCGCACCGCTCCAGGTCGACGGCCGGCTGCAGGAGAACCTCGCCCGGCTGGCCGCCGAACAGGCCGTGGACATCGCGGTGGAGAAGTCCAGCCTGGAGCGACGGGCCAAACGGCTCATCGTGTTCGACGTCGACTCCACCCTGATCCAGGGCGAGGTCATCGAGATGCTGGCCGAACGGGCCGGCGCCGGGGAGGCGGTGGCCGCCATCACCGAGGCCGCCATGCGTGGCGAGATCGACTTCGCCGAATCCCTGCACCAGCGGGTGGCGACGCTGGCCGGGTTGCCGGCCGAGGTCATCGACGAGGTGAGCGAAGAACTCGAACTGACCGCCGGAGCACGCACGACGATCCGCACGTTGCGTCGGCTCGGCTTCTACTGCGGGGTGGTCTCGGGAGGCTTCCGGCAGGTGATCGACCCGCTGGCCCATGAGCTGATGCTGGACTTCGTCGCCGCCAACGAACTCGAGATCGTCGACGGCCACCTGACCGGCCGGGTGGTCGGCGAGGTGGTCGACCGGGCCGGAAAAGCCAAGGCGCTGCGCAACTTCGCCCAGCAGGTCGGGGTGCCGATGGAGCAGACGGTGGCCGTCGGGGACGGCGCCAACGACATCGACATGCTCAACGCCGCGGGTCTCGGGGTGGCGTTCAACGCCAAGCCGGCCCTGCGCGAGGTCGCCGACGCCTCGCTGAGCCATCCCTATCTCGACGCGGTGCTGTTCATCCTCGGCGTGACCCGTGCGGAGATCGAGGCCGCCGACGCCGTCGACGGCGGGGTGCGGCGCGTCGAGATCCCCACGGAATAGCGGTGGACCCGATGCGGCACGATGAAGCGGTGTCCGACGCCCCCGTCGATGGCGACCTACTGATCGACTTCCGCAACGTCACGCTGCGCCGGGGCGGGCGGAACCTGGTCGGGCCGGTGTCCTGGCAGGTCGAACTCGACGAACGCTGGGTGGTCATCGGCCCCAACGGCGCGGGCAAGACCTCACTGCTGCGCATCGCCGCGGCGATGGAGTACCCGTCCTCGGGCACCGCGTTCGTCATGGGGGAGCGGCTGGGCCGGGTCGACATGAGCGAGTTGCGACAGCGGGTCGGGCTGAGCAGTTCGGCACTGGCACAACGTGTTCCGGACGACGAACTGGTGCGCGACGTGGTGGTCTCGGCCGGTTACGCGGTGCTCGGCCGGTGGCGTGAGGACTACGACGAGGTCGACTACCTTCGTGCGGTCGACACCCTGGAGAGCGTGGGCGCCGAGCATCTGTCCGACCGGACCTACGGCACGCTGTCCGAAGGCGAACGCAAACGCGTGCTGATCGCCCGTGCCCTGATGACCGATCCCGAACTGCTGCTGCTCGACGAACCCGCGGCCGGCCTGGATCTCGGCGGCCGCGAGGAACTCGTCGCCCGGCTGGCCGATCTGGCCGCCGACCCGGATGCCCCGGCGCTGGTCCTGGTGACCCACCACGTCGAGGAGATCCCGCCCGGATTCAGCCACTGCCTGATCCTGTCCGAGGGCGGCGTGCTGGCGGCCGGGCTGCTCGAGCAGACCCTGACTTCGGAGAATCTGTCCGCCGCGTTCGGCCAGTCGATCGCCGTCGACACCATCGACGGGCGCTACTTCGCGCGGCGGGTGCGAAGCCGGGCGGCCCATAGGAGGCGTTTATGAGCGACCACGAACCGTTGCCGGTGCGGCCGGCGGCCACCGTGATGCTGGTGCGCGACACCGTCGAGTCCATCGAGGTGTTCCTTATGCGCCGGCACGCCGCCATGCAGTTCGCCGCCGGGATGACGGTGTTCCCGGGCGGTGGCGTCGACGACCGGGACCGGGACGGGGACCTGCTGGGTAACGGGGCCTGGTACGGGCCGGGAGCCGACTGGTGGGCCGAACGCTTCGGCATCGAGGCCGATCTTGCCGAGGCCCTGGTGTGCGCGGCGGCCCGGGAGACCTTCGAGGAGTCCGGCGTGCTGTTCGCCGGACCGGCCGACGATCCGGACGGCATCGTCGCCGACGCCTCGGTGTACCACCAGGCCCGCGCAGCGCTGGAGGACCGCAGCCTGTCCTTCGCCGACTTCCTGCGGGGCGAGAAGCTGGTGCTGCGCGCCGACCTGCTGCGTCCGTGGTCGAACTGGGTCACCCCGAAGGAGGAGCGGACCCGTCGCTACGACACCTACTTCTTCGTCGGCGCACTGCCGCAGGGCCAGCGCGCCGACGGCGAGAACACCGAGTCCGACCAGGCCGGCTGGGCCCGCCCGGAATCGGCCATCGAGGATTTCGCCGAGGGGCGCGCGCTGCTGCTGCCGCCGACCTGGAGTCAGTTGGACTCACTCACCGGCCGCACGGTCGAGGAGGTGCTGGGCCTGGAGCGTCAGATTGCAAAAGTGCAGCCGAAACTGACTGTGGTGCAGGATAACTGGGAGATCGAGTTCTTCGACAGCGACCGCTACAACGCCGCCCGCCATCGCGGCGGCCGGTTGAAGGGCGACTTCTAGAACGTGCGTGAGTTCGTCAGCGTCCACCTCAGCGACCAGCATCCGGGCATCGGCACCGTGGTGCTCGACCGGGAACCCTCCAACGCGCTGACCCGGCAGGTCTACCGCGAGTTGCGTTCCGCCGCCCAGGAGGTGTCCGAGCGCGAGGACGTCACGTCGGTGATCCTGTTCGGCGGCCACGAAACCTTCTCGGTCGGAGATGATGTCGCCGAACTGCGCACGCTCAGCCGCGCTGAGGCCCAGGCCGCGGATCTGGTCCGCGGTGCGGCGTTCGACGCCATCGCCGCGATCCCCAAGCCGACCGTCGCCGCGGTCACCGGCTACGCGCTGGGCGCGGGTCTGAGCCTGGCGCTGGCCGCCGACTGGCGGGTGTGCGGTGACAACGCCAAACTGGGCGCCACCGAGATCCTGGCGGGGCTGGCCCCGGAGGCCGGCGGCTGCGCGCGGCTGGCCCGGGTGATCGGACCCTCGCGCGCCAAGGAACTGGCCTTCAGCGGGCGGTTCGCCGGCGCGAAGGAGGCGCTGGCGATCGGACTGATCGACGAGATGGTGGCTCCCGACCACGTCTTCGACGCCGCGGTGAGGTGGGCGAGCCGGTTCGTGGCGGCGCCGGCTGCCGTGATGGCCGCGGCGAAGGCCCGGATCGACGGGTTAGGCTGCCCTTCATGACGGACACTCGACCCGAGGCCGATCCGAAGCCGAATCCGCACGCGACCCCCGAGCAGATCGAGGCCGCGCTCAAGGACACCAAGCTGGCCCAGGTGCTCTACCACGACTGGGAAGCCGAGAGTTACGACGACAAGTGGTCGATCTCCTATGACCAGCGCTGCATCGACTATGCGCGGGGCCGCTTCGACGCCATCGTTCCCGTCGAGGAGCAGCGCAACCTGCCGTATGACCGCGCGTTGGAGCTCGGCTGCGGCACCGGGTTCTTCCTGCTCAACCTGATCCAGGCCGGGGTGGCCCGGCGCGGTTCGGTGACCGACCTCTCACCGGGCATGGTCAAGGTCGCCGTACGCAACGGCGAGTCGCTGGGTTTGGACATCGACGGCCGGGTCGCCGACGCCGAAGGCATCCCGTACGAGGACAACACGTTCGATCTGGTGGTGGGACACGCTGTGCTGCATCACATTCCGGACGTGGAGAAGTCGCTGCGTGAGGTGGTCCGGGTGCTCAAGCCGGGCGGCCGGTTCGTCTTCGCGGGCGAACCCACCACGGTGGGCAACGCCTACGCGCGCAAGCTGGCCGACCTGACCTGGAAGACCACCGTCCGTGCGATGAACCTGCCCGGCCTGCAGAGCTGGAAGCGGCCGCAGGAGGAACTCGACGAGAACTCCCGCGCGGCGGCCCTGGAGTGGATCGTGGATCTGCACACCTTCGATCCGGCCGACCTGGAGCGGATGGCCGCCTCGGCGGGCGCGGTCGACGTGCGCACCACCAGCGAGGAGTTCACCGCCGCGATGCTCGGCTGGCCGGTGCGCACGTTCGAATCGACTGTTCCACCGGGCAAACTGGGCTGGAACTGGGCGCGTTTCGCGTTCCGCGGTTGGACCACGCTGTCCTGGGTCGACGCCAACGTCTGGCGGCATGTGGTGCCCAAGGGCTGGTTCTACAACGTGATGATCACCGGGGTCAAGCCGTCCTGACGTTCACCCGTGCCGACGTCGAATACCTGACCGCCGACGAGGGCGTGGCCGCACTGGATGAGGTCGCCGGCCTCGCGCTGACCGATGCCAGTCGGGTCGCCGACGTCACCGCCGTGCGCAGCCGTTACGGCGAGCACACCACCGCACTGATCGAGACGGTTCTGTTGCGGCGCAAGGCGGTCGCCAAGTTTCCGGGCATCGACGTCGCCGGCTGGCTGTTCACCGATGAGGCCCTGCAGCAGGCCACCACCGCCGCGGTGGCCCGGCACCGCGCGCGGCGATTGGCCGGTGCCGTCGTGCACGACGCCACCTGTTCGATCGGCACCGAACTGGCCGCCCACGCCGGGACCGCAAAAGCGTTGCTGGGCAGCGATATCGACGAGGTCAGGCTGGCAATGGCCAGGCACAACCTCGGACCGCAGGTGCCGTTGTGCCGGGCCGACGCGTTGCACCCGATTAGCCGCGACGCCGTCGTGCTGCTCGACCCGGCACGCCGGGCCGGTGACCGTCGCCGCTTCGACCCGCGCGCCTATCAGCCGCCCCTGGACGCGGTTGCCGAGGTGTACCGGGGCCGCGACACCGTGGTGAAATGCGCGCCGGGAATCGACTTCGAGGCGGTGCGCCGGTTGGGCTTCGACGGTGAGATCGAGGTGACCTCCGTCGGCGGATCGGTCCGTGAGGCCTGCCTGTGGTCGCCGGGGCTGTCCGATCCCGGCGTACGGGTGCGGGCCTCGGTGCTCGACCGCGGCGAGCAGATCACCGACGCTGATCCGCAGGACTGCCCGACCGCCCCGCCGGGACGCTGGATCGTCGACCCGGACGGCGCCATCGTGCGGGCCGGATTGGTGCGCCACTACGCGGCCCGGCACGGTCTGTGGCAGCTGGATCCCGACATCGCGTACCTGACCGGCGACCGGCTGCCCGACGGCGTTCGCGGCTTCGAGATCATCGAGACGCTCCCGATGCGGGAAAAGGTTCTGCGCCAGGCGCTTTCGTCGCACGACTGCGGTGCCCTGGAGATCCTGGTGCGTGGGGTGGACGTCGACCCCGATGCGCTGCGCCGGCGGCTGCGCCCGACCGGATCGCAGCCGCTGTCGGTGGTGATCACCAGGGTGGGCCGGGGAGCGCAGGCCCGGGCCGTGGCATACATCTGCCGGGCATCGCGCAACGGCTGAACCAGTACTGTGGACCCCATGCGTTCTCTGTTTCTGGCTGCACTGCTGACCACCGGCGCCGTGCTGACGCCCGCCGTCGCCTCCGCCGCTCCCAACGGCTGCGCCGAGATGGGCGGCGTCGTCGAGAACCGCGGAACCTGTCGCGTTCAGGCCCAGACCCCGACCTACACGATGGATGTGCGGTACCCGGTCCACTATGCCGACGAGCAGGCGATCATCGACTACCTCACTCAGACCAAGGCCGGGTTCCTCAACCTCGCCCAGACCCCCGGTGCGCGCAACCTGCCTTACGAAATGGACGTCACCGCACAGTCTTTCCGCTCGGCGAACACCCGCAGCGCCGTGCTCAAACTCTTCCAGGCGGTCGGCAGCGCCCACCCGACGACCTGGTACAAGTCCTTCAACTTCGACGAGAAGAAGGGCCAGCCGGTCACTTTCGACACGGTGTTCCCGCCCGGGGCGCTGCAGCAGATCTTCCCGATCGTGCAACGCGAACTGGAGACCCAGACCGGACTCACCGGTTCGATCTCACCCGGTGACGGCCTGGATCCGTCGCACTATCAGAATTTCGCGATCACCGACGATTCGGTGATCTTCTTCTTCGGCCGCGCCGAACTGCTACCGTCCTACGCCGACGCCACCACGGTTGCCATTCCGCGCAACGAGATTCCGGCCCTACTGATTTAGGCGGGGCTGAAGCTGTAGACCTGCCCGGCACTGGTCGCCACGACCACCCGGCGGTCGAAGCCCACCGAGACACCGACCGGGAACCCGGCGGCCTCGGGCATCGGATAGCTGCCCCGGCTGCGGCCGCCGTCGGCAGGGCTGAACACCAGCAGCGACATCCGGTCGGGTCCGTCGGCCACCACCGTGTAGGCGAGGTCACCGGCCTGACTCGAGGTGGTCAGCGGGGTGACGTCGTCACGGCGCCACAACTCCTCGGGTTTGTCGCGGGCGTCGCGGAATGCGACCAGGCGCGTGTCCGGGCCACCGCCGGCGATGATCAGCCCGTCCGGGGCGACCGATGGCGGGGTCAGCGGTGCGAAGTCCAGTGCTGCAGACCATTTCGCCTTCCCGTCTGAGGCGTTCAACGCCCACAACCGGCGGTCACGGCCGCTGACGTAGACGGTCTGCCCGTCGGCGGAGAACACCGGGCTGCCGATCGGGCCGCCCGCGACGGCGTCGCTGGTCCACTCCACGGACAGCAGTGGGGTCTGGCCGGGCTGATAGCGCAGCGCGGTCAACACCGGCGCCGCCGCGCCCGGCTGCCACAGATCCAGCACCACCAGCTTGGCGGCGGGGGAGAAGGCCGGCGCGGAGGGCACCGGGCAGCCGGGCAGCGACTGCTGGCAGTCGGTCAGGCCGCGGGTGGCGTCGGTGGGGTTGACGCCGGCGACGAGGTCCAGCGGAGTGCCCACCACCTCGCCGCGATGGGAGTCGAACACCAGAACCTGGCCCAGGTGCGTGATGACCAGCAGCTGTCCGTCGTCGAGAAACCTTGCCGTGGTGGGCATTCCGATGACCGGGGTGCGCCACCGCACCCACTGGGTCGGCGGGTAGGAGAGCATCAGGCCGGGCTGACCGATGTAGAGGTTGTCGAACCCGTCGAACAGCGGGCTGCTGAACCCGCCGCCGAGCACCATCCGGGTGCACCAGCGCTGGCGTCCGTCGTTGTCGTTCTCCCACACCATCAGCGAGCAGCCGCCGGCGGTCTGCCCGTTGACGGCCAGGTACCGCTCGCCGCCCAGGGCCGCGGAGGCGCCGAGTTCACCCTTGACCGAGCGACTCCACTGCAGCTTCAGCTCCGCCGCACCCGCGGTGGCGGTGTAGCTGCTGTTGGCGGCGTCGGCGTACTGGGCCGGCCAGCCTCGCGCGGCCGACGCCTGGACCCAGGAGTCGGTGTTCCCGCAGCCGCTCAGGGTCCCGGCCAACAGAGCCGTCGAGGCCAGCGCAAGCGCCCGCCGCAACACCGGTGTCCTAGCCATCCAGGGGAGACTATCCGGTGGGTAGGCTCTGACCCCATGACGAGCATGTGGGGCGCGCCGATCCATAAGCGCTGGCGTGGCTCGCGGCTGCGCGATCCCCGGCAGGCGAAGTTCCTCACCAGGGCCTCGCTGAAATGGGTGATCGCCAACCGCGCCTACACACCCTGGTACCTGGTGCGCTACTGGCGGCTGCTGAAGTTCAAGCTGGCCAACCCGCATGTGATCACCCGGGGCATGGTGTTCCTGGGCAAGAACGTCGAGATCCACGCCACCCCGGAGCTGTCCCAGCTGGAGATCGGCCGCTGGGTGCACATCGGCGACAAGAACACCATCCGGGCGCACGAGGGCTCGCTGCGCCTGGGCGACAAGGTGGTCTTCGGCCGGGACAACGTCATCAACTGCTACATCGACATCGAGTTCGGCGAGTCCGCGCTGATGGCCGACTGGTGCTACGTCTGCGACTTCGACCACAAGATGGACAACATCGAACTGCCGATCAAGGACCAGGGCATCGTCAAGACCCCGGTGCGGATCGGCCCGGACACCTGGATCGCCACCAAGGTGACCATCCTGCGCGGCACCACCATCGGCCGCGGCTGCGTGCTGGGCGCGCACGCGGTGGTCAAGGGCGACATCCCGGACTACTCGATCGCGGTCGGTTCGCCGGCCCGGGTGGTCAAGAACCGCAAGCTGGCCTGGGAGACCTCGGCCGCCGAGCGTGCCGAACTGGCCGCGCATCTGGCCGACATCGAGCGCAAGAAGAAGGCTTCCAAGTAGCCAAAGCGCCCCTCGCGCGAGCAGACGCAAAATCGCATGAAAGCGTCGCTCTGGGTGCGAGTTTGCGTCTGCTCGGCGCGGGGTGGCCGCCTAGCGGTCCGGCAGGGCGTGTTCGACGATCGCCCGGCGCCGCTGCGGTTCGCGCTCGCTGCGCTTGGCCGCCAGATACACCTGGGCGGTCTCGACGGCCACGGTGTGCCAGTCGAAGTCCGAGGTCAGCCGTTCCCGGGCGGTGACCGCCCGGCGCTGTGCGGCGGCCGGATCATCCAGGGCGGCGCGGACCGCGGCCGCCAGTGCGGGGACGTCGCGGGGCGGGCAGGACAACCCGGTCTGGCCGTCGATCACCGCCTCGCCGAGGCCGCCGACGTTGGTGGTCACCAGGGGAGCCCCGGCCGCCGCGGCCTCCAGGGCCACGATCCCGAACGGCTCGTAGTGGCTCGGCAGCACGGCGACGTCGGTGCGGTGCAGCAGTTCCAGTAGCTGGTCGTGGTCGGCGCGGCCGATGAAGCGAACGGCCTTGAGCACCTTGTGCTTTCGGGCCACCTCGATCAGCCAGTCCTGCTGGGTGCCGTCGCCGGCGACGGTCAGCATGGTGCCCGGGTTGGTCCGGCGGATCCGCGGCAGCGCGGCGATCAGATCGTGGACGCCCTTCTCATACTCCAGGCGCCCGAAGTAGAGCAGTTCCGGCGGTCCGTCGTGGGTGCGTCGCTTCGCGAAAGGCCATCGGCTGGAGTCGATCCCGTTGCGGATGACGTTGATCTGGGCCAGGCCGGGGCCGAACAGTTCGGAGATCTCCTCGGCCATCGACGCCGAACAGGCGATCAGCGAATCGGACTCGTGCACCAACCAGGACTCGCTGGCGTGCACCTGCCGGCTGATCCGCCCGCTCACCCAACCGGAGTGCCGGCCGGCCTCGGTGGCGTGGATGGTGGAGATCAGGGGGACGTCGAAGAACTCGGCCAGCGTGACCGACGGATCGGCGACCAGCCAGTCATGGGCGTGCACCACGTCGGGCACCCAACCCTGCCGGTGCAGCTGCAGCCCGGCCCGGATCATGCTGTGCCCCATGGCCAGAACCCAGGCCATCATGTCGGTGCCGAAGTCGTACTCGTGCGGATCCTGGGCGGCGGCGATGATCCGTACGCCCTCGCTGACACTGTCGGCGGTCGGATGCGAGGCCGGGTCGGTGCCGGCCGGCTGGCGGGACAGCACCACCACCTCATGGCCGTCGGCGGCCAGTGCGGTGGCCAGTTGGTAGACATGCCGGCCCAGCCCGCCGATCACCACCGGCGGGTACTCCCACGAGACCATCAGGATCTTCACCGGTGGCTCACTTCGGCAGCCGTCGGGCGTCGAGAGCCCCGAACAGGTTGTCGGCGGCGTTCCACCCGGTCGCCAGCCGTTCGGCGGTCTCCCGGTGGCCCGACGCCAGCGCCCCGGCGATCTCCCGGGTGGCGTGCGCGTGCAGATGCGCCCGGTAGCGGGCGTAGTCCGCCGCGGAGTCCTTGCTCACCATGAACGGCCAGTCACTGGACACTGTCAGCAGCGTCTCGCGCAGGATCTGATCGGCGACCACGTCCCGTGCCGGAGCCGCCCCCGAATGGGCCAGCGCCTTGTCCACGCATCCCAGGGCGGTCTCGACCACCTCGGCGTTCAGGGCCACCAGATCGGCGACTTTCGGACCCGACCAGACCTGCCAGTCCTTCCCCGAGCCCCAGGAGCTGGGCGGCAATTCGACTGGCGCGCCGGTGAATCCGCGCTCCATCGCGTCGTTGAGGGTGCCCACCTGCACGCCGGCTTCGGGCAGTGCGCGCAGCAGCCGCTCCAGCCAGGTCGGCCCCTCGTACCACCAGTGGCCGAACAACTCGGTGTCGAAGGCGGCGACGACGTGGGCCGGCCGGCCGATGCGCTCGGACTCCGAGTGCAAGCGGCTGCGCACCAGGTCGACGAAGTCGGCGACGTGGGCGTCGATCGCCCGGTCGGCGCGCTGGGCGTCGTAGGGGGCCTTGTCCTCGGAGTCGACGTTGCGGCCGGTCACCCGGGCCGGCTTGAGTCCGGTCAGGTGGTCGTAGGTGTGGAAGTCGCGGTAGGCGGCGTGCCCCGGATAGCCCGACTTCGGCGACCAGACCCGGTAGCTGACCGCGAGGTCGCGGCCGAAGGCCACCACACCGCTGTCGCCGACCGGGCGACCCAGCGCGGTGTCGCCGTGCAGGGAGGGCCCGTCGACCATGAAGTGGCTGACCCCGGCGTCGCGGTAACCGTCCTCCATGCCGGGGGCGTAGGCGCACTCCGGCGCCCAGATGCCGGAGGGCACCCGGTTGAAACGCTGGCCGGCGTCGGCCAGGCCCTCGCGCAGCGCGAACTCACGCAGCCGCGGGTTCAGCAGCGGCTGGAACGGGTGGGCCAGTGGGCCGCCGAGAAGTTCCACCGTGCCGGCGTCGATCAGCTCGCGCAGCAGTGGGCTGGCGCCGTGGCGCCACAGCGTGGTGAAGTCCTCCAGCGCGGCGCTGACTTCAGCGTGTTCGCGAATGCCGAACTGCCGCAACGCTTCCGCGGTCATCGCGGTGCCGGCTGCGGCTCCGGTCGAGGTGCTCAGCGTGGCTGCTTCCTGGGCGCGTAGCTGCCAGTTGGCCAGCCAGCGGTGCATCCCGTCCAGGCAGTAGGGGTCGTCGAGTTGGGCGGTGACCACCGGGGTCAGCCCCAGGGTCAGCACGCCCTGCCTGCCTTCGGCGGCCAGGCTGCGCAGCACCCGTATCAATGGCAGGTAGGCCGCCGCCCAGGACTGGTAGAGCCACTCCTCGCCGACCGGCCAGCGGCCGTGATGGGCCAGCCAGGGCAGGTGGGTGTGCAGAACGAGGCTGAACTGCCCGGGGACTTGTCCCCGGGGGCAGGAGCGCAGCGACCCGGGGGATGAGTGTGTGGTCATGGGCGTACCGCGATCGCCAGCAGGTCCAGGCTGGCGTCGATGTCGCGGTCACCTGAGTCGACGATCTCGAAGTCCGCGCACTGCACCGCGGCCACATCGGCCAGCAGGGCGTGCGGCCACGGGGCGTCGGCCAGGGCACGGTCGATCTGGGCGTCGATGATCGAGCCGCCGTGCCGGGCGTCCATCGCGATCAGTCGCGGGCCATGAAAAACGCCGTAGACGCCGTCGACCCCGAAACCGCCGGCGACCAGCAGTTCGGTCAGTTCTGCGGCATTGAGTTCGCGGGTGTGGAACGGGTTGACCGGCACGTCGCTGCCCGGGGTGAAGGTGATCCGGTTCGGGGTCGAGATCAGCAGCAGCCCGCCCGGACGCAGCACCCGTAAGCATTCGGTAATGAACTGTGGCTGATCCCACAAATGTTCGATGACCTGGAAGTTCACCACGACGTCGACCGAGGCGTCAGCAAGCGGCAACGCGGCCAGATTGGCGGCGATCACCTCGATCGAGGGGTAGCGGGTGCGTACGTGTGCGACCGTCGCGGCGTCGTAGTCGACGGCCACCACCCGGGTCGCCGAACCGGCCAGCAGATCGGCTCCGTAGCCCTCCCCGCAGCCCGCCTCCAACACCTCTTGACCTGCGCAAAGGGGAGCGCAGTGCCGGTAGGCGACCTCGTGGCGGCGGAACCAGTAGTTCTCCTCGGCCAGGCCGGGAACGGTCCGCTCACCGGTCAGCGGCAGCCCGGGGTCGGCTGCGTCGGTCAGATGTGCGCTCATTGCATAGGCAGGCTAACCCGTTGGGCGGTTATCGCGAACCGGTCCGGTCTGGCCGGGCCTGCGGGAACGCGGGATAAGGGCAGCTATGGTGTTGGTGCGAACCACCGGTAGTTACTGGCTAGTAACATAATGTGGTCAGCGGACGTGAATCCCAACCGGGCGGCTGAGTGGCCGCCCGGCCCCTTGCCCAGGAGGACGAAAGAAAAGCCATGACGAACATCGTGGTTCTGATCAAACAGGTCCCGGACTATGCGGACCGCAGGCTGTCCGATGGTGATTTCACCCTCGACCGCGCGGGTTCCGACGCCGTTCTGGACGAGATCAACGAGAAGGCCGTCGAAGAGGCGCTGCAGATCAAGGAGCGCGAGGAGGCCGCCGGTGGTTCGAGCACCGTCACCGTGCTGACCGCCGGACCCGAGAAGGCCGGCGAGGCGATCCGCAAGGCGCTGTCGATGGGCGCCGACAAGGGCGTGCACCTGCTCGACGAGCGCATGCACGGCTCGGACATGGTCCAGACTGGTTGGGCCCTGGCCCGCGCGCTGGGTCAGGTCGAGGGCGTCGAACTGGTCATCACCGGCAACGCGGCCAGCGACGGCACCGGCGGAGCGATCCCGGCGATCATCGCCGAGTACCTCGGCCTGCCGCAGCTGACGCACATGCGTGCGCTGTCCATCGAGGGCGGCAAGATCACCGGTGAGCGCGAGACCGACGACGGCGTCTTCGGTGTCGAGGCAACCCTGCCGGCAGTGGTGAGCGTTCACGAGAAGATCAACGAGCCGCGCTTCCCGTCCTTCAAGGGCATCATGGCCGCGAAGAAGAAGGAAGTCGCCACGCTGACCCTCGACGACATCGGCGTCGGCGCCGACGAGGTCGGTCTGGGCACGGCGGTCTCGAAGGTGCAGGGCGCAACCCCGAAGCCGCCGAAGGCAGCCGGCGAGAAGCTCACCGACGAGGGTGACGGCGGCAGCAAGATCGCCGAGTACCTGGTCGCGCAGAAGATCGTTTAATCCCAAAGACTTTCGAGAAAGAGAACATCAATGGCTGAAGTACTCGTGCTCGTCGAGCACTCCGATGGTGCTGTCAAGAAAGTCACCACCGAACTGCTGACCGCCGCCCGCGCGCTGGGTGAGCCGTCGGCGGTGGTGGTCGGCGCCCCCGGCACCGCCGCGCCGCTCGCCGAGGGCCTCAAGGCCGCCGGTGCGGCCAAGATCTACGTCGCCGAGTCCGACGACGCGGCCAACTACCTGGTGACCCCGTACGTCGACGTGCTGGCCGGACTGGTCGAGTCGGCCACTCCGGCGGCCGTGCTGCTGGCCGCCACGGCCGAGGGCAAGGAGATCGCCGGCCGGTTGGCCGCGCGCATCGGCTCCGGCATCCTCGGTGACGTCATCGACGTCAAGTCCGACGGCACCGCGGTGCACTCGGTCTTCGGCGGTGCCTACACCGTCGAGGCCAAGGTCGACGGGGACGTTCCGGTGATCACCGTTCGCCCCGGTGCCATCGAGCCGGCCCCGGTTGCCGGCGCCGGCGAGCAGGTCGCCGTCGCGGTTCCCGCGCCGGAGGCCAACGCCGTGCGGATCACCTCGCGTCAGCCCGCGCAGAAGAGCGCCCGGCCGGAGCTCACCGAGGCCGCCATCGTGGTCGCCGGTGGCCGCGGTGTGGGCAGCGCGGAGAACTTCAAGGTGGTCGAGGACCTCGCCGACGCACTCGGCGGCGCGGTCGGCGCCTCGCGTGCCGCGGTCGACTCGGGCTACTACGAGGGCCAGTTCCAGGTCGGCCAGACCGGCAAGACGGTCGCTCCGCGGCTCTACATCGCCCTCGGCATCTCCGGTGCGATCCAGCACCGTGCGGGCATGCAGACCTCGAAGACGATCGTCGCGGTCAACAAGGACGAAGAGGCCCCGATCTTCGAGATCTCCGATCTCGGCATCGTCGGCGACCTGTTCGCGGTCACTCCGCAGCTGACCGACGCGGTCAAGGCCCGTAAGGGCTAAGGCGTTCAGCTGGGCAGTTCAGCTAGGCAGTTCAGCTAGGCAAGGCCCCCGCACCCCCAGGGTGTGGGGGTTTTTGCGTTTGTCGGGCGGTTCCAGGGCCGCCGGTATCCTGAACGGGCCATGAGCGAACCCAGGTCGGTCTATCTCGACCACGCTGCCACCACCCCGATGCACGCCGAAGCCATCGAGGCGATGAGCGCCGCCCTGGCCCAGACCGGCAACGCCTCCTCGCTGCACACCGCGGGCCGGGCCGCCCGCCGGCGTCTGGAGGAGTCCCGGGAGAGCCTGGCCGCCAGCCTCGGTGCGCGCCCGTCGGAGGTGATCTTCACCGCCGGCGGCACCGACAGCGACAACCTCGCCGTCAAGGGAATCTACTGGGCCCGCCGGGACGCCGATCCGCAGCGCCGCCGCATCATCACCTCCGCCGTCGAGCATCACGCCGTGCTGGACGCGGTGGAGTGGCTCGTCGAACACGAGGGCGCCGAAGTGACCTTCCTGCCGACCGCGGCCGACGGCTCGGTCGGCGCGGCGGACCTGCGCGAGGTGCTGTCCGAACACGACGACGTCGCCCTGGTCTCGGTGATGTGGGCCAACAATGAGGTCGGAACGATCATGCCGATCGCCGAACTGGCCGCTGTCGCAAACGAATTCGATGTTCCGATGCACAGCGACGCCGTGCAGGCCGTCGGCCATCTGCCGGTCGACTTCGGCGCCTCCGGACTCTCGGCGATGAGCATCACCGCCCACAAGTTCGGTGGGCCCACCGGGGTGGGGGCGCTGCTGCTGCGCCGCGACACCGCCTGCGCACCACTGCTGCACGGCGGCGGTCAGGAGCGCGACGTCCGATCCGGCACACCGGATGTGCCGGGCGCGGTCGCGATGGCGACGGCGGCCGGGATCGCGGTCGGATCGCTGGAGTCCACCGCCGCACGGCTGCGCGCGTTGCGCGACCGGCTGATCGACGGCGTGCTCGGTTCGATCGACGATGTGGTGGTCAACGGTGCACACGAGGAGAACCGGCTGCCGGGCAATGCGCACTTCACCTTCCGCGGTTGCGAGGGCGACGCCCTGCTGATGCTGCTCGATGCGAACGGCGTCGAGTGCTCGACGGGTTCGGCCTGCACCGCGGGCGTCGCCCAGCCCTCCCACGTACTGCTGGCGATGGGTGTGGACCGGGCCGGCGCGCGCGGGTCGCTGCGGCTGACGCTGGGGCACACCAGCACCGAGGCCGACGTCGATGCCGCGGTAGCGGTGCTGCCGGCCGCGGTGGATCGCGCCCGGCGGGCTGCGCTCGCGAGTTCGGGGCTTCGATGATTTCGGTTCTGCGATGTTCGGTTCTGCGATGAAGGTCCTCGTCGCGATGAGCGGCGGCGTCGACTCGTCGGTGGCCGCCGCCCGGATGGTGGACGCCGGTCACGAGGTGGTCGGCGTGCACCTGGCGCTGTCCAGCGCGCCCGGCACGCTGCGCAACGGATCGCGCGGCTGCTGCTCCAAGGAGGATGCCGGTGACGCCCGCCGGGTGGCCGACATCCTCGGGATCCCTTTCTACGTCTGGGATTTCGCCGACCGGTTCGCCGACGAGGTGATCGAGGACTTCGTCTCCTCCTATGCCCGCGGCGAGACCCCGAACCCGTGTGTGCGGTGCAACGAGACGATCAAGTTCTCCGCGCTGTCGGCCCGGGCGCTGGCGCTGGGCTTCGCCGCGGTGGCCACCGGCCACTACGCGCGGCTGTCGGACGGCCGGCTGCGCCGGGCCGTGGACCGCGACAAGGACCAGTCCTACGTCCTCGGCGTACTGACCGCCGAACAGTTGGCACACGCGCTGTTCCCGATCGGTGACACCCCCAAGGCGGAGATCCGGGCGGAGGCCGCCCGGCGCGGGCTGGCGGTCGCCGAGAAGCCGGACAGCCACGACATCTGCTTCATCCCGTCCGGTGACACCCAGGCGTTCCTGGGCGCCCGGATCGGGGTGCGGCCCGGTGCGGTGGTCGACGCCGAAGGATCCGTCCTGGCCCATCACGACGGGGTCTACGGATTCACCATCGGCCAGCGCAAGGGTCTGGGCATCGCCGGCCCGGGGCCGGACGGCAATCCGCGCTACGTGACGGCCATCGACGCCGAGACCGGCACCGTCCGGGTGGGCGCCGTCGAAGACCTTGACGTGTCGACGCTGTCCGGGCGCGACCCGGTGTTCACCGCCGGTCACCCGATCGCCGGACCGGTCGAGTGCGAGGTGCAGGTCCGCGCCCACGGGGGTGTGGTGCCGGCCGTCGCCGAACTGCGCGACGGGGTGCTGCAGGTGCAACTGCGCGAGCCGCTGCGCGGGGTGGCCCCCGGACAGACGCTGGTCCTCTACCGCCCCGATCCCCAGGGCGACGAGGTCATCGGCAGCGCGACGATCGCTGCGCGGTGAGCCCCTTCGCCACCGCCACCGGCATCGGCTCGTGGCCCGGCACCGCCGCCCGGCCCGCCGCCGAGGTGATCGTGGGGGAGTTGGGCCTGCCGTACCTGGCTGAACTGCCGGCCCGTGGCGTCGGGGCGGACCTGATCGGGCGGGCCGGCGCGCTGCTCGTCGACATCGCCATCGACACCGTGCCGCGCGGCTACCGGATCGTGGCCCGGCCCGGAGCGGTGATGCGCCGGGCCGCCAGCCTGCTCGCGGAGGACATCGACGCACTCGAGGAGGCCTGGGAGAAGGCCGGCGGCGGGGATCGCACGGTCAAGGTGCAGGCGCCCGGCCCGATCACGCTGGCCGCTCAACTGGAGTTGCCCAACGGTCACCGGGCCATCACCGATCCGGGTGCGGTGCGCGATCTGGCCGGCTCGCTGGCCGAGGGGGTCGCGGTCCGTCGTGCCGAACTGGCCCGGCGGCTGGCCACCACGGTGGTGGTGCAGTTCGACGAGCCGCTGCTGCCCGCCGCGCTGGCCGGACGGCTGGCCGGGGTGACCTCGCTGAGCCCGGTGCATCCGGTAGACGAGATCCGTGCCATCGGCCTGCTCGACGAGTGCGTCGCGACGGTCGGCGGTGAGGTCATGCTGCATTGCTGCGCCGAAGACTTTCCGTGGACTGTTCTGCAGCGCAGCACCATTCATGCCGTCTCGCTGGACTGGGCCCGCCTCGACAGGGCCGGACTCGATACGGCCGGGCTCAACGGTATCGGCGAATTCCTCGAGTCCGGCCGCAGCGTCGTCCTGGGCCTGGTGCCCTCAGTGACGCCGGATCAGGTTCCGTCGGTCGATGACCTCGCCGCGGCGGCAGCCATGGTGACGGACCGAATCGGTTTCCCGCGCTCGGTGCTGGCCGGGCAGATCGGCATCAGCCCCGCCTGTGGGTTGGGGGGCGCCACCGAGGAGTGGGCGCGGGCGGCGACCGTGCTGACCCAGCGGGCCAGGGACGCCGTCACCATCTAGGGCGGTCGGTGGGCTCCGATAGCCTGCGTGGGTGGCAGCCGACGACACCGACCCCCTGGCCCCGGACGTCCGCCGCCGCTGGCAGGAACTCGCCGACGAAGTGCGCGAGCACCAGTTCCGCTACTACATCAAGGACGCGCCGATCGTCTCCGACGCCGACTTCGACGCCCTGTTCAACGAACTGCTGGCCCTCGAGGAGCGCTATCCCGAACTGCGGGTGCCGGACTCACCCACCCAACTGGTCGGCGGCGCGGGCTTCGCCACCGAGTTCACCTCCGTCGAGCACCTCGAGCGGATGCTCAGCCTCGAGGATGTCTTCAACGCCGACGAACTGGTCGCCTGGTCGGTGCGGGTGGAGAACGAGCTCGGTCCGGAGCCGAACTATCTGTGCGAACTGAAGGTCGACGGGGTCGCCATCGCCCTGGTCTACCGCGACGGCCGTCTCGAACGCGCGGCGACCCGAGGCGACGGCCGGGTGGGCGAGGACGTCACCCTCAATGCCCGCACCATCATCGACATCCCCGAAACACTTACCGCCGCAGACGGTTTCCCGATGCCGGCCGTGCTCGAAGTGCGTGGCGAAGTCTTCTTCATGGTCGCCGACTTCGAGAACCTCAACGCCAGTCTGGTGGCCGACGGCAAGGCGCCGTTCGCCAACCCGCGCAACAGCGCTGCCGGGTCGCTGCGGCAGAAGAACCCGGCGATCACCGCGCGCCGGCCGCTGCGCATGGTGTGCCACGGCCTGGGCCATATCGAGAGTGCGGCCGACGGCTTCCGCCCCGCCACCCTGCACGACGCCTACCTCGCGCTGAAGGCATGGGGCCTGCCGGTCTCCGACCACACCATCCAGGTGCAGGGCCTGGCCGCGGTTCAGGAGCGCATCGGCTTCTGGGGGGAGCGCCGGCACACCATCGAGCACGAGATCGACGGCGTGGTGGTCAAGGTCGACGATCTGACCCAGCAGCGCCGGCTCGGCGCCACCTCGCGAACGCCGCGGTGGGCGGTGGCCTACAAGTACCCGCCGGAGGAGGCCCAGACCGTCCTGCGTGACATCCGGGTCAACGTCGGGCGCACCGGCCGGGTCACCCCGTTCGCATTCATGGACCCGGTCCGGGTGGCCGGTTCCACCGTCAGCCTGGCGACCCTGCACAACGGGTCGGAGGTCAAACGCAAGGGTGTGCTGATCGGTGACACCGTGATGATCCGCAAGGCCGGTGACGTCATCCCCGAGGTGCTGGGCCCGGTCGTCGATCTGCGCGACGGATCCGAGCGGGAATTCGTCATGCCCACGCACTGCCCGGAGTGCGGCACCCTGCTGGCCCCGGCCAAGGAGGGCGACGTCGACATCCGCTGCCCCAACTCCCGGTCCTGCCCGGCGCAGTTGCGCGAGAGGGTGTTTCACCTCGCCGGCCGCGGCGGCTTGGACATCGAGGGGCTGGGATACGAGGCGGCGACCGCACTCTTGGAGGCCAAGATCATCGCCGATGAGGGCGATCTGTTCGACCTCACCGAGGACAGTCTGATGCAGGCGGATTTCTTCCGCACCAAGGACGGCAAGCTGTCGGCCAACGGTGCGCGACTGTTGAAGAACCTCCAGCAGGCCAAGGACCGCCCGCTGTGGCGGATCCTGGTGGCGCTGTCCATCCGGCACGTCGGCCCCACCGCCGCCCGCGCCCTGGCCACCGCATTCGGCAGCCTGGAGGCCATCATGGCCGCCGGCCAGGAGCAGTTGGCCGACGTCGAGGGAGTCGGGCCCACCATCGCCTCGGCACTGCGCGAGTGGTTCGAGGTCGACTGGCACCGGGCCATCGTCGACAAGTGGGCCGCGGCCGGGGTGAAGATGGCCGACGAACGCGACGCCGGCATCACCCCGACGCTGGCCGGGCTGACCATCGTGGTCACCGGTTCGCTGACCGGGTTCTCCCGTGATGAGGCCAAGGAGGCGATCATTATCCGCGGCGGCAAGGCGGCCGGGTCGGTCTCGAAGAAGACCTCGTTCGTCGTCGCCGGTGACGCCCCGGGGTCGAAGTACGACAAGGCCGTCGAACTCGGCGTGCCGATCCTCGACGAGGACGGTTTCCGCGCGCTACTCGAGTCCGGTCCACCGCTGGCTGAACTGCTCGGCGACGACAGCGGGGGATAGCTCCCGCACGATCGCCGGGGCGACCGCGCTCAGTTCGGGGGTGGGATCCTCCGCCGCGTGGGGTGAAAGCACCGGGGCCTGCTTCGGGCTGGGCTATCTGCGCGCCCCCGACGGCGCGGTGATCAACGCCGACTGGATCAACGCCGGCAGCTACGAGGTCAACGTCGGCGGCGTGCTGTACCCGATCACGGTGTCGCTCAAGCCGATCCACGATCCGGCCAACGAGAGGCTGCGTTCCTAGCGAATCAGGCTGGCGACGATCCCGGCCAGATAGCCCAGCCGGGCGACCTCCGACGGCCGGAAGTCCGGACCGCCCGGGCGGCCCAGCACCATCGCGGTGTTCGGGTCACCCAACGGGGCGGCGGCCAACGCGGTGTCCATGTCCCGCCACAACTGCGGCACCCAGCCCTCATCCAGGTGCAGGACGGTCGCGTGCGTGATCGGCAGCCACGGCGCGGACTCCACCTGCGTCTCCGGCGCCCCGGTTCCGCCGGCCACCCGCTCCAGGCCGCCGTCGCATCGGCGCACCACGCTGCACCACCCGACCCGCAGCACCCTCGGCGCCTCGTCGACGAGTACCTGGAGCTTGGCCGCGCGGTCCCTGGGCGCCGCGACGTGGTCGATCAGTTCGAGTTCGCGGTGCGCCTCCAGCAGGCCGGTGTGCGGCCGGATGGTGTCCACCCGCACACCCTTGAGCGCCTCGGCCGCGGTGATCAGCATGTCCGGCAGCGCGCCCGGCGGCAGGTCGACGACGAGGTCGTCGATGGCATACCCGGTCCCGCGCTCGACGACGTCGAGGGACAGGATGTCGGCGCCCACCGAGCCCAGGGCCACGGCAAGGGATCCCAGGCTGCCGGGACGGTCCTCGAGTTGGACCCGCAGAAGGTAGGACGGCACGCGTCAACCCTTACACAGGCGCCGTGGGTCGGCATTTCGGCTCGGTCGTGCCGCGGGTGCAGGGCACGTCGGAGAGCCGCGCGAGCTTGCGGATTTCTAGGCCGCAGCGGCGTGTCTCGTAGAAATCCGCAATGTCGCGGGGTTCGGGTCAGCGACGTTTCTCCTCGGGCCGTTCCGCCCGGTATCGACACCGTCGCTAGGCTGACCCACCGTGTCCACGATCTCCCGCGACGACGTCGCCAAGCTGGCCAAACTGGCCCGGCTCGCCCTGACCGACTCCGAACTCGACAGCTTCGCCGGCCAGCTCGACGCGATCCTCGGCTACGTCGGCAAGATCCAGGCCGTCGACGTCACCGGCGTGAAGCCCACCGGCAACCCGCTGCGCGACGTGAACGTCACCCGCGCCGACCGCATCCAGAACAGCCTGCCCCAGGCTGACGCGCTGGCCGAGGCGCCGGCCGCCGAGGACGGCCGGTTCGTGGTGCCGCAGATCCTGGGGGAGGCGGAATGACCGCCACCGAGATCGTCCGCCTCGACGCGGCCACCCTCGGCGAGAAGATCGCCGCCAAGGAACTGAGTTCGACCGAGGTCACCCAGGCCTGCCTGGATCAGATCGCCGCCACCGACGGCACCTACCACGCCTTCCTGCACGTGGCCGCCGACGAGGCCCTGGCCACCGCGGCCGAGGTCGACAAGAAGGTGGCCGCCGGGGAGAACCTGCCCGGGCCGCTGGCCGGGGTTCCGCTGGCGCTCAAGGACGTCTTCACCGCCACCGACATGCCGACGACGTGTGGGTCGAAGATCCTCGAGGGCTGGGTGTCGCCGTACGACGCCACCGTCACCGCGCGGATCCGGAAGTCGGGCATCCCGATCCTGGGCAAGACCAACATGGACGAGTTCGCGATGGGCTCCTCCACGGAGAACTCCGCCTACGGCCCGACGCTGAACCCGTGGGACACCGAGCGCACGCCCGGCGGCTCCGGCGGCGGCAGCGCCGCGGCGCTGGCGGCCTTCCAGGCCCCGCTTGCCATCGGCTCGGACACCGGCGGCTCGATCCGCCAGCCCGCGGCACTGACCGCCACCGTCGGGGTCAAGCCCACCTACGGCACCGTCTCGCGCTACGGCCTGGTGGCCTGTGCCTCGTCGCTGGACCAGGGCGGCCCGTGCGCACGCACCGTGCTCGACACCGCACTGCTGCACCGCGTCATCGCCGGCCACGACCCGCACGACTCGACGTCGCTGTTCGCCGCGATCCCCGATGTGGTCGCCGCCGCCCGAGCCGGGGCCACCGGCGACCTCAAGGGTGTGAAGGTGGGCGTGGTCAAGCAGATCGCCGGCGGCGAGGGCTACCAGCCCGGCGTGCTGGCGTCGTTCCACGCCGCCGTCGAGCAACTCACGGCACTGGGCGCCGAGGTCAGCGAGGTCGACTGCCCGCACCTGGACTACTCGCTGTCCTCCTACTACCTGATCCTGCCCTCCGAGGTCTCCAGCAACCTGGCCCGCTTCGACGCGATGCGCTACGGGCTGCGGGTCGGCGACGACGGCACGCACAGCGCCGAGGAGGTGATGGCGCTGACCCGGGCGGCCGGATTCGGTCCGGAAGTCAAGCGCCGCATCATGATCGGCACCTACGCGCTGTCGGCCGGCTACTACGACGCGTATTACAACCAGGCGCAGAAGGTGCGCACGCTGATCGCCGGCGATCTGGACAAGGCCTACGAAAAGGTCGACGTGCTGGTCTCACCGGCCACCCCGACCACGGCCTTCCGGATCGGCGAGAAGGTCGACGATCCGCTGGCGATGTATCTGTTCGACCTGTGCACCCTGCCGCTGAACCTGGCCGGGCACTGCGGGATGTCGGTCCCGTCGGGCCTGTCCCCGGACGACAATCTGCCGGTCGGCCTGCAGATCATGGCGCCGGCACTGGCCGACGACCGGCTCTACCGGGTGGGTGCGGCCTACGAGGCGGCACGAGGTCCGCTTCCTTCAGCGATCTAGACCGCTCAGCGCAGTAAGGCTGTGGCCGCCGCCTCTCCGCTGGTGTAGGCGCCGTGAACGGTGCCGGCATGGTCGCGCGAACAGGCCTCGCCGGCGAAGACACGACGCTTCTCCGGCACGGCCAGCGCATCGCGATCCGCCGGCGAACTGCCGACCGCGATGAACGAGTAGCTACCCATCGCAAAGGGGTCGACAGACCACGCGGAACGGAGCAGTCCGGTCGGTGTGGACATCTTCGGGAAGACCGGTTTCAACGCCGCCTGCGCACCGGCGATCGCGTCGGCGTCCGTCATGGCCTCGACAGTGCGGGCGAACGTGCCGGCGTTGAACATCATCAGCGCGGGCACGTCGACCAGGCCTGTGAGATTCACGGACTCCACCCACTGACCGCGCCGCGACCCGGTCGGGATGATGTCGAGAAGTTCGGTGTCCGCCGGCCAGAAGGCTGACTCGAAACGCAGGCAGGTCTTGGACAGCGCGCCCATCCCGAGCCGTGCGATGGCTGTCGCCTTCGCCTCCGGAAGCGGCGGCCGGAACTGGATCGAGCCTGCCTTGAGGACGCCGAGTGGCACCGTGACGATCACCGCGTCCGCGTCGAACCGACCGTGCGAGGTGGTGACGACGGCGCGATCACCTGTGGTGTCGATGCTCGTGACGACGTGGCCGAGGCGAACGTCGAGCCCTTCGGCGACCGCCTCCACGACCTTGTCGTAGCCGCCGGGAAGGAGGACGTCGCCGCCGCTCTCATCCCCGCCGTCGTCGAAGTGGTTGGCGGACAACTCGATTGCGTCGGCGGCGTATTCGTACTCGATCGACTCGGCGATAGCCCACTCGACGTCGAGCCGTTCCGCGGCGTCGAGATCGTCGGCCGCGATGGCACGGTCGAGCGCGGCACGAAGGGATTCGTCGCGAAAGGGCTCGACACCGTCGGGGGAGTCCTTACGGCCGGCCTCGACCAGTTCGGCCACCTGCGACTCGAGGCGATCGAAAGTGCCAGCCGCACGACTCCTGCCGTCGGCCTCGTAGACGACCGACTCGTAATCGAAGGCCTGTGTTGTGATCCCCTCGGCGGCGGCCAGAGCGGCGATCGGATTGCCCCGCACCCCGTGGATCCAGGATGCGCCGAGTTCCACCGGAACGCCCCAGGACCGGTCCGTGCGGATGCGCCCGCCAAGCCGGTCGCGTGCCTCGAGCACGATGACGCGGCGTCGGCCCCCGGCGAGCACCTGAGCGGCCCGTAATCCCGCGATCCCCGCGCCGATGACGAGAACGTCCGCGCTGCGTCCGGCTGCGGTCGGCTGTTGCTGCTGTTCAGGCCTATCGCAGCCGCTGGCCAGGGCCGCGGGCACCGCCAATGCGGCCAGACGGACGAAGTCGCGGCGTGGGACCGGGATCACGCGAGCGACGTTATCGCTCCGTGGTTCGGGCCGAGGCGGTTAGATAGGGCCATGCGAATCGGAGTTCTCACCGGCGGCGGCGACTGCCCCGGCCTCAACGCCGTCATCCGCGCGGTCGTGCGGACCTGCGACGCCCGCTACGGCTCGTCGGTGGTCGGGTTCCAGGACGGCTGGAACGGACTGCTGGAGAACCGCCGCATCCAGCTCGTCAACGACGACCGCAACGCGCGGCTGCTGGCCAAGGGCGGCACCATGCTCGGCACCGCGCGCACCAACCCGGAACGGCTGCGGGCGGGCATCGGTGAGATCAAGCAGACCCTCGAGGACAACGGGATCGACGTGCTGATCCCGATCGGCGGCGAGGGCACCCTGACCGCCGCGCACTGGCTGACCGAGGAGGGCGTCCCGGTCGTCGGCGTCCCCAAGACCATCGACAACGACATCGACTGCACCGACGTCACCTTCGGCCACGACACCGCGCTGATGATCGCCACCGAGGCGATCGACCGCCTGCACAGCACCGCGGAGTCGCATCAGCGCGTCATGCTCGTCGAGGTGATGGGCCGGCACGCCGGCTGGATCGCGCTCAACGCCGGCCTGGCATCGGGTGCGCACATGACGCTGATCCCCGAGCAGCCCTACGACGTCGAGGAGGTCTGCCGGATGGTCAAGCAGCACTTCCAGCGCGGCGCCTCGCACTTCATCCTGGTGGTCGCCGAGGGCGCCAAGCCCGCCGAGGGCACCATGGCGTTGCGCTCCGGCGGTGTCGACGAGTTCGGCCACGAGCGCTTCACCGGGGTGGCCCAGCAGCTGGCCCTGGAGGTCGAGAAGCGCATCCGCAAGGAGGTCCGGGTCACCGTGCTCGGGCATATCCAGCGCGGCGGCACCCCGACCGCCTACGACCGGGTGCTTGCCACCCGGTTCGGCGTCAACGCCGCCGACGCCGCCCACGCCGGCGAGTACGGGATGATGGTCTCGCTGCGCGGCGAGCACATCGGCCGGGTTCCGCTGGCCGACGCGGTGCGTCAGCTCAAGCTGGTGCCGCAGAGCCGGTACGACGACGCCGCGGCCTTCTTCGGCTGATTACGGGCTGACCGGCACCGGGTCGGTGTCCAGCGACACCTCACGGGTCTCGCGCATCACCAGCAGCGCGATGAACGACAGCGTCGCCGCGCAGAACAAGTACAGCCCGACCCAGCCGACGCCGTAGGTCGAGGACAGCCAGGTCGCGATGAACGGCGCCACCGCCGCACCCAGGATGCTCGCCGAGTTGTAGGAGATCCCGGACCCGGTGTAGCGGACGTTGGTCGGGAACAGTTCGGGCAGAACGGCACTCATCGGCCCGAAGGTGAAGCCCATCAGCGTCATTCCGACGATCAGGAACAGCAGCACCGATCCGTGCGATGCCTTGCCCGGCGTCAGCAGCACCGCGAACAGGCCGCTGTAGGCCATGATCGCCGCGGTCACCGTCAGCAGGGTCCGGCGACGGCCCCAGCGGTCGGCCAACTGTCCCGCGATCGGGATGGTGGCGGCGAAGAACAGCACCGCGATCAGTTGCATCTTGAGGAAGTCGATGTAGTTGAAGCCCAGCCCCGTTCCGGCCGGCGGCTTCTTGCCGGTTCCGAAGCTCAACGCCCAGGTGGTCACGATGTAGAAGATCGTGTAGGTGGACAGCATCACGAAGGTGCCCAGGATCAGCTGACGCCAGTTGTTCCGGAACACCTGCGCCACAGGGGCTTTCACCTTCTCGCCGCGCTCCAGCGCCCGGGCGAACACCGGCGTCTCGGTGAGCTTGAGCCGCACGTACAGGCCGATCGCCACCATCACCGCACTGATCAGGAACGGGATGCGCCAGCCCCAGGTCAAAAACGGTCCGTCCAGATCCGGCTTGGCGTTGGAGTGCCCCAGCCAGATCAGCAGGCCGAGGAACACCCCGTTGGCCAGCAGGAAGCCGAACGGCGCGCCCAGTTGCGGCCACATCGCGGCCCAGGCCCGCCGGCCCGGCTTGGCGGTCTCCACCGCCAGCAGTGCCGCACCGCTCCACTCACCGCCGAGTGCCAGGCCCTGGGCGAAGCGCAGCACCGCCAGCAGGGCCGGGGCGAGCAGTCCCACCTGGTGGTAGGTGGGCAGCAGGCCGATGGCGAAGGTCGCGATGCCCATCGTCAGCAGCGAGCCGACCAGGGTGGCCTTGCGTCCGGCCCGGTCGCCGAAATGCCCGAACAGCACCGAGCCGACCGGTCGCGCGACGAACGCGAGGCCGAAGGTGGCCAGCGAGGCCAGCAGTGCGGTGGTGGAGTTGCCCTTGGGGAAGAACAGGAACGGGAACACCGACACCGCGGCGGTGGCGTAGACGTAGAAGTCGTAGAACTCGACGGTGGTGCCCACCATGGAGGCCAGCACGATGCGGCTGCGCGGCACTCCGGCGACGATGTCGTCCTGCTCGGTCATGGCTGGAGAGTATCGCGGTGCACGCCGCCCCACCCGCGCGAGCAGACGCAAACTCGCACGGAATCGGTCTTTCGGGTGCGACTTTGTGTCTGCTCGCGCGGGTGGTGAAAACCTGCCCAACTAGGATCGTCGGCTATGACCACCGCAACTGACCTGATCGACTACGACGACGTCGTGGCCCGATTCGACCCGGTGCTGGGTCTGGAGGTGCACGTCGAACTGTCGACGGAGACCAAGATGTTCTGCGGCTGCGCCACCACCTTCGGCGCCGAGCCCAACACCCAGGTCTGTCCGGTCTGCCTCGGTCTGCCCGGCGCGCTGCCGACACTCAACGAGGCGGCCGTGGAGTCGGCCATCCGGATCGGCCTCGCGCTGAACTGTGAGATCGCCTCCTGGTGCCGGTTCGCCCGGAAGAACTACTTCTACCCGGACCAGCCGAAGAACTACCAGATCTCCCAGTACGACGAGCCGATCGCCTTCAATGGCTACCTCGACGTCCCGCTCGAGGACGGCACCGTCTTCCGCGTCGACATCGAGCGCGCGCATATGGAGGAGGACACCGGCAAGCTCACCCACGTCGGCAGTGACACCGGCCGCATCCACGGTGCCACCACCTCGCTGCTGGACGTCAACCGCGCCGGGGTGCCGCTGATCGAGATCGTCACCAAGCCGGTCGAGGGCGCCGGCGAGCGCGCGCCGGAGGTGGCCCGCGCCTATGTCACCGCACTGCGGGATCTGTTGCGCTCACTTGACGTTTCCGACGTCCGGATGGACCAGGGCTCGCTGCGCTGCGACGCCAACGTGTCGCTGCGACCGATAGGACAGCAGGAGTTCGGCACCCGGACCGAGACCAAGAACGTCAACTCGCTCAAGAGCGTCGAGGTGGCGGTCCGCTACGAGATGCGCCGCCAGGCTGCGGTGCTCGACGCCGGTGGCAAGGTCCATCAGGAGACCCGGCATTTCCACGAGGACGGCCACACCTCGCCGGGCCGCACCAAGGAGACCGCCGAGGACTACCGGTACTTCCCGGAGCCCGATCTGGAACCGGTGGCCCCGAGTGCGGAGCTGGTGGAGAAGCTGCGCGGAACGATCCCGGAGCTTCCGTGGTTGGTGCGCAACCGGATTCAGCAGGACTGGGGGATCTCCGACGAGGTGATGCGCGACCTGGTCAACGCCGGCGCGATCGATCTCGTCACCGCCACGGTGGCCCACGGCGCCTCCAGCGAGGCCGCGCGCGCGTGGTGGGGCAACTTCCTGGTGCAGAAGGCCAACGAGTCCGGCGTGGAACTCGACGCGCTGCCGATCACACCGGAGCAGGTCGCCAAGGTGGTCGCACTCGTCGACGAGGGCAAGCTGTCCAACAAGCTGGCGCGTCAGGTCGTCGAGGGCGTGCTGGCCGGCGAGGGCGAGCCCGAGCAGGTGATGGCCGACCGCGGTCTGGTCATGGTGCGCGACGACTCACTGATCCAGACCGCCGTCGACGAGGCGCTGGCCGCCAATCCCGATGTCGCCGAGAAGATCCGCGGTGGCAAGGTGCAGGCGGTCGGTGCGATCGTCGGTGCGGTGATGAAGACGACGAAGGGTCAGGCCGACGCGGCCCGGGTGCGGGAGTTGGTGTTGGCGGCCTGCGGCCAGAGCTAGGCCGTCAGGCGCTGCGAACCCAGCAGCAGCCGCCGGCAGCCGTGCACCGATAGCTGTTCGGCGGACTCGCGGCCGGACAGCACGGCCGCCGCGCCGGTGAAGTCGTCGGCGGATGCGCGCCCGATGGTGACCGCGACGGTGGTCAGGCCCGCGGCCAGGGCGGACTGCAGACCCGGTGCGGAGTCCTCCACGGCCAGCGCGTCGGCGGCCCGGATGCCCAGCTGCCACAGCGCACGTTGATAGGCCTCGGGATCGGGCTTCGGACGGCTCACCTCGTCGCCGGTGACCAGTAACTCCACCGCGCCGTCGCCGAGCAGTTCGCGAACCGGGCGGTGGACGGCCGGCCAGTGCCCGGCGGTGACCACGGCGACCCGGATGCCGGAGCAGTGCAGGTCCCAGACGGACTCGGCGAGCAGGCGTTCGTCGGCCCGCGGGTCGGCGAGCAGCCCGTCGATCGAGAAGATCACCGCCTCCAGCTGCGCCGGCCGGTCCGAGTCCCACCAATACGAGGTCCGCAGTGTGCCCATGAACGCAGTATCAGGCCGCGCGCAGGTGCCGCCATCACCCGTTCGGGGGAGGGTTTTGGGGGAGTGGCACCCGGTCCGGCATCTACGGTTGAGTCATGTCCGCACCGGTGCGCGTCGTGCTCATTGACGACCATCAGATGGTCATCGAAGGCCTCAAGGCGATGCTCACCCCTTTCGCCAGCCGGGTCGAGGTGGTCGGTGAGGCGGCCGGCGCCGATAGGGCGATGTCGGTGATCAGCGAACTGCAGCCTGACATCGTGCTCTGCGACGTGCGGATGCAGGGGGTGAGCGGGCTCGACCTGTGCCGGGAGATCCGGCAGCGCGATCCGGGACGCAAGGTGATCCTGCTGTCGGTCTACGACGACGAGCAGTACCTGTTCCAGGCGATGCGGGTGGGTGCGTCCGGCTATCTGCTCAAGGGCATCAGCAGTGACGAACTGGTGCGCCAGCTCGAAGGGGTGCAGGCCGGCGGGATGGCCATCGACGCGGGTCTGGCGGCACGGGCCGCCGAGACCGCGGCCAGGTTGCAGAGCGACCAGTTCTGGCCCGGCGCCCGGCACGGTCTGACCCAGCGGGAGAGCGAGATCCTCTCGCTGGTGGTCACCGGACTCTCCAACCGCGGGATCGCCGCCAAGCTGGTGATCGGCGAGGAGACCGTGAAGAGCCACCTCAGCTCGGTCTACCGCAAGCTGGGCGTAGGCGATCGGACCAGTGCGGCGGCAATGGCGTTGCGGGAAGGCATCTTTCGGTGAATCCACACGCTGTACACGGACTGGTCAGTCCGGACCGGGAGGTGGCGCTGCTGCTCGACATCATCGCCGCCACCTCCAGCGGTCCGGAGGTGGAGCCGATGGCCGCCGCGGTGGCGGCGATGATCACCGCCGCCACGAACTCCGACGTGTGCTTCGTCCACGTGCTCGACGACACCGACCGCTCGCTGACCCTGGCCGGGGCCACCCCGCCGTTCGACGAGCAGGTCGGCAAGATCCGGATGCCGCTGGGTTCGGGGGTGTCCGGTTGGGTGGCCAGCCATCGCGAGCCGGTGGTGATCGTCAGCGATAAGGAGTCCGACTCGCGCTACGTGCCGATCGCCGCGCTGCGCGGCAAGGACTTCACCTCGATGGCCTCGGTGCCGATGGAGGCCGAGCCCGGCGGTCTGGTGGGCGTGCTCAACGTGCACAGCATCTCCCGCCGCGAGTTCAGCGCCCGCGACATCGAACTGCTGCTGGTGATCGGCCGGCTGATCGCCGGCGCGTTGCAGCAGGCCCGGCTGCTGCGCAGGCTCTCGGCCCGGGAGCGCGCCCACGAGAACTTCGCCGAGCAGGTGATCGCCGCGCAGGAGAGCGAGCGCCGACGGCTGGCCGGTGACATCCACGACGGCATCTCACAGCGCCTCGTCGGCCTGACCTACCGGCTCGACGCCGCCGCACGCGCCGTCGACGACGGCGATCAGCCCTCGGCGGCCGAACAACTGGAGAAGGCCCGCGACCTGGTGGACCTCACACTGGGCGAAGCGCGCTCGGCGATCAGCGGCCTGCGCCCGCCGGTGCTCGACGATCTCGGACTGGCCGGCGGACTGGCCAGCCTGGCCGCCTCCACCCCGGAGGTCGACCTGGAACTGCACCTCGAGGAGCGGCGACTGCCGGAGCACATCGAGGTGGCGCTGTACCGGATCGCCCAGGAGTGCGTGCAGAACGTCGTCAAGCACTCCCGGGCGATGGTCGCCACCGTCACCTTCGCCGTGCGCGACCGGGTGGCCCGGCTCGAGGTGTCCGATAAGGGCGTCGGGTTCGACGCCGCCGACGCCGGGGTCACCGCCGAGCGGCCGATGGGCGGTTACGGCATGCTTTCGATGGCCGAACGGGCCGATCTGGTCGGCGGGCGGTTCTCGGTGCGCTCCCGTCCGGGGGAGGGGACGACGGTGACCGTCGCCATACCCCTCGACGACTGAAGCGATCCGTCGCCGCAGCCCGCGACCGATTCGGATCCGGCGTGTTTCAACCCGATGAAGAGATGAAATCGGTGACATTTGGCCCTGCGATTCCGGTTCCGCAAAGTCGTTGAAAACGCTACTGTCATCGCACTTGGTTCAAGTTCAGCGACCGGGAGGCTCAATGGCGGCCCTGCTGTCAGCCCACACACCGGTCTTCGGCGATCCCAAGTTCACCCGATTTCCTTTTTGTTCGTTCTGTTCGGCTGCCTGAGTTAGGAGTTCCCGCATGGCGTCTGTTCTGTGGTTGCAGGGAGGGGCGTGCAGCGGTAACACGATGTCCTTCCTCAACGCCGACGAGCCCAACGTCGTCGACCTGATCGTCGACTTCGGCCTCGAGGTCATCTGGCATCCGTCGCTCGGCATGGAGCTCGGCAACCAGGCCCAGAAGATCTTCAAGGACTGCGCATCCGGCGCCCGCAAGATGGACATCTTCGTCTTCGAGGGCTCGGTCATCGAGGGTCCCGACGGGTCGGGCCGGATGGACATGTTCGCCGACCGTCCGATGAAGGACTGGGTCGTTGAGCTGGCCGCGCAGGCCGACGTCGTCGTCGCGATCGGCGACTGCGCCTGCTGGGGCGGCATCCCCGCCATGGAGCCCAACCCGTCGTCCTCGACCGGCCTGCAGTTCCACAAGCGCGCCAAGGGCGGCTTCCTCGGCCCGAACTTCACCTCCAAGGCCGGCCTGCCGGTCATCAACATCCCCGGCTGCCCGGCGCACCCGGACTGGATCACCCAGATCATCGTCGCGCTCGCCACCGGCCGCCTCGGCGACATCACGCTGGACGATCTGCACCGGCCCGAGACGTTCTTCAAGACGTTCACCCAGACCGGCTGCACCCGCGTGCAGTTCTACGAGTACAAGCAGTCGACGATGTCCTTCGGCGAGGGCACCCGCACCGGCTGCCTGTTCTACGAGTTCGGCTGCCGCGGCCCGATGACCCACTCGCCGTGCAACCGCATCCTGTGGAACCGGCAGTCCTCGAAGACCCGCGCCGGCCAGCCCTGCTACGGCTGCACCGAGCCGGAGTTCCCGCACTTCGACCTCGCCCCGGGCACGCTGTTCAAGACCCAGAAGGTTGCCGGTGTGATCCCGAAGGAGACCGGGACGGGCACCAAGAAGCTGTCCTACCTCGCCGCGTCCGCCGCGGCCAAGCTCGCCGCTCCGGACTGGAGCAAAGAAGACATGTTCGTGGTCTGACCACACCCCACCCGATAGACCACAACAACTTTTTCCGGAGGACCTCTTCACATGACATCCATGGATCTGCACGTCAGCCCGCTCGGGCGTGTCGAGGGTGACCTCGACGTCCGCGTCACCATCGAGGACGGGGTCGTCACCTCGGCCTGGACCGAGGCCGCCATGTTCCGCGGCTTCGAGATCATCCTGCGCGGCAAGGACCCGCAGGCCGGCCTCATCGTGTGTCCGCGCATCTGCGGCATCTGCGGTGGCAGCCACCTCTACAAGTCGGCCTACGCGCTGGACACCGCGTGGAAGACCACCATGCCGTCCAACGCGACGCTGGTGCGCAACATCGCCCAGGCCTGCGAGACCATCCAGTCCATCCCGCGCTACTTCTACGCGCTGTTCGCCATCGACCTGGTGAACAAGAACTACGCCAAGTCCAAGCTGTACGACGAGGCCGTCCGCCGCTTCGCCCCCTACGTCGGCACCAGCTACCAGAAGGGTGTGGTGCTCTCGCAGAAGCCGGTCGAGGTCTACGCCATCTTCGGTGGGCAGTGGCCGCACTCCAGCTTCATGGTGCCCGGCGGCGTGATGGGCGCGGCCACCCTGTCGGATGTGACCCGGTCGATCGCGATCCTGGAGAACTTCAAGGACAACTGGCTGGAGTCGGACTTCCTGGGCTGCAGCATCGACCGCTGGCTGGCCAACAAGACCTGGGAAGATGTGCTGGCCTGGGTCGACGAGAACGAGTCGCAGTACAACAGCGACCTCGGCTTCTTCATCCGCTACTCCCTCGACATCGGCCTGGACAAGTACGGCAAGGGTGTGGGCAACTACATCTCCACCGGCACCTACTTCGACCCGTCGCTGTACCGCAACCCGACGATCGAGGGCCGCAACGCCGCGCTCATCGGCCGCGGCGGCATCTACGCCGAGGGCAACTGGTACGAGTTCGATCAGGCCAACGTCCGCGAGGACGTCACCCACTCGTTCTACGAGGGCAGCCGCCCGCTGCACCCGTTCGAGGGGGAGACGATCCCGATCGACCCGGAGAAGGCCAAGAAGCAGGGCAAGTACAGCTGGGCAAAGTCGCCGCGCTACGAGATCCCGGGGCTGGGTCACCTGCCGCTGGAGACCGGCCCGCTGGCCCGCCGGATGGCGGCCGCCGGCCCGAACGCGGCACCGCACCAGGACAACGATCCGCTGTTCCTCGACATCCTCAACAAGATCGGGCCGTCGGTGCTGACCCGCCAGCTGGCCCGCCTGCACGAGGCGCCGAAGTACTTCAAGTGGGTGCGGCAGTGGCTCAACGAGCTCGACCTCAAGGAGAGCTTCTACAGCAAGCCCACCGAGTACGCCGAGGGCAAGGGCTTCGGCTCCACCGAGGCCGCCCGCGGATCGCTGTCCGACTGGATCGTGTTGGAGAACAACAAGATCAAGAACTACCAGGTGATCACCCCGACCGCCTGGAACATCGGACCGCGCGACGGCGCCGACGTACTGGGCCCGATGGAGAACGCCTTCATCGGCGCGCCGATCGTCGATCCCGAGGACCCGGTCGAGCTGGGTCACGTGGCCCGCAGCTTCGACTCCTGCCTGGTCTGCACCGTGCACGCCTATGACGGCAAGACCGGCAAGGAACTGTCGAAGTTCGTCGTCAACGGAATGGTGTGACCGGGGAGGTCACAGACTCCGTCGATCTCGAACCCCCCGGGTGCGAGGTACTGGTCGTCGGCTGCGGCAACCTGCTGCGCGGTGACGACGGCGTGGGCCCGGTTCTGGTCCGCCACCTCTGGGATCGAGGCGTGCCCGAGGGTGCGAAGTTGGTCGACGGTGGCACGGCCGGTATGGATGTCGGGTTCCAGATGCGCGGAGCCAAGCGGGTGGTGATCGTCGACGCTTGTGTTTCCCAGGGGGCTGACCGGGCTGCGCCGGGCACGGTGTACCGGGTGCCCGGCGAGGAACTCAACGACCTGCCTCCGCTGAGCGGGTTGCACACCCACTCGTTCCGGTGGGACCACGCCATCCCGTTCGCCCGTTGGGCGCTCGGCGACGCCTGCCCCACCGACATCACGGTGTTCCTCATCGAGGCCGCCGCCATGGAGATGGGCGCCGATCTCTCCGAGCCGGTGGAACGGGCGATGGAGCAGGTGATCGAACTCGTCGAACGTGACTTCCTGGGCCCGCTGCGGCCGCGGACCCCTGATGAGGTCACCGTGGAGATCACCGCCGAGGGGTATCTGCGGATGGACGCTGCTCTGGCCGCCAGTCTCTTCCCCTCCGACGCACTGGCCGCCGTGCCCCGCGACGGGGAACTGTGGCTGTTCCCGTTGCTCGGCACCAGTAGCGGGGGACTGCTGCTCAAGCAGCGCAACGCGGCCGGGGATCGCGCGGCGCTGGTCCGGGAAGTGCTGCCGGACGGTTTTCCTGGCGGCCCGCGTGCGGCATCCTGGGACGATGAGCACAAAGCTCTTCGGATACCGCTGCAACCGTGATCGCCATGACTGAAGAGCCGCGCCCCAAAACGGTGGTGCCCGACCACGTGTCGACCGACGACGCCCGCGACGTCGAGACCGTCGTGGTCGAAGACCGCGGTCAGTGGGCGGTGGAAGTCGTGGTGGTGTTCGATGACGGTGTGGTCCGCAAGCGGATCAACACCCACCGCACCAAGGAACGCGCCGAGTTGGCCGCCGACCTGATCAAGCGGGCGGCCGAGCGTGACATCGGCCCCGGACCGCGCACGGAATGAGTTGACGAGGAGTGTTGTGACAGACCTGTTGGATCCGGCCGTCCTTGCGGTTCGGCCACAGCCGCTTGGCGCCTTCCCGCTTCCGCTGGGCTACCTGCTGATTCCGGCGTCGCCGGAGACCGAAGCCGCCCGGCTGGCACTGCTGGACGGCCAGATCCCCGAGTGGCCGGCGGCACTGCGGTCCCACGAACTCGCACTCGCCGGTGACCGCGACGGCGCCCTGGCGGCGCTGTCCGGAGACGACCCGATCACCCGGTACAACCGCTTCGTCATGGATCCCGACGCCGAGAACGCTGATGAGATCCGTTCGGCACTGGGGGAATTCGGCGTTCTGGTCGACGTGGTGCTCTATGCGATCGGCCGCAGCGACACCGCCCCCGAGGTCGGCGACGCCACCGGGGAACTGGCCGCGATCGTGCTGAGCGCTCGGGCCAGCGACCTCCTGCACCAGGGTGATCCGGCCGGTGCCATCGCGGCTCTGGATCGGGCCGCCGAGGAGGCGGCTGCAGTGTCACAGCCGTTGCGTGGCGTGATGATCGGCGCGTCGGCGTCGATCGCCCAGGGGCCCGACGCGGTGAGCCGTCTCGAGCGCGCCCTGAAGGCGCTCGACGGCGCCGAGGGCCTGCGGATCACCCGCGCGGAGATGCATCTGACGCTGGCGGGCCTGCTGCACGAGCAGGCCGGCGAACGGCCGGATCTGCTGGCTGCCGCGGTGCGCAACTATCATTCGGCGCTGCAACTGGTGCTGCGCGAGGAGGCCCCGCTGCTGTGGGCCTCGGCGCATGCCAACCTCGCCACCGCCTACCTGACCATGCCGATGACCGAGGCCTCCTCACAGTTGCGGCTCGGGGTGGCCGCGCAGTCGCTGCGCTCAGCGCTGAAGGTCTTCACCCCCGAGGACTACCCGGAGCAGTGGGCCAGCGTGCAGCTGAACCTGGCCAACTCGCTGGTGTACACGCCGTCGAGCCACCAGACCGAGAACCTGGTCGAGGCGGTCGAACTCTACGAGGCGGTGCTGCAGGCCCGCGATCGCGAGACCGACCCGCTGGGCCGGGCCCGGGTGCTGGCCAACCAGGGCAACGTGCTGGCCCACCTCGGCGACTTCGACCAGGCCAAGGCCAAGCTGTACGACGCCCGCTTCCTGTTCGAGGAACTCGGCGACCACGAGTCGGTGCGCACCGTGCGCGGCGTGCTCGACGAGATCTCGCGGTCCTCTGCGCTGAATCGCACCGAGGGCGACGAGGAGTGACTCAGATGACCACGACAGAGCCGACCTTCGAGGAACTTGCCAAGCGGGTCGACGACGCCGCCGCCGCGGTCGCCGATCTCGACCCCGACGCCCGCAAGGTGGCCGAGGAACTGCAGTCCGCCGTGGAAGCAGTGCACAAGGCCGGCCTGGTGACGATCGTCCGCCGGATGCGCGAGGACGAGGCGGCCCGTCAGGTGCTGTTCGAACTCGTCGACGATCCGGTGGTGCACACGCTGCTGCAGTTGCACGGCATCGTCCGGCCCGACCCGGTGACGCACGCCAATCAGGTGCTCGAAGGGGTGCGCCCGCAGTTGCACAGCCACGGCGGCGACGTGAGTCTGGTCCGCATCGAGGACGGCACCGCCTTCGTCCGGCTCGAGGGCGCCTGCAACGGCTGTTCGATGTCCTCGGTGACGCTGCGCAACCTGGTGGAAGAGTCACTGGTGCAAGGGGTTCCGGCCATCACCGCGGTCGAGGTCGTCAAGGATCAGCCCACACCCACGCTGATCCCGGTGGAGTCGCTGCTGATCGGCCGTGATCCGGCCGCGGAGGGTTGGGCGAAGCTCGGACCGGCCGCCGATGTTCCGGTCGGCGAGATCTCTTCCGCGACACTGAACGGCGTCAGCGTGATCGTGGTGAACCTCGACCAGCGACTGTCGGCCTACCGCAACGAATGCGCGCATCAGGGCATGCCGCTCAACGACGCCGTGCTCGACGTCTCAAACGGAACACTCACCTGTCCGTGGCACGGCTTCTGCTTCGACGCGACGTCTGGGGAGTGCCTCAGTGCGCCCGGCGCCCAGCTCGAGCAGCTGCCGCTGCGGGTCGACGACGGTGACGTCTGGGTGCGCGTTCTGTGAGTCGATACACCGTCCGGCACAACATCAGTGGCGTCGGCACCAAGGCCGATGTGGTTCCGGAGGTGGACCTGCGCGGCGGATGGGCGCCCGCGGTCTGGCTGGGCGCCCCCGCTCCGGGCGGTCTGGCGCTGCCGGCAGCCAGCCCGTCGATGGCGTGGATGTACTCGCCCCGCGGTGTCTTCCTGGGCGAGGACCATCTGGTGGTGGCCGACTCCGGCAACCATCGGGTGCTGATCTGGCACGGCATTCCCGACACCGACGAGCAGCCCGCCGATGTGGTGCTGGGCCAGCCCGACGGTGATACCGAGGGCCCCGCCGCCGGCGGGCGTGGCCCCGAACGCGGGATGCATCTGCCCACCGGTGTGCTGATCCACGAGGGCCGACTTGTCGTGGCCGACGCCTGGCATCACCGGATCCTGATCTGGAACACCGTCCCGGAGCACAACGATGTAGCCCCGGACGTCATCCTGGGTCAGCCTGACCCGAGTTCGGTCGAGGTGAACCGCGGCGGGGAGTGCTCGGCCACCAGCTTCTACTGGCCGTTCGGCATCGCGATGGTGGGTTCGGCGTTCTGGGTCGCCGACACCGGCAACCGCCGGGTTCTGTGCTGGCACAACGGGATTCCGCAGCCGGACCAGCCGGCCGATGTGGTGCTCGGCCAGCCCGATGCCGTCTCACACGCCGAGAACCGTGGCGCCGACGCCTGCGCCTCCAGTTTCCGGTGGCCGCACGACATCGCCGGTCGCGAGGATCTGCTGCTGATCGCCGACGCCGGCGATCACCGGGTGCTCGGCTGGACACCGCAGCCCGACGCCGACCGGGACGCCGATCTGGTGATCGGGCAACCGAATTTCACCAATTCGGAGGAATGGCCCTACGGCCCGCACACCAATGACCGGTTCCGGTTCCCCTACGCGATCTGCCTGGACGGTGACCGGCTTGCGGTCGCCGATACCGCCAACAACCGCGTCCTGCTCTGGGACGATATGCCGGAGGGTCCGGTCTGCCGCGGCGCCGATCATGTTCTCGCCCAGCCGGATTTCGGCTCCAACGGAGAGAACCGGTGGACCTCGGTGCAGCACGACACGCTGTGCTGGCCCTACGGCATGTCGCTGCGCGGCGACCTGCTGGCGGTGTCGGACTCCGGCAACAACCGGGTGATGCTGTGGCGCTGGAATGCTGAGGCAGGGGAGCCGTGAGGCCGCGGATCGTCCAGTCCGACGGGCAGATCGGCTTCTTCTGGGCCACCCCGGAAGGTAGGCCCACCTCGCTGCAGGCGCTGGTCGCCGATGACGACGAACCCGACCGTCTGGTCGCCACCCATCTGGAAGCGCTCGACGACTCGCTGATCATCGCCGCGGAGAGATTCGGCGAGATCCTCGGCGGCGGCCGGTTGCCGCAGGGCGACGAACGCGACGACCTGCTCGAGTTGCACCGCACCATCGACCGGCTGTGCTTCGAATACGCTGCGGCGCTGCAGAAGACCGGCCTGACCGCCGACCTGCGGGCCGGCAAGATCATCGGCACCGCCGTGCTGTTCTCCATCAAGGCACGCCAGCCGCTGGGGCTGCTCGGCCCGGCTCCGCTCGACGACCAACTCGACGAGCCCTCGCTCGGCATCGTCGGCGGCTACGGCGAGATGCAACTCGTCGACCCGGACAAGCCTTGGGCGGGTGGGCGCTGGGTGGTGCGAACCGAAGCGGGACAACGCCTTCCGCTCACCCTGTCGATGGTGTTCTTCGACAGCTCCGGCACCAACAAGGAAGGCGCCCGCAAGGAGCACCGCGACGTCCTGAAATCCGTGGTCGCAGCCGCCGATGCTCCGGACGCCGACCCGTTCGCCGTCACCTGCGCGATCGACTGGCTGCTCTACGACTGGCTGATGGCCCACCGCGACGGACCCGACAGCGCCGAGATCGTCTTCCCCAAGGGCTTCGAAGGAGACGCCGCATTGGTGGTGTCCGCGGCAGCCGCCTCGGTGGCCGCGCGCGCGACCTTCGACCCGGGGCTGGTGCTCACGCCCCGCTAGCTCAGGTCGGCGTTGGACCGCGGGAAGCCGCCGCCCTGCGGGAACAGCGGGAACACCACGTCGTCGAGTTTCTCCGCGTCACCGGCGGTCCGGTTCACCGTCGCGCCCCAGATGTTGCCGTCCGGCGAGACCGCCAGCGCCCAGGCGTGGCCGTGGGTGTCCTGGCGGACCACCTCGGGATCGCCGGTCACCGCGCCGGTGGCCTGGGCCAGTCGGACCGCCACGGTCTGCTTGGTGTTGATCAGGTTCACCAGGACGGTGCCCTCCAGCGCAGCGCAGCCGGCCACCCCGGGCCGGTCCGGCCAGGTCCACACCACGGTGGCCTTGCCGTCGGGCCCGATCCGCTGCAACCGGTCACCGGCCGGGGACCGGTCGGTGACGTAGAGCGCCTTGTCGGCCGGGTCGAGGCACAACCCGCCGCCGGAGCCCAGCCCACTGAGCGCGGTCGTCGGGGGAGCCTGGTCCACCGTCGTCGGCTGCTCGATCCGGATCACCTTGCCCGCCAGGGACTTCGGATCGTTGGCCGCACCCGGGTCCCCGGCGTCGCCGGTCTGCACCACCAGGGTCGTCGGGCTGGTGAAGATGAGCGAGCCGGTGTTGCCTCCGGCGCCCTTGGGGATTCCGGTCAGCAGATCCTTGGGCTTGTCACCCTCGGCGATCCGGATCACCCGGTTGTCGGTCGGGGTGCTCACGTAGGCGTAGGTCAGCCGGTCCTGGGAGTAGGTCGGCGACTTCACGATCGACATCAGGCCGCCGTCCCCGCTGCCGTCCACCGGAATCGTCATGACGACCTTCGGCTCGGCCGAGACCGAGATCTCCTTGACCGCACCGGTGGTGCGCTCGGCGACCAGGGCGGTCTTGCCGTCGGGCCCCATGATCAGGCTGCTGGTGCTCTCCAGGCAGCCCTGCATGACCCCGGGCGCGGGGCAGGCCTTGGGGAACGGCTTGGCCGGCAGCGGCGGCGGCGGGGGCGGCGTCGACGACGGGCCGGCCCCGTACTGCGGCGGCGTGGTGAACGGCTGGGACACCGCGTTGTCGAAGTGCGCACAGCCGGCCGTCAGCGCCGTCGCGGCGCTCAGCGCCATCAGGACCCGACCCATTCGCATGCCCGCCAGGTTACGCGGCCACAGCCCAGCCGAATCCCGGGCCTAAATCCCGGGTTTGGGCCCTGGTTGCACTTACGCTCAGGTCGTGACGAGCCAGAACCCCGACCCCGGCTGGCAGCGCCCGGCCTCTGCCCGGCTGGTCGATCCCGAGGATGACCTCGGGTCGGTGAGCTACGGCGACCACGAGACCACCCGGATCACGCCGTACAACGCCCCGGCGGCCACGCCGGTCGCTGATCCGGCGCCGTGGGAGCCGCCGCCAGGCGCGGCCCCGACCGGATACGACCTGCTCAACCCCGAACCGTTGCCCTACGTGCAGCCGCAGGCCGAGGCCGCGCCGCACCCGATGCCGGCGCCGGTGCAGATCGTGCCGTCCGACGGGGACGACGAGTCCAGGGCCGGCAGGCGCGGAACCCAGGACCTCGGTCTGCTGTTGCTGAGACTGGCGTTGGGCGTGGTGTTCATCGCCCACGGCCTGCAGAAGGCCTTCGGCTGGTGGGGCGGTCCCGGCCTGGACGGCTTCAAGACCACGCTGGCCGAGGCCGGCTACCAGAACGCCGGGATTCTGACCTACGTCGCCGCGGGCGCCCAGATCGCCGCGGGCGTGCTGCTGGTGTTGGGCCTGTTCACCCCGGTGGCCGCCGCGGGTGCGCTGGCCTTCCTGGTCAACAGCGTGCTGGTGACCTTCGACTCGCAGCAGCGCAAGGGCAGCCTGTTCGTGTTCGGCCCCGACGGTGCCGAATACCTGCTGGTGCTGACCGCGCTGGCGGTCGCCATCATCCTGTCCGGGCCTGGCCGCTACGGCTTCGACGGCGGTCGGGGCTGGGCGAGACGGCCGTTCATCGGGTCGATCATCGCGCTGCTGCTCGGCGTGGCCGGCGGCGTGGCCGGCTGGTTGTTCCTGCGCGGCAACAACCCGTTCGCCTAGCGATGGGATCCGACGGCTCAGCGTGAATACGGGTCGGGTACCCGCCCGCCGCTGACGTCGTTCAGCGTCGGCAGCGTCGCGAAGGTGACCGCCGGCAGCAGCACCTCGGAGCCGTCCTGCCGGCAGGCCCGCGCCCAGCCGCCGCGGCTGAACCGCAGGCCCTCGACGTGCGTCCACGGCACCGTCTTACTGGACAGCAGGGTGCGCGCGGTGACGTCGTTGCGGTCGGCGACGGTGCGATACCGCACGATCGCCAACGACATCAACAGGGGCAACACCAGCAACAACAGTCCCGATGGCCACCAGAACGGCGCCAGGGTCAGCGCGCACAGCGCCAGGAAACCCGACGCCACATGCGCCATCGGGGAGATCCGGATCACTACTGCGTCGTCGTCCCCAGGGCTGGCCATACCCGCATTCTGGCACGCCGGGGATTTGACGCTTGACCTGTGCCGCGACTAATCTGCACGGTATGTCGACCGGCGGAAACCTTGTAGTAGGCCAGCGCGTTGGTGCGCTCGTCCCTACTCGGGTCTAGTCAGTCGCACCAGCGCGCAACCCTCGCACAGCCGCCGAAGGCTGCCGGGGGTTTTTTAATGCCCGAAACGATATCGAGGAGCATCACGTGAGCGCACCCGCCACCCGAGCGCCCGAGCCGTCGGCCGATCCGTCAGCCGGGCACGCCCCGACCAACGGCGCTCCGCACGCCAAGTCCGCTGCCAAGCGGGTCGCCCCGGTCCAGATGACCGGCGCCGAAGCCGTCGTCCGCTCGCTGGAGGAGCTCGGCGTCGACACCATCTTCGGCATCCCCGGCGGCGCGGTGCTGCCGGTCTACGACCCGCTCTACGACTCGAAGGTGCGCCACGTCCTGGTCCGCCACGAGCAGGGCGCCGGCCACGCGGCCAGCGGCTACGCCCATGCCAGCGGCCGCGTCGGCGTCATGATGGCCACCTCCGGCCCGGGCGCGACCAACCTGGTCACCCCGCTGGCCGACGCCCAGATGGACTCCATCCCGGTGGTCGCCATCACCGGGCAGGTCGGCCGCGCACTGATCGGCACGGACGCCTTCCAGGAGTCCGACATCACCGGCATCACCATGCCGATCACCAAGCACAACATCCTGGTGCGCGAGGGTGACGACATCGCCCGCTCGATGGCCGAGGCATTCCACATCGCGGCCACCGGCCGCCCCGGCGCGGTGCTGGTCGACATCCCCAAGGACGTGCTGCAACTGCAGTGCACCTTCTCCTGGCCGCCGCAACTGGAACTGCCCGGCTACAAGCCGAACACCCGTCCGCACGGCCGCCAGATCAAGGAAGCCGCCAAGCTGATCACCGAGGCCCGCAAGCCGGTGCTCTACGTCGGCGGCGGGGTGATCCGCGGCGATGCGACCGAGGAACTCAAGGAACTGGCCGAGCTCACCGGCATCCCGGTGGTCACCACCCTGATGGCCCGCGGCGCCTTCCCGGACAGCCACGCCCAGAACCTCGGCATGCCCGGTATGCACGGCACGGTCGCCGCGGTGGCGGCCTTCCAGCGCTGCGATCTGATCATCGCCCTGGGCGCCCGCTTCGACGACCGGGTGACCGGCAAGCTGGACTCGTTCGCCCCGGGCGCCAAGGTGATTCACGCCGACATCGACCCGGCCGAGATCGGCAAGAACCGGCATGCCGACGTGCCGATCGTGGGCGACATCAAGAACGTCATCCACGATCTGCTGGATGCGTTGCGCCGCAAGGCCGGCGGTCCGGACCGGATCGGCAACGAGGGCGTCGGCGATCCCGATCTGGCGGAGTGGTGGTCCTACCTCAACGGCGTCCGGGACGCCTACCCGCTGAGCTACGCCCCGCAGAGCGACGGCAGCCTCTCGCCGGAGTACGTCATCGAACGCCTTGGCAAGATCGCCGGACCGGAGGCGGTCTATGTCGCCGGCGTCGGCCAGCACCAGATGTGGGCCGCGCAGTTCATCGAGTATGAGAACCCGCGCACCTGGCTGAACTCCGGCGGCCTGGGCACCATGGGCTACGCCGTCCCGGCGGCCATGGGCGCCAAGATGGCCTGCCCGGACAAAGAGGTGTGGGCCATCGACGGCGACGGCTGCTTCCAGATGACCAACCAGGAACTGGCCACCTGCGCCATCGAGGGCGTGCCGATCAAGGTCGCGCTGATCAACAACGGCAACCTGGGCATGGTGCGGCAGTGGCAGACGCTGTTCTACGGCGAGCGTTACTCCAACACCAACCTGTCCACCCACAGCCAGCGCATCCCGGACTTCCTCAAGCTGGCCGAGGCGCTCGGTTGCGTCGGATTGCGTTGCGAGCGAGCCGAAGACGTCGACGACGTGATCAACCAGGCGCGGGCGATCAACGACCGCCCGGTGGTGATCGACTTCATCGTCGGCGCCGACGCCCAGGTGTGGCCGATGGTGGCCGCCGGCACCGGCAACGACGAGATCATGGCGGCCCGCAACATCCGGCCGCTGTTCGACGAGGACAACTCCGAGGGGCGCGCCTGATGAGTGCTAGTACTTCTGGTCCTTCCAGGACTGTCACCCACACCCTGTCGGTGCTCGTCGAGGACAAGCCCGGCGTGCTGGCCCGCGTGGCTGCGTTGTTCTCGCGGCGCGGGTTCAACATCCAGTCCCTGGCGGTCGGTCCGACTGAGCAGAAGGACATGTCGCGGATGACCATCGTGGTCACCGCCGAGGAGACTCCGCTGGAGCAGATCACCAAGCAGCTCAACAAGCTGATCAACGTGATCAAGATCGTTGAGCAGGATGACGACAACATGGTGGCCCGGCAGCTGGCGCTGATCAAGGTCCGCACCGGTGCCGGCACTCGCGGTCAGGTCATCGAGGCGGTGAACCTGTTCCGCGCCAATATCATCGACGTCTCGACCGAGTCGTTGACGATTGAGGCCACCGGCACCCAGGAGAAGCTCGAAGCGCTGCTTCGGGTGCTCGAACCGTATGGCATCTGCGAGACCGTGCAGTCCGGTGTGGTCGCACTGTCGCGCGGTCCCAAAGGCATGACGAACTCGAAATAGCTGTACGAGAAACGAAGAGAAGGAATCAAATTCAGTGGCAATCGAGATGTTCTATGACGACGACGCCGACCTGTCGATCATCCAGGGCCGCAAGGTCGGGGTTATCGGTTACGGCAGCCAGGGCCACGCGCACTCGCTGAGCCTGCGCGACTCCGGCGTCCAGGTGAAGGTGGGCCTGAAAGAGGGCTCCAAGTCGCGCGAGAAGGTCACCGAGCAGGGTCTCGAGGTCGACACCCCGGCCAACGTCGCCAAGTGGGCCGACGTGATCATGCTGCTGGCGCCCGACACCGCGCAGGCCGAGATCTTCTCCAACGACATCGAGCCCAACCTGAAGGCCGGCGACGCGCTGTTCTTCGGCCACGGCCTCAACATTCACTTCGGCCTGATCAAGCCGCCCGCCGATGTCACCATCGGGATGGTCGCACCCAAGGGCCCCGGCCACCTGGTGCGCCGGCAGTTCGTCGACGGCAAGGGCGTGCCCTGCCTGGTCGCCATCGAGCAGGACCCGACCGGCGAGGGCCTGGCGCTGGCGCTGTCCTACGCCAAGGCCATCGGCGGCACCCGCGCCGGCGTCATCAAGACCACCTTCAAGGACGAGACCGAGACCGATCTGTTCGGTGAGCAGGCCGTATTGTGCGGCGGCACCGAGGAACTGGTCAAGACCGGCTTCGAGGTCATGGTCGAGGCGGGCTACGCCCCCGAGTTGGCCTACTTCGAGGTGCTGCACGAGCTGAAGCTGATCGTCGACCTGATGTACGAGGGCGGCATCGCCCGGATGAACTACTCGGTGTCCGACACCGCCGAGTACGGCGGCTACCTGTCCGGCCCGCGGGTGATCGACGCCGACACCAAGGAGCGGATGCGTCAGATCCTGAAGGACATCCAGGACGGCACCTTCGTCAAGCGCCTCGTGGCCAACGTCGAGGGCGGCAACAAGGAACTCGAGGGCCTGCGCAAGCAGAACGCCGAGCACCCCATCGAGGTCACCGGCAAGAAGCTGCGCGACCTGATGAGCTGGGTCGATCGCCCGCTCACCGACACGGCGTAACCTCCACCCCACGCGACTTCGGCGCGGTTTCGAGCGATAAGACGCTTGAAACCGCGCCGAATTTGCGTTTCGGGCCCCAGGGGCGAAATCGTTTTCGCATCAATGCTGCTAAAATGCAGGCATGGTGGCCGTGACGATTAGGGACGTGCCGGACGACGTACGGGGCGAGCTGGCTGCCCGCGCCGCGCGCGCGGGCCAGTCCCTTCAGGAGTACCTCAGGGGGGTGTTGGTCAACGTGGCGGCCAAGCCCACGGTCGAGGAAGTCCTGAACCGGGCGCGTGCGCGCGTTTCGGTGACCGGTGTGCGACTCGATCCAGGCGCGACGCTTCAGGCGCGGGATGCCGACCGAAAGTAGCGGCCACAGGGTCGTGTGCGACGCCTCGGCGTTGGTGACAGTTCTGCTGGACTCTGGCGGTGACGGAATCTGGATCGCTGCTCGCTTGAGCGGTGCTGAGTTGTGCGCGCCCGACCTGCTGCCGTTCGAATGTGCGAACATCTTCCGCCGCCACGAGCTCAGTGGACTCGTCAGCGCCGACCAGGCCGCTCAGTCTCACGGCGACCTGCTGGACCTGCCGATCGACTTCTTTCCGTATGAAACTGTTGCGCAACGGGTCTGGGAGCTCAGGCAGAACCTCACCAGTTATGACGCCGCCTACGTCGCCCTCGCCGAAGTCCTCGATGCGCCGCTGATCACGCTGGATCGGCGTCTACTCACAGCGCCGGGAATCGCGTGCGAGGTTGAGGTGCCGCCGCGCTAGGAATGCGGCATAGTAGGTCAGGAGAAACCCTGCGTCGCTTCAGGTTCGGGGTGGCTGGATCCGTCGGCCCAGCGCGGTGGCTCGGTGTCGCCACGAGAGCGCGCAGGCCACGGCACCGCCGATGATCGCGATCTGAGTGCCCGGCCACGCGGCGGTCTCGATCAGTCGGTGCGCACCGGTCACGATCGCGGCGAAGAACCCCCAACAGGACAGCGTCCCGAGTGCGGTCGCGCCCACGAGAAGATCATGGGTGGTTGAGCGTGGGGCGCTGCGCAGGGTGATGCTGCCATAGATGGCGACGGCGTTGAGTCCGGTCAGTGCGGTGAAATAGGTGACCCAGTAGGCCAACAGCCATCCGTCCGGAGCCACGAAATACAGGTTCTCCGCCGGCATGGCGGACGTAGCGGGGCTCTGCAGAAGGCAGACCAGCATGACCCCGGAGGCCAGCAGCACCGGTGCCATGATCCGGGTCCGCATGAAGGGCCCGATGGCGTCATTGGGCATCAGCCGCAGCGCTACCGCCTTGAGGCCCCTGGTTGCCCCGAGCAGATAACTGACGTGGCCCAGGCAATTCAGCAGGTAGAACTTCCCGATCAGTGGGAAGGAGGCGGCCGCGACGTTGGGCCAAGGCGAATCCAGGGCCGCGCCTAACGCGAACAAGGCGATGCCGGCGGTGATCGGTGCGTCCCAACGGGAATTGACGGTGTCTCGGCGCACCCATAACGCCCACGGCGCGACCACGAGCACGAGTGCGTTCACAACGCGGAGGGCGGTCACGGCAGTTAAAACCCTACCCGCGTAGTTACAGCGGCGGGGCGTCGGGTCGTCGCCGGAAGCGCCGGCTTCGCGGCGGGGTTGAACCTGTGGTGTCGCCGACTTTGCCGGCGCAGTCGATGACGGCGGGCGCCTCAACCAAACCGCAGTGCATCAGCAACTCGACGGGGTTGAGGTCCAGTTCGGCAGCCAGCCGCAGCAGGTTGTCGGCGCAGAGGAGTCGTCCGTCGTCGCGCTGCTCGTAATAGGTGGACCGGCCCAGGTCCAGGGCGGCGATGATCTCACCAACCGTTACCTTGCGGCCCGCCAGCGAGGACAGCAGGCTGCCCAGTTCGACCGAATCGCTCGCTGCGCGCGCCATTTCAGCAGTGTAGGACTCCTCGCGGATTACGGCCCGTAGCGGCGGCGAAAAAGGAGACGATTCGTCCCGTTGGCGGCATGTCCGGATATCCGGACATCAACTGTTACAGTTCGTCGGCGCTGATCTTCCACGTCTCCCGAAGGACCTTCCGCATGGACACCAACCGCCCTGTTCGCTCGAGTTCTGTCGACCGCAATGGCAACTGCGCCATCCACGTGGGTCGGGTGGGTGCACTGGCCGTGGCGCTCGGTGTCGGTGCCGCTGTTCTGGCGCTGCCGTGGGTCGCCTCGGCCGATGCCGAGGGCTCGGGAGGGGCGACTGCCTCGGCCACGGATGCCGGATCGGTGTCGTCTGCCCGCGGCCCGCGGGGTTCGGTCAACCGCGGCGGTGTGCAAGGGGCGTCAACCGCCCGCGAGCGCGGAGTGCGCGGCGGGCCTGGGACGGCAGCGGCCTCAGGTCAGCAGCGTCGGCCCCCGGTTGTCCCGGCGGCGGCTGTGTCGCCGTCGTCGACTGCGGTGGCGATTGGCCAGGGGAGCGCGATCGGCGCGGATGCGTTGTCCTGGCTCGGTTCTCGCGATGGCGGCGATGCGCCCGGGGTGGCGCCGATTGTGTGGGCGGTGGCGGCTGCGTCGCGTCGTGAATCGGACGGCGGAATCGGATCCCTGATCGTGTCGCCACAAGCGTCGGCGACCGGGGCGTTGGTCAACGATCCGGTCAGCGATTTCATCCGGATCTTCATCGGCGACGGATCGGCCTCCAATCCCAACGGCGGCTTGCTGATCGGCAGCGGCTACTCCTGGACGGCGCAGACCTGCACTGGCACCGTTGCGTGCACCGGCGGCAGCGGCGGGATCTTCGGCAACGGGGGCAACGGTTTCAACGGCGGTGACGGCGGTAACGCGGGCTTGTTCGGCAACGGCGGCGCGGGCGGGGCCGGGCAGCTCGGCCAGGCCGGGGGCAACGGCGGTCGCGGCGGTCTGCTGTTGGGCAGCGGCGGATCCGGTGGCGCCGGTGGTGTCGGGTTCCTGTCGACGGCAGCCGGTAACGGTGGTGACGGTGGCCGTACCGGCCTGCTGTCGATCTGGGGCCGCGGCGGCGCGGGTGGCGACGGCGGAAAGGGGATCGGCACCGACGGCGGTAACGGCGGTGCCGGGGGCCGGACCGGGCTGCTGGCGTTGTCGGGCGACGGTGGTGCCGGCGGCGCCGGTGGCGCGGGCGATGTCGGTGGTTCCGGTGGCAACGGCGGAACTACCGGATGGCTGTCGCCGTTCGGCAGCGGTGGTGCCGGCGGAACCGGCGGCGCGGGCCGAATTGCAAGCGGGCATGGGGGTTTCGGCGGTGACGGCGCGATCCTGATCGGTAATGGCGGGGCCGGTGGCATCGGCGGTGCCGGTGGAATCGGCGGTCACGGTGGCAACGGTGGAAGCACCGGAGTGCTGTCGATCCTCGGCGCCGGCGGTCGTGGCGGTGCGGGTGGTTCCGGTGGTGTCGGGGGGGCCGGCGGCAACGCCGGCAACGGCGGTGACGGCAGCTGGATCTTCGGGGCGGGCGGCAACGCCGGGACCGGCGGCGCCGGCGGACAAGGCGCCGGAGGCGGCAACGGTGGCAATGGCGGTGACGGCAGCTGGCTGTTCGGTAATGCGGGCCATGGTGGGGTAGGCGGCCGTGGCGGTATCGGCGCCGCCGGTTCGGCCGGTGCGCAGGGGATCGACGGGATTCTGCCCGGGGAGAGCGGAACCGATGGCGGTGCCGGCGGCACCGGATCGGCGGCCGGTAACGGCGGCAACGGTGGCAACGGCGGATCGTCGCGATTCCTGTTGTTCTTCGGGACCCGTGGCGTTGCCGGTGACGGTGGCGCGGGTGGCACCGGAGGATCCGGCGGAGCCGGCGGTAATGGGGGCGACGGAGCCGACGGCGACGCTGTCGTCACCCAGGGTGGAGCAGGCGGTGACGGCGGTGGATCCGGTACCGGCGGGGCCGGTGGTAGGGGCGGCCTGGCCGGTTCGGGCACGGGCGGTCAACGCGGCGCCAACGGCACCACCGGCGGAGCGGCCCTCACTGGCGGCGACGGTGGCAACGGCGGTACCGGTTATGACGCTGCCGCTGATTCCAACCCTGTCCTCGGCGCTGCCGGCGGCAACGGTGGCAACGGCGGTAACGCGGCGACGTATGGCAATGGCGGTCAGGGTGGCGCCGGCGGCGGTGGCGCCCTGGGTGCCGGGACGTCGGGGACCGGAGGTGCCGGTGGCAAGGGCGGTGCCGGTGGTCGCGGTGGTTCGGTGGCCGGGGCCGGTGGTGACGGCGGCGTTGGTGGCATCGGCGGTACCGGCGGTGTAGGCGCGCGGGGCGCTGATGGCGCCGATGCGACCGCGACGACGGCGGCCGGGAACGGTGCTGACGGTGGTGCCGGTGGCGGTGTCGGCGGTCTCGGTGGTGCTGGTGGCGCCGGCGGTGGTGCGTCTGCGGGTTCGCGTAACGGCAACGGCGGTGCCGGTGGCACCGGCGGTTCCGGCGGCGAGGGTGGTGACGGCGGTGACGGTGGTAAGGGCAGTGCGGCGTTCACCACGGGCGGCAACGGCGGTAGTGCCGGCGGCGGGGCCGGTGTCGGTGGTGCCGGCGGGCGTGGTGGCGTCGCCGGCGCCGGCGGTAACGGCGGCAGTGCCGGTGTCGAGGGTGCGGCCGGGTCCACCGGCGGCGGTGAGTTCGGCGACGGTGGCAACGGCGGCGCCGGTTATGACGCCGCCTCCGACCCCAACGCCGTCGCGGGTGCCGCCGGCGGTAACGGTGGCGCCGGCGGCAACGCGGCGGCATACGGCAAGGGCGGCCTCGGCGGCGCGGGTGGCGGTGGCGCGACCGGTGCGGGCAACACGGGCACCGGCGGTGCCGGCGGTATCGGCGGTGCCGGCGGTCGTGGCGGCGTGGTGTCGGGGGCCGGTGGCGACGGCGGCGTGGGTGGCGTTGGCGGTGCCGGCGCCCACGGTGGCAAGGGAGCCGATGGCGCCGATGCGACGGCGACCACCGCGGCCGGGAACGGCGCTGACGGTGGTGCCGGTGGCGGTGTCGGTGGCGTCGGCGGTGCCGGCGGCATCGGCGGTAATGCGAGCACAGGCAGTCTCAACGGCAGCGGTGGCACCGGCGGTTCCGGTGGTTCCGGTGGTGAAGGCGGTGACGGCGGTGACGGCGGCAAGGGGAGCGCGGCGTTCACCACCGGAGGCAACGGCGGCAACGCCGGTGCCGGTGGCGCGGCCGGTGGAGCCGGCGGGGCGGGCGGGGCCAAGGGCACCGGCGGCATCGGTGGCAGCGCAGGCGTCAGCGGTAAGGCCGGGTCCACCGGCGGCGGTGACTTCGGCGACGGCGGTAACGGTGGCGATGGTTATGACGCTGCCTCTGATCCCAACGCTGTTAGGGGTGTTGCCGGCGGTAACGGTGGAAACGGCGGCAATGCGGCGGCCTACGGCAATGGCGGCCAGGGCGGTGCCGGCGGCGGTGGCGCCCTGGGTGTCGGGACCTCCGGGATCGGCGGTACCGGAGGCAAGGGTGGTGCCGGTGGTCGTGGTGGTTCAGTGGCCGGGGCCGGTGGTGACGGTGGTGTCGGCGGTGTCGGCGGTATCGGCGGTGTGGGCGCGCGGGGTGCCGATGGCGCCGATGCCACGGCGACGACGGCGGCCGGTAACGGTGCTGACGGTGGTGCCGGTGGCGGTGTCGGCGGTCTCGGTGGTACCGGTGGTGCCGGCGGTGCTGCGTCGGCGGGTTCGCGGAACGGCAATGGCGGTGCCGGTGGCACCGGCGGTTCCGGCGGTGAGGGTGGTGACGGTGGTAACGGCGGCAACGGCAGTGCGGCGTTCGCCACGGGCGGTAACGGCGGTAACGCCGGTGGCGGTGCGGCAGCCGGTGGGGCCGGCGGGCGTGGTGGTGTAGCCGGAACCGGCGGCAACGGCGGCAGTGCCGGTGTTGATGGTGCGGCCGGGTCCACCGGTGGCGGTGACTTCGGCGACGGCGGCAACGGAGGCAACGGTTACGACGCCGTCTCGGACCCTGCCGCGGTGGCGAGCGCGAACGGCGGTAATGGCGGCAACGGTGGCAACGCCGCCGCCTACGGCAACGGCGGTCGCGGCGGCAACGGCGGCAACGGCGAAGCAGGGTTCGATTCCACCTCCGCCGGAAACGGTGGCACCGGCGGCGACGGCGGTCTGGGCGGAACCAAAGCGGGCGTCGATGGCACCGGGGGTAACGGCGGCGCCGGCGGAAACATCACCGGTACCGGTATCACCCAGATTTACGGCGGGCGCGGCGGCCGGGGTGGCAACGGCGGGAGCGGCGGGCGCGGCGGCAACGGCGGTGACGCCAGCAACGGCGATGACTTCGCCTATGGCGGCGACGCGGGGCAGGGCGGGGACGCCACCAGCGCCACCGGTACCGGCGGCGCGGGTGGAGACGGCGGCAACGCCACGGCCGGTGACGCCGAGGCCGAAGGGGCCCCCGGCGGCCATGGCGGTAGCGGCGGAGCCGTCGGCGGTAACGGCGGTCGCGGCGGCTACGGGATCTCCCAGTTCCGCGACGACACCTACAGCGGCAGCGGCGGCAACGGCGGCGACGGCACCGTACGCGGCGGCAACGGCGGTGACGCCGGGTATGTCAACGCACCGCGCAACGCCTACGCCGGCTACGGCGGCAACGGGGGCAACGGCGCTGCCGGCGGTGCCGCCGGCCGCGGCGGCGATGCCTTCACCACCCAAGGTTCGGCCGGAGGCGGAGGCGAAGGTGGTGCGGGATTCGCCGGCAACGGCGGTGCGGGCGGCGGCGGCGGCGATGCCTTCTTCGCCGGGCAACTGCGTCCCGGCGACGGCCCCTCCGGCTACGGAGGTAGGGGCGGCGGAGGTGGCGCCGGAGGTGGTATCGGCGATGGCGGCGATGGCGGCGGCGGCGGTTCGGCGTTCGGCTCCGGTGCAGGCGGCGACGGCGGTGACGGCGGCGAGGCCGCAAGCATCGGCGACGGCGGTGCGGGCGGTGCGGGCGGTGCCGGCGGCGAAGGCGATGCCACCACCCCGGGCGGCGACGGCGGCGCGGGCGGTAGCGGCGGCCTCGGCGGCAGGATATCCGGAAGCGGCGGAAGCGGCGGAGCCGGCGGAGCCGGCGGCGTCGCCGGCGAAGGCAGCGGTGCGTACGAACTTGTCGCCACCATTCCCGGATTCGGCGACCCGATCGGAGTCGCGGTGAACCCGTCGGGAACCCTGGTCTATGTCAGCGACTACCGTGCCGGAACGGTCAGAGTGATCGACACGGCTACCGACACGGTGATCGACACGATCAGTGGTGTCGGTGGGCCCTACGGGCTGACAGTCAGCCCTGATGGCTCCCGCCTCTACGTCGTCGACCGCAGCGGTGGTTCCGTGTCGGTGGTCGACACCGCGACCAACGCCGTCATCGCCGCTGTTCCGGGCTTTGTCGACCCGTGGAATATCGCCCTCACCCCGGATGGCCGACGGGCTTACGTGGTCGACTCCGCCGCTAACACCGTGTCGGTGCTGGACACGGTGACCGACTCCATCGTCTTCACCGTCGGCGGATTTTCGCGGCCCCAGTTCGTTGCGGTGACACCCGACGGCGGATCTGTCTACATTTCCAATTACTGGAGTGGTGACGTCTCCGTCATCGACACCGCCACCAACGCGGTGATCGCCGCCATCCCGGCGTCGACTCCGCAAGGGCTGGCGGTCACCCCCGATGGCAGCCGCGTCTACGTCGCCGATTCGGATGGCACCGTCGAGGTAATCGACACCGCCACCAATTCCATCGTCGTCACGATCGCGGACATGCCGCGCGCGACTGGGCTCGCGATCAACGCCGATGGGTCATTGGTGTTCGTCACACTGGCCGGAGAAGGACGGGTCGTAATCATCGACATAGCGACCAACGCCATCATCGCCGGGGTGCCGGGGTTCAACTACGTGCCGTACGGCATCGCCGTCTCACCCGGGGGCGTGGTCTACGTCGCTACCAATTACGGGTATATCGACGGCCAACTCTCACCGTTCGTCGGGGTGATCGGCAAGGCCGGCGGCCCCCCCGGGGGTCGGGGTGGTGCCGGCGGTGCCGGCGGCGGTGCGCAGGCAGTCGACGGTAACGGCGGCGACGGGGGCGCTGGCGGTGACGGTCTGTGGCTCAACGGTGACGGCGGCGACGGCGGTGACGGCGGCAACGGCGGCGTACTCGGCGCCGGTGGGTTCGGCGGCCTGGGCGGTATGGCCGGTACCGGCGGCACCCCGGGCGTCGACGGTGCGAACGGGGCCCCGTAGTCATCGGCGGCACGGCGTGGATCGGCCTCGCAGTACGGGGCTGATCCCCGGTCGATACCACAAGTAGCACCTCGTGACATCCAATTCGCTTCAACGACAGAGGAGTTCAACAATGTCTTCCCCCACGATGGCCAACCGTCTCGCCGCGGAGTTCGTCGGCACGTTCTGGTTGGTGTTCGGCGGCTGCGGTGCGGCGATGTTCGCGGCAGATCCCTCCGGTGACCGCTCCATCGGAATCGGCTGGCTCGGGGTGTCGTTGGCCTTCGGCCTGACGGTACTGACCGGCGTGTACGCCTTCGGCACCATCTCCGGTGGCCACTTCAACCCCGCGGTCACACTCGGTGCGGCACTGGCCAAGCGTGTGGAGTGGAAAGTGTTGCCGGCGTACTGGATCACCCAGGTGGTCGCCGGTCTGGTCGCCGGTGGGCTGCTGTATGGGATCGCCGGCGGTAAGCCCGGGTTCAGCGCGACCGGCAACATGGCCGCCAACGGCTACGGCGCGCACTCACCGTTCCACTATTCGCTTGTCGCGGTGGCGATCACCGAGATCCTGCTGACCTTCGTCTTCCTGCTGGTGATCCTGGGTGCCACCGACAACCGCGCCCCCAAGGGCTTCGCCGGGCTGGCCATCGGATTGACGCTGACACTGATCCACCTGATCTCGATCCCCATCTCCAACACCTCGGTCAACCCGGCCCGCTCGACCGGTGTGGCGTTCTTCAACGGCGACGGCGCCCCGGCCGAGTTGTGGGTGTTCTGGCTGGCGCCACTGGTCGGGGCTGCACTGGCCGGTGTGCTCTACCCACTGCTGTTCGGGAGCGGTGACGAACTGGCGGACCGCCCGGTGAACGACGCCGCCCTTGAGCGTTTGGCTTCGGCTGGGTGACTGCAACCAGGGATTGGGTCCTCCAACACTTCCCGTGGCGAGTCATCGTTGAGCAGGGGCAGGCACCGGTGCTGCGGAGTCTTCACGATCACGCCGAATTTGTGGTGACCGGCGGCGCGGCGATGCCGGACCACAGGCTCAAACGGCTCCGCGCTTTTTACCGCGCACTGCGCGAGGCTGACGTGGTGGTGGAGTACAACCCCGACATCCCGCCCCAACCGGGGCTTTCCAGGAAGGGCGGGTTCGCGTTGCGGCCCCGGCGGCCAACCGACGGCGACCTGATGATCCGCATCAACGAGTACACCCGACTCACCACGGAAGGTCGCAACATCTGGCGGCTACCGGAGGACGACCCGCCCAGTGGAAGACCAAGCTGATGTTGATCTCCGCCACTGAGGCTCGACATCAATTCATTCCGTCGCAGAACTGCGGCCACCACGCCATCCGGCACTTCGCTGTAGTTGTCTTGTGATGGATGCATCGCCGAAGCGCGGCAGTAATAAGGCGTGGGTCTGCGCCAAGAACAAGAAGTACAGCCGGGGTGGTGCGGCTGGCACGGGCGGAGCTGCGGGCGCCGATGGCGACAACGGGCTTCCCTCACCGGTGTAGAGAGAGGGGTCCTATGCGTCATTTACGTGAGCATCGGTGGTGGCTGGCGGCGTGCGGTGGTGGCTGTCTGCTGGCGGCACTCATCGGAGGTTGGGTGGGGCCGATCATCGCGGTGTTTGCGATCGTCTACCTCGCGGGCAGTGTGCTCATCGAGTGCGAATCCGGGAACACCAACCCGCCTGGTGATCTTCAGGATGAGCAGGAGTCGGTGGACGCCGATTCGGGCTAGCGGGCCAATGACCTAAGGGGCCAGTGACGGCATCTGCAGTCCGAACGCGCGCTTGAGCACCGTCCGCGCGGCGTAGTAACCGCTCATGCCGTGCACCCCGCCGCCCGGCGGGGTGGCCGACGAGCACAGGTACGCCTTGGGGATCGGCGTGGTCCACGGGTCGATCCGCGGGGTTGGGCCGAGCAGTGCGCGCAGCACGTTGTTGCCGCCCACGCCGATGTCACCGCCGACGTAGTTGGCGTCGTGCAGGTGCAACCGCGAAGCCGGTATGGATCGCGCGGCAACGACGATGTCGGAGAAGCCGGGCGCGAAGCGTTCGACAGTCGCGATGATGGTCTCGGTCTGGTCGATGTTCGAGCCGGCCGGCACGTGAGCGTAGGTCCAGAACGGACGCCGGCCCGCGGCGTCGATCCGACCGGGGTCGGCAGTGTAGGACTGTGCAGCGAGCACCATCGGCCACTGCGCGTGACGGCCCGCGGCGATCTCCCGTTCGGCCTGCGCCATCTGAGTCCTGGTGCCGCCTAGATGCAGCGTCGCCGCACCGGCCAGTCGCGGATCCGACCACGGAATGTCCTGGGAGAGAACGAAATCCACCTTCGCGACACCGGGACCGTAGGTGTAGCGGCGCAGTGATTTCGCGTAGCGATCGGGCATCGCAGCGCCGTAGATGTCCAGCAGTGCCGTCGGCGCGGTGTCGTAGAGCACCACTCCGGGCGGGGGAGAGGTGACGGTGACCCCGGTGTGCAGTTCGCCGCCGTGTGCCCGCAGATCGGCGATCAGCGCGTCGGCGATCGACTGACTGCCGCCCACCGGTACCGGCCACCCGGAGGTGTGCGCCAGTGTGGCCAGCAGCAGACCGGCCCCGGCCGCCACCAGTGACGGCATCTTGGCGATGGTGTGCGCGGCCACCCCGGTGAACAACGCTTGGGCGTCCTCGCCCTTCAGCGCGCCCCACAATGGCGTGCCCTGCTCGAGCATCCGCTGACCCAGCAGCGCCGCGGCCGGGATGTCCGGCGGCAGCGAGCGCTTGTCGCCGATCAGGAAACGGACGACGTCGTCGCCGTGCGCGCTCAGCGGCCCCAGCAGGTGCAGCCAGGACTCACCGTGAACCAAACCTGCGCAGGTGCGCTCCAGGTCCTGATAGGCCAGCGCGGCCGGCCGCCCGGGCAGCGGATTGGCGTAGGAGATCTCCGGAACCGCCAGCCCCACCCCGCGGGCCCGCAGGTCGAACTCGGCGAAGAACGGCGAGGCCAGGGCCAGCGGGTGGATGGCCGAGCAGATGTCGTGCCGGACGTCGGCGAACTCCGGGTCGGGCAGCGTCCGGGCGCCACCGCCCAGGGTCGGCTGGGCCTCCAGGACCTGAACCCGCAGGCCCGCCCTGGCGCACACGACGGCGGCTGCCAGGCCGTTGGGGCCGCTGCCGACCACCGTGACGTCCACCACACGATTAGACCCCATTAGTCTGTTGCGGTGACTCTGCCTGTCGTATTGATCGCCGATAAGCTCGCCGAATCGACCGTCGCCGCCCTCGGCGACCAGGTCGAGGTCCGTTGGGTCGACGGCCCGGACCGCCCCAAACTGCTGGAGGCCGTTGCCGCCGCCGACGCGTTGCTGGTGCGTTCGGCCACCACCGTCGACGCCGAGGTGATCGCCGCCGCCCCCAGGCTCAAGATCATCGCCCGCGCCGGCGTCGGCCTGGACAACGTCGACGTGGAGGCGGCCACCGCCGCCGGTGTGCTGGTGGTCAACGCTCCCACCTCCAACATCCACAGCGCCGCCGAGCATGCCGTCGCGCTGCTGCTGTCCACCGCGCGCCAGATCCCGGCCGCCGACGCGACGCTCAAGGAGAAGACCTGGAAGCGGTCGAAGTTCAACGGCGTCGAGCTGTTCGGCAAGACCGTCGGCGTGGTGGGCCTGGGCCGCATCGGTCAGCTGGTGGCTGCGCGACTGGCCGCCTTCGGCACCCACGTCATCGCCTATGACCCGTACGTGCCGCCGGCCCGCGCCGCGCAGATGGGCATCGAACTGCTGCCGCTGGATGACGTGCTGGCCCGCGCCGACTTCATCTCGGTGCACCTGCCCAAGACCAAGGAGACCGCCGGCCTGCTCAACAAGGAGGCACTCGCCAAGACCAAGCCGGGCGTGATCATCGTCAACGCCGCCCGCGGCGGGCTGATCGACGAGCAGGCCCTGGCCGACGCCATCAAGAGCGGCCATGTCCGCGCCGCCGGTCTGGACGTGTTCGCCACCGAGCCGTGCACCGACAGCCCACTTTTCGATCTGGCTGAGGTCGTCGTCACCCCGCACCTCGGCGCGTCGACGTCGGAGGCCCAGGACCGGGCCGGCACCGACGTCGCAGAGAGCGTCAAGCTCGCGCTCGCCGGTGAGTTCGTGCCGGATGCGGTCAACGTCGCCGGCGGTGCCGTCAGCGAGACCGTCGCGCCGTGGCTGGAACTGGTCCGCAAGCTCGGCGTGCTGGCCGGCGTGCTGGCCACCGAGGCGCCGGAGAGCCTGACCGTGACGGTCGCCGGTGAGATCTCCTCGGAAGACGTTGGTGTGCTGAAGCTTTCGGCGCTGCGCGGCCTGTTCTCCACGATGACCGACCAGCAGGTCACCTTCGTCAACGCACCCGCCCTGGCCGCCGAGCGCGGTCTGGACGCCGAACTCACCACGCACAGCGAGAGCCCGAATCACCGCAGCATGGTCGACGTGCGGGTGGTCGGCCCGGACGGCTCTTCTGTCAACGTCGCCGGCACGCTGTCGGGCACCCAGGAGGTGCAGAAGATCGTCGGCATCAACGGTCGCAGCTTCGATCTGCGCGCCGAGGGCGTGAACCTGATCCTGCATTACGGCGACAAGCCCGGCGCGCTCGGCAAGATCGGCACGCTGCTCGGTGCGGCGGGCGTCAACATCGAGGCTGCGCAACTGAGCCAGGACACCACCGGCGGCGGCGCGACGGTGATGCTGCGCATCGACCGCGACGTGCCGGCTGACGTGCAGGCGACGATCCGCGACGCCGTTGAGGCTTCCCTGATCGAGTCGGTGGACCTGTCGTGAAGCTCGCCGTCATCCCCGGCGACGGGATCGGTCCGGAGGTCATCGCCGAGGCGCTGCTGGTGCTCGACGAGGTGCTGCCCGGTGTGGAGAAGACCCACTACGACGTCGGCGCCAAGCGCTACCACGCCACCGGTGAGATCCTTCCCGACGGACTGCTCGACGAACTGCGCACCCACGACGCGATCCTGCTCGGCGCGATCGGCGATCCGTCGGTGCCCAGCGGCGTGCTGGAGCGCGGTCTGCTGCTCAAGACCCGCTTCGAACTCGACCACCATGTGAACCTGCGGCCGAGCCGTCGCTATGAGGGCGTGAGCAGCCCGCTGGCCGGCAATCCGGAGATCGACTTCGTCGTCGTGCGTGAGGGCACCGAGGGTCCGTACACCGGTAACGGTGGAGCTCTTCGCGTCGGGACCCCGCACGAGGTCGCCACCGAGGTCAGCGTCAACACCGCCTACGGGATCACCCGGGTGGTGCGCTACGCCTTCGATCTGGCGCAGAAACGACGCAAGCATCTGACCCTGGTGCACAAGAACAATGTGCTGATGTTCGCCGGCGGCATGTGGACGCGGATCTTCGCCGAGATCGGCAAGGAATACCCCGACGTCGAGGTGGCCTATCAGCACATCGACGCCGCCACCATCTACATGGTGACCGACCCGGGCCGCTACGACGTGATCGTCACCGACAACCTGTTCGGCGACATCATCACCGACCTGGCCGGCGCGGTGTGCGGCGGCATCGGGATGGCCGCCAGCGGCAATATCGACGCCACCGGAACCAACCCGTCGATGTTCGAACCGGTGCACGGCAGCGCGCCGGACATCGCCGGCAAGGGGATCGCCGATCCGACCGCCGCCGTGATGAGTGTGGCACTGCTGCTCAAGCACCTCGGCGAGGACGGCGCGGCCGCTCGCGTCGACAAGGCGGTGGCCGACCATCTGGCCACCCGCAAGGACGCGAAGCTGTCCACCGCCGAGGTTGGTAAGCGGATCAGGGAACGGCTCTAGCGCGAAATCGTATCGCGCAGAACGGTTTCTGCGCGCTCGTGCACGGGGCCGCGAACTCTCAGCATCGGTAGACCGGGATTTTCGGCGAAGATCGAGGCGAGAATCTGCTGGGACGTCTTGCGAGCGTGTGAACCATCGCGCTGAGGATCGGGGTGCCAGGGGAAGTCGTCCTGGCACCACACCACCGTGTTGCTGAGCGCCGTCCACTCCAAGGCTTGCGGTAGCAGCGAGTCGTCGTCGTAGTACTGGATGCTGTACACCGCCGTCATGAGCGGACCGCTATCGGAGACCGTCCAGTCCAGGCCGCTCCGGTCGGCCTGTTGTAGCGCGCGCACCTCTGCGTCGCGGTGTTCGGCCATTACGGCAGCCTGCTCGGCCGGCAACGGCACCCGGCCGGATCGCTCGACCCACTCCCGTAGAAACTCGGAGACGACGATAGCCGGCAGTCGTCGCCCAAGAGCGTCCGCCAGAGTCGACTTCCCGGTGCATTCCCCGCCGACAAGGGAGATCAACTCAGGCATTGGCCGGCGAATGCGGCGTGTGCGCGGCGGCGCGTGCAGACCATTCCCGCCAGCCGACGACGGCCATGCCGATGAGGACCGCGTAGAACAGCGATGTGAAGTAAAGACCCTGGCTGGCGTAGAGCACAGCGCCAACGGTGTTCACCGCGATCCACACCGGCCAGGCCTCCATCTTCTGCTGCACCATCAGTAGTTGCCCGGCCATCGACCCCACCAGCATGAACGCGTCGCCCCAGGTGGCCGCCCCGCCGATGCTCTGCAGCAGTGGTGCGATCAGGACCCACAGCACTATGAATGCGACGGCGCCACGGATACGCCCGGCAGATGTGAGCCGCCCGGGCATCTGCACACCTTCCCGGCCCCAGGAGAACCAGCCCCAGACCGCCGCGGCCATGAAGATCAGCTGCATGGCCGCGGAGGCGAACAGGTCGAACTCGGCGAACAGCCAGCCGTACAGCAGGCTCGACAGGAAGTAGAAGGGCCACGTCCAACGGGTTCCGCGGATACCCAGGCTGATGGCGAGCAAGGCCAGGATCACCGCGGCGAATTCGATAACGGTGATGCCGTAGTCCCACATCGTGAAGAGCACAGTCATATTCGACGCTCCCTGCCCGGCATTACCCGGACGGTTATGCGGTCGGCGACGCGGTATGTCACCTTCTCAGACCGGTTGCCCGGACTCCCGCGGTTCTGTCGGCCTACCGGGTTGGTCGGCCGGCACTAAGGGTATCGCCAGCACCGGGAACAGGGCGCACACCAGAAAGGCGGCCGGATAGCCCGCCGCAGTGATCAACGCGCCGAACACCGGCGGCGTCAGACCGGTGGCCAGCAGTTGACTGGTGTTCTGCGCGCCGAGGGCCCGCCCGCTCCAGAACGGCCCGGCGATCTCGGCGATCGCGGTGAAGGCCAGACCGTTGTCGGTGACGGTGATCACCGAGGCGACGATCATCACCGCCACGCTCCACCCGGAATTCAGGACATCGGTCACCGCCAGCAGTGCCATCGTGCTTGCCGCGACGCCGGCGATGACCCGGATCGGACGCAGCCGTGAACCCACCCGGTCCGACCACCGCCCGGCGACGATGCGTCCGGCCGCGCCGAGGATCTGCGAGACCATCACCAGCACACCCGCCGACGTCGGCGACCACCCGCGTTCGGCGATCAGCCAGACCAGGGTGAAGGTCCACACCAACGCCTGGGGGACGACCAGCAGCACCGAGACGGCGTGGATGCGCAACAGCGTCGACGAGCCCTTGTACGGGTTGGCCAGATCCGCGGCCGGGGCCTCGCTGCGGGGCGGGCGCGGCGGGTCGGTGACGGTGACGAGACAGATCACGGCGGCCAGCGCGCACACGGCGGCGGGGAAGAGCATTGCCGGCCCGACGCCGTGATTTGCGGCCAGACCGGGGATCACCAGCGCGCCCAGGCCGACGCCCAGCGGTTGCGCGGTCTGCCGGATGCCCATCGCCAGCCCGCGTTGCTCGGGCGGGAACCAGCCCACCACCAGCCGGCCGCTGGCGGAATTGCTACTGGCCGCGGCCATTCCGCCGAGCAGGAAGAAACCGGCCATCAGCATCAGCGAGTGTGAGAAAGCCGCGGCCGCCGATGCGGCGGCGGTCAGGGCCGACCCGGACCACAGCACGAACCGTTCGCCCAGGCGGTCCACCAGGTAGCCCCAGGGGATCAGGGTGAACACCATCCCGAACTTCGGCATCGCCGAGATCAGACCGGCCTGGGCCAGATCCATGCCCATGTCGCGGTGCAGGGTGGGGATCAGGAAGGCCGTGCCGTTGATGAACACGTTGGCGAACAGCGTCGCGCCCAGGGCGATGGCCAGCATGGTCCAGCGGCGGCATGCCCCTCCCGTTGAGTGAGGAGCCTTGCCGATGTTTACTCGCACTTTGTCTGCGTGGTTCCTCACTCGGCGGGGATTGGGACGCCCACTAGGCTGTCACGAATGCGCCTAGGTCGAATCGCCAGCCCTGATGGGGTCGCCTTCGTCAGCATCGAGGGTGAACCGGACGCCGAAATCGCGCGCGAGATCGCCGAGCATCCGTTCGGCACGCCCACCTTCACCGGCCGGTCCTGGCCGCTGGCCGACGTCCGCCTGCTGGCGCCGATCCTGGCCAGCAAGGTGGTCTGTATGGGCAAGAACTACCTCGACCACATCAAGGAGATGGAGGACCTCACCGGCCCGGCGCCGGAGGATCCGGTCATCTTCCTCAAGCCCAACACCTCGATCATCGGCCCGGGCGTCCCGATTCAACTGCCCGCCAACGCCTCTCCGGTGCATCACGAGGGTGAACTGGCCGTGGTGATCGGCAAACCGTGCAAGGACGTCGCAGCCGATCGCGCCGGCGAGGTCATCCTGGGCTACACGATCGCCAACGACGTGTCCGCCCGTGATCAGCAGCAGGCCGACGGCCAGTGGATGCGCGGCAAGGGCCACGACACGTTCTGCCCGGTGGGCCCGTGGATCGTCACCGACCTGGACCCGTCGGATCTGGAGATCCGCACCGAGGTCAACGGGCAGCTGCGCCAGCAGGGCCGCACTTCGATGATGATCCACGACATCGGCGACATCATCGAATGGATCTCGGCGGTGATGACCCTGCTGCCCGGCGACCTCATCCTCACCGGAACGCCGGCCGGCGTGGGCCCGATCGAGAACGGCGACACCGTGAGCATCAGCATCGAGGGCATCGGAACCCTCACCAACCCCGTCATCCGGAAGGGCAAGTAGCTCATGAGTTCCCCTGTGCGCGTGAGGTTCTGCCCATCGCCGACCGGCACCCCGCACGTCGGCCTGGTGCGCACCGCGTTGTTCAACTGGGCCTACGCCCGGCACACCGGCGGCACCTTCGTCTTCCGGATCGAGGACACCGACGCCGCGCGGGACTCCGAGGAGAGCTACGCCGCGATCCTCGACGCGCTGCGCTGGCTCGGTCTGGACTGGGACGAGGGTCCGGAGATCGGCGGCCCGCACGAGCCCTACCGGCAGTCGCTGCGCAGTGACATCTACCGCGACGTCGCCGCGCGCCTGCTCGAGGCGGGGGAGGCCTACCCGGCCTACTCCACCCCCGAGGAGGTCGAGGCCCGCCACCTGGCGGCCGGCCGCAACCCGAAACTGGGGTACGACAACTTCGACCGCGACCTGACCGACGAACAGCGCGCCGCATTCGAGGCGCAGGGCCGCAAGCCGGTGCTGCGGTTGCGGATGCCCGACGAGGACATCACCTGGCACGACCTGGTGCGGGGCAAGACCACCTTCGCGCCCGGTTCGGTGCCGGATTTCGCGCTGACCCGCGCCAGCGGCGAACCGCTGTACACGTTGGTCAATCCGGTCGACGACGCCGTGATGAAGATCACCCATGTGTTGCGCGGTGAGGATCTGATGCCGTCGACCCCGCGTCAACTCGCGTTGCACCAGGCGCTGATCCGGATCGGCGTGGGAGAGGTCATCCCCGAATACGCCCACCTGCCAACGGTTCTCGGCGAGGGCACCAAGAAGCTGTCCAAGCGCGATCCGCAGTCCAACCTGTTCCTGCACCGCGATCGCGGCTTCCTGCCCGAGGGTCTGCTGAACTACCTGGCGACGCTGGGCTGGGGTATCGCCGAGGACCGCGACGTGTTCAGCCTCGGTGAGATGGTGACCGCGTTCGACGTCGTCGACGTCAACTCCAACCCGGCCCGGTTCGACCAGAAGAAGGCCGACGCGATCAACGCCGAGCACATCCGGATGCTCGACCCGGCCGAATTCGCCAGCAGGCTCAAGGCTTTCTTCGACGAGCACGGCTATCACACCGGCCTGGACGAGAAGGATTTCGCCACCGCCGCGGATCTGGTGCAGACCCGGATCGTGGTGCTCTCCGACGCGTGGGAGCTGCTGAAGTTCTTCAACGACGACCTGTTCGGCATCGACCCGAAGGCCGGCGCCAAGGAACTCACCGGCGATGCGGTCAGCGTGCTGGACTCCGCACTCGGCGCACTCGACACCGTCGGGGACTGGACGACCGCCAACATCGAAGAGGCGCTCAAGGGTGCGCTCATCGAGGGCCTGGGCCTCAAGCCGCGGAAGGCGTTCGGCCCGATCCGGGTGGCGGTCACCGGGTCGACGGTCAGCCCGCCGCTGTACGAGTCGATGGAACTGCTCGGCCGCGACCGCAGCATGCACCGGCTGCGCGAAGCCCGTGACGGCGCCGCCCGGAATCTTTGGTAGTCTGCTGTGCGGCCCGTAAGAGCTGGTTCTGACCAGCCGTTATAGGTCGCCAATGGGGTATGGTGTAATTGGCAACACAGCTGATTCTGGTTCAGCCATTCTAGGTTCGAGTCCTGGTACCCCAGCCAAATCGCAGCAATTATGACGGCTCTGACCGTTCGGTTATGCTGTCTCACGTTCTAGCCCCCGTCGTCTAGCGGCCTAGGACGCCGCCCTCTCACGGCGGTAGCGTGGGTTCGAATCCCATCGGGGGTACACATCATGGATTTTGGGCACGCCTGTGAACTCGCTGACGTCGACGCGATCGGTCAAGCCGCCCTGGTAGCCACCGGCGAGGTATCCGCCGAAGAACTGCTCGACGCGGCGATCCTGCGTCTTGAGGCGGCCCGGTCGCTCAACGCCGTCATCACCGATCTGTTCGACCGCGCCCGCGCTCAGGCGCGCACCCTCAATGCGTCCGGACCGCTGGCCGGCGTGCCCTTCCTGCTCAAGGATCTCGGCGCCTCCCTGGCCGGAGCGCGCGAGGCGATGGGCTGCAAAGCCTTGAGCACCTATGTCGCCGACCAGAACTCCTGGCTCGTCGACCGGTACCTGGACACCGGTCTGGTGGTATTCGGCAAGACCAACACACCCGAGTGGGGAAACCACTGCACCACTGAGCCTTCGCTGTTCGGCGCGACGGTCAACCCGTGGGCGCCCGGCATCACCCCGGGCGGATCCAGTGGGGGATCGGCCGCCGCGGTGGCCGCCGGCGTGGTGCCCGCGGCCTCCGGCGGCGACGGCACCGGGTCGATCCGGGTGCCCGCAGCCTGCTGCGGACTGGTGGGCCTCAAGCCGCGCCGGGCGCGGACGTCGTTCGCTCCGGGCGGGCACGCCCTGGAGGGCCTGGCCGTCGAGCACGCCCTGACCCGCACGGTCCGCGACAGCGCGGCACTGCTGGACGCCGTCACCGGATCGGATCCGGGCGACCCGTACTCGGCGCCACTGCCGGCCGAACCGTTCAGCACGGCCATCACCAGAACGCCCGCGCCGCAACGCATCCTGCTGGCCGCCGACTCGCCGTTCCGGGGACCCGGTACCGACCCACAGGTGCGCGCCGCGGTGGAGGCGACCGCGAGAGCACTGCAGAACCTCGGGCATCACGTCGACACCGGAGCCCCCGCATTCGACGCCGACGCCGTCGCCGACGCGATCGCGGTGCTGCACACGGTGAGCAACGTCGGCCTGCTCAACCTCGCCCGCGGGCACCTCGGCCGCGAACCCCGCGAGGACGAGTTCGAGCCCAGCAGTTGGGTGATGATCCAGGAAGGCCTGCGCACCCCGGGCATCGACTACGCCGACGCGATCGACGCCGTGCACGCCCAGACCCGCCGGTTCGTCGCCGGAATGGCAAGCCATGACGTGCTTTTGGCGCCTACCCTGCTCGCGCCGCCGCCGGCGTATCACGTGCTGGATCAGCCGCGGGGGACCACCCGGGCGTTCTTCGACGTCGAGTTCGCCCACACCGGATGGACTCCGATGGCCAATGTCACCGGCTGGGCGGCGATCTCGCTGCCGCTGGGGATGTCGGCCGACGGACTGCCGATCGGCGTGCAACTCATGGCGCCCGACGAAACGATCCTGCTGCAGTTGGCCGCCCAACTCGAGCAGGTCATGCCGTGGGCGGACCGCCGCCCGCCGGCCTGGGTGTCAGCTGCGCGGGGCGGTTGACCCGGCCACCGGCATCGCCGGCAATCCCAGCTTGTTGTGGTCCCAGGAGCGGATCCGGCCGGCCCGGATGCGCACGGCCACCCGTTTGTTCATCATCATGTCGACGGCCTGCTTGAGGTCGTCGGTGTAGGGGCCGTTGTAGCGCTCCCACACGCTGACCCCGACGGCGAAGATGGTGTCCGGGTCGTCGTGGATCTCGGCGACACCCTCGAAGGTCACCCCGCGCAGGCTGTCGTAGGTCATGCCGTCCTCGATCAGGAAGCTGACCTTCGGATTGCGCTTGAGGTTGACCACCTTCTGGGACTTGACCTTGGTCTCGACCCAGATGTCGCCGTCGAGCACGCCGTACCACATGGCCACCAGATGGGGCTGTCCGTCCGGGCCGACGGTGGCCATCGTTCCGGTGCGGTTGGACGCCACGAATGCGGCGATCTCCTCGTCGGTCATGACGATCTGGCTGCGCTGGTTGCTTCCCATGACCAGTGAGTGTGTCAGGTGCCGATCACAGCCGGCGGGTCAACGCCTCACTGGCGGCCAGCAGGTCGGCCGCCCAGCGCTCGCCCGGCCGCTTTCCCATCCGGTCGATCGGGCCGGAGACCGATATCGCCGCGATCACCGTGCCGTCCCGGTCCCGCACCGGCGCTGAGACACTCGCGACGCCGGGTTCGCGTTCGGCCGCACTCTGCGCCCAACCCCGGCGGCGCACGTCGGTCAACGCACGGACGGTGAACTTCGCCGCCGGCAGCACCGCCTGCTGGGTGGCGTTGTCGCCGTAGGCCACCAGCACCCGCGCCGCCGACCCCGCCGTCATCGGCAGCCGCGCCCCGACCGGAACCGTGTCGCGAAGTCCCGCAGGGGGTTCCAGTGCGGCGATGCACACCCGGGTGCTGCCCTCGGCCCGGTACAACTGCACGCTCTCCCCGGTGATCTCGCGCAGTCGCGGCAGCACCGCCGCCGCCGCGGCCAGCAGCGGATCGTTCACCCGCGCGGAGAGTTCACTGATCGCCGAGCCCAGCACCCAGCGGCCGGCGTCGTCGCGGGCCAGCAGGCGGTGGACCTCCAGGCCGGCCGCCAGCCGGTGCGCGGTGGCCCGGGGTAGACCGGTGCGCTCGCAGAGTTCGGCCAGCCCGCAGGGGGATTCGGCGATCGCGTGCAGCACGGCCACGGCTTTGTCGAGAACGCCGATGCCGCTATTCTGTCCCATATCGAGATATTAGCGTCCCACGATGTGGGACAGTGCGGCAAAGCCGCAAGGTGAGATTGCGAGTTTCAGTGATGAGTCAGAAACCCAGAACCCTGGCCGAGAAGGTGTGGGCCGATCACGTCGTGGTGCCCGGTGCCGGTGAGGGCGCCGCGCGCGAACCCGATCTGATCTACATCGACCTGCATCTGGTCCACGAGGTCACCAGCCCGCAGGCGTTCGACGGCCTGCGCCTGGCCGGACGTCCGGTGCACCGCCGTGATCTGACCATCGCCACCGAGGACCACAACGTCCCGACGGTCGACATCGACAAGCCGATCGCCGATCCGGTGTCGCGCACCCAGGTGGAGACCCTGCGCCGCAACTGTGCCGAGTTCGGCATCACGTTGCACCCGATGGGCGACCCGGAGCAGGGCATCGTGCACGTGATCGGTCCGCAACTCGGCCTGACCCAACCGGGGATGACGATCGTCTGCGGCGACAGCCACACCTCCACGCACGGAGCGTTCGGCGCGATCGCGATGGGTATCGGCACCTCGGAGGTTGAGCACGTGCTGGCCACCCAGACGCTGGCGCTGCGGCCGTTCAAGACGATGGCGGTCAACGTCGACGGCGAACTGCCACTCGGCGTGACGGCCAAGGACATCATCCTCGCGGTGATCGCCAAGATCGGCACCGGCGGCGGGCAGGGTTACGTCATCGAGTACCGCGGCAGCGCCATCGAATCGCTGTCGATGGAAGGCCGGATGACGATCTGCAACATGAGCATCGAAGCCGGCGCCCGGGCCGGCATGGTGGCCCCCGACGAGACCACCTACGAATACCTGCGCGGCCGCACCTATGCGCCGACCGGCGCCGAATGGGACGCCGCGGTGGCCGCGTGGGAGACGTTGCGCACCGACGAGGGCGCGAAGTTCGACACCGAGGTCCACATCGACGCGGCATCGCTGAGCCCGTTCGTGACGTGGGGCACCAATCCCGGTCAGGGTGTGCCGCTGTCCGAATCGGTGCCGGATCCGGAGTTGATGCGGGGGGACGCCGAACGCCATGCCGCTGAGAAGGCCCTGACCTACATGGATCTCAAGGCCGGCACGCCGATGCGCGACATCGCGGTGGACACGGTCTTCGTCGGTTCGTGTACCAACGGCCGGATCGAGGACCTGCGCGCGGTGGCCGAGGTGTTGCGCGGCCGCAAGGTCGCCGACGGAGTGCGGATGCTGATCGTCCCGGGCTCGATGAAGGTGCGTGCGCAGGCTGAATCCGAGGGTCTCGGCGAGATCTTCACTGCCGCAGGGGCGGAATGGCGGCAGGCCGGCTGCTCGATGTGCCTCGGGATGAACCCCGACCAACTCGAGCCGGGCCAGCGATGCGCCTCGACGTCGAACCGCAATTTCGAGGGCCGGCAGGGCAAGGGCAGCCGTACCCACCTGGTGTCGCCGGACGTCGCCGCGGCGACCGCCGTGCGCGGCACGTTGTCTTCTCCTGCTGATCTGAAGAACTGAGGAACGAGAAATGGAAGCCTTTCGCACCCATACCGGGATCGGCGTGCCGTTGCGCCGCTCGAACGTCGACACCGACCAGATCATCCCCGCGGTCTACCTGAAACGGGTCACCCGAACGGGTTTCGAGGACGGTCTGTTCGCGGCCTGGCGCAACGATCCGTCGTTCATCCTCAACCTGAGCCCCTTCGATCGGGGATCGGTGTTGGTCGCCGGACCCGACTTCGGCACCGGATCCTCCCGCGAGCATGCGGTGTGGGCGCTGATGGATTACGGGTTCCGCGTCGTCATCTCGTCACGGTTCGCCGACATCTTCCGCGGAAACGCCGGCAAGGCAGGACTGTTGGCAGCGGAAGTCGGTCAGGACGACGTCGAGCTGTTGTGGAAGCTCATCGAGCAGAGTCCGGGCTTGGAACTCACTGTGAATCTTGAGGATCGGACGATCGCGTGCGGAACGGTGGTGGTGCCGTTCACAATTGACGATTACACCGCGTGGCGACTGCTTGAAGGACTCGACGATATAGGCCTTACGCTGCGGAAATTACCGGAGATCGAGGCATTCGAAGCGGCCCGGCCTAAGTGGAAACCGCGGATTCCCATCTCGTAGAGGTAGCTCTGCGCGCCTTCCAATTCGGTTCACCGAACCCGTTAATGGTGTGCTCCGTAACAAGGTTTACGAATCGGTTTCACCCCCTCAAGGGCGGCAATCGAACTCAGAAAACACGCCGAGCTTTTTGCTGAAAATGCGCGTGGCTCATGGAAATTTGCGTGTAAACCGTTTACCGTATTGCGCAGTCGGTCCAAAGCGGACCACTGTTTCGGAGGATTTGAATGAACAAAGCAGAGTTGATCGAGGTTCTCACAGAGCGTTTGGATGTCGATCGCGCACATGCGAGCCGCGCTGTTGAGGAATTGATCAGCGCCATCGTTCGTGCTGTCCACAAGGGCGAGAGTGTGACCATCACGGGCTTCGGCGTTTTCGAACGTCGTCACCGTGCCGCTCGCGTTGCGCGCAACCCGCGCACCGGTGAGACGGTCAAGGTCCGTCCCACGTCTGTTCCCGCGTTCCGTCCCGGCGCCCAGTTCAAGTCCATCGTTTCTGGCGTCACCAAGCTCGCTGCCGAAGGTCCCGCTGTTAGGAGAGGCGCCGTCGGTGGCGCAGTTAGGAAGGCTGTTGTGAAGAAGGCTGCTGTGAAGAAGGCCGTCAAGAAGACCGTCGCCAAGAAGGCTCCGGTCCGCAAGGCCGCTGCCAAGAAGGTCGTCAAGAAGGCCGCGGTCAAGAAGGTCGTGAAGAAGGCTGCAGTCAAGAAGGTTGCCGCCAAGAAGGTCGTGAAGAAGGCTCCGGCCAAGAAGGTCGTCAAGAAGGCCGCAGTCAAGAAGGTCGTCAAGAAGGCTCCGGCCAAGAAGGCTCCGGCCAAGAAGGTCGTGAAGAAGGCTGCAGTCAAGAAGGTTGCCGCCAAGAAGGTCGTGAAGAAGGCTCCGGCTAAGAAGGTTGTCAAGAAGGCCGCAGTCAAGAAGGTCGTCAAGAAGGCTCCGGCCCGCAAGGCTCCGGCCCGCGGTCGTCGCTAGACACCAACAAGAAAAGCCCCGTGGACTCCGGTCCGCGGGGCTTCTCTGTTTCTCCGGTGATTCAGCCGGGGAACGGGCTGGCCAGGTGGTCCGCCGCGACCAGCCGGCCGTCCACCAGGGACAGCACCCAGGTGCTGCCCTTGCGGTTGCGCGACTTGTCCGGCTTCACCCCGTCGCGCTCGCACCACCAGTCGATCAGGTAGGGGATCACCTTGCCCTGTGTGCAGATCACCGGCGTGCTGCTCTCCGCGGCGATCTCGAGCACCCGGCGGTGGGCGTCCTTGGGCGATGCGGCGTAGGCCTCCTCGGTCAGCGTCGGCTCCGAAGTGATCCCGACCCCGAGTTCGGCGGCGAACGGTTCCACCGTCTGACTGCAGCGCACCCGGTCGGCGGCGTACACCTCGTCCCCGCCGAACGCCAGCAGTTGGGGCACCAGCGATTTCGCCTGCTTGCGCCCGGACGAATCCAGCGGTCGCTTGCGGTCGTCACCCTTGTAGCGGGCCTTGCGCCCGGCGGTGCCGTGCCGCACGATCAGCACGGTCTGGGTGTCGAACGGCCGTTTCACGAACCGCCGCAGCACCTTCCGGTCCAGCGGGTAGCTCAGCCGTTCGGCCGCCTCCTTGGGCGGCAGCCACAACACGTCGTCGACCTCTTTGTTGGGCTCGAAGTCGCCGCCGCGACTGCGCGCCGCCCAGTACCGGACCACCTTGGTGCCCGAGGAGATCGGGTAGCTCACCTTGGCCAACCGCCGGCCCAGATGTGCGCGCTGGCCGGTCTCCTCGAAGATCTCGCGGACCGCTGCCACCGGCGCCGTCTCGCCGGGATCGAGTTTCCCCTTCGGGATCGACCAGTCGTCGTACCGCGGCCGGTGGATCACCGCGATCCGGGGTTCGCCCGATTCGGCGTCGGGCCGCCACAACACCGCGCCGGCCGCCGGCACCGTCTTGCCTTCGGCCGCAGTCTTATCCGCTATGTCGACTCCCGCAGATTTCAGAGTTGTTTGATCCAAGAGTGCTGAACTGATCAGCCCTGCCGGTGCTTTTCCATCAGCCACACCTGATGGTCGCGGACCGCCTGGCCGGCCTGCGGCGAGGCGGTCCAGTTCCCGTCCGGTCCGAGTTCCCAGCAACGGGTCGACGGATGCATCGCGGAGTCGAAGACCTCGCCGAGGTAACCGGTCAGCCGGCGATCCTTCACCTGCGCCATCACCTCGACGCGACGATCGAGGTTGCGGTGCATCATGTCGGCGCTGCCGATCCAGAACTCGTCGATGGCCTGGAAATGCATGACCCGGGAGTGCTCGAGGAACTCGCCGAGGATCGAGCGCACCGCGATGTTCTCCGAATATCCCTCGGCGCCCGGACGCAGTGCGCAGATGCCGCGCACCACCACCTCGACCCGGACCCCGGCCTGGGACGCCCGGTAGAGGCCGTCGATCACCTGCTCGTCGACGATCGCGTTGGCCTTCACCCGGATCCGCCCGTTGCCGCCGTTGCGATGTGCGGCGATCTCGCGTTCGATGCGCTCCAGGATGCCCTTCCGGATGCCGTACGGGGCCACCAGCAGGTTGCGGTAGGACACCTTGCGCGAATATCCGGTCAGCGAGTTGAACAGGTCGGTCAGGTCCGCCCCGATCTCGGGCGAGGCGGTCAGCAGGCCGACATCCTCATACAGCCGTGCGGTTTTCGGGTTGTAGTTGCCGGTGCCGATATGGCAGTAGCGGCGGATGGTGGAGCCTTCGCGGCGCACCACCAGACAGGTCTTGCAGTGCGTCTTCAGGCCGACCATGCCGTACACCACGTGCACGCCGGCGTCTTCCAGTGCGCGCGCCCACTTGATGTTGGCCTGCTCGTCGAAGCGGGCCTTCAACTCGACCAGGGCGACCACCTGCTTGCCGGCGTCGGCCGCCTCGATCAGCGCGTTGACGATCGGCGAGTCACCGGAGGTGCGGTACAGCGTCTGCTTGATCGCCAGCACGTCCGGATCGGCGGCGGCCTGTTCGATGAAACGCTGCACGCTGGTGGAGAACGACTCGTACGGATGGTGCACCAGCACGTCGCCGTCACGCAGGGTGGCGAAGATGGTCTCGCGGTCGGTGAACGCCGGATGGGTGGCCGGCACGAACGGTCGCTCCTTGAGCGCCGGACGGTCGACGGCGTAGATCTGCCACAGCGACTTCAGGTCCAGCAGACCCGGAACCTGCACCACGTCTCCGGGATGGACGTCGAGTTCGCGCAGCAGCAGGCCGAGCATGTGCTCGCTCATGTTGCTCGAGATCTCCAGTCGCACCGGCGGTCCGAAGCGCCGGCGGGCCAGTTCGCGTTCCAGCGCCTGAAGCAGATCCTCGTCGCGGTCCTCGACGTCCATGTCGGCGTTGCGGGTGATCCGGAACGCGTGCCGTTCGACGATCTCCATGCCCGGGAACAGCGCCGGCAGGAAGGCGCCGATGAGTTCCTCCATCGGCAGGAACCGGATGATCTCGCTCTCGCCGTCGGTCGCAAGCCGGATGAAGCGGTCGACGTTGTCGGGAACCTTGACGCGGGCGAAGTGCTCGGTGCCGTCCTCGGGGGACTTCACCGTGATCGCCAGGTTCAGGCTCAGCCCGCTGACGAACGGGAACGGGTGCGCCGGATCGACGGCCAGTGGGGTCAGGACGGGGAACAACTGGTCGTTGAAGTACTTCTCCAGCGCCGGGTGCTCGGAGGAGTCGAGTTGGTCCCACCGGACGAACTCGATGCCGTGCTCGGCCAGGGCCGGCCGGATGGACTCCATGAACACCTGGGCGTGCCGGGTGGCCAACTGCTGGGTGCGTTCGGCGATGCGGCGCAACTGTTCCCGCGGGCTGAGCCCGTCGGCGGAGCGCACCGACAGTTTCATCTCGTCGCGGCGCTTGAGGCCAGCGACGCGCACCATGTAGAACTCGTCGAGGTTCGAGGCGAAGATGGCCAGGAACTTGGCCCGCTCCAGCAGGGGCAGCGAGGTGTCCGCCGCCAGGGCCAGCACGCGCGCGTTGAAGTCCAGCCAGCCCAGTTCCCGGTTGAGGTAGCGGTCGTCGGGCAGGGCGTCGTGCGCGGCCGCCGGGGTGGCGGCCGGCGGGGCCTCGGGTGCGCGCTCTTCGATCTCAGGCCCCCGGGACCGGGTCTCGGCTTCGGTCATACCCTCATCATCCCCCACCGCAGGCGCCGATCAGCCCGAAATCCGGTGCCCGCTGACCGCCGCGGAGGTGGCCGGGCCGAGGCCGAGGCGTTGCGCCTGCGCCAGATCGTCCGGGGTGTCGATGTCGCAGCGCAGGCCCGGCCAGTCGCCCGCGAGTTCCACCGCGCCGGACTCGTGGTGCCGCCCGGCCGATCCGGCGCCCAGCAACGGTCCGGGATGCACCCCGAACCCGAACAGCGCCGCGGTGCCGGTGGTCTGCCGGTCGGCGACGAAACTGCGGCCGTGCGCCCGGGCGGCGACCAAAGCCTCGGCCAGCTCGCTGCTGCGCAACGCGGGCAGATCGCCCTGCAGCACAACGATGTTGGACGTCGCCGACGCCACCGCGGCGCAGGCCGCCAGGATGGCGTTGTTCAACGGATCGGGATGATCCACCGGAGTCGGGTCGATCAGGACGTCGGCGCCGAGGTCTCGGACGGCGGCCGCGGCGGTGTGATCCGGGGTCACCACCGTCAGCGAGGCGACCTCCGGCACCGCCAGCGCGGCGGTCAGAGTGTCGATGAGCATCGCCAGCACCAGGTCGCGGCGTTCGGCGGGGCCGAACAGTGGCGAGAGTCGGGTCTTGGCCGCGGACAGGTTCTTGACCGCGACGATCAGGCCGACATCGGACGCGCCGCTCATGGGGCAATCCTGCCAGCGCCTGCTCCGTCAACCGACAGGGGGCGATCGGCGGGGGGCAGATTAAGTTGTCACCCATGAGCGAGTCGGTGGGCACGGCGGCGGTGATGGGCGCCGGGGCATGGGGGACCGCGATGGCCAAGGTGCTGGCCGACGCCGGCAGCGAGGTCCGGCTGTGGAGCCGACGACCCGAGGTGGCCGAGGAGGTCAACACCCGGCACGCCAATCCCGACTATCTGCCCGGGATCGTGCTGCCGGACGCGATCCGGGCCACCGCCGACCCCGCTGAGGCGCTGGACGGGGTCACCACCGTGCTGCTCGGCGTGCCGTCGCAGACCATGCGGTCCAACCTGGAGGCCTGGCGGGACGGTATCCACCCGGACGCCACCCTGGTCAGTCTGGCCAAGGGCATCGAACTCGGCAGCCTGATGCGGATGAGTCAGGTGATCGGCGCGACCACCGGCTTCCACCACAGCCAGATCGCGGTGCTCTCCGGACCGAACCTGGCCAGCGAGGTCGCCGAGGAGCAGCCTGCCCTGACGGTCATCGCCTGCACCGACTCGGGCCGGGCGGTGACGTTGCAGCGATCGCTCAGCACCGCCTATCTGCGGCCCTACACCAACACCGACCTGGTGGGCACCGAGATCGGCGGCGCCTGCAAGAACGTCATCGCCCTGGCCTGCGGGATGGCGGCCGGTGTCGGACTGGGGGAGAACACCGCGGCGGCGATCATCACCCGCGGCCTGGCCGAGATCATGCGATTGGGAATTGCGTTGGGCGCCAAGACCGCAACGCTGGCCGGTCTGGCCGGGGTCGGCGATCTGGTGGCCACCTGCACCTCGTCGCATTCGCGCAACCGCACCTTCGGGCAACGGCTGGGTCAGGGTATGACGCTGGCCGAGGCCAGGCACGCCGGCGAGGGGCACGTCGCCGAGGGCGTCACCTCCTGCACGTCGATCCTGGCGCTGGCGACCAGTTACGACGTCGAGATGCCACTGACCGATGCGGTGAACCGGGTGTGCCACAGGGGATTGTCCGTACACGAAGCGGTCGCGCTCCTGCTGGGCCGTAGCACGAAAGCGGAGTGAAACCCATGAGCGAGCGATACGGCGACTCCACCCGCACCGTCAAGGCAGTGGATTCCGAGGCGCTTCCGGGCCGCCCGGTGGTCGCCCCACTGGTGTCGGCCTCGACGTTCCACCTGTCCCCGGCGGAGGCGGGGGAGTCCGACATCTACGGCCGGTACTCCAATCCCGGCTGGCGGCAACTGGAGTCGGCGCTGGCCAACCTGGAAGGGGCGGCCGCCGCGCTGACATTCGGGTCGGGCATGGCCGCGATCAGCGCCGCGCTGCGTGTGATGGCCCGGCCCGGTTCGGTGCTGGTGGTCCCTGTCGACGGCTACTACCAGACCCGCCGCTACGCGCGGGAAAGCCTTGCCCCGCTGGGCATCACGGTTAGGGAGGTGCCGGCCGGGCAGATGTGCGAGGCGGCCGCCGACGCCGACGTGGTGCTGGCCGAGACGCCGACCAACCCGGCGCTGGACGTCGTCGACCTGCACCGGCTGGCGACGATCTGCCACGGCCGCGGCGCAAAACTGTTGGTGGACAACACCGCCGCCACACCGCTGGGCCAGCAACCGCTGTCCCTGGGCGCCGATCTGGTGGTGGCCAGCGCCACCAAGAGCCTGGCCGGGCACAGCGACCTGATCGCCGGCTACGTCGCCGGCAGCCACCCCGAGTTGATGGCGGCGATCGAGTCCGAGCGGATGCTGTCCGGACCGATCCTGGGTCCCTTCGAGACCTGGCTGCTGCTGCGCAGCATGGGCAGCCTCGGCCTACGCTTCGAACGGCAGTGCCAGAACGCCCAGGGACTCGCCGCCGCCCTGCACGGCCACTCGAAGGTCAAGACGGTGCGTTACCCGGGTCTGGCGTCGGACCCGTCCCATGCGGTCGCGGCCGACCAGATGCGCCGGTTCGGCGGCATCGTCTCGGTCGAACTGGCCGACGCCGACGCGGTGCACGCGATGGTGCAGAACAGCGAACTGCTGGTGGCCGCGACCAGTTTCGGCGGACTGCACACCTCGGTGGACCGCCGGGCGCGCTGGGGGGACGATGTCGCGGGCGGTTTCGCACGAATCTCTGCGGGCATCGAGGACACCGACGATCTGGTCGCCGACGTCCTGCGGGCGCTGGGCTAGTTTTCCCTCTGGGCTAGCCTCTCTAGGTTGTGACTCCCCGCATCCGTGTCGCCGTCGTCTACGGCGGCCGCAGTTCCGAGCATGCGATCTCCTGCGTCTCGGCGGGCAGCATCCTGCGCCACCTGGACCCACAGCGGTTCGAGGTCATCCCGGTCGGCATCACCCGCGACGGGTCCTGGCTGCGCGAGGACGTCGACCCGGCGCAACTGGCGATCAGCGACCGCCACCTGCCCGAGGTGGCCGGGCACACCGACACCCCGCTCGCGCTGGCCGCCGAGATCCTGGCGACGGTCGACGTGGTGTTCCCGATCCTGCACGGCCCGTACGGCGAGGACGGCACCATCCAGGGCCTGCTGGAATTGGCCGGGCTGCCCTATGTGGGCGCCGGGGTGTTCGCCAGTGCGGCCGGGATGGACAAGGAGTTCTCCAAGAAGCTGATGGCCGCCGACGGGCTGCCGATCGGCGACTACGTGGTGCTGCGTCCGCGCCAGGAGGCGCCGGCGCCGGAGGACATCGAACGGCTCGGCTTCCCGCTCTACGTCAAACCCGCTCGCGGCGGCTCCTCGATCGGGGTGAGCCGGGTGCTCGACGCCGCCGGATTACCGGCCGCGATCGCCGAGGCGCGCCTGCACGACCCGAAGGTCATCATCGAGGCCGCCATCGCCGGCCGCGAGGTCGAGTGCGGAGTGCTGGAGTTCCCGGACGGTTCGATCAAGGCCAGCACCATCGGGGAGATCCGGGTGGCCGTCGGCGGACGCGACGACGCGTTCTACGACTTCGAGACCAAGTACCTCGACGACGCCGCCGAGTTGGACGTCCCAGCCGCCGTCGACGAGGAAACCGCGAACCTGTTGCGCCGCTTGGCGATTCGCACTTTCAATGCGTTGGACTGCCAGGGGCTGGCCCGGGTCGACTTCTTCCTCACCGAGTACGGCCCGGTGGTCAACGAGATCAACACCATGCCCGGTTTCACCACCATCTCGATGTACCCGCAGATGTGGGCGGCCAGCGGGATCGAGTACGACACCCTGGTGGGGACGATGGTCGAGACCGCACTGGCGCGCGGCACCGGCCTGCGCTAGCTGTACTGACCACGGACGTTGGTGACGGCGTGGCGTGGTGACATGACGAAGACCTCCGAGTGAAGTGCGAGCTGTCTAGGAACGCACCAACCCACCGGAGGTCTTCGTGTCCCACCGTAATGCCCCTTTGTCTGAAACCGGTCGTCTGAGGCTGGCGCACTGCGTCGTCGAGGACGGCTGGCCGCTGCGCCGGGCCGCCGAGCGGTTCCAAGTCGCAGTGACCACCGCGGCTCGCTGGGCCAGCCGCTACCGGGAGCTAGGCGCTGCCGGCATGGCTGATCGCAGCTCACGGCCGCATCGCAGCCCCCGCCGAACTCCGACCCGCACCGAGCGGCGGATCATCAAAGTGCGGGTGCTGCGCCGCTGGGGTCCGGCCCGTATCGGCTACCTGCTGGGGATTCATCCCTCGACGGTGCATCGGGTGCTGACCCGCTACAAGCTGGCCAAACTGCGTTGGCTGGACCGCTCGACCGGTCGGGTGATCCGGCGCATCGAGACCTCTCGCTGCGGGGAACTGGTGCACGTCGATGTCAAGAAGTTGGGCAAGATCCCTGCCGGGGGCGGCTGGCGCATGCTGGGCCGCACGATGGGCAACCGCAACTCCCACGCCGACAAGAGTTCGGGGCGCCGCAGCAAGCACGGTGATCCGCTGCACGGCCACCACTTCCTGCACACCGCGATCGACGCTCACTCCCGGCTGGCCTACACAGAACTGCTGGCCGATGAACGCCAAGAAACCGCCGCGGCCTTCTGGCTGCGCGCCAACGTCTGGTTCACCGAATGCGGCATCACCGTGCGGAAAGTGCTGACCGACAACGGGTCCTGCTACCGATCTCATACCTTCCGGGACGCTCTTGGTGACATCGAGCACCGGCGCACCCGCCCGTACCGACCGCAGACCAACGGCAAAGTAGAGCGGTTCCACCGAACCCTGGCCGATGAATGGGCCTACGCACGCCTCTACCGAAGCGACGCCGAACGCTGCGAGCAATTCCCCATCTGGCTACACACCTACAATCACCACCGCGGCCACACCGCACTCGGCGGCCAACCACCCGCCAGCCGCGTACCTAACCTCCGTGGTCAGTACAGCTAGCGCGCCGGCGCGGGCCTGATCGGCATCGCCGGCATGGTGCGGGCGATCACCTCGGAGAGCGACTGGATCGGTCCCGGGCCGGAACCGTCCGGCAGCGTCAGCGCCACGTACACCGGCCGGTCCACACTGATCCACGTGCTGCGCGACAGGCTCGGGTCCTCGAGGCGGAACCACTGCACGTCGTCGACCACCTGAAGCGGTGAGCCCACCACGAACTCCGCGGGCCGGTCCAGTCCGCAGCGCAGGATCACCGGGTCGCCCGTGCTCCTCGCATCAGAATTTCGCCAGGCCGCCGTGCCGGCCGGAACGGGATCCGCGGCCTGCGCGCGCCGGAAGTCGCCGAGGCGGTCCGGCAGGGTGGCCAGCAGTGCCCGGCATTCCGGTGAACCGGCCTGGGGTGAGGGCAGGCCCGCGATCGCGATCGGGGCGGGCGGGGGCGCCTTGCGCGACGCCGAGACCGCGAGGACGGCGCCGATGGCCACCACCCCGACCACCAGACCGGCGATCATCAGCGTCATCGGCGGGTCGCCCGCATCCTTCTGCCCGGCGCCTTCTGGCACTGCCACCTCCCTAGACTGACGGTGCTCAAGGTACCGGAGGTGATCACATGAGCGATCCCACGCTGAACGAGGTGGGGGAGTTCGCCGTCATCGGCCGGATCACCGCCGGCCGCGCCCAACCGGCCGGGGTCACCCTGGGCCCGGGCGACGACGCCGCGGTGATCGCTGCGCCCGACGGCCGGGTGGTGGTCAGCACCGACATGCTCATCGAGGGCCGGCACTTCCGCCGCGACTGGTCCACCCCGTTCGAGATCGGCCGCAAGGCCATCGCGCAGAACGCCGCCGACATCGAGGCGATGGGCGCGGCGGTGACGGCGTTCGTCGTCGGCTTCGGCGCGCCGCCGTCCACCGCGGTTTCGGAGGTCACCGAACTCAGCGACGGCATGTGGCAGGAGGCCGCCGCGGTCGGTGCGGGCATTGCCGGCGGTGACATGGTGGCGGCCCCGCAATGGGTGCTCTCGGTCACCGTGCTGGGCGATCTCGGCGGCCGCCCGCCGGTGACCCGGGCCGGGGCGCGGGCCGGTTCGGTGGTCGCGGTGGCCGGCTCGTTGGGACTGTCCGCCGCCGGATTCGCGTTGCAGGACAACGCAATCGACGGATTCGACGACATCCGCGAACGTCACCGGGTGCCGCGCCCGCCGTACGGACAGGGCCGCCTCGCCGCGCAGGCCGGAGCGCAGGCCATGACCGACGTCTCCGACGGGCTGCTGGCCGACCTCGGCCACATCGCCGACGCCTCCGGCGTGACCCTGGACCTCAGTTCCGACCTGTTGCAGACCGACGTCGATGCGGTGAACCCGGCCGCCACGGCAGCCGGAGCGGACCCGTGGTCGCTGGTGCTCGGCGGCGGTGAGGACCACGCACTGGTGGCCTGCTTCGGCGGCGCCCCGCCGCCCGGGTGGCGGGTGATCGGCGCCGTACGGGCGGGGGCGGCGCAGGTGCTCGTCGACGGCCGGGCGTGGTCCGGTCCGTCCGGCTGGCAGTCCTACGACTAGGTTGGGCAGGCGTGACGGCCCGGCCACTGACTGAACTCGTCGACGACGGCTGGGCGAAGGCCCTGGAACCGGTCACCGATCAGGTTGCCGGGATGGGGGAGTTCCTACGCGCCGAGATCGCCGCCGGGCAGCAGTACCTGCCGGCCGGACCGAACGTCCTGCGCGCGTTCAGCTTTCCCTTCGACGCGGTGCGGGTGCTCATCGTCGGCCAGGATCCCTACCCGACGCCGGGGCACGCGGTGGGCCTGAGCTTCTCGGTGGCCCCCGAGGTGCGGCCGTTGCCGCGCAGCTTGAGCAACATCTTCACCGAGTACAGCGCCGACCTGGGCTACCCGGCGCCGTCCAACGGCGATCTGAGTCCGTGGTGTGAGCGCGGCGTCATGCTGCTCAACAGGGTTCTCACGGTGCGCCCGGGCACCCCGGCCTCACACCGGGGCAAGGGCTGGGAGGCGGTCACCGAGTGCGCCATCAAGGCGCTGGCCGCCCGCGATCAGCCGTTGGTGGCGATCCTGTGGGGGCGGGACGCCTCGACCCTCAAGCCGTGGCTGGACGGGACGGCGACCATCGAGTCGGCGCACCCGTCGCCGCTCTCGGCGAGTCGGGGGTTCTTCGGGTCGCGTCCGTTCAGCCGGGCCAACGACCTGCTCAAGGAGATGGGCGCCGAGCCGATCGACTGGCGACTTCCGTAACTTCCGTCCCGCGGAAAGAAATACAACGAGATGTGCCCGCCTCACAGCGACAACGGTTGTCGCTCGAAGGCGGGCACACAGCACTATGCTTCCTGCGCGGGAATTGCTTGGATCATCCCCCGGCGAGACGGCGGAAGAGTTCCGTGTCCTCGGTGAAGACCTGTTCGATGATCTTGTCGCGGCGGCGTGTATGACGGTTCACGTATTCGTCGATCGCCTTGAGGGCCGCCGCCTCCACGGAGATTCCGGCGCGGTCGGCGGCGGCGCGGAGTTTCGCAGCTTGATCTTCAGAGAGCTGGACATCAAGCGTCGTGGACATAGCCAGATGCTACCGACGGCTGTCACCGTCGATCTAGCGCGTTCAAGCGGAATTAACCGCGAGTGACCTTGCCGGCCTTCAGGCAGGAGGTGCACACGTTGACGCGGTGCTTGTTGCCGCCGGGGCGGTCGGTGGCACGCACGCTCTGGATGTTCGGATTCCACCGACGATTGGTCCGGCGGTGCGAGTGCGACACCTGCTTGCCGAAGCCGGGGCCCTTTCCGCAAACGTCGCAGACGGCAGCCATGGTGAACTCCTCAAATCTCGTGAGGCCAACGACCGCATGCACGGGTGGCCCGGGAACTCGATCAGAATACCGTCGTGGGGATTCGATTGCCAAAATGCCCTGCATTAATGCGTCGGCGGATCTGGTTAGGCTGACCCGAACAGGGGTTACCAGGCCAGCGATCGGGAGGTGTCGATGCCGGACCGGCGGCTGGACTCCTCGGCCCTGTACGACTGGGCCGACGCCGCAGTCGGGGCACTGATCGCCCACACCGACGAGATCAACCGACTCAACGTCTTCCCGGTCCCCGACGCCGACACCGGCACGAACATGCTGTTCACGATGCGTGCGGCGGTGGCCGAGGCGGGCACGGCCGGTACCGGAGACGTGGCCGGGATGGCCGCGGCGCTGTCCCGCGGGGCCGCCCACGGGGCGCGGGGCAACTCCGGGGTGATCCTGTCCCAGATCCTGGCCGCCCTGGCCGACGTGACGGTCGAGGCCGCTGCCCAGACCGATCTGGCCGACATCGACGTGGCCCTGCTGGGGGCGGCCCTGCGACACGCCGTGGCCCGGGTCATCGAGGCGATGGGCGGGGAGATGGTGCCCGGAACGGTGGTCTCGGTGCTGCACGCCGCCGCCGAGGAAGTCGAACGACGGGCCGCGGAGCCACTGGGCGAGGCGGTGCCGGCCGCCGCCCAGGCCGCCGCGGAAGCCCTGGACCGCACAGAAGAACAGCTCGACGTGCTGACCGAGGCGGGCGTGGTGGACGCCGGTGGCCGCGGGCTGCTGGTCCTGCTCGACGTCCTGGCCGAAACCATCACCGGGCAGAGCGCGCACCGCCGGGACTACCCGGCCGCTCACACACCGCACACCCATGCCCCGGCACCTACCGAGCAGGGCCCCGAGTTCGAGGTGATGTACCTCGCCGCCGACTGCGACGGCGACGCCCTGTACGCGCTGCGCAAAGCCCTTGAGGCCCTGGGGGATTCGGTGGCCATCGCTGCGACCGCCGAAGGACGCCATTCGGTGCACGTCCACACCGACGACGCCGGCGCCGCGATCGAGGCCGGGATGGCCGCCGGTCCGGTCAGCAGGATCCGCATCTCCGCCCTTGCCACCGGACGGGTTTCGCCCGGTGGCTGGACCCGCGAACGCGCCGTGCTGGCCGTCGTCGACGGCGACGGCGCCGAGGAACTGTTCCGCGCCGAGGGCGCCTTCGTACTGCGCCCGGACCCCGACCTGGTGGACCCGGCCAACGGGGTCAGCGCGACCGACCTGCTGCGCGCGGTCGTCGACACCGGCGCCTCCCAGGTTGTGGTGCTGCCCAACGGTTACGTCTCCGCCGAGGATCTGGTGGCCGGGTGCACCGCGGGCATCGGCTGGGGGATCAACGTGGTTCCGGTGCCGTCCGGTTCGATGGCCCAGGGACTTGCCGCACTGGCCGTCCACGACCCGACGCACCAGTTCGTCGACGACGGCTATGCGATGGCCCGCGCCGCGGGCGCCTCCCGCTTCGGGTCGGTGCGTACGGCTGAGGTGAAGGCCCTGACCTGGGCCGGGACCTGCGAACCCGGCGACGGTCTGGGCATCTCCGGTGACGAGGTGCTGGTGGTCGCGCCCGATGTCGGAGCTGCGGCGGCCCGGCTCACCGACCTGCTGCTCGGATCCGGCGGGGAACTGGTCACCCTGCTGCTGGGCGCCGGCGCCGATCCGGCCGTCGCCGGGGCGCTGGCCGAACACGTCCGTCGTCGCCATCCGGGTACCGAGTTCGCCAGCTATGCCACCGGGCACCGCGGCGACGTCCTGCTGATCGGGGTGGAGTAGCGATGGCCACCCTCACCGACCGCCTCGATGCCCTGCTGGGCGCCAAGGCCGCCACCTCGCTGGAGGACGTCTTCGGCATCTGCACCGTCGGCGATCTGCTGCGGCACTACCCGCGCAAGTACAGCCAGGGCATGACGGTGCGCGGCGAGGACGACGAACTGCCCGAGGAGGGGGAGCACATCACCTTCGTCGGCGAGATCGAGAAGGCCGAGGTGCGCTGGACCAACCGCACCCCGAAACGCGAGTACCTCGTCGTCACGTTGAGCAACCGCCGGCCCAAGGTGACCGCCACCTTCTTCAACGCCAAGTTCCTCAAGAAGCAACTGGTGGTGGGAACCCGGCTGATGCTGTCCGGGGAGGTGGGCTACTTCCGCAACACCATGCAGTTGACCCATCCGGGTTACCTCATCCTCAACGCAGCCTCCGGCCGCATCGGCGGCACCAAGTCGCTGCGGACCATCGCCGCGACCGCGCAGAGCGGCGACGGCGAGTTCGACATGTCGGTCTTCGAGCGGGATTACTTCCCGATCTATCCGGCCAGCGCCAAGCTGCAGAGCTGGGACATCTACGCCTGCGTGCGCCAGGTGCTCAACGTGCTCGACCCGATTCCCGATCCGCTGCCGGAATCCTTTGTGGCCGAGCATGATCTGGTCTCCGAGGACACCGCGCTGCGCGACATCCACATCGCCGAGAGGGAGGCCGACCGCGAGCGCGCCCGGACCCGGCTGACCTTCGACGAGGCCGTCGGCATGCAGTGGGCACTGGCCCGGCGCCGGCACGGCGAGCTGTCCCAGTCCGGGCCGCAGGCGCCGCGGCGGGCAGGCGGGCTGACTGCAGCACTGCTGGATCAGTTGCCGTTCGAACTGACCGCCGGGCAGCGCGAGGTGCTCGAGGTGATCTCGCAGGAGCTGGCCGCCAACAAGCCGATGAACCGCCTGCTGCAGGGCGAGGTGGGCTCCGGCAAGACCATCGTCTCGGTGCTGGCGATGATGCAGATGGTCGACGCCGGCTATCAGTGCGCCCTGCTGGCGCCCACCGAAGTCCTTGCCGCACAGCATGCCCGGTCGATCCGCGACGTGCTGGGCCCGCTGGCGATGGCCGGTCAACTCGGCGGCGCCGACGACGCGACCCGGGTCACCCTGCTCACCGGGTCGATGTCGGCGGCGCAGAAGAAACAGGTCCGCGACGAGGTGGCATCCGGTGCGGCCGGCATCGTGATCGGCACCCACGCCCTGCTGCAGGACGCCGTGGAGTTCCACAACCTCGGACTGGTGGTGGTCGACGAACAGCACCGGTTCGGCGTCGAACAGCGAGACCGCCTGCGCGCCAAGGCGCCCGCGGGGCTGACGCCGCATCTGCTGGTGATGACCGCGACCCCGATCCCGCGCACGGTCGCGCTGACGGTGTTCGGCGATCTGGAGACCTCGACCATGCGCGAACTCCCGCGCGGGCGTCAGCCGATCGCCACCAACACCATCTTCGTCAAGGAGAAGCCGCAGTGGCTGGCCCGCGCATGGCAACGGGTGGCCGAGGAGGTGGCCGCCGGACGGCAGGCCTACGTGGTGGCCTCGCGCATCGACGAGAGCGACAAGGACGGCGCCGAGGGGACCGAGCAGGGCCCGCCGCCGATCCCGGTGACAACCCTGTTCGACCAACTCCGCACCGGCCCGCTGAAGGGTCTGCGCCTGGGACTGATGCACGGCCGCCTCGGCGCCGAGGAGAAGGACGCCGTGATGGCCGCCTTCCGCGCCGGGGAGATCGACGTGCTGGTCTGCACCACGGTCATCGAGGTCGGCGTGGACGTGCCGAATGCGACGGTGATGGTGGTGATGGACGCCGACCGGTTCGGCATCAGCCAGTTGCACCAGTTGCGCGGCCGGATCGGCCGCGGCGAGCATCCCAGCCTGTGCCTGCTGGCCACCCGACTGCCGGACTCGTCCAAGGCCGGGGAGCGGCTCAAGGCGGTGGCCGGAACCCTGGATGGATTCGCGCTGGCCGACCTCGACCTGGCCGAGCGCCGCGAGGGAGATGTGTTGGGGCACAGCCAGTCCGGGCGCCCCGGTACCCTGCGCTTCCTGTCGCTGGCCGAGCACCTCGAGGTCATCCTGGCCGCCCGGGAGTTGTGCGACGAGGTATACCCGCGAAGCCCCAACGATCCCGGCCTGACCGTGCTCTCGCAGCAGTTCACCGGACGTGACCGGATCGACTTCCTGGACAAGGCGTGAAGCCCCTGCCCTGGCTGGGGGCGTCGGCCGCGGTCGCGGTGATCGTCGCCGGGCAGGTCATCGCCTCGGTCGGCAACGCCCAACCCGTCGGGGCGCCCACCGTGCAACCCGGAACCGACGTGCTGGCCGGAATCAGCGTCGTGGAGCGCCGCATCCGCGGTGGGGACTACCTGCGCTCGGCCTTCGGGGAGGCCTGGGACGACGAGAACAGCGCCCCCGGCGGACACAACGGATGCGACACCCGCGACGACATCCTCACCCGCGATCTGGACGACACGACCTTCGTCGCCACCAAACGCTGCCCGCAGGCCGTCGCCACCGGGTCGCTGCGCGATCCGTACACCAACGCCGTCATAGGATTCACCCGCGGCAACCAGGTGGGTGCGAGCGTGCAGATCGACCACATCGTCCCGTTGGCCTACGCGTGGGACATGGGCGCGCGGGACTGGCCGGAGGGATTGCGTAAGCGGTTCGCCAACGATCCGGCCAACCTGCTGGCCGTCGACGGTCAGGCCAACCAGGACAAGGGTGACCTGCCGCCAGGGGAGTGGATGCCGCCCAACGCGGCGTTCGGCTGCCAGTACGCCGTGGCATTCATCGCTGTGGTCCGTGGCTATCACCTTGCGGTGGAACAGGATTCGGCCCAGGAACTACGCCGCCAAACCGAAACCTGTCCTGCGGCCTAGGTCACCTGGCGCGACGGACCGCGGCTGCCGGGCGGGTCGGCTTCGCGACGTTCTTCGCGGCTCTCGCCGCGGCCGGTGCCCGCCGGATCGCAACCTTCGCGGCACCTGTCGCCGGGGTGGGCACGCTGATCGCGTCGGCGATGAAGCGGGTCAATCCGACGAGGCCGCCGACCAGGCCGATGCCGATGCCCGGGTCACTGATGACGATCGCGGGCAGGCCTGGGATCGGGTTCGGGAACGTCGCGGTGACCGTCAGTGAGTCGAACCCGACACCGCCGACCTGCGTTCCCGGATTCAGGACGCCGGCCGGGGAGGTGTAGGCGGTCAGCAGACCGCCCAGGGCTAGTCCGATGCTGGTCAACTCCGGCGGCAGGCTGATCACCCGGGACAGATTGAGGGTCGTGCCGTTGAGGGCGGCGTTGATCATGGCGGTGGGGATGTTGATCAGGTCGTTGATCGCGGTGGTCCAGTCCTGGGTCTGCAGGGCCTTGATCGCGCCGTCGACGCCGTCGTACAGGGCCACGAGTGGCCCGACTACCGGGCCGAGGAGTCCGAGCAGGACGCCGCTCGCCGGGGTCTGCAGGGTGTTGAGCACCGGCTGCAGCGAGGCGAGGACGTCGTCGGTGAGAAACCCGGTGGTCGTCAGAAGGGAGTAGACGGTCCTCTGGTTCCACAGGGTGGTGAACGGGATCGTGGAGATGTTGTTGCCGTTGGCGATTCCCGCCGGCGGCTTCAGAAGGGGAGTGGTCGGACCCTCGCTGATGGTCCCCGGGTCGAACGGCGCCTGGAAGGCCTTGGGGATGTTGCCGAACATCTGCGAGACGATGCTGCCGATGTCGGGAAGTTCGTTGAAGTAGGACAGCCAGTTGTTGGCGACGGTCTGCAGGATGGGGAACGGGGTGGCGATCCAATTCGACAGCAGGGTGGTGGTGTTGGCGAGCGTGGTCTGGATCGTGGTGACGATCGGGGTGATCGGGTCGATGGCCGAGGCCAGGTTGACCGCCATGGCTTTGGTCACGACAGGCGACAGCGCGCTCCGGGCGGTGATCGGCTGCACCGGGCTCAGTGCCATGGCGCCGGCGCCGATGGCGGCGACCCCCGCAGTGAGATACGAACGAGCTGATACCTGCATGGGATGTTCCCCTTGAGTTGATGTGACCCGAACGCGCCGGGTCATTGAAGCGCCAATTGCTGAACATGCGCCGAATCGACTCGCGCAACACAGAACTGCCCGGCCGGATGAAAGCCGACCGGCAGTTCCCCGGATCTAAGCGTCCGGATTCGGCCGGAATCGGGTGCCGTCGTCGAGGCCGTTGATCGACTCCAGCTCGGCGTCGGTCAGTTCGAAGTCGAACACGTCGATGTTCTCGGCGAGGCGCTCGGGGGTGCTGGCCCGCGGGATCACCACATTGCCCAGTTGCAGGTTCCAGCGGATCAACGCCTGCGCCGGGGACTTGCCGTGCGCGCCGGCCACCGCGGCGATCGCCGGGTTGTCCAGCAGGGTGCCGGCGCCCAGCGGGCTGTAGGCCTCGGTGGTGATGTTGTACCCGGCGTGCACCGCCCGCAACGCGGACTGGATGAGCCGCGGGTGCAGTTCGACCTGGTTGATCGCCGGGGTGAAGAACGACAGGTCGATGATGTCCGACAACTGATCGGCGTTGAAGTTGGCGACGCCGATCGAGCGGACATGCCCGACCTCCTTGGACTTCATGATCCCGCCCCAGGCATCGATGTGCTTGCCGTTCTCCTCGACCGGCCAGGAGACCAGGTACAGGTCAAGGTAATCCAGACCCATCCGCTCGAGTGCGGCCCGGCAGGCGTCCTGGGAGGACTGGAAGCCCTGCTCGGCGGCGGTCATCCGGGTGGTGATGAACAGTTCGTCGCGCGCGATGCCGGAGGCGGCGACGGCGCGGCCGACGGCCTCGTCGTTGTCCGGGCCGGCGTCGATCAGCCGGTATCCGGCCGCCAGGGCGGCGGTGACCGCAGCCGCGGCCTCGGCCGCCGGGAGGTCGGCGACACCGATCCCGAGGGCCGGAATGGTGTGGTCGTCGTTGAGCGTGACGGAGGGAATTGCGGCCGTCGGCGTCATGTCACCTACCTGTGTTTTACGGTGGATTTTCCAGTCACCGATTCGGCTGCCGATAGTACCCAGCGCAAAATAGATTGAGCGGCGCGGGCGGCCCCGCGGCGCGCCCCCCGATAAGGAGATGACCGTGACAGTCAAGGACCGCGCTCTGGCCGTGGCAAACCGCTTGGGCGTCAAACTGATTCCGCGACTGCCCGCCCCGGCCAAACGGCTGATGTCCGGCGGCAAGGCCATCACCCTGGACGGCAACACCCTGGATCCGTCGATCCAGATGATGCTGGCCGCCCAGAAGGTGATGGGGATCAACGGTCTGGTGGTCGCCGGTGACGCGATCGCCACCCGGCGCAACAACGGCGAACTGACCGCGAGCCTGGACCAGCCGAACGTCCGGGTCGCGCAGACCCGCGACCTGTCGATTCCGGGGCCGGCCGGTCCGATCGGCGCCCGGCACTACACCCCGCACGGCACCGAGCGTGCGCCCCTGGTGGTCTTCTTCCACGGCGGCGGGTTCGTCTTCGGCGACCTCGACACCCACGATGCGGCCTGCCGGCTGATCTCCCGCGACGCCGGCGTGCAGGTGCTGGCGATCGACTACCGGCTGGCCCCCGAGCATCCCGCACCGGCCGCGGTCGACGACTGCCTCGCCGCCTACCGCTGGGCGGTGGCGCAGGCCGAGGAACTCGGCGCCGACCCGAACCGGATCGCGGTCGCCGGGGACAGCGCCGGTGGCTGCCTGGCCGCGGTGGTCAGCCGGCTGGCCCGCGACGCCGGTGATCCGCTGCCGGCCCTGCAGTGGCTGATCTACCCGGTCACCGACATGCGCGGCGGCACCCGCTCGCGCAGCCTGTTCGCCGACGGTTTCCTGCTCACCAAGGCCGACATGGACTGGTTCCAGGACTCCTACCTGCAGGGCTCGGAGATGGACGAGAGTCATCCGCTGGTCTCGCCGCTGCTGGCCGAGGACCTGACCGGGCTGCCGCCGGCCCTGGTGACCACCGCCGGCTTCGACCCACTGCGCGACGAGGGCGAGCAGTACGCGGCGAAACTGCAGGAAGCGGGGGTCAAGGTGGACCTGCGCCGGGCGCCCGGGATGACGCACGCCTTCATCAACCTCAACGTGCTCGGCGGCGGCGTGGCCGCGGCCAACGCCCAGATGATCTCCGCTCTGCGGGCTCACCTGTCCCGCTGACCCGGGCCGGACGGGCGCGCCGGTACTCTGGAAGCGCCCATCTCCATCGACAGCGAGGATCAGCCGAGCCGTGGCCAGCAACAAGAAGAGCGTTCCCAGCTACGACCTGAACGCACAGACCCGCAAGCGCGACATGGCCGTCCGGCTGGGCCTGACGGCCGTCGTCGTCCTGTTCGCCGTCGGACTGGTCCTCTACATCGTGATGGGCAAGGAGAAGGTCTCCGCCGGCGACGCGCAGGCGGTCCGCGTCGACTCCGCCGCGCTGATCAAGAAGCCGGACAGCACCGACCCCAAGGCCGTCATCACGATCTTCGAGGACTTCCAGTGCCCGCACTGCCGGACCTTCGAGAAGACCTTCAGCTCGACCCTGGACCAGATCGCCAAGACCGGCGCGGCGGCCGTCGACTACAACATGGTCGCGATCCTGAACCGCTCCAACGGCGGCTACTCCGCCCGCGCGGCCAACGCCGCCTACTGTGTCGCCGAGGCGGACAAGGAAGCCTTCGTCCGGTTCCACTCCGCGCTGTTCGCCCAGCAGCCCGAGGAGGGCTCCGGCACCGGACCCGATAACGCCTCGCTGATCGAGACGGCGCGTCAGGCCGGCGTCACCGGCACCGTTCCGGAGTGCATCAACAAGGGCAAGTACGAGGACATGGTGAAGGGTCTGGCCGCGGCCTCCAAGATCACCTCGACCCCGACGATCCGGCTCAACGGCGAGGACATCAGCCCGGCCACCCCGGCCGAACTGATCGCCAAGGTCACCCAGATCGTGGGCCCGGTGCCGGGTCTGCAGCCGCCGGCCCCGGCCGGCGCACCGGCGGCGCCCGGGGCTCCCGCCCCCGCGGCTCCCGCCGCGCCGAAGCCGTGAGCACCGTGACCGCAGTCTCTGACTCGGGGCCGGATCAGTCCAGCCCGGAGCAGGGCGTTCGGGTGTCGCGCGCCAGCGCCTGGTGGGTGCTGATCGCCGGGATCGTCGGCCTGATCGCTTCGGCCACGCTGCTGGTCGAGAAGATCGAGATGCTCAAGGACCCCAAGTTCGTCCCGAGTTGCAGCATCAACCCGGTGGTGGCCTGCGGGTCGGTGATCAACACCCCGCAGGCGTCGATCTTCGGCCCGCCCAACCCGCTGATCGGGGTGTCGGCGTTCTGCGTCGTCATCACCATCGGTGTGCTCGCGGTCGCGAAAGTGCCTCTGCCGCGGTGGTTTTGGACCGGCCTGATGATCGGCAGTGCGCTGGCCGTGGTGTTCGTGCACTGGCTGAAGTTCGAGACGCTCTACGAGATCGGCGCGCTGTGCCCGTACTGCATGGTGGTCTGGGCGGTGACGATTCCGCTGTTCGTGGTGTCCGCCTCGATCGCGCTGCAACCGCTGGCCGGCAATCCGGTGGCCCGGTTCTTCTACAACTGGCGCTGGCCGATCGTGGCGCTGTGGTTCGTCTCGGTGATCCTGGAGATCCTGGTCCGGTTCTGGGACTACTGGTCCACCCTGATCTAGCGTGACGCGGATCGTCGCCGGTGCGGCGGGCGGACGCCGGCTGACGGTGCCGCCCAAGGGAACCCGGCCCACCACCGATCGGGTGCGCGAGGCGTTGTTCAACGTGCTGGCCGCGCGGCTGGATTTCGACGGTCTGCATGTGCTCGATCTCTACGCCGGGTCCGGGGCGTTGGGCCTGGAGTCGCTGTCCCGCGGGGCGTCCTCGGTGCTCTTCGTCGAGCATGACCGCCGCGCCGCCGACGTCATCGTCCGCAACATCGGCGTCGTCGACCTCCCGGGTGCGACGGTGCGCCGTGGAACGGTCGCCACAGTCCTGGCCGGCGCCGGCACCCCGATGGACCTGGTGTTCGCCGACCCGCCGTACGAGGTGACCTCCGGTGAGGTCGAGCAGATGCTGGCACTGCTGGCCGGGAACGGCTGGCTGGCCTCCGACGCCGTCGTCATCGTCGAACGGGCGGCCTCGTCGCCGCCGCTGACCTGGCCGGGGGACTGGACGGTCTGGCCGGAGCGGCGCTACGGCGACACCCGCATCGAAGCCGCTTCCTGCTAGCGTCGTCGTCCATGAGCGGCGCCGTCTGCCCCGGGTCCTTCGACCCGGTCACCCTCGGGCACATCGACGTCTTCGAACGCGCCGCCGCCCAGTTCGACGAGGTGATCGTCGGCGTGCTGTTCAACCCCAACAAGTCCGGCATGTTCGACGTCGACGAGCGCATCGCGATGATCGAGGAGTCCACCACCCATCTGCCCAACCTGCGCGCCGTGCACAGCCGGGGACTGGTGGTCGACTTCGTCCGGTCCTGCGGGTTCAATGCGATCGTCAAGGGTCTGCGCACCGGCACCGACTTCGAATACGAACTGCAGATGGCCCAGATGAACAAGCACGTCGCCGGGGTGGACACCTTCTTCGTGTGCACTGCGCCGAAGTACTCGTTCGTCTCCTCCTCGCTGGCCAAGGAGGTCGCCGGTCTCGGCGGGGACGTCTCCGATCTGCTGCCCGACCCGGTGAACCGGCGGCTGAAGGCCAAGCTCGCCGGCCGCTGAGCCAGCCCACCTCGCGTCGAGTGAGGAACCATGCGGAAGTTTTGCGAGTAGACGTCTGCAACGTTCCTCACTCAACGCGTGGGCGGTCATTTGCGACACACCGGCGTCACCACACCATTCACAGGCGTAACACCAGGCACACTGGTCACTACCAACAACCGCCGGGAGGGCGCCATGTACCGAGTTTTTGAAGCGCTCGATGAACTGAGCGCCATCGTCGAAGAAGCCCGTGGAGTTCCGATGACGGCCGGCTGCGTGGTTCCGCGCGGCGACGTCCTGGAATTGATCGACGATATCAAGGACGCCATCCCCGGCGAGTTGGACGACGCGCAGGACGTGCTCGACGCCCGCGACACCGTGCTGCAGGAGGCCAAGGACCACGCCGACGCCACCGTCAACGGCGCGACCACCGAGGCGGAGTCGCTGCTGAGCCATGCCCGCGCCGAGGCCGACCGGCTGTTGTCCGACGCCAAGTCGCAGGCCGACCGGATGGTCGCCGAGGCACGTTCGCACAGCGAGCAGATGATGGGCGAGGCCCGCGAGGAGGCCTCCCGCCTGGCCACCACCGCCAAGCGCGACTACGAGGCCGCCACCAGCCGGGCCAAGGCCGAGGCCGACCGCCTGGTCGAGAGCGGCAACATGTCCTACGAGAAGGCCGTCCAGGAAGGCATCAAGGAGCAGCAGCGCCTGGTCTCCCAGACCGAGGTCGTGCAGGCCGCCAATGCTGAGGCCACCCGTCTCATCGACACGGCGCACGCCGAGTCCGACCGGCTCCGCGGCGAGTGCGACATCTACGTCGACAACAAGCTGGCCCAGTTCGAGGACTACCTCAACGGCACCCTGCGTTCGGTCAGCCGCGGCCGGCATCAGCTGCGCACCGCCTCGGGCACCCACGACTACGTTCAGCACTGACCGTCTGATCGAGGCTCGCCGCTCCCCGTAGAATCCAGCCATGGCTGCCAGGGGATCCAAGTCGGGGGGACCCAAGTCGGGGAGATCCAAGTCCGCCAACGATCCGCGTTCGCCGTTGGTGTTCGACATCTCCCGGCTCGGCCGTCGTCCCGGATCCATGATGACGGTGCAGGAGACGGTGCCGGCTCCGGCCCGAATCGGGTTGGACCTCATCGCGATCCAGCAGGGTGAGCCCATCGACCTCGACCTGCGATTCGAGGCCGTCTCCGAGGGTGTGCTGGTGACCGGAACAGTGCGGGCCGACACCAGTGGTGAATGCTCACGCTGCCTCGATCCGGTCAGCGGTGACGTCGAGATCTATCTGACCGAACTGTTCGCCTACCCGGACAGCCTGACTGAAGCCACCACCGAGGAGGACGAGGTCGGTCGCGTCATCGACTACACCGTCAACCTCGAGCAGCCGATCACCGACGCGGTCGGCCTCGCCCTGCCGTTCACTCCGGTCTGTACCGAGGACTGCCCGGGCCTGTGTCCGCAGTGCGGTGTCGCACTGGCCTCGGCCGGCCCCGGCCACCACCACGATGTGATCGACCCGCGCTTCGCCAAGCTCGCCAACCTGCTGCCGCCGGACGGGGAGACCCCAGACGCGGAGGACGCGGGGCGGTGACGGCACCGCGGCAGAACCTGCTCGACGCACTCGGGGTCGATTTGCCCGGGGACATGCTGACCCTGGCCCTGACTCACCGCAGCTACTCCTACGAGAACGGTGGCCTGCCGACCAACGAGCGACTGGAGTTGCTCGGCGACGCGGTCCTCGGCCTGGTGATCGTGGAGGAATTGTTCCGCCGACACCCGGAGAACTCCGAGGGCGATCTTGCCAAGCTGCGCAACAGCATCGTCAACAGCCAGGCGCTGGCCGGGGTGGCCCGCGGGCTGACCGACGGCGGGCTGGGCGGATACCTTCTGCTGGGCCGCGGCGAGATCCAGACCGGTGGGACCGCCAAGGCCAGCATCCTGGCCGACACCCTGGAGTCCCTGATCGGAGCGATCTACCTGCATCACGGTCTGACCGGCGCGCGGTCGGTGATCCTGCGACTGTTCGCCGATCTGCTGGAGACCGCGCCCACGCTCGGTGCGGCGCTGGAGTGGAAATCGAGCCTGCAGGAACTGACCTCGGCCCGCGGGCTGGGGGTGCCACGCTACGAGGTCAGCGCCGACGGCCCCGACCACGACCGCCGGTTCGCCGCGGTGGTCTACGTCGCCGGTGAGCCCTGCGGCCATGGCGAAGGCAAGTCGAAGAAGGCCGCCGAGACCGACGCCGCGGCGCAGGCCTGGACCGCCCTGGATGCCGAACAGTTGGATGCCTGAGCTTCCCGAAGTCGAGGTGGTGCGGCGCGGACTACAGGCGCACATCGCCGGCCGGACCATCACCGAGATTCAGGTGCATCACCCGCGGGCGGTGCGCCGCCATGAAGCCGGCGCCGCGGACCTGACCGCACGACTGCTGGGCGCCCGGATCGACGGCACCGATCGGCGCGGCAAGTATCTGTGGCTCAATCTCGGCGATGGCGACACCGCCCTCGTCGTGCATCTCGGGATGAGCGGGCAGATGCTGCTCGGCCCGATCACCCGCACCGAACATCGACGGATCGCCGCGATGCTCGACGACGGCACCGCGTTGAGTTTCGTCGATCAGCGCACCTTCGGCGGCTGGCAGTTGGCCGACCTGGTGACCGTCGACGGCGCCCGGTTGCCCGAGCCGGTCGCGCACATCGCCCGCGATCCGCTGGACCCGCGCTTCGACCGCGACGCGGTGGTGAATGTGTTGCGCCGCAAGCACTCCGAGATCAAACGCCAGCTGCTCGATCAGACCGTGGTGTCCGGGATCGGCAACATCTACGCCGACGAGGCGCTGTGGCGCGCCGGTGTCAACGGGGCGAGGGTTGCCGAGAAGCTCACCCGCAAGCAACTGGGCGAGGTGCTCGACTGCGCGGCCGAGGTGATGCGCGAGGCGCTCGCCGAGGGCGGCACATCCTTCGACTCGCTCTACGTCAACGTCAACGGGCAGTCCGGCTACTTCGACCGCTCGCTGAACGTCTACGGCCGCGAGGATCAGGCGTGCAGGCGCTGCGGTGCGGTGATCCGCCGCGAGAAATTCATGAACCGGTCCTCGTTCTACTGCCCGGTGTGCCAGCCGCGCCCGCGCGGTAATCTGCGCCGATGAGCGATCAGCCGACCGAACTGTGGGTGGAACGTACCGGCATCCGCCGTTACACCGGCCGCAGTAGCCGGGGCGCGGAGGTGCTGATCGGTTCGGTGACCGACGACGGTGTGTTCACGCCGGGGGAATTGCTCAAGATCGCCCTGGCCGGATGCAGCGGACTGTCCAGCGATCAGCCGTTGCGCCGCCGCCTCGGCGACGACTACCCGGCCGTCATCCGGGTCTCCGGCGACGCCGACCGCGACACCGAGCGCTACCCACTGCTGCAGGAGCGCCTCGAGATCGACCTGTCCGCACTGACGCCTGAGGAGCGCGAACGTCTGCTGCTGGTGGTCGAGCGGGCCATCGACCAGGTCTGCACGGTCGGACGCACGCTGAAGTCCGGCACCGAGGTCACGGTGGAGATCGCCGACAAGCCTTCAGCCACGTGACCGATGTCCGGCTGACCGCCTGGGTGCACGGCTACGTGCAGGGCGTCGGCTTCCGGTGGTGGACCCGCTCCCGGGCCCTGGAACTGGGTCTGACCGGCTACGCAGCCAACCAGACCGACGGTCGGGTGCTGGTGGTGGCCCAGGGCCCGCGGGTCGCCTGCGAGCAGCTGCTGGCCCTGCTGCGCGGCGGTGAAACCCCCGGTCGGGTGGACAACGTCGTCTCTGACTACGCCGAGCCGGGTGAGCCGATGCAGGGGTTCCGCGAGCGCTGAGTAGGGTCTTTCGTCGTGTACCTCAAGAGTCTGACGCTGAAGGGCTTCAAGTCCTTCGCATCGCCGACGACTCTGCGTTTCGAGCCCGGCATCACCTGTGTGGTCGGCCCCAACGGCTCCGGTAAGTCCAACGTCGTCGACGCCCTGACCTGGGTGATGGGCGAGCAGGGAGCCAAGACGCTGCGCGGCGGCAAGATGGAGGACGTCATCTTCGCCGGCACCTCCTCGCGTGCCCCGCTAGGCCGCGCCGAGGTCACGCTGACCATCGACAACTCCGACGGCGCCCTGCCGATCGACTACTCCGAGGTGTCGATCACCCGCCGGATGTTCCGTGACGGCGCCGGCGAATACGAGATCAACGGCAACAGCTGCCGACTGCTTGACATCCAGGAACTGCTGAGCGACTCCGGCATCGGCCGCGAGATGCACGTCATCGTCGGTCAGGGCCGGCTGTCCCAGATCCTCGAGTCGCGCCCGGAGGACCGCCGCGCCTTCATCGAGGAGGCCGCCGGGGTCCTCAAGCACCGCAAACGCAAAGAGAAGGCGCTGCGCAAGCTCGACGCCACCTCGGCGAACCTGTCCCGGCTGACCGACCTGACCACCGAACTGCGCCGTCAACTCAAGCCGCTGGGCCGGCAGGCCGAGATGGCCCGGCGCGCCCAGACCATCCAGGCCGACCTGCGCGACGCCCGGCTGCGGCTGGCCGCCGACGACCTGGTGACCCGCCGTGCCGAGTACACCGGGGCCGACGACATCGAGACCTCGCTGCGCCGCGAGCACGACGAGGCCGCCGCCCGGCTTGCCGAGGCGACCCGGCAACTGGCTGCCGACGAGGCCGCAGTGGCCTCGCTCTCCGAGCGCACCGACGCCGCCCAGCAGACCTGGTTCCGGCTCTCCGCCCTGGCCGAGCGGGTCAGCGCGACCGTGCGGATCGCCAGCGAGCGGGCCCAGTATCTGGAGGCCGAACCCACCGCCAGCACCGGCCCGGACCCTGACGAGCTCGACGTCCAGGCCGAAGAGGTCGCCGAACAGGAGCGGCAGCTGGTCGCCGAACTGGCCGAGGCGCGCGCCCGGCTGGAGGCCACCCGCGCCGAGCTGACCGCGAAGGAGACCGCGGCGGCCGAGTCCGAGCGCGCCCATCTGGCGGCGGTGCGGGCCGAGGCCGACCGGCGCGAGGGCCTGGCCCGGCTGACCGGTCAGGTCGAGACCGCGCGGGCCCGGGTGGAGTCCATCGACGAAGGGGTCGCCCGGCTCACGACGGCCATCGAGGAGGCCGTCGGCCGGGTCGGGCAGACCAAGGCCGAGTTCGAGATCGTGCAGAGCAAGGTCGGCGAACTCGATCAGGGTGAGGTCGGACTCGACGAGCACCACGACCGCTCCATGATCGCGCTGCGTCAGGCCGACGCCCGGGTCGCTGAACTGCAAACCGCCGAGCGCGCCGCCGAACGGCAGGTCGCCTCGCTGCGGGCCCGCATAGAAGCCCTCGCCGTCGGATTGGACCGCAAGGACGGTAACGCCTGGCTGGTCGAGAACCGCGGTGGCTCAGGGCTTTTCGGCAAGCTCGCCAACCTGGTCAAGGTTCGCTCCGGCTACGAGACCGCGCTGGCCGCGGTGCTCGGAGCCGCCGCCGACGCGGTGGCCGCCGACGGTTCCGGATCGGCCCGCTCGGCGGTGCGTGCGCTCAAGGAGGCCGACGGCGGCCGGGCGGCCATCGTGCTGGCCGACTGGCCGGCTACCCCATCACGGGATCTCGCGACGCTGCCGCCCGGTGCGACCTGGGCCGTCGAACTGGTCGAGGCCGAGCCGCGGCTGCGCGGTGCGGTGACCGCGATGCTGGCCGGGGTCGCTGTCGTCGACGACCTGGAAGCCGCCCTGGACCTGGTGTCCGCCCGTCCGGATCTGCGTGCCGCCACCACCGACGGCGACCTGGTGGGCGCCGGCTGGATCGACGGCGGGTCGGACCGCAAGCCGAGCACGCTGGAGATCACCGGCGCGATCGAGAAGGCCAAGAGTGAACTGGGCGCCGCCGAGACCCAGGTCGCCGAACTCAACGCGGCGCTGGCCGGTGCGCTGACCGAGCAGGCCAGCCGGCAGGAGGCCGCCGAGGAGGCGCTGGCCGCACTCAACGAGTCCGACGCCACCATCTCGGCGATCTACGAGCAGCTCGGCCGGCTCGGCCAGGATCTGCGCGTCGCCGAGGAGGAATGGCGGCGTCTGGTCGTCCAGCGCGAGGATCTGGAGTCCGGTCGCGAGCAGACCGTCGAGGAACTGACCGGACTGGAAGGCAGGCTGCACGCCGCCCAGGAGACGCACTCCGTCGTCGAGACGTCGCCGGGGGAGCGCCAGCAGATCCAGGCCGCCGCCGAGGCTGCGCGCTCCGTCGAGGTGGAGGCCCGGCTGGCCGTGCGCACCGCCGAGGAGCGAGCGAATGCGGTTCGCGGACAAGCTGATTCGCTGCGCCGTGCCGCGGTCGCCGAGCGCGAGGCGCGGGTGCGCGCACAGGCGGCCCGGGCCGCCCGCCAGCATGCCGCGGAGGTGGCCGCCGCGGTGGCCGAGTCCGGCCGCAAGGTCGCCGGTCATCTCAGCAGCGTGGTCTCGGCGGCGTCGCGGGTGCGTGACCAGCTGGCCGCCGAGCGTCAGCAGCGTGCCGGCGGGATGACCGCGGTCCGCGAGGAGGTCACCGCGCTCAACGCGCGGATCGCCACGCTCACCGACTCCCTGCACCGCGATGAGGTGGCCAAGGCGCAGGCGACGCTGCGCATCGAACAGCTCGAGCAGACGGTGCTCGAGCAGTTCGGCATGGCACCCGACGATCTGATCAACGAGTACGGCCCGCAGGTGGAACTGCCACCCTCGGAGCTGGAGATCGCCGAGTACGAGCAGGCCCGCGAGCAGGGTGAGCAGGTCAGCGCCCCGGCCCCGATGGCCTACGACCGGCCCACCCAGGAACGCCGGGCCAAGCGCGCTGAGCGGGAACTGGCCGAACTCGGCCGGGTCAATCCGCTCGCACTCGAGGAGTTCGCCGCCCTGGAGGAGCGCTACAACTTCCTGTCGACCCAACTCGAGGACGTCAAGGCGGCCCGCAAGGACCTGCTCGACGTCGTCTCCGACGTCGACGCCCGGATCCTCGAGGTGTTCACCGAGGCCTACGCCGACGTGGAGCGCGAGTTCACCCAGGTGTTCGCAACGCTGTTCCCGGGTGGCGAGGGCCGGTTGTTGCTGACCGACCCCAACGACATGCTCACCACCGGTGTCGAGGTCGAGGCCCGCCCGCCGGGCAAGAAGGTCAAGCGGCTGTCGCTGCTCTCCGGTGGCGAGAAGTCGCTGACCGCGGTGGCCATGCTGGTGGCGATCTTCCGGGCCCGGCCTTCACCGTTCTACGTGATGGACGAGGTCGAGGCCGCACTCGACGATGCGAACATGCGCCGGCTGATCGGCCTGTTCGAGCAGCTGCGCTCGCAGTCCCAGCTGATCGTCATCACCCACCAGAAGCCGACGATGGAGATCGCCGACGCGCTCTACGGCGTCAGCATGCAGGGTGACGGCATCTCCGCGGTGATCTCCCAGCGGATGCGCGGGGAGAACCTGGCTTCTGCGTCTCCCGCCGGCTAGTCGCTGACGCCGATCCGGCGCAGTTCGTCGATCGAGGCAGCGCCGGCGCAGTGCAGGCACGTCCGCAGTTCCTCGATGAAGCCGCCGAGCACGTCGACGACCGCCGCCGAGGACTCGATCGCCGGGGCCAGCAGGGGCCGGGCCAGCGCCACCACGTCGGCGCCCAGGGCCAGCGCCTTGGCGGCGTCCATCCCGGTGCGGATCCCGCCGGAGGCCACCAGTGGCATCCCGGGCAGCGCCCTGCGGACCTCCACCAGGGCCTGCGCGGTCGGCACGCCCCAGTCGGCCACCGCCGGATAGCGCACCTCGCCGTAGCGGACCACCTGCTCCACCCGCGCCCACGAGGTGCCGCCGGCGCCGGCGACGTCGACCGCCGCGATCGGCAGACCGCGAAGGCGTTCGGCTGCCGCCGTGCCGATCCCGTGGCCGACCTCCTTGACCAGCACCGGGAAGTCGAGGTCGGCGGCCAGCTTCGCCAGCCGGTCCAGTGAGCCGCTGAAGTCGGTGTCACCGCCGTCCTGCATCGCCTCCTGTAACGGATTGGTATGCACCGCAAGGGCATTCGCACCGACCTGGCGTAGCGCGGCGTCCAGCGTGGGGGTGATCTCCCCGGACACCTGGGCCAGTCCGATGTTGCCGATCAGCAGCACGTCGGGGGCCAGATCGCGGACCTCGAAACTTGCGGCCGCGGAATCGTTGTTCAGCATCACCCGCTGGGAACCGAGCATCATGCCGACCCCGAGCTTCTGGGCCGCGTCGGCCAGATTGCGGTTGATGGTGCGGGCCAGTTCCGCCCCGCCCGTCATGGCCCCGATCAGGACCGGCGCCTGCAACGGCATGCCCAGGAACCGGGTGCCGAGGTCGACGGCGGTCAGGCTGGTCTGGGTCAGGGCGTTGTAGGGCAGTTCGAAGGCTTCGAAGCCGGTGGTGAGCCGGCCGTGGTTCACCGGTCCGGTCAGGCAGGCGTCGATGTGGCGGAGTTTGCGGGCACTGAGCCCGCCGCTGTCTGCGGTCATCGGATGCCCTGAACCGAGGGCCTCCAGTCCCGGAGGGACAATGATGCCGTGTCCCAGGGTCTCTGGATCGCCATCGCGGTCATCGCCGTCCTCGTCATCGTCGCACTCGTCACCGGGTCGTTGCTGTATCGGCGCCGCCAGGTCAGCCTGCGCGGCGAACCCGACGCCATCGAGGCTCCCACACCCGCGGACCGCTCCGGCGGCTACACCGCCTCCTCGGGCATAACCTTCACACAATCGTCAGGATCCGGCCTGCCGGGCGTCGGAGACGATGCCGCACTGCCGCGAGATTCGGTCAAGCGGCCCATCGCGCAGGTGCATCTTCCCGAGCCGTCGGTAGTCGACGAAGTCCCGGTCGTCGAGGCGGCCGCCGCTGATGAGGCGCCGGCCCCCGCGGAGGTCTCGGTTGTCGCGGAGGTCTCGGTTGTCGAAGAGATCGCCCCCACAGCCGGCCGGCTGGAACGCCTGCGCGGCCGGCTGGCCAAGTCGCAGAACGCCTTCGGGCGCAGCATGCTCGGCCTGCTCGGCGGCGGCGACCTCGACGAGGCCTCCTGGGAGGAGGTCGAGGACACCCTGCTGATCGCCGACCTCGGGCCGACCGCGACCAACGCGGTCATCGGGCACCTGCGGGAGAAGATCGCCGCCGGCACCGTCACCAATGAAGCCCAGGCCCGCGCGGTGCTGCGCGAGGTTCTCATCGAGCAGCTCAACCCGGGGATGGACCGCTCCATCAAGGCCCTGCCGCACGCCGAGAAGCCCTCGGTGCTGCTGGTGGTCGGCGTCAACGGGACCGGTAAGACCACCACGGTGGGCAAGCTGGCCCGGGTGCTGGTGGCCGACGGACGCCGGGTGGTGCTCGGCGCGGCCGACACCTTCCGCGCCGCTGCCGCCGATCAGCTGCAGAGCTGGGCCTCCCGGGTCGGCGCCGACGTGGTCCGCGGGGCCGAGGGCGCCGATCCGGCGTCGGTGGCATTCGACGCGGTCGACAAGGGCATCGAGGCCGGCGCTGACGTCGTCGTCATCGACACCGCCGGACGCCTGCACACCAAGACCGGTCTGATGGACGAACTCGGCAAGGTCAAGCGCGTCGTCGAGAAGCGCGCCGCCGTCGACGAGGTGCTGCTGGTGCTCGACGCCACCATCGGTCAGAACGGACTGGCTCAGGCCAAGGTGTTCGCCGACGTCGTCGATATCACCGGCGTCGCTCTGACCAAGCTGGACGGAACCGCCAAGGGCGGCATCGTCTTCCGGGTTCAGCAGGAACTCGGAGTGCCGGTCAAGCTCGTCGGGCTCGGTGAGGGGCCCGACGACCTGGCCCCGTTCGAGCCCGCCGCATTCGTGGACGCCCTGCTCGGCTAGGGCGTTTACACGAGCGAAACCTGATTCGCCGATCCGTTCACATCAGCGAAACGCCAAGGCAGTCCAGCGGATACAACCACTGCGCATTGTCGTCCCTAAGTCTCGGTGCTCGACCGTGACCAATAAGGAGGGACTGCGAGGTGGATGGATTCCCCATAATGGGACAACCGGACAGCGGCGACACCGCGTGGATGCTGGCAAGCGCCGCGCTCGTTCTGCTGATGACGCCGGGCCTGGCGTTCTTCTACGGCGGCATGGTGCGCGCCCGTGGCGTGCTCAACATGATCATGATGAGCATCAGCGCCATGGGTGTCATCACGGTGCTGTGGGTGCTGTACGGCTACTCGATGGCCTTCGGTACCGACAAGGGCGGAGTCGTAGGCGATCCGGGCCAGTACTTCGGGCTGAAGGGCCTCGTCGGCGGAACGTATCTGCAGGCGACTGCGGATGCCCCGGCGGTGTCGATTCCGCTGGCCGGAACGATCCCTCAGACGGTGTTCGTGGCGTTCCAATTGATGTTCGCGATCATCACCGTCGCGCTGATCTCCGGCGCGGTGGCCGACCGCCTCAAGTTCGGCGCCTGGCTGGCGTTCGCCGGATTGTGGGCCACCTTCGTGTACTTCCCGGTGGCGCACTGGGTGTTCGCCTTCGACGGCGTCACGGGTGAGAAGGGCGGTTGGATCGCCACCAAGCTCAAGGCGATCGACTTCGCCGGCGGCACCGCGGTGCACATCAACGCCGGCATCGCCGGTCTGGTGCTGGCCCTCATCCTGGGCAAGCGCCTGGGCTGGCCGACCACCCCGATGCGGCCGCACAACCTGCCGTTCGTCATGCTCGGCGCCGGCCTGCTGTGGTTCGGCTGGTACGGGTTCAACGCCGGTTCGGCAGTGGGATCGAACGGAATCGCCGGTGCGACCTTCGTCACAACGACAGTCGCCACCGCGGCGGCGATGCTGGGCTGGTTGCTCACCGAGAAGATCCGCGACGGCCACGCCACCTCCCTCGGTGCGGCCTCGGGCATCGTGGCCGGCCTGGTGGCCATCACTCCGGCCTGCTCGTCGGTGAACGTGGTCGGCGCGCTGGCCATCGGCGCCGGAGCAGGCATCCTGTGTGCGCTGGCGGTGGGCCTGAAGTACAAGTTCGGGTTCGACGACTCGCTCGACGTGGTCGGCGTGCACCTGGTGGGCGGTCTGTTCGGCACGCTGATGATCGGACTGGTCGCCACCAAGGAGGCGCCGGCGGCGGTGTCCGGCCTGTTTTACGGCGGCGGCACCGAACAGTTGTGGCGACAGGCCGTGGGTGCCTTCGCTGTTCTGGGGTACTCGGCGGTCGTCACCGCTATCTTGGCCTTGCTCCTGAAATTCACCATCGGACTGCGGCTTGACCGCGAAGACGAGGCGGGCGGCATCGACGAAGCGCAGCACGCGGAGACCGCGTACGACTTTGCAGTTGCCAACACCGGTTCCGTTTTCTCTCGGACAAGCGCGGAGGTTTAAGGGATATGAAGCTGATCACTGCGATCATCAAGCCGTTCACTCTTGAGGACGTCAAGACCGGACTGGAAGAGCTCGGCGTTCTGGGTATGACGGTCAGCGAGGTCCAGGGCTACGGCCGTCAGAAGGGGCACACCGAGGTCTACCGCGGCGCTGAGTACTCGGTCGACTTCGTGCCCAAGGTCCGGGTCGAGGTCATCGTGGACGACGCCGCCGTGGACCGGGTCGTCGACACCATCGTGTCGGCAGCCCGCACCGGAAAGATCGGCGACGGGAAGGTCTGGGTCAGCCCGGTCGACACCATCGTCCGGGTCCGCACCGGTGAGCGGGGAACCGACGCGATCTGACGTCCGCTGCTGCCGAGTCGACACCCGAGGGGATATGAGATGACGAAGCAGACAGAAGGTTCGGTGGCGGGATCTGCGCATCCCGCCACCGACCTGGCGGCGGCCAGCCGGCAGCTGCTCAACGGAGATCACCGTCGTCTCGACGCGGCCGCCCTTCGTGAGGCACTGCTTGACCTGCACGAACTGTGGCTGACCACCAAGGCGGCCGAACTGGGCATCACCGAGGGCAGCGGCTACGCGCTGGTGGCCACCGGGGGACTGGGTCGCAGGGAGTTCGTTCCCTACTCCGATCTCGATCTCATGCTGCTGCATGACAACAAGTCGGAGGAGGCGGTGAGCGCGCTCGCCGAATCGCTCTGGTATCCGTTGTGGGACGCCAACATTCGGCTCGACCACAGCGTCCGAACGGTCAAGGAGGCGCTGCAGGTCGCCGGCTCTGATGTGGCAGCCGGGATGGGAATGCTGGAGGCCCGGCACATCGCCGGCGACAGCGACCTGTCCGCGCAACTGATCGGCGGGGCCCGCCGGCAGTGGCGCACCGGCATCGCCTCGCGTTTCGAAGAGGTGGTGGAACACAATCGGGCGCGCTGGCAGCGCAGTGGGCAGATCGCCCACCGTGCCGAACCCGACCTCAAGAACGGGATGGGCGGACTGCGTGACATCCAGTTGCTCAATGCGCTGGCGATTGCTCAACTCGCCGACGTCTATCCGAGCATGGCGCCTGATTCGCCGGCCGGGTCTCTGGGGGCCGCCCATCTGGCACTGCTCAACGTCCGCACCGAATTGCACCGGGTGTCCAAGCGTGGACGCGACCAACTGCAGGCGCAGTTCGCCGACGAGGTGGGTGCGGCACTGCGCATCGGTGACCGGTTCGATCTGGCCCGGATGCTGTCCGACTCGGCCCGCACCATCAGTTACTACGTCGAGGCAGGATTACGCACGGCCGCCAATGCGCTGCCCCGGCGCGGGCTGTCCGCACTGCGCCGGCCGGTCCGCCGCCCGATCGACGAAGGTGTCGTCGAGCAGTCCGGTGAGGTGGTGCTGGCCCGCGACGCCCGGCCACAACGCGATCCGGGCCTGACCCTGCGGGTGGCCGCCGCGTCGGCGAGCACCGGCATCCCGATCGCCGCCTCGACGCTGGGCCGCCTCGGCGACACCGCGCCGGAGATGCGCACGCCGTGGCCGCGCGATGCGCTCGAAGACCTGCTGGTGCTGCTGAGCTCCGGGCCCACCGCGGTGACCACCATCGAGGCGTTGGACCGCACCGGGCTGTGGGGACGGATCTTCCCCGAGTGGGGCGCCGTTCGGGATCTGCCGCCGCGCGATCCGGTGCACACCTGGACCGTCGATCGCCATCTGGTCGAAACGGTCTCCCGGGCAAGCGCATTCACCACCCGCGTCTCCCGGCCGGACCTTCTGGTCCTCGGTGCGCTGCTGCACGACATCGGCAAGGGCCGCGGTGCGGACCACAGCGAGATCGGCGCTGAACTCGCCGAACAGATCGGCACCCGAATCGGGATGTGGCCGTCGGACATCAGGATCCTCTCGGCGATGGTGCGTCATCACCTGCTGTTGCCACTGGCGGCGACCCGGCGCGATCTGCAGGACCCGGCCGTCATCAACGAGGTGGTGGAGAAACTCGGCGGCGATCCGGTCCTGCTGGACTTGCTGGCCGCTCTCGCCGAGGCGGACTCGCTGGCCACCGGTCCTGGGGTGTGGGGCGACTGGAAGTCGGCCCTGATCGGTGACCTGGTGCGCCGCTGCCGCCTGCTGATGGGCGGGGAGCCGGATCTCGAGCCCGAACCCATTGCGGCCGAACTGCTTTCGGTGGCCGGTGACGGCGGGGTGCACGTTGAGATGAAGTCAGGGGAGGTGCCGCACACCGTCGAGATCACCATGATCGCTCCCGATCGCCGCGGTCTGCTGTCCAAGGCTGCCGGAGTGCTGGCGCTGAACTCGCTGTCGGTGCACTCGGCCTCGGTGAACTCCGCACCTCTTCCCGGCGGGGCTTCGGCGATCAACACCTTCGTGGTCTCGCCCCAGTTCGGCGATCCGCCGGCGGTGGAGTTGCTGCGCCAGCAGTTCATCCAGGCTCTCGGCGGCGGGTTGGACGTGCTGGGGGCGCTGGCCAAGCGTGACCGGGAGGCCGCCCAGCACGGTATCGGCCGCGTCGGCGAGCACAATCCGGCGGTGCCGGTCGCCCCGGCGGCGCCCCCGCTGATCCGCTGGCACGACGCGTCGACGCCGGACCGTCGGCTCGTCGAGGTGCGGGCCAACGACCGTGCGGGCCTGCTGGCGATCCTCACCGCGGTGTTCGAACGGGCCGGGGTCGACATCGACTGGGCCAAGATCACCACCCTGGGGGCGGCCGTGATCGACGTCTTCGCCATCTCGGCGCCGGCCTCCGATGAGGCCCGCGATGCGCTGGAACGCGATCTGTACGCGGTGCTGCCCACGCCGCCGCCTGCCCCGCCGGTGGTGGAGGCCAGCTGAGCCGACCTGGCCGCTAGGCTGGCCCTCGTGTTCGAATCCCTCTCCGACCGGTTGACCGGTGCGCTGGCCGGCCTGCGTGGCAAGGGCCGGCTCACCGACGCCGACATTGACGCGACCGCCCGCGAGATCCGGCTGGCCCTGCTCGAGGCGGACGTCTCGCTGCCGGTGGCGCGGGATTTCATCAACCGCATCAAGGAGCGGTCCAAGGGCGCGGAGGTCTCCGGCGCGCTCAATCCCGCCCAGCAGGTCGTCAAGATCGTCAACGACGAACTCGTCGGCATCCTCGGCGGCGAGACCCGGCAGCTGTCCTTCGCCAAGACCCCGCCGACGGTCATCATGCTGGCCGGCCTGCAGGGCGCCGGTAAGACCACCCTGGCGGGCAAGCTCGCCAAGTGGCTCAAGGGCCAGGGCCACACCCCGCTGCTGGTGGCCTGCGACCTGCAGCGCCCGGGTGCCGTCTCCCAGCTCAAGATCGTCGGTGAGCGGGCCGGCGTCAGCGTCTTCGCCCCGCATCCGGGTACCGCCGAAGGGTCGCACGACTCACCGCCGGGGGACCCGGTCTCCGTCGCGGCCGCCGGCCTGGCCGAGGCCAAGGCCAAGCACTTCGACGTCGTGATCGTCGACACCGCCGGCCGCCTCGGTATCGACGAGGAGCTGATGGCCCAGGCCGCAGCGATTCGCGACGCCGTGTCGCCGGACGAGACGCTGTTCGTCCTCGACGCGATGATCGGTCAGGACGCCGTCGCCACCGCCGAGGCGTTCGGCGCGGGCGTCGGCTTCACCGGCGTGGTGCTGACCAAACTCGACGGTGACGCCCGTGGTGGCGCGGCGCTGTCGGTCCGCGAGATCACCGGGGTGCCGATCCTGTTCGCCTCCACCGGCGAGAAACTCGAGGACTTCGACGTCTTCCATCCCGACCGGATGGCCAGCCGGATCCTCGGCATGGGCGATCTGCTCTCACTCATCGAGCAGGCCGAGCAGGTCTTCGACGCCCAGAAGGCCGAGGAGGCCGCCGCCAAGATCAGCTCCGGCGAGCTCACGCTGGAGGACTTCCTCGATCAGATGCTGGCGATCCGCAAGATGGGACCGATCGGCAACCTGCTGGGCATGCTGCCCGGCGCGGCCGGCATGAAGGACGCACTGGCCGCCGTCGACGACAGCCACCTCGACCGGCTGCAGGCCATCATCCGCGGCATGACGCCCGAGGAGCGGGCCGATCCGAAGATCATCAACGCCTCCCGCCGGCTGCGCATCGCCAACGGCTCCGGTGTGTCGGTCTCCGAGGTCAACAACCTCGTCGACCGGTTCTTCGAAGCGCGAAAGATGATGTCGCAGATGGCCGGGATGATGGGGATGGGCGGTCTCACCCGCCGGTCCTCGAAGAAGAACGCCAAGGGCAAGAAGGGTAAGAAGGGCGGCCGTGGGCCGACTCCTCCGAAGGCTCGCAATCCGCTGTTCGGCGGTGGTATGCCGGACGGGTTCCCGGATCTCTCGCAGCTTCCCGAGGGGCTCAACGAACTGCCGCCCGGTCTGGCCGGCTTCGATCTGTCCAAGCTGAAGTTCCCCGGCAAGAACTGATGTTGCACGTCCGCGGCCGCGGGCTTCCCGATGGTGAGCCCGTCGAGTGGTGGATCGCCGACGGTGTGTTGCGGGCAGAACCCGTTCGTGGCGCATCGACCGTCTTCGACGGGGGCTGGATCATCCCCGGACTGGTCGACGCGCACTGCCACGTCGGCCTCGGACCGCACGGCGCCATCGAGTTCGATGAGGCCATCGCCCAGGCTGAGCAGGAGCGCTCCGCCGGTGCGCTGCTGCTGCGGGACTGCGGGTCACCGGTCGACACCCGTCCGCTCGACGATCACCACGATCTGCCCCAGATCATCAGGGCCGGAAGGCATTTGGCGCGACCGAAGCGCTACGTCCAGGGTTACGCCATCGAACTCGAAGACGAGTGGCAACTTCCCGATGCGCTGGCCGAGCAGGCCCGCCGGGGCGACGGCTGGGTGAAACTCGTCGGCGACTGGATCGACCGGTCGGTGGGGGATCTGGCGCCGTTGTGGTCCGACGACGTGCTCGTCGCGGCCATCGCGGCCGCGCACGCGGAGGGTGCCCGGGTGACCGCGCATGTGTTCGGCGAGGATGCGTTGCCCGGGCTGATCAACGCCGGGATCGACTGCATCGAACACGGCACCGGCCTCACCGAGGACACCGTCGAGATGATGGTCGAGCACGGCACCGCGCTGGTGCCGACGCTGATCAACATCGACAACTTCCCGGACTTCGCTTCCGCCGCAGGGAAATACCCCGGCTATGCCACTCACATGCGCGAGCTCTACGCCGGCTGTCCATCCCGGATCGGCGCCGCCCGGGAAGCGGGCGTGCCGATCTACGCGGGCACCGACGCCGGCGGCAACATCGCCCATGGGCGGATCGCCGAGGAGGTGGCGGCGCTGGCCCGGATCGGGATGACGCCCACCGAAGCGCTCGGCGCTGCCAGTTGGGATGCCCGAAAGTGGTTGGGGCGGCCGGCATTGGTCGACGGGGCGCCCGCGGACCTGCTGTGCTTCGCCTCGGACCCGCGCAGGCCCGAGGTGCTGTCCCGGCCGGACCGGGTGATCCTGCGGGGCGTGGTCTACGGATGAAGGTCATCGACCTGAGCCACCCCATCCGCGCCGGACTGATCACCTATCCCGGATTGCCCGCGCCGGTGATCACCCCCTTCCTCACCCGCGAGGATTCGCGCGAAAAGTACGCGCCGGGAACCGAGTTCGCGATGGACGTCATCACGATGATCGGCAACACCGGCACCTACCTCGACTCACCGTTCCACCGCTACGGCGACGGCGCCGATCTCGCCGGCCTGAATCTCGAAACGTTGGTGGGGCTACGCGCCGAGGTGTTCCATCTCACCGGTGGGTGGAGGCCGGACCGGCGGGGGATTGAGGTCGAGGCACTGTCGGGCCGCGACCTCCGGGGCGCCGCGGTGCTGCTGCACACCGGCTGGGACGAGCACTTCGGCACGCAGCGTTACGGAGTCGGGGCGCCGTTCCTGAGTGCGGAGGCGTCGGCGTATCTGATCGACGCCGGTGCGGTTCTGGTGGGCATCGACTCGGTCAATATCGACGACACCGAGTCCGGCGGTGAGCGCCCGGCGCACACCATGCTGCTCGGCGCCGGCGTTCACGTCGTCGAACACCTCACCAAACTCGAGGAACTGCCCTGCAGCGGTGCACGATTCACCGCGGCTCCGCCCGCGATCGAGGGCTTCGGCACCTTCCCGGTGCGGGCGTTCGCCCAGATCTGAGGCTGTCCAGCTTCCGGACTAGCTTTGGCTGAAGCCCCAGTCCAGCAGCGCGCGGCCCTGATCCCACAGATCGTCGCTGCCGTACATCATCACCGCGATCAGCCGTTTGCCGTCGCGCTGCGCCATCGCGACGTAGGTCTCCTGGGCGAGATTGGTGTAGCCGGTCTTACCGCCGATGAAGCCCGGGTAGCCATTCAGCAGCAGCGGATCGTGGCTGGCGATCGTCTTGAATCCGCCTGCGCCGTTGGGGAATTGGGCTGTCTGCTGGTGGATGATCTGACCGAAGAGCGGATAGTTCAACGCGGTCCGGTAGATCATGCCCAGATCGTGGGCGGTGGTCGTCGTCTCCCAACCCGGGCCGTCCAGGCCCGACGGCGACCCGGCGCGGGTGGCGACCGCGCCGATCTGCGCGGCCTTGGCGTTCATCTTCTGGATCGCGACCTGGTAACCGCCCAACATGTCGGCCAGGGCGTTGGCGGCGTCGTTGCCCGACACCATCAGCAGCGCGTCGAGCAACTGACGGGCGGTGTAGACCGCGCCGGGCTTGATGCCCACGCAGGTGCACTCGACGTCGGTGTTGGCCTGGGTCGCGCGGATGGCGGAATCAGGGTTCACCTGGTCCATCACGACCATCGCCAGCAGGGGTTTGATGGTGCTGGCCGGCGCGTGCTGGCCGTAGGCGTCCTTGGCCCCGAGGATGCGGCCGCTGACCAGGTCGGCGACCAGCCAGATCGGGGCGGGACCCTTGGGGGCGTTGACGGCAGCCTGGAGCTCGGGGTCGGCCACCGCGACGGGCGGGGACAGAGTTGTGAGCAGGCCGGCCACGAGGGTGACCGCCGCACGGCGTAACCACATGTTCGCCGAGGCTAGCGATCCGGGGTTTCGATGGGGTCTCGCCTTGGCGGCGAAACTTGTCAGAGGGGAATGGCATAGTCGAACACATGTTCGATGATGAGTTCCGGAACGTCGCGGACGCGGCGCTGATCGAGGCGATCAAGGCGGCTGCGGTCGCTGCTGCCGCCGCGACGGCGTTGGGCCTGGCCGCGGTTGCGGAACTGACGGCCCGGCGTTGCGGGGATGACGAACATGCGCATTGGGCGTGCGACGAATGGGACGCCGCGGCCGCTGAGGTCTCGGCCGCGTTGGGGATCAGTCATGGTCGGGCTTCCGGGCAGATGCATCTCGGCTTGTCGTTGCGGTACCGGTTGCCCAAGGTCGCGGCACTGTTCCTGGAAGGCGCGTTGTCGGCACGCGTTGCGGCGGCGATCGCCTGGCGGACCGACCTCGTTCAGGACGGTGCGGCCCTGGCCCTCATCGACTCCTCGATCGCCGAAAACGCCGGCGGCTGGGACGGGCTGTCCCAGCACAAGTTGGAGCAGGCGGTCGACGTGTGGGTCGATCGTCATGACCCGGGTGCGTTGCGGCGTACGCAGGCGAGCGCGCGCAGTCGGGACGTCACGATCGGCGGTCAGGATCCCGAGTCGGGCACCGCGGCGTTGTGGGGGCGTCTGCTGGCCACCGATGCCGCGGTGTTGGAGCGCAAGCTGACTCAGATGGCGCACCAGGTATGCGAGGACGATCCACGCACCATCGCCCAGCGCCGCGCCGATGCGCTCGGCTCGCTGGCAGCCGGTGTGCAGACGCTGGCCTGTCAGTGCGGCGGTCCGAACTGTTCTGCGCCCGATCCCCGGGCGTCCGGTGTGGTCATCCACGTGCTGGCCGACTCCGAAGCCGTTGCGGCCCGGCCGGGTACAGCGGTCATCACCGGCGGCGGTGTGGTGCCGACGCCGCTGCTGGCCGAGTTGATCCGCGGCGGGGCGAAGATCCGGCACCTGCGCCGGCCACCGGCCGCCGCTGAGTCGAAGTACCGGCCGTCGACCGCACTCGATGAGTTCGTCCGGATGCGCGACATGACGTGTCGCTTCCCGAACTGCGACCGGCCGGCCGAGGCCTGTGACATCGACCATGCGGTGCCCTGGCCGGACGGGCCGACACATCCGTCGAACATGCGTTGTCTGTGTCGCAAACATCATTTGTTGAAAACGTTTTGGACCGGCTGGACGGACCGACAGTCCGCCGACGGCACCATCGTCTGGACCTCGCCGACCGGCCACACCTACACGACCCGTCCCGGCAGCCGGTTGCTGTTCCCGCGGTGGGATACCGCCACCGGGGAGGCCCCCAAGCTCCCGAAGTCTGCGCAGAGCGCCAACCGCGGCCTGATGATGCCGGCCCGCCGGCGCACCCGTTCCGCCGCCCGTGCCTACCGAATCCGATGCGAACGGTCGCTCAACGACGCCCACGTCGCAGCCCGAAACATGCCCCCGCCGTATTGACGTGATCGCGTGTAATGTCCGGGTCGACGTTTTCGTACTCGAATTTTGGGGAGACCATGGCATCTGTGACCTTGACCCGCCGCATCGCGTTCGTCGCCGGCGCAGCCGCGTTTATCGGAATGGGCGCGTTGACCGCCGGTTGCAGCTCCAGCACCAAGGAGTCCCCGGCGACCAGCACCGCGCCCTCGGCCTCGACCAGCGCGCCGGCGGTTTCGGAGACCGAGAAGGGCACCATCAAGCCCCTGCCGACCATCGAGGATCGCGGCGGCATGGACAACCACCCCTGCCCGCCGGGACACACCAAGTACAACGGCGTCTGCCAGTAGTCCCCAACACGGGGTCCGGCCCGCCACGACAAGGGGGGACGTGGCGGGCCGGACCGTGGTGGGAGCAGTTCAAAGTCGTGTCGACAAAACCCAGACCCCTCATTTATCCCGCCGCGGAAAACATACTGCGGGACCGCAACCTATGTGGTAAATCGCGTCAATTACAGCGCTGCGACGGAGTCTGAGCGGCTCTGCGCGAAACCCCAGTCCAGCAGGGTTGCGGCCTGATCCCAGTAGGTCGGGCCGCCTTCGCGCACCAGGCCGTACATCATCGCGATCACCAGGCGCCTGCCGTCGCGGTCGGCGGCGCCGACGAAGGTCTTGCGGGCGGCGTTGGTGAAACCGGTCTTGCCGCCGATCGCGCCCGGATAGCGCACCAGCAGTTCGTCCTGATTGATCAGCGGCCGCTCACCGTTGTCGGTGGGGAACATCGCGACCGGCGCGGCGGTGATCTGGGCGAACACCGGGTTGGCCATCGCCGCCCGGAAGATGGCGGCCAGATCGTGCGGCGTCGTCCATCCCGACCCGCCCGGACCGTCCAGGCCTGACGGGCTGGTGGCATGGGTGTTGCTCGCCCCGATGGCCGCCGCCTTGGCATTCATCTTGTCCACCGCGACGTCGTAACCACCCAGCATCTCGGCCAGGGTGTTGGCGGCGTCGTTGCCGGACACCAGCAGGGTGGCGTCGAGCAGTTGACGCGCCGTATAGGTGTGGCCGGCCTTGATCCCGGCGCAACTGCACTCGACGTGCGCATCGGCCGGGCTGGCAACCACGGTGGAGTCCAGGCTCAACTCGTCGAGGGCGGTCAGCGCGAGCAGCGTCTTGATGGTGCTGGCCGGGGGATGGGCCGCGTACATATCGCGGCCGGCGAGCACCTGGCCGCTGTCCATATCGGCCACGATCCAGGCCGCCGCGGGGCCTTCCGGGATGCTCACCGAGCCGATCGGCTGGATATTGGGCTCGATGCCGGGATCGGCACCGGCCGGGACTGCCAGCGCGATCAGGGTGACGGAGGCTGCAACGGCGGACAGCAGTCTTTCCATGGTCGAAGACCCTAACCTGGACTCATGCTCAGCCTGGCCGAAGTCTCCGACCGTCTCGAGATCCAGCAGTTGCTGGTGGACTATTCAACGGCGATCGACCAGCGCCGGTTCGACGACCTCGACCGGATCTTCACCCCAGACGCCTACATCGACTATCGCGTCATGGGCGGCATCGACGGCCGATACCCCGAGGTCAAGGCCTGGTTGGCGAAGGTCCTGCCGAACTTCCCGGCCTACGCCCACCTGATCGGCAACTTCGACATCCGGCTGTCCGGGGACACCGCGACCGGCCGGACCCTGTGTTTGAACCCGATGAAACTCACCGGCAGTGGAGATTCCGGCGACGGCCAGATCCTGTTCTGCGCGCTCTGGTACGACGACGAGTTCGTCCGGACCGCCGACGGCTGGCGGCTGACCAGGCGGGTCGAGGCCAAGTGCATGGACAAGCTGCTCTAGCCGGTCGATTAACGCCTGACGTGCCGCATCTGGCAGAATCGGCGGCTGGCCACGCGAGGCAAAACCGGATTCCGGCATCCCGCCGGTGATCGCTGAATTGCAGCGTGCGACTAGAGGAGTAGCTCATTCATGGCTGTCAAGATCAAGCTCACCCGTCTCGGCAAGATTCGCAATCCCCAGTACCGCATCGCCGTCGCTGACGCCCGCACCCGCCGGGAAGGTCGCGCCATCGAGGTCATCGGCCGGTACCACCCGAAGGAAGATCCCAGCCTGATCGAGATCGACTCCGAGCGCGCGCAGTACTGGCTGTCCGTCGGCGCCCAGCCGACCGAGCCCGTCCTCAAGCTGCTGAAGATCACCGGTGACTGGCAGAAGTTCAAGGGCCTGCCCGGTACCGAGGGCACCCTGAAGGTTGCGGCGCCCAAGCCCAGCAAGCTCGACCTGTTCAACGCCGCGCTGGCCAACGCCGACGGTGCCCCGACCGGCGAGGCCACCCAGCTGAAGAAGCGCAAGGCCCCCACCAAGAAGACCGAGCAGGCCGAAGAGGCCCCCGCTGAAGAGGCCCCCGCCGCTGAGGCTCCCGCCGCTGAGTCCACCGAGCCGGCCGCCGAGCCGGCTGCCGAGTCCACCGAAGAATGAGCGGCGTCGTCGTCGACGCCGTCGAACATCTGGTTCGGGGGATCGTCGACAACCCTGATGACGTCCGCGTCGACATGGTGACCAACCGCCGAGGCCGGACCGTCGAGGTGCACGTGCATCCCGAGGATCTCGGCAAGGTGATCGGTCGTGGCGGCCGCACCGCCACCGCCCTGCGGACCCTGGTCGCCGGTATCGGCGGGCGCGGTATCCGGGTCGACGTGGTGGACACCGACCAGTAGTGGAGCTGGTGGTCGGACGGATCGCCAAGGCGCACGGGATCACCGGTGAGCTCGTGGTCGAGGTTCGCACCGACGACCCCGACGAACGGTTCGCCGCCGGAAAAAGCCTGCGGCTCAAGCGTCCTCGTGGTGGTGCCGAAACGACGGTCGTCATCGAGTCGCTACGCCCGCACACCGGCCGGTTGCTGGTTCGACTGCGCGGAGTAGCCGATCGCGATGCGGCCGAAGCGCTGCGGGGTGCTCTGTTCGTCGTCGACTCCGCCGATCTTCCGCCCATCGAGGATCCCGACGAGTTCTACGACCATCAGCTTGAAGGCTTGGTCATGCGCACCGTCGATGGCCAGGCGGTCGGCACGGTGCTGGAAGTGCTGCACACCCCCGGCGGCGAATTGCTCTCGGTGCGGAGGGAATCCGGTGACGAACTGCTGGTTCCCTTCGTGAGTTCTATCGTCACCTCGGTGTCGCTGGCAGACGGGATCGTGGAGATCGACCCGCCGGAAGGACTACTGGATCTGGAATCGCTGTAGATGCGGATCGACGTCATCACGATCTTTCCCGACTATCTCGACCCGGTCCGGCAGTCGTTGCCCGGCAAGGCGATCGAGTCCGGGATCGTCGAATTCGCCGTTCACGACCTCCGGCGCTGGACCCATGATGTGCATCACTCAGTGGACGACGCGCCCTACGGCGGCGGTCCGGGAATGGTGATGAAGGCGCCGGTCTGGGGCGATGCACTCGACGAGATCTGCACTGCCGAAACGCTTCTGGTGATCCCGACCCCGGCGGGCCGGTTGTTCAGCCAGGCTGATGCGGAACAGTGGGCCGGGGAGCAGCACCTGGTGTTCGCCTGCGGCCGCTATGAGGGGATCGACCAGCGCGTCGCCGAGGACGCCGCCCGACGGATGCGGGTCGCGGAGGTCTCGATCGGCGACTACGTGCTGGCCGGCGGCGAGGTCGCGACCCTGGTGATGATCGAGGCGGTGATGCGGCTCATGCCGAACGTGCTCGGCAATCCGCTGTCGCACCAGGATGATTCGCACTCGACGGCCGGCCTGCTGGAGGGTCCGAGTTACACCCGTCCGCCGGTGTGGCGCGACCTCGAGGTTCCGCCGATCCTGCTGTCCGGCGACCATGGCAAGGTTGCGCAGTGGCGCCATGAGCAGTCAGTGCAGCGGACCCGGGAACGCAGACCGGATCTGTTGGGGGACAGCTAGATCCGGCCGTTCGGGAACATCGTCTTGAGCGCCTGCGTCACCGTGTTTCGGGCGGTCGCGTCGTCGACCGGCTGCATCGCCCCGACGGCGATCACGTAGCGGCGATCCGCACCGATCACGCCGGTGGACAGGTGCAGCCAGTTGGGTCCGTTCCAGCAGCACATCCAGCCCTGCTTCACGGCGACCGGTTCGTTGAACAGACCGTCGGGAATGCCGAACCGCTGCGGGTAGCCGTCGGCGCCCAGTGGCGAGGAGGCCGCCAGATTGGCCAGGATCATGTCGGCCTGCGCCCGCGGCAGTCCGCCGGAGCCGTCCAGCAGCATCGCGTAGTACCGCACCAGATCGGACGTGGTGCTCATGGTGTTCCACCAGTTGCCGTCGTAGGGCACTTTGGTGCTGGCCAGGTGATAGCGGGCGGCCACCCGGCCGATGATCGCGTTGCCACCGCCGCGGACCCAGAAGTCGTCGGCGGCCAGGTCGTCCGACGAGCGCAACATGCTTTCCAGCGCATGCTGGTCGGCGGGGCTGAGCGGCTGTTTGCGCTGCGCGGACTGATTCAGCAGGTCATCGGCGATGAACAGCTTGGTCACCGACGCCAGCGGGAAGGGCGCCTGATCACCGCTGGCCACGATCCGGCCGGTCTGCCGGTCCATCAGCGCCAGGCTGATGTCCGCGCCGTTGACCTGGGCCGCAGCGGTGGCCTTGGCGGCCAGGGCGTCGAAATTGATGGCCGGCTTGGCAGGCGGAGCCGCGGCGGCCGACAGGACCGGGGCCCCGCCGGGGGCCGCCAGCAACGGAGCCGGTTGCTGATGACCGCCGAAGAATCGCCCTCCCACCTGGGCTGACGACGCACCGAGCAGCAGCACTGCGACGCCGAAGAGCAATGCCGAGAGGAGCTTCGACCTGCGACGACGCATGTTCCCCCTCCTCGGCTCGTCGGGCAACCTGAATCAGATCGACCCAGGGTAGCGGTGCTCCAAGTAGACCGCACTGCCCCCCGAAATGGGTACACGGCGCTCCGGCGGGTCGTGCGATTTCGTCGCTCGCGACGCGTCTGGCACAATTAGGCGGTTGCCTGCGCGGGCTGGATCTTCACGGGTCCGGGCCTGCTGCGACAAACATCTGATCACCAGCTCGGCGATGTCAGGCCACCGCGTCAGGACGTCCGCCACAGCTCGACTGCAAGGAAGTGTCACCGAGATGAATACTCTCGACTTCGTCGACCAGGCGTCGCTGCGCGACGACATCCCGGAATTCGGACCCGGTGACACCATCAACGTGCACGTCAAGGTCATCGAGGGCAACAAGTCCCGCATCCAGGTCTTCAAGGGCGTCGTGCTGCGTCGCTCCGGCGGCGGCGTCCGGGAGACCTTCACCGTGCGCAAGGAGAGCTACGGCGTCGGCGTCGAGCGCACCTTCCCGGTGCACTCGCCCAACATCGACCACATCGAGGTCCTGACTCGCGGTGACGTCCGCCGGGCCAAGCTGTACTACCTGCGCGAACTGCGTGGCAAGAAGGCCAAGATCAAGGAGAAGCGCTGAGCTTCCGGGATCCGGGCAACCCGGATCCGGCCGACGAGCACTCCGCAGTCGAAGAGCGCGAGCCGGCACCTAAGAAGAAGTCCGCCCTGCGTGAGGGTGCGATTCTCGTCGGCATCGCAGTGGTCCTGTACTACGTGATGCTCACCTTCATCGCGCGTCCCTACCTGATTCCGTCCGAGTCGATGGAACCCACCCTGCACGGCTGCAAGGGCTGCGTCGGTGACCGCATCATGGTCGACAAGGTGACCTACCGGTTCGGCTCTCCGCAGCCCGGCGACGTGATCGTGTTCAAGGGCCCGCCGAACTGGAACGTCAGCTACAAGTCGATCCGCTCGCAGAACCCGGCGATCCGGGCCGTGCAGAATGCTCTCTCCTTCGTCGGCTTCGTCCCCCCGGACGAGAACGATCTGGTCAAGAGGGTCATCGCCACTGGCGGCCAGACCATCCAGTGCCGGGCTGACACCGGGCTGACGGTGGACGGCAAGGAACTCCAGGAGCCCTACCTCGACAAGACCACGATGATGGCCGACCCGGTCGTCTACCCGTGCCTGGGCAACGAGTTCGGCCCGGTGACGGTGCCGGAGGGCCGGCTGTGGGTGATGGGCGACAACCGCACCCATTCGGCCGACTCGCGGGCGCACTGCACCAGCACCCCGGCCGAGGCCCAGAAGGGCGTCCTGTGCACCGGTGATCCGTCGACGGGCACGGTCCCGGTGGACGACGTCATCGGCAAGGCCCGGTTCATCGCCTGGCCGCCGGCCCGTTGGGGTGGTGTTTCGTCTTACGACCCCCAGGTCGACCACCAGCAGGGTTGATGATGTGGCCGCCGCGCACAGTCATCCGGCGCTCCTCGGGGCTGCGGACGCTGGAGTCGGCGCTGTACCGCAACGGTCTGGGCCCGGTGGCCGGCGTCGACGAGGTGGGACGTGGCGCCTGTGCCGGCCCCCTGGTCATCGCGGCGTGCGTGCTGGGACCGAACCGGTTTGATTCCCTGGCCGCCCTCGACGATTCGAAGAAGCTGACCGCCAAGGCCCGTGAGGAACTGTTTCCCCTGATCCGCCGCTACGCGGTGGCCTACCACGTGGTGCTGATCCCGGCCGCCGAGGTGGACCGCTACGGTGTGCACGCGGCCAATATCGAGGGGATGCGGCGCGCGGTCGCCGGCCTGTCGTTGCGGCCCGGCTACGTGCTCTCCGACGGCTTCCGGGTACCCGGGCTGCCGGTGCCGTCGCTGCCGGTGGTCAGCGGGGACGCGGCGGCGGCCTGCATCGCCGCGGCCAGCGTGCTGGCCAAAGTCACCCGGGACCGGCTGATGATCGCGATGGAGGACGAACACCCTGGTTACGGCTTCGCCGAGCACAAGGGTTACAGCACCGCGGCCCATACCGCGGCGCTGGCCGAACGGGGACCGTGTGCCCAACACCGGCAATCGTTCATCAACGTCCGGCGGGTGACGGAGTTCGCGGTGCGACATGATGGTGGTACCCCGTTTGATACGGCCCGGACAGAAGGACAGCTGAGCTGATGAGTGCCGAAGATCTCGAGAAGTACGAAACCGAGATGGAGCTGTCGCTGTACCGCGAGTACAAGGACATCGTCGCGCAGTTCAGCTACGTCGTGGAGACCGAGCGCCGGTTCTACCTGGCCAACAGTGTCGAGTTGGTGCCCCGCAACGCCGACGGCGAGGTCTACTTCGAGTTGCGGCTGGCCGACGCCTGGGTGTGGGACATGTACCGCCCGGCCCGGTTCGTCAAGCAGGTCAGGGTGATCACCTTCAAGGACGTCAACATCGAAGAGGTCGAGAAGCCGGAGCTGCGCCTGCCGGAGTAGCCGGCTGTGCATCGTTGAGGCGCTGGGGATAACCCGGGCCTGTCGTCGCGGTGGTGTCGCGTTCCGTCACCGTCCCGACTGACGCTGGCGGCATGACAACATTCAGCCGCAACGAAATCGGCGCGCTGGGGGAGCAGGTCGCCGTCGACCACCTCTGCGGACTCGGCTTGGCGATCCTGGCGCGCAACTGGCGCTGCCGCTACGGCGAACTCGACGTGATCGCCGCCGACGGCTCCGACACTCTCGTCTTCGTCGAAGTGAAGACCCGCACCGGCGACGGCTTCGGTGGAGTCGAGCAGGCCGTCACACCGGCGAAGGTACGACGGCTGCGCCGGCTGGCCGGGCTGTGGCTGGCCGGACAGGATCAGCGCTGGGCGCAGATCCGCCTCGATGTGGTCGGGGTGCGCATCGGACGCTCGCGCGAACCCGAGTTGCTGCATATCCGGGGGATCGGCTGATGGCCGGGGTGCTCTGATGGCACTGGGCCGGGCGTTCTCAGTCGCGGTGCGAGGACTGGACGGCGACATCGTCGAGATCGAAGCCGACATCACCTCCGGGTTGCCCGGTGTGCATCTGGTCGGCCTGCCCGACGCCGCCCTGCAGGAGTCCCGCGACCGGGTCCGGGCGGCCATCACCAACTGCGGCAAGGACTGGCCGATGCAGCGGCTCACGCTGGCGCTGTCCCCGGCGACGCTGCCCAAGACCGGCTCCCTGTACGACATCGCCCTGGCCTCGGCGATCCTCGCGGCGGGCCGGCGCACACCGTGGCACCGGCTGGAGAAGACGGTGCTGCTGGGTGAACTCGCACTCGACGGCAGGGTGCGCCCGGTCAATGGTGTACTGCCCGCGGTGCTGGCCGCCAAGACTCAGGGCTGGCCGTCGGTCATCGTCCCGGTGGACAACCTCGCCGAGGCCAGCCTCGTCGACGGGATCGAGGTGTTCGGGGTTCGCACGCTGCGCGGCCTGCTGCACTGGCTGGACGCGGGCACCGGTCTCGACGGCCGGGTCGATCTACCGCCACCGGCCGAGGAGCAGACGGCGGATCTGGCCGACGTGCTGGGCCAGAGCCAGGCCCGCTTCGCCGTCGAGGTGGCCGCCGCGGGCGCCCATCACATCATGCTCACCGGACCGCCCGGAGTCGGGAAAACAATGCTGGCGCAACGACTTCCGGGTCTGCTGCCCGATCTCATCGAGAGCGAGGCACTGGAGGTTACCGCCATCCACTCGGTGGCCGGCACGCTCTCCCCGCAGACTCCGCTCATCACCCGGCCGCCGTTCATCGCCCCACATCACTCATCCAGCGTGGCCGCACTGGTGGGTGGCGGTTCGGGGATGGCCAGGCCGGGGGCGGTCAGCAGAGCGCACCGCGGGGTGCTCTTCCTCGATGAGTGCGCCGAGATGGGAACCAGCGCACTGGAAGCCCTTCGAACGCCTCTGGAGGACGGCGAGATCCGGATCGCCCGCCGCGACGGGGTGGCCCGCTACCCGGCGCGCTTCCAGTTGGTGCTCGCCGCCAACCCGTGCCCGTGCGCGCCGACCGACCCGCGGGACTGCGTCTGTTCGCCACCGCAACGGCGCCGCTACATGGGCAAGCTGTCCGGTCCGTTACTCGACCGGGTCGACCTCAGGGTGCAGATGCACACGGCTCGCTCCGGAGCCTTCGCGCCGGAGGCCTCGGAATCCAGTGCGCAGGTGCGGGCCCGGGTGGCCAACGCCCGGGCGGCCGCCGCCGACCGTTGGCGCCCATACGACTTCACCACCAACGCCGAGGTCAGCGGATCGGTGCTGCGCCGGTACTTTCGTCTCGACACCGCCACGATGGCGCCGCTGAGAAAGGCACTGGACCGCGGGATCATCAGCATCCGCGGCCTCGACCGATCGCTGCGAATGGCGTGGACGCTGGCCGATCTGGGCGGCCGCACGGTGCCCGGTGTCGACGACGTGGCCATCGCGTTGAGCTTCCGGCAGACCGGGATCACGCCATGACCGACCGGGTTTCCGTGGATGGGGCCCGCCTGCGGGCCTGGGCCTATCTGTCCCGCGTCGCCGAGGCGCCCTGCGCCGAACTCGCCGCCCTGGTGAACCAGGCCGGTCCCGAGGAGGCCGCGCAGCGGATCCGTCGCGGCGACGTCGCACCCGAGCTGGCGCGCCGAACCGAGGGGCGGCGCGATCTGGACTGTGCCGCTGAGGATCTCGAGCTGCTGCACCGTAGGGGCGGGCGGCTGATCACCGCCGACGATGACGAATGGCCGCTGCTGGCTTTCACCTCCTTCGGTGGGGTTCCGGTGCGCGACAAGCCCCAGGGCCGGCCTCCGCTGGCGTTGTGGGCCATCGGTCCGGCCAGGCTGGACGAGGTCACCGAACGGGCAGCCGCGATCGTCGGGACCCGGGCAGCGACCGCCTACGGTGACCACATGGCCGCCGAGTTGTCGGCCGGACTGGTCGAACGCGACGTAGTCGTGGTCTCCGGCGGCGCGTACGGCATCGATGGGACCGCACACCGCGCGACCCTGGCCGCCGAGGGGCTGACGGTGGCGGTGCTGGCCGGGGGAGTCGACGTGCTCTACCCGGCCGGCCATTCCGCACTGCTGCACCGGATCAGCCGCGAGGGACTACTGCTCAGCGAGTATCCGCCGGGCATCCGGCCGGCCCGGTACCGGTTCCTCACCCGCAACCGGTTGGTGGCCGCACTCTCCTCGGCGACCGTGGTGGTCGAGGCCGGTCTTCGCAGCGGTGCGGCCAGCACGGCGGCCTGGGCTCGAGGCCTCGGCCGGGTGGTGTGCGCGGTGCCCGGCCCGGTCACCTCGACGGCCTCGGCAGGCTGCCACGCACTGATCCGCTCGGGTGCCGAACTGGTCACCCGCGCCGACGAGATCGTCGAAATCATCGGCCACGCAGGGGAGTTCGCCGACGAACAGCCGCGCCCGAGCACTCCGCTGGACGGGCTGAGCGAGACCGAACTCACCGTGTACGAGGCGCTGCCCGGTCGTGGAGCACGCACGCCCGACCAGATCGCTGTCGCGGCAGGGCTGCCGCCCACCAGCGTCCTGGGTCCGCTGGCGATGCTGGAGATCGCCGGCCTCATCGAATGTCAGGAGGGGAGGTGGCGGCTGGCGCGTGACCGTACCTAGCTTGCCCCCGAATGTTCCGGATTGAAGATGTCCTCGAACTGCGCCTGGCGTCTGGTCACGTGGTGCATCCGCTCGGAATACGACGGGCGTGAGCGCACCTTCAGCGGCCACCAGAACCACGGGCCGAGGATGGCCGCGATCGAAGGGGTCATCAGCGAGCGCACGATCAGGGTGTCGAGCAGTAGGCCGATACCGATCGTCATACCGCCTTGGCCGACGTTGAACAGATCGCCGGAGATCATCGACCCCATGGTGAATGCGAACACCAGGCCGGCCGCGGTGACCACGGTGCCGGTGCTGCCCATCGAGCGAATGATGCCGGTGTTGATGCCGGCGCCGATCTCCTCCTTGAACCGGGACACCAGCAGCAGGTTGTAGTCCGACCCCACGGCCATCAGGATGATCACCGCGAACGCCAGCACGATCCAGTTCAGTTCGACGCCGACGATGCGCTCGAAGATGAACACCGACAACCCGAACGCGGCGCCCAGTGAGATGACCACCGTCCCGACGATCACCATCGAGGCCACCAGTGCACGGGTGATGACGAGCATCACGATGAAGATCAGCGTCAGCGCGGCGAAGGCGGCGATCATGGTGTCGTACCTGGCACCGGTCTGCACGTCCCGGTAGGTTGCGGCCGTCCCGGCCAGATAGATGTCCGCGCCGGCCAGCGAGGTCCCCTTCACCGCCTCATGCGCCGCGACGAGTTCGTCGTCGACCACCGAGATGCCCTCCTCCGACGCGGGGTTCACATCATGGGTGATGATCAGCCGCGCCGCCTTGCCGTCCGGCGACAGGAAGAGTTTGAGGCCCTTCTGGAAGTCCGGATTGGCGAACACCTCCGGCGGCAGATAGAAGTAGTCGTCGCTCTTGGACGCGTCGAACGCCTGCCCCATCGCCGTCGCGGTGTCGGTCATCTGCTGCATCTGCTCGATGAGCCCGCCGAAACTGCTGTGGATGGTCGCCAGCGTGCCCTGCATCGCGGTGGCGGTGGCGATGATCGGTGCGAACTGGGCGGTCATCTTCGGGAAGAGGACGTTCATGTCGCCCATCCCGCCGACCATCTGGTCCATCCCGCCGATCATCGCGGTCATGTCGGTCTGCAGTGCGGCCATGTTGTCGCTGAACTGCGAGACGCCGTCGGTGGCGTCGAACGCCGCCTTGATGCCCTCACACACGGTGATGTTCAGGCAGTGCGGTTCCCAGTAGAAGTAGTTCCGGATCGGCCGGACGGCGTCGTCGAAGTCGGCGACCCGGTCACGCATCCGGTCGAGGGTGGCCTTCATCACGTTCATGTCCGCGACGCTGCGCTGTCCGGACGCCACCATCCCGTTCGCCGACTCGACGGTGGTGTTCATCGCCGTCGACATCCGGTTCATCAGATTCTGCATCTCGGTCATCGACCCGATCATCGCGCCGAGTTCATCGGACATGCCGCTGATGTCGCCGACCCGCTGCTTGAGGAACTGCAGGTTCTGCGTGATCGGCACCGAGGACATGCTGATCTGGTACGGGATCGAGCTGTGCGCGATCGGCGATCCCAGCGGTCGGGTGATGCCCTGCACCATCGCGATGCCGCGAATCCTGAACAGCGCCTTGGTGATCCGGTCCAGAACGATCATGTCTGTGGGGTTGCGCATGTCGTGGTCGGTCTCGATGGTGAGGATGTCCGGGTTGAGCCGGGCGGTGCTGAAGTGCTTCTCGGCCGCGGCGTAGCCGAGGTTGGCCGGGACGTCGGCAGGGATGTAGCGCCGGTCGTCGTAGCTGGTCTTGTAGCCGATCATGGCGAGGATGCCGAGCAGGACGACGGAGGTCGCCACCGCGAGGATCGGCTTGGGCCAGCGCACCGTGGCCGTGCCGACCTTGCGCCATCCCTTGGTCTTCATCATCCGCTTGGGATCGAGCAGACCACGGCGACTGGCCACCACCAGGATCGCCGGCGCCACCGTCATCGCCGCCGCGACCACGACGATCAGCGCCAGCGCCGACGGGTAGGCCAGCGAGTTGAAGTAGGACAGCCGGGTCAGGCGCAGCGTCAGCATGGCGCCCGCGATGGTCAGACCCGAGCCGAGGATGACGTGGCCCACCCCGTGGAAGGCGGTGTAGTACGCGGACTCCGGATCCTCGCCGTTCTGCCGCGCCTCGTGATAGCGGCCGATCAGGAAGATCGCATAGTCGGTGCCGGCGGCGATTGCCAATGCGGTCATCAGCGGGACCGAGAACGTCGAGAAGTCCATCAGGCCGAGCTTGCCGATCACCGCGACAGTGCCACGGGCGGAACCCATTTCGATGCCCACGATGGCCAGGATCAGCAGCACCGTGCTGACCGAGCGGTAGACGATGGCCAGCATGATGGTGATCACGATCATCGTGACGACGGTCATCTTGATCATGCCGCTGTCGCTGGCCTCGAGGGAATCGGTGGTCAGCGGCGCCGGACCGGTGACGTAAGCCTGCAGTCCGGCCGGGGGCGGGGTCTCGCGGATGATCTCGCGGACGGCGTCCACCGATTTGTTGCCCTGGGTGCTGCCCTGATCGCCGGCCAGGTTGAGCTGGACGTAGGCGGCCTTGCCGTCGCTGCTCTGAACGCCGGCGGCGGTGATCGGGTCGCCCCAGAAGTTCTGGACGTGCTGCACATGCTTCTTGTCGTTCTCGAACTTGTCGACGAGCGTGCCGTAGTAGCGGTGCGCGTCCTCGCCGAGCGGCTCGTCTCCGACGAGGACCACCATCGCGATGCTGTCGGAGGTGGATTCTTGGAACTTCGCACCCATCCGCTTGGCGGCGATCACCGCGGGGGCGTCCTGCGGCGACATCGACACGGCGTTGGCCATGCCGACCTTCTCGACCTGGGGGACAAGCAGATTCACCGCTGCGGTGTAGGCCACCCAGATCAGGATGATCGGCACCGCGAGGGTGCGGATGGTGCGCGGGATCCCGGTGGTCTTGTCCTTGGCGTGCGTGCTCATGCTGCCTTGTCCAGACAGAAGGCCTGGGCGTCACGGCCCTCGGAGTAGTCCTCGGCCACCAGCTTGTCGTTCACCAGGATCCGGCAGCCCAGTGCGGCGGTGTCGCCCTGGGCGACGACGTTGGCCAGCACGCCCGGGTCGGTGGTGCTCACGGTCACCGACCACGGCAGCTCGGTGAAGCCCGCTTCCATGGTCTTGCCGTTGACGTCGAGGTAGCTGACCCGGCCGGCGGCATTCGGCGGCCCCACGATCTGGTAGGTGACCCGCTTGACGTTGGTCGGCTCCAGCACGTCGGCCGGGAGTGGGGCCGCGGTGTAGGGCCTGTCGGAGTCGAAGAAGGTGCGCAACCGGCTGACCACCGCGGCCCCGGAGGCCAGCGCCACCAGGACCATGGTGAGCACCCAATATCGCTTGAGAAGACCGGCGGCCGCCGCGAGGGATCTCTTCATCACGCCCTAGTAATACCATACCCCCTACGGTATATGCGAATACCCAAGGGGGTATGCTGCGATTACCTGAACGGAGAGGAAATCCCATGTGTCGAGCCACCAAGTGCCGCGTCTGCGGAAAGACCACCTGGGCCGGTTGCGGCCAGCACATCGAGATGGTCAAGGCCGGCGTGCCGGCCGCTGACTGGTGCGGCGGCAAGCACTCCGCCGCCGAGATGGCGGCGGCGCCCAAGCCGCGCTGGATGTTCTGGAAGAAGGGCTGATGCGCGCACTGGTTCCGGCGTTCCTGGCGGCCCTGCTGCTGACCGCAGTTCCGGCCGCCGCCGACGCGACCGAGGACTACCCGATCCCGAACCGGATGCTGCGCACCTCGTGCACGGCCGAGCAGATCATGGCCGCCGCGCGTGACGTCAAGCCGGTCTACTTCGAGCGCTACATGATCGACTACAACAACAAGGGCGCCGACGTGCAGCAGGCGGCCCGCGACCGGATCCACTGGTTCTTCTCGATGGATTACGCCGGCCGGCGGCAGTACTCGGAGAACATCGCCACCGACATCTACTACGAGCAGCTGGCCTTCGCCTGGCCGAACTGGGCCAAGCTGTTCTTCAACAACAAGGGTGTGGCCGCCCGCACCACCGATGTATGCAACGGGTATCGACCTGATGACATGTCGGTATGGCAGTGGTGATCAGCCGGATAAGTCTGCAACCGTAGGGGAGTGGACGCCGCCGACCGGTTCGACGCCGACCGATTCGATGCCGTGCTCGATGGGTACGCCGAGCATCTGGCGCTGGAACGCGGCCGCTCCGAGCACACCCGCCGGGCCTACCTGACCGACCTGCGTTCGCTGTTCACCTTCATGGAGACCCGGGCGCCGGGCGCCGGTCTGGAGGCGCTGACCCTGCCGGTGCTGCGCGGCTGGCTGGCCGCCCAGGCCGCCGGCGGCGCGGCCCGGACCACGCTGGCCCGCCGCACCTCGGCGGTGAAGACCTTCACCGCCTGGGCCAGCCGGCGCGGCCTGATGGCCGCCGACCCGGCGACCCGGCTGCAGGTCCCGAAGGCCAGGCGCACCCTGCCGGCCGTGCTGCGTCAGGACCAGGCGATCGCCGCCCTGCACGCCGCCACCCTGGGGGCTCAGGAGGGCGACCCGCTGGCGCTGCGCGACCGGCTCATCGTCGAGATGCTGTACGCCACCGGTATCCGGGTGAGCGAGCTGTGCGGGCTTGACCTCGACGACGTCGACACCGGTAGCCGGCTGATCCGGGTGCTCGGCAAGGGCAACAAGCAACGCACGGTGCCGTTCGGAGCCCCGGCGCTGCACGCGCTCCAGTCCTGGCTGCGCGACGGTCGGCCCGAACTGGTCAACCCTGATTCCGGGCCGGCGCTGCTGCTGGGCCCGCGCGGCCGGCGGCTGGACCCGCGGCAGGCCCGCACGGTCGTGCACCAGACTGTCAGCGCCGTCGACGGCGCGCCCGACATGGGTCCGCACGGTCTGCGGCACAGCGCGGCGACCCACCTGCTCGAAGGCGGGGCCGATCTGCGGGTGGTGCAGGAGATCCTGGGCCACTCGTCGCTGGCCACCACCCAGCTCTACACCCACGTCACGGTGGCCCGGCTGCGCGCGGTGCACGACCAGGCGCATCCCCGGGCCTAGACAAGGGGCTCAGCCGAGGGGCTTGAGCCGCACCGGGGTGGCCTCGAGCAGGCCGATCGGATCGACGTAGCGGGCTCCGGAGGCCGGCCCCCACATGGCGCCCCAGTGCAGGCAGGCCGGCGCCGGGCAACCAGGATGCCCGGCGGCCAGCCGGCCCAACGGCGTGGAGGCGTCCACCCGCCGGCCGGGCGCAACCGCGGCCTCGACTGGTTCATAGCTGGTGTGCAGGCCACTCGGGTGGGCCACCGACACCACCGGCCGACCGGCCAGCAGCCCGGCGAAGACCACCGTGCCCGATCCGGCGGAATAGACCGGCTGGCCGGGGGAGCCGGCCAGGTCGACACCCCGGTGACCCGGCGTCCAATTCGGTGTGGCGGCATCGAATCCCCTGGTCAAGGCGGGGGTGCCGGGCCGCAGCGGCCACTGAAGGCGGACGCTGTCGGCCTGAGCGGCCGGTGCCAGGATCACCAGTAGCGTCATGGCCGGGACTAACCGCATCACAGCAGTTCAGCGGCACCGGGGCCGGCGTGCTGTCACCGCGCTCGCCGATTGGGGATCAGCACGTCGCTGTGTGTAAACTCAGCCCTGCAATTCGTGCAAGCGGATTGACTTCGCGCGTTTGAGTGCGGTGCTACCACCCCGATCATTTGGGCCAGGTAGCACTCGCCGCGCCCACCGTTTGGTCCCTTTCGAGGGTCGGTGTGCGCGCAGACGCCAGGGCCCGACTTCACCGGAAGCCGGGCGACAACCGAAACAAAGGAATACACGACATGCCTGTCGTAACAATGAAGCAGCTGCTCGACAGCGGCGCGCACTTCGGGCACCAGACCCGTCGCTGGAATCCCAAGATGAAGCGGTTCATCTTCACCGACCGCAACGGCATCTACATCATCGACCTGCAGCAGACGCTGACCTTCATCGACAAGGCCTACGAGTTCGTGAAGGAGACCGTCGCGCACGGCGGCTCCGTCATGTTCGTCGGCACCAAGAAGCAGGCTCAGGAGTCCATCGCCGAAGAGGCCACCCGCGTCGGCATGCCGTACGTGAACCAGCGCTGGCTCGGCGGCATGCTCACCAACTTCTCCACCGTGCACAAGCGCCTTCAGCGGATGAAGGAGCTGGAGTCGATGGAGCAGACCGGTGGCTTCGAAGGTCGCACCAAGAAGGAAATCTTGATGCTGACCCGCGAGAAGAACAAGCTCGAGCGCAGCCTCGGCGGTATCCGCGACATGAACAAGGTGCCCTCGGCCATCTGGGTCGTCGACACCAACAAGGAGCACCTCGCGGTTGCCGAGGCCCGCAAGCTGAACATCCCGATCATCGCGATCCTGGACACCAACTGCGATCCCGATGTCGTGGACTACCCGATCCCGGGTAACGACGACGCGATCCGCTCGGCTGCCCTGCTGACCAAGGTCATCGCCTCCGCGGTGGCCGAGGGCCTGCAGGCCCGTGGCGGCGCCGGCGCCGGCGACAAGTCCGGTTCCGACGCGGCGGCCGAGCCGCTGGCCGAGTGGGAGCAGGAACTGCTGGCCGGTGCGGCCATCGAGTCCGCCCCCACCGAGCCGGGTCCGGTCGCCTCCGAGTCGGTTACCGAGACCGTCACGATTGTTGAGGAAAGCTGAAGATGGCCAACTACACCGCCGCCGACGTCAAGCGGCTCCGCGAGCTCACCGGCTCCGGAATGATGGACTGCAAGAACGCGCTGGTCGAGACCGACGGTGACTTCGACAAGGCCGTCGAGGTGCTGCGGATCAAGGGCGCCAAGGACGTCGGCAAGCGCGCTGAGCGCGCCACCGCCGAGGGTCTGGTGGCGGCCAAGGGCGGCGCGCTGATCGAGCTCAACTCCGAGACCGACTTCGTCGCCAAGAACGCCGAGTTCCAGACGCTCGCCGACCAGGTTGTCGACGCCGCACTGGCCGCGAAGGCCACCGACGTCGAGTCGCTCAAGGCCGCCAAGATCGGTGACCACACCGTCGAAGAGGCCATCGCGGCCCTTTCGGCCAAGATCGGCGAGAAGCTCGAGCTGCGCCGGGTGGAGTTCTTCGACGGCAACGTCGAGACCTACCTGCACAAGCGGGCCGCCGATCTGCCGCCTGCCGTCGGCGTGCTGGTCGAGTTCACCGGTGGCGACTCCGATGCCGCGCACTCGGTGGCCCTGCAGATCGCCGCGCTCAAGGCCAAGTACCTGACCCGCGACGAGGTGCCCGCCGATCTGGTGGCCGCCGAGAAGCGTGTCGCCGAGGAGACCGCCAAGTCCGAGGGCAAGCCCGAGGCCGCGCTGCCCAAGATCATCGAGGGTCGCGTCAACGGCTTCTTCAAGGACGTCGTGCTGCTCGAGCAGCCGTCGGTCTCGGACAACAAGAAGACCGTCAAGGCTCTGCTCGACGAGGCCGGTGTGACCGTCACCCGGTTCACCCGGTTCGAGGTCGGCCAGGCCTAAAAGCGCCAAAGGCAAGGAGCGGCCGGTGCGGCACGTCAACGCCTTCCGTGATGACGCGTTGGGGAAACTCGACGCCGTCGGGATGGTGGATGGCTTGCGCACCGGCCGCTTTTCGCGTGCCGAACTCGTCGAGGCCGCGATCGCGCGGACCGAGACGGTCAACCCCGTCCTCAACGGTCTGGCGCTGGCGACCTTCGACCGCGCCCGGCAGCAGGCGACGAAGCCAGGGGAGGGCGGCTACTTCGACGGTGTGCCCACCTTCATCAAGGACAACGTCGACGTCGAGGGCATGCCCACCATGCAGGGCACCGACGCGTGGGATCCCACACCGCATCCGCGGCACGGGGACTTCGCGGATTTCTTCCTGCGGACGGGTCTGATCCCGCTCGGCAAGACCCAACTGTCGGAGTTCGGTTTCAGTGCCTCCGCCGAGCATCCGCGGATCGGTGCGGTGCGCAACCCGTGGGACACCGACTACACCGCCGGCGCGTCGTCGTCGGGTTCGGCAGCCTTCGTCGCGGCCGGAGTGGTGCCGATCGCGCACGCCAACGACGGCGGGGGATCCATCCGAATTCCGGCTGCCTGCAACGGATTAGTGGGTCTCAAGCCGTCTCGCGGCCGGCTGCCGCAGGACAAGATGTCGCGGCAGATGCCGGTGCGACTGGTCAACGACGGAGTGCTCACCCGCTCGGTGCGCGATACCGCCGCGTTCTACCGCGAGTCTGAGCGGATCTGGCGCAACCGGGCACTGCAGCCGATCGGCGCGGTGACCGCCCCGGGCCGCGAGCGGCTGCGGATCGCCGTCGTCACCCGGTCGGTGACCCGGGACTCGAGCCCGGCCGTGCGTGAGGCCACGCTCAAGACCGCGGCGCTGCTCGAAGAACTCGGCCACCGGGTCGACTACCTCGACCACAACCCGATCCCGGAGCGGTTCGTCGATGACTTCCTGCTGTACTGGGCGTCGCTGGCGATGGCGCTGGTGCGGACCGGGCAGCGCAGCTTCGGCAAGAGCTTCGACCGTGACCGGCTCGACAATCTGACCCTGGGCCTGGCCCGGCACGCCGGGCGTAACCTGCACCGGCTTCCGCTGGCGATCACCCGGCTGCGCCGGCTGCGCCGCGTCACCGACCGGCTCTACCAGGATTACGACGTCCTGCTCACCCCGACGCTGGCCGACGAGACCCCACTGATCGGGCACCTCGACCCGACCGCGGACTATCAGCAGGTCATCGACCGCCTGATCGACTGGGTGGCCTTCACACCACTGCAGAACACCACCGGGGAGCCGGCCGTCTCATTGCCGGTGGCGCAGTCCGCCCACGGAATGCCGATGGGAATGATGTTCGGTGCGCCAATGGGCCACGAACGACGGCTTCTGGAGCTGGCCTACGAACTCGAGACGGCCCTACCCTGGCCGCTGATCGACGATTAGACGGCCGCTTGGGAGTCCGCGACGACGATGTCGAGCATCTCGTGAAGCGGACCGACCGCGTCCTCCGGGGCGATCGACAGCACCAGCACCCGCCAGGACCGGGCCAGCCGGGTGTAGGGGTCGTCACCGCACGCCGCGGAGACAAGATGCGAACCCAGGACTCCGGCCCAGATCGCCTCGGCCACATCCAGGAGGTCGACGTCGGCGCGGATGCCGCCCGCTGCGTGGATGGCGTTGATCATCTCGACGAAGCGGCCGGTCCATCCCGAGTACACCTGTGAGCCTGCGCTGCTCACCTGGCCGAGGGCCTGGGAGAGCATCTGCCCGACGCGCGTGGTCGGATCGCGGTGCATCAGACCCTGGACGGCGAACGTGGCTTTGATCATGCCGCCGAGGGTGGGCGCCGACGGATCGAAATTCTCCTCGACGGCAATTGCGGCGCGGTTGTCGAACTCGACGATGATCGCTTTGGCCACCGCTTCTTTGGAATCGAAGTGGTAGTAGAACGCACCTTTGCTGACACCGGCGCGTTGCAGTACGTCGGCGAGTCCTGTTTCGCCGTAACCTAATTCGCTGAACAATTCGACAGCCGTTTCGATGATCTTCCGGCGTGTCGCCTCAGCGCGGGCCTGCAGTGCCACCCTTGCCAACTCCCGTTCTGGTTCCCCGCGGACCATCGTGCGATCCCCCGAGTACTCGTCTTCAGTGTAGTCCTCACCCCCACTGACAGCTGACGTCCGGGTCCGGTGTCGCACCGGCCTGCGCAGCGCCGACCGCTGCGATCAACCCCCGCGACCCGTCGCGGGTCCGATGAGGCAGGATGATGATGCTGTTCGGCGAGATTTCTGCGATGGTGAGGAGTCCGATGGGCGAGCCGACCACCAACGGCGGCGGGGCGGAATTGCGGCCCAAGTACTCCCGGGTGCTGCTGAAACTCGGTGGCGAGATGTTCGGCGGCGGTGCGGTGGGACTCGATCCCGACGTCGTCGCCCAGGTCGCCCGCCAGATCGCCGAGGTCGTCCGCAGCGGCGTCCAGGTCGCGGTCGTTATCGGCGGCGGCAACTTCTTCCGCGGGGCGCAACTGCAGCAGCGCGGCATGGAGCGGACCCGGTCGGACTACATGGGCATGCTCGGCACCGTGATGAACAGCCTGGCGTTGCAGGACTTCCTCGAGAAGGAAGGCATCCAGACCCGCGTGCAGACCGCCATCACCATGGGCCAGGTCGCCGAGCCGTACCTGCCGTTGCGGGCGCGCCGGCACCTGGAGAAGGGCCGGGTGGTGATCTTCGGCGCGGGCATGGGTCTGCCGTACTTCTCCACCGACACCACCGCCGCGCAGCGCGCCCTGGAGATCGGGGCCGAGGTGGTGCTGATGGCCAAGGCGGTCGACGGCGTGTTCACCGACGACCCCCGGACGAACCCGGACGCCCAGATGATCACCGAGATCAGCCACCGCGAGGTGATCGACCGCGGGCTGGGCGTGGCCGACGCCACCGCCTTCAGCCTCTGTATGGATAACGGCATGCCGATCCTGGTCTTCAACCTGCTGACGAACGGGAATATCGCCCGGGCGGTGGCGGGTGAGAAGATCGGGACGTTGGTAACGAGCTGAAGCTCACCACCTAGTAGGAGCATTGAATGATTGACGAGGCACTCTTCGACGCCGAAGAGAAGATGGAGAAGGCCGTCGCGGTGGCCCGTGACGACCTCGCGTCCATTCGAACGGGTCGGGCCAACCCGGGCATGTTCTCCCGCATCGTGTTCGACTACTACGGCTCGCCGACGCCGATCACCCAGGTGTGCAGCATCAACGTGCCCGAGGCCCGGATGGTCGTCATCAAGCCCTACGAGGCCAATCAGTTGCGCCCCATCGAGGAGGCGATCCGCAACTCCGACCTCGGCGTCAATCCGACCAACGACGGCAACATCATCCGGGTGTCGATCCCGCAGCTGACCGAGGAACGTCGCCGCGATCTGGTCAAGCAGGCCAAGGGCAAGGGCGAGGATGCCAAGGTCTCGGTGCGCAACATCCGCCGCAAGGCGATGGAGGAACTGGCCCGGATCAAGAAGGACGGCGAGGCCGGCGAGGACGAGGTGGGCCGCGCCGAGAAGGATCTCGACAAGAGCACCCACACCTTCACCGCCCAGATCGACGATCTGGTCAAGCACAAAGAAGGCGAGTTGCTGGAGGTCTGAGGACCCCGGCAGACGATCACCGTGGCTGAGACAGAAGCCCCTCTCGTCAAGACGTCGCGCGCCGGTCGCAACCTGCCGGCCGCGATCGGCGTCAGCCTGCTGCTCGGCGGACTGGTGATCGGCACGCTGGTGTTCGCCCCGCGTGGTTGGGTGGTCATCCTGTCGGTGGCGATGGCCATCGCGACCCACGAGGTGGTGCAGCGGCTGCGCGAGGCGGGGTTCTCGATCCCGCTGATTCCGCTGCTGGTGGGCGGTCAGGCCATCATCTGGCTCACCTGGCCCTTCGGCGCCGCCGGCGCGCTGGGCGGGTATGGCGGGACGGTGCTGGTCTGCCTGGTCTGGCGGCTGCTCAGCCAGGGATTGCAGAGTCAACCGGTCAACTACGTGCGCGACGTCGCCGTCACGATCTTCCTGGCCACCTGGATCCCGCTGTTCGCCGCGTTCGCCGCACTGCTGGTCTACCCGGAGGACGGCTGGGCGCGGGTGTTCACCTTCATGCTCGCCGTGGCGTTCTCCGACATCGGCGGCTACACCGCCGGCGTGCTCTTCGGCAAGCACCGGATGGTGCCGGCGATCAGCCCGAAGAAGTCCTGGGAGGGCTTCGCCGGGTCGCTGTTGTGCGGCACCCTCGCCGCGGTGCTGGCGGTGGTCTTCCTGATGCACAGACCCTGGTGGGTCGGCGTGCCGTTGGGCCTGATGCTGGTCATCACCGCCACCGCGGGCGACCTGGTCGAGTCGCAGTTCAAACGCGATCTGGGCATCAAGGACATGAGCACGCTGTTGCCCGGCCACGGCGGCCTGATGGACCGCATCGACGGGGCGCTGCCCTCGTCGGTGGCCACCTGGATCGTGCTGAGCCTGCTGGCCTGATACTGGTGATGTGAAGCAGGACCTGGTCTTCGAGGCGCCGCGCCGCGGGTTGCCGCCGCGCCACTTCGCCGACCTCGACGCCGCCGGACGCGCCGCCGCGGTGGCCGAACTGGGCCTGCCTGCGTTCCGGGCCAAGCAACTGGCCAACCAGTACTACGGGCGACTGGTCGCCGACCCGCAGCAGATGACTGATCTGCCCGCCGCGGTGCGCGACGCCGTCGCGGGGTCACTGTTCCCGCCGCTGTTGTCGGTGGTCCGCGAGGTCGAGTGCGACAAGGGTGAGACGCGAAAGACGTTGTGGCGCGGGCACGACGGCGCCACCTTCGAGAGCGTGCTGATGCGCTATCCCGACCGCAACACCGTCTGCATCTCATCGCAGGCCGGTTGCGGGATGGCCTGCCCGTTCTGTGCGACCGGGCAGGGCGGGCTGACCCGCAACCTGAGCACCGCGGAGATACTCGAGCAGGTCCGGGCTGCTGCGGTCACCTTGCGGGAGCAGTACGGCGACCGGCTGTCCAACATCGTCTTCATGGGGATGGGGGAGCCGCTGGCGAACTACGCCCGGGTGGTGGCCGCCGTGCAGCGCATCACCGCCATGCCGCCGGAGGGTTTCGGGATCTCGGCCCGGTCGGTGACGGTGTCGACGGTCGGTCTGGCGCCGGCGATCCGCAAGCTCGCCGACGAACGTCTCGGAGTCACGCTGGCGGTGTCGCTGCACACTCCCGACGACGAGTTGCGCGACACCCTGGTACCGGTCAACCTCAGATGGAAGGTGCGCGAAGTCCTTGATGCCGCCCGCTACTACGCCGACGTCACCGGCCGCCGGGTGTCGATCGAGTACGCGTTGATCCGCGAGATCAACGACCAGCCGTGGCGGGCCGATCTGCTCGGCAAGAAACTGCATCAGGCGCTGGGACCGCTGGCGCATGTGAATCTGATTCCGCTGAACCCGACGCCGGGCAGTCAGTGGGACGCCAGCCCAAAGCCGGCCGAGCGGGAGTTCGTCCGCAGGGTCCGGGCGCAGGGCGTCACCTGCACGGTCCGGGACACCCGGGGTCGGGAGATTGCGGCCGCCTGTGGACAGCTGGCCGCCGAAGGCGGATAGCTGGAGCTCAGGCGAATCAGACTCCGCCTGTGGACAGCTGGCCGCCGAAGGCTAGTCGGCTACTTGAGCAGGCCGCGCTTGCGCATCCACATGTCGCGGATGATCAGGAAGGCGACGAATGCGGCGAAGCCGCCCAGGACGTAGTCCTCGACGTGGCCGATGTGGTTGCCGTGCAGCATGCCGAGCAGGAACAGGATGATGAAGATGCCCACGGCGTACCAGGTGCGGGGCTTGAGCTTGCTCCAGCCCCAGGCCGCCGACGGCACCTCGGCGGTGTCGACGTCGTTGTAGCGCTCGACCGCGGTGTTCGCCATCGTGGGGCTCCTGTCTTGTCTCTCGAAACTGCGATCATTCTGGCATACCGGCCGCCGGGGGATCAGGTGGTGCCGCTCATCAGTTTGTATCTGCGGAGGGCCTCGAGGCGTTCGGCGGCATGATCGACGATCGGCTCCGGATATCCGGCCGGCGGTCCGGCCTTGAGTTTGTGCACATCCGGGGTATCGGCCAGTTCCGGCACCCAGCGCCGCACGTAGGCGCCGTCCGGGTCGAACTTCGCACCCTGGGCCGTGGGGTTGAACACCCGGAAGTACGGGGCGGCGTCGGTGCCGGTGCCGGCGCACCACTGCCAGCCGTGCTGGTTGCTGGCGACGTCGCCGTCGACGAGTTGGTCCATGAACCAGCGCGCCCCCCACTGCCACGGCAGGTGCAGGTCCTTGACGAGAAACGACGCGACGATCATCCGGATCCGGTTGTGCATGAAGCCGGTGTGCAGCAACTGGCGCATCCCGGCGTCGACGATCGGGAAGCCGGTGCGGCCCTGCTTCCAGGCCTCGAACAATTCCCGCGCCTCGGGCCCGGTGTCGACCTCGATGCCGTCGAAGCCTGCGTTCCAGTTGTGCCAGGCGCTGCGCGGCCACTGCGCCAGCACCCCGGCGTAGAAGTCGCGGAACGCCAGCTCGCGCAGATACGCCGCCTGGCCCGGATCGCGGACGTCGAGGTCGGCCGCCAGGGTGCGCGGATGGATGGTGCCGAATTTCAGATGTGCCGACATCCGGCTGATGCCCGGCCGGTCCGGCCGGTCCCGGTCGCCGGAGTAGTTGGCAATCCCCTCGGTGAGGAACTCCTTCCAGCGCCGGCGGGCCGCCGCCTCACCGGCTGGAAGGTCCAGTGGCACAGCGGGATTCGGCGCATCGCAGCGTTCGGGAAGTCCCGTGACGGCGGCCGGGTCGATCCAGTCGACCGCGCCGGGATCGCTCGATGCCGGCGAGCGCCAGCCGACTTCGCGCCACCGGTTGAAGAACGGGGTGAAGACCTTGTAGGGCGTGCCGTCGTCCTTGGTCACCCGGCCCGGCGAGACCAGATAGGGCGAACCCGTCGCCACCAATTCGGCGCCACCGGCTGACAGGGCTGAGTTGGCTGACAGGGCGGCGGCCACCGCGGCGTCGCGGCGCACGCCGAAGGGGCTGAAGTCCGCCGAGACGTGCACGCTGCGCGCCCCGACGGCGGTGCACACCTGCGGGATGACCTGGTCGGGGCTTCCGCGGGTGATCAGCAGCCGCCCGCCGAGTCCGTCGCTCAGTTCGCGAAGCGAGTCGCCGAGGAACTGCAGCCGCCGGGGGCCGGAGGAGGCCTCCAGCCGCGGGTCGAGCACGAAGCAGGCGAGCACCCCTGCGCCGTCCGCCGCGGCGTCGAGCATCGCCGGATGGTCATGCAGTCGCAGGTCGCGGCGGAACCACAGCAGCCGGGGGGGCAGGGCGGGCATGTGCCCATGGTGCCCTGCCGCCCACCGGGCTGCCGGATCGGGTTACGGCGTCGGCGTTGCGCTGGTCGGTGACGCGGGCGTGGCCGGCGACTGTGCCGGCGGCATCAGCACGGTGTCGATCAGGTACACGGTCGCATTGGCCGTCTTGATCCCGCCGCAGACGACGCCTGCGCCGTTGACCTTCAGATCGTTGCCGGCGCCCGTCACTGTCAGCGGCGCCCCCTGGACCGTCTTGTGCTCACCGGCGACCTGTGACGGGTCCGCCTGCGCCGGAACCACGTGATAGGTCAGCACCGAGGTCAGCAGCGCCGAATCGGTCTTGAGCTTCTCGATGGTGGCCGGGTCGACCTTTCCGAACGCCTCGTCGGTGGGCGCGAAGACGGTGAACTGGCCGTTGTTCAGCGTCTCGACCAGGTTGACGTCGGGATTGAGCTTTCCGGACAGCGCGCCGGTCAGCGTGGTCAGGACAGGGCTGTTGGAGGCCGCCGTCGCGACGGGATCCTTGGCCATGCCCGCAACCGATCCGGGGCCCGACGGAACCTTCTGGGCGTATGCCGCGCAACCGCTGCCGACGAGGTCGCCGGCGGCCGGCGCCGCGGCAGCCGAACTGCTCTGGGCAGTCGAGGACGCCGAGGTCGACGAAGCGGTGTCCTTCTCCTTGGTCGCCGTCGAGCAGCCCGCAAGAGTGAGGGCCACGGCGGCGGCGACTCCCGCGGTGGTGAGGACGGAACGGTGAACGGTCATCGTGTGATTCTCCTTGGTCAGGTGAACATCTCAGCCGATTTCCGGCCGCATAGGGTATTCGCTGCTGAATGCGGGCCGGATGGGTTGATGTGACGCCCATCACAGAAATCCGAATCGGGCGTCAGGTCCGTTCCGGTGGCTGATGTCATCGGGAAGCCGCCACGGCACAATAGATCGGTGAGCAACTCCCCGCGTCTTCGTGTGCTGATCCTCGGCAGCACCGGTTCGATCGGAACCCAGGCGCTCGAGGTCATCGCCGCCAACCCCGATCGCTTCGAGGTGGTCGGGCTGGCCGCGGGCGGTGGCAACGCGGAGTTGCTGGCGCGTCAGCGCGCCGAGACCGGTGTGACCAATATCGCCGTCGCCGACCCCGCCGCCGCCGATCGGATCGGCGACGTCGCGCTGTCCGGCCCCGATGCCGTCACCCGTCTGGTGCGGCAGACCGCCGAAAAGGGCGGGGTCGACGTCGTGCTCAACGCGCTGGTGGGCGCGCTGGGCCTGGAGCCCACCCTGGCCGCACTGGAGACCGGCGCCCGGCTGGCGCTGGCCAACAAGGAGTCGCTGGTGGCCGGTGGTCCGCTGGTGGTCAAGGCGGCCGCGCCGGGCCAGATCGTGCCGGTGGACTCCGAGCACTCGGCACTGGCCCAGTGTCTGCGCTCGGGCAGCGCCGACGAGGTGGCCAGGCTGGTTCTGACTGCCTCCGGCGGTCCGTTCCGGGGCTGGACCGCCGAGGCGCTGGAGGCGGTGACACCCGAACAGGCCGGCGCGCACCCGACCTGGAGCATGGGCCCGATGAACACGCTGAACTCGGCGTCGCTGGTCAACAAGGGCCTGGAACTCATCGAGACCCACCTGCTGTTCGGCATCCCGTACGACCGGATCGACGTGGCGGTGCACCCGCAGTCGATCGTGCACTCGATGGTCACCTTCGTCGACGGATCGACCATCGCCCAGGCCAGCCCGCCGGATATGAAACTGCCCATCGCGCTGGCCCTGGGCTGGCCGGCACGGGTGCCCGGGGCGGCGTTGGCCTGCGATTTCGGCAGCGCGTCGCGGTGGGATTTCGAACCGGTGGACAACACGGTGTTCCCGGCGATCGACCTGGCCCGCCGGGCCGGGGAGGCCGGCGGGTGCATGACGGCGGTCTACAACGCCGCCAACGAGGAGGCCGCCGAGGCCTTCCTGGCCGGCCGTATCCGTTTCCCGGCGATTGTGCGAACAATCGCTGACGTCCTGAGCGGCGCCGGCCAGTGGTCGGCCGAACCGGCTACCGTGGAGGAAGTACTCGAAGCCCAGCGATGGGCCCGTCGACGTGCGCGTGAGCTCGTAGAGGTCGCCGCACAGGAGGTCGCACCCCGATGATGTTCGCGCTGGGCATCTTCCTGTTCGCCCTGGCCATCCTGGTCTCGGTGGCTCTGCACGAGTGCGGCCACATGTGGGTGGCCCGTGCCACCGGGATGAAGGTCCGCCGCTACTTCGTCGGCTTCGGGCCCACCCTGTGGTCGACGATGCGGCCCAACCGGCTGGGCGCCACCGAGTACGGCGTCAAGGCCGTGCCGCTGGGCGGCTTCTGTGACATCGCCGGCATGACCCCGGATGCGCCGTTGCGCCCCGAGGACGAGCCGTACGCGATGTACAAGCAGAAGGTCTGGAAGCGGGTCGCCGTGCTGTTCGCCGGGCCGGCGATGAACTTCATCATCGGGCTGGTGCTGATCTACGCCATCGCCGTCGTGTGGGGATTGCCCCAGCTTCGGCCGCCGACCACCGCGATCGTCGGCGAAACCACCTGTGTCAAGGCCGAAGTCGTCAAGGACAAGCTCGGTGACTGCACCGGCGCCGGTCCGGCTGCGGCTGCGGGAATCCGGTCCGGGGACGTGGTGGTCAAGGTCGGCGATACCCCGGTGGGCACCTTCGCGGACATGGTCAAGGCCGTGCAGAAGTCCTCCGGGCCAACGCCTTTCGTCGTTGAGCGCACCACCGACGGCGCGACGAGCACCATCGACGCGATAGTCGACGTCACCACCACGCAGCGCTGGGTGGCGCCCTCCGGTGGCGGTGAGGCCACCGGGCCGTCGAACGTCGGCGCCATCGGCATCACCGCCGCGCAGTTCGGGCCGATCCACTACAACGTGGCGACCGCCGTCCCGGCGACGTTCGTGTTCACCGGTGAACTCGGGGTGGAACTCGGCAAGTCGCTGGCCGCGATCCCGTCGAAGGTCGGCGCACTCGTGCACGCCATCGGCGGCGGCGAACGCGATCCGGAGACCCCGATCAGCGTGGTCGGGGCCAGCATCATCGGCGGTGACACCGTCGACCACGGACTGTGGGTGGCGTTCTGGTTCTTCCTGGCGCAGTTGAACTTCGTCCTCGGCGCCATCAACCTGCTGCCGTTGCTGCCCTTCGACGGTGGGCACATCGCGGTGGCCGTATACGAGAAGATCCGCAACATGTTCCGGGCGTCCCGCGGTCTGCTGCCCGCCGGCCCGGTCAACTACAGCAAGCTGCTGCCGGCCACCTACGTGATCATTGTCGTGGTGGTGGGCTACATGGCACTGACCGTGACCGCCGACGTGGTCAACCCGATCCGCTTGTTCCAGTAGGAGATTCAGCAATGACCAGCTTGGGTATCCCCTCCGCGCCGCCGCCCACGCTCGCGCCGCGCCGCAAGACCCGCCAGTTGATGGTGGGCAAGGTCGGGATCGGCAGCGACTACCCGATCCCGGTGCAGTCGATGTGCACCACCAAGACCCACGACGTCAACGCGACACTGCAGCAGATCGCCGAACTGACCGCGGCCGGTTGCGACATCGTCCGGGTGGCCTGCCCGCGTCAGGAGGACGCCGACGCGCTGTCCGAGATCGCCAGGCACAGCAACATTCCGGTGATCGCCGACATCCACTTCCAGCCGAAGTACATCTTCGCCGCGATCGATGCGGGCTGCGCGGCGGTGCGGGTGAACCCCGGCAACATCAAGGAGTTCGACGGCCGCGTCGGCGAGGTCGCCAAAGCCGCTGCGGCAGCGGGCATTCCGATCCGGATCGGCGTCAACGCCGGCTCACTGGACAAGCGGATGCTGGAGAAGTACGGCAAGGCCACCCCGGAGGCGCTCGTCGAGTCGGCGCTCTGGGAGGCGTCGCTGTTCGAGGACCACGGATTCGGCGACATCAAGATCAGCGTCAAGCACAACGATCCGGTGGTGATGGTTGCCGCCTACCGGCTGCTGGCCGAGAGGTCGGACTACCCCCTGCATCTGGGCGTCACCGAGGCCGGCCCGGCGTTCCAGGGCACCATCAAGTCGGCCGTCGCGTTCGGCGCCCTGCTCTCGCAGGGCATCGGCGACACCATCCGGGTCTCGCTGTCAGCGCCCCCGATCGAAGAGGTCAAGGTCGGCGGCCAGATCCTGGAGTCGATGAACCTGCGGCCGCGCGGTCTGGAGATCGTGTCGTGCCCGTCCTGCGGCCGCGCCCAGGTGGACGTCTACAAACTGGCCAACGAGGTCAGCGCCGGCCTGGAGGGTCTCGACGTCCCACTGCGGGTGGCGGTGATGGGCTGCGTGGTCAACGGACCGGGCGAGGCTCGCGAAGCCGACCTCGGGGTGGCCTCCGGCAACGGCAAGGGCCAGATCTTCGTCAAGGGTGAGGTCATCAAGACGGTGCCCGAATCCCAGATCGTCGAGACCCTGATCGAAGAGGCGATGCGTCTCGCCGAACTGCAACGCGGCTCGGACGCGGATGCGGGCGGTTCGCCGGTCGTCACCGTAAGCTGAAGGAATCCCCAGCACGACGGCCACAGAGAGACCGCGATGTCGGCACCGCCACTACTCCGCCCGGTCGGCGGTCGCGCGGTATCAGTGGTGCGCGACGCGGTCTCGGTCAGGCAGGTCCTCCACGAGGATCCGGTGGCGGCGTGCATGGTGGCGGCCCGGGTGGCCGACCACGGCATCGACCCGCGAACGATGGGCGGCGAGTTGTGGACCCGTCGGCACCCGTTGGACTCGCTGTGCTTCGCCGGCGCGAATCTGATCCCGTTGCGCGGTTCTCTGGCCGACCTCAGGGCCTTCGCCGACCAGGCGTTGGGCACCGCCCGGCGGTGTTCCTCCCTGGTCGGCCGCACCGATCTGGTGATGCCGATGTGGGAGCGGCTGACCCGGGGTTGGGGTCCGGCCCGCGATGTGCGCGATCAGCAGCCGTTGCTGGCGATGGACTCGCGCCCGTCGTGTGCCTCCGATCCCGGTGTGCGCCGAGTCAGGGGAGAGGAACTCGACGCCTATCTGGTCGCCGCGGTCGACATGTTCATCGGTGAGGTGGGTATCGACCCGCGGTCCGGCGACGGCGGTCGCGGCTACCGTCGGCGGGTCGCCGCGCTGATCGCCTCGGGGCGCGCCTACGCCCGTTTCGAGCAGGGCCGGGTGGTGTTCAAGGCCGAGATCGGCTCCCAGTCGCCGGCGGTCGGCCAGATCCAGGGCGTCTGGGTGCATCCGGAGTGGCGCGGTCACGGACTGGGCACCGCGGGCACCGCGGCGGTGGCGGCGGCGGTGGTCAACGGCGGGCGCATCGCGAGTCTCTACGTGAACAGCTACAACACGGTGGCGCGGGCCGCCTATGCGCGGGTGGGATTCCGCGAGGTCGGCACTTTTGCGACCGTGCTGCTCGATTAGGCGCGATTCACCCCTCCTCACCCGGTGCGCCTCCGTCGTAGTCGGGTCACAGCCTCATAACATCTGCCTCAATGGCATCTCCAATCTCACGAGTCACACGAGTCACAGGACTCCTCTCGGCGCTCGGCCTGGTGGCCGGTGCGTTGTCCGCCTGCACGCCGAGGCCGGACGGCCCGGCGCCCGCGGCCACGCAGTTCTTCGCCGACCTCGGACGAGGTGACACCGCGGCGGCCGCCCAGCTCAGCGACAAGCCGGTCGAGGCGCACGCCGCGCTCAACGAGGCGTGGTCGGGTCTGCAGGCCGGACGTCTGGATGCCACCATCCTGGGCTCGCGTTACACCGGGGACACCGGCAGTGTGAACTACCGCTTCACCTGGCAGCTGCCCAAGAAGCGCACCTGGACCTATGACGGTGTGCTCAACCTGATCCGCGACGAGGGCGCCTGGCGGGTGCGCTGGACGGCCAGTGCCTTGCATCCGAAACTCGGTGAGCACCAACACTTTCAGCTGCGTGCCGACCAGGCGCCACGCGCCACGGTCAACGAGGTGAGCGGCACCACGGTGCTGCGTCCCGGCAGCCTGTTCCGCTACCAACTCGACGCGGGTCAGGCCGGCGGTGCGCTCATGACGACCGCGCGCGTGGTGGCCGACGTGCTGCACCAGTTCGACGACACCCTCAACCCGCAGCAGTTGGCCGAGCGGGCAAGCTCATCGCACGGTGCGCTGGACCTCATCACGCTGCGGCCGTCGGATCACGACAAAGTGGCCCCCATCCTCGATGCACTGCCCGGGGTCGTCGTCACCCCGCAGGCCGAGATGCTGCCCACTGACGACGCCTTCGCGCCCGCCATCGTCAGCGAGGTCAAGAAGGCCGTCCTCGACGAACTCGACGGCGATGCCGGCTGGCGGGTGGTCAGTGTGAATCAGAACGGCGCCGACATCGACGTCCTCACCGAGGTCGCCCCCAAGCCGGCCCCGTCGGTGTCACTGACCCTGGACCGGCCGGTGCAGGACGCCGCGCAGCACGCGGTGGACATGCAGGGCAACAAGGCCATGCTGGTGGTGATGCGGCCGTCGACCGGGGACATCCTCGCGGTCGCGCAGAACGCGGCTGCCGACGCCGACGGACCGGCCGCCACCACCGGGCTCTACCCGCCGGGGTCGACCTTCAAGATGGTCACCGCCGGAGCAGCCATGCAGAACGACATGGCCAACCCGGACACCATGGTTCCCTGTCCGGGCCAGATCGACATCGGCGACCGAACGATCCCTAACTACAACGAGTTCGACCTCGGCACCGTCCCGTTGGCGCGGGCCTTCGCCAAGTCGTGCAACACCACCTTCGCCGAACTGGCCAGCCGGATGCCCCCGAGCGCACTGCACGTGGCCGCCTCCCAGTTCGGCATCGGATCGGACTACACCATCGAAGGTCTGACCACGGTAACCGGCACCGTGCCGCCGACGGTGAACCTGGCCGAGCGCACCGAGGACGGCTTCGGTCAGGGCAAGGTTCTCGTCACCCCATTCGGGATGGCGCTGGCCGCGGCGACGGTCGCGGCGGGCAAGACCCCGACGCCGCGCCTGATCGTCGGAAGCCAGACCACCGAGACCGGTGATCACCCGGTGACCGACCCCGGCACCCTCGACGGATTGCGGTCGATGATGCGACTGGTCGTCACCGAGGGAACCGCCACCGAGATCCGTGACTCCGGTCCGGTCTACGGCAAGACCGGCGAGGCCGAGTTCGCCGGCGGTTCGCACGCCTGGTTCACCGGCTACCGCGGCGACCTGGCCTTCGCCGGTCTCATCGTCAACGGCGGAAGTTCCACGTACGCGGTCCGGATGATCAAGCGCATGCTGGGCGAACTGCCGCCGGATTTCCTGGCCTGAGGGCCGCAATCAAGCCGAATCAGTTGGGCGGTCCGGGCTGCTGGTTGCCCTGTGGACCGGGACCTGGACCGGGCGGCTTGGGCCCCGGTGCGGGCGGTTTAGGTGCGGGCGCCGGGGGCTTTGGCGCCGGTGCCGGGGCCGGAGGTTTGGGGCCGGGCGCCGGGGGCTGCGGCCCGGGTGCCGGCGGTTTCGGACCCGGGGCAGGCGGCTGGGGGCCCGGGGCAGGCGGCTGGGGACCCGGCGGCTGGGGTGCCGGAGCGGGCTGCGGGGCAGGTGCCAAGACCGCCGCACGGTTGTTCGTTCCGGGGCTGTCCACCGCTGCGCCGCCGCCGATGGAACCGGCCACCCCCGCAGAGCGCGGAGGCAACGGAACGGCGGCGATGGGGGCGGCGGTCTGATCCGCCACAGGCGGAAATGCGGTGTCGGCCGGCGGCTGCTCCGAAAGTGCGGCGGGTATCGGAGCGTCAGTCGCTTCCGGGCCATCCTGCGAGGCAGGGCGCATACCGGGCGGAGACGGAGGAGCCTCGGGTGTCCTGGGCGCCTCCGACTTGCTGATGTTGGCCGGGGTGATGAACGGAACCTTGATATTGCCGTTGAGCACCGCGGTCAGCCCGGCGCCGAGCGTCAGCACGCTGAGCAGGCTCGCGGCGGCGATCTGCAGGTAAGGACGGTGCGCCCGGTTGCGCGAGTCGCGATGCTGCTCGAGGTCGACGACCGCCGCCGCGTCGGCAGGTTCGTCGACCTGCCCGGCCAGGGCCTGGAAGTACGGACCGAGGCAGTCGTCCGCGTAGGCCTGCACCTGCGCACGGGTGATCAGCGGCTGATCCGGATTCTTGACCGTCACCAGCGAGTGCGCGAGCCGAACGAAGACGTCGGTGAACGCCTCCAGGTCCGCGGGGGCTCCGTCGGCGTCGGCGGCGAGATCCCGCAGTCGGCCTGCGACCAGGGGCACGCTCGTTTCCATGACCGCGCTGGATGCTCCCGGCGGCATCGGTTCGCCGGATTCGGGGTCCAGTTCCCGGATGACGAGGGGATGGTTCTGCACCGTCCAGACGATCTCGGTGAAGGCGTCCAGCGCACGGTCGGCGAACGGGAGGTCTTCAGCTCCGGATCGGGCGAAGGCGGCGTCGATCGTCGAGGACAGCTCACCGACCACGGCGGCGCGGAGCAGATCGTTCTTGCTCGGCCAGCGCCGGTAGATCGTCATGTGTGAAACGCCGGCGTACTTCGCCACCAGTTCGACGGTCGCTCGTTTCACGCCGAAGTCCCCGAGGACGCGCATCGCGCCGTCGAGGATCTTTGCTCCGGTGGGGTCGGGCGTCTGCCCTGACACGGCGCCGCCTTCCATCGTTCGCAGAGGACCGGGTCTCAGCCTATCCAATGCCGGGCGACTTCCCGGGGACGCCCGGCATCCCTGACTCGCAAATCTTGAAACACATTTACTGAATTGCTTGACGTAACACCGATGAGGTGATGTTATGACTCGCATCATCGCATAACACCACCAGTTCAGGGCCGCTTTTCAGGCCATCCACGTAGCTTTCCGAAAAAGATGGGCAGGAATTCGATGCTAGGAACCGGGCACGTGATCAGTGTGGGGCGCGTCGGCGGATTGGCCATCGCGCTGGGTATCGGAGGCCTGGGTATCGGTGTCCTGAGTATCGGGAGCCTGCTGGCGGCGGCGCCGGCCTGGGCCGACGATTCCCAACCGGCGGTCTCCCGGCACCAGGCCGGCACCCCGCGGAGAGCCGCGAACCCGGCAGCGGGCCCGGCAGCGAACCTGGCAGGGAACCCGGCCGCGGCGGCCAAACCGGCGACCGTCTCGCCCGGGGTCAACTACCGCAGCATCACCGGGGCCGGCAACAACCTGGCCCGGCCCGGGGTCAACACGGCGGGCGCCGACTACACCCGGATCGGGGTGGCGCACTTCGCCGACGGCGTCTCGACACTGCGCACCGGACTCCCCAACCCGCGCACCATCAGCAACCTGGTGGTGGCCGGCAACGCCGAGACGCCGAACGCCGAGGGGCTGTCAGGGATGATGTACGCCTGGGGTCAGTTCATCGACCACGACATCAACCTGACCAACTCCGATGACGTGACTCACATCGACATCACCGTTCCCAGCGGCGACCCCACCCTGAGCGGGTCGATCTCGATGACCCGCGCGGTGATCGACCCGGCGACCGGAACCGCCGGCAAGCCCGCCACCGCGACCAACAACGTGACCGGCTGGATCGACGGTTCGATGGTCTACGGCTCCGATGCCACCACTGCCGCGAGCCTGCGCAACGCCGCCGGCCGGATGCTGACCTCCGAGGGCAACAACCTGCCCATCGTGGACGGCTCGTACGTGGCCGGCGACATCCGGGTCGCGGAGAATCCGGATCTGATCGCCCTGCAGACGCTGTTCGTCCGTGAGCACAACCGTCAGGTGGACCTGCTGGCGGCGGCGCATCCGGACTGGACCGGCGACCAGCTCTACAACCAGGCCCGCGCCGTCGTCACCGCCGAGATCGCCCGCATCACCTACAACGAATTCCTGCCGCACCTGCTCGGTACCAACGCGATCAAGCCCTATCGGGGTTATAACCCGAACGTCGATGCCTCCCTCAGCGAGGAATTTGCCGGCGCGGCATTCCGGTTGGGCCACTCGATCGTCTCCGCCAACCTGGAACGAACCGACGAGCTGGGCAATGTGGTCGGCACGCCGGTCACCCTCAAGGACGCGTTCTTCCAGGACCCGGAGTCCTACCTGGCCGACGGCGGCGGTGACGGACTGCTTCGTCACCTGACCAATGACCTGTCCAACTCCCTCGACGTGCACATCGTCGATGACCTGCGCAACTTCCTGTTCGGACCGTCGGCGGGTATGGATCTGGCCGCGATCAACCTGCAGCGTGGGCGGGATCTGGGCCTGGGAACGCTCAACGAGACGCGGCTGGCACTGGGGCTGAAGGCCTACACCAGCTTCGCTCAGATCACCTCCGATGCCACGACCGCGGCAGCCCTCGAGGCCGCCTACGGTGACATCAACAAGGTGGAACTGTGGATCGGCGGGCTGGCCGAAAACCATCTGCCCGGGGCGATGGTGGGGCAGACCTTCGGTGTGATCGTCGCCCAGCAGTTCCAGGCACTGCGCGACGGCGACCGGTTCTGGTACCAGAACCAGGGATTCGACAAGGCCACGATGCGGGACATCGAGTCGACGACGCTGTCCTCGCTGATCGTGAAGAACACCGACACCGAGAACATGCAGGCCGACGCGTTCGTGTTCTACGAGCGCCGCAGCGGCGGCAGCGTGATGGAGAACCCGGCGTCTCCTCAACTGGTGATCGGGTCCGACGGAGGCGACACCCTGGTCGGCGGCGCCAAGTCCGACATGCTGGTGGCCGGCACCGGCAGCCAGACCATGACCGGTGCGGCCGGTCGGGACACCTTCGTCGTGAGCAGCACCGGCGTCAACGCGGTGATCACCGACTTCAAGGTGGGTCAGGACAGGCTGAAGTTCGACAATCTCGGCACCGGCAGGCCCAAGGTCACCGCCGAGAACGGCAATGCAGTCATCACGATCGGCAGCAGCAAGGTGATCCTGGTCGGTGTCACGGCGGCCCAGTTCAGACCGAGCGATATCACCCCCCTCTAGTCAGCCGGCGACGATCTCGGTTCCGCTGACCTTCACCGCGCGGGCCCGCAGCGGCTCCATCGCCGGTCCGCGCAGCACCTGGCCGTCCATCCCGAACGTGCTGCTGTGGCAGGGGCACAGAGCGGCCCCGTCGATGACCTTCGACAGCGCGCACCCGGCATGGGTGCAGCGTGCGATGAAGCCCTTGAACACCCCGGCGCTCGGTTGGGTGACCAGGGTGCCGTCCACGATCGTGCCGGAGCCGACCGGGACGTCGGCGGCGGCGACCAGCTTCTGGCCCGGGGCCGGTGGCGGCACATACGGCGCGTTGGCGGGATTCTTGCCGCAGCCGGCCAGCGGGACCGCGGCGGCGGAGATCAGGACGGTGCGTCGGGATAGCTCAGACATCGATGTGAGGCTACCGGGGTAAATTGTTGAGGTCATGACCGAGATCCAGAGCAGGGTGATCCAGAGCAGGGCCGAGAGCGCGCCGGCGATGCGGGTGTCCGACGCCGACCGCAGCGGGACGCTGCGCCGTCTGCACAATGCCGTCGGCCTGGGTCTGATCGACATCGGCGAGTTCGAGGAGCGTTCCGCCCAGGTCTCGATGGCCCGGCTGCCGGGAGAACTCGACGCCCTGGTCCAGGATCTGCCCGGGCCCGGCGCGATCGCCACCTCGGCGACCGACCGGTTGGAGTTGCGCGGCTGGCTGGGCTCGCTGAGCCGCAGCGGTGAGTGGACCGTTCCCACCCGGCTGGCGCTGGTGCGCCGGGTCGGCTCGGTGGATCTCGACCTCACCCGGGCGCGTTTCGCCGGTCCGGTGGTGGTCATCGAACTCGACATGGTCCGCGGATCGCTGAACATCCGGCTGCCCGAGGGCGCCAGTGCGTCGCTGGACGACGTCACCGTCTACGGCGGCAGCGCCCGGGACCGCCGCAAGGACCCGCCTGCCGAGGGCCGGCCGCACGTCGTGCTGACCGGTCGGGTGGTGGCGGGGTCGGTCAACATCCGCGGGCCCAAGTCCAAGCGATCACAGTTGTTTCGGCGGTAGGGGACTTTCGATGTCAGTTCGTGGCGCGCTGCGCGCCGGGGTCCTCTCGCCGACCCTGCCGGTACCGAACTCGATCGAGCGTCCCGAGTACGTCGGCCGCGAGGGCGCCGCGGAGGGTAGTGAACCGTGGGTGCAGACCCCCGAGGTCATCGAGAAGATGCGGATCGCCGGCCGGATCGCCGCCGGTGCGCTGGTCGCCGCGGGTGAGGCCGTCGCACCCGGGGTTACCACCGACGAACTCGACCGGATCGCCCACGACTACATGGTCGACCACGGCGCCTACCCCTCCACGCTGGGATACAAGGGGTATCCGAAGTCGTGCTGCACCTCGCTGAACGAGATCATCTGCCACGGCATCCCGGACTCGACGGTGATCGAGGACGGCGACATCGTCAATATCGACGTCACCGCCTACATCCACGGCGTGCACGGCGACACCAACGCCACCTTCCTGGCCGGTGACGTCAGCGAGGAACACCGGCTACTGGTCGAGCGCACCCATGAGGCCACCATGCGGGCCATCAAGGCGGTCAAGCCCGGCCGGGCGCTCTCGGTCGTCGGCCGGGTGATCGAGTCCTATGCAAACAGGTTCGGCTACAACGTCGTTCGCGATTTCACCGGCCACGGCATCGGGACGACGTTCCACAACGGACTGGTGGTGTTGCACTACGACCAGCCCGAGGTCGAGACCGTTATCGAACCCGGAATGACCTTCACCATCGAACCGATGATCAACCTCGGATCGCTGGACTACGAGATCTGGGACGACGGCTGGACGGTGGCCACCCGCGACCGCAGATGGACCGCACAGTTCGAACACACCCTGGTGGTCACCGAGGACGGCGCCGAGATCCTCACGCTGCCGTGACCTCCCACGGGGCCGTTACCGGGGCGCTGCTGATCGCCGGCACCACGTCGGATGCGGGCAAGTCGATGGTCGTCGCCGGACTGTGCCGGGTGCTGGCCCGCAAGGGGATCCGGGTCGCGCCGTTCAAGGCGCAGAACATGAGCAACAATTCGGTGGTCGCAATCGACGTTGACGGGAGTGGGGCCGGCGAGATCGGCCGGGCGCAGGCGATGCAGGCCCGCGCGGCGGGCCTGGCGCCCAGCATCCGGTTCAACCCGATTCTGCTCAAGCCCGGCAGCGACCGGACCTCGCAACTGGTGGTCCGCGGCCGGGTGGCCGGAACGGTGGCGGCGGGGGACTACATCGCCCATCGCGACAGGTTGGCCGCAGTGGTGGCCGAGGATCTCGCCGCGCTGCGTGCCGAATACGACGTGGTGCTCTGCGAGGGAGCCGGGTCACCGGCCGAAATCAATTTGCGCGCAACGGATCTGGCCAACATGGGTCTGGCTCGCGCGGCCGGTCTGCCGGTGGTGGTGGTCGGCGACATCGACCGCGGCGGGGTGCTGGCGCATCTGTTCGGCACCGTCGCGGTGCTGGAACCCGAGGATCAGGCGCTGATCGCGGGATTCGTCATCAACAAGTTCCGCGGTGATCCCGCGCTGCTGGAACCCGGGCTCGACCAACTCGCCGCACTGACCGGCCGGCCCACCTTCGGGGTGCTGCCCTACAGCGACGAGTTGTGGCTCGACACCGAGGACTCGCTGTCGTTGCGCGCCGGTGAGATCGTCGGGTCGCCGGCGCCGCCACTGGGTTCGCAGAGTCTGCGGGTGGCTGCCGTACGACTGCCGCGGATCTCCAACTCCACCGACGTCGAGGCGCTGGCGTGTGAACCGGGCGTGGTGGTGCGCTGGGTCGGCGAGGCCGGCGATCTCGCCGACTGCGATGTCGTCGTCATCCCGGGCAGTAAGGCCACCGTTGCCGATCTGCGGTGGCTGCGCGAGCGTGGACTGGCCGAGGCCATCGCCGGGCACGCCCGCGCCGGGAAGGTGGTCCTCGGCCTCTGCGGCGGCTTCCAGATGATGTGCCGGCGGATCGACGACGAGGTGGAGGGGGGCGGTTCGGTCGACGGACTGGGCCTGCTGGACGCCGACATCGTCTTCGAGCAGGACAAGACGGTGCGCCGCTGGCCCGATACGGTGCCCGACGATGCGTTGAGCGGATACGAGATCCACCACGGCCAGGTCACCCGCAGTGCGGAGGACACCTGGTTCGAGCAGGCCGGGCAGGTACAGGGCTACCGGCGGCACGGGTTGTTCGGCACGCACTGGCACGGATTGCTGGACAACGACGGCTTCAGACGGGAGTGGCTGACGCAGGCGGCGCAGGCCGCCGGCCGGCCCGGCTTCCGGGTGGCTGCCGACGTCAGCGTGCCGGGGCGCCGTGATGCGCAATTGGATCTGATGGCCGATCTGCTCACCGCGCACCTCGACGTCGATGCCGTGCTGGGGTTGCTGGACGGTCCGGTGTCGGTCCCGGTGATCACGAGTCACCTAACCTGATGGCCATGAGACGAGCCTGGATCGCGGTGGCGGCGGCCGGTCTGCTGGCCGGTTGCGCCACGGTGCCGGGAACGGCGACCTGGCCGGGTGCGGTGCTGAATTCCGCCGTCCTGGGCGCCGCCGATTTTCCGTCCGGCGTGCAGTACGACCGCATCACCGAGACGCCCGGTGTGCCCGACGGTGCGGGCGGTCCCGGCGCGATGCTGTCCCGGCCGCAGGGCTGCGCCAACGCACTGACCAATATCATCGCCAACTCGGCGGAACGCGGACCGGGCAGTGCGGTGAAGTACGCGGCGTCCTATGACGGCGCACGAATGGTGATGACGCTGCTGTCGTCGAAACTCGATCTGGACACACTGCGCGCTGCCGCGACCCGTTGTGCGAAGTTCGAGGCCTTCTTCGACCCGTCGTCGGCGGGGATTCCGATCACCACCGCCGAGTTGCCCGGGCTCGAACCGGAGGCGTTGGCGTATCAGCAGACGATGAAACTGAACGACGCGAGCACCAGTGTGTTCATGGCCTTCCAGAACGTGGGGGAGCACGCGGTATTCGGCGTCGCATTCCCGACACCCAATACCGCTATCGACGCCAAAGCCGAACTGCCACAAACGTTCTTGGAGATTTTCGCCAAGCAGGTCGCCAAACTCCGCGCTTACTGAGCGGTAACTTGCAGGTTGGCCAAAACCACTCCGGAGTGAGCTGGCGCACAGTAGCGTGAGCCAATGCCTGCGACGATGATGACGGTCGACGGGTTCCCGGTTCCGGTTTCGGTGACCGGCCCGGAAAAGGGACCCCATGTCGTCCTACTGGGCGCCGCGCAGCATGCGCCGGCCGCCTACGACACGCTGTGTCAGCGACTGCACACCGCATCGGTGCGCACCGTCGTCATCGGCGCGGACCCGCGCCTGCACCACAAGGCCGTGGTGGCCGTCCTCGACGCACTCGAGGTGCCGTGGGCGATCCTCGCCGGCGACCGGTTCGGTGCGGAACTCGCATGGGAAGCCGCAGCGGCCCGTCCGGACCGGTTCACCGGTCTGGTCGTCATCGACCGGGGACACCCGCGGGTGCCCGATCCGAACGGCGTCGTCCGGGATCCGGAGTGCCCGCCGGTCGAGATCAACACCACCGCTCTGGTGACCAGCCCGGCCACCCGGGCGGTGGCCAAAGCCAGCCAGCGATGGGTCTACAGCGACTACCGCCTGGTCGATTTCGCCAACCGGCGCAACGCCGCCGAGTCCACGGCTCAGTTGGCCGCCGAGATCGTGTTGCGCACCAGCACCTGGTGAGTGCCCCGGGTCAGCAGGCGCGGTCGATCAGACGGCGCCGCTGACCTCGACCTGCTTGACCGGTCCGGTGAACCATTTCTTCACCGACAGGTGCCAGTACAGCCACAGCAGGAACAGCACGCCGAACACCACGACCGGGGTGTAGTTGAAGAACTTCCACTCGAAGCTGGGGTCCCACGGCACCCCGCCCAGCGCGGTCGGGAACATCGCCACGATCGAGGTGATGATGATCTCGGCCAGGGCCAGCGGCGCCATCCAGCGGTAGTGCCCGCGCAGATTCCACTTGCCCACCGGGAACGAGTCGCCGGCCTTCCAGCGGTAGTAGATCGGCACCGCGAAGCACAGGTACAGGCCCACCACGCCGATGGAGACCACCGCGAAGAACGCGATCGGCACCGGGGCGCCGTTGATGTCGACCGGGACCAGCGCGGGCAGGGTGATCAACGCGGCCACGACCGCGGTGACGATGACCGCATTGGCCGGGACCTTGTTCTTGTTGACCGCCGACCACAACTGGTGACCCGGCACCGCGCGGTCGCGGCTGAAGGCGAACAGCATGCGGGAGGAACTGGTCTGGCAGGCGGTGGTGCAGAACAACTGCCCGGCGGTGGAGATGAACAGCACCGCCGCGGCCCACTTGGAACTGAGCGCCTGGTTGAAGATCGTCGCCACCGCACCACCGGCGGCCGACACCCCGTCGGAGTCCTGGACGGCGAACAGGAACGACAGCAGCAGGATCCAGCCGCCGATCGCCGAGTAGAAGATCGACCGCCAGATGCCCTTGGCCGCGGCGTCGCCCGCGCTCTTGGTCTCCTCGGAGAGGTGCGCCGAGGCGTCATACCCGGTGATCGTGTACTGGGTCAGGATCGCCGAGATGGGCAGCACGACGAACAGCCAGCCCCAGCCGGAGGTGGTTCCGCCGAACATGCCGCTGTTGTTGATGGTCTTGCCGAACACGTCGGCGACGCTGGCGTGGTGCTCCGGCACCAGGAAGAGGATTCCGATCACCGCGGCCGCGCCGGCCACATGCCACCACACCGAGATGTTGTTGATCACCGCGAGCAGATGGCTGGAGGTGATGTTGATGACGGCGACGACCACCAGGATGATCAGGAACATCACGAAGACCCGCTTGAGGCTGTAGCCGGCCAGCCAGCTTTCGCTGATGGTGCCCAGGGTGAGGTCCAGGAACGTCGCGCTGCCGTAGGAGACCGAGGCCAGGATGGCGACCAGGCCGATCAGGTTCAGCCAGCCGGTGTAGTAGCCGGCCTTGGCGCCGCCGAGTTTGGCTGCCCACCAATAGATTCCGCCGGAAGTCGGGTATGCCGAGACGAGTTCGGACATGCAGAAGCCGATGAGCATGATGAACCCGGCGAGGATCGGCCAGCCCCAGGCGATAGCGGCCGGACCGCCGTTGTTCCAGCCCAGGCCGAATGAGGTGAAGCAGCCGGCCAGGATGGAGATGATGGAGAACGAGATCGCGAAATTGGAGAACCCCGACCAGGAGCGGTTCAGCTCCTGCGTGTAACCGAGTCGGGCGAGGTGCAGTTCGTCCTCGTCCAGCATTTCGTGGCCTTCGGGCACGGTGGTCTCCATTTCCGCCTCGGTCAGCAGTGTGAGGGCAGACTATGCGTTTATTGGTCTGGTGTCCTACCTTTGCGGTGACTTTTATGTAAACCTTGGCGCCTAGACAGCCGGTTGAAGTTGAGGGAGCGAACGTGATGTCTGACCACACGGGGCGCCGCCATGGCATGCTCACCCCCGGCGAGCTCGACCGGCTGATGGCCGCCGGCGACATCGACACGGTGATCGTCGCCTTCGCCGACATGCAGGGCCGGCTGACCGGAAAACGGGTCTCGGCTCGGCTGTTCGCCGAGGAGGTCGCCGCGCACGGCGCCGAGTGCTGCAACTACCTGCTGGCCGTCGACGTGGAGATGAACACCGTCGACGGCTACGCCATGTCCAGCTGGGACTCCGGCTACGGCGACATGGTGATGCGCCCGGACATGTCCACCCTGCGGCTGCTGCCGTGGCTGCCCGGCACGGCGCTGGTGATGGCCGACCTGTGCTGGGAGAACGGCGATCCGGTGGTGGCCTCCCCGCGCAGCATCCTGCGCAGGCAACTGGATCGGCTCGCGCAGCGCGGCCTGGGCGCGTTCGTCGGCACCGAGCTGGAGTTCATCGTCTTCGACGACAGCTACCGGGACGCGTGGGCGGCCGGCTACCGCGGTCTGCGCAAGGCCAGCGATTACAACATCGACTACGCGATGCACGCCTCGACCCGGATGGAGCCGCTGCTGCGCGACATCCGGCTCGGGATGGACGGCGCGGGCATGTACTGCGAGGGCGTCAAGGGCGAGTGCAACCCGGGCCAGCAGGAGATCGCGTTCCGCTACGACGACGCGATGGTCACCTGCGACAACCACACGATCTACAAGAACGGCGCCAAGGAGATCGCCGATCAGCACGGCAAGAGCCTGACCTTCATGGCCAAGTTCGACGAGCGTGAGGGCAACAGCTGCCACATCCACATCTCGCTGCGCGGCACCGATGGCTCGGCGGTGTTCGCCGACGGCCGCGAGATGTCACCGATGTTCCGCAGCTTCATCGCCGGCCAGCTGGCGACGCTGCGCGACTTCACGTTGTTCTACGCGCCGAACATCAACTCCTACAAGCGATTCGTCGAAGGGAGCTTCGCGCCGACGGCCATCGCCTGGGGCGTGGACAACCGCACCTGCGCGCTGCGGATCGTCGGCCACGGTCATTCGATGCGGATGGAGTGCCGCGCACCCGGCGGGGACGTCAACCAGTACCTGGCGACGGCGGCGCTGATCGCCGGCGGTCTGCACGGCATCGACAACGGACTGGAACTGCCGGCCCCGTTGGCCGGAAACGCCTATGACAGCGACGCGCAGCGGCTGCCGACCACGCTGGCCGAGGCCGCCGACCTGTTTGAGGGATCCGCACTGGCTCGGGAGGCGTTCGGCGACGAGGTGGTGGCGCACTATCTCAACAACGCGCGCATCGAACTGTCGGCCTTCAATTCCGCGGTCACCGACTGGGAGAGGGTGCGCGGGTTTGAGCGCTTCTGAATCGCCTGTGATCGGCCTGACGACGTATCGCCAGCGCGCCCAGTCCGGTGTCTGGGACGTGCCCGCCAGTTTCCTGCCCGGTGTCTACATCGAAGGCGTCACCCGGGCCGGTGGCATCGCCGCCCTGCTTCCACCGCAACCGGTCGACGACGCGATCGCCGACCGGGTGGTCGACGGCCTCGACGGCCTGATCATCACCGGCGGCCGCGACGTCGACCCGGCGTCCTACGGCCACGACCCGCACCCGAGCACCGACGAACCGGCCGCCGACCGCGACGACTGGGAGTTCGCGCTGCTGCGCGCGGCTCTGCGCAAACACCTGCCGGTGCTCGGGATCTGCCGCGGCGCCCAGGTGCTCAACGTCGCACTCGGTGGCACCCTGATCCAGCACCTTCCCGACGTCGTGAGCCACACCCGGCACCAGCAGGGCAAGGGGGTGTTCTCCACGTCGACGGTGGACACCGTGAGCGGCAGCCGGCTGGCCGGACTGATTGGCGAGAGCGCGCAGGTGCAGTGCTACCACCATCAGGCGATCGACCGGCTGGCCGACGGACTGGTGGTCAGCGCCGCCGATGGTGACGGCGTCATCGAAGCGGTCGAGATGCCCGGCGACGACTTCGTGGTGGCGGTGCAGTGGCATCCCGAGGAGACCCTCGACGACGTTCGGATCTTCGCGGGGCTGGTAGCAGCGGCCCGTGCATTTTCAGGAGAGAGAGTGAGTTAGTGGCAACCACCGATGTGATCAACCCGGCAACCGAACAGGTGCTGCGGACCCTTGAACTAGCCGAGGTCGACGCGGTCGACGAGGCGGTCGCCCGGGCCAAAGTGGCCCAGAAGGCCTGGGCGGCAAGGCCGCCGGCCGAACGCGCTGCCGCGCTGCGGTCCTTCGCCGCAGTGGTCGACGCTCACGTCGACGAGCTGGCCGCCCTCGAGGTGGCCAATGCCGGACATCCGGTGTCGGCTGCGGAGTGGGAGGCCGGGCACGTCCGCGACGTGTTGCAGTTCTACTCGGCTGCACCGGAGCGGTTGTCGGGCAAGCAGATCCCGGTGGCCGGCGGTCTCGACGTGACCTTCAACGAGCCGATCGGCGTCGTCGGGTTGATCACCCCGTGGAACTTCCCGATGCCGATCGCGTCGTGGGGGTTCGCCCCGGCACTGGCGGCCGGCAACGCCGTGCTGCTCAAGCCGGCCGAGTGGACCCCGCTCACCAGCATCCGGCTCGGTGAGCTGGCGCTGGAGGCGGGTCTTCCGCCGGGTCTGTTCCAGGTCATCCCGGGTAAGGGCAGCGTGGTCGGGGAGCGCTTCGTCACGCACCCGGACGTTCGCAAGATCGTCTTCACCGGTTCCACCGAGGTCGGCACCCGGGTGATGGCCGGGGCCGCCCAGCAGGTCAAGAGGGTGACCCTGGAACTCGGCGGCAAGAGCGCCAACATCGTCTTCGCCGACTGCGATCTCGAGAAGGCCGCCGCCACCGCACCGTACGGGGTGTTCGACAACGCCGGGCAGGACTGCTGCGCGCGCAGCCGGATCCTGGTGCAGCGCAGCGTGTTCGACCGGTTCATGGAGATGCTGGAGCCTGCGGTCAAGGGCGTGGTGGTCGGCGACCCGGCCGCCCGCGACACCGAGATGGGCCCGCTGGTCTCCCGTAAACACTTCGAGTCCGTCGCGGCCTACGTGCCCGACGACGCTCCGGTGGCGTTCCGCGGATCGGCCCCCGATGGTCCGGGCTACTGGTTCGCGCCGACGGTTCTGACCCCGGAGCGCACCGACCGGACGGTCACCGAGGAGATCTTCGGACCCGTCGTCGTGGTGCTGCCGTTCGAGGACGAGGCGGACGCCATCGTACTGGCGAACGACACCGAATACGGGCTGTCCGGGTCGATCTGGACCGACGACCTGTCCCGGGCGCTGCGGGTCTCCCGTGCCGTCGAAGCGGGCAACCTCAGCGTCAACTCGCACTCGTCGGTCCGCTACAACACCCCGTTCGGCGGATTCAAACAATCCGGACTGGGCCGTGAACTCGGCCCGGACGCACCCCTGCACTTCACCGAAACCAAGAACGTCTTCTACGCGATCGGAGAGAACAAATGACCGCCCCGAAAATCGACCTCACCCAGCGCCTGGCCGGGAAGGTCGCGGTGATCACCGGTGCGGCCAGTGGCATCGGCCTGGCCACCGCCCGCCGGATGCGGGCCGAGGGAGCCACCATCGTGGTCGGCGACATCGACCCGAAGACCGGCGAGCCGGTGGCCGACGAACTCGACGGACTCTTTGTCTCCGTTGATGTTTCGGATGAAGGTCAGGTCGACAATCTTTTCGACGCCGCAGCGGCCGCCTACGGTTCGGTGGACATCGCTTTCAACAATGCCGGGATCTCACCGCCGGACGACGACCTCATCGAGACCACCGAGCTGCCGGCCTGGCAGCGGGTGCAGGACGTCAACCTCAAGAGCGTCTACCTGTGCTGCCGGGCGGCGCTGCGGCACATGGTGCCGGCCAAGAAGGGCTCGATCATCAACACCGCCTCCTTCGTCGCGGTGATGGGGTCGGCGACCTCGCAGATCTCCTACACCGCGTCCAAGGGCGGCGTGCTGGCGATGAGCCGCGAACTCGGCGTGCAGTTCGCCCGCCAGGGCATCCGGGTCAACGCGCTGTGCCCCGGACCGGTGAACACCCCGCTGCTGCAGGAACTGTTCGCCAAGGATCCTGAGCGGGCGGCCCGGCGTCTGGTGCATGTGCCGATCGGCCGCTTCGCCGAGCCGGAGGAACTCGCCGCCGCGGTGGCCTTCCTGGCCAGCGACGACTCGTCGTTCATCACCGGCTCCACCTTCCTGGTCGACGGCGGCATCAGCGGCCACTACGTCACGCCGCTGTAAGCGCCGACGATGGCTGGCCTGGACTCCGGACCGGGGGACGCGCTGCTCCGGCCGCTCGGTAATCCTTTCGAGGACACCGTCGGCCGGCTGCTGGCGACCATCCGGCTCGGAGTGCTCGCTCCTGGTGACAGCCTGCCGCCGGAGCGCGAACTCGCCGCCAAGCTGGGCGTGAGCCGGGACACCGTGCGCGATGCCATCAAGTCGCTCTCGGATGCCGGCTACCTGGTGTCACGGCGCGGCCGTTACGGCGGCACCTTCCTGGCCGACGAACTGCCCGCGCCCAGCCGCGGCGAGGCGGGCGTAAGCCGGGCCGAGGTCGAGGACGCCCTGCGGCTGCGGGAGATCCTGGAAGTGGGGGCGGCCCGGATGGCGGCCTCCCGGGAGCTGGCCGACGCCGAACGAGACGGGCTGCGGGCCCGGCTGGCCGAACTGCGGGCCGCCAGTCCGGAGGACTACCGACGGCTGGACTCGCGGCTGCACCTGGCGATCGCTGAGGCCGCCGGCTCGCCGTCCCTGGTGCCGCTGGTCGCCGAAAACCGGATGCGGGTCAACGCGCTGCTGGACCGAATCCCGTTGTTGCAGCGCAACATCAGCCATTCCGATGAGCAGCACGAGGCGGTGGTCAACGCCATCCTGGCCGGTGACCCCGATGCCGCGACGGCGGCGATGCTCACCCACGTAGGCGGCTCGTCGGCGCTGCTGCACGGCTTTCTGGCCTAGTCGTCCGTCTCGCCGCGGTAGGGTCAGCGGGTCAAAGTCGGACGGCGCGGAAACCGGTGAGATCCCGGTGCGGTCGCGCCACTGTGTCCGGTCGTCCGCGGCCGGTAGCCAGACCTTCGCCGTCCGGGTCGCTCATGACGGGGACGCGAAATCCCCATGCGGAGGTCTTATGGGTCTGCGACGGGACCGCCGGCAGGTGACCGCGATGATCGCGGTGGTCATGCTGCTTCATGTGCTGGGGTTCGGCGCGCTGGTTCTGCTTGTCGCACCGGGCAACGGCAGCCAAGCGCTCTCGGTCGGCTTGGGGTTCAGCGCCTACATGTTCGGGCTGCGGCATGCTTTCGATGCCGACCACATCGCCGCGATCGACAACGTCACCCGCAAGCTGGCGGCCGACGGTGGCAGGCCCAGGACGGTGGGGTTCTGGTTTGCCCTGGGGCATTCGGGCATGGTGCTCGTTCTGGCTCTCCTCGTGCTCACCGCGACGAAGGCCGCAAACGGTCTACTGGATGACTCATCGCCCGTCAGGCACGTCTTGGGTATGGCGGGGACGCTGGCGTCGGGCGGATTCCTCTACATCATCGCGGTCGTCAATGTGATTGCCTTGGTGGGCATCTGGCGAGCCTTCGCATCGTCGCGCCGCGGTGGCTTCGATGAGAAGAAGCTTGAGGAACAGTTGGACAGCCGTGGGGTGCTGGCCCGCTTCCTGCGCCCGGTCACCCGCCGCATCACCTCGCCGCGTCAGATGTTCGGCGTCGGGGCATTGTTCGGGCTGGGATTCGACACCGCGACGGAGGTGGCGTTGCTGGCGATGGCGGGGACCGGGGCGGCCGCCGGCGCTCCCTGGTACGCGGTGCTCACCCTGCCGGTGCTGTTCGCGGCGGGTATGAGCCTGATGGACAGTGCTGACGGCGTGTTCATGACGGCCGCCTACGACTGGGCCCTCGCCAGCCCCGTCCGCAAGCTCTACTACAACCTGATCATCACGGCTTTGTCGGTCACAGTCGCGCTCCTGATCGGGACCATTGAACTGGTGTCCGTCTTGCACGACGACCTCGGCTGGACTAATCCGTTCAGCGAGTGGCTCAGTTCGATCAGCCTCGATCGGGTCGGATTCGTCATCGTCGGGCTGTTCGCGCTGGTGTGGGCCGCCGCGCTGATCAGCTGGCGCCGTACTCGACTCGAACACTCCCGGTAGATCTGGACAGACGCGGTGTAGCCCGTGGGCTAGATTCCGTCCTGTGGGGCATTCCGAACATCATGCCGACAGCGTCTCGTCGGCCCTGTCCGATGTGGACATCGGGGGATGGACCCAGCGCTTCGATCTGCTGTCCGATCCCAACCGGTTGGAGATCCTGCTCAGCCTGCACCGCGTTCCGGGTATCTGCGTCGGGGATCTGGCCGAGGCGGTGGGGCGTTCGGAGAACTCCGTCTCGCAGGCCCTTCGGGTTCTTCGGCAGCAGGGCTGGGTGAGCTCGACGAGGGTCGGGCGTCAGGTCCAATATCAACTCGACGACCAGACGGTGCACCGTCTGTTGCACTGGATCGGCGCCGCGCATTCGTCCTGACTATCTGAATATCTGAACAGTCAGACAGGTCAGCTGTAGGCTGGCGCCGTGCACATGAGCGACGGCATCGTCTCCGCGCCGACGTCGGTGCTGTTCGGGGTCATCGCAGCCGGTGCCCTGGTGGTGGCGGCGCGCCGAGCCCGCACCGAACTCGACGAGCGCGCCGTGCCGTTGGCCGGGCTGGTGGCGGCCTTCATCTTCGCCATGCAGATGGTGAACTTCCCGATCCTGCCGGGGGTGAGCGGCCATCTTCTCGGTGGGGCACTGGCTGCGATCCTGGTCGGTCCGTACACCGGTGCGCTGTGCATCGCGATCGTGCTGGTGGTGCAATCCCTGCTGTTCGCCGACGGCGGTGTGAGCGCATTGGGAACCAACATCACCAACATGGCGGTGATCAGTGTGGTGGCCGGATACGCGACCGCGCTCGCGGTGGCGGGTCTCCTGCGCCGGGGCGGCGCATTGTCGGTCCGGCAGCTCGGTGCCGTGAGTTTCGTGGCGGCCCTGGTGGGAACTGTCTGCGCAGCAATGGGTTTCGTGCTCGAGTACGCCATCGGCGGGGCGGCGCGGGGATCACTGGGTTCGGTGGCGGCCTACGTGCTGGGAACCCACGTGCTGATCGGCATCGGCGAGGGGGTCATCACCGCGCTGACCGTGATGGCGGTGGGGCGGGCCCGACCCGATCTGGTCTACCTGTTACGCACGCAGAGGGCGCCGGCTCAGGTGGCCGCATGATCGGGCGGGAGCATCGGTTCTGGGTCGGTTTCCTGATCGTTACCCTGCTGATCGCCGGCGGCCTCTCCTATTTTGCCAGCGCCAGTCCGGACGGACTGGATTCTGCGACCCTCCAAGGTTGCGGGGTGCTCGAACGGGACGGGGCCAAGGTGTTGACCGGGCAGTGCATCGCACAGGACGCCCGTGAACATGCGCTTGCCGATTCGCCGCTTGCCGACTATTCGGTTCGAGGCCTCGCCGACAGTGGCGGCGTCGCCGGCGTCATCGGTGTCGTACTCACCCTGGCGATCGCCGGTGGGTTGTTCTGGGTGCTCGGCCGGGCGAAACGCGGAACGGCCAAGCCCGCCGTCGGCGGGGACTGACCGGTGGGCGGCGGTCACTCCCACCCGCTTTACCGCGACCACCTGTCGTCCGTGCACCGGCTTCCGGGAGAGGTCAAGATCGTCGCGCTGGTGGTGTTCGTCCTGGCAGTGGTGGCCACTCCGCGAGAGATGTTCTGGCCCTTCGGGATCTATGCGCTGATCCTGCTGATCGTCTGGAAGCTGGGACGGATTCCGCTGCGGTGGATCCTGCCGCGGATGCTGATCGAGGTACCCTTCATTATCCTGGCGGTGCTGCTGCCGTTCGCCGAGGGTGGGCAACGGATCGATGTCGTCGGACTCTCCTTGTCGGTGTCGGGCCTGTATGCCGCGTGGGGAATCGTCATCAAGGGCACCCTCGGGGTGGCGGCATCGCTGACGCTCGCCGCCACCACCACGGCCCGGGAGTTGCCGTTGGCGCTGTCGCGGCTCGGGATGCCGGCCCTGGTGACTTCGGTCCTGGTGCTGATGGTGCGCTACATCGACGTGCTCAGCGCCGAAGCCGGCCGGATGCGGATGGCACGGATGTCGCGGGGCGACTCGCCGCGCGTCCTGCACCAGGCCGGCGCGATCGCGAAAAGTGTTGGCGCGCTGTTCCTGCGATCGTATGAACGCGGCGAGCGGGTGTATCTCGCCATGCTGTCGCGCGGCTACGACGGCACCGTGCCGCCGCTGGTGCTGGGCCCCGGAGGCACGGTGCGGGCACCGGTCAGGGAGTGGACGGTCGCCATGCTGCCCTCGATCGCCGCCGTTGCGGTCGCCACCTCGGCCTGGGTGCTGCGATGAGGGCCCCGGCGACGAACCCCGCCGTGCGGGTCGAAGGCCTCCGGCACGTCTATCCCGACGGCCATCTCGCCCTCGGCGGTGTCACCCTGAGTGTCGGCGCCGGCGAGCGCGTCGCCGTGCTCGGTCCCAACGGGGCGGGCAAGACCTCATTGATGCTGCACCTCAACGGCGTACTCACCGCCACGTCCGGAACGGTCGAGATCAACGGAGTTGCGATCGCCCGCAACACCCTTCGTCAGATCAGGCAACAGGTCGGTGTGGTCTTCCAGGACCCCGACGATCAGTTGTTCATGCCGACCGTCGCCCAGGATGTGGCCTTCGGGCCCGCGAACTTCGGAGTCCGCGGTGAGGAACTGGCCGAACGAGTCCGCTCAGCACTGGATGCGGTATCGCTGGCCGACCTGGCCGACCGCAGCCCCGCACACCTGTCGATGGGTGAGCGCCGTCGGGCCGCGCTGGCCACCGTGCTGGCCTGCCGGCCGGAGATCCTGGTCCTCGATGAGCCGTCGGCCAACCTCGACCCGGTGGCGCGCCGGGAACTGGCCGAAACACTGGCCGGCTTGAACACCACGATGCTGATCGTCACCCACGACCTGCCCTATGCCGCGCAGTTGTGCGACCGGGCCGTGATCATCGACGCCGGCGTGGTGGTAGCTGACGGCGACATCCGCGTCATCCTCGGCGACGCTGATCTGCTGGCCCGTCACCGCCTGGAACTGCCGTGGGGCTTCGGCATCGCTCATAACTCGCCGGCCAGGTAGCGCTCGCGCACTGCGAGCCGCTGGATTTTCCCGCTGGTCGTCCTGGGTATCCTTCCGCGCGGCACGAGGACGACCTGATCGAGAGTGAAGCCGAACTGTTGTCGCACTGCCGTACCGACGGCCGCTCGCAACTCTGAGTCATCCTCGACGGCCGGTTGGGTTCCGACGACGGCGATCACTTTCTCAGCACCGCTGTGTGGATCGGGCGATGAGAAGACGACCGCGTTGCCCTCGCTCACCACTGGCAGGGTTTCAATGGAGCGTTCGATGTCGTACGGCGGATAATTGCGTCCACGGACGATGACCATTTCCTTGCGCCGTCCGACGACGAATAACTCATCCCCGCGGAGGACTCCGAGATCCCCGGTATGGTGCCAACCGTCAGGAGGCCGGGTCAGGGAGCCGTCTCGGTTGAGATAGCCGAGCATGACCGACGGGCCGCTGATCTGGATCTCACCGTCCACGATGCGGATCGACATGCCGTCGATCGGGGAACCGCAGGACACCATTGGCGCTGCCCCTGGATCCCTTTTCAGCACGCGCACCCGGCCGAAATCTCCCGGGGCGCTCGGTGCGGGTCGGGTGGCCAGCGTGGTGGCCAGCACCGCCTCGGCCATCCCGTAGCACGGAACCAAAGCACCCGGGCGCAGACCGAATGCAGCGAACGTGTCGGTGAAGTCACGCAGCACCGGATAGGGGATCGGCTCGGCGCCGACGAACAAATCGCGTAGTGAGGACAAGTCGATCTTCGGAGTGTCCGATGAGCGCCTGAGTGCCTGCGTCGCCAACCGGTAGGCGAAGGGCGGTCCCGCGCTAACGGTCGAACCGTGAACGCTCATGTGGCGCAACCAGGCCAACGGGTCTCGCAGGAACGCCAGCGGCGACATCAGGGCGATGGGGGACCGGTGAATCAAGGCGCCGAGCACCTGGACGAAACCCATGTCGTGGTACATCGGCAACCAACTGAACATCCGCGCTCCGGCGACGGTCCCGATCGCGTACGAGAGAACGCCGATGTTATGCGCGACGTTGCCGTGCGAGAGCGCCACCGCCTTCGGTGCCGCTGTCGACCCAGAGGTGAGTTGAATGTGGTGGATATCGCCGGGTTCGGGCCGCGCGCGTGGGTTCCATGGGATCGGTTGTGTGGCGGTGAGTTCGCCGTAGTCAAGCAGTACGGAATGCTTGATCGCCACGGTGTGTCGCGGGTCGGCGATCACCAAGCGAGGATCAACAACCTCGATCGCGGCCTGCAGATGGCGCACTCCGGCTGAGTCCGGACGGTCCGGCGTTGGAGGCGGCGCGACCGCACACGGAACCGCGCCGAGGGCGAGGACTGCGAGCAGAGTGGTCAGATAATCGTCGGTGTTGGCCGCCACCATCACGACCCGGTCGCCGGGGCGCAGGCCGTTCACGGTGAGAGCCCCGCCAAGACGGGCGATCCGGTCGACCAATTCAAATCCCCGCACGGTGCCGAGATGGTCGCGGTGGTCGAAGAGGTCGAGATCGCCGAGGCCCTGCCCCAACAGGTGTGGGTAGTCGATCACACCCGCCGCGATCAGCGGGGCGTACGCCGCGACATGCCGTTCCACGGAGGGGGAGAAGACCGTCATGACCCGGCGAGCCGACGGGCCTTCTCGGTGAGCCGCTGCCGGATGTAGTCGGCGACGTCACCGATCGTTTGGAACGCGAATGCCGCTTCCTCGTCGATGAACACCGTGAAGGTGTCTTCCAACTCGGTCATCAAAGCCATCAGCACTGCAGAGTCGACGGGCAGGCCCAGCAGCGGTGTCTGGATGCCCAGCATATCGAGGTCGACGTGTTCGAGGTCCTCGGCAGGCAGCAATTTGACCAGTCCGGTGCGGATGGCATCGACGACCCGGTCGGGCTCGGGGATCGGTATCTGCTTCATGCCAGACCTCAGCGCCGGAAAGCGTCGACGGGATCGATCCGGCGGATCCGACGCAGCGGTATCAGCGAGCCGAGCAGCGCCATGACCGCAGTCGCTGCAGCCATCGCGGCGAGCATCCCCGGGGTGATGGCCACCGTGACGTCACCCATCCGTTCACCGATGAGGAACTGGGCTCCGAACGCGACGGCGGCTCCCAGCAGATACCCCAACGCGGCGATCAGGCCGGCTTGGGCCACCACGATGCGGACCAGTTGCCACGACCGCACCCCCAGCGCCCGCAGCACCCCGAAATCGTGCAACTGCTCGGCGGTGACACTCCACACCGTGAGGCCGACGAGGGCGATGCCGACCAGGGTGGAGATGACGATCATCGTCTTGAGTGGACGCCCGATCATCGAGGTGATGATGTCGCGGCTGTTGGCGGTGAACTGATCCGACGTCAGCGCCTCCAGACCCGGCAGGCGCCCGATCGCCGCCGTCGTCTGCTCGGGGCTGTGCCCCGACTTGGGCTGCACCAGGAAATAGGACACCCGATTGCCGGCCCGAAGCAGCCGAGCGGCGTCCGGCAGTGAGATGAAGGCATAGAAGTTGCCCAGTGCCGCGGTCTGATCGGACAGTCCGACGACAGTGAACCTTCCATCGACGATGTCGACCGTGTCGCCGAGATGGACGTCGTTCTTGCGCGCGAGGATGCGGTCGAGGACCACCTCGCCGGGTGCTGCGATGTTGCGGCCCTCGGTCAGTGACCAGGGCCCGCCGACGCCGGTTGCGGTGTCATATCCGAGCACGAAATACGCGGTCTGCTCGCCGTTGTGCACGAAGTCAGAGGGCTGGCCGAGAATCGGGTCCGCGGAGGCGACTTCAGGAACTGAGAGCAGGCGTTGCCGATCGGCGGCGGGCAGCCACGACACCGCACGGAACATCTGCGAGACGCCGGGTTGGGTCACCCAGACGGCGTTGCGGGAATGACCGATGTAGGTGGTGACCTGATTGAGGGTTCCGACGAAGATTCCGGCAGTGATCAGAACAAGCAACACTGCAAAGCCGACGCCGATGACCGAAATCGCGAACCGGGTGCGCTCGGAAAGCAGATTCTTGACTGCCAGGCTGTGTTGGACCGACCTATGGGCGGATGCCACGGTCACCGATTCCACAGGACCTCCTCAAGGGCATGCTGACGCGACCGCGGCTGTTGCAGCGGATGTATGGATAGTCGGACGACACCGGTGAAAAGTTCCCACCCCAGGACGCCGCTGATCCCGGGTACTCTCCCAGCCGTGGACGACCGCTATCTGAGGGCGACGGCACTGCTCGATTTCGAGGACCCGGAGTTGCGGGGAATCGTCGAACAACAGCGCTGGATGGAGCTGGCGGAGTCGGCCAGGATCGGGGCGGTGTACGACTTCGTCCGGAACGGGATTGCGTTCGGGTACAACGCCTCTGACGACCTTGCAGCCACGGCGATCATGGCCCAGGGCTACGGGCAGTGCAACACGAAGACGACCCTGTTGATGGCGCTGCTGCGAGCCAGCGGAATCGGTTGCCGGCTGCGGGGGGCAACCATCGACAAACGGCTTCAGCACGGTGTGATGGTTGTGCCCTATTACTGGTTCGCGCCCCGCAGAATTCTGCACAGCTGGGCGGAGATTCTCGTCGATGGTCGCTGGGTCGGGTTGGAAGGCGTCATCCTCGACGCCCACTATCTCGATGGACTCCGGGTGATCACCGGCCGGCGTGCGGGGCCATTCCTGGGATACGGGGTGGGCACCGACGATCTGGCTGCTCCGCCTGTCGAATGGTGCGGTACTGATACCTGCATCCAGGCGACGGGTATCGATCAGGACTTCGGAGCATTCGATGACCCCGATGCCTTCTATCGTGCCCACGGCGTGAATGCCGGGGGTGTGAAGGGCTGGTTGTACGCCAACATCATGCGGAAGGTGATGAACCGCAGAGTCGAGCGTATTCGTCGTTGCGGCGTCATGGATTGATCGTCGATTCGCCGATCTGCCGCCCCCACACATAGTCGATGAGGCTTGGTTGGCCGAATTCGAAATGGTTGTAGGGAGCCAGCGAAACCCCGGTGTCCGCGACCAGCATGGGTGCTGGCCAGAAGTCCCGGGTTACGGGCATCCAGCACCCGGGTGCGCCGCCCGGACCGCCCCTGGCATTCACGCGTGGCAGGTTGTCGGGATACACGTAGGGGTTGCCGCCACTGACCAGCATGCCCATGTGCATCCGCATGCCGTATCCGTTGCCACCGAGATGTTCCTTGGCCAACGGCAGTAGGTTGGCGTAGTTGCGGAGCGTGCAGAGGATTTCAGGGCTGTACCGATCGAGCAGCGTCGAGGTGGGTAAAAGATCTGCGTTGCCGCGAATGAAATAGGGCGCGGCGCGCTGGCCGACGTCGGTTGCGGTGCTGGCGAAGCCGAACGCCGCCAGCAGTGCAGCGTCGAGTTCGCCGCGTTGGCGATTCACCGTCTGCGCGGTGATCGATATCTGATCGAGTGAATCGAGCAGATCGGGCGCGGCGCCGGTATAGATCTCAGCCAGGCCGGACAGCGATCGAAGCTGCTCCTGAACCTGTGGCAGCCGCGGGGTGAGCTCATCGAGGATCGCATTCGATTTAGGAATCGACTGCCCGAGGCGAGATCCCAGTCCGGTCAGGGCCTCGGCTGAGGCGGATAGTGTGAGGTTGAGTTTGACCGGGTCGACACTCTCCGTTATCGACAACATCTTTTCGTAGAGCGGATCGAATTCGGTTGTGATGTGAGTGATGTCAATGACGTCGAGCTCTGAGATGCGGGCTTGGCTCGGTTTGGCCGGACTTCGGAACGCGATGAACTTGTTGCCGAACATCGTGCTGGCCTCGACCTCGACAATCGCATTCGCGGGAAGCAGATCCGCGTAACGAGGTTGCACGTCTACCGCGATCTCCGCTCTTGTCCGGCCGTTCCACTCCCGCGGCTGCACGGAGGCGACCCGGCCGACATGAACTCCGTTGAAGGTGACCACCGCATTGGGGTCCATCACCAAACCGGAGCGGTCGCCGATCAGGGTCAGCCTGGTTGCGGCGGTGAAACCGCCGCGGAACTGGACGAGTACGACGGTCAGGACTGAGAGGAGAACCAGCGTCATCGCCAGCGCAGCGGATCTCAGTGGAGGATGAAACCGCCAATATCGTGTTTGTCGGTCCCACCAGCGCGGGAGACCATGCGGTGCAGAAGGCATCAATGAGCTGGCTCAGCGGGTTCCGGTGAGTAGCCGGCCGTCTTCGAGATTGATCACCCGATCGGCGATGTCGCCCACCCTTGAGTCATGGGTGACGATGACCACCGCGGCGTCATTGGCCTTGGCGGCCTGGGTGAGTTGCTCTATGACCCTGCGGCCGGTGCCGGAGTCCAGATTGGCCGTCGGCTCGTCGGCCAGGACGAGATCCGGTCCCATCGCCAAGGCCCGGGCGGTCGCGACCCGCTGTTTCTCCCCGCCGGAGAGTTCGGCGGGCCGATGGCCGGCCCGGTTGGTCAGGCCCAGCGCTTCGAGCAGTTCAGCCGCGCGGGCCAGTGCGTCGGTCTTGCGGACACCGGCGTAGCGCAGGGGGAGCGCGACGTTCTCCAGGCTGTTCAGTGATCCCAGCAGGTTGTAGTCCTGGAACAGGTAGCCCAGGCGCAGCAGGCGCAGGTTGGCGCGCTCGCGTTCGGACAATTCAGCGGTGTCCCGGCCGCCGATCCGGACTGTGCCGGAATCGGGCGTCAGCAACAAGCCCATCACCAACAGTGCCGTGGTCTTACCGCCGCCGGAGGGTCCGACCACCAGAACCACCTCGCCGCGGCGGACTGACATGCTCACGCCCTGCAGTGCCTGTACCGCGGCATCGCCTGTTCCGTAATGGTGCGTGACATCCGCCATTTCCAGCACCGGGTCGCCCGCCTGCTCCGGGGTCGGCTTCCGGCAATGACCGCACCGGGGCGGCGATGCGGTGTGATGACAGACCGGGCAGAGCATGGGGATCCTTTCAGCGGTGGAACGCGGTCGCGGGGTCGATACCGGTGACCCGGCGCAGGGGCAGCAGCGATCCGAGGACAGCCATCGCGGCGGTACCCACGGCCACGGCGGCGAGCACTGGTGGCGTGACGCGCAGCATCACATCGCCCATCCGATCGCCGAGCAGGAACTGGGCTCCGTAGGCGATCGCGGCACCGAGCGCAAAGCCGAGAGTGCCGATGGCCGCTGCCTGGATCAGGACCACCCGGCCGAGTTGTGCCGAGCGCGCGCCGAGGGCCCGCAGGATGCCGAAGTCCGTCATCTGCTCTGCCGTCAGGGCCCACAACGTCAGACCGATCAGCGCCACACCGACTGCTGCCGAGATCGCGATCATGGTTTTCAGCGGGCGACCGATCATTTTCACGATGATGTCGCGGCTGTTGTCGGCGAAGGCGGCTGAGGTCATGGCCGTCACACCGGGCACGTGGTTGCCGATGGCGTCCACGACCTGTTCGGGCGTGTGCCCGGGCTTGGGTTGCACCAGGAAGTAGGACACCCGGCCCGCGGCGCGCATCATCTGGTTGGCGTCGGGTAGCGAGATGAAGGTGTAGTAGTTGGTCGCGGCGGCGGTCTGGTTCGACAATCCGACGACGGTGAAGTTCCTATCGCCGATCGCCACGCTGTCTCCGACTTCAATGCTGTTCTTGCGGGCCAGGATCCGGTCAAGGACGACCTCTCCTGACTGGTTGACGTCGCGGCCCTCCGCGAGCGCCCATGGGCCTCCCACCCCGGTCGCGGTGTCATAGCCGACGACGAAGTACGCGGTGTGGGTGCCGTTGTGCACGAAGTCGGACGGCACGCCCAGGATGGGGTCGGCCGAGGCCACCTCGGGTAGATTCGTCAGCTTCTGTCGATCGTCGGCGGGAAGCCAGGACACCGCCTTGAACATCTGGGACACCCCGGGCTGCATCACCCAGACGGCATTGCCGGAATGGTCGATGTAGGTGGTCACTTGCCGGGTAGTGCCGACGAAGATTCCGGTCATCGCCAGCACGAGCAACACCGAGAAGGCGACGCCGATCAGCGACAGGACGAACCGCGTCCGTTCGGCAAGCAGGTTCTTGATCGCAACGCTCATCGCCGCACCGCCGACTTCCCGGCTGTGCGGCGAAGGCGGTCGACCGCCTGTGCGCTCGCCGCGACGGCCAGGTCGATATCTTCCGCACTGATTTCCGGGCCGAAGGAGAACCGCATTGCTGAACGGGATTCGGTTTCGGTCAACCCCTGGGAGGTGAGGACGTGTGACACCACGTCGTCCATGGCGTGGCAGGCCGAGCCGGTCGACACGTAGACGCCCTGCAGGTCGAGCATGTCGGCCAAGGTGTCGGCGCGAATGCGGTCGAACCGGACACTCACCGTCTCTTCGATCACCGGTTCCGTCGCATTCAGGTGCACCCCGCCGATCTCGTACAGGCCCTCGATCAGTCGTCGACGCAGCGTCGCCATCGCCAGACGGTGCGCTGCTGACATCCGATCGATGCACAGTTCGGCGGCCGCTGCCATCCCCATCGCACCGGGGACGTTCTCGGTTCCGGCCCGGTGGCCGGCCTCCTGGCCGCCGCCGCGGATCAATGGTGCCAGGTTGTGGCCGGTGCGCACGGCCAGCGCCCCCACCCCACGCGGGCCTCCGAACTTGTGCGCGGAGATCGAAACCAGCTGTGCGCCAAGTGCTGCGATGTCGATCTTGCCCGCGGTCTGAACCGCGTCGACGTGAAGGGCGATACCCGTACGACGAGCAGTCTCGGCGATCATGGCTATCGGCTGTATCGCTCCGGTCTCGTTGTTGGCGTGCATCACCGAGATGAGCGCAGTGTCTGGACGCAGGGCCGAGGCGATGTCGGCGGCCGCGATGTGGCCGTCGGGTCCCGGGTCGACGAAGGTCACCTCGACTCCGAGCGACGCCAGAGCGCGCGCGTTCTCCAGGATCGAGGAGTGCTCGATCGACGTCGTCACCATGTGCCCGGTGAAACCCCGCGCGGCGAAAGTTCCCCACAACGCCGTGGTGTTGGACTCGCTGCCACCTGAGGTCAGGATCACCTCGTCGGGAGCGACGCCCAGGAGGCGGGCAACGGATTGCCGGGCTTTGGCCAGAGCCTCGGTGGCCAGCTGCCCGGCGTGATGCGTGCTCGATGGGTTACCGATCAGCGCCTGGCCGCTCAGAACGGCCCGGGCGGCATCGGGATGAAGGGGTGCGGTGGCCGCGTAATCGAGGTAGATCGGCGATGTGTCACTCACCGCAATGCACTCCCTCGTCGATACGCCCGAGCCGGAAGTTCTCCACGAGGCGGCGCGCGACATCGGCGCCGAGTTCGGCGACATGCCGTTGGTCGGGGCTCAGGCCACCGGACCAGTTCAGGACTGTGGCGGCGTCGAGTGCGGTGACGTCGCTGACGGTCATGTCGGTGAGTCGATCAGTGAGTATCGAGGCAATCGCCAGGGCGGGGGAACAGCCGAAAGCCTCGAAGCAGACTTGCGTGATGACGGAGTCGCGGACATATGCGGTGAGCAGGATCTGGTCGCCGCACACCGGATTGCCGATGAATGCCGATACGTCGGGGTGATCCAGACGGCCGCAGTTGCGAGGGTTGCTGAAGTGGTCGATCACAGCAGGACTGAAGCGGGCCATGATCAGCTACCCCCGACGGTGTCGGAGAGTTCGCAGTCGGCTGCGATTTCGTGGGTGTCGATGTACTTCTCGATACTGACCGCGCAACAGCCCAACTCCGCACCCTGGCGGCGTCGGCGGAAACGCACTGTCTGGCCGGTGCGGCCGCACGGGCAGTCGCTGTCGTCGACCTCGCCGACATCGTCGGATAGCAGGAAGCCGGGATAGGCGGTGTTGATGGCGTCCAGGATCGCGATTCCGCCGGTCTTGCCGGACTTGAGTTCGATCGCCGGATCGGTGATGTCGCGGATCGAGACGTAGCACCACGGCGGCACGTGTTTACGCCTGTGCTCGCATTCGATGGCGAGCATGTTCGACTCGATCATCCCGTACATGTCTCGGATGCGGGACGGGTCCACGCCGAGGAACCGCCGGGCCTTGTCGTCGAACTCCGCACGGCTGATCGACCGTCCGGTGTACTGCTTCCATCCGCCCAACATGATGATCATCGAGTCCGGGTCCAGCGCAAGTGGAATCGACTCCAGTTCAAGGAATCTCATGAATCTGGCGATGATGAACGGCGGCCCGATGATGTGCCGCGTCATCCGGCCCTCCCACTTGTTCAGGTAGGCCAGTGCCTCCTCGGGGTCGAACGAGTACTCCTGCACGAGATAGCGGTGATCGTCGAGCATCGCCGTCATCAGGTTGAACACCTTGACCATGCCCATCTCGGGAACCTCGGCCGGTGACGGGCACAGGAACAGCCCGGCCCCGTCGGAGATCCCGAAGAAATCCCGGTAGCCGCCGAGAATTCCGATGGACGCTCGGGTCGTGGTCAGTGCGTCGCGCCGGGCCACCGAGGGAACGCCACTGGTGCCGGTGGAGCGGATCTCGGTCTCGATATCGGCGAGGCCGACCGTGAGCAGCACGTGCGCGCCGGCCTGCTTGAACATGCCCACCGGCAGCAATGGGATTCGATGCAGATCGGCGAAGTCGTCGATGTCGGCCGGCGACACCGCCGCGCACTGGGCGCGATAGAAGTCGTTGTTCGCGTAGTGGTACGCGAACGCCGCACGCACGGCTTCGGTGAGTGAGGCGCGCCACTGGTGCCGCGGCACTCGAAGCGCCTCACCCGGCATGCCGACCATCGCCGCCAGATTCACTACTCGAAACTCCTTCACACCCGAGCAGTCCCCGCGAGGAGATTCCTCGCGGGGACTGGCGTCTCGCATTGGTATCAGCGCACCGCGGCCATCGACATGCCGCCGCCGCCCATCATGCCGCCGCCGCACGAGGGCGATCCGTCCATGCCCATATCGCTGAAGAGCATCCCGCCCATCCCGCCGCTGCCGCCGCAGCCGTTGGTCGTGCCGGCGCCACCGTCACCGCCATTGCCGCCGTTGCCCTTGATCGGGGTGGCGTTGCCGCCGTCGCCGCCGTCGCCGCCGGCGGCTCCGACCGATGCCCCGCCGACACCACCATTGCCCGCGTTGCCCAGGAAAATCGAGTCCCCGCCGTCTCCGCCGGCCCCGCCGTTTCCTGACTGGGCGGCTCCGCCCGCGCCGCCGTTGCCACCAGCGCCGGCCACGCCGCCGACGCCGCCGCGACCGCCCGCGCCGCCGTTGCCCATCACCGCTGCGCCGCCGGCTCCGCCGTTGCCGCCACCGGTCAGCCCGACGCCGTTGCCGCCGCGACCGCCGGCTCCGCCATCGCCCATGCCGAGGCCTGCACCGCCCGCACCGCCGTTGCCGCCCGAACCGAAGAGGAACCAGGCCCCGGTGCCACCGTTGCCGCCGGCGCCGCCGGCCACCGTCGCGGTAACACCTTCGCCGTAACTACCCCCGGCTCCGCCGTTGCCGCCGGGGCTGAAGAACATCATCCCCATCGCGCCGTTTCCGCCGGCCCCGGCCGTTCCGCCGTTGACGCCGTTGACATCGCCGCCACTGCCGCCGTTGCCGCCGGCGCCGGTCAGCCAGCCGGCCATCCCGCCGCTACCGCCTGCGCCGGCGGTGCCGCCGCCCATTCCGGTGATATTGCCGCCGTCACCGCCGGTGCCACCCGCTCCGATGATGGCAGCCATACCGCCGCGGCCGCCTGCTCCGGCAGTGCCCATCACGGCGTCGCCGCCGTTACCGCCGTTGCCGCCGTTTCCGTAGAGGCTGGTAGGCAGCATGAGTTGTCCGATGGTGATCATCGACCCGGCCATACCGCCACGGCCGCCGGCGCCGCCGCTGGCCATGCCGGTCGCGGCCGCGCCCTCGCCGCCCTTGCCGCCGTTGCCGAAGAGGATTCCGCCGCGACCGCCGTTGCCGCCAGCTGCTCCGGCCGCGATCCCGGCACCGCCGTTGCCGCCGTTGCCGAACCAGCCCGCGGCCCCGCCGGAACCGCCGTTGTAACCGCTGCCGCCGTTGCCGATCAGCCCGCCGGTACCGCCGTTACAGGCTGCCGCAGCGGTGCAGTAGGTGTCGTCGAAAGCGGTATAGCTGTACCCGTTGCCGAACAAGAACCCGGCGTTCGGTTGATCGACAGTGCCGTCACCGATGAATGTCCGGATCAGGTCGGCGACCGGGTTGGCCGCGACAGCCGCCGCGGCTGGTGCCGTGACCTTTGCGGCTGCCGCCGGCACTGCGGAGGCGCCCGCGGCCAGGACCGGAACTCGGCGACTTGCGGCCGGCGTGGCAGTGGAACGCGACTTTCCGGCCCTGGTGCCCGCGGCAGCCCGCGGGAAATTCGCGCCACCGCGGGCCGGGCTGGCGGTACGAGGGGATGAGCCGGATCGCGACGGCGAGGCCGTGGCGGAATCACCACTCGAGTCGGCGTACGCAACGGCTGGCGCGGTCAGTGCCGCCATTCCGATCCCGAGTGAGACGGCCAGTGTTCCAACCCGGCCGATACAGGTTCCAGCAATCACTTCTGATGTCCTTTCAGGCGCGGGACGACCGTTCTCATGTCGCGTCCCTACCCAAGAGGTCGGACAGCAGAGCGCAATGGTTCCCGGAGTGGGACTTCCGGATTACTTGCCTTGGCAGCAGGGCGGGGTGCCCTTACCCATCAGTCGGTGCGTCAATCCGAAGAGCCGACGACTCAGGCAGATCCCGAACACCGACCGCATGAAGGCCGCGAAGGTGGCGATGCCGGTGGCAACCTGACCCACTGTCGGCATCCCGAACCAGAAGCCCACGATCCCGAGGATCGCGAAGATCAGCCCGATGCCCTGGGAGAACCTCAGCAACGGCACCGGCTCGAACTTGACCGGAGGACTGAGTCGGGGCGCAATGAATGTGCTGAAGATGCGGCCGTACGGGTGACGTAACGGGCCGGCGCTGGCGCCGATCGCGAAGACGACGCCCTGGGCTGCCAAGATCACTGCTGCTGCCCGAGTATTGAAAGTGGACACAACCAGTGCGGCCGCCAGCACGGTCATCGTCACCGAGGCAGTGAAACGCGGGACCCGAACATCTACTTCGTTGGTTGTCGGTGCGGTTGCGGTTGTCGACATGAAAACTCCTTCTGGTCGTCGAAGGAACTAGTCGGATGCTTACCCGCAAAGGTTCCCGGGCGCGTCATTTATCTATCTGTTCAAGTTGCACGGGTGCAACAACGGCGGTAGCGTCTCGTCGCGCGAAGGGGAGTAGTTCCTCCTGCCCTCGGGCGGTTGCGGATGGTCGACATACTGGCGGTTTCACCGCCCGGTCATCCACCGGGTGACACCCGGCGAGCGAGACCTTCGGACGACGTAGACCACGTCGGCCGAAGCCTCGCTGCCCGCGAAAAGTTTCGGTCGCCCGGCTCGAGAGACTTCACGTGACCACCCTCATACGTTCTGGCCTCATGCGTTCCGGCCTCATCACCGCCGCCTTCATCGCCCCGGCCATGCTGGTTCGGTTTAGCGGCATGCAACCCGATCCGGTCGCCACCATGCTGATCTTCGGCGCTGCGGTGGTCGCCGCCAGCTTCCTGCTCGCCTGGGCGGCTGAGGCCGCCCAGATCGACGTGTCCGGCGGTCTGGCGATCGCGGTGCTCGCTCTGATCGCTGTGCTGCCCGAATACGCGGTCGACCTCTACTACGCCTACACCGCAGGGCATGTGCACGAGTACACCCAGTACGCGGCTGCCAATATGACCGGCTCCAACCGGCTGCTGATGGGGTTGGGCTGGCCACTGGTGGTGATGATCGGACTGGCGGCCGCCCGCAGACTCACCGGTGACAAACTCACCGGTAATGGGGGCACGGTCCTGGAACTGGAACCCGGCAACCGCATCGAACTCGGCTTCCTGCTGATCGCCGGCATCGTCGCCTTCGTCATTCCGGCCACCGCGCAGATCCACCTCGTGCTGGGCGTCGCGCTGCTGGCCTGGTTCGGCTTCTATCTGTTCAAGGTCAGTCAGGGCGAGGTGGAGGAGCCCGATCTGATCGGCACCGCCGCGGCGATCGGTCTGTTGCCGGACCGCGCCCGCCGTCGCATCGTCGTCGCACTCTTCGTCGTTGCCGCGGTGGTGATCCTGCTCTCGGCAAAACCCTTCGCCGACAGCATGATCAGCGCCGGCACCCAACTCGGCATCGACCGATTCCTGCTGGTGCAGTGGCTCGCGCCGCTGGCCTCGGAGGCGCCCGAGTTCATCATCGCCATCATCTTCGCCGCCCGGGGCAACGCCACCGCCGCGATCGCCACCCTGATCTCATCGAAGGTCAACCAGTGGACACTGCTGGTGGGTTCCCTGCCGTTGGCCTACCTGGCCGGCGGTGGCGGGGTCGCCCTGCCCCTCGACCCTCGCCAGGTCGAGGAGACGCTGATCACCGCGGCCCAGACCATGATGGGTGTGGCCCTCATCCTGTCGCTGCGCTTCCATCGCCGCACCGCGTGGATGTTGTTCGGGCTCTTCATCATCCAGTTCGCGGTGACCTCGACGGAGGGCCGGCTGGTGCTGAGTGCGGTCTACGGCGTCCTGGCGTTGACCGGTTTCGTCGTCAACCGGCGTCACATCGCGCCGACCCTGCGCGCACCGTTCGATCAGAGCGTGGCGAGCCAGCCGTCCAGTTCGGCGTAGGCCACCGCGCGCGGTTCCGGCAGCGACAGGAACACGTCGTGCTTGGCGTCGGGCACCGGAACCACGCTCTGCCGGTTGCCTACGCAGCCGGCCCACCGGGCGATGTGGGTGACGTCGAGCACGGCGTCACCGCGCTGGATCACATCGGTGCCGGCGTCCTCGGCCACGCTGTGATCCGAGCGCAGGACGAGGTTCGGCACCCCGACGTCCAGGCCGCGGTGCAACGTCGCCTGCCCGCGCCGGATCGCATTGATCCAGCCGACGGTGATCGGGAAGCCGCCGATCGGCTTCCACTTCAGGTTGTAGTCGAACTCGCCGTGGTAGTCGCGATGCAGGGTCAGGCCGTAGCCACCCTTGCCGGCCGGGCGCGCGACCCGGGTCCTGGCGACCTTCGAGGCCGCACCGATCGCCGTCGCGGTCATTCGGGTGCGCAGCATCGGCGGACCGTTGAGATCCAGGAACGGACTGTTGAGCACCAGGCCGGCAATTCGCATCAGGGCGGTGTCCCCGCGCCGGCGCACCCGGTCCAGCCACAGCGCCACCACCAGGCCGCCGGTGGAATGGCCGTACACCAGCACCCGCGCGCCCGGGTTCTCCGCGTCGATCACCTCGTGAGCCAATTCGAGTTCGCGGTCGTACTGGGTGAGGTCGGTGCTGAAGTGCGGTGTCTGGCCGTCCCGGTGGGACCGGCCGCACTTGCGCAGATCCAGTCCGTAGAACCGGATACCCCGGCCGGCGAAGTGGTCGGCCAGGCCGGTGTTGAAGAAGTAGTCGGTGTAGCCGTGCACGGCGAGCACCGCCGTCGATGCCGGGGGAGCGTCTTTTCGCACGAGCGTGGCGAAGATCTCGCCCTCCCCGTCGGGGTCGGGGCCCAGCGCCGCGGTGGCCTGCCGATAACCGGGCAGGACGTCAGCGGTCCAGTCGGCGCCCCTCCCGTTGCCCCAGAGGCTCCCCGCCGAAGTCACGGACGATAACCTAACCCCATGTCCGCCAAGCCTGCTGCCAAGACCGACGTCGTTCTCGTCGGTTCGGGAATCATGAGCGCCACCCTGGGCGCATTGCTCCGGCTCGTCGAGCCGGACTGGAACATCACCCTGATCGAGCGCCTCGATGCTGCCGCCGCCGAGAGCAGCGACCCGTGGAACAACGCCGGCACCGGCCACTCGGCGCTGTGCGAACTGAACTACACCCCGCAGCTGCCGGACGGCACGATCGAGATCGCGAAGGCGATCAACGTCAACGAGCAGTTCCAGGTCACCCGCCAGTTCTGGGCGTACGCCCACGAGAACGGCATCCTGACCGACGTCCGGAGCTTCCTGAACCCGGTCCCGCACGTCAGTTACGTACAGGGTGCCGACAACGTCGACTATCTGCGCCGCCGGCGCGAAACCCTGGTGCGCAACCCGTTGTTCGCCGGTATGGAGTTCATCGACGACGCCGACGAGTTCGCCCGCCGGCTGCCCCTGATGGCCGAGAACCGCGACTTCGCCGAACCGGTCGGCCTGAACTGGACCGAGGCCGGCACCGACGTCGACTTCGGCGCGCTGTCCAAGCAACTCCTGGCCTTCGGCACCACCCGCGGGATGGACACCCTGTTCGGCCATGAGGTGCGCGATCTGCACCAGGAATCCGACGGCAGCTGGACGGTCAAGGTACTCAACCGTCGCACCGGCGAGAAGTTCAGCCTGGCAAGCAAATTCGTCTTCGTCGGCGCCGGCGGCTGGGCGCTGCCGCTGCTGCAGAAGGCGGGCATCAGGGAGGCCAAGGGCTTCGGCGGATTCCCGGTCAGCGGCCAGTGGCTGCGCACCGACAAGCCCAACCTGACCGGGCGCCACCACGCCAAGGTCTACGGCATGCCCCCGCTGGGCGCTCCGCCGATGTCGGTGCCGCACTTGGACACCCGGGTGATCACCGGCAAAGACTGGCTGCTGTTCGGCCCGTTCGCCGGCTGGTCGCCGAAGTTCCTCAAGACCGGCAAGTTCACCGATCTGCCGCTGTCGGTCAAGCCGGACAACCTGATGTCGATGATCGGCGTCGGCCTCACCGAGATGTCGCTGGTGAAGTATCTCGTCGGTGAGCTGTTGCAGTCCTTCGGCGATCGGATGGACACCCTGCGTCAGTTCGCGCCGAGCGTGGAGGGCAACGACTGGGAGATCGACATCGCCGGGCAACGCGTCCAGGTGATCCGCCGCGACAAGAAGAAGATGGGCGTGCTCGAGTTCGGCACCACCGTGCTGGCCGCCGACGACGGCTCGATCGCCGGCCTGCTGGGCGCCTCGCCGGGCGCCTCCACCGCGGTGCCCGCGATGCTCGACGTGATGTCGCGCTGCTTCAAAGACCGCTACCCGTCCTGGGAGCCCAAGCTCAAGGAGATGGTGCCCTCGTTGGGCACCAAGCTCTCCGACGAGCCGGCGCTCTTCGGGCAGGTGTGGGACCACGGCACTCGGGTTCTGGGTCTGGAAAGCCGCGCGGGAGTCGTGTGACGCATCCGCTGCGGCGCAGCTGGGGCAAGGACCTCGACGCGGCGACCCTCTACGCGCTGCTGAAGCTTCGGGTGGAGGTTTTCGTCATCGAGCAGTCCTGTCCCTACCAGGATCTGGACGGCCGCGACCTGGCCGACGGCACCCGGCACTTCTGGATCGAGCAGGACGGCGAGGTGATCTCGACGCTGCGGCTGATGGAGGAACATCCTGACGGGGAGACCGAGTTCCGGATCGGCCGGGTGTGCACCCGTCCCGACGCCCGCGGACAGGGGCACACCCACCGGCTGATGCAGGCCGCCCTGGCCGACGTCGGGGAGCGGCCCTGCCACCTCAACGCGCAGAGCTACCTGGTCGACATGTACGCCGGGCACGGATTCGCCAAGGCCGGCGAAGAGTTCCTCGAGGACGGCATCCCGCACTTCCCGATGTCGCGGGCACCCCGATGAATGCGACTCGGAACCGGCCGGACTACCCGTTCAGCGCCATCGTCGGCCACGACCGGCTGCGGCTGGCCCTGGTGCTGTGCGCGGTGCGGCCGGAGATCGGCGGGGTGCTGATCCGTGGCGAGAAGGGCACCGCCAAGTCGACCGCGGTGCGGGCACTGGCGGCCGTGCTCGAGCAGGCCGACCCGGAGTCACGGCTCGTCGAACTCCCGATCGGCGCCACCGAGGACCGGGTGGTCGGATCGCTGGACCTGCAGAAGGTGCTGCGCGACGGCGAACACGCCTTCTCGCCGGGGCTGCTGGCCCGTGCGCACGGCGGCGTGCTCTACGTCGACGAGGTCAACCTGTTGCCCGACCACCTCGTCGACATCCTGCTCGACGCCGCCGCGATGGGCCGGGTGCACATCGAGCGCGACGGTGTCTCGCACTCCCATGATTCGCGGTTCGTGCTGATCGGCACGATGAATCCCGAAGAGGGCGAACTGCGCCCGCAACTGCTGGACCGGTTCGGCCTGACCGTCGACGTCGCGGCCTCCCGCGACGTGGCGGTCCGCAGCGAGGTGATCCGGGCCCGGCTGGCCTACGAGGCCGACCCGGTCGGGTTCGCACAGCGCCACGCCGACGCCGACGCCGAACTGGGGGAGCGCATCGCCGCCGCCCGCGCTCTGGTGGCCGAGGTGGTGCTGCCGGATGCCGAACTGAATCGGATCGCGGCGCTGTGCGCAGCCTTCGACGTCGACGGGATGCGCGCCGATCTGGTGGTGGCCCGCACCGCGGTGGCACACGCCGCCTGGCGCGGCGCGATCACCGTCGCCGAAGAGGACATCCGGGTGGCGGCCGAACTGGCGCTGCCGCATCGCCGCCGCCGTGACCCGTTCGACGATCCGGGCCTGGATCCGGAGCGGCTCGACGAGGCGATGCGCGAGGCGGCCGCCGCTGCCGGCGACGGGAGTGCCGGCGATCCCGATCCTGATCCGCCCGGAGGGGGCGGTCAGTCTGCCGATGATTCCGCGGAAAGCACTGTGCGCCAGCCGAACTCGGGCTCCGAACCGCGACCTTCGGCGCCGCCGTCGCAACCGTTCCGTACCCGCGCGCTGACGGTCCCCGGGATCGGTGATGGGGCGGCCGGCCGTCGCTCGGCGGCCCGCAACTCCTCCGGTGCGGTGGTGCGCCCGAGTCCCACCCCGGAGCAGGGGTACGGCGTGCACCTGTTCGGCACGGTGCTCGGTGCTGCCGGGCGCTGCGCGGCCGAACGGCCGGGCCGGCTGCGGATCGCGGCCGAGGACATCCGCCGCGCCGAACGGGTCGGCCGGGAGGGCAACCTGGTGATCTTCGTCGTCGACGCCTCCGGGTCGATGGCCGCCCGGGACCGGATGGCCGCCGTCAGCGGCGCGGCACTGTCGTTGTTGCGGGATGCCTATCAGCGCCGCGACAAGGTCGCGGTGATCACCTTCCGGGCCGACGGCGCCCGGTTGCTGCTGCCGCCGACAGCCTCGGCGCACATCGCCTCACGCCGGCTCACCCGGTTCGACACCGGTGGCACCACGCCATTGGCGGAGGGTCTGCTGGCCGCCCGCGATGTGGTGGTGCGCGAACGGGTGAAGGACCGTGCACGGCGGCCGCTGGTGGTGCTGCTCACCGACGGCCGGGCCACCGGTGGGCCGGATCCTCTTGCGCGCAGCCGAATTGCCGCCGTCCGGCTGGCCGCCGAAGGTGCTGCCGCGGTGGTGGTGGACTGTGAGACCTCCTACGTCAAGCTGGGACTGGCCGCCGACCTGGCCGGCCATCTCCGGGCTCCGGTGCTGCGCCTGGAGCATCTGCACGCCGACCATCTGACCGCCGCCGTCCGCCGGGCGGCCTGATGCCTGCCCTGAAGGTCCGATGAAGGGCCTGCCGGAGACCGTTCCCGATGACGGGCTGACCACGCGGCAGCGTCGCAGCCTGCCGATCCTCGCCGTGCACACCGGCGCCGGCAAAGGAAAGTCCACTGCGGCATTCGGGATGGCGCTGCGGGCCTGGAACGCCGGACTGAGCATCGGGGTGTTCCAGTTCGTCAAGAGCGCCAAGTGGAAGGTGGGGGAGGAGAACGCGTTTCGCGAACTCGGCGCCCTGCATACCCGAAGTGGTGTCGGCGCCGCGGTGCAGTGGCACAAGATGGGCAGCGGCTGGTCATGGAGTCGCAAACCCGGATCCGAGGCCGACCACGCCGCCGCGGCGGCGGAGGGCTGGGCCGAGATCGCCCGCCGGCTCGCAGCCCAGGAGCACGACTTCTACGTGCTCGATGAATTCACCTATCCGCTCAAGTGGGGGTGGGTCGATGTCGATCAGGTGGTGTCGACGCTGACCTCGCGGCCCGGCCGTCAGCACGTCGTCATCACCGGCCGGGACGCCCCGCCACAACTGATCGAGGCCGCCGATCTGGTGACCGAGATGACCTGCGTCAAACATCCGATGGATGCCGGGCGCAAAGGCCAGCCGGGAATCGAGTGGTGAACACCACAAACCCCATCGGAACAGTCGGGGCCGTCGTGATCGGCGCACCGTCATCGGGCAGCGGAAAGACCACCGTTGCAACCGGTTTGATGGCCGCGCTGCGCCAAGTGGGCGACCGCGTCGCACCGTTCAAGGTCGGTCCGGACTTCATCGATCCGGGTTACCACGCGCTGGCCACCGGCCGGCCGGGCCGCAACCTCGACCCGGTCATGGTGGGCGAGGATCTGATCGGGCCGCTGTACCGGCACGGTTCGCGGGATGCCGACGTCGCCGTCGTCGAGGGCGTCATGGGACTGTTCGACGGTCGCATCGACGAACAGTTCCTGACCCCGGCCCGCGGATCCACCGCCCAGGTCGCCCGATTGCTGGGCGCGCCGGTGCTGCTGGTGGTCGATGCGCGTGGCCAGAGTCAGAGCATTGCGGCTCTGCTGCACGGCTTTTCGACGCTGGAGCGCGCCGTGCGGGTCGGCGGGGTGATCCTCAACAAGGTCGGGTCGCCGCGGCACGAACAGGTGCTGCGGCAGGCCTGCGAATCGGTCGGGATACCGGTGCTGGGCGCGGTCCCGCGCGATGACCAGTTGGCCGTCCCGTCCCGGCACCTCGGCCTGGTCACCGCCGTCGAACACGGCGTGCAAGCCCGGTCCGCGGTCGCGGCGATGGGCGATCTGGTGGCCCGGCACGTCGATGTCGCGGCGGTGCGTGCGATGGCCCGTTCGTCGGTGACGGCGCCGCCGTGGTCACCGGATGCGGCAGTGGGCGTCCCGGTGAGCGGCCGCCCGGTGGTGGCGGTCGCCGCCGGCCGGGCCTTCAGCTTCGGTTATGCCGAGCACGGCGAGCTGCTGCGGGCGGCCGGGGCCGAGGTGGTGGAGTTCGATCCGCTGACCGACGCACTGCCGCCGGGTACGGCGGCGGCGGTGCTGCCCGGCGGGTTTCCGGAACAGTACTGCCAGGAGCTTTCGGCCAATGCCACGCTGCGTGGGGAGATCGCCGCACTGGCCACCCGGGCCCCGATTCATGCCGAGTGCGGCGGGCTGACCTATCTGATGGACGACCTCGACGGGCACCCGATGTGCGGGGCGCTGGCCGGGTCGGCGCGCTTCACGCCGAAGCTGACCCTGGGTTACCGCGATGCGGTGGCGCCGGTGGACTCGGTGTTGTTCGCCGCGGGGCAGCGGGTGGTGGGCCACGAGTTCCACCGCACCACAGTCGAATTCGCCGAACCCGTGCAGCCGGCCTGGCTGCTGACCCGGGGTGGTGCCGGCACCGGCCGGGACGGCTCAGTCCAGCACGGCGTGCATGCCTCGTATCTGCACACCCACCCGGCGGGCCAGCCGGAGGCGATCCGGCGGTTCGTGTCCAGCGCCGTCGGTTAACTAGGCTGCCCCGGTGACCGAGAACGCCTACCTCGTCGGCCTGAGACTGGCCGGCAAGAAGGTCGTCGTCATCGGTGGGGGAACGGTGGCCCAGCGCCGGATTCCGCTGCTGCTGGCCAACGGGGCCGACGTGCACGTCATCACCCGGGTCGCCACCCCGGCCGTTGAGGCCATGGCCAGACCGGACGGGGCCGGCCAGGTACCCGGCATCACGCTGTCCCTGCGCGACTACCGCGACGGTGACCTCGCGGACGCCTGGTACGCCATCGCCGCCACCGACGACCCGGGCGTGAACGCCGAGATCGTCGCCGAGGCCGAGAGCCGTCGGATCTTCTGTGTGCGGGCCGACGCCGGCCGCGACGGCACCGCCGTCACCCCCGCCTCCTTCAGCTATGAGGGTCTGGAGGTGGGGGTGCTCGCCTCCGGTGCACACCGGCGCTCGGCGGCGGTTCGCTCGGCCATCCGGGAGGCCTTCCTGCAGGGCCGGATCGCCCCGGACATCGTCGCCGCGGCGGCCTCCGATGTGGTGCCCGGCGGGGTCGCCCTGGTCGGCGGCGGCCCCGGGGACCCCGAACTGATCACCGTGCGCGGGCGGCGACTGCTGGCGCACGCCGACGTGGTGGTGGCCGACCGGCTGGCGCCGCCGGAACTGCTGGCTGAACTGGCTCCGCACGTCGAGGTGATCGACGCGGCCAAGATCCCCTACGGCCGGGCGATGGCCCAGGACGCCATCAACGAGGTCCTGATCGACCGGGCCAGGTCAGGCAAGTTCGTGGTGCGCCTCAAGGGCGGTGACCCGTTCGTCTTCGCCCGCGGCTATGAGGAAGTTCTCGCCTGTGCCGAGGCTGGGATCCCGGTCACAGTCGTACCGGGGGTGACCAGTGCGATCGCGGTTCCCGCATTAGCCGGAGTTCCGGTCACCCACCGCGCGGTAAATCATGAATTCGTCGTGGTCAGCGGTCATTTATCGCCCGATCATCCGGAATCCCTGGTGAATTGGGAGGCGCTGGCGCAATTATCCGGAACGTTAGTTCTGCTGATGGCCGTCGAACGCATCGAATTATTCGCCGAAGCACTGCTTAAGGGCGGACGAGCAGCCCAAACCCCGGTATTAGTCGTTCAGCACGGCACCACGTCGGCGGAACGAATTCTGCGCGCCACCCTGTCTGACGTGCCTGAACGAATTCGTTCGGAAGGAATTCGGCCACCCGCGATCATCGTCATCGGTCCGGTCGCCGGATTTGAGACTTTATCGAGACTTTAAAGTCTTCTTAATATTGAGGTAGAGTGGGCGGTTATGACGGCTCTGAACGATGCCGACCGCTCGGCCGCCCCGAAATGGGGACGGTCCGCCGCGGTTCCCGCGAGGATGCCCTCCAACAGTGTGGAGCGGACGTCCTACTACCCGGACTGGCTGCCCTCGCGGCGGTTCCTCTCCGCGGTGATCGCGATCGGCGGCATGCAGCTGCTGGCCACCATGGACAGCACCGTCGCGATCGTGGCGCTGCCGAAGATCCAGGACGAACTGAACCTCTCCGACGCCGGGCGCAGCTGGGTGATCACCGCCTACGTGCTGACCTTCGGCGGACTGATGCTGCTCGGCGGCCGGCTGGGCGACACGATCGGCCGCAAGCGCACCTTCATCGTCGGCGTCACGCTGTTCACCATCGCCTCGATCCTGTGCGGAATGTCCTGGGACCAGACGACTCTGGTGGTCGCGCGGCTGCTGCAGGGCGTCGGTGCGGCGATCGCCTCGCCGACCGGCCTGGCCCTGGTCGCCACCACCTTCCCGAAGGGGCCGGCGCGTAACGCCGCGACCGCGGTGTTCGCCGCGATGACCGGCATCGGCTCGGTGATGGGTCTGGTGGTCGGCGGCGCGCTGACCGAGGTGTCCTGGCGGCTGGCGTTCCTGGTGAACGTGCCGCTCGGCGTACTGATGATCGTGCTGGCCCGCAACACCCTGCGGGAGACGCACAAGGAGCGGATGAAACTGGATGCGGCCGGCGCCCTGCTGGCCACCGTCGCCTGCACCGCTGCGGTGTTCGGCTTCACCCAAGGCCCGGAGAACGGCTGGATGGCGCCGCTGACCCTGCTGTCCGCTGCGGTCGCCGTCGCGGCCTTCGGCGCCTTCCTGCTCGTCGAACGGAACGCGGTCAACCCGGTGGTGCCGTTCAGTCTGTTCCGCGACCGCAATCGGGTGGCCACCTTCGCCGCGGTGTTCCTGGCCGGCGGCGTGATGTTCACCCTGACCGTGCTGATCGGCCTGTATGTGCAGGACATCATGGGCTACAGCGCGCTGCGGGCCGGTATCGGCTTCATCCCGTTCGTCATCGCCCTGGGCATCGGACTGGGTGCCTCGTCGCAACTGGTGAACTACTTCGCCCCGCGCCTGCTGGTGATCGCCGGCGGGATCCTGGTGCTCGGCGCCATGATCTACGGATCGACCCTGGACGCCGGCATCCCGTACTTCCCGAACCTGGTCATCCCGATCACCGTCGGCGGCTTCGGCATCGGCATGATCGTCGTCCCGCTGACCGTGTCGGCCATCGCCGGCGTCGGTTTCGACCAGATCGGTCCGGTCTCGGCCATCGCGCTGATGCTGCAGAACCTCGGCGGCCCGGTGGTGCTGGCCGTCATCCAGGCCGTGATCACCTCCCGCACGCTGTATCTGGGCGGAACCACCGGACCGGTGAAGAACATGAACCCCGCGCAGTTGCACGCGCTCGATCAGGGCTACACCTACGGACTGCTCTGGGTGGCCGCGGTGGCGGTGATCGTCGGAGGCGTCGCGCTGTTCATCGGCTACACCTCCCAGCAGGTCGCGCACGCCCAGGAAGTCAAAGAAGCGATCGACGCCGGAGAGATCTAGTCGGGCGCACATCCAGTCGGGCGCAGATGCCGCCGCCTGTGCGGCGGCGGAGGAGCGCGACAATTCGAGCCCGGTGCTGGGTAGGGTGACTACCCATGGCTGGCGAGAGTATTCCCGAACCGCCCGCCAAACCGCTGGCCTCCAGCGTGCTGGGGATCGCGATCATCGCGATCACCGGCATGCAGCTGATGTCGACGCTGGACGGCACCATCGTGATCGTCGCCCTGCCCCGGATGCAGGCCGACCTCGACCTGTCCGATGCCGCCAAGAGCTGGGTGATCACCGCCTACGTGCTGACCTTCGGCGGTCTGCTGCTGCTCGGCGGCCGGGTCGGCGACGCGATCGGGCATAAACGGGCCTTCATCTCCGGGGTCGGTGTCTTCACCATCGCCTCGATGGCCTGCGGACTCGCCACCGACGGTCCGCTGCTGATCGCCGCGCGCGCGGTCCAGGGCGTCGGCGCTGCGGTGGCCGCGCCGACCGGGCTGGCGCTGATCGCCACCACCTATGCGGCTGGCCACGCCCGCAATCAGGCGATGGCGATGTCGGCGGCCATGCAGGGCCTCGGCTCGGTGCTCGGCCTGGTGGTCGGCGGCGCGCTGACGGTGATCTCCTGGCGGCTGGCCTTTCTGATCAACCTCCCGATCGGGGCGCTGATCATCTGGATCGGGTTGACCCGGCTGGAGGAGACCCGGCACGAACGCCTCCCGATGGACATCACCGGCGCCCTGCTGGCCACCCTGGGGTGCGGGGCGGCGGTGATGGTCTTCACCCAGGGGCCGCCGCGCGGCTGGGTCGACCCGTGGGTGTTCTCCGCCGGAGTGGCGGCGGTCCTGTTCGGTCTGGCGTTCCTGTTCGTCGAACGCCGGGCCGACCATCCGCTGGTGCCGCTCTGGATGTTCCGCGACCGCAACCGGGTGGCCACGTTCACCTCGCTGTTCCTGGCCGGCGGGGTGATGCTGTCGCTGACCGTGATGATCGGGCTGTACGTGCAGGACGTGCTCGGCTACTCGGCCCTGCATGCAGGAATCGGCTTCATCCCGTTCGCGGTGGCGCTGGGCTTCGGGAATCTGCTCACCGCCCGGTTGGCGCCCTACATCGCACCGCGCTGGCTGATCATCGGCGGCGGAGTCTTCGTGCTGGGCGCGATGCTCTACGGGTCGACCCTGACCCGCAAGATCCCGTATTTCCCTGACCTGGTGCTGCCGATCCTGATCGGCGGCTTCGGCATCGGGGTGATCTCGGTGATCCTGCCGCTGTGCGCGCTCACCGACGTCGGCCCGCGCGAGATCGGTCCGGTCAGCGCCGTCACCCTGATGGTCCAGGACCTCGGCGGCCCACTGGTGCTGGTGGTCATCCAGGCCGTGCAGACCTCGCGCACCCTGTACCTGGGCGGCACCACCGGCCCGGTCGCCGAGATGACCCCGGCCCAACTCGACGCCCTCGACGCCGGCTACACCTACTCGCTGCTGTGGATCGCCGCCGTCGCCGTCCTGGTCGGCGTCACCGCCTTCTTCATCGGATATTCGGCCAAGCAGATCGCCTCGGCCCAGCACACCCGCGAGGCGGTCGAGGCGGGCGAGCTCTAGCGCCATGGCAAGACTGATCGTCAGGGCCGCCTCGATCATCACCATGGATGCCGCCGTGCCGCGCGCGGACGCTGTCGCGGTGGACACCGACTCCGGTTGCATCGTCGCGGTCGGCTCCCTCGGACAGTGCCGGGCCGCGGCCCCGGACGCCCCGGTCGAGGACCTCGGCGCGCAGGTCCTGATGCCCGGCTTCATCCAGGCCCACGATCACCCCGTTCCCGCCGCGGTGCTCTGTGAGCAGCCGGCGCACTGGATCGCGCCGTTCGTCGGCTTTCCCACCTGGGCCGACGTCGAGACGCTCTTCCACCGGTTGCGCAGCCAGACGCCGACCGGACAACCGCTGCTGTTCAACGGCCTCGACCGGCTGCTGCTGTCGATCCCGATGCCGGATCGGACGAGTCTGGACCGATACTTCCCGGACCATCCGGTGCTGATCTTCGACATCACCGGCCACGCGCTCTATTTCAATTCCCGGGCGACTCAGTTGTTCGGCTGGACGAACGCGACCCCGCCGGCCGACACCCCCGACGCCCGGTGGACGAGGCGGCCCGACGGCACCGCGGGCGGGGTCGGCTTCGAGACGCAGGCGACCCTGACGGCGATGGCCGCATTCCTGCCCGGCGTCGTCAAGTCCCCGTTGCTCAACCTCGGAGCGTGGTATTCGACGCTGGCGCGCAACGGATTCACCGCGGTGGGGGATCTGGGCTTCATCAGCAAGCTGCGGGCTCCGATGGAGGCGCTGGCGGCGTTGCCCGGATGCCCGGTCCGCTATTCGCTCTACCAGACCACCTACGACCCGGGCGCCCACGGCGAGATGGATTTCGGCGATCTGTCGCCGATGATCCGGCGGGTCGGCTACAAGATCTGGATGGACGGCAGTCCGTCCATCGGCACCGCCTCGATCAGCGTTCCCTACCTGGACTCCGATCGGGCCCGCATCTCCGGCGTCCCGGTCGGCACGGTGCCCGGACTGTCGGTGCTGAACTACACACCGGACCAATTCCTCTCTCTCGTCACGCAATTCGTCGATTCCGACACCCAGATCGCCACCCACATCAATGGAGACGCCGGAATCGATGTGGTTCTGGACGGGTACGAACAGGCACTCGGCCGGCTGGGGTTGACCGGCTCGGACCATCGCTGGCGGGTCGAGCATTTCGCCACCCCGAACCGGCAGCAGTGCATGCGGGCCGGGGCGCTGGGGGTCAGCGCCTCGATGTCGCCCTTTCAGGCGCTCTACTGGGGCGACCTGTACGACGGGGTGATCTTCGAGCCCGCCTACGGCGCCCGGTGGCAGCCGTACCGCGACACCTATGACGGGGGTGTCCGGCCGACGTTCCACAACGACGGCTACCTGTCACCGCCGTTGCCGTGGCTCAACATCCAGAACGCCGTCACCCGGGCCAGCGCATCGGGGACGGTGCACGGACCCGAGCAGGCACTGACCCTGGACGAGGCCCTGGAGGCGCACACCATCAACGCCGCCTGGCAGCAGAAGCGCGACCGCGAGATCGGCTCGATCGAGGCCGGCAAGCTCGCCGACTTCGTGGCGCTCAACACCGACCCCTACGAGGTCGATCCGTCGCGGCTGCAGGAGACGATGGAGGTTCTCGGGACCTGGGTCTCGGGCCGCCGCGTCGATCTGAACGGCTTCATGGCATCCGTTCGGGAGGTGGCCCACCGTTTCGACTCGGCGCTACTGGCCGGATCCCAGCCCCATCAGTGCTGATTGCGGCGAATCAGGCGGTATCCGCCGTAAAGTGCCGCGGCCACAACGAAATTCACGAAGTAGGCCAGATCGGCGCCGTGCAGCCGGTCGGCCACCGGTCCGACGAACAGGCTGGTGTTCATGAACGGCACCGCGGCGGCGAACGCGAGGATGAAGCTCGCCAGGGCGGCCAGCGCGTCGACCCGTGACGTGGTCTCGGCAGCCGGGTCGATCAGGTCGCGTCCTGCGCTGCGCCGGCGCCAGTCGATGGTGACGATCGCCACGAACGCCGGGACCCAATAGCTGACGAACAGCAGCACACCCTGGAACCGTTCGGTCAGATTCCCGCTGTAGAGCCACATGATCAGGCCGAAGGCGATCACCGCCACGACCGCCGCCGACACCGGGCGGCGCACCTTCACCCCGACGGTCTGCAGCGCCAGCGATCCGCTGTAGTCGTTCATCGCGTTGGAGGCCACCGCCCCGAAGGTGATCGCCACCAGGGCCAGCGCGCCGAGCACCCCGCCGCCCATCACCGAGCGCACACCCTCGGCGCTCTGGTCGGCCACCAACGAACCGGCGGCGATGCCGATGGCCTGCACGGCGACGTAGGCAGACGCCAGCCCGGCGAACGTGTAGCCGAACACCGCCGCCCGCGAGGTCCGCGCCGGAAGATAGCGGCTGTAGTCCGAGGCGTAGCTGGCCCAGGAGATGCTCACGCTCAGCGCGATGGTGACTTCCATGACGAATGCCGCCGCCAGGCCCGGGCCGCTCTCGGTCGGCGGTGTGACGACCTGATGCCCGCCGAGCAGGCGAACGGTGAACACCGCGAAGGTGATGGTCAGCAGCACCGTCATGACGGCCTGCATCCGGTGGATCACTTCGTATCCGAAGATCCCGACTGCGCCCTGGGCGGCCAGCACGATCAGCACCGCGGCCCAGAACGGGATGCCCAGCAGGGCCGCGAGTGCCTCGCCGCCGAACAGTCCGACCAGTCCGTCCCAGGCGACCGCCGAGAGCCACTGGATGACCGCGACCACCGTCACCGTCGATCCGAAGGCCATCCGTGCGTTGGGAAGCTGTGCGGTTCCGGTGCGCGGGCCCCAGGTGGACAGGTAGGCCACCACCACGCAGCCCAGCACGGTGCCGATCGCCATCGCCAGCAGTCCCAGCCAGAAGCCGAGTCCCAGCGCGAAGGCCAGCGTGCCGGTGAAGAGCACCGTCATGTTGACCTGGGGCGCGAACCACACGGTGAACAGGCGGGCGGCATGGCCGTAACGGTTCGACGGCGGAACCGGGGCGATGCCGTGGGTCTCCACCGCGAGATCGCCGGAGCGGGTGGGCATCCGGCCGGTGAAACTCTCTGAAGTCAACGCAGAACCGCCGGAATGAGCTTGCGCTGCCATGCGCCAACCCTACGGTCCACCGCGCGCCGGTGCACGCCCGGCATGGGCGTCGAACGGGCTTGATGGTCCGACTTCTCCTCCTCGCTTCGCTCGGCATCGGCGTCGAACGAAGCCTGACCGTCCGACTTCTCATCCTCGCGCCGGTGCGCGCTCGGCATCGGCGTCGAACTAGGCTGTCCCGCTGTGATCACCCGGATGTCCGAGCTATTCCTGCGCACGCTGCGTGACGACCCCGCTGACGCCGAAGTGCCCAGCCACAAGTTGCTGATCCGGGCCGGCTACGTCCGGCAGATCGGCCCGGGCCTGTACAGCTGGCTGCCGCTGGGCCTGCGGGTGCTGCGCAAGATCGAGAACATCGTGCGCGAGGAGATGGTCGCCATCGGCGGCCAGGAGATCCTGTTCCCGGCTCTGCTGCCGCGGGCGCCGTACGAGACCACCAACCGCTGGACCGAGTACGGCGACGGGGTGTTCCGGCTCAAGGACCGCCGGGACAACGACTACATGCTGGGGCCCACCCATGAGGAACTGTTCACCCTGGCGGTGAAGGGGGAGTACAGCTCCTACAAGGACTTCCCGGTGCTGCTGTTCCAGATTCAGACCAAGTACCGGGACGAGGCCCGGCCGCGGGCCGGCATCCTGCGCGGCCGCGAGTTCATCATGAAGGACTCGTATTCCTTCGACGTCGACGACGACGGCCTGCGCAAGGTGTATCTCGACCACCGCGGGGCTTATCAGAAGGTCTTCACCCGTCTGGGTGTCCGGTACGTGATTGTCTCCGCGGTCTCCGGGGCGATGGGCGGCAGCGCATCCGAGGAGTTCCTGGCCGAGAGCGAGATCGGCGAGGACACCTTCGTGCGCTGCCTGGAGTCCGGCTACGCCGCCAACGTCGAGGCCGTCACCACCCGGGTGCCCGATCCGATTCCGGCCGACGGACTGCCCGAACCAGTGGTGCACGACACCGGTGACACCCCGACCATCGCCTCCCTGGTCGACTGGGCCAACAGCGCCCGACCGGCCGAATGCGGGGGCCGTGAAATCACCGCCGCCGACACCCTGAAGAACGTCCTGCTCAAGGTCCGCAGGCCCGGCGGGGAGTGGGAGCTTCTGGGAATCGGGGTGCCCGGCGACCGCGAAGTCGACGACAAGCGACTCGGCGCGGCACTCGATCCGGCCGAATACGCCATGATCGACGACGCCGACTTCGCCAAGCATCCGTTCCTCAAGAAGGGCTACATCGGCCCGAAGGCGTTGCTGGACAACGGTGTTCGCTATCTGGTCGACCCGCGCGTAGTGGACGGAACGGCCTGGATCACCGGCGCCGACGAGACCGGCAAGCACGTCGTCGGACTGGTGGCCGGCCGCGACTTCGTCGCCGACGGCGTCATCGAGGCCGCCGAGGTGCGCGACGGCGATCCGTCCCCGGACGGGGCCGGTGCACTGGTCAGCGCCCGCGGCATCGAGATCGGCCACATCTTCCAACTGGGCCGCAAGTACACCGACGCCTTCGAGGTCGACGTCCTCGGCGAGAACGGCAAGCCGCTTCGGCTGACGATGGGCTCCTACGGCATCGGCGTCTCGCGCCTGGTTGCGGTGATCGCCGAACAGCACCATGACGAACTCGGCCTGCGCTGGCCGTCCTCGGTGTCGCCGTTCGACGTGCACGTGGTGATCGCGAACAAGGACGCCGAGGCGCGCGCCGGGGCCGAGGCTTTGGCGGCCGAACTCGACGGCCTCGGGCAGGAAGTGCTGCTCGACGACCGGACGGTGTCGCCTGGCGTGAAGTTCAAGGACTCCGAACTGCTCGGCATGCCGTGGATCGTGGTGGTCGGCCGGGGCTGGGCCGACGGCGTGGTCGAGCTCCGCAACCGGTTCAGCGGCGAGAGCCGGGAGATCCCGGTCGAGGGTGCGGCCGCGGAAATCGTTGCGGCGCTAGCGGTTTAAGGCTATTCGCTTCCGCCCGGGAACGCCTCGGTCACCGGCCAGGCGCCGAGCACCTGGCGCCAGCGCGCCGCCATCAGCGCGGACTGGGTGAGCGCGGTGAGCGCGAAACCGCGGTCCTGCTCGGAGCCGGACTGCTCCAGCACCGCCCGCCAGGCCACCGCGCAGTCGCTCTCCATCCGCACGGCCAGCTTCGCGGCGCCGATCGGACCGGTGACCGAGAACGGCAACTGGTAGCCCGCCGCCGGCAGCGGCGCCGTGATCGAGCGCTCCTTGAGCATCCCCATCGCCGCCTCCCGGCGGTCCCGGTGCTGGGCCACAGCCTGGGACACCAGATCGTTCTGGTCCGGCATCACCCGTGCCGACACCACGCCGTAGCCGTAGATCGCGGCGTGCTCGGCGGCCACCGCGTCGAACAGTGCGGCCGCCTCGGCGTCCTCGGGCCGGTTCGGATCCGGGGTCGGTGAAGGAGGGGGTGTGGGCGAGGTCATCGGTGCCGCTCCGTGGAGTTGAACCCGACCGCCAGCGAGGCCGCGCAGGCCGCCGCGATCGAGCCGAGCAGGCCGGCCCGGTATCCGGACAGGGTCGGGGCCAGTTTGGCGGCGCTGTCGGCGGACTCGCGCAACGCCTTGGCCACCGCGTCGACACTCGGCGGCGGGCCCGGTTTGGCCGTGGGCGCTGTCGACCCCGACGGCGCCGAGGATGTCTCCGATGCTGTCGGAATCGGTTTGCCCGCGGCCCGGGACAGTTCCTCGAGCAGCACCTCGGCATGACGGGTCCGCTCGGCGGCGATCACCGTCAGCGCCGCAACGGCGGGCGGAGGAGCGGCCTTGGCCGCGGCGGTGGCCATCTCGCTGTCCCGGCGGGCGGCCTTGAGCTGATCCTCGAGCGGATCGGGTCCGGCCGGACCGCTGCGGCCACATGCCGCTGTGACCGAACCGACAGCGACCGAACTGGCACCGACCAGAGCCAGCGCGAGCATGCGCCGACGGCTCAGGCCGTTGAGGCCCGGGGATTCCGGGGTGGGGCGAAGCACGCCAACATCCTGCCATTGCGGTCCCGCCGGCAGGCGTATCGTGGGGCTCAATTGCACCCGGGTCCCCGCCCGGGCATGAGTGCGTAGCTGTACCGAACAACTCAAGACAGAGGAGTCACCCGTGACTGAGCGGCAAGCGGGTTCTCTGGGGGGTCTGCCGTCGCCGGAACAGGTGACCGAGCTACTCGGCGGCGATTTCGCGAGCGCCGGATACGAGATTGAGAACGTCACGGTCGACACCCGGACCGATCCGCCGCGCATCATCGTCGTCGCAGACGGGGACACCGCACTGGACCTCGACACCGTCGCCGAGTTGTCCCGGTCGGCTTCGGATCGGCTGGACGCCCTCGACATCGGCGTCGCCACCTACGTCCTGGAAGTGACCTCACCCGGGGTGGACCGGCCGCTGACGACGGAGAAGCACTTCCGCCGTGCCCGCGGGCGCAAGGTCGAGATCGAACTCGCCGACGGCGAGGCGCTGGCGGCACGCATCGGCGCGGTGGCCGACGGGATGGCCGACCTGGTGGTCCGGGACCCCAGTAGCGGTGATCGAAGTGCCTGGGCGGTGCGCCGGGTCCCGCTGGCCGATATCCGCAAAGCCGTTGTCCAGGTTGAGTTCTCGGCTCCGAGCGCCAAAGAGCGCGAACTAACCGGAATGGAGGTTCAGGGATGAACATCGACATGGGTGCGCTGCACGCGATCGAGGTAGATCGGGGTATCTCGGTCGAAGAACTGCTCGAGACCATCAAGTCGGCATTGCTGACCGCCTACCGGCACACCGAGGGTCATCAACCCGACGCGCGGATCGAGATCGACCGTAAGACCGGTGCGGTACAGGTGATGGCCCGGGAGGTCGACGCCGACGGCAACCTCATCAGCGAGTGGGACGACACCCCGGAGGGCTTCGGCCGGGTGGCGGCGACGACCGCCCGCCAGGTGATGTTGCAGCGCTTCCGCGACGCCGAGAACGAGCGGGTCTTCGGCGAGTTCTCCGCCCGGGAGGGCGACATCGTCGCCGGGGTGGTGCAGCGCGACGCCCGGGAGAACGCCCGCGGCACCATCGTGGTGCACCTGGGCAGCGAGACCAAGGGCTCCGAGGGCACCATCCGCCCCGCCGAGCAGGTCCCCGGGGAGAGCTACGAGCACGGCGACCGGTTGCGGTGCTACGTGGTCGGGGTCACCCGCGGCACCCGCGAGCCTCGGATCGAGCTGTCCCGGACCCATCCCAATCTGGTTCGCAAGCTGTTCTCGCTGGAGGTGCCCGAGATCGCCGACGGTTCGGTGGAGATCGTTGCGGTGGCCCGCGAGGCCGGGCACCGGTCCAAGATCGCGGTGCGCTCGAAGGTCGCCGGGCTCAACGCCAAGGGCGCCTGCATCGGTCCGATGGGCCAGCGGGTGCGCAATGTTATGAGCGAACTCGCCGGCGAGAAGATCGACATCATCGACTTCGACGAGGATCCGGCCCGGTTCGTCGCCAATGCGCTGTCCCCGTCGAAAGTGGTGTCGGTGCAGGTCATCGATGCCGCGACGCGGGCGGCCCGGGTCATCGTGCCGGATTTCCAGCTGTCCCTGGCGATCGGCAAGGAAGGCCAGAACGCCCGGTTGGCCGCCCGGCTCACCGGGTGGCGGATCGACATCCGCAGCGACGCCGCCGCCCCTGATGAGGGTGGTTCGGCGAGTCCACGGGGTGACGTAGACTGAGCCGTGATCCAGCGCGAGGTTCCTGGCGCGCCGGTGCGAACCTGCATCGGGTGCCGGAAACGAGAGTTGGCTGTCGAACTGCTGCGGGTGGTGGCTGTGTCGACGGAGAACGGACACAGCGCCGTCGCCGTCGACGCACAGCGTCGCCTCCCCGGCCGGGGAGCGTGGTTACACCCCGACGACGGCTGTCTGACCGCCGCCATCCGGCGACGGGCGTTCGCCCGAGCGTTACGGATCACCGGTTCACCGGACACCTCCGGGCTGGCCGAGCACTTCGACAAGCGTCGAAGCGAAAGCAGTAGCGAGAACAGGTAGCGAAGAACATGAGCACACCGTGAAGTCCCGATGACCATGCGTCATAGCTAAACCCGAGGCGCGGCCGGCCCGCTGCTGCCTCTAGAGATGGAGATGTAGTGGCAACAGGTAAGGCCCGCGTACACGAGTTAGCCAAGGAACTCGGTGTCACCAGCAAGGAAGTTCTCGCTCGCCTGAGCGAACAGGGCGAGTTCGTCAAATCCGCCTCGTCGACGGTTGAGGCCCCGGTCGCCCGTCGCCTGCGCGAGGCATTCGGCGGTGGCAAGCCCGCCGAAGAGAAGGCCCCGGCGAAGGCGCCCGCCAAGAAGCCCGCGGCCAAGGCGGCGGAGAGTCCCGCCGCAGCAGCAGCGCCGGCGGCTCCGATTCCCGCGGCCCCGGTGGCCCCCGTGCCGGCAGCGCCGGTCGCACCTGCTCTGGCAGCCCCCGTCCCGGCCGCTCCGGCCGCTCCCGCTGCCAGTGCCCCGGCCGCGCCCGCCGCCCCGGCTGCCCCTGCCGCACCCGGCGCCCGCCCGGTCCCCGGTGGCCCCAAGCCCGGCGGCCCGCGTCCGCCGCGGGTCGGCAACAACCCGTTCTCATCCCAGCCCGTCGAGCGCCCCGCGCCCCGGCCCCAGGGCCCCGCGGGTCCCGGTGGCCCGCGTCCCGGACCCGGCGGTATGCCGCCCCGTCCCGCTCCTCGTCCCGGCGGCGCCACTCCCGGCAACATGCCGCCCCGCCCGCCCGGCGCCCGCCCCGGTGCGCCCGGTCGTCCCGGCGCCCCCCGGCCCGGCGGCGGCCCCCGTCCCGGCCCCGGTCAGGGTGCCCGTCCCGGCGGCGGTGGCGGTAACTACCGCACCGGCGGACCCGGCGGCGGCGCCGGTGGACCCGCGGGTGCGGGTGCCGGCGGCTTCCGTGGCCGTCCCGGCGGCGGCCCGCCCGGCGGCGGTGGTGGCCGTCCCGGTCAGCGCGGTGGTGCGGCCGGTGCGTTCGGCCGTCCCGGTGGCGCGGTTCGTCGCGGCCGCAAGTCCAAGCGGGCGAAACGCGCAGAGTACGAGAGCATGCAGGCCCCGGTCGTCGGTGGCGTGCGCCTTCCGCACGGCAACGGCGAGACGGTCCGGCTGGCCCGCGGCGCGTCGCTGAGCGATTTCGCCGAGAAGATCGACGCTAACCCGGCAGCCCTGGTGCAGGCGCTGTTCAACTTGGGCGAGATGGTCACGGCCACCCAGTCGGTCTCCGACGACACCCTGGAACTGCTCGGTGGCGAGATGAACTACGTCGTCCAGGTGGTCTCCCCGGAGGACGAGGACCGCGAACTGCTGGAGTCCTTCGACCTCACCTACGGCGAGGACGAGGGCGGCGAGGAAGACCTCGAGCAGCGTCCGCCGGTGGTCACCGTCATGGGTCACGTCGACCACGGCAAGACCCGACTGCTGGACACCATCCGCAAGGCGTCGGTCCGCGAGGGCGAGGCCGGCGGCATCACCCAGCACATCGGCGCCTACCAGGTCGCCGTCGACCATGACGGCGTCGAGCGCCTGATCACCTTCATCGACACCCCGGGCCACGAGGCGTTCACCGCCATGCGCGCCCGCGGTGCGAAGGCCACCGACATCGCCATTCTGGTGGTCGCGGCCGACGACGGCGTGATGCCGCAGACGGTGGAGGCCATCAACCACGCGCAGGCGGCCGACGTGCCGATCGTGGTGGCGGTCAACAAGATCGACAAGGAGGGCGCCGATCCGCAGCGGATCCGCGCTCAGCTCACCGAGTACGGCCTGGTGGCCGAGGACTTCGGTGGCGAGACCATGTTCGTCGACATCTCGGCCAAGAACGGCACCAACATCAAGGCGCTGGAAGAGGCCGTGCTGCTGACCGCCGACGCCTCGCTGGACCTGCGGGCCAACCCCGACATGGAGGCCCAGGGCGTGGCGATCGAGGCGCACCTCGACCGCGGCCGCGGCCCGGTGGCCACCGTGCTCATCCAGCGCGGCACGCTGCGGGTCGGCGACTCGGTGGTGGCCGGCGACGCCTACGGCCGGGTGCGCCGGATGGTCGACGAGCACGGCGAGGACGTCACCGAGGCGTACCCGTCGCGGCCCGTTCAGGTCATCGGTTTCACCTCGGTGCCCGGCGCCGGCGACAACTTCCTCGTCGTCGACGAGGACCGCATCGCCCGCCAGATCGCCGACCGGCGCAGCGCGCGCAAGCGCAACGCCATGGCGGCCAAGGCCCGCAAGCGGATCAGCCTGGAGGACCTGGAGTCGGCACTCAAGGAGACCAGCCAGCTCAACCTGATCCTCAAGGGCGACAACTCCGGCACGGTGGAAGCGCTCGAGGAGGCCCTGCTGGGCATCCAGGTCGACGACGAGGTGGAACTGCGGGTCATCGACCGCGGTGTCGGTGGCATCACCGAGACCAACGTCAACCTGGCCTCGGCCTCGGATGCCATCATCATCGGCTTCAACGTGCGCGCCGAGGGTAAGGCCACCGAACTGGCCAACCGCGAGGGTGTGGAGATCCGCTACTACTCGGTGATCTACCAGGCGATCGACGAGATCGAGAAGGCCCTCAAGGGCATGCTCAAGCCGATCTACGAGGAGAAGGAACTCGGCCGCGCCGAGATCCGGGCGATCTTCCGCTCCTCGAAGGTGGGCAACATCGCCGGTTGCCTCGTGCAGTCGGGCATCATGCGGCGCAACGCCAAGGCCCGCCTGCTGCGCGACAACGTCGTCATCGCCGAGAACCTCACCGTGTCCTCGCTCAAGCGGGAGAAGGACGACGCGACCGAGGTGCGCGAGGGTTACGAGTGTGGTCTGACGCTGACGTACAACGACATCAAAGAGGGCGACGTCATCGAGACCTACGAACTGGTCGAGAAGGCACGGGTTTAAACGCTCATGGCTGATCCCGCACGGGCGAAGCGGCTGGCCAAGCGGATCTCCACCATCGTCGCCTCGGCGATCGAGTACGAGATCAAGGATCCGCGGCTGGTCGGGGTGACGATCACCGACGCCAAGGTCTCCGGTGACCTGCACGACGCGACGCTGTACTACACGGTGCTGGGCCCGGCGCTGGACGTCGAGCCGGACTACGCGGGCGTGGCGGCGGCGCTGGAGAGCGCCACCGGCGTACTGCGCAGCAAGGTCGGCGCCGGCACCGGGGTGCGGTTCACCCCGACGCTGGCGTTCATCCGCGACACGGTGCCCGAGGCCGCCGTGCACATGGAGGAACTGCTGGCCCGGGCCCGGGCCGCAGACGCCGACGTGGCCCGGATCCGCGAGGGCGCCAGCCCGGCGGGCGACGCCGATCCCTACCGCGTGGTGGGAGAAGAGGCCAGTGACCCAGAAGCCGACGACTAGGCTCCCGACGACTGACGCCGCCGGCGCTGCCAGGATGCTGGACGCGGCCGGTTCGGTCGTCATCCTCTGTCATGTGCAGCCCGACGCCGACACCGTCGGGGCGGGGCTCGCTCTCGGGCTGACTCTGGCCCGGTCCGGCACGGCGGTTCAGGTCAGCTTCTGCGACACCCTGCCCGAGTCGCTGTGCACGCTGCCCGGCTGCGAACTGGTGGCCGCTCCGGCGCAGGTGCGCCGCGATGCGGACCTGGTGGTGACCGTCGACGTGCCGAGCGCCAATCGGCTCGGGGAACTGGTGACGCTGGTCGACGGCGCCGAGGTGCTCGTCATCGACCACCACAAGTCCAACACCCTGTTCGGGACCGCCAACTTCGTTGACACCCAAGCAGATTCCACCACCATGCTGGTCGCGGGACTGCTCGACGCCTGGGGCAAGGAGATCGACGTCGATGTGGCGCGCTGCCTGTATGCCGGGTTGAGCATCGACACCGGGTCGTTCCGATGGGCTTCGCCGGCGGCGCTGCGACTGGCCGCGCGACTGGTGGACATCGGCGTCGACAACGCGGCATTGAGCCGGTTGCTGCACGACACCCATCCGTTCGGCTGGCTGCCGTTGCTGTCGCGGGTGCTCGCCAGCGCACAGTTGCTCCCGGCCGCGGCCGCCGGCGGGGGACTGGTGCACGTCGTCGTCACCCACGCCGACTGGCTGGAGCACCGGCCGGAGGAGGTGGAGAGCATCGTCGACATCGTGCGCACCGCCCAGGAGGCGGAGATCGCCGCGGTGTTCAAGGAGACCGCGCCGCAGCGATGGTCGGTGTCGTTGCGCTCCAAGGCTTCTGACGTTTCGGTGGTGGCCACCGGATTCGGCGGCGGCGGTCACAGGCTGGCTGCCGGATATTCGGCCGCCGGGCCGATCGAGGACGTGGTGGCGGAACTGACCGCCGCCCTCGGCTGATCTGACGGTGGCGCCTGGCTCGGGGGCATCGGGTTTGGGTCCCTCGGGTTTGGGCCCCTCGGGTTTGGGCCCCTCGGGTTTGGGTCGGAGCATCGCAGCACTGGCGTTTCCCGCCCTCGGCGTGCTCGCCGCCGAACCCCTCTATCTGCTCTTCGACACCGCGATCGTGGGTCGGCTGGGCGCGGTCAGCCTGGCCGGACTGGCTGTCGGCGGACTGATCGTGGCCCTGGTCAGTTCCCAGCTCACCTTCCTGTCCTACGGCACCACCGCACGCTCGGCCCGGTTCTACGGCGCCGGCGATCGGACGGCGGCGGTCCGGGAGGGTGTTCAGGCCACCTGGCTGGCGGTGGCCCTGGGCGTGCTGGCGGTCGTGGTGGTGCAACTGGTCGCCGGTCCGCTGGTCTCGGCCATTGCCGCCGGCGGCGATGTGGCCGGCAACGAGATGGCAGGGGCCGCCGGGCAATGGCTGCGGATCGCGATCCTGGCCGCACCGGCGATTCTGATCTCGATGGCCGGCAACGGCTGGATGCGCGGGGTTCAGGACACCGCCCGGCCGTTGCGCTTCGTGCTGATCGGCTTCGGACTATCGGCGCTGCTGTGCCCGCTGCTGGTCTACGGCTGGCTGGGCCTGCCCCGGTGGGGACTGGCCGGCTCGGCGGTGGCCAACCTGGTGGGGCAGTGGCTGGCCGCGTTGCTGTTCGTGGGTGCGCTGCTCTCGGAGCGGGTGGCCTGGCGGCCGGACTGGCCGGTGCTGCGCCGGCAGATCGTGATGGGCCGCGATCTGGTGGTGCGCACGATGGCGTTCCAGGCCTGCTTCATCTCGGCCGCGGCGGTGGCGGCCCGGTTCGGGGCGGCCGCACTGGCCGCCCACCAGGTGGTGCTGCAGTTGTGGACTTTCCTTGCGCTGGTGCTGGATTCGCTCGCGATCGCCGCACAGTCACTGGTCGGGGAGGCACTCGGCGCCGGGGATCCGGGGCATGCCAAACGGGTGGCCTGGCGGGTGACCGGCTTCTCGCTGGCGGCCGCCGTCGCGCTCGCCGTCGTGCTCGCGGTGGGATCCTCGGCGGTCCCGTCGCTGTTCACCGGTGATCCTGCGGTGCTGACCGCGATCGGGGTGCCGTGGTGGTTCCTGGTTGCCCAACTGCCCGTCGCCGGAGTGGTGTTCGCCCTCGACGGCGTGCTGATGGGCGCCGGTGATGCCGCGTTCATGCGGACCGCCACGGTGTTCAGTGCGGTGGTCGGCTTCCTGCCGCTGACCTGGCTGTCGCTGGTTTTCGGCTGGGGACTGACCGGTATCTGGGCGGGCCTGAGTGCGTTCCTGTTGCTGCGGTTGGGCTTCGGCCTGTGGCGCGCGCTGTCGGATCGCTGGCTGGTGCCGGGGTCCGGCTAGCCTTTACCGCGTGTGCTTCTCGATGACCGCGGATCTGGTGGCAGGTACCGCGCTGCTGCCGGTGGCTGCGTTGTCGCTCCGGGAGGTCAGAAAGCCGAGGGAGTTGCCCTTCGCGCTGCTGCCGGCGATCTTCGCCGCGCACCAGTTCATGGAGGTCTTCGTCTGGGCGGGCCTGGACGGCAACGTGCCGCACTGGCTGGCGCAGTTGGCGATGCGGGCCTACCTGTTCATCGCCTGGCCGTTACTGCCGACCTACGTGCCGTTGGCGGTGATGCTGCTCGAACCGCACGGGTCCCGGCTTCGGGTGGCTCCACTGGTCGGGCTGGGTGCGGTGGTGTCGGCCTATCTCGCCTTCGTGGTGCTGGCCAACCCCGTGCAGGTGATCCGGCACCCGCACGGCCTCGAATACGCCACCGTCGTCGCAGATCCGCTGCTGTGGGCGGTGCTCTACATCCTCGCGGTGATCGGGGCGCCGCTGTTGTCGGGCTACCGATCGGTGGTCGCATTCGGCGCGGCCAACCTCATCGGCCTGGTACTGGTGGCGATCTTCTACGTCCAGGCCTTCGCATCGCTGTGGTGTGTCTTCGCCTCCGCCTCGTCGCTGCTGATCCTGGTGCACATGTACCGGCGGAGCCGGCTGCCCGATTCGGATCGGTTGCGGGGTGACCGTTACGGGGGATCGCCTATCGCTGCCGGGCGATGACCTGACGGAATTTCGCGCTCGTCGGGCTGCGCTGCGGCCCCTCCGCCGCGCGGATCACCGCGACATCGGGCAACCCCTGCGCGGTGAGGTACCGGCTGAGATCGGCACAGGCCTGCGACCACACCTGCTCGGTTACCGCGCCCGGGCTGATGTCCAGGCGCAGCGTCAATTCGCTCGGGCCGGTCTGGACCAACTGGCTGCGCTGCACACCGGGGGTCTCGTCGATCACCGTCCCGACCGCCAGCGGCAGCACGCTGACGGTTCCGCCGTCCGTCGTTCGCAGGTGCAGCACATCGTCGCTGCGACCCTCGACCCTGATCGCCGGCAGCGGACTGCCGCACGGGCAGGCGCGGGTTCGTGCGGTGATCGAGTCACCGAGGTCGTAGCGGATGATCGGCTGTACCCGATTGGCGAGGTTGGTCAGCAGCACGGTGTGCGAGCGCCGGCCCGGCGGGGTGGGGCTGTAGTCGGCTTCGACCGGCTCGAGAATCGCCCAGTCGGCGTTGACGTGCAGCCAGCCTTCGCGGCAGTCGAAGGCGATCAGCAGGCATTCCGAGGCCGCGTACGCGTTGTGCACCACGGTCTCCCCGAAGGCGTCGGCGATGCGGGCTCGGCCGGCCGGATCGATGGACTCTCCGCCGAGTTCGACGATCGCAGGGCGGAGCCGAAGCCGCCCGGCGGACTGCTCGCCCGCCAGCACCTCCAGGGCGCTGGGATAGCTGGTGAGGATGACCGGTCCGAATTCGTTGAGATCGGAAACCAGTTGGGGCAGCGGCATCTGCAGCGAGAACGACCGCCAGCTGCCGTGCCGCCACCAGTGCCGGCGGGCCAGGTAGGCGATCCAGCCCTCGCCGGCGAAGTGCCCGCCGGTTCCGACCACCACCGCCCATCGGGCCCGGCGGTGCAGCATCCGCACCCACTGCCATCCCGACAGCCAGGCCATGTCGATGGGCACGCTCATCGCCTCGTAGACGACGCAGGCGTGGCGGTCGTGGACGAACAGTCCGGGATGCCCGGTGGTACCCGACGTCGAGCAGACGAAATAGCGGCCGAGGAATTCCGTGCCGGCCGGGACCGACCCTGCGACGAAGGCCCGCACCCCGGCCAGCGTGACGGCCGGGTCGCACACCCAGTCGTCGAACGCAGCCATCAGCTGCTGCTTGGTGACCGGGGGCAGGTCCCCAAGCGCCGGCTGGGACGGGAGCCCGGCGTAAAGCCGTTGGTAGAAGGGCGAATTCGTGCGAGCGTGGGAGATCAGTGCGGGCAGTCGTTCGCGCTGACGCCGGGCTATCCCGCTCGCATCCCCGCGCCGCGCGCGCAGCAGGTCGCCGACGACCCGGAGCAGTCCGGGCTCAGTTGACCTGGGAGCGGCCATCTTTGGTCACCGGGCCTGTGCCCGGCCCCTCTCCATCACGCCGGCCCGGCTGGCGGCGATGTCGTCGCCGGTGGCGACGCGCATCCAGGCCCGCGCCGATTCGGCCTCCAGCCACAGCCCGGTGCTGGTCTCGGCCTCGTCGATGCGGTGATACGAACTCAGCAGCGCCCGCACCGATCTCTGGTTGTTGCCCACGATCGAGGCGGCGATCGCCCGCGCGGCGGGTAGTAGCTCCTCGTGCGGCACCACCTCGGTGACCAGCCCGCAGCGCAGCGCATCGGCCGCCGAGAGGTAGTCGCCGGTCATGCTCATCCGCCGCGCCATCCCGACGCCGACCTTCTGCGGCAACCGCACGCTCAGGCCCCAGGTCGGCAGCAGACCCACCCGGGCGTGGGTGTCGGCGAAGGTGGCCCGCTCCGAGGCGATCAGGATGTCGCAGTAGAGCGCCATCTCCAGTCCACCGGTGACCGCCGCCCCGTTGATCGCCCCGATCACCGGCTTGCTCATCGGCGGCCACTTGGGGGAGATGTCGGGCAGTTCGGTGGTGTTGCCGAGCTCCTTGAGGTCAAGTCCGGCGCAGAACACCGGATCGGCGCCGGTGACGATCACCACGTCGACGCCGTCGTCGTCCTCGGCGTCGCGCAGGGCGGCGAAGAACTGTTTGCGCAGGGCCGACGACAGGGCGTTGCGGGACTCGGGCCGGTTGAACGTGATGGTCCGCACCCGATCGGTGGTGTCGGTCAGCAGAATGTCACCCGTGTTCACAAGATGTCTCCAGTGGTCATGAGCCTTTAGGCTAGTGGCCATGCCCGATCGCAAACCCTCGAACCCGCGACTGCTGATGGCCATGGTGGTCATGGCCATGCTGATCTTCTCGGCGATCTCGATTTACGTGGCCGTCAAGGGCTGACCGGCAGCAGCAACCGCGACGTCCCGTCCAGCAGGACGGTGTGGGTGGACGCGACCATCCGGTGGCCACTGACCGCGGGTTCGCCGGTGCCCAGATTGCGGGCGAAACGTGGGTGCGATCCGCCGGCGATCATCACCCGGATCCGCGAACCCGGAGCGAACCGGTGCGCGACGGCGTCGAGTCGCAGCCGGATCGGACCCTGCCGGACCGGGCCGTCGGGCTCGCCGGTGAACCGCTGGAACCCGTCACTGACATTGCGCGATCGCCCACGTTCGTCGACCTCGCTGACCCGGGCGAACACGTCGAAATCCGGAATGTCGCAGGTGTGCTCGAGTTCGAGGACCGGATTGCCGTGGACCGCAAGCTCCTCGTCGAGTGGGTCGCTGGTGAAGCTCAGCACATCGGCTCGCCGGCTCAGTGCGGTGTCGTCGCGATAACCGGCCTTCCGGGACAGTAGGCGTCCGCCCACGCTGGGCGTCGGATCGGCCGGGTCGTAGCGGAAGGTCGAAATCCCCTGTAGCGCAGGGGGTTCGGCACGCAGAACCCCGCCTGGATGCAGATGGAGCGGAGCCTGCCGGGTAGGCGGCGGCCAATCCGGCACCGTCGCCCAGTGGTGCGAGCCGGCACCGGTGACGCAGAGCCGGACGCCTTCGGCACGCGGTGGTGCCGGCCGATCGGACATGTGGGCGGCCAGCCATTCCAGTGTCTGGGCGGCGGTGATCCCGGTCGCCTGGGTGACCATCTGGTCGTGTGTCCAGGGGCCCACCGTCAGCGCGGTCTCGACGCCGCGGCGATGCAGCCGCCGGAACTGCTCCAGGGTCTGGTCCAGGAACACGTCCTGCCAGCCGGTGAGCAACAACACCGGCACGGTGCAGTTCTCCAGGGCCGAGGTCATCCGCATCGGATCCCAGAACGGGTCATCGCGGTCGGGATGGGAGAGCCAGTCCTGGTACCAGCTGGACCGTCCGCCCAGCAGTTCCCGTCCGGCCTCGCCCAGCGGCAGGCCGAGGGTGGCCCGGGCCATCCGCTTCGTCACGTTGAGCTGAAACGACAGCCGGGCCAGCGCGCCCTGTTCCTGATGGGCCATCATGTCCGCCCAGCCGAGGAAGTCGCCGAGGGCGAACGCCCCGGTGCCCCAGGTCGAGTGGTGCATGTCATGCGGGCCCACGGTGATCACGGCCGCGGCCAGTTCCGGCGGCGGGTCCGACATCAGCGCCCACTGGGTGTAGCCCAGGTAGGACAGGCCGATGGTCGCGAAAGTGCCGGTGAACCAGGGCTGTCGGCGCAACCACGTCACGGTGTCCACCGGGTCGACGGCTTCATGGGCCATCGGCGCGAACACCCCGCCGGAGCCGAACGTGCCCCGCACGCTCTGGAACACGACGTGATAGCCGCGGGCGGCGTAGATCCGGGCGTAGATCAGCGAGAACGGGAACGACCGTCCGTAGGGTCCGCGAACCAGGATGGTGCCCGACGGACGATCGGTCTCCGGTGCGTAGTGGTCGGTGACCAGATCGACGCCGTCGCGCATCGGCACCCGAAGGCCGCGGTGCACGACGTAGGAGGTCGTCGGCGGTGGCAGTCCCAAGAAGCGGCTCACGGCGCGATCGGCCAACCGGGTGCTGGTCACCCGCCCACCCTAGGTAACGCCAGTAGGCTGGCGTTCCGTGGCACCCACGCTCTGGGCGATCAGCGACCTGCACACCGGGCACACCGGCAACAAACCGGTGACCGAGTCGCTGTACCCCGCGACCCCCGACGACTGGCTCATCGTTGCCGGCGACGTCGCCGAGCGCACCGACGACATCAGGTGGTCGCTGGATCTGTTGCGCCGCCGCTTCGCCAAGGTGATCTGGGTGCCGGGCAATCACGAACTGTGGACCACCGGTAAGGACCCGATGCAGGTGTTCGGCCGGGCGCGCTACGACTATCTGGTGGAGATGTGCGACCAGATCGGCGTCATCACCCCCGAGCACCCGTTCCCGGTGTGGACCGAGGGGGGCGGACCGGCCACCATCGTGCCGATGTTCCTGCTCTACGACTACTCGTTCCTGCCTGCCGGGGCCACCACCAAGGCCGAGGGTCTGGCCATCGCCAAGCAGAGCAACGTGGTGTGCACCGACGAGTTCCTGCTGTCCTGTGAGCCCTATGCCACCCGCGACGCGTGGTGCCGGGACCGGCTGGCTTACACCAGATCCAGGCTTGAGGACATCGACTGGCTGTGGCCCACCGTTCTGGTCAACCACTTCCCGCTGCGACGCGAACCCTGCGACGTGCTGTTCTACCCCGAGTTCTCACTGTGGTGCGGCACCACCGAGACCGCGGACTGGCACACCCGCTACAACGCGATCTGCTCGGTCTACGGACACCTGCACATCCCGCGCACCACCTGGTACGACGGGGTCAGGTTCGAGGAGGT